>WNEZ01000023.1_pt1 | contig 140011 bp, 122 predicted proteins | sample 5400521 | NCBI WGS metagenome assembly WNEZ01 (sample SAMN13153339, study PRJNA577476) | soil metagenome | isolation source: 120 cm saprolite under Douglas fir tree site 2 hole 1 replicate 1 | place: USA:California | collected 2015-04-18
CGCAGTGGGGGGGGTTGGGGGGGGGGGGGGGGGACGCCTGGCTGCTTGCCGCGGGCTTCGGCGGCCTGCACATCGTGTTCGGACTGATCATCGCGCGGAGGTACGGTGGCTAAGAGCAACACAGCAAGAATCGCTCGTGCGGAAACGGAGCGTATGGTGAAAACCAAAGCGCAACCCGCCCCGGCCGATCTCGACCGGCTGATCCACGAGCGGGTGCGGCTGGCGATCGTGAGCGCGCTCGCCGTCCGTGACACCCTCACGTTCAACGAGCTGAAGGCGCTGCTCAACACGAGCGACGGCAATTTGAGCGTGCACGCGCGCAAGCTCGAGGACGCGGACTACGTCACGTGCGTCAAGTCGTTCGCAGGCCGCGTCCCCAAGACGGAATACCGACTCACCGCCCTCGGCCGGCGGGCGCTCGAGCGCTATCTCGATCACATGGAAGCGCTGATTCGCGCGACGCGCGCGCGCTGACGTGCCCTCTCTTTTTTTGCGGAATCGCTTTATGACACAAAGTACTTCTTTTCACGTGGCTATCATCATGGACGGCAACGGACGCTGGGCGACACGCCGGGGCTTGCCGCGCGTGGCCGGCCATCGCGCGGGCGTTGAAGCAGTGCGGCGTATCGTCCGGGCGGCGCCCGACCTCGGCATCACCGCGCTGACGCTGTACGCCTTTTCCTCCGACAACTGGAGCAGGCCGCCGGTGGAAGTCACCGCGCTGATGCGGTTGTTCGCGCGCTACCTGCACCGGGAAGTACCCGAGCTCGTCGCCCAATCTGCCCGGCTCTCGATCATCGGTCGCCGAGACCGGCTGCCCGCGGCGCTCGTCAGCGCTATCGTCGACGCCGAACAGGCCACGAGCGGTGGAACGCGAATCGATCTGCGGATTGCCGTCGATTATTCGGCCCGCGCAGCCATTCGCAGCGGCACGCTGCTTCCCGACGTGGATCTCCTGATCCGAACGGGCGGCGAGCAACGGCTCTCTGACTTCCTCCTGTGGGAGTGCGCGTACGCCGAGCTGTGGTTCACAGACACGATGTGGCCCGATTTCAGCGCAACCGAGCTGGCCGGCGCGGTGCGAGACTTCCGCGCGCGCGATCGCCGGTTCGGCGGCCTCTCGACGCAGGCGGCGGTCTGAACGCGCTCAGTCCCCGCACCCGCTTGGGTCTCGACATCCTCGGGGTCGCCGCGGGAGCGGGCGTCGCCGGTGACGCGCTGCTGCGCGCGATGCCGTGGGGCCTGAATGTCATGCTCTGCACCGGCGTCCTCGTCGGCGGCGGAGTATGGCTGGTGCGCCGTCATCACCTCCAACCCGGACCGGATGCTCCGTGGCTTGCGATTACCGCGCTGCTTTTGGGCGCGGCGTTCCTCAGGAGAGACGCGGCAGTCCTTACCAGGTTCGATATGCTGGCGCTGTTCATCACGCTGTGTCTGGCGGCGTCGAGCCTCCAGGGCGAGCGGATCGGTGGCTGGCGCTTGCTCGACTATCTGCGCGCCGGCGTCACCGCGACAGCCGGCAGCATCGCGGGTGGGATGTTGCTTGTCGGTCGGGACGTCCAGTGGCAGGAGCTGCCGCGGGAAGGTCGGCTCCGGAACATTCGCGCCATTCTGGTCGGCCTGCTCGTCGCTGCTCCCTTGCTCGTCGTATTCGCGGCGCTCTTCTCGTCGGCTGATCAGGTCTTTGGCAATGTCCTCACGAATCTGTTCGCGTTCGACATTAACAGTCTCGTCAGTCACACGGTTTTCTTCTGTTTCTGGGCGGTGATCACGGCCGGCTACCTGCGGTGGAGTCTGCTTGGCCAACCCGTCGCCATGCCGCAGGGCGCGAGCGACCTGCGACTCGGACTCGTTCCCCTGGCTACCGCACTCGGCCTTCTGAACGCGCTCTTCCTGTTGTTCGTGGTGGTTCAACTCCGCTACTTCTTCGGTGGTGCAGCCCTCGTCCAAGTCACCACCGGTCTGACATATGCCGAATACGCGCGCGAGGGATTCTTTCAGCTGGTGACCGCCAGCGCGCTCGTGTTGCCGGTGTTGCTCGGCGCCGACTTCCTGGTCCGTGGTGGCACGACCGTCGCAATCCAGACGTTCCGGCGGCTCGCCGGTCTGCTGCTCATTCAGCTGGCCGTCATCATGGCATCAGCGTTCGAGCGGATGCGATTGTACGTGGACGCGTTCGGTCTCTCGGAGATCAGGCTGTACGCGACGGCGTTCATGGTCTTGCTGTTCGGCGTGTTCGCCTGGTTTACGTGGACAGTGCTTCGGAGTAGGCGCGAGCGGTTCGCGTTGGGCGTCCTCATGCAGGGATTCGGGATCCTCGCCGCGCTCCACGTCATGAACCCCGATGCCTTCATCGTCAAGACAAATCTCAGCCGTCCCGTTGCCGAGCGTCCGTTCGATGCCCAGTACGCCCTGACGCTCGGTGCCGATGCAGTCCCTGCTCTAATCGATGCACTGCCACGACTCGGGGCTGCGGACCGCCGCGTTGTCGTCTGCGGTCTGGTGAGTCGTTGGAATAAGGAAGACGCCGATTGGCGGACCTGGAACTGGAGCCGCGCGCGGGCGCGTCGACTGGTGAGCCACGACGCCAGTGTGCTTCGGCAGACGTGCACAGCCGCGATCAAGGAGATGCACCATGATCACTGATGGCCTGAATCCATTCACGGTGCTGTTGTTTCTTGGCTCCGTACTTGCCGCCGGGGCTCTAACGGTGACCTATGTTTTCGCACGAATCACGAAGCGCGAGCAGATCGCTTGGATCAGCCTGCGCGTGCTGCTCGGTGGCGTGGGCGCTTATGCCGTGCTGTTGATTTGCTTCTCAGCTGCGAGCCACAGTCGCGTGCTCGCTCCCGGCGAGGAAAAACACATCTGCGAGGTGGACTGTCACCTCGCGTACTCCGTCGCCGCAGTAAAGTCGGAGATTCTCCAGAGCGGCCAGGTGCGTCACGTCGTCACGGTGAAAGTGCGGTTCGACGAGCAGACGATAGCGCCGTGGCGTCCGAAGGACGCGTCCCTATCGCCGAACCGTCGCTATGTGGCGTTGGTGGATACGCAGGGCAACCGGTATCCGGGTTCAACCGACGGGTTGCGACGGCGTCTGATTCCCGGCGAATCGTACACCACCGATCTCGTCTTCGACGTTCCCGCGAACGCGGGACAGCTGCGGCTCATCCTGCGGAACGCTGATCCTGAAAGTGCCTTCATTATCGGTCATGAAAACAGTTTCCTGCACGGCAAGACAACTTTTCAATTGCCGGGATAGCTTAGATTGCGAGGTCATGCTTCGTATAACTCAGGTCGACGCGTTTACCAACCGCCCTTTTGCGGGCAACCCGGCCGCAGTCTGCATTCTTCCCAACGCCGCTGAACCAGCTTGGATGCAGAACGTCGCGCGCGAGATGAACCTCGCCGAAACCGCTTTTCTCGTTCGTCGCCAGGATGGATACGACCTGCGCTGGTTCACGCCGGCCGTCGAAGTCGATCTTTGCGGCCACGCAACGCTCGCAAGCGCGCACGTGCTCTGGGAAGAAGGCCATCTCACGCCAAATACCCGGGCCCGCTTCTACACGAAGAGCGGCCTGCTCACCGCCGATCGCCGCGACGCCTGGATCGAGCTCGATTTCCCGGCAACCCCAGCTTCCCCCGCGCCACCGCCAGAAGGGTTGATCGAAGCGTTGAGAATCAAACCACGTTTCGTGGGGCGCAGCCGCTTCGACTATCTCGTCGAAGTGGACAGCGAGTCGACCGTGCGAGAGCTCGATCCGGATCTCGGCGCACTCGGCCGCGTCGCCGCCCGCGGCGTCATCGTCACGAGCCGGGCGAACGGGGACCCCGAGTACGACTTCGTATCGCGCTTCTTCGCGCCGCAGTCCGGCGTCCCCGAAGATCCCGTCACGGGCTCGGCGCACTGCGCGCTCGCGCCGTACTGGTGCGAGAAACTCGGCAAGCAGTCGCTGACTGGTTACCAGGCGTCGGCGCGCGGCGGCATTGTGCGCGTCCGGCTCGACGGAAGCGGGCGCGTGCGCTTGGCCGGGCAGGCGGTGACGGTGTTGCGCGGTGAGCTCACCGCCGACAAAATGGCTTCGTGACCGAACCCAAACGAACCAATCGCGTAACCGGATATCTCCTCGCGCTCGCCGCCGGCGCGACGTGGGGAACGACGGGGCCGCTGTCGACGGGCCTGTACGATCTCATGCCCGCGACGAGCATCGGCTTCTGGCGCGTGCTCATCGGCACGATTGCATTAGCCATCTGGGGATTGCTCTTCCGTCGCGAGCTCTTCCGGGCAGATCGCCACGCGTGGCTGTTGGTTGGATTGGGTGGCGGCGCTCTCGTCGCGCTGTTCGAGATCGCGTATCAGTTCGCGATTGCGGGCGTCGGCGTCGCGGGTGCGGCGGCCCTGCTGTACACCGCGCCGGTCATGGTCGCCGTGCTCGCCCGCATCATTCTCAAGGAAGAGCTTTCGGCAACGCGCATTGCGCTTGCGGTCGTCGTCATGATCGGCGTGGCGCTCACGGTGACCGGCGGCAGCAACGCCGGCGCGGAGGCGGCGCGCATGGGCATCGCAGCCGGGATTGCGGGTGGATTGCTGTCGGCGCTGAGCTACGCGTTGACGACGCTGATGGGCCGATATGCCGCGCCACGCTACGGTGTCCTCAAGGTCTTGTTCCTCGAAGCGATTGGCGGTGTCGTGCTCATCTGGATCGCCCTGTCGATCTGGGGCCGTCCGCCGGCCTGGCCGCCGTCGCCGCCGGCATGGCGCGGTTTGCTGGGACTCGCCGCGGGATCGGTGATCGCCGCCAATATTTTCTTCTTCGGAGCGGTGAAAAGAATCGAGGCAGCGCCGGCATCAGTGGCCGCCACGGTCGAGCCGGTTGTGGGGGCGCTGCTCGCGCTCACACTTTTCAGCCAGCGCTTGACACTGCTCGGATGGGTCGGCCTCGCGATGGTCGTCGGCGGCGTCGCGGCCGGCTACGTCAAAGAAGGACTAAAACAGCAGCTCGAGCCCCAGGCGGAAGAGCCGGGGCGGCCCGTATGAGAACAGCGGCTGCGAAAAGTCGCGGGCCGCGGCGAGATAGAGCGGAAATAGCTCGTTCCGCCCTTCGATGAGACCGTTGTGGTCGAGGTCTGCGGCCGGCCGATAGCGCGGCGACTCGTAGGGAATTGCTTCCGGATGCGCCTGATACGCGCGCTCGGCTAGACCGGCCAGTCCCGCCGAATCGATCTGTGGCTCCCCTGTGTCGCGTCGCACGGCTTCGATGTTCCGCCGGTTCGTCAGATTCCGAATATCGATGTAGAGCGCTCCTTCCCGTCCCGCGATACGCAAGGGCCGTCTCAAGAGCATGTCGATGGTCCACACCGGTGGCAGGCGGTGACTGTTCGGCAGACCGATCAGCGTATCGCCCGTCGCATTGGTCATGCTGAAGGGCAAGCCCGAGCTGGCGCGCACGATCGTTGCGGCTTCCAGTCGCGCGAGCGGGAACGCGCCCGCGATGCGCGGACCCCAGCCGGCCGGCACACGACCCTGACCGATGATCGTCACGTTGTGACGGCGGTCGTAATCGAGTGGAAACTGCACGCGCGCCGGATTGATCGTGTCGCCCGTCGGACCGATTCGGATCCGTCGCACCAGCTGGAATGCGTTCGTCGCCGTCGCGTTCGCACTCTGCAGAGAGTACGCAGCCCGCAGGCCCCACCAATCGACGAAGGCACGCTCGAAGATCAGCTCCGCGCCTTTCACATTCCCAAAATCGAAATTGCCGAAGACGCTGGAGTCGGGATTGACGCCGAGGGGGATCGATCCGACGAGTCCGTCGAGCAACTTGTTGAAGACGTTCACGCGCACCGTCGTGTTGGGACGCGGGCGGGCACGCACCGAGAACTCGTATTGCGTGGCATCCTCAAAGCCGATGTTCGGACTGCCGCGGCGGAATCGCCCCGTGCGCATCGTATCGTCGAACGCTGCGTCGACGAGATACTGAAAATCGGGCGCCTGAGAGAATCGCCCCCAGCTCGCCACCACCGTCGCTCCCTTGAGGACGGTCGAGAAAGCGAGACGGGGATTGAGGCTGCGCCGGGCACCGACAGTTGATCCGGGAATGCCGCCACCGGGGTCGAATTGGTCGTAGCGGACGCCCAGCGAGACGACGAAATCCTCGCCGTGGAGCTGGCCCTCGACGTATCCCGCCGCCGACGTCGGCGAGAAACTCGACGCCGAGGCGGGTGGCACGCTATTGCCGACCGGCAGGTATCCCAGCACCCGTTGGAACGTCCGCACCTGCTGGCGTGAGACTTCGGCGCCGAAGTACACGTCGCTCCGCGGCCCGCCCACGCTGAAATCCATTTGCCCGCGCAGCTCGCGATAGCGGTTCCACGTGATCTCGCCGCTGGAACCGGCGGCGAGGAAGAAGGCGGGCACTCCCCAGGGCGAGCGATCCGTCAGCGTGGGTGTCTGCATCCCGGGGAGCACATCCCGAGCGGCGATCGTGTCCTGCGCGCGCGCCACTCGCTCACCGACGAACTGAAATGATCGTCCCGTGATCGCGCCGAATTGATACGGCGGCTGATCGGTGAGTGTCCCGCGGATGAATTGCCGCGCGAAGTAGCCAACGCGCAGATCCGCGGTCAGCGCGTTCGTGGCGCGTTGGAGATGCGCGCTCAAGAGATCGCCGCTCACGCGCTGGCCGGGCGCCCACTGCGTGTCGTACTTGTACGCAGGATCGTACAGCAGCCGCTGATCCGCCGACCGGAGGGCAAACAGGCGTGCCGTGTACGGGCCGCCGAGCGGCACGCGAAGCTTGGCCGCGGCGTCGTAGCGCTCGCCGCTGTTATGCGGCAGGAGCGCAGGATTGTCGTGCCGCGGATCGCGTGGATCGGCCGGCGCGGGGGCGTTCACCGGGTCCGCATCGAGCCGGCCTTCCGCGTCGATGACCGCGACGAGACCGGCCCCTCCCGGCAGCGGTCCACTTGCCGAGAGGACAGCGCGGTCGAGTCCGAGATCGGCGCCCCCACTGAGCGGACGATCAGTCTCGTAGGCCGCGCGTCCGCCCCAATGCTCGTCGCCATCCTTCGTGACCACGTTGACCAATCCCGAAATCGCTTGTCCATAGCGCGCCGAAAAGCCGTTCGTCGCGAGCGAGGCTTCGGTGAGGAGGTCCGGGGGGATCCGCACACCCAGCGGGCCGGTGGAGGCATCGAGCTGATTCTTGATGCCCAGACCGTCGAGGACGAATGCCTGCTGTCCCAACCTGCCGCCGCGGTAGCTCTCGCCGACCGCGCCGGCGGACAGGGCGATCGCTTCTTCCACCGTCGTCACCGGGAAGCGGCGCAGCTCGTCGCCGCTGATGCGCTGGACCGTTGCGACGATCGCGGGATCGAGGATCGAATCGGCGAACGCTTCTACCACAACCGGCTGCTGGATTGTGTACACGTCGATCACGAAATTCACGATCGAGATCTGCCCGGCGCGCACCAGCACGCTGTCGCGCCGCGCCGATTCGAAACCGATCGCCCGGACCGTGACCAAATGCCAGCCGCTGCGGACCTCGCGAATCCTGTAGAAACCGGAGCTGTCAGAGTGCGTGACCCAGCGACCGTCGAGGCCAATCTCGGCGCCCGCGAGTCCCGTGTGACCGTCGCGCTGCCGTACGTGGCCGCTGATCGATCCACCGGTCTGCGCGGCGCCGGTCTGTGCCGCGATCACACAGCCGACAAGCGCCAGACCGAGGACCGCAGCACGAGAGCTCAAGGCAGTTGGAACAGCCACAGGTCGCTCGTGGGCGCAACATTCCAGGCGGCGACCACAAGGTGTTTGCCATCCGGCGCCACCTGTGGACGCCGGAACCTCCACGCCGCATTTCCCAGCTGCGTTGGAGGGCTGCCGAGAATCATGAGGTATAACGGCCCGCCGCGGTCCGGCTGCGAGGCACCCAGCACCGAATCGACGAAGTAGCTGACGTCACCACCCACCACTGCGGCGAGCCTGCTCCTCGACACGCTCACGTCGCGCGCGATGCCGGCCGCACCGAAGTCGTAGATGGTGTCGGTCCGGCTGCTTGAAAACACGTGACGATAAACGCGCGAGTCGCCGTCTCGGGTGAAATACAGCGTATCCCCCGACCGGTCGGCGGCCAGCGACGACGCGCTGTCCCCATTCTGGAAGCGACTGAGGCCGACAACCGCAGTCGTGAAGTCGATAATCACGGTCTCGATTCCCGTTCGCACCGTATCGGGCGGACAGCCATGACACTGTGGATAGGTGACGCGCTCGCCCACGGCCGCCAGACGATTGCGGCCGAGCCATGTGAGGTGAGACAATCCGTCAAAGGTCGTTCCCCACGGTGCCGTAAAGGGAAGCCGCTGCAGCACCCTGACATCGTTGGGATCCGCGACGGGCGCGACGACGAGCTGCTCCGCATCTGGACCAAGGCGAAAAACCGCTCGCGTGTTGCTGGCGCGGACATACGCGATTTGACTATCTGCGGATAGTGCCGTCTCGTCGAAAACGTTCAGCGAATCGTCCGCTGCGCTGGTCCGGCACACGTACCGACTGATGGCGCCACCCGCCGCAGGCAGAAATGCGAGACAGTAATCCCCGTCGGCCCGGTCCAGACGTTGTGCGGTGTAGACGATTTCAGCGCTCGTGGATGACCACGCCGGCATGAGGTCTTGTCCGGGGTTGTAAGTCAGTCGCGCGGGATTGCCCGGAGTGAGAATTCCCGACGGACCGTAGGCTCCAGGACGAAACGGTGCCGTGTGCTCGCAGGCAGCGAGCGCGCCCGCCATGGCGATCGCGAAACGGATGCGGAGATGGGCGTGCATGTTCGTGGTCCGAGAATCTACGCGTGCCCGTGCACTCGCGCGCTACGGCACCGCGGACTGAGGCGTGGGTACATTTCTGTTCACCGCGCTCTCTATCCCAAGGATCTGCCATGCTCGTTCTGTCGCTCGTGCTCGCGACGTTGCAGCAACCCGCGCAAACTCCCGCCGCGCTGCCGCCGTTGCCCACCGCGCGCACCGACACCTCGCCGTTCCGGCGCCTAGCGCTACCGACTCCGACGCTACTGCGGGAGGGATCGGGCCGGCCGGGCCCGCGATACTGGCAGCAACGGGTCGACTACACGATCGCAGTCACGCTGGACACGGCGACGCACACCATCGCGGGCCGCGAGACGATGCGCTACACCAACCACTCGCCCGACACGCTGCGCTATGTCTGGCTGCAGCTCGATCAGAATCTCTTTCGTGACGACAGCCGCGGCGCGCTGCTGAATCCGCCCGATGCGCGCTTTGCGGCGCGTGGCTTCAAGGGTGGGTTTGTGATCGATGGCGTACGTGCCGTCGGGCCGTCAGGCCGTCAGGCCGCCAGCAGCGCGATATTGCGCACGACGGAGAACGGCACAACAATGCGCGTGGAGCTCGACCGCGCGCTGGCGCCGGGAGGCGTCACGTCGCTCGAGATCGGCTACTCGTTCCAGGTTCCGGAGCACGGCGCCGATCGCATGGGACGCGAGCGGTTCCCGCAAGGGTGGCTGTATGAGATCGCCCAATGGTATCCGCGCTTCGCCGTCTACGACGACGTGCGCGGCTGGAACACGGAACAGTACCTCGGCCAGGGTGAGTTTTACCTCGAGTACGGCAACATCGATTTCGCGATCACGGTCCCGCGGGGATTCATCGTCGCCGGGACCGGGCGGCTGACGAATCCGCTCGAAGTGCTGACGGCAACCGAGCGCGAGCGACTCGCGCGAGCGCTGCGCTCCGACTCGACGGTGGCCATCATCGCGAGGAGCGAGGTCGGACAGGCATCGACCCGACCGGCGGGAACGGGCGCGACACTCACCTGGCGTTTCTCGGCGAATAACGTGCGCGACGTGGCCTGGGCGGCCGCGCCCAACTTCATCTGGGACGCGAGCGGCTGGAGCGGCATCCTGATGCAGTCGTTCTATCCGCCGGTCGCTGACTCTCTCTGGCGCGAATCGACGAAGCTGGTTCGCCATTCGATCAAGCATTATTCGGAGAAGTGGTTTCCGTACCCCTATCCGACCGCGATCAACGTGAACGGGCCGGTGGGCGGCATGGAGTACCCCATGATTGTGTTCTGCGGCAATCGGCGGAGTACCCGAGGGCTCTTCGGTGTCACGACGCACGAGCTCGGGCACCAATGGTTTCCGATGATCGTGGGCAGCAACGAGCGGCTGTACGCGTGGATGGACGAAGGGTTCAACACGTTCATGAACACGTACTCTGCCCGTGCGTTCTATCACGACACCACCGGCCCGGGCGGCAGCGGCATCGACAACTGGGCGGGTTTCGCGGGGAGCGGGCGCGACGAGGCTCCCTCCATCATGCCCGCCGACCGCGTGCCGGGCTTCCTCCTCGGCGCCGCCGCATACAGCAAGCCCGCCGTCGGCCTGTTCGTGCTGCGTCACTCGATCCTCGGGGACACGACCCGGTTCGACGGCGCGTTCCGGGAATACATCCGCCGCTGGGCGTTCAAGCATCCCACGCCGGCGGACTTCTTCCGGTCGATGGAAGACGGCGTCGGAGAGGATCTGTCGTGGTTCTGGCGCGGCTGGTTCTATCGGACCGACGTCGTCGATCAGGCGGTGGACTCGGTCCTCACCGCGAGGGACTCATCCGGCAATACGTTCACGGAAATCTTTCTGTCCAACCTCGGCGGGTTGCCGATGCCCCTCGATTTGCACCTCACGTTCGCCGACGGGACGACCGACAATGTACGACTGCCCGTCGAGATCTGGTTTGAGGGCAACCACTTCGTCTACGTCCGTCAGTTGCCGAAGGAAGTCGTGAAGGTGGAGATCGATCCGAACCGGAATTTCCCGGACGTGCGCCGGCAGAACAACACGTGGTCGAAGCCCGGGGCGACTAACGCGCGGCCGTAGTCTCGGAATCGCGCAGCTCGCCGCTGTAGAAGCTCGGCTTCCCGGACGCTTGCAGCAGGCCGTGCAGGACGAACTGCAGGGCCACAAAAAACAGTCCGCCCCAGATCAAGTCGGGCAGTTGGCGCGTATCACGCCCATAGGCGACGAGCGCCCAGCGCGCGAGTACGTAGCACCACAATCCGCCGGCAAACCAACCCAGAACCCGGACGATCTTGCCACCACCAGTCTCGATTCCCGGGATTTTCAGCAGCAGCACTTCAACCCAGTGGCCGACGTAGGTGAAGCCGAACGCCAGCGTGAACGCGTCCAGATAGTCCCAGCCAAACGAGCTCTGACGCGGCAGCACCGTCATGATCAGCAGCGCCAGCGGGACGGCCAGCAGCGTGTTACGGGTGAGCGCTTTCATGCAGGTGCACCTCCAGCCAGTCGAGGACCGTGCCCCACCAGATGCGGCGATTGCGCGGCCGCAGCACCCAGTGTCCTTCGTCGGGGAAGTACAGGAACTTCGCGTCGAGTCCCATCCGTTTCGCCGCCGTGAAGGCCTGGTAGCCCTCCGACAGATCGACGCGGTAGTCGAGCTGGGAATGAACGATCAGGATCGGTGTCTTCCAGTTGCTCACGAAGTTCAGCGGCGACCACTGCTGGTACAGCGCGCGATTGGCATAGAGCGGTCCGCCGAATTCCCAATCGGTGAACCACAATTCTTCCGTCGATCCCGCCATGCTCGCGGGGTTGAAGACGCCGTCGTGATCTACGAGCACCTTGAACCGGTTTGTATGGCCGGCCATCCAGTAGACCATGTAGCCGCCATAGGATGCCCCTGCCGCGCCCATCCGCGTCGAGTCGACGTAGGGCAAGCGCGTGACGATGTCCAACCCTTTCATGAGGTCTTCGAACGGATAGTCGCCCCAATGCTTCGAGATCGCGTCGGTGAACTTTTGTCCGTAACCGGTCGAGCCGTGGAAATTCACGGCCGCCACGACAAACCCGCGCGCGGCAAAGAGCTGATAGTTCCAGCGGGCGCCCCAGTAGTCCGTCCACGCTCCCTGGGGCCCGCCGTGGATCAGGTAGATGAGCGGATACTTCTTGCCGGCATCGAACGCGGGCGGCTTTTGCGTCCAACCGAATACTGAGTCGCCCAGCGCGCCAACGAAGCCGAACTCCTCGAGCGGCGGCAAATCGAGCATGGCGACGGCGGAATCGGTCTGGTGTGACAGCGCCTTCCCGGAAACCCAGACCTCAGGCGGCTGGGTGTTGCTCTGATGGAGATAGACGAGCGTACGGTTGTCCGGCCCCGCCTGGACACCGGCGTTGACGCCACCCGAAATGACGATGGAACGATGGAACGATGGAACGTCAATTCGGTAGACGTTATCTCTCCCACGCTCTTCCACCACAGCATAGATGCACTGTGAATTCGGGCACCACGTATACGAGCCCACCGAGAGGGACCAACCTGCGGTTGCTTCTATGACGTTGCCACCTTCCGGCCTTCCATCGTTCCGTCGTAGTATCATCAGCCGCTGCCGGTCAGCTTCGAATCCCGCGCGCTCCATCGACAGATACGAGATGAACTTCCCGTCTGGAGAGAAGCGAGGCGTATTGTCCGCACCCGGATTCGTCGTGAGCTGTTGGATGTTCGAGCCGTCGGCTCGCATCAGATAGACGTCCACATTCGTATTGTCCGCGACCACCGAGTCGCCGTGCATCGCGAACGCGATCGAGCGTCCGTCCGGTGAGACCGCAACGTCGCCGTCGCCACCCGTGGCAATCGTCGGGACGTCGTGATCCAGCGGCGTCAGATCCGTCGCCTTGCCGCTCGCGACGTCCACCAGGAAAACATGCTGTCGCTTCCCCGCGCGCCAATCGTCCCAATGGCGCCACAGGAGGTTCGTCCACAGTCGCGCGTCGGTCGGATACTGTCCGTTCCGCTGATCGATCTCCTGCGACGCAGGCCACTTGATGTCGCTCGTGACCAGCAGCCCTTTCCCGTCCGGCATCCATAACGGATCCGATGCGCCCTCGGGAAGGCTCGAGACCTTGCGCGCGTCACCGCCGGCGACCGGCAGCAACCAGACCTGCGCGCCTCCTTCGCGCGTCGAGATGAAGGCCAGCGTCTTCCCATCCGGTGACCAGCGGGGCTGCCGATCCGATCCCGGACCCCCGGTGAGCTGTCGCGATTTCCCTGTGGCCACTTCGGCAACCCAGACGCGCGCCACGGTGCGATTGTCCTGGAGCGACGGAGTCGAGACCGTGTAGGCCACCCACTTCCCATCGGGAGAGAACTGCGGATCGCTGACAGACTTTAGCGCGATGTAGTCTTCGAAGGTGATGGAATGACGCTGCGCGGAAACGACGGTTGGAAGAATGGAAAGTTGGAATGTGACAACGATTCCGAGAATGATGTTCCTTCCAACATTCCAACTTTCCATCTTTCCCCCTCAGTAGTCTGGATGTGTAAGAATCGCCCGCACCAGCTCATCGAACACCTGCGACTCCGGTGTCACGTTGCCCCGTTCGTCGGTGTGCACGTTCCAGGACGACAGCTCGTTCAGCGCGGTGGCCTCTTCATACGTGAGGTGCAGCACGTAGCCATGGGCCTGTGTGTTCGCCTTGTCGAGCACGTTCTTGAGCACGTCGGGGAGATGTTTGGCGTTCCGGACGGCCTCGTACTGTTGTCTGGTCACCGTGAGGTCCATGCGCTAATCTTGGTAGCTTCACTCTCACCCGCAACCCAGAGCATCGATGCCGCGCACACAATTCCTCGCGACCGGTTTTCACGTCCCCACGCGTGTCGTCACCAATGACGAGCTCGCGCAGATGATGGACACGTCGGACGAATGGATCGTGCAGCGCAGCGGCATCAAGACGCGGCATTGGGTTGACCGCGGGGACACCGGCGTCGGGCTGGCGCGCGAGGCGTCGCGCAAGGCGCTCGACAAAGCGGGTCTCAAAGCGGCCGATCTCGACTGCATCATTTATTGCACCTGCACGCCCGATCATTTCGAGCCCGGCAACGGTGTCTTTCTCCAGCGCGAGCTCGGCCTCAGCGATATTCCGGCTGTCGACGTGCGCAATCAGTGCAGCGGGTTCATCTATGGCCTGTCGATCGCGGACGCGTGGATTCGCACCGGCCAGTACAAGCGCATTCTCCTGGTGGGCGCCGAGGTGCATTCGCGCGGGTTGGACAAGACGTCGCGCGGTCGCGACACGGCGGTGCTGTTCGGCGACGGCGCCGGCGCCGCGGTGCTCGCGCCCGTCGAGGATGACGGTCGCGGCGTGCTCTCGACGCACATTTTCGCGGACGGGCGCTACGCCGAAAAGCTGTGGGTCGATGGGCCCGGTCTGGCACACGATCCGTATGTGAGCGTCGAGATGCTGGAGCAGGGGCTGCACCGGGCGGTGATGGAAGGACGCGACGTCTTCAAGTTTGCGTCCGTTAAGATGCCCGAGTCCGTCGCCATCGCACTCAAAGCCAACCGTCTCACTCCCGCCGACATCAAGCTCCTCGTTCCCCACCAAGCCAACCTGCGCATCATCGAGATGGTCCAGAAGGCAGCGGGCCTGCGCGAGGATCAGGTCTACAGCAACATCCAGAAGTACGGCAACACGACGGCGGCATCGATTCCCATCGCTCTCGACGAGGCGCTTGCCGAGGGACGATTGAAACAGGGCGACTTGCTGGTGCTAACGGCGTTCGGGTCGGGATTTACCTGGGGGAGCGCCGCGATTCGCTGGTGAGATCCGCCTACTTGAGCTCCTTCAGCTCGCGGGCCGCGCCGTCCGCGAACGACGTCCCGCCGTAGCGATCGACGAACCGGGCCAGCTCCACCTTCAGTCGTTCCCTGCGTCCCGTCTTGCGGTATACGTCGATCAAGCCATTTGCCGCACGCATCTGTTGCCGCCGATCGGCCGGCGGCTCTGCCTTCCGAATTTCGAGATACAACCGCTCTGCCTCGTCGTAACCTTGCAGGTGGCTCTCCAGGAGCTGAGCCAGCCGCAGTCGCGCGTCATGATCGCCCGGCTCGATGCGGATGTGGTCGCGAAACCAGTCCGCGGCCTCGGTGTACTGGCCGCGCGCGATCAGCACATCCTGGCGCGGATACGTCGGCTCCAGCGGCATGTCGCCCACCGCGAAGATCGTATGAACCAGGCCCACCGCCGCACTGCCGACGGCGCGGTGAATGACAAATATCCCGAGGACGGTAAGCGGCAAGTTGAGCACGAGGAGGAGGGCGAAGACCCCGCCCGAAATCCAGCCTTTGTTGAGCATGAAGTACCAAAACAGCGACAGCATGAGGTAACACGCGGGGCCGAACCACGCCGCGACGCGCAGCAGCTGAATGCCATCGGCTGGGTCGGAATACTGGGGACCCCTCACTGCGCCGGTTGACCCCACATGGTGCGATAGACGATCGGCCCTTCGTTCAGCGCTTTGATCCCGGCTTCGATCAGCGCTCGATCGCCCACCACGACGATCGCGAAACGATCGGGGTCGATGTAGCGCCGGGCGGCGCGCTGCACCTGCGCCGCGGTCACGGCGTTCACCGCGGGACCGAAGCGTTCGTACCAGTTGAGCGGCAGGTTATAGACCAACACGTCGCGGAACCGGGCCGCGGCTCCCCCCGTGGTCTCGAACGCACCCGGCAGCTGCAGCGTGAGGTACTGCCTCGCCTTGTCCAACTCGGCTTGCGGCACCGAATCATCGCGGATGCGCCGCAGCTCCTTCATGAACTCGATGAGTGAGCTGTCGGTCTTCGCAGTCACGACCGATGCCGCCGCGACGAAGAAGCCGGGCAGCCGGCGTGCGGCGAAGCCGCTCGAAGCGCCGTAGGTGTAGCCGTGCGTTTCGCGCAGATTCTGGTTGAGCCGGCTGGTGAACGCGCCGCCGAGGATCGTGTTCAGAACCTGAATCGTCGCGTAGTCCGGCGTGCTCCGGGCAACCCCAGGCTCACCGATCCGGATCACGGATTGAGCGGCGCCCGGTTTGTCGATCAGATAGAACGACCGCGATGCGGGCGCCGGGGCCTTACCCTGCGGGAACGGCGTCACAGTACCTCGCGGCCACGCGCCGAGACGAGCGGCGAACAGGCGCTGCGCCTGCGCGAGTGTGATGTCGCCCACGACGAGAATCTTCGAGGCATTGGGCCGATAGGACGTCTGGTAGAAAGAAACCACGCGGTCATGCGTCAGCTTGGGTGGCGTCGAGTCGTTGCCGGCAGTGGGGTGCCCGTAAGGATGTCCCGGTCCGAGCACAATCGCCGGAAACGCGATGCTCGCCATCGCCACCGGTTGATCCCGCTGTTGCAGAATCGTCGTGGCGAGGAGCCCGCGCTGCCGCGTGATCTCGGAATCAGCGAACTGCGGCCGGAGCAGCACGTCGGCAAGCAGGTCGAGCGCCGACTCGAGATGTCGACTTGGCACGTGCAGTCGCACCGTGACGGCGTCGAAGTCGCTCACCGCGGTGAGCTGCGCGCCGAGATAGGCGACTTCGTCGGCGAGCGCGAGCGCGCCGCGCGTGCCGGCGCCTTGCGTCAACATATTGGCCGTGAAGGCGGCGAGCCCAGGGACGTCTGCCGGATCGCGCGCGGTGCCCGCGTCCACCAGAACCTGCACCTCGACCACCGGCACCTTGTGCATCTCGACCACGGCGAGCGTCAGCCCATTGGGCAACGTGACGGTGCGCAGGGCGGGCAGGTGTAACGCCGGCGCCGGCCCGAGCGCCGGGGCCTTCGTACGATCGACCTGGGCAGCGAGCGGACCGACGATCAGGCTGGCAAGCAGGATTGCCGCAGCAATCGACTTCATGGTGCCTCCTTCACTGCAAGCTCAGGTTTCCCTTGTGGCACCACAGAGAGCACGACGCGATGCGCGTCGCGGAGATACGTTCGCGCCGCGCGTTGCACGTCGGCCGCGGTGACGCGACGGTAGCGTTCGAGATCCGGCTGGAAGTAGTCAGGTGTGCCGACGTAGTAGTTGTAGAAGTTCAGGCGGTCCGCCTTGCCGCCGAAGCTCCCCATCCGCTCCATCGCATTCAAGAAGTCAGCCTCGATGGAATTCTGCGCGCGCTCGAGCTCTCGCGCGGTTGGTCCGGAGTCGGCCAGCAGGCGAACCTGATCGTCGATCACTCGCTGAAGCTCGGGGAGATTGTGACCCGGCCGCGCTGTGGAAAACACCTCGAACTTGCCGTCGATGCGGCTGCCGTCCTGAAACGCGACCACGTTGGACGCGATCTGCTTCTCGTAGACCAGGACCTTATAGAGCCGCGATGCGCGTCCCGTCGCCAAAATCGTCGCCACGATGTCCAGCGCCGCGTCGTCGGGCGCGAATGCCTTTACTGTGTGCCACGCGTTGTAGACGCGCGGCACCTGCACGCGATCATCGATCGTCGCCACGCGATTGCTGTCGAGCCCAAACGCCGGCGGCGGTGTTCGCGTGACCGCAGGCCCGCGCGGGATGTCGCCGAAGTACTTCTGGGCCAGCGCCCGTGCCGCCGCCGTGTCCACGTCACCACCGATCACCATCGTCGAGTTGTTCGGCGTGTAGTAGGTCCTGAAGAAGTTGCGCACGTCTTCGAGCGTGGCCGCCGAGAGATCCGCCATCGAACCGATCACCGGCCAGTGATAGGGGTGATCGGGCGGGTAGAGCCGTTGTAGGATGTTCTCTTGCGCGAGGCCGTAGGGCTGATTCTCGTAGCTCTGGCGCCGCTCGTTCTGCACCACACCACGCTGGAGATCGACTTTGGCGGAGTCGATTTCGGGCAAGAGAAACCCCTGGCGGTCGGAGTCGAGCCACAACATCAGCGGCAGCGCGTTGCTCGGCGCGTCCTCGAAATAGTTGGTGCGGTCCTCGGTCGTGGAGCCGTTGTTGTCGCCGCCCGCCGCCTCGAGCAGCTTGTCGAACTCGCCCGTCCGCACGTGCTGAGAGCCCATGAACATGATGTGCTCGAAGAGATGGGCGAAGCCGGTGCGGCCCGGCTTTTCGTCGCCGGACCCGACGTGGTACCAGATGTTGACGGTCACCACCGGCACCGCATGATCGGGCGCGACGAGTACCTGGAGACCGTTCGCGAGCGTAAATGAGTCGTACGGCACGCGTAAACCCTGTGCCGCGAGGGGGGTGACGGCGAAAATCATCAGCCACGACAAGCGAGGTAGCATAGCGAGCCTCCTGAGGATTCCCCTTTTAACACCCGGGCGATTGATTTGCGCCTGAAACGCCGCTCACGCAAGTTGCGTAAAGCGCCGTACCTTAAGGAGAACAACGATGCTCTGGCTCGCGGTGAGTGCCGCCGCATTGATCGGCGGTTTCCTGGTGACTCGTGATTTTGTGCGGCGCAAGCTGCGTTTCGTGGACGCAATTCAGAAACCGGCGGCGCCGTTGATCGCCGGCGCGGCGGCGGCGGTCGTCGCCTTGCCGGCAACGCTGCTTCCCCTGGTGACTGTTGGAACCGCGGTGGCCTTCGGAATCGGCGTCGCGGGAGGGGTGGCGAGCGGACGCTCGGCGCCTCCCGCGTTGCCTCCCGGCAGCTAACCGACCTTCAGTGCCTTGGCAGGGGCCGTCGCTTCCGGACGGCCGGCGACAACGCGCAGCGCCCGCACCGCCTCGCGGGCGAACGTTTTTCCGGCTCCCTTCTCCAACTCTTCGAGGGCGCTCCACCGCGTGAACGCGGGCCGCACCGGCGTCGCCATCTGCAGCGTCTCGAACGCATCGGCGACCGCGAGCACTTTCACCGGAACCGCCATCGGCAACGCTTCGATATCCCAGTCGTCGCCGACGATCTCGTAATAATGCGAGTACTCGGCGATGATCTGCGCCGCGCCGCGTAACGCGCGCGCTACAGCGAGCGTTTCGTCCGTGACGGAGCGGGAGAGCAGACGTAGCAACCGGTGATCCGCCGTGCCCACCTCGTGCAGCAATGCAGCGATGCGCAGGTTTTCGATTTCGTTCTCGGTGAGCTTCAGCTCGACGCCGATCGCACCGCTGAGCTCCGCGACGCGCGTCGAGTGGCCTTCCTGATGTCGGTCCGCCGACTCGATGTGGAAGGTCAGCACCTCGAGTGTCGCGAGATAGGCGTTCTTCAGGTCTGCGAGGCGGGCCGCGCGCTGTTCAGCGAGTCCCCCGACGACGTAGCCGGTGAGAATCAAAAAGCCGCCCCACGGAATCAGCAGCATCAGCGCGTCCTGCGTCAGCCCGGGGTCCATGCCCAACCCCTGTGTCGCCTGAAAGAAGAAGACGAGGGACGCAATGAACAGTCCGGCGACGACGGCGAACCGGCGGCCGCCGTAGAAGCCCGCCAGGATAATCGGCAGATAGTAGAAGCTGAGAAACGCGAACTTCTGCTCGACCACCCAGTTGATGGCGAGCAGGGACGCGACGAGGAGGAGCACCAGCGTGCGCTCGAAATGCCGAAAGAAGAACTGCTGCATTTGCAAAGTGCCTTTCTCCTAACGAGATACGCGACGCGGGACCAAAGTGAATGACCAGTGGGCAATCTGCAAGTGAGGAAGCTCACAAACGCCTCCTCCAACCACGTTAACCGGCATCAAAAACATGAGGATACGACTCGCGGACCAGTCCGGCACGGAATTCGCCCTAGGGAAATACCCGGGGGAGGGGGGACCGGCCTGCGCGTCCTGGAGGCCGACCCCCCGGCCGGTAAGAGAAGCCGCGGTTATTAAGTTGTGAGCGACTTGAACCCGGACCTTCTGATGCTCTGGCTCGCGGTTCTGCTCCAGGACGAAGAAGTCGCGGCGCCGTTTGGTTCCTTTATGGAAGCCATGCCGCATTCCGCATTCATTCATTCACAGCACACTGATGGTGATCGGGTTCTGGCTGTCGCGCAAAACCCGGAACAACGGATTCCTGTTGTTCGTCCTCGCCGAGCTGTCGTACATCACCTACCACGCCGGCGTGACGCACTTCTTGTTTGCACACATCGTCGCCGAAGTGCTGGACGCTCTCGCCCTCGTCACGATTGCATTGGGCTTTCGGCAGAAGACGGCGACTGCCCCGGGTCCGGCGGTTCGTACCCCGGGCATGTGATCACGGGAAGCGGCGGGTAACGGACGAAGCGGGGATCATCGTCGGCACGCAGGCAGCGGTAGAACACCGATCCGCGCCGATTCGTCACCATCCGCACCCATCGGCAGGTCGCGCACAGCCCCACGGCGTGCTCGGTCATTAGGTCGAAGAACAAGCTAGTTATATCTTCGACCCCGTGAGCCAGGAGGGGGGGGTCGACGACTTCGGGCTCCCGCCCGGAGTACGAGACGAGTACCTGCAAGGAGCCCGCGACCAGTTGGGTGCAATCGCCGAGCTGGCCGAACGGCTGATAGCGGCCGGCGACGACACCGAGGCGATCGAGGCGCTGCGGCGCGACGCCCACCGCCTCCGCGGCTCCGCTGGATCCTTCGGATTCCCTCAGGCCAGTGTCGTCGCCGCCGAGCTCGAAAACGCGGCAAAGCAGTGGCTCGAACGGCCGGCCAACGGCAGCGGAGATCGCGGCCAAGCTGCGCGGGCGTTTGTTCGTCGCCTGGCCGCGGCGCTATTCACCAAACAGCCCCTCGCCGCGCCGCCGCTTCCTCCTATCGCCCCCGCCAAGCCTTCGCCGGCGGCGGCCACCGAGTCACAGGATCTCAGTGATGTCCCAGAGGTCATCGTCGTCGAAGACGACCCGACGCTCGCAGAGCTGCTGACATTCGGCCTCGAGGCTCGCGGATACCGGTTCGTCCATTTCCGCAACGGCCGCGAAGCGTTGGACATGCTCCGCACCATGAACACGCGCGGCACGTCGCCATTGCTGCTGCTCGACGTGGATCTTCCCGCGCTCGACGGCTATTCGATCTTCGATGCGCTGCAGCAGGAGTTCCCTGGGAAGTTTCGTGTCGTCTTCACGACGGTCCATGGCAGCGAGACCGAGCAACTGCGGGGACTCGAAGCGGGCGCGATGGACTACATGGTGAAGCCCATGAGCCTGCGCGTGGCGCTCGAAAAGATCCGGCGCTGGGTGGGTAGATGAGCGCCCGCCACTTTCTCATCGTCGTCGCGATCGTGCAGGGCGGCCTGCTGGCGGCACTGATCGTGCTGATCATCCTGAACCGTTGGTTCCGGCTGCGTCGGAGCACGCGGCTCAATCCTCGTCGCCAGGCAGTCGACGCCTCGATGCGGCGCTGGGCGGCGGGAACGACTCCCCTCGCGGGTGTCCTCGTCGGATTGGCACGTCTTCCCGTCCCGCTGGCGATCGATGCCCTGGTGAGCTGGTCGGCGCGCGTTCCAGGCGAACGCTGGCGGCAGCTCGCCGGAGCGCTCGAGCACAACTTGTGGGCGCGGATCGTCCGCACCAACAGCGGCTCGGCGCGTTGGTGGAAGCGTCTGGAATGCGCGCGCTTCCTCAGCGTCGTGGCTATGCCGCGCGACACGGCTCGTCTCCTGCGGCTCGTCAACGATCCTCATCCCGCCGTGCACGTCGCGGCAGTCGCGTCGCTGGAGCGCATGGAGGACAGCGCCCTGACGCTCGCGGCTCTCGACCGGTTGCCGCGTCTCGCGCCGACCGTGCAGGCGTACTACGCCGCGATGCTGCGCCGCTCGCGACCGATCGTCGTCGACCATCTCCAGAAGAGGTTGCGGCGATCCGAAGACCCCGCCCTGCCGCGGCTCGCCGAGTTTGCCGGCCGGCTCGGCGAGCCCGCCTTGCGCGAGCGTCTCACCGCGCTGGCGACGCACCACGATCGGGAGGTTCGGGTCCAGTCAGCTCGCGCGCTTGGCAACTTCCCGCATCGGGAGTCGGTAGCGGCGCTGAAGCGGCTCGCGACCGATCCGGCCTGGGAGGTCCGCGCGCAGGCCATGCGCTCGCTCGGCATGATCGCCGACGCGTCGACGCTGCCGCTGCTCAAAGCAGGTCTGCGCGACGACGTGTGGTGGGTACGCTTGCGCGGGGCGCTCGCGCTCATGCGCTTCGCGGCCGGCGGGCGCAACGCACTGCTCGAAGCCGAAGTCGGCGCAGATGTGAACGCGCGGGCGGTGGCGAAGCTGGTCCTGGGGCTGCCGGCTCAGGCGCTGGCAGAGTTCGCCGCATGAGTGTCCTGGGCACCGTGGTGGGAACGACGGACGTCACGATTCTCGTGTACTTCCTCGTCCTCAATTCTTTCTATGCGCTGCTGCTCATTCTGTCGATCCCGGAGATCTGGGAGCAGACCCGACTCGCCGAAGACGAAGATTTCCAGCGGCTCATGCAGAGCGATGCGTTGCCGCCGATCACCATTCTCGTGCCGGCCTACAACGAAAGCGCCACGATCGAAGCGAGCGTGACCGCGATCCTTACGCTCGAGTATCGCAATTACGAGGTGGTAGTCGTCAACGACGGCTCGCGCGACGACACCTTGGAGCAGCTGCGACACGCCTTCGATCTCTATGAAATCCCGCGCATCTATCCCGAGACGATCCCCACGAAGCCGTTGCGGGCGCTGTACCGCTCGCGCTCGCGCTCGCGCTTGCTGGTGCTGGACAAAGAGAATGGCGGCAAGGCCGACTCTTTGAACGCGGCGATCAACGCCAGTCGCTTTCCGCTGGTGATCGCCGTCGATGCGGACACACTCATCGAGCCCGACGCCCTGTTGCGGCTCACGCGACCTTTCCTACTGGGGCGTCAGATCGCGGCCGTGGGCGGCACGGTACGCGTCGCGAACAACTGTGCGGTGAAGGATGGCCGCGTCAGCGATGCGCGCGTTTCGACGCATCCACTGCCCGGCATTCAGGTCGTCGAGTACTTGCGCGCGTTTCTGTTCGGGCGGCTGGGATGGAATCGACTGGGCGGCAATCTGATCATCTCCGGCGCCTTTGGTCTCTTCCGCAAGGAATACGTCATGGCCGTCGGCGGTTATCAAACGAGCAGCATCGTCGAAGACCTCGATCTCGTCGTGCGGATGCATCGGTACCTGCGGACGAACAAGATCAAGTATGAAATGCCGTTCATTCCCGACCCCGTGGCGTGGACCGAAGTCCCCGAATCGCTGAAGATCCTGTCGCGCCAGCGGGAACGGTGGCACCGCGGTCTCATCGCGGCGATGTGGCAGTACAAGACCATGCTGTTCAATCCGCGTTACGGCCGGATCGGCTTCCTGGCGATGCCGTTCTACGCGTTCGGCGAAATGCTCGCCCCCGTCGTCGAGCTGCTCGGCTACGTGATCACTGTGCTCGGACTCGTGTTCGGGCTCGTGAACGTTTCGTTCGCGCTGCTCTTCGTGCTGGTCGCGTGGGGATACGGAATGCTGCTCTCGATCTGGGCGGTTGTCCTCGAGGAAGTGAGCTTCCGCCGCTATCGCCGCTTCTCCGATCTTTGTCGGCTGCTCCTATTCGCAATGCTCGAGAACTTCGGTTATCGGCAGTGCACGGTGTGGTGGCGCCTCAAGGCATTCGCGAAGATGTGGAAGCGCGCGCACGTCTGGGGCGACATGGCGCGCAAAGGCTTCGGGAAGCCGAGCGTCGCGGCGTTGCTGCTGCTGTGTATCGCGAAGCCGGTTCATGCGCAGAGTGTCCGCATTGCCGCGTGGAGCTCGTACGAAGGAGTCACCGCAAGTCAGGATTGGTCGACCGCGGGCGCGCAGCTCACGCTCTCGGGATCGCGCGGTCACGCCGGCTGGATGGCGGGTGAAGTGTTAGGTCGCTTCGGCAGGACCGACGTGATGGAGCGGCTCGGCGGCGTGATTCATCCCAGTCAGCGGCTCTGGCTTTCGGCGGAGGCGGGGACATCACGACGTCCGTTCTTCAGTCCCAAGAACACCTGGCAGGCTGACGCGTCAGCACTTGTCGCCAAGCGAACGTCCGCAGGCATCGAATACCGTCGCTGGAATTACGTTCCTGGCCCCGTCGACATCGTGATCCCGCATCTCACAAGTGAAGTCGCGCGCGTCACCTGGGACCTGCGCGTCGCCCTCTCTCGCAATCCATCGAAGCGCACGGATGGCGCCTTCACACTGCGCGCCACGCGTGGATTCTCGCGTCGGACGAGCGCCTGGCTGCTGGGCGGTGCGGGACGCGAGAGCTATCTCGTGGGAGCGCTCGTTCAATCGCTCCAAACGGTGACCGGAGTGGCCGGCATTCGGTACAACGCGGCCAGCGGTCTGACGCTGCGGCTCGACGCCAGTGTGATTCGCTCGCGACCAGTGCTCTCCCGGCGCGGCATCGCGATAGGCGTGGAACGCGGGTTTTGATACGCGGGAACGGTCATCACAATCAAGCGGGTGATGGTCGCCATTGCTTTTCCAGATCCCTCTCAAGGCATTAGGGGGGGAGGCCAGGCTCATGAGGGTAGCCAGAACAGCATTCGTGTTGCTGCTCCTGTCGTGCACAGACGCGACAGGTCCGGGCAACCAATCGAACAGTCGCATTTCGATCATCAACGACGCCGGTGCGCTGGCGGCGCGGGTCACGTATTTGAGTGACTCCGTGCCGATCGATAGCGCCCACGTCGGCTATCCCTCGGCGCCGATTCTGATGCCGTCTATCGGGCGCAGCGCCGCCGCGAGCATGACCTCGTATCAACTCAAGCTCAGAGCCGAGGTTGCGTCGCCGATCGTCGGCGGCCAGACCTTGCAAGCGACCTCAGTTGAGATCGTCGGGACTCTCGCGATCGTCAGTTACAACATGGCCGGGAATGCGTATCTCGGTGGCATCGACGTCATCGACATTTCGAACCAGCTGCACCCTACGCTCGTGTCGGAAGCGATCTTCCAGAACACCGACGTCAGTGCGGTCACGGCCTCCGGCCCGAACGTCTACGCGGCCGAGGCGACGGGTGATACGGGGTTCGCATCGCCAGCCGTTTTCGAGGTCATGCAGCTCCTGGGGAATAACCTCGTGCTGGCGGGCAATCACCGCACCGCGTTGAGCAGTTTCGTCGCGACCAGCGTGGCATCGGGAACCCACGCCTACGCGACGTCCGGTGACGCCGGCAGCTTGTTCGTCATCGATCCGGCGCTGTTCACGATTACGAGCTCGATCCCGCTGCACGACGCGCGCTGGGTTACCGTCGGCGGCGGGAAGGTCGTTGTGGTGCAGGGCACGCCGGGTGTGATCTCAGTCTACAATGAGAGCGACATGAGCTTGGTCGGGCACTTTCCCTTCAAGGGCGCCGACATTGCGCAGTCAAAGTCGCAGGCGGTGCTGGTGGGTGGCAAGGCGTTCATCGCTGCCGGCGACAGCGGAGTACAGGTGCTCAGCGCATCGACCGGAGCCCTCTTGGGCTCAATGCCTCGACCGAATCCAGACTCGTTGGCTTTGAGTCCCAGCGTGGTGGTGACGAATGCGGTCGCCATCGATCAAGATCTGATGTTCATCTCGAATGGCGAAGCCGGAGTCTATCTCGCGCAGGGGAGCCAGATCTTCTCTGCGACGGGATCTGAGACACCCCAGACGATCACGATGCAGGGCCGGTTGCGCTTCAATAACCTGCAATCGGTGAATCACGTCGCCTACCTGTCCCGGTATCTCATCATTGCAGCTGGGCTTGGCGGTCTCAAGATCGTTCAGGTCATCTAGCTAGTATCCGCCGTGCGCGTGACGTCTGTCACGTTGCCACGGTCCCACTCGCTGGAGCGATTAACGCGCTCGTCCACCTGGCGTCTCAACCAGGACTCCAACTTCTCGAGGTATTAGTCATGAGAAACCGCACTATCGTCGCCGCGTTGCTGGCGCTCGCCCTCGGCGTGCCCGCCGCGGCGCGTGCGCAGCAGCCCAATGATACCGCAAGAGATCGCCATGAGGTTCGTCACGACCGGCGCGGCCTTCGCCGCGATCGCCGTGACATGCGCAGTGACCGCCGCGACATTCATCAGGACGTGCGCGCCCGCCGTCAGGATCTGCGACAGGGCGACACGACCGCGGCGCGTCAGGAAACGCACGACATCCGTCAGGACCGTCGGGACCTGCGTAGCGACCGGCGCAACCGGCGCTCTGATCGACGTGACGTCCGTCAGGACCGTCGTGATCTACGGCAGGACCACCGCGATTCCTCGCAGCGGGATTCCACCAAAGCTCCGTAACCGCACTACTGCGCTGAGCTGAGGGGGGGGCGCTACCGGCCCCTCAGCTCGGTGGCGACCCGCTCCGCGTCACGCATCACCCGCAGGATATTCAGTCCAGCCACCTGCTTCACGTCCGCCTCGGTCCAACCGCGCCGCAGCAGCTCCGCGATCAGATCGGGAAATTTCGAGACGTCTTCCAGACGATTGGGCACTTCCGTGATGCCGTCGAAATCGGAGCCGATACCGACGTGATCCACACCGGCGATCTGCCGGATATGATCGATGTGATCGGCGACTTGCTGGAGCGTCGCGTGGGGCGCCCGTGACTCCCACGCGCGCATCGAATCCGCGCGCGTAACCGAATCGGCTCCCGCCGCTCGCAGACGGCGGGCCCATTCCGCCATGCTGTCGCCGTACACTCGGACTGCCTCGGACACAAAGCCGGGGTTGAAGTTCACCATCACCACGCCGCCGTTCGCCGGGATCAGCCGCAGGATCGAGTCGGGGACGTCGCGCGCGTGATTCGTGAGCGCGCGCGCCGACGAATGCGAAAAGATGACCGGTGCCTTCGATGTGTGAATCGCGTCTGACATCGACATGTCGTTGACGTGCGAGAGGTCGACCAGCATGCCCACCCGATTCATCTCGAGCACGACCTGCTTGCCGAACTCAGACAACCCGCGACGCGCGCTATCGGTCGACGCCACCGCCCAATCCAGGCTGCGCCAATGCGTGAGTGTCATGTACCGCACGCCGAGGCGGGAGAACATCCGCAGTGCGCCGAGGGAGTTTTCGATCGCGTGACCGCCTTCGATACCGATCAGACATGAGATCCTCTTGGCAGCGAAGTTTCGTTCTACCTCGGCGGCGGTCGTCGCCATCGCCAGCACGTTCGGGTAGCGCGCGCACAGCCGATGGATCAAGTCGATCTGCTCGAGTGCGTACACAGCGGGATGCGGACCGGAGTCCATCGTCGTGACCGGCACGTACGCGGCCCAGAACTGCGCACCGACGGCTCCCGACCGTAGGCGCGGAATGTCCGTCATCAGCTTGGGCTGGTTGACCGCGAAGTTCACGGAGTCCAGTCCACCGCGCTCCCGAATCGCGTCGGCGATGTCGTTGTGGCCGTCGATGAGCGGGACGGTGTGCAGAATGCGGAGGGCTTGGGCGCGGTAGTCCTGGGCGGTCAGATGGAACGATGGAATGATGGACAGAAACACCAACACCCAGACTCGGGACTGCAAGCACGTTCCAACCCTCCAACCTCCCATCGTTCCCTCGCTTTCTTGCCCAAAAGCTAGATTACGTCCTGTCCATGAGCAACGAATCAAAGGTCAAGATCGCGCTGGTCGTGAACGGCGAGCTGACTGAAGTGGCATTCGCGCCACATAAGACGCTGCTCGAGGTGCTGCGCGAAGACCTGGGTCTCACCGGCACGAAACACGGGTGCGAATTAGGCGAGTGCGGCACCTGCACCGTGTTGCTCGATGGCACGCCGGTGCTTTCCTGTCTGGCGCTTGGCCTGGCATGCGCCGGACGTAGCGTGCGCACCGTCGAAGCGATGGCCCAGGGCGGCAAGCTACACCCGCTGCAGGAGACATTCGCCGATCTGGGGGCCGCACAATGCGGTTATTGCACACCCGCGTTCCTGCTCGCGGCCGAAGCGCTCCTCGCGTCCAATCCGAAACCGACGCGCGCCGAGATCAAGGACGCCCTCGCGGGCAACCTCTGTCGCTGTACCGGCTACATCAAGATCTATGAGGCGGTGGAGCTGGCTGCGGCACGGATGCGGGGGGAGATCGCGGAGCCCAGTCGAGAGTCGTTGTATGGCAACTGAAGGATGGAACGATGGAAAGATGGAACGTGAGAATCGTTCCAACGTTCCATCTGTCCAACGTTCCAACATCATCGGCAAAGCCCTGCGCAAAGTCGACGCCGTCGCGAAGGTGACGGGGACGACGCGATTCGCCGATGACCTCGCGTTTCCGAGAATGCTGTACTGCAAGCTCCTGCGCAGCACGGAGCCGCACGCGCGCATCGTTTCGATCGATACAGCGGCTGCGGCGAGCCTCGAGGGTGTCCACGCCGTACTCACCGGACGGGATCTGCCGATTCCCTTCGGCATTCTTCCCGTCTCGCAGGACGAGCACACGCTCTGCGTCGACAAGGTCCGGTTCATCGGCGATCCGGTCGCGGCGGTTGCCGCCACCAGCGAAGAGGTCGCGACTGCGGCGCTCGATCTGATCAAGGTCGTCTACGAGCCACTCAAGTCGATCGCATCCGCCGAGGAAGCGGTCGCGCATCCCGAGCCGCGCATTCATGACTACGGCGATGGCGGCAACCTGCACAAGCTCATCGACCTCGAGTTCGGCGATGCCGACGCGGGGATTGCAGAAGGCGACGTCGTCCGCGAGGACCTGTTCTTTTTCGAAGGCAGCACGCATCTGCCGATGGAGCAGCACGCAGCGGTCGCGATCTGGTCGCCCGATGGCAAACTGACGCTGTGGACTTCGACACAGACACCGCATTACGTGCATCGCGCGGTGGCGCAGGTGCTGGAGCTCGCGCCCGCACGCATCCGCGTCATCGCCACGCCGAACGGCGGCGGCTTCGGCGGTAAGAGCGATCCCTTCAACCACGAGATCGCGGTCGCAAAGCTCGCGATGCTCACCGGCCGTCCCGTCAAGATCACGCTGACGCGGGAAGAGGTTTTCTACTGCCATCGCGGCCGCCATCCCACGTTGATGTGGGTCAGGACGGGTGTGAAGCGCGACGGGTCGATCACCGGAATGCATTTCCGGTCGCTGCTCGACGGCGGCGCGTATGGGTCCTACGGCGTGGCGAGCACGTACTACACGGGCGCGCTGCAGACCGTCACCTATCACGTGCCGCGCTACCACTTCCAGGGTGCACGGGCGTTCACGAACAAAGCGCCCTGCGGCCCGAAGCGTGGTCACGGCACACCGCAGCCGCGTTTTGCCGTCGAAGTCCATCTCGACAAAATCGCGGAGCAGCTGGCGATCGATCCGGCAGAGCTGCGCCTCAAGACCTTGGTGCCGCCGAACTCACTCACCGCCAACTATCTCCGCGTCGGCTCGATGGGCCTCGGCACGTGTATCGCCAAGGTCGTCGAGGGATCGGACTGGAAGCGGAAGTTCCGCAAACTGCCGGAGGGCCATGGCGTCGGGCTCGCGTGCTCGAGCTACATCTCGGGCGCCGGGCTGCCGATCTACTGGAACAACATGCCGCACTCCGGCGTGCAGCTGAAATGCGACCGCGGCGGCGGCGTTACGGTATTCTGTGGGTCGACCGAGATCGGCCAGGGCTCGGATTCAATCCTCGCCTACATCGTCGCTGAAGTACTCGGCGTCGACCCGTTCGACATCGCGGTCGTCACGGCTGACACCGATCTGACGCCCGTCGACCTCGGCAGCTACTCGAGTCGCGTGACTCTGATGAGCGGCAACGCCGCCCTCCAGGCGGCCGAACGAGCGCGCCAGATCCTGGCGCTGCACGCCGGGCGCAAACTCGAGGTCCCCGTCGAGCGGCTGACGTTCGCCGGCGGGCGCGTCTTCGATTCGAAGGATGGGAAGCGCGGCGCGTCCTTTGCTGAAGCCGTGCAGTGGGCGGAAGCGGCGGAGGGCACCGTGGGGACGGTTGGATCGTACACGCCGCCCCAGAGCGCGGGCAAGTACCGCGGCGCCGGTGTCGGGCCGTCGCCGGCCTACTCCTACAGCGCCTGTGTGGCCGAGGTGGATGTGGATCCGGAGACCGGGATCGTGCGCGTGCCCACGATCTGGATTGCGCATGACGTCGGTCGATCCATCAACTCCGCGTCAGTGATCGGCCAGGTCGAGGGCTCGATCTACATGGGGTTGGGTGAGGCGTTGATGGAGGAAATGGCGTACCGCGGCGACCTGAAAGTGGTCCACAAGATTCCTTCCCTGCTCGAGTACAAGAGTCCCACGACCCTCGAGATGTGCGACGTCATCACGTATCTCGTCGAAGATCCCGATCCCAACGGCCCGTTCGGCGCCAAGGAAGTCGGTCAGGGACCGCTGCTGCCGGTGATGCCCGCAGTCGCCAATGCAGTCTACGATGCGGTCGGCGTGCGGATCGACGAGGTGCCGATCACGCCGGAGAAAGTCTTCAAAGCCTTGAAACGGAAGCAGAAAGGCGAGTCCCCGCGCTACGGACCTGAGCAGTTCCCTGACATACCCTGGCCAGAGCCGGTTCGCGTGCCGACGCCGTGGGAAGGCGGCGACGGCAAGGCCGTCACCGCGGCGCCAGTTCCGCTCGAGCGGCCGCACTGATGCTTCGCCTCCCCACGTTCCGATACCTGCAGCCGCAGAGTCTGTCGGAAGCGCTGCATATGAAGGCCGATGCCGGCCCCGACAGCATGTTCGTCGCGGGGGGGACGGACCTCTATCCGAACATGAAGCGACGGCACCAGGAACCGAAAACGGTCATCTCCCTAATGGGTATTCCGGAACTGAGAACGATGGAACGTGAGAAGGTTGGAACGTGTGTGACTTTGACTGCTCTTTCCAACTTTCCAACCTTCCAACATTCCGCCGTCGCGACCGCCGCCCGCCTGGTCTCCACGCCCCTGCTCCGCAACATGGGCACCCTCGGCGGCAACCTCTGCCTCGACACGCGCTGCAACTACTACAACCAGTCCTACGAGTGGCGGAAGTCGATCGACTTCTGCATGAAAAAGGACGGCGCGATCTGTTGGGTGGCGCCGTCATCGCCGCGCTGCTGGGCAGTGAGCTCCTCCGACGTCGCGCCGGTCATGGTGGCGATCGGTGCCGAATATCGGTTGGTCGGACCGCAGGGTGAGCGTGTCGTTCCCGCGGGACGGTTCTACAACAACGACGGCATCAATTATCTCACCAAGCAACCCGATGAAATCCTCGCCGCCGTGCGGTTGCCGGCGCCCAATGGCTGGGACGCCGTTTACCACAAATTGCGGCGCCGCGGGTCGTTCGATTTTCCGGTACTGGGCGTCGCGGCGTGGATTCAATGGAAAGGCAAGAATGTCGTCGACGCGCGTATCGTACTCGGCGGGGTCGCGAGCTACCCGCAGGAGATCCCTGAGGCGGGCGCCGCACTCAAGGGCGCGACGCTGACAAACGAGTCGATTGCGGCCGCAGCGGAAGCAGCATACCGTCCCTCAAAACCGATGGACAACACCGATTTCGATTTGTCGTGGAGGAAGCAGATGACGCGCGTGTACGTCACCCGCGCACTTGTAGAGCTGCGAGACCGGCACAATAAGTAGCAGCAGCATCGCGACACTTCCCGAACAGCGCAGCCTCAGGCACGTTTGTCGCCTTATGACACCACGTCCGAGACCACTCGTTCTCCTGTCGGCGCTCAGTCTCGTCGGCGCGAGCCTGGCCGCGCAGCTGCCGCGCGATCTCGACACCTACGTCACCCGCGTGATGCACGATTTCGAGGTACCCGGCCTCGCCCTCGCCATCGTGCAGGACGGTCGCGTCCTCCTCGCCAAGGGCTACGGCATCCGCAAACTGGGCGAGCCGACACCGGTCGACGAGCGGACGCTGTTCGGCATCGCGTCCAATACGAAAGCCTTTACCGCCACCGCGCTGGGGATCCTCGTCGAGGAAGGAAAGCTCCGCTGGGACGCGCCAGTGATCGACTATCTGCCGGGCTTTGCGATGTACGACCCCTTCGTCACGCGCGAGCTCACGATCCGCGACCTCCTCGTCCACCGCAGTGGTCTGGGACTCGGCGCCGGCGACCTCCTCTGGTGGCCGACGTCCACATATGACCGAAAAGAGATCGCGCGCCGACTGCGGTACATCAAACTCGCGACCAGTTTTCGCAGTGCGTACGCGTACGACAACGTTCTCTACCTGGTCGCCGGGCAGGTGATCGAGACGGTCTCGGGGCAATCGTGGGAAGACTTCGTGCAATCGAGAATTCTCGCCCGGGTAGGAATGACGGGGAGCACCGTGCGCCATTCGTCGGCCGCGGGGGGCGGGGGGGGCGGGGGGGGCAATGTTGCCGCACCGCACGCGCCGATCGACGGCAAAGTTTGGCCGATCGCGCCGTTCACCAGCGACAACACGAATCCGGCAGGGGGCATCAACTCGAGCGCAACCGACATCGCGAAGTGGATGATCGTGCAGCTTGATTCCGGCCGCTTGGCCGGCAGTCGTCTCTTCTCGCAAAATACGGCGCGCGAGCTCTGGTCCGTGGCGACACCGATCCGCCCGGGTATTCCGCCGGCCGAGTTGACAGCGCTCAAGGCGAGCTTCGCCGGCTATGGGCTGGGATTCTTTCTACGCGACTATCGGGGTTATAAGCTGGTAACGCACACCGGCGGGCTGCCCGGCTACGTCTCGCGAATTTCGTTGATCCCCGATCGGAAACTGGGCATCGCCGTCTTCACGAATCAGGAGTCCGGCGAGGCATTCGAGGCGATCAGCTGGCGACTGCTCGATCACTTCCTTGGGGCGCCGGCAACCGATTGGGATGCCGCATATCGCGTCGTCAGGGCCCGCGGAGACTCCGCCACCGCGGCCGAGGAGAGACGCGCGGTCGCCAAACGCGACACGGCGTCGCGACCGTCTCTCCCGCTCGAGAAGTATGCGGGGACGTATCGCGACGCCTGGTATGGCGATGTGACGATCGCGCTCGAGACGGGTAAGCTGGTGCTGCGGTTTTCCCACACGCCGTCGCTCACCGGCGATCTCGAGCACTTCCAGTACGACACCTTCATCGCGCGTTGGCGCGACCGCGAGCTGCGGGCGGACGCCTACGTCAGCTTCGCGCTCAGGCCCGACGGGTCCATCGATCAGGTCAAGATGGCCGCCGTCTCCCCGGCGACCGACTTCAGCTTCGACTTTCAGGACTTGTTGCTAGTGCCTCAATCTCCGCCTTAGCCTTGGCGAGGATTGCGGCGATGTTCTTGCGCGCTGCCTCCGTCTCAGTCTTCCAACCGGTCCGGTAGACCGCCTTTACGAGCTGGCCAAGCGACCGGTTCACTTCCGCCATCGAGCCGCCCACCGTGCGCTCTACCGTTTCGGTCACGCGGTCGAAGATGTCTTCGACAATGTCTTTGTGCTCGTCCAAGAATGCCCGTCCTGTGTCGGTGATTTCGTAGACCTTCTTGCCTTCGACGTCACGAGCGACCACGAGGGCTTCGTCCTCGAGCCACTGTAACGTTGGATATACGGTGCCAGGCGACGGCGAGTAGCAGCCGTGCATCCGCTCTTCCAACTCCTTCATGACTTCGTAGCCGTGACGTGGCTTGTCACGCAGCAGCTTGAGAATCACGTACTTCATGTCGCCGGCGCCGAACCACTGGCGGCGGCCACCGCTGCGGCGACCCCGGAATCCCCAGGCCCGCGGGCCGAAACCGAACGCGAACCCCTCCCAGCCGAACTTCCCTCTCATCTCTGCCTCATGTTAGATGTTACGCCACGATATTATGGCACGATATATCTTGTCAAGCAGTCATTTTTGCGGCGTGCGCCAAGTCACAATCCGACTTGAGCTTGCACGTTCGATGCGCGCTCCTACATTCCACCCTCGCTTGGCCAATCACCCCACTGTAGCGCCCTGGGAGAGGAGCAGCGATGGCTGTGCAAGTCACCCCCCACCCCTCGTGGGTGGCGGAGCTGGATTCCACGCTCGAGCCAAGCCGGCAGGCAATTCTGGACACGCCGGTCATTATCGACGCGTCCGAGAATCAACTGGTCGACGGACAGATCCAGAACTTCCTGGTCTCCTTCTATCCCATCATTCGAGACTTCCCGCAGTGGCTGCAGATGCTCCTCGACCGCTCACCGGCGATGGGGCGAGAGTTCTTCACGGACAATATCCGGGTGGAACGGCGACATGACGCCATGTGGCGGGCGATGGGCGATGGCTTCAACGTGCCCAAGAAGCGCTTTCAGGAGCCCGAGCCGATGCTCGCCGAAGTCAAGAAATTCCATGGCTATTTGACGGACATGTGCCGGAACGCGGAATTTGGTACGGCAGTATCGGCGACCAACTACGCGGTGGAAGGCGTGGCCCAGAAGATCTCGGAAAAGGCCCTTCGCGGGCTCGCCAAGAACGCGAAGATCGGGCCGCGGGGGCGCTGGTGGCTGGAGGAGCATGCCAAGTACGACGATGAGCATCCGATTCATGCGCTGGAAATCATCAAGGACTGCGTCAAGCGCGGCCCCGATTCACCGCAGGGTGTCACCGATTCGGCGCTCGAGAGCCTGGACCTGATGCGGTACGCGATGGAGGCTTCCTATCACGCGTGAGTAAAAGTCGCCGCGTCTCGCCCGCGCGGGGTACCCGCCCGACTACCGCTGCCGCCAAGCGGCCGCCGCTGGACCTGCTGCAGGCTGCGACGGACATCGTAGCAGCCCTTCCGGACGCCGTCGTCGTGACGGGGATGGACCGCCGCGTGCTGGCAGCCAATGACGCCGGCGCCGACCTGCTGGGATGGGAAGTCTCCGACATCGTGGGCCAGGCGATCGCCGATGCGGTGTCTCCCTCTGAACGGGCACACGTCGCTTCCCGTGAAGACCGCGTTCTCGCCGGCGAGCCACAACGCTACGAAACCAAGGTCGTAAACCACTCGACCGGCGAGGAGCGGGACGTCGCGGTCTCGAGCGGGCCGTTCCGGGTGAACGGCGACCTGATCGGCACGGTCGCTACGCTTCGAGACATCACCGATCCGAAGCGCGCCCAGGACACGCTCGCGCGCTCCGAGGCTCGCTACCGGCATCTCGTCGAGTCCGCGTCTGATGCGATCGTGACGCTCGACGCCAACGGCCGCTTCACCACGGTCAATCACGCCGCCGAAAACATCTCCGGCTACCGCCGCGAAGAGCTCGTGGGTCAGTGGTTCGCGCCGATGCTTCCCGACGACGATCTGCCCAAGGCACTCGGGCATTTCCAGCAGGCGCTCTCCGGTGAGACGGGCCTCTTCGAGACCCAGTTCTACCGCAAAGACGGCGAGGTCCGGACGATCTCCGTGACCTACTCGACGCCGCAGAAGGACGAAGAGGTCCTCTGTCTGATTCGCGACGTCACCGATCAGAAGATGCTGCAGGAGCAGCTGATTCAGTCCGAGAAGATGTCCGCGATCGGCCAGCTGGTCTCCGGCGTCGCTCACGAGCTCAACAACCCGCTCGCCGGCATCTCGGCCTTCGCCCAGCTGCTGCTCGCCGAAAAGCGCTTCCCGCCCGAACAGCGTACCGCCGCGGAGACGATTTACAGCGAGGCGCGGCGCGCGAGCCGTATCGTGCAGAACCTCCTCACCTTCGCGCGGCAGCACAAAGCCGAGAAGGTGCCGACCGGCCTGAACCAGGTACTGGACGACACGCTCGAGCTCCGCGGGTATGAGCTCCGGGTCCGCGGCATCGACGTCCGTCGCGAATACGACGAGTCGTTGCCGGACACGATGGCCGATGCGCACCAGCTCCAGCAGGTGTTCCTGAACCTCATCACGAACGCCGAACAGGCGATGGAGCAGCGCGACGGTCACCATCACCGCCTGACCGTGCGGACGCGCCGCACCGGTGACACCATGCGCATCGAGGTGGAGGATTCGGGCGACGGCATTCCGGCGAACTTGATCGAACGGATTTTCAATCCGTTCTTCACGACGAAGCCGACCGGCTCGGGGACCGGCCTCGGACTCTCGATTTCACTCGGCATCGTGCGGGAGCACGAAGGTCGGATCTGGGCCGAGAATGTCCCGCAGGGCGGCGCCCGCTTCGTGGTCGAGCTTCCGGTCATCCAGCCGCGCGCCTCGGGAGAGTTTCAGACCGTGGCGCAGGTGCACCGCGTGGGGGACAGCCTGCGGGTGCTCGTCGTCGACGACGAAGCATCCGTCCGCGTTTCGCTCCAGCGGTATCTCGCGGGCCGCGGCCACGACGTCGAGACGACGGCCAGCGGTGAAGACGCCCTCGCCCGTCTGCGCGCGACGTCGTATGACGCGGTGATCGTGGACATGCGGATGCCCGATCTCTCGGGCGAACAGCTCTTCGAGCGATTGCGCAGCAACGACCCGGCGCATGCCGAGCGTGTGATCTTCACGACGGGCGACCTCGTCAACGAGCAAATGCGCCGTTTCCTCGACGGCTCGGGCCGGCCTTGCGTCCCCAAGCCATTCGAGTTCGCTTCTTTCGATCAGGCACTGCCGGCCGCGCGCCGGCGGTAATTCTCACCTCATCTCCGACAGGTCCATGCGCCCGATCCTCGTCGCGCTGTCGCTCTGCGTGTGCTCCACTACGTCCGTCACGGCCCAAGACGCATTCGACTTCTACGCCCGCGGCCCCTACCGGCAGGCGGTCCCCCGCCCCGAAGCAATTACCGGCTATGCCGCGGGCGAAGAGCAGACGATGTACGCCGTGATGCAGCGGTACCTCGACACGCTGGTAGCGACGGCGAGCGACCGCGTGCGCATCGAGACGTGGGGGCGGACGGTGGAGTACCGGCCGATCCGGGCGCTCGTCATCTCGGACCCCGCGAATCTGGCCAAGCTGGATCAGATCCGAGCGGCCATCGCGGAGCTCGTGGATCCTCGCAAGACCTCCGCGGCCCGCGCGCAGGCAATCGCCGCGCAAACCCCCGCCATCGCCCTCTTGCAGTACTCCGTGCACGGCAACGAGCCCGCCGGCTTCGAAGCGGCGATGCAGGTCGCCTACCAACTCGCGGCGTCCGACGAGCCGCAGACGGTCGAGCTGCTCAAATCGCTCGTCATCGTGCTGAATCCTTCGGCGAACCCCGACGGCCATGAGCGCTTCGCGGCGTGGTACAACTCCGTCGCGGTCGGCGCCGATCATCCGTGGGCCTTCGAGCAAAATGAGCCGTGGAGCATCACGGGCCGCTACAACCACTACCGCTTCGACATGAACCGCGATCTCGTCGCGCAGAGCCAACGGGAAGTGCGCGCGATGATGGACGGCATTTTGCGCTGGCATCCGCAGGTGTTGGTCGACCATCACTCGACGACGCCGACGTTTTTCTTCCCGCCGGTCGCGCAAGCGGTCAACATGAATCTTCCGGCGCAGACCACCAAGTGGTTCGACACGTACGGCAGAGGCAACGCGGTCGCGTTCGACAAATACGGCTGGCAGTATTTCGTCCGCGGCGTGTTCGACTTCTTCTATGTGGGCTATTGGGACGAGTGGTCGACGTTCCAGGGCGCGACCGGAATGACGTATGAGACCGATGGCGGGCCCGAATTCCGCAGGCGGCGCGACGACGGCACGATCACGACGTTCCGCGACGGCATCGCCCATCATTTCATCGCGTCACTCGCGACACTCGAGACGACCGCGAAGAACCGGCAGAACCGTTTGCTCGACTACTACGACTTCCGCCGCTCTGCCATGACGGAAGCCGCCACGGACCGGCTCAAGCGCGTGGTGATCATTCCCGGTAACGATCCGCAATCCGCGGCACATGTCGTCGGATTGTTGCTGCGCAACGGCATCGAAGTGACGCGGCTGCGGCAGGCGACGTCGTCACGAGGGGCGCACAGCTATCTGAGCCCGCGCGCAGCGGCAACCGCGCGGACGTTCCCGGCGGGCAGCTATGTCGTCGATCTGAACCAGCCCCAGCGCCGTATCGCCAAAGCGCTGCTCGAGCCGGACGCCGAGTTGCAGCGCACGTTCGTGGATCGTGAGCTGGCGAAATTTCGGCGCAACCGCCGCCGCGGCGAGGATGCCGACAAGGAGGAATACGGCTTCTACGACATCACGGCGTGGTCGCTGCCGCTGACGTTCAATCTCGACGCTTATTGGACCGAGGATGCTGGAGCGGGGGGGGCGGCTGATCCCGTCACCGATACGACTCTTGCCGCACCTCCCGCCCCGACGCGCGCCGCCAGCGCCTACGTCTTCCAGAACGACAACCCCGGTGCAGTGCGGCTGGCGCTGGCTCTGGAAGCCGAAGGCTTCAAGGTCGCCATCGGCACGCAGCCGCTTCGCGCCAATGGGCGGACCTATCCGCGAGGCGCCTTCGTCGTTCGCCCGCAGCGGAATGCGGCGACGTTGCACGATCGCATCGCCGCGCTCGGGCCATCGTTTGGCGTGACGGTCACGTCCGTGCAAACGGCGTTCCCGGACACTGGGGAGGTGGGGATCGGCTCAGGCGAAGTCGTAGGACTGCACGCGCCCTCGATTCTGGTGGCGGCCGGTGACGGCATCTCCGAGACGAGCTACGGCTGGACCTGGAATTTCCTCACGCGCGAGATGAACGCGCCGTTCACTCCCGTGCCACTCAGAGCGATCGCGCGCATCGCCGACCTCCAGAGCTTCAACGTCCTGATCATCCCGGACGGCAACGGCGGGCGGATGCGCCGCGAGCTGGGCGACGATGGCGTCGAACGACTGAAGGCGTGGGTGCGCTCGGGCGGCGTGCTGATCGGGTACGGGGGCGCAGGCGAGTTGGCGTCGACCAAAGACGTCGGTCTATCGACCATCGCGACCGTGGCGCCTGACAGCGGTGCCAAGCCCGATACTACCGCCGCTGGGCGCGAACCCGCCCTGCTCTCGCCCTCCGCACCGGCGCGCGACCGGCTCGAATGGATCCCCGGCGCGATTTTCCGGGCGACGCTCGACACGACGCATTGGCTGACGCTGGGCTATGAACGCGACCGCCTGCCGGTGTTCATCGACGGCGACACATTCTGGAAGCCGTCCAAGGGCGGGGCCAACGCCGCCACGTTCACCGATCCGGTTGATTCGCTGGTGTTGTCCGGTTTCACGTGGCCCGACAACACTGCCCGGCTTCTCAAAGGCTCCACCTGGGCGGTCGTCGAGAATCAGGGCAATGGCCGGGTGGTGCTCTTCCTGAGCGACCCGCTGTTCCGGGCGTTTCTGCGCGGACCGGCCCGGCTGCTCACGAATGCCATCTTGATCGGACCGAACCGATAAAAAAAAGGGCGGCAGATACTCTGCCGCCCTTCTCTCGCTTTGCCGGCCCGTCCTCTAGATAACCCGCGTCAGCCGAACGTCCCGTGGCCTCCAGAGTTTCGGCCTTACGCGGAACCAGCTCGGTTCTTCATGCGCGCGCGGAGCCACGTGGAACATCCGATTCTCCTCGGGCACCTTCCAGTTGACCGTGACGTGCTTCTGCTTGCGCAGCACGTCGAGCGTGACGGTCTCGCCCGGATCGTAGGACCGCAGAATCCGCATCGCCTGCATCGGTGAGGTTGGCTTCCGTCCGCCGATCGACAGGATGACATCGCCGCCCTTGAGGTTCAGGGTCGAATCTTCCGGAACACGCACGACGAGAACGCCCTCGCGGGTTCCGAAATACTCGCCGAGCTCGGGGTTCAGCTCGACGAGCTCGATGCCGCCCCAGGGGCTTCCGAACGCAAATTCGAACTCGTTCCCTGGGCCGGTCTGCATCCGCAGCCTGGGCAGTATCTCGTCCATCGCGCCCATGCCAGGCATTCCCGGCATCTCCAGGCGGCCGGTCATGGGAAGCTCTTCAGCCACAATCGTGGCCTTGCGATTCTCGTTGCCCCGTCGGTACTCGACCTGCACCGTGTCACCGGGCTCGAGCCGATGCGCCAGCTCGATGAGCTTCAAGCCGGGCCCGGAGCCCTCGCCCTCCTCTGCCGCCGCCCCACCCAGCGACGTTGTGTTAAAGCGCGTGATGACATCGCCCTGTTTGATGCCCGCCTTGTCGGCGGGTCCACCGGGAGTCACGCCTTCGATTCTGGCACCGATCTTATCTCCCGCCGCGTCGGCCTTCGTGTCGACTACGACGCCGATGCGGCCGTGGCTACCGCTGAACGAATACACGCCGAACGGGCCTGTCTGCACGCGCACGCGGGGACGCGCTCGTACCAGAGGTTGCGGCGCGTTCTGCGTCACTGACGCAGCTGGCCAGATCAGACAGGCGGCCAGAGCCGCCATGCTCAAATTGCGAATCATTGCTTTCCCTCCAGGGCTTTTAGAGCCCGACGTAACGAGCCCGCGTCGCGCGGGCCGTCACCAGCTCCCGCATCAGGCCGACCCGTTGCTGCCACAGTTTTACGAGTTCGGCGTCCTGCTCACCCACATTGCGCTGCGTGAGGGTGGCAAGCGTGCCATCGATATCCGAAATGCGATCTTCGAGCTCCGCTACGACGGCCGCGCAATGACCGCTGAGGACGCGTCCGTCTACGTCGTAGTGCTGCAAGGAGTCTTCGAGTGTCGCGGATTGTTGTTTCGCCTGCGTGAGCTCGGCGTGAAGGTTGCCGCTCTGGCCGAGGATCGACGGCTGGATTAACAGGACTCCAGCGAGCAGGGCTGCCGCGGCGAGCGTCCCGCCCCAGGCACTCCGGCTGCGCCGCCGACGGACCCGCTCCGAGTTCAGCACCGCGCGGACGGCCGGCCAGCGATCGCGTGGCGGTCGCAGCGTCGGCAATGCCTTGAGCTGCGCCACCCGCTGGTACAGCGCTTCCAGCTCCGCCTGACAGATCGCGCAGGTGATGATGTGCCGGCGTGCCCACACCGACCCCTCACCAGCCCGCAGCGCTCCCAGGTCTTCCATCGTGCAATGCATCATGGCGTCGCTCCTCCAACATCCTCGTTCAGCGTCCGCCGCAACCGCGCGTGGGATCGCGCCAGCTGCGACTTGGAAAAACTCACCGACTTCCCCATCTGTTCGGCGATCTCTTCGTGCGTGTAGCCTTCGACGTCGTGCAACCAGACGACCGCCCGCGAGGTCTCCGACAGCCCCTCGAATGCGCGCTCCAGATCGAGGTTCGCGCCGACGTGCATCGTCGGGCCGCCGGGCTCGTCGTCCAGGGATTCCGTCGCGCGCACCTGATCGCGGCGAATGCGCATCAACGCCTTGGTAGAGGCAATGCGCCGAACCCAGCCCCACAGGTGGCCCTCGCCGCGGTATTGCTTGATGTTCCGGACCACTTCCAAAAACGTCTCCTGCAACACGTCTTCCGCGTCTTCCGGCCGTCTCAACATCCGCCGCGCCAGATTGTAGACCGGCGTCTCGAAGGCCCGGTACAGGGCTTCGAGGGCGGCTTCATCTCCGGCTTGCGCGCGGGCGACGAGGACATCCGGGACGGCGAGCGACACGGTCATTGTCCGAAAACTATGATGCCACAATTACGTAGAACGTCGCGAATCGATCTAGGGAAAATCATGGTTCCTTAAGGCGTTGCGGCGTAGTAGCTTGCCGCATGGCCCAACCCGATATCCAGCAGTGGCTCCATCATTGGCAAGACGAAGCCGACGCTGCGTATCTCTATCTCGCGTTGGCAGGTCAAGAGACCGATCCCCACAAGAAAGACGTGTACATCAAGCTGGCCGGCGTGGAAGAGCGGCACGTGCAGATGTGGGGGAAGCTGCTCGCCGAGCACGGCCACGCGGTTGGGCGGACGGAGCCGTCGTTCAATGCCAGGGTGCGCGCGTGGTTCGGACGCCGCTTCGGGACGCGGTATCTCCTCCCACTCCTGTTGCGGGAGGAAGGACAGGAAGTCAAGGGATATCTCGACCTCCACAACGAATCGAGCCTTCCCGACGCGCAAGCGGTGTCGCTTCAGCTCGCGAAGGAATCGGCCGCGCACGCGGGGACGCTCGCCGACCTTGCGGGCAAGGGGAACGAGCCGTGGCATAAGACGGGCTCGGGCGGATTCCTGCGGAACGTCGTGTACGGGTTCAACGACGGGCTCACGGCGAATTTCGGGTTAGTGGCCGGCGTGATCGGCGCGGCGGTGCAGCCGCACGTGATCATGATTTCCGGCGTGGCGGGCATGATCGCCGATGCGCTGTCGATGGGGTCGTCCGGCTACCTGGCCGCGAAGAGCGAGCAGGAGGTGTGGGAGCACGAAATCGCGATGGAGAAGGAAGAGATTCGGCTGATGCCCGAGATCGAAGAAGAGGAGCTGGCGCTCGTGTATCAGGCGAAGGGCGTGGACCCTCGCACCGCGCGCCGTATGGCGAGCGAAGTCATGCAAGACCCCGAGCGGGCGCTCGGTGAGCAAGTACGCGAAGAGCTGAAGATCGGCGAGGCGCACGCGACGCCGTTCAAAGAAGGATGGGTGACGGGTGTCGCGACGGCGATCGGCGCGTTCATCCCCGTCGCGCCATTCCTCGTGCTGACCGGTCGAGCTGCGATTCTGATGGCGTTCGTCATCGCCATGCTCTCCCACTTCGCGGTAGGAGCGGCGCGCAGCTTTTTCACCGGCCGCGGTGTCCTCCGCAGTGGCGTCGACATGTTTGTGATCGGCATGGGCGTAGCGGCGGTCGGCTATCTCGTCGGCGATTTGGTCGCGAAAATTCTTTAGACGACCAGATTCACCAGCCGATCCTGCACGTAGATGACTTTTTTGAGCGGCTGGCCATCGACAAACTTTCGCACCGCTTCATCCGCCAACACCCGCTCGACGACTTCTTTCTCGGCCATCCCGCGCGGCACGACGAGGCGTGAGCGAAGCTTGCCGTTGACCTGAATCGCGATTTCGACGTCGCCCGCGCTCGCCAACCGCTGGTCATAGTCCGGCCAACGCTGCTCGAAGACGGAGCCCTTTCCGCCGAGAGCCTCCCAGAGCTCCTCTGCGATGTGTGGTGCGTAAGGAGCGAGCATGATCACGAGGGGCGTCACCAACTCCCTGCCTCCGGCTCCCTGCTCCCTCAATTCATTGACGTACTCCATCATTGCCGAAATCGCGGTGTTGTATTGCAGCGCTTCGGTATCAGCGCTGACTTTGCGGATGGTGCGATGCAGCTTCTGTTCGGCGGCCGGCGTGCCACGGTTTTGCCCCGGAGTGAGCTGTGCCTCATGGGCGAGCGTCCACACCTTTTCCAGGAATCGCCGGATGCCGATGATGCCCTCGTCCCGGAAGTCGCCACCCTCCTGGAAAGGCCCAAGGAACATGAGGTACATGCGGAACGTGTCGGCGCCCCACTCCTGGATGTAGGTGTCGGGTACGACGACGTTGCCGCGCGACTTCGACATCTTGGCGCCGTCTTTCACGATCAAACCGTGCGCGCGGAACTTCGGATAGGGCGTATCGAAGTGCAGGAGGCCGAGATCGTACAAGACCATGCAGATAAAACGGGAATAGAGCAGATGCAGAACGGCGTGCTCGTTCCCACCGATGTAGCTCGTCACCGGAAGCCACTGCTTCGTCCGCGCCGGATCGAAGGGGCGGTCGTTGAACTCGGTCGACGGGTAGCGCAGGTGGTACCACGCAGAGTCGAGGAAGGTGTCGGAGACGTCCGTCTCGCGCCGACCTTTGCCGCCGCACTGCGGGCATTTCACGAAGTACCATTCCTCATGACGCGCGAGTGGGCTCACGCCCGTGTCGTCGGGACGGAAGTCATCGATGAGCGGCAGCTCGACAGGCAAATCCTTCTCGGGAACGGGGACGACGCCGCATTTGTCACAGTAGATGATCGGGATCGGCGGACCCCAATAGCGCTGCCGTGAGATACACCAGTCGTGGAGCCGGTACTGGACGCGCGGCGTGGCGAGCCCGCGTTCCGCCAACCAGGTCACGATGCGCCGAGCTCCTTCACGGCAGTCGAGCCCATCGAACGGACCCGAATTCATCAACACACCGTCCTCGGAGACGGTGGGGAGGGTCTCGCCCGGCACGTGAACGACCTGACGAATCGGAAGCTTGAATTGCGTGGCGAACTCGAAATCGCGCTTGTCGTGCGCGGGCACCGCCATGATCGCGCCGGTCCCGTACTCCATGAGCACGTAGTCGGCCGTCCAAATCGGAATCGCCTCGCCCGTCGCGGGATTACGGGCGTAGGAGCCGACAAACACGCCGCTCTTCGTCCGGTCCCCGACGCGGCGGGAGACGATGTCTTTGGACTGCACCTCACGTTGATATGCTTTGACGGCGGAGCGCTGCTCGACCGCCGTCAGCTCGTCGACGAGGGGATGCTCGGGGGCAATGACGAGATACGTCGCACCAAACACCGTATCAGCGCGTGTCGTGAATACGTTGATCTTGCGGCCACCGGGCGTTTCGAACAGGAGCTCCGCGCCTTCACTGCGGCCGATCCAGTTCCGCTGGAGCAGCTTGGTGGAAGTCGACCAATCGATTTGATCGAGATTCGCAAGCAACCGCTCGGCGAAGTCGGTGATGCGGAAAAACCACTGCTCGAGAAAGCGCTGCTCGACCGCGGTGCCGCAGCGCTCGCAGTGGCCGTCGATCACCTGCTCGTTCGCGAGGACGGTCTTGTCCTTGGGGCACCAGTTCACCGCCGCACGCTTTTTGTACGCGAGGCCGGCGTGGTACAACTTCAAGAACAGCCACTGCGTCCACGTGTAATAGGCGGGGTCCGTCGTCGAGAGCTCGTGCCGCCAATCGTACATGCCACCGAAGCGGCGGAGCTGGCGCCGAAACGTCGCGATGTTCTGCGGGATCAGCTTGGCGGGGTTGGTCCCGATCGTGAGCGCGTAGTTCTCCGAGTGGATCCCGAATGCATCGAACCCCATCGGCTCGAAGACGTCGTATCCCTGCAGGCGCTTGAACCGACCGTAGATGTCGGCACCCGTAAACGCGAACATGTTGCCGACGTGTAGCCCCTCCGCCGAGGGGTACGGAAACATCATGAGGTTGTAGAACGGCCGCGTCGCTCGATCCAGATCGGGCTCGTTGGTGTGGCGCTCCACCCAACGCCCCTGCCATTTTGCTTCGAGCGCCGCCGGATCGTAGCTTGGGATGTTTCGCATACGTGCCCAATACTAAACCGCAACGGAATGGCCATAAAGTCTCAGCAACTGCGGCAAAGTTTTCTGATCTCGGGGGCCGGCGCTGCCGTCCTCCTGGTGCTGTTCGTCGCCTGGGTGACCAGCAGCCGGGTCGGTCACGTGCTCGAGCAGCAGGCGGATGTACGCGGTCGCGACGTCGCCACCCGCGTGGCGGCTATCGTCACGCAGTACCTGAAAGAGCGGCGCCGTGAAGTCGTCTCCCTTGCCAGCCTTCCCCAACTCGTGAATGACGTACGCCAAGCCAGTCAAACGGTCGTCGCTCGCGGGCTTGACCGCACGCCGATTCCGGATCTGGAGCGCGCGTTCAACGCCACGCGCCAGTTAGGCGGCGACCCGGACCTGCAAGCGTACGTGCGCGCCTACACCACGATCTCTGATTTCGCCGAGATCATCGTGACGGAGCGGCACGGCCTCAACGTACTGACGTCCGACCGGCCGTCCGATTTCGTGCAGCGCGACGAAGCGTGGTGGCAAAAGACGATGCAGGAGGGGTTGTACGAAGGCGACGCCAAGTTCGACTCCTCGGCCGGCATCACATCGCTCGAGATCGACGTCCCCGTTCGAGCCGCCGGCGTCGCCCAGCCGCTCGGCGTGCTCAAGGCGGTGTTTGCGCTCGATCGGCTGCGCGCGTTACTCGGCACCGAGGAGCTCGCGGGCCGCGCCTACCTCGAGGTTGTCGATGGACGCGGGAAGGTGCTCGTCTCGAAAGATCCGAACCTCCAGCTCCAGACTCTCCCCGACAAAGACCGGATTCCGCTTGGCGCGGAGGCGGCGGCCGCTCACGTCACGACCACCCGTGGGGAGGATCAGCTCGTGGTCTCCGTCCCCGCGAATCAGGGCGAGTGGTGGGTCTTGTATCGAGAGCCGGCGGCGACGGCGTTCGCGGCGGCACGGAGTACGCAACGCGCGGTCTGGCTTGGCGCCTTACTCGTTGCCGCAGTGGCGGTCGGCGCGTTGTTCTGGTTGTCGCAGCGGCTGGGCCGGCTCGTGACGGAACCGGTGCTCGCAGCGGGCGCGATCGCGAGCCGCATCGCGGGTGGGGACCTGTCGGTGACCGTAGCGACGCATCGGGCTGAGGCGACGGAAGTCGCGGAGCTCATGTCCTCGGTGCACTCGATGGTCGTCGCCTTGCGCCGGCTCGTCGGCGCGATTCGCGCCGCCGCCGATGAAGCGGCTGCCATGGCCACGGAGATTTCGGCGTCGACGGAAGAGATGAGCGCGTCGACCGAGGAGATGGCGTCAACGTCGCAGGATCTCTCGCGCCGCGCCGGCGAGCAGGCGCAGACCGTTCGTGCCGCAGCCGATGACGCGGCGCGTATTCTGCAAATCGCCGGGAAGCTCGCGCAGGGCGCGGAGGAAGCGGCGCGCCGCAACACCGATCTGTCGGCATTGGCGCGACGCCACAAGGAGGGCCTGGACCAGAGCACCGTACGACTCGCGAAGCTCGCCGACGAAGTCGCGAAGGGCGCGGAGGAAGCCGAAGCGCTGGCGCAGGCGTCGGCGCGGATTCAGACGTTCGTGGCGCAGACGAAAGCGGTCGCGACCCAGACGAACATGCTGGCGCTGAATGCCGCCATCGAGGCGGCGCGCGCCGGCCCGCAGGGACGGGGGTTTGCGGTCGTCGCCGACGAGGTGCGCAAGCTTGCCTCAGTCGCCGCCGCGGCTGCCGGGGACACCGCCGACACGGTTCGCGGTGTCCTGACGCGGGTGCAAGCGACGCGCGACCGGCTGCTGCGGTTGGCGGAAGGTGGCGCCGCGGTGCGGGAAGCGTCGCAGACTGCCGCCCAGGGCCTGACGACCGTCGCGGGCGAGGCGGACGCGAACGCCGCCTGGAGTCGCGAGATCGCCCAATCGGCCGGCGAGCTGCGCGCGCTCGTCGAAGAGATCGCGAATCGGCTCGGGACGGTCGCCGGCCAGACGGACACCCTGCTCGCATCCGCCGAGGAGCTGGCCGCCTCAGGCGAGGAGCAAAGCGCGTCCACGGAGGAGATCGCGTCGTCCGCCAATCAGCTCGCGGAAGCGGCCGATCGGCTCACCGGCGCCGTGAAGTCATTCCGATTGTTGGCGGACGAGCAGCAGCAGCAACAGGCGGCGGATTAGTCTCCGAAGTTCGCCAGCCGGACGTCCAGCACGTCCGGAAGTGCCTGCAGCTTGTCGAGAATCCCGTTGGTGAGCGCCTGATCGACGTTGATGGCGGCGAGGGCGTCTGTTCCGCCACCTTGCGTCGAGCGGCGGGCCTGGTGGTAGCTCGCGATGTTGATCCCGGCGGTGCCCAATGCCGACCCGACCCTGCCGATCACGCCGGGCACGTCGCGATTGCGGACGACGAGCATCCAGCCGTCGGGCGCTACGTCCACGTGATAGTCGTCGATCCGGATCACTCGCCCGTGGCTGCCGCCGATGAGAGCACCCGACACCCGTACCCGCCCGCGCGCGGTGTCGACCTTCACACCCACGGACGTTTCGAATCCCGCCTCGGGTGCGCCCGTCCGCATGCCGAGCTGCATGCCCTTCTCTTCGGCGAGGACCTGCGCGTTCACGAGGCTGACGGGGCCGGCGTTCATGGCCGCGAGCAGTCCCTCGAGCGCCGAGACGAGCACGGGCCGCTGTGCGGCTTCTTCCTTTCCGCCGTACGCGACTTCAACCGCCTTGACGGGGCCGTCCGCCAGGGCCAGGGCCAGGCGACCGAGGCGGCGCGCCAGATCGAGCAGCGGCGCCAAGCGCCGCAATAGATCACCGCCCATCCCCGGCACGTTGATCGCGAACGACAGATCGCCCGCCACCAGCGCATCTCGCACCGCGGCGGAGATCTCCATTGCGACGCGCTCCTGCGCTTCGGCAGTCGACGCGGCCAGGTGTGGTGTCAGGATGACCCGGTCGAGTCCGCGCAGCGGCGAGTCGGCCGGCAAGGGCTCGACTGAGAATACATCGAGCGCAGCGCCCCCAATCCGCTTCTCCTTGATCGCGTCGGCAAGCGCGACTTCGTCGACCAGCTCGCCCCGGGCCGTGTTGATCAGCACCGCAGTCGGCTTCATGAGGTTCAGACGGTTCGCGTCGATCAGATGATGCGTCTCGTCCGTCAACGCGACATGCAGTGTCACGACGTCCGCCGCCCGCAGCAGCGCGTCGATGGAGAGCAGCCGTACGTGCAGCTCGGCGGCGCGCTCAGGCAGCAGATACGGATCGTGGCCGACGACCTGCATGCCGAAGGCACGCGCAAGCTGGGCGACGTGACCACCGATGCGTCCCAGTCCCACGATACCCATCGTTTTGCCGCGCAGCTCCGTGCCCTCGAACTTCTTGCGGTCCCACTGGCCGGCGCGCATCGCCGCCGCGGCGTCCGAAATCCGCCGCACCAGCGACAGCAGCAGGCCCATCGCGTGCTCGCCGGCGCTGACGGTGTTGGCACCTGGGGCATTCATGACCGCGATGCCACGCCGCGTGGCGGCATGGACATCGATGGTATCGACGCCCGTGCCCGCGCGCGCGACGACGCGCAGGTGCGGGGCGCGCGCCATCAAGGCGGCCGTGACGCGAGTCTCGCTCCGAACGATGAGCGCGTGCGCTCCGGCGATGACGCGATCGAGCTCGCCCGCCTTCCCGGCGACGTCGACGACTTCGATCTCCGGAGTTCCCGAGAGGAGATTGAGACCGCTGGCCGCCAAACGGTCGGCGATCACCACGCGCCACGTCACGCGAACGCCTGTCCGATCAGCGGTAGCAGCTCGTCGAGCGCTGCGACCGTGTGGTCGCCCATGTGTCCGATGCGGATCGTGGAATCCTTGAGCGCTCCGTAGCCCGCACCGATCGTCCAACCCTGTTGCTTGAGTGCCCCAACGACGTCCTTGGCGTGCTTGCCTTCAGGAACGCGCAGGCACGACACCGTCCAGCTGTGCCGACCGTCGCGCGGCAGAAACTTCACACCAACCTCCGCGCTCCAGGCTTCGACACGACGGCGCATCGCATCGTGCCGCTTCCACCGGGCTTCGATCCCGCCCTCCCGATCGATGCGCGCGAGCTGGACCTCGAGCGCATAGAGCAGCGACACGGCCGGAGTGTTGGTCGGCTGGAACTTGGTCGTCGCGGTGAGAAAGCTGATGAGATCGAAGTAGGCGCCCCGCTCGTCGACCGTCTTCGCGCGATCGACCATTCGGTCCGAGGCGACGCCGAGGGCGAGCCCCGGCGGCAATGCGAGCGCCTTCTGCGATCCCGTGAAGGCGAAATCGAGATTCCAACGATCCGTTTCGACGGGCGACCCCGCCATGGAGGTCACGGCATCCACGAGCAGGAGCACGTCGTCGAACTCCTTGACGACCTCCGCGAACGCGGCGACGTCCTGCAAGACGCCGGTCGACGTTTCCGAGTGCACGCAGGTCACGGCGTCCACCGGCGTGCGGCGCAACGCGTCGCGCAACATGTCGGGTTCGACGGCGGAGCCGAGCGGGACGTCGAGACGGATGCACTCTTTGCCGGTGGCATTCACGATTCCGGCAAAGCGCTCGCTGAACGCGCCGTTCACGAGCGACAGCGCGCGCCGGCGTACGCCGTTGCGGACCGCCATTTCCATGAATCCGGTCGCCGAATTGGTCCCGATCAGCACCGGACGACTCGTCCGCGCCAGCGCGCCCAGCTTCGGCGCCACGCCCTGAAGCAGCTTCTCCATGGCCGACGACCGGTGCCCGATCATCGGGCGCACCATGGCCTGGAGCACCTCGGGATGAACGTCGGTCGGACCGGGAAGGAAGAACTTTCCGAATGCGGGACCCGCGCCCCCCCCCTCCCCGCCCGCGCGCGTCGACAGCGAGGCAGTCGAGGTCATGCGCTGGCCCGCACGAGCTCGTCGACCAGGCCGCCCACGACCACTTCGCTCGTCTTGACGAGGCGGACGCCTTCTTCGCCCCACTCCTTGAGCAGCTGCGCGGCCACATCGCGATCGATCGGCTTCATCGCGTCCACGACCGCGAAGATGCGCGTCTGCGGTCGATGTTGGAGCAGGCCTTCGATTGCGTATTTGTCGCAGACGTCGAGCGCGACACCGTACAGGACGATGTCGTGCGGATTCAGCACATCGAGAACGGGCAGGACATTGGGATTGGAGAAGACGTCGAAGCGGTGCTTATGAAACAGGATATCGCCGCGATGGCCGCGGACTCGTGCCGCCAGCGACGCGGCGTCCTGCGGCTCGGGCTCGATGACCAGGGGGTCGCGCAGCGCGGTCTCGGGAATCTTTCGTTGACCGGGCGTACCGCGCAGGCAATGCGGTGGAAACGTCTCCTTCCAATCCGGCGTCGCCGAGATCTCCGCATGCTCGAGGACGTGATCGTCCGCGCTCGCCACGATGCGAATGCCGTGGCCATGCGCGTAGTCCGTCAACTTCTTCAGATTGGCGACAAGCTGCTCGGCGTCCGGCACGTATAACTTGCCGTCCGCCTTCATGAAGTCGTACTGGGTATCCACGTCCCAGAAGATGACGCGGGGCATGAATCTCTCCTCGGAAGGGTCGGCAACCGGGGAATCTCTCCGGGAAGCGCCGCGAGTGTCAACTACTGCGGGGAATGCGCTACAGCGTCAGCGCGACGGCCACTTCGTCACAGGCGTGTTGGCGCGGACAGCGCGCGCAATCGGCCCAGACTTTGAGCGGAAACTGTTCCTTCTCGACGACCTGAAACCCGAGCCGTATGAAGAACAGCGGCTTGCGGGTGAGGCCGAACACCACCTTGAGCCCGACGGCGCGAGCGTCGACGAGGAGTGACTGGACGAGCGCCTTCCCGACCCCGCGGCCCTGCTGGTCATCCCGGACCGCGAGCCCAGCGACCTCGGCGAGCTCGGTGCTGTAGATCTTGAGACTCGCCGTGCCGACGATCGCGCCGTCCTGACCTTCGGCCACGACATACTCCTTGATGTGGCGGCACAAATCGTAGTTCGAGCGGGGCAGAAGATCTCCGCTCGTCACGAACGGCGCCATCAGATTTTCCATACCCGCAACATCTGAGAGGACCGCGGGGCGCAACGACGGCTGCGGCTGGGCGGGGGGGGCGGGGGGCGTCGGCAAGGGGCGCGCGTTGAGCGAGAGGCTCGTCACGCGAGTATCTCCTCGAGGATCGCGGTGCCGCGCTCCAAGTCCTCGCGGGTGATGTTGAGCGGCGGCACGATGCGAATGACCGTCGGCCCAGCGGTGAGCACGAGCAAATGCCGCTCGCGCGCCGCCGCGACGATTGGCGCAGCGACTTCGTTGAGCTCGAGTCCCCAGATCAACCCGCAGCCGCGCGCTTCGCTGACGCGCGGGCTCCGGGAAGCGAGCGCATTCAGGCGGCCGCTCAGCCATTCCCCCTTCGCCCGGACGTCGGCGAGGAAATCGGGCTCGCCAATGGTGCGCAGGACGTCGAGGGCGACCGTCGCCACAAACGGCCCACCACCGAACGTCGTGGCGTGATCGCCCGGCGCCATGGCCGCCGCTACGCGATCGTTCACGAGAATCGCACCCATCGGCAGCCCGCCGCCCAGCGGCTTGGCGAGCGTGTAGATGTCCGGCACCACGCCTGACTGCTCGGACGCGAACAACGTTCCGGTGCGACCGAGGCCGCACTGCACTTCGTCGAAGATGAGTGCCGCGCCGCACGCATCGCACAGCTCGCGCAGGAAGGTGAGGAAGTCGCTGGCAATGGGGCGAACGCCGCCCTCGCCCTGCACCGGCTCGATGATCACCGCTGCGGTGCGCTCGGGGGTGATCGCGCGGCCGGCGGCCTCGGTATCACCAAGCGGAACGATCTGCACACCGGGGAGCAGCGGCTCGAACGGCCGGCGGTAATCGGGACGATCGGTCGCCGCGAGCGACGCGAACAAGCGACCATGAAAAGAGCCGCTGAAAGCTACGATCTCGCTCTTGCCGGACCACTTACGGGCGAACTTGAAGGCGCCTTCGTTCGCCTCCGCCCCGGAGTTACAGAAGAACGCTTGACCGCCCGATGAGAACGCGCGGCTGGTCAGCTCCGCCGCGAGCCGTTCGCCTGGCTCCGTGCGGTACAGATTCGACACGTGGACGAGCCCCGCCTCGAGCGCGCGCATGACGGCGTCGCGAAAGACCGGACTGTTGTAGCCGAGGGCATTGACCGCGATGCCCGCCACGAAATCGAGATAGCGCGTGCCGTCTTCGGCAATCAGCTCCGAGCCTTCACCCGCGACGAAGTGGGGCCCAACGCGCGCATAGACGCCGAGCAGCGCGCCGGCGTCAGAGCTGACGAGCGGCGTAGTCACGCGGGTTGGACGGCCGGGGGTGCGGTGAGCAGGCGCGTGCCAGCGGTCGCTTGGGCGAACATGTCGAGATCGCCGATGCGTACGGCGCGGACGCCGGCGCTGAGCGCTTGCGCGGCGGCGCGGAGCTTCGCGGCCATGCCGCCACTCGCCACGCCCAACTCGATGAGCGGCTCGACCTCAGTAGCCGATAGGGTCGGCTGCGTCACGCCATCCACGGTCACGCCGGGGACATCGGAGACGAAGAGCAGCTCCTGCGCGCCGAGTGCGGCGGCGATCGCGGCAGCCGCCTGATCGGAGTTCACGTTCAGTGGCCGCACTGGAGCGGAGAGCGATGGCGCGACGGGCGCGATCACGGGGGTCAGGCCGGCGAGCAGCAGGCTCTGGAGGAGCGACGCGCGCACGTTTTCGATCGTGCCCACTTCACCCAGCTCGGATTCATTCTCGACCGGCTGCGCCGTCAACAGACCGCCATCGACACCCGACAACCCAATCGCGTCGAGTCCCGCATCGCGCAGGGCACTCACGAGCAGGCGATTCATGGGGCCGCCCAGGACCATCTCGACGATCTGTGCGATCTCCGGTGTGGTCACGCGGAGGCCGTCGCGCTTTTCGACGGGAAGCCCGAGCCGGCGCGACCAGGCGCTGACGGCTTGTCCACCGCCGTGGACCACGACCACTGGGCCAGCCGCTTTGAGCGCGCGGGCGCACTCGGCCACCCAGTCCGGGCGATCGAGCTCGTTGCCGCCGATCTTGACGACCCGCACCGTCAGCATGCCAACCCCGCCGTTTCCGGCAGGCCCAGCATCACGTTCATGTTCTGAATCGCCTGTCCTGCCGCGCCCTTCACGAGATTATCGATCGCGGCGATCACGGTGAGTCGCGGCCGCCGGACGTCGGCGACTAGGGCGACGCCGATCGCGACGCGGTTGCGGTAGACGACGTCCTTCAGGGATGGCAACGCGCCATGCAGGATTTGGACGCACGGCTCGCCGTCATAGGCTGCGCTGTACAATCCTTCGGCCGTGGATTGGTCCAGCACCCGCGTCAACGGCACGTGGATCGTCTCGAGTATGCCGCGCTTTACCGGCAGCAGATGCGGTGTGAAGACGAGGTCGCCCGTGAATCCGCCTTCGCGCGCGAGTGATTGACGTAGCTCCGCCAGATGGCGGTGCGTGTTCCCGGCGGCGTACGCGCGATAGTCCTCCGCAACCTCGCCGAACAGCAACTCGCGTTTGGGATTGCGGCCGGCGCCCGTCACACCTGACGCCGCGTCGATGATGACTTCGCGCGATGCGTCAATGAGTCCCAGCTGCGCCAGCGGGATCAACGCCAGTAGCGCCGCCGTCGGATAACAGCCGGGATTGGCAACGAGGTCGGCGGCGGGGAGGCGCGGGCGTGTGAACTCCGTCAGCCCATAGACCGCGTCGGGTGACAGCCGGAAATCGGCGGACAGATCGACGGCGCGTTTCCCGCCCGCGCGTGCCTCCTGCACGTAGCGCGCAGAGACGCCGTGCGGCAGCGCGGACAGCACGATCTCGGCCTGCTGCCAGGGAGCATCGTCGACCTTGATCAGCTCGACCCCGTCGACCCACTCTCCGGCCGCCGAGTCGGCGGTCGCGAACGCGATCGTCGTGGCCGGATGTCCGCGCAGGAGGCGGAGCAGCTCGTGCCCGACGTACCCCGACGCCCCGAGCACGCCGACCGGGACGGATGCATGATTATTCATTTGGGCGGAAAATTATGCAGAAGCCTGATCTGATGCAAGGGATAACGTAGGGCGCAGCATGCTGCGCCCCTACTCGACGCGCTCCAATCGGGGATTGGGCCGGTAGGACCGACCCACCTTCGCGCACGGTTTGCCCTCCAGCATCACGACGTCGGCCGTGAAGTCGAACCGCCCCTGAAAGAGACTCGAGCCCACGCCGTACACGTCCACCGGAACCCTCTGCTCCTCGAAACTGCGAATCTTCTCGACCGTAAACCCGCCCGAGACGACGATTTTGACGTGGGCAAAGCCCTCGGCATCGAGCGCCCGCCGGACGTTCCAGACCAGCTGCGGATTCACGCCCGTCGGCCGGAATGTGCCCATCTGCGGAATCACCGACTTGTCCACCAGAGTCTCGGAGGTGTCGAGCCGCACGCCATACAGCTGATCGCCCAAGGCGCGCGCGACCGCCAGCGACGTCCCGACGCAATCGTTGTCAAAATCCACGAGCGTCATGAGCCGAACCGACGGATCGGTGTACTCGGCAAACTTCCGCGAAGCGAGCACCGTGTCGCCCCCGTAGGCCGCGATCAGCGCGTGGGGCACGGTCCCGACGCCTTCCGATCCCCACCAGGATGCCTGCGCGTCCGTGGACACTCCGATCGCGCCCGCGATGTGCGCGGCGTAGCCGTCTCCCGTTTGGACCAACCAGTGATCGTGACGCGCCGGGAAAAACATCACTTCCTTCGGCTTCGCGGCCTGGACGACGAGCCGCGTATTCGTGCCCACCCGTGTCCGTCGCGCCAGCACGCCGAGGTACAGCGTCTCGAGCACCGCGAAGGCGTCGTACGGCCCTTCGATGAGCAGGACGGTCTCCCACGGCTGAATCTCTTCGCCGTCATACAGCGCGTGCACGACGAGCTCGTCCCAACTCTCGGCGCACAGTTTCAGAATCGCGATCGCCTCGTCGATGCCGCCCAGATAGGCGTGCGACTTTCCGAACACCTGCATCGTGACTCGGGGGCGATGCCGTGCCCGACGCAGCAGATCGCGCGCGCGCACGAAGTATTTGTCGGAGTAATAGCCTTCCCGCATCTTGTCGGCGGGGAGATGGAAGATGGATGGATCGAGCCGCTGTTTCCGAGGCCGTGCCATCAGCGCGGCCCGGGCCAGGCAAACGTCGCGGCGAGCGTGTCGCCGCTGGGCAGCGGCAGCTGGCGCGCGACGCTGTTGAGCCGCCCGCACATCACGCCCAGCGGCTCCGACCCGTCGGGCGGCACGACCCGCAAGCAGACGACGTCGGCATCGATGGCGAGCGCGCGCTCGCGGTCCGAGCGCGGCGGATCCGGACGTGTCAGGCTCAGCTCCAGCGTCGTCACTCGCCTGCCGAGCACCAGCCGCACGATGCGCGGCGGTTCCTCGGGAATGAGGTCGATCGGGCGAGGTGCGCTGACGGTGTCGCCGCGCACGAGGTTCAGCACCACATGGGCGCGCCGCGGCCGCACGACGGCTTCCAACCGGAAATCGCGAGTCGTATCGATGACGTCGAACGCCTCCGCGGGCCGCGCCTCACCACCCGCGAAGGCGCGCTCGAGAATCAGCTCAACCCAGGCGCCCTTGCGGGGCGCGGTGGGGTCGCGGCGGCCGGAGCCGAAGGGATACACGCGAGCCGTGTCATTCCACGCAAGCCGCACCACGCGCCGGTAGGTATCGTCTTCCCAGACCGGCAGGCCACGGCGCGAGCGCCCGACGCGGCGTCTCGTGAAGAACTCGGCGCCGAGGTTGACCGTGTCGCCGATGGGCGTGACCTGGAACAGCGCTTCGACTTCGACGCTGTCGCTGCGCAGCGTGAGCCGCATGTCGGTGTCGAGCGGTCCACTGACGGCGCCGCTCGCGAGGATGCGGGGCGCGACCGCCGCAGGCTCGATGACGCGAATCCGATACGTAAGCCGGGTGCCGGGCCCCTGCATCGGAATCGTGAAGCTCAACAACGCCCCGCTCGCGAGCGCGACGAGGGAAGCGCTAGTGGACGACGATCGTCCCACGCGTTTCCTCGAGCGGTGCCCCGCTCCCCGGCCCGCCCCAGCGCTGGTGTGCTCCCCACCCGGCCAGCAGCCCAATCCCCAGCGCGATGGCCACCCACAGGGCCAGCGCGCCCGGCCGGATCACGGGCCGCGGCACCACGAACGCGTGCGGATTGCCCGCCGAGCGGGCGAGGGCGACGCGCACTTCCAGCTGGCTCGCACGTGCACCGGCGCAATGCGCGCACGTCGTCAGGTGCTTCGCGAGGGCGGCCCGCTCGACCAGCGAGAGCTCGCCGTCCAGCTCCGCGTCGATCTGCACGAGCCATTGGTCGTGGGTCGAGGGAGTAGGGGTGGAGGGGGGCCCGGTCATCAATACTTCTCTCGCACCCGGTACCGCAGGGCGCGCCGCTGCATCCAACGCACCGCAAACGCGTCGATCAGCGAGCGCCACACACGATTCCACATGCCGTACTTCGTCGCGCCATGCCGGCGCGGCCGGTGGCCGACTGCCACCTCGGTGACCGTACCGCCCTGCATCTTGATCAGCGTGGGAAGAAAGCGGTGCATCCCGCCGAACAGCGGCAGCGCGCGCACCGCGTCGGTCCGGAACGCCTTCAACGAACACCCCGTGTCGCGAATGACTTCGCCGTTCAGCCGGTTGCGCACGCCATTGGCGATGCGGCTCTGGAGGCGCTTCCACGGAGTGTCGCGCCGTGTGGCACGATAGCCGGCCACCGCCGTCGCCCCTGTTCGCTGTAGCGTATCCACGAGCAGCGGAATGTCAGCGGGATCATTCTGGAGATCGGCGTCGAGCGTGATCACGATCGGCGCGCGCGCGCTCCGAAATCCCGCGGCGAACGCCGCCGTCTGTCCCGCATTGCGCTCGAACGCGATGACGCGCAGCTGTGGATGCGTCTTGCGCAGCGTCTTGAGCGTCTCCAGCGTACCGTCGGTCGAGCCGTCATCCACGACAATCACCTCGTAGCTACGGCCTGTGAGGGCGGACTCGATCTCCGCGAGCAGCGGAGCCAGATTCTCGCGTTCGTTATACGCGGGCACGACGAGCGAAAGCTCCACGGTTGGACAACGTAGCAAGTTGACAGCAGGATGACGAGTGGGTAAAACCCTAACCGTGTCCGACTCCTGGTCGCGTCGGGATTTCTTGCGCTCCGCCGCGAGCGGCATCGCGGCCGGCGGGGCCAGCGCCGTAATTCCACATCCGATGCGACCACTCCAATCCCTGCCTGCGCAATCCCGTTGGGCCGCCAAACCCGTCGCCATCGCGAGCGCGAACGGTCTCCGCGGCGTACAAAAAGCGTTCGACATGCTGATGCAGGGCGCCGATACGCTCGACGCGGCGATCGAAGGCGTGAAGATCCAGGAGCTCGATCCCAACGACACGTCCGTCGGATACGGCGGCCTGCCCAACCGCGACGGCGTCGTGCAGCTCGATGCCTCCTGCATGCATGGTCCCACCAAACGCGCGGGCGCCGTCGGTTGTCTCGAGAATATCAAGACGCCGTCCGAAGTCGCCAAACTCGTCCTCAAGTACACCAATCACATTTTTCTCGTCGGGGAAGGCGCGAAAAAGTTTGCGCTCTCCTACGGCTTCAAAGAAGAAGATCTCCTGACGCCGGAGTCGCGGCAGGCGTGGCTCAAATGGCGCGCCAACTTGAATCCCGACGACGATTACCTCGACGTCCCCGAAACCGGAACGATGGTCGTGCGTCCCACCGGCACGATCAATTGCAATGCGGTGACGCCGGGCGGCGATCTGTCGTCGGTGACCACGACCGCCGGAATCGCCTTCAAGATTCCGGGCCGCGTGGGTGACTCGGCAGTCGTCGGCGCCGGTCAGTATTGCGATAACGAGGTGGGCGCAGCGGGCTCAACCGGCCGCGGGGAATCCAACATCAAGGTGTGCGGCGGCTTTCTCACGGTCGACAACATGCGGCGCGGCATGAAACCCACTGACGCATGCCTCGAGTCCCTCAAGCGGGTCATCGCCACCACCGAGGCTCGGCTGCTCGATGCCCGCGGACGCCCCAAGTTCGGCCTGATCTTTTATGCCGTGAACAAGCGCGGAGAATTCGGTGCGGCATCGCTGTACCCCGGCCGCTATGCGGTGCACGACGGCACCGACGCCAAGCTCCACGATACCGCGCACGTCTTCGAGCAAACCTGAGCGCCATGCGGCGATCCGGTTACGCCCTCGCCATCGCAGTGCTGCTCGCCCGCGGGCTAAGTGCGCAGACATCCGCTGAGCCGAATCCCCGACACAACTGGGTCGATCATCTCTATCCCGCCATTTGGTACAGCTCCATCGACGGATTCTGGCTCGCGGGCCATTACGACTGGTCGAGCCCCATGGGCTTTGCCGAGCGCCCGGAGCCGACGTTCGCGCGGATCGCGCTCGATGCGGGAGCCAGCACGCAGGGCAGCTATTCGATAATCGTCGACGCGCAGGCGCCAGCCTATTGGGACGGCTGGCGGTTTGCTCTGACAGCCGGGCTGATCCGCGCGAATCGCTTCGGCTATTACGGCCAGGGAAACAACACGACCTACAGCCGCGACAGCCTCACCGGCCGGTCGTACTTCTATCGGGTCAGTCGCACGATTCGCACAGCGCGGTTTACGGTGCAACGCCGCATCGTCGGCCCGCTGCGCATCCTTGCGGGCGGCTCACTCGAGCACACCGATTTTCGCGACCTGCCGGGAGAAAGCGTCTTCCAGCGCGACCAGCTGTCCGGGGCTATCCGGCCGGGTGAGTTCCCATTCAACGATCGCATCGCACGCGCGGGTGTCGTGCTCGACTGGCGCGATCTCGAGATGGACCCGCACCGCGGCGTTGTTGTCGAGGGGTTAGTCGCCAGCGGACGCGGCTACACTCGCCGGAGCGGCGCGGTCCGCGTCTACGTGCATCCGCTGGACCGACTGACCCTCGCCGGCCGGATCGCGGGCGAAGGAATGTCCGGCACGCCGCCCCTCGCGGCGCAGTTTACGATGGAGTCGAGCGAAGGGCCGGTGGTCGCGGTGGGTGGCTACCACTCACTGCGTGGCTACCACGACGGCCGGTTCGTTGGCCCGGGAAAAATCCTCAGCGGCGTCGAAGCCCGTTATGGATTGATTTGGGCGCCGCGCCTGCTCGAGGTCAAACTGTTCGGCTTTTACGACGCGGCGCGGGTGTTCGCACCGGGCGAAGCGGTGCGGCTCACGCGACACGGTCTGCACTCAAGCCTGGGCGCGGGAGTCGCCGTCGCGCTGATGCGGAATACCGTCGTCATCATCGAGGGCGGGAAAGGGACGGAAGGCGCGGAGGTCGCGTTCGCAACGACGTGGAGCTACTGAGAGAGTCGCTCATGTTACTTCTTGGATCTCAACTCCTCGCCGTTTCAATTCATCGACGTAGTCGTGAAACGGCACCGCCTCATCCGGTGTGTGGACGCCCGTGGCCCTGATCCTGCCGTCGACTTGCATGACTCCGGTGATCGCTAGCGAGTAGCCGGTCGTGCGCATCATGGCGCTGATGCCGGTTGTCTCGTCGTAATAGTCCAGCAGCTGCCACGCGACACGACGTCCGTTGCGTCCCGTCACTTCGATCCGCAACGCGACGAGGTCGCGCCCGTTGGGCTTGGAGAGTCGCGGCGACACGGTGGCGATGAACGCGTCACGCGGTACGATCTTTGTCCCCTTCACCGTCACCGGATCGAGCGATAGCAAACCGAGCTCGCGGACCGGGCGCATGACCGCCAAGTGGCCCGGATACCGCAGTGTTTTGTACTCCATCGTCTGGACCTTCCCGGCATATGCCCACGGCATCGTCGAGATGCCACCACCGGTATGGAATGCCTCGAGCGTCCCGACGGGGTTAGGGAATTCCACGGTCTCGAGCTCCGAAAGCGCGTCCACGCGCTCCGGCCGGCCGCCCCGCAAAACCCACGACGGTGTCGTGTAATAATCCAACGCACCCTCGAGCGAGTAGACGATCTGATAATTCAGCGGGGGCTCGGGATGCTGCGGCAACCCGCCCACGAAGATCTTCACCGACTCCGCTTCGCCGACCCGTCGAACGCCTTCTGCGGCGATGATGTTGACCATCCCGGGAGCGAGCCCACAGTCGGGAACGACTGATACGCCTTTCTTCTCAGCGGCGGCACTGAGCGTCTTCTGTTTCTGGACGATCTCGGTGTTGCCGCCGAGGTCCGCGCAATGCAGTCCCGCGGCGATGGCGTTCCGGGCTACCGAATAGTTGAAGTAGTAGGGCAAGGCGTTCATGACGGCGTCATGGTCATGCATCAGCTTGCGTAGCCGAACCGACTGCTTGGCATCGAGGCGGGCTGTGACCAGCCGCTTGTCTTTCTTCTTCTTCAGGAATGCCGGGAGACGTCCTGGCTTTAGATCGGCGAGTGTGACGCGCTCAACCGCGGACTGCTGGAGCAGATCGTACGCACAGGCGGAGCCCTGCAGTCCGGCTCCCAGTACCAGCATGCGCATCGCGTCATCGCCTCCGATTGATCGACTGGGGAGCTGAGAGGGCTTGGGTAAAGCGGCCGGAAAGCTAGTTACACTCCTTTGTGGACGGTAGATTCGCGCCGTGTCGCATCCCCACGTTTCCAGCACCAGACCGGCCGCCGATCTCACACGCCAGCGCCTGATCCGAGCCGCGCTCGAGTTGTTCACGACGCGCGGTTATTACGTGACGACCACCGCGCAAATCGCGAAGAAGGCCGGCATCGCGGAGGGAACGATTTACCGGCACTTCGCCAGCAAGCAACAGCTCGTCAACGAGCTCTATCGAGCGGCGCAGCGCTGGGCGACGAAAGTCGCACAGGAAGCGAGCCGGAGCCTCGAGCCGACGAATACCCGCGCCCAGCTGGCGGCTGTCGCGCACGGTCTCATCGAGGGCGCGACGCGGGATCCGTCGATCGTGAAGCTCGGATTGCTCGACCCGCTCGCGGCGGTGCTCGATGACGAGAGCCGCAAGACCGAGCGCGAGTTTCGCGTTGTGGTCGAGCGCCTGATTGCCGAGGGGAAAGCGCAAGGCGTCGTGCGCCCGGGGGCAGTGGATGTTTGGGCGGGCGTGTGGCTCGCGACGATTGGTTATGCGCTGCTAAAGATCGTGGCTGGAGAATGGAAGAGCGGCGACGCGGGGTTGCGGTTGGTGATCGATGGCGCGTGGCGGGCGATTAGCGCGTGATTGCGCTATCCAGAACGCCGCAACTCGAACAAGGCGATCTCCGGCGGCACGAAGATGCGCAGCGGCACGCCGACCACGCCGATGCCCCGGCTCACATAGAGCTGGCTCGCGCCCTTTTGGAAATGACCCATGACGTACTTGGTGATCAACCGTCCCGGCGACCAGCCGATCACGGGCAGATAGAACTGCCCGCCGTGTATGTGGCCCGCGAGCGTCAGCGGAATGCCGCGCGGTGCGGCGCCGTCGAACGCACCGGGACGATGGGCCAGCAAAATCCGAAATGCCTGCGACGCGGGCGGCGTGACGCGCAGTGCCTCGGCCAAATCTTCGTCCTGCGGATCGTCCGCCCGCCAATTGCGCGGGTCATCGATCCCCACGAGCGCGATTGCGGCACCGCGGTACTCGATGACATGCACGCCGTTCTTCACGAAGGTCTGCCCGGCGTCACGCACGCCTTTGATCACGGCGTCCGCGCCCGTATAGCGATCGTGATTGCCCAGCACGGTTACGACGCCCAACGGTGCGTGTAGGTCCCGAAACGCCCGCACGTACGCGGGGATGTAGGACTGCGAGATGTCGATCATGTCGCCCGTCTGCACGATCAGATCGGCGCCGAGCCCGTTCGTCAGGGCGACGATCTCGGCCATTTTCTCTTCGGCCATGTGAATGCCGGCATGCACGTCGGAGACGTGAGCGATGCGCAGTCCGTCCAAGGCGGGGGGAAGATCGGGAAAGACGAGTGCGCGGCGCGTGACAGTCGGCAGTCGTTCCGCGTTCCAAATCCCGTAGGCTGACAATCCCACGCCGGCGGCGGCGTAGGTGTAGGTCGCGCGCACGAGGAATTGCCGACGGGACAGCCGTCCGCGGTCCGCGGTGAGCGGTGCGCTGGGTACGACATCCGCCGTACCGCTTACCGCGTACCGCTTACCGCGCACCCTGACGATCAGCCACCAGATTCCCTTCCCGACCAGGTAGATCGCGACCAGCGCGAGAAAAATCCAGCCAAGCAGCTGCCACGCAATCCAGGGGGCGATGTAGGGAACGCGGCTGATGCTCCACAGACTGCCGGAGAACATCCGCACGCCCACGATGACCCAGGGAATGTTGAAGACGACGAAGACGACCGTGAGAACTCGCCGCGCAGTGAGAGGAAAGCGCTCCCGCAAGTACAGATACAGGAGCACTTGGGGCGAAGCGAACAGCAACAGATAAATTAGGGCCATGCGATCCCGTACGCCGTGGTTCTCAGTGTGGTTCCCAGCGCTCCTCTTTGCACCACTCACCGCGCAACGCGTGAATCCGGTCGACCGGCACATCGTCGCCGCGGGACTGTGGTCGGAAGCGCGCTATAACTATGCCTACTGGGACGCCGTGCGCGCGAATTGGGACTCGGCGTTCGCGGCGACGGTCACGATGATCAACGCGCGCGGGGGGCCCGGGGGACCAGGAGGGGCGGGGGGGGCGGAGGGGGCGGGGGCGCCCGCGCCAACCGATTTGCAGTTTTTCCGGCAACTGCGGCGCTGGGGCGCGCTTTTGCACGACGGCCAGTTCGAGCTGCTGCCGCCGGCGCCCATCGCGGCACGAACGGCGCGACCGCCCATCGCCCTGCGGAGCATCGAGCGCCGGCCCTTCATACTCGACTACGCCGCCAATGACGAGATGCGCATCGCCCGTCCCGAGCGTCTGGCAGAGATCATCGCGGTTCAGGGCATTCCCGCGGAGCTCTGGATTCGCGATTCCGTCCTTCCTGAAATTGCGGCCGCCACGGACTCGAGTCGTTGGGAACGCGCCGTGGAACGCATGCTCGAGGGTGAGCGAGGAACCGCCCTCCATCTGGTGTTGCGGCTTCCGGGTGGCACGCAGCGCGGCGCGAGCGTGACCCGCAGCGTCGCGCTCATGACCCGCTGGCCGCTGGAACGCCCTCCGGTCGAAGCCGAGACGCTGCCCGACGGCGTGATCTGGATCCGCATCAACTCGCTCGCGGATCCTGATGTCGTCGCGCTGTTCGACCGCGCGTTGGGCGACGCACCGCGCGAAGGGCTGCGGCATCGGGGTCTGATTGTCGATCTGCGCGAAACGATGTGGACGGCGAGCGGTCGAGAGCAGGGCTATGCCGTTCTCTCCCGGTTGACGGACCGTCCCATTCTCACATCGCGCTGGCGGACGCCGCAGTATCGTCCCGCCTACCGCGGCCCCGACGAGCCGGACTCGACCGGCGCGTGGCTCCGCGCGCCGTCCGACACGATCTGGCCACCGCTGCGGCGCGAGCGCCCTCCCTACACCGGTCCCGTCGTGGTACTGGCGTCCGCGCGCACGTCGGGCGCGGCTGAGGACTTCCTGGCGGCGTTCCGCGACGGCACCCGCGGCACGATCATCGGCGAAGCGTCCGCCGGTAGCACGGGACAAACGCTGGTGCTCCGGCTCGCTGCCGGTTGGCAGGTCCGCTTCACAGTGACCCGCGACGCATTCTCCGATGGGACGGAGTTCGGGCACCAGGGAATCGTGCCCGAGATCCGCGTGCAGACGCGCGCCGCCGACGTGCTGGAGGGGTGCGATGCCGCGCTCGAGCGAGCGCGCTCGCTGCTGGCGGCAACCGCGCGGCGCTAGCTCTTCAGCTGCGCGCGGAAGAACCGGATCACCGCACTCCACGCGCTGTCGGCGACTTCCGGTTTCTCACGACTCCGCAGGAATCCGTGCCCCACGCCGGGATAGATCGTGTAGGGATAGGTCTTCCCGGCAGCTCGCATCGCGGCGGCAGCATCCGGCGCGCCGGCAGTCATACGCGCGTCGTTCTCCGCGTACACGCCGAGCCCTTGGGCCCGAATCCTGGCCATGTCGGCGGCGTTCGGCGCCGGCCCGTAGCAGACGACGAACGCTTTGAGGTCGGGGGCATTGGTCGCGTAGCGGAAGCTCTGGCCGCCACCCCAACAGAAGCCAATGACGCCGATCGCGTCCGGCCGCACGGCCTTCAGCTTCTTCACGTAATCCTTGGTGGCGTTGAGATCGGCCGTGATCGAGTCGGGCGGCAGCGCCGCGATCAGTTTGCGCGCCGAGTCCTGCGATGCGGGAGTGCCGCCGCCTCGCGACAGCAGATCCGGCGCGATCGCGACGAAGCCGTCCTTCGCGAGCTGTTCGGTTGTCTGGCGCACGAAATCGGAGATGCCGAAGATCTCGTGGATGACGATGACCGCGGGCGCCGGCGCTGGGCGTTCGGGATAAGCGATATACGCCGTCACGGTATCGTGTCCCGACAAGAACTTCACGTATTCGGAATGGATGTCGCTGACTCGGTGAAACCCCCAGACGACAGCGAGGACAGAGACTGCGGTTCCAAAGGCGGCCACCCTCTTAGCGTCCATAGCTCACCCTCCAGACCTTTCCGCCCATATCGTCACTCACCAAGAGCGACCCGTCCGGCATGACGAGCAAGCTGACCGGCCGGCCCCAGCGTGATCCATCAGGAAGCTGCCACCCAACGATGAAATCCTCGACTCCGGTCGCCCGGTGACCGCTGCTGTCCATGCGCACCCGGACGACTTTGGCTCCCGTTGGGACGGATCGGTTCCAGGAGCCGTGCAGCGTCATGAAGGCGTCGCCGCGATAGTCGCGGGGAAACTGGTTGCCCGTGTAGAACGCGAACCCCAGCGGCGCCGAATGCGCCTGCACGGTGATGACGGGAGGCTCGAGTTTCGAGCAGTCGGCCGTGCCGTACTCGGGATTGGGCTTGCCGGGGAGGTAGCACTGCGGCCAGCCGTAGTTGCGGCCTTCCTTGATGATGTTGACGTGCTCGGGCGGCAGATCGTCCCCGAGATTGTCGCGATCGTTGTTCGCGCCCCACAATTCGCCGGTCGTTGGATTGAACGCGATCCCGACGGTATTTCGCAGTCCCTTCGCGAAAAGGCGTCCGCCCGATCCGTCGGCATTGAAGCGGCTGACGGCGGCCCGCAACGAATCGCTCTCATCGCAGACATTGCACGACGAGCCGACCGCGAGGTACAGCTTGCCGTCGGGTCCGAACACGATCGTCCGCGTCGAATGGCCCGCGCTCGGAATATTCGGCACGATGGTCACCGGGTCGCTGCGGCCGGGATCGTACCGTTTTACGTCGCGTTCTTCGGCGACGTACATCGTGTCGCCACGGAAGGCGAGGCCAAACGGCCCCCGCAACCCGCTCACGACGGTCAGGGTGCTGTCGACAACCCCATCATGGTTCGCATCGATCAACTTGACGACCAATCCCGCGCGGGGCTGCGTCGCGTAGACGACATTGCCAGGACCGAGCGCGAGAAAACGGACACCTTCCAGGTTCTGCGCGAACACCGCGATCTTGAAGCCGGGCGGCACGCGCAGCGTGTGGTCCTGAGCGGCGGCGGGCGCGGGGCCGCGGCAGGCGACGGCTACAACCGCGATGCTAATTGCGGCTCGCATACACTCCCTCGAGGGCGGTCACGCCCTCCGGCATCTTGTCCCGGCTCGCCAACGCGGCGGCGGCCGCTTGCTCAACGTGCTCAGTGATATCGGCCTCGACGTCCCCGAGAACCTTGGCGGAGACGCCGTCGTCCTTCAAGTACTCTTCGTACAGGCCGATCGGGTCCCGTTTGCCCCATGTGGTAAACAGATCGGGCGGAAACGTTTCCCGCGCCTCGCGCTCATCGTGGGTCGCGTGCCCCCCCATGCGGAACGTTTCAGCGAGGAGCAGCGCCGGTCCGTTGCCCTCGCGGCAGCGCGCGGCGGCGATGCGGGTCGCCGCATACGCGTCCAGCACGTTGTTGCCGTCGAACGTCGCCCCCCAGATCCCGTAGCTGGCCGGCCAGTCCTTGAAGTCGGGGGGAAGATGATGTTGTTCGAGACGCGTTCCCAACGCCACCTGGTTGTTCTCGATGATGAAAATGGCGGGAACGCGCTGCACGGCGGCGAAGTTGGTGCCTTCGTGCGCCGCGGCCGTTTTCGTCGACCCGTCGCCGACCCACGTGAGCGCGACGCGTGGCTCCTTCCTCATCTTGAAGGTCAGCGCGATGCCCGTGATGACCGGCACCATGTCGCCGACGTGTGAGATGGGTTGGAGCACGCCGTGCTGGAAGGAGCCGACGTGCAGGTCGCGCCCCCGACTTGGCGAGTCGGCCGTCGCGAGGTAGGCGCGCAACATGTCGGCGATCGACATGCCCATCTCGGAACAGGCCGCCGCATTGCGGATCATCGGCGCGACGATGTCCTGTCCGCGCTGCAATGCGTGCACCGGCCCCACGGTGGTCGCCTCCTCGCCGGTTCCAAGCCACGCCTTGGAGAGCACGCCAGTGCGGACCCAACGCTTCAGCTGGATGTCGTGGAGTCGGGCGCGCAGCAGGCCGCGATAGAGGTCGAGCTTCGCCTCACCCGACAATTCTGCGACGCTGCGCGCGCGCTCGGGATCGGATGTGATGGTGTCCCGGAAGCGCTGCACGAGCGCCGGGTCCGCTTTCCAGTCGACATATTCCGGTGGATCGAAGGCGGGGAACCGCTTCACGGCACTGCGGCGTCGCTCCAGCCTACAACTTGGCCGCCACGCTTGAACACCTTGCCGTCCTTCATCACGAAGTCGACGTGCTGGAGGACGGTGATGTTCTGCAACGGGTCGCCCTGTACCGCGACGATGTCGGCGCGTTTGCCGACCGCGATCGTGCCGGCGTCGCGCTCGACGCCCAGCAGCGTCGCGCCGCTCGCCGTTCCCGCGACGATGGCCTGCATCGGCGTCATCCCATAGCGCACCATGAGCTCGAATTCGCGGGCATTGGTGCCATGCTTCATCACACCGGCGTCGGTGCCGAGCGCGATCTTCACGCCGCCATCGAGGGCCATCTTGAAGGACGTGTGCATCCGCGGCGCGATCGCGAGCGCCTTGGCGGCGATGGGCGCCGGCAGGCGGCCGGCGGTTGCGAGCGACTCGACCGTAAATCCCGCCAGCAGGGTCGGCACGAGCCAGGTACCGTGCTGCTTCATCAGCGTGACGGCCTCCGCGTCCAGAATCGAGCCGTGCTCGATCGACGTCACGCCCGCCCGCACCGCGGCCTTGATGCCCGCCGTTCCGTGCGCGTGTGCGGCGACTCGGCGATCGAGCTGCGTGGCCGTCTCCACGATCGCCCGCATTTCTTCTTCGCTGTACTGCTGCACGCCGGCCGAATCCGTAAGCGAGAGCACCCCGCCCGTCGCGCAGATCTTGATGACGTCCGCGCCGTACTTGACCATGTAGCGCACGGCGTTGCGGACCTCGTCGAGGCCATTGGCGACGCCGACTTCGACGCCGCCTTCGTGCCCTAACGCCTCGGGCTGCAGGCCGTTGGTTTCGTCGCAGTGACCGCCGCGGATGCCGAAGGAAATACCGGCGGCAAAGATGTGCGGCCCCGGAATCCAGCCGGCGTTGATCGCATTGCGAAGCGCGACATCGCCGAAGGCCGCGCTGCCGACGACCCGCACGGTTGTGAAGCCGGCCTCGAGCGTCTGCTGCGCATGCGCGGCGCCAAGGAGCGCGAGCTGGCTCGACATCTCGGTGAGACGGCTGTGCTGCCAGTCGCCGTCCCCGATCGTGCGGCCGGCCAGATGCACATGGGCATCGATGAAGCCCGGCAGCACCGTCTCGCTCGACAGATCGATGACCGTCGCACCGGTGGGAATCGCGACATTCGCTCCCACCGCTGTGATACGATCGCCCTGCACCACGATGACCGCGTTTTTCACCGGCGCCGCGCCGGTTCCGTCGATGAGTGTGCCCGCGCGAATCGCGGTGGCTCCCGCTGGCTGCTGCAGCGTCAGCACCATCAGCAACGCGATCACGAGAACTTCTCCTTGAGCTTCCCGAAGAGTCCACCGGACGGCGCGACAGACCCCGTCAGCGCCTCCGAGAATTCGATCGCCGTCGTGAAGCGGTCATCGGGGTTCGTTTGCAGCGCCTTGGTCAACGCTTTCTCGACGGGGTCCGGGACATCGGGCCGATACTGCCGGATGGGAATGGCCTGGCTCCGCAGCCGCGCGATCATCATCTCCTGCGCGTTCCGCCCCTGGAACGGCAGCTTGCCGGTAAACATTTCGAACGCGACGATGCCGAGCGCGTAGATGTCGCTGCGGGCATCAAGCGGCTTCCCGCGGATCTGTTCGGGGCTCATGAACTCGGGCGTCCCGAGAATGATTCCCGTCGCGGTCAGTTTGGCGATCGCCGGGTCGGCACGGCGTTCCTTGGCAAGTCCGAAATCCATGACGACCGCTCGCTCTGCGCCCCCCCCGCCGTCGTCGGCGACGAGCATCACGTTCTCGGGCTTCAAGTCGCGATGGATGATCTGCAGCTCGTGGGCATGGTGCAGCCCGGCGCACATCTGCCGCAGCAACGATACGCCGAGCGCGATGTCCATCGGCCCGCCACGCACTTCGCGCTCGGAGAGCAGCTCGCCCTTCAGGAACGGCATCACCAGGTAGATCAACCCATCTTCGGATTCGCCGAGGCGGAGAATGCGGCAGACGTTGGGGTGATCGAGGCGCATCGCCAGGCCCGCCTCGCGCCGCAGTCGTTCGACCGAGCTCTTGTCGGACGCGAGGCGCGGCGACAGCACCTTGATCGCGACGGTCTCGCCCGATGAGATCTCCCTGGCGAGGTAGACGTATGACATGCCGCCCTCGCCCAGCTTCTTCATGACCTGGTAGCGAGCGTCGAGAATCTGATTCGACAGCGTAGATGCGCGGTCGAGACCAGCCCCCCCGGCCCCCGCGTTGCCGGGCGGCAATGGCGTGCGAACGCCGGTCCCGCTGCCCGACGAGGGCGCAGACGCAGCGGGCCGCGGCGGGGGCTTCTTGGTTTGGATCTCGACCAGCATGCTCCCGTCCTTAGGACAGAAGCGTGCCCCGGTATCGGTGTAGACGGACCCGCATTTGGGACAGCGGCGTTCGCTCATTGCCGCACCAAGTTGCGGCCTTCGTTCTTGGCGCGATAGAGGGCCTGATCGGCGAGCGAGATGAAACTGTCGGCGCTGTGGACCCGGTCGTCGGGGAACGACGCGAGTCCGATGCTGACGGTCAGATGGAGCGGATCTTCACCGGGATCCGCGAAGTCGCGTGCCATGAACCGCCGCCGCAGCCGCTCGGCGAAGATCGCCGCGCCGTGTGGCGCCGTCTCCGGCATCACGACGACGAATTCTTCGCCGCCGTAGCGCGCCACGATGTCCACCGAACGCGCCTCGCGCCTCAGCAGCTCGCCGACCTGCCGCAGGACGGAGTCGCCGGCGATGTGGCCGCGCGTGTCGTTGATCGATTTGAAGCGATCGAGATCCGCGAGCAGAATCGTCAGTGCCAGGTTGTACCGCCGCGCGCGATCCAGCTCCTGGGCCAGCGCTTCCGCCAGCGCGCGACGATTCATGCAGCCCGTGAGCGCATCGGTCGACGCGAGCTTCTCGAGCCGCTGTTTGTCCGTCACCGCGCTCTCGAAATCGTACGCCTTCTCGATCGCCGACACGGCGGTCTTAATGACCGTCTCGGCGAACTGCGCGTCGGCTCGCGTCAGCGGCGGATCATCTCCCGTCGTGCGCAGGAAAAAGACGCCGGTCTGCTGATCCTTCATCCAGAACGGCAATGCCACCGCGGATCGCGTGGGGACCTTGATCGCTTCACGCTCCCAGCGGCGCCGCTCGTCCTCGTACAGCGGATCGGTCGCGACATCTTCGACGAGCACGAGACGCCCAGTCGATACGGCTTTGCGGATCTCGGGATACCGAGCCAGCTCGATCTGCAGGTTGCGCAGCATCGGGTTTTCGTACGCCGCTACGACGACGCCTTGCTGGTCGCCGGGCTTGGCGAGCACCATCGAGCATTTCGAGATGTTCAGCGCGCGCGCCACGCGGCGCGCCAGGATGTGATAGATCTCGTCTGGTTTGAGCGAGTCGGTGACTTCGTGGAGGATGTCCACCATCGCCGCGCGGCTGCGCGCCTCTTCGCGCGCCTGCGCGAGCGCCCGGCCCACCCGAATGTGCGCCTCGACGCGCGCCAGCAGCTCGCGCACGCGAAACGGCTTCGAGATGAAGTCCGCGGCGCCCAATCCCAGCGCGCGCACGGTGGCTTCCTCGGGCGGCATCGAGGACACCATGAGCACCGGTAGATCGCGATAGCGCTCGTCCTGCTTCATCCGCTCGAGCAGCTGCAGCCCGTCGACCTTGGGCATCATGATGTCGAGCAGCAGCAGCGCCGGCTTCACTTCCTCGAGCTTGGTGAACAATCCGTCGCCGCCCGGGCAGACGTCGACCTCGTAGCCGTGTTCTTTCAGGATCCAGGTGAGCGTCCGGACCAGCGACTCGTCGTCATCTGCAACCAGCACGCGGGTTTTCAATCCTGGGCCTCGAGCAGCGACCGGTCGACGTTACCGCCGCTCACCACGAGCACCGTGGTCCGGGAGCGCGGTACCAAGCCGGCGAGGAGCGCGGCCGTGGTGGCGGCACCGGATGGCTCGACCGCGAGCCGCCGGGTGCGCCAGAGAAACTGCACGGCGGCGCGAATGCTGTCATCCTCGACCAGCACGACGCCGCGCATCCGATCCCGTTGCCGCGACAACTCCGCGAACGGAATCGCGCCGACGGACAGCGTGATCAGCCCGTCGGCAATGCTCGCGGTGCGCTCGAGCCGAACCGGCGCGCCCGCGGCCAGCGAGTGGTGCAGCTTCGGCGCTCCCGCCGGCTCGACGCCCCAAACGACGGCCTTACTGCCGACCGCCGCCAGTCCCGCGACGATCCCCGATATGAGGCCGCCGCCGCCGACCGGCACGACGACGGTCTCGACTTCGGGAAGCTGTTCGACGATCTCGAGCGCGACGGTGGCCTGGCCGGCGACGATGTCGGCGTGATCGAATGGCGGGACGACCGCGAGTCCATCGCGCGCCGCGATCTCCTCCGCTTTGATGCGGCGGTCCTCTGAGGTGCGACCGGCCAGTACGACTTCCCCACCCCACTGCTTCACGCCCTCGACCTTCACGGCGGGCGCCGTCTCAGGCATCACGATGACGGCGCGCACGCCGAACCGCTTCGCGGCGTACGCCACGGCCTGACCGTGGTTACCGGAAGAGAAGGTGATCACCCCGCGCTTGCGCGCACCGTCGGCGAGTTTCCGGATGGCGTTGTACGCACCGCGGATCTTGAACGCGCCGATGGGCTGCTCGTTCTCGAGCTTGAGATGCGCGCCGAGCTCCTCGACATAGATGAGCGGAGTGCGGCGCGCGATCCCCCGCAGCCCCTCTGCGGCTTCCTTGATGTCGCGGGTAGTGACCACGCTACTTCTTGGCTTTGGCCTTGGGGGCCTTGGGGGCCTTGGGGGCCTTCGCCTTGGATTTGGCCGGAGCCGGCGCCGGTGTCTCGTCTTCGTCCTCCGGAACCTCCTCTTCATCTTCCTTCACGACGCGCGCCACGTCCACGACCAAATCGCCGGGCGTGAGATTCATGACTTTGACGCCCTGCGTGTTGCGGCCGGAGATGCGGATGCCCTCGACCGGCACCCGGATCATGATCCCCTTCTTGGTGATCATCATCAGCTCGTCGTCCGGCAGCACTTCCTTCAGCCCGACGATGTCGCCGGTTTTATCGCTGCGCTTGAGCGTGATGATGCCACGTCCGCCACGGTGCTGGATCCGATACTCGTCCAGCTCGGACCGCTTGCCGATACCCTTCGCCGTCATGGCCAGCAACGTCGACTTGCGGCGCACCACGACCATGTCGATGACGTGGTCCTTCTTATCGAGCTCGATGCCTTTCACGCCCGTGGTGGTGCGGCCCATGTCGCGGACGTCTTTCTCATGGAACCGGATGCTCATGCCGTGCGCGGTCGCGAGCACGATGTCGTTCTTGCCGTCGGTCACCTGCACGTCGATCAGCTCGTCGCCCTTCTCGATGTTGATCGCGCGAATGCCGACCGACCGCGGATTGCCGAACTCCGAGAGTACGGTCTTCTTGACCAAGCCGTCCTTGGTAGCGAACAGCAGGAATTGATTCTCGGAGAACTCGCGCACCGGCACGAGCGCGGCGAGGCGCTCGTCGGGCTTCATCGCCACGCAGCTCAGAATCGGTTTGCCCCGCGCCGCGCGCGCTGCCTGCGGAATCTCGTGCACCTTGAGCCAATAACACTGTCCCTGTTCCGTGAAGAACATCATGTAATCGTGCGTCGAGGCGATGAAGAGGTGCTCGACCCAGTCGTCTTCCTTTTGATGGGCGGCTATCACACCCTTGCCGCCACGCCGCTGCCGGCGATAGGCCGACACGGGCAGGCGCTTGATGTAGCCGGCGTGGGACACGGTGATCACCATGTCCTCTTCGGCGATCAGGTCTTCGATCGAGAACTCGCCCTGATCGGCGACGATCTCGGTCCGCCGCTCGTCGCCGAAGCCGTGCGCCAGCTCCGTCAGCTCTTCCTTCAGGATCTTCATGCGCCGCGGCTTGGACGCGAGGATCTCCTTGCACTCCTTGATGAAACGGCGGACGTCCTTGAGCTCTTCGTCGAGCTTGGTGATTTCGAGCGCGGTGAGCCGCGCCAGCCGCATGTTGAGGATTTCGGCGGATTGTTTTTCGGAGAGCTTGAAACGCTTCCGTAATGCGGCGTCGGCGCTCGGCGTGTCCTTCGATTTCTTGATGATCTTGATCACTTCGTCGATGTTGTCGACGGCGATCTTCAAGCCTTCGAGGATGTGCTCGCGGTCCTGCGCGCGCTGCAGCTCGAACTGCGTGCGGCGCGTGATGACGGTGTGGCGGTGCTCGATGAAGTGCTGCAGCAGCTCGACGAGGGTCAGCTCCTTGGGCGCGCCGTCCACCAGGGCCAGCATGATGGCGCCGAAGGTCTGCTGCATCTGCGTGTGCTTGTAGAGCTGATTGAGCACCACCATCGGAATGACGTCGCGCTTCAGCTCGATGACGAGCCGGATGCCTTCCTTGTCGGATTCGTTCCGGACGTCGCTGATGCCCTCGAGCTTCTTGGCGAGCACCAGATCGCGGATCTGCTCGTGCACGCGCTCCGGACTCACCTGATACGGGAACTCCGTCACCACGATCTGCTGCTTGCCCGTCGATTCCTTCTCTTCGGCGATCGCGCGTGCCCGGATGATGATGCGACCGCGACCTTTTTCGTAGCATTCCTTGATCCCCTCGCGGCCGTAGATGATTGCTCCGGTCGGGAAGTCGGGCCCCTTTACGAATTTTCTGATGTCCCTGATGGTGGCGTTCGGATGATCGACGAGGTGCACGATCGCCTGCACGACCTCGCTCAGATTGTGTGGCGGGATGTTCGTCGCCATGCCGACCGCGATGCCGGCGGAGCCGTTCACGATCAGATTCGGCAGCCGGCCCGGGAGCACCGTTGGCTCTTGCAGCCGGTCGTCGAAGTTCGGGACGAAATCGACGGTGGCCTTGTCGATGTCCTCGAGCATCGTCATCGCCACGCGCGTCAGCCGGGCTTCTGTGTAGCGATAGGCGGCTGCGGAATCGCCGTCGACCGAACCGAAATTCCCCTGCCCATCGATCAGCGGATAGCGCAGCGAAAAGTCCTGGACCATCCGGACCAGCGAGTCGTAGACCGCGATGTCGCCGTGCGGGTGGTATTTGCCGAGGACGTCGCCGACGACGGTGGCGGCTTTCTTGTACGGCCGGCCCGGCACCAGGCCGAGCTCGTGCATCGCGTACAGGATGCGGCGGTGCACGGGTTTCAGGCCGTCGCGGACATCGGGCAGCGCGCGCTGCACGATGACGCTCATCGAATAGTCGAGGAACGATTCCTTTAGCTCGTCTTCAATGAGCCGCGGGAGGATGCGCTCGCGGACGTTAGGACCAGTCATTTGGCTCTATGTAGGAGGAGGTCTAAGTTGATAAAAACTAACTACTTAGGTCGGTAATGGCAACTGCGAGGACATGCAAAAGCTAGACGCACAGACGCACAGCGGTCAACAGGTTACAGCGGTCCGGAAACCTGGATTATCACCTTCCCCATCTGCTCGCCTTTCGCCAAATGCTCGTACGCATCGCGTAGCTGCTCCATCGGGTACATCCGATCCACGATTGGTCTGAGCTCTCCCTTTCCCAACCGGCGCACGATCTCCGAGTACTCCGCCGCGTTTCCCATGGTCGATCCGAGGATGCTCCAGTTATGCCAGAACAGCCGGCGCAAATCGAGGCCGACTTGCGGGCCCGATGTCGCGCCGCAGATCACGAGCCGTCCGCCACGACGCAGACAGCGCAGAGAGTCGTCCCACGTCGCTGCCCCGACGTTGTCGACCACCACATCCACGCCACGCTTGTTCGTCAACGCTCGCACTTCTTGAGCGACCTTTTGCGTACGGTGGTTGAACGTGATGTCGGCCCCAAGCTGCTTCGCGACCGCGAGCTTGGCATCCTGGGACGACGTGACGATCACGCGCGCGCCGAGCACTTTGGCGATGCGCAGCGCGGCCAACGACACGCCTCCGCCGATCCCCCATATCAGCGCCGTCTCGCCACTCTGCAGCTGCGCCCGAGTCACCAACATCCGCCATGCCGTGAGCGTGACCAGCGAGAAGGCCGCCGCTTCCGCCCACGTCAGCTCGGGCGTCAACCTCGGGATGCGCGCCACGTTGTGAGCGGGGATGGTGATTCGCTCTGCGGCTGCCCCGGGGAGATGCTCGCCCAAGAGCCGGTAGTTCACGCACAGCGAGTGTTCCCCCGCCCGGCAGAACTCGCACGTGTAATCGGAGATGCCGGGGTTCAACATGACGCGGTCGCCGGGTTGCAGGCCGACCACGCCCTGCCCGACGGACTCGACGACTCCCGCTCCGTCGGCGCCGACGATATGAGGAAAGCTGTGCGGTGACCCGGGGAGGCCCTGGACGACGAACAGATCGAGATGATTCAATGCCGCGGCGCGTATGGCGACGCGCACCTCTCCCGTCCCAGGAGGAGGTGCGTCGGGAACGTCGCTGACCTTTAAGTGCTCGATTCCGGTTGCTGAGAGAACGCAGGCGCGCATCGCGCCCCCCCCCCGAATCTACGGCCGGAACGTCGGGGTGATCATCTGCTCCGCGCCGGTCGTGGGCATTGGCACCGGAGTTCCGGAGCTGACAGGCTGCATGTACACCCTATACGCGGGATTGCGGCGGTTCTGAGGCTCGGCGTTGACCACCAACGCCACGAGATCGCCTGATGGGGAGATCGCGAACGACGCAATCGCGAGGTCGGTACCGGTCAACGGCGTTATGCTGCCGGTCGTGAGATCGGCGCGTACAACCTGCTGGACGGTGCGATTACCCTCTTTGCGCTCCACCAGATATGCGAGCGTGCCGTCGCGCAAGAAATGCGGCTCACTCTCTTTCTGCTGTGGCGTGCGCGTGAACGCGCGCTGATTGGACCCGTCGCGCCCCATGAGCCAGATGTCGTAGTTCTTGTCGCGCACCGACACGTACGCGATCGTCTGCCCATCAGGAGACACCGCCGGCGAGAAGTTGATCGAGTCGCGCGTCAGCTGCGTCAGCCCCGTGCCATCGAGATTGACGGCCCAGATCTCCTGCTTGCCCGCAGGGCGCGACGAATGGAATACGATCGACTGCCCATCGGGCGCGAACGCGGGACGTCCGTCGACCTGGGGGTCATTGGTGACGCGGGTAACACCGGTGCCGTCCGCATTCATCACATAGATCTCCGGGTTTCCGTCTCGCTGCGTGACAAACGCGATGCGCGAGCCGTCCGGAGAGAACGCCGGATCGTTTGCGGAGGCGGTGTCGGTTGGCGGCGTGACCTTCGACAGCTGCGCCAAATTCGAGCGCTCGGCTGAGTACAGCTGGAATTTTCCCTGCCCGGCGCGCGAGCTGGCCACCACGATCTCGCCCACGACGTAAATGTCCGCGGCCGCGGTCTTCCCTCCGGGAGCGGCGGCCGTGACGCGCGCGTGTCCAAAGCCGGCTCCGGCCACGGTGCCATCCTCACCGACCGTCGCCACCTGAGGATTGTCCGTGCTCCATGTGAGATTCGTGGCGGCGCCGAGGACATTGCCTTGATCGTCAGCGTAATTCGCGTGCAGCGTGTGCCGCTGATTCAGGCCGATGCCGACGCGCGGCTGCACGAACCGCACTGATCCGGCGATGACGTTGATGTTCCACGTGACCGCCAGCCCCACCCCCGGGCCCTTCACGGTGAACTGTGTCTTCCCGACGGCCCGACCGGTGAGCAATCCCGTCTGCGGATCGAAACTCGCAATCGCGGGATCCGCGACGCTCCAGCGCAGCGGCGCCTCCGGAACCGGCGTGTTATCGGCCGTCAACGCCTGCGCGTCGAATTTCGCGGTGCCGGTGAGCGGCACGGCAACGTCCGGCGCTCGTGGCGGGCGCACGGAAAGCTTGTCGACCACCTTGTGGACGGAGACCTCGATGCTCTTGTTCTGCAGCAGCCCCGACACGCTCAGCGTCGCCTTGCCTGGTCCAGCGGCCGTCACGACACCCGCCAGACTCACCCGGGCCACGCTTTGATCGTTCGAAGCCCACTGTAGAACAAGCGGATTCACGGTTCGATTGTTTTGCGCGGCGACGATGACATGCAGCGTATCGAGGTCGCCGGGGGAGAGCATCAGGGGCGATCCCGCACCGGCTTCACGAACGGTAAAGTCCGCCTGCTGCACGACCACCGGAGCCGTCGCGGTCAGCCCGCCCGGTGCCGTCGCCTGGATCGTGCCTTGACCCGGAGCGAGTGCGACGACGTTGCCGCTCTGATCGACGCTCGCAACGTCCGTGCGCAGCGACGTCCAGTTGACGTTCACGGGCGCCGCCGCGGAGCCGTCTTCCTTCAACGCTCGCGGCGATACCCGCGTGTTCTCAGATGGCAAGAGATAGATGACGCCGGGCTCGAGCCGCAGCGCCGCTGCCGGCCCGCTCCCAGGTGGCTGGCCGCCGTACAGATCCGGACCTGTCGGGGGGGGCGGGGGGCCCGGCGGCGGGGGGGAAACGGCCCCCCCACCCACAACCTGGATCGCGGCTTGGCCGCGCCGCGCTCCCGCGCGGGCCTCGATGATGGCGACACCATTGCCGACACCCGTTACAGTCCCGTTGTTGTCGACCTTGGCGATGTTCACGTTGTTCGACGACCAGATCAGACGGACCGTCGGGATCACGTTGCCGATGCGGTCGAACGCCGTGGCCAACAGCCCCGTCCGTTCGCCCACCCGAATGGTCACCGATGGCGGCGCGACCTGCACTTCAGCGACGTTTTGCGCCGTCAGGACCCGAGGGGCGAGGAGGGGGAGGGGGGCGAGCAGCGCCAGTGTCGCGATCAGACTTCGATTAGTCATGGCTGGCGAATGTGCGTCCGGCTAAATGGCCCTGTCAAGCCAACTTGTCACAAGCGCGCCGACAAACTGAGACCAAAAACGCGGTATCGCGTGTCACTTGCGAGGTCCAAATCCCGCGGTAAGCTATAGCGCACTCACGCCGCCCCCCCGCCCCCACGCGCCGCGGCGCCGCACCTACACAGCATAGGAGAGATCCGATGCTTGAGCAGATGGATTTCACGGAGAGCAGTTGGCCCGGACCGGGGTTCATGGAGCCGATGTTCCCCTCGGCGCCCACACCCGCGCCTACCCCGTCCATGCCAATGGAAGAGTCGCGCTCCTCTTCCAAGCCGAAGGCCCGGAAGAAAAAGAAAGCCGCCAAGAAAGCGCGTCCGAAAGCGAAGAAAAGGAAGCCCGCGAAGAAGAAAAAGGCGACCAAGAAGAAACGCCGCCGCTAACACAACTCGGTACGATATCCGCGGGAGCGTCTCAGCGAGGCGCTCCCGCGGCCACGTTAGGGAGACTCATGCGCCCGCTCTGTTGGCTGATCGTGCTCTCGATCTCGTGTTCGGGACCGAAGACTCCGGTTGGCGATCCGCCGCGCGAAATCGCCGCGATGCTGCAACGGTCGGCGGCCGATTGGAACCGCGGCGACCTCGACGGCTTCATGAGCGACTACGCGCGCGACTCGCTGACGAGCTACATGGCGCGCGGCCACGTGCAATACGGCTGGCAGGCACTCTACGATCGCTACAAAGCCAACTACTTCGCGCCGGGGAAAACCCGCGATTCGCTCTCGTTCGATGAGCTGCACGTCCGCGTGCTGACGCCTCACTTCGCGTACGCCACCGCCCGCTTCAAACTGTCCCGGCCGCCGCGTGACTCCGTGGTGGCGAGCGGGCCGTTCACGCTTGTTTTGCAGCGCCAGGGGGGGGGCGATCGCTGGCGCATCCTGCACGATCACACGTCCGCCGATCCCAAGCCGTGAAGTACATCGCGCTCCTGCTCCTCCTGCTCGCGATCGCGGGCTGCGGACGATTCAAATCCACCGAGTCCATCATCGCGCTTGAAGGCGTGACGTTGATCGACGGATCGGGCGGAGCGCCGAAAGAAGACGCCGTCATCATCATCCGCAACGGTCACATCGAATCGGTCGCGCGCGTCAACGAGATCGCCATTCCGAAGAACGCCGTGCGGATGAATCTCGCGGGTAAAACCGTCATCCCCGGTCTCATCGATTCGCACGCACACGTCGAACGCTGGGCTGCTCAGCGGTATATCGCCTGGGGCGTCACGACGGTCCGTGATCTCCATGGCGGCATGGATTCGATTCTGGCGCTCCGCAACGACATGAACCTGGGCTCGATTCTGGGCCCACGGATGTTTACGGCGGGCGCGATGATCGACGGCATACCCCCGACCTATCCCAATGCGACCGGTGTCGCGAGCGCCGAGCAGGCCAGGCGCGCCGTCGACCAGCACGTCGTCGCGGGCGTCGATTACCTCAAGGTGTACACCAAGATCACGCCGGCATTGCTGCGCCCGTTAATGGACGAAGCCGGCAAGCTGCGGCTCCCGGTGGCCGCTCACCTGGGCAAGATGGACGCGTTGACGGCGGCGCGCGCCGGCGTGGTGTCGATCGAGCACATGTCGGGCGTCGTCCAGGCGGCGACTGGAAATCCCTTCTATATCAATGCGCACAACAGCTTTCTCTCGGGCTGGACGGCCGAGGAGAAAGGGTGGTCGTCGCTCGACTCGAATGTGGTGGCGCGCACGGCGCGTGCGCTCGCGCAGACGAAGGTCACGATCGTACCCACGCTAGTCGTGCACGACATGCTGTCGCGCCTCGACAATCCGATTTTGCTCAGCCGTCCCGGCATGGAGGACGTGCCCGAAAGCGCTCAGAGCGTCCGCAGCGTGCCCGGTCTGCTGCGGCGCACCGGTTGGCAGAGGGGCGATTTCGAGGCGTTCCGCCGCTCGCGGCGGCGCCAGGATCAGTTCGTGCGCGAGTACCGGCGCGCGGGCGGCGCCATTGCCGCGGGGTCGGACGCGGCGAACCAATTGCTCATTCCCGGTTACTCCCTGCACGAGGAGATGGCGCTACTCGTGAATGCGGGGCTGAGTCCGCTCGAGGCGATCACGGCCGCCACGCGCCGCGGCGCGCAATTGCTGCGCGCCGATTCGCTGGGGCTGCTCACGGCGGGTAAGGTCGCCGATCTCGTCGTGCTGAACGGCAACCCGCTGCGCAACATCACCGCGACTCGCAACATCGCCTTCGTCATGACCCGCGGCCGGATGATCCGGCCGGATTCCCTGAGGGCTACATGGAAATGAGACCGCGTCTTCTCTCGCTCCTTTTTGTCGCCCTGTGCGGCATGGGCACGGCTGCAAGGAGTGACGGCTCCTACGATCTGATTCTCAAAGGCGGTTGGATTGTCGACGGCAGCGGCAATCCTCGTTACCAGGGCGACGTTGCGCTGCGCGGTGATCGGATCGCCGCGGTGGGGTTCCTCGGCTCGGCGACCGCCCGTGAGACCCTCGATGTCCACGGTCTCGTCGTCGCCCCCGGCTTCATCGACATGATGGGCCAGTCCGAGACCAACGTGCTCATCGACAATCGCGTCCTTTCGAAGATCACGCAGGGCATTACCACGGAAATCACGGGAGAAGGCGGCTCGGTCGCGCCGCTCACGGACAAGTTGGTCCTGGACGATTCCGACGCCATGAAGAAATGGCATTACCGGGAGGACTGGCGCGATCTCAACGGCTATTTCGCGCAGCTCGAGAAGCAAGGCTCCTCGCTCAACATCGCGACGTTCGTGGGCGCCACGCAGGTTCGTCTCGCGGTGGTCGGAAATGAAAATCGCGCGCCCACCGCCGCCGAGCTCGCGCACATGACGGCGCTCGTCGACACGCTGATGGAGCAAGGCGGGCTGGGTGTATGGACCGCCCTCGAGTACGCACCGGCCAGCTATTCGAAGACCGACGAGCTCATCGCCCTCGCCCAAGCCGCCCGGCGGCACGGCGGCATCTACGCGTCGCACATGCGCAATGAAGGCGAGCACATCGATGATGCGTTGAACGAGCTCTTCCGCATCGCGAAGGAAGCCGGCATCCCGGCGGAAGTCTCGCACCTCAAGCTTTCGGGTCGCAAAACCTGGGGGCGGATGCCGCGCATTTTGGCACGCATCGATTCGGCGCGGGCCGCGGGACTCGACGTCACCGCCGACCAGTATCCTTACATTCGGGCGGCGACCTCACTCGATGCGTCGATCCCCACGTGGGCGGAGAGCGGCGGCATGGACTCGCTGCTGATCCGGTTGCGCAATCCCGCGACGCGCGCCCGGCTCCATCGCGAGATGCTGAATCCGATTGGTGGCGAGGTATTCTACTCCGCGGCAGGCGGTGCCGCCGGCATTTTGATCACGGGCACGTTCCAGGATTCGCTGCGCTACATGCAAGGGAAGACGGTAGCACAGATCGCCGCGGCGCGGCATCGCGACCCGATCGAGGCCGTCTTCGACATCGTGCTTGCCGAGCATGGCCATCGGACCGACGCGGTGTACGCGATCATGGACGAGCCCGATGTGCAGGCGGCGATGAAGCAGTGGTGGGTCGCGGTGAACACGGACTTCGGCGGCGTCGCGCCCGACGGCCCCTTCGGCACGCAGTCCGCGCACCCGCGCGCGTACGGCACCTTCCCGCGCATCCTCGGCCACTATGCGCGCGACTTGAAGCTGTTCCCGCTCGAGTTCGCGGTGCGGAAGATGACTTCGTTGGCGGCACAGCGCGTCGGCCTCACCGATCGCGGCCTCGTGCGGCCCGGCATGTTCGCCGACATTACCGTTTTCAATCCCGCGACGGTGCTCGACCGCGCGACGTTCGAGCTGCCGCATCAGACCTCGGTCGGCATCGAGTACGTGATCGTGAACGGGCAGACGGTAGTGAAGAAAGGCCAGCTCACGAGCGCGCGCCCCGGTCGCGGGCTGCGGGGCCCGGGATACCGCCAATCCCAATAATGTGACGCTGGGGCGGCTGTTCGTCTCGTGGTTACCGGTGGCGGCGTTATTCGCCGTCGCGCCGCCCATCGGTTATCGCTGGGACCTGCCCCCGGTCGATCGCGCACTCGTCTGGTCGTTCAATCGCTGGGAAATCGGCTGGCGTCTAGGCGAAGCGGCGGTGCTCACGCTGTTCGCTTCTCTCTGGTTCGACTCACTCGGCGCCGGGCAGTGGTGGCTGGTGTTTTTGCTCGTCGGCCTGCTCGTCGCCTTTCCGCGACGGCTCGTGATGTGGCAGCACGTCGAGCCGCTGCGCCGCCGGCATCTGCTGGTCCACGCGTTGCTCGATGTGGCTCGCTACATCCTCGCGGGCGCCTCGCTATCTTCGCTGAACCAATGACCACCGTTCGACTGACTGCGCTCTCGCACGGCGCCGGCTGAGCCTGCAAGCTCGGCCCCGCCGAGTTGGCGCAGGTCTTGCGCCACGTGCCGACTATCACGGATCCACGCGTCCTCGTCGATGCATCGACGCGGGACGACGCCGCCGTGTACCAGTTGACGCCGGACCGCGCGATCGTCGCGACGGTGGATTTCTTCACGCCCATCGTCGACGATGCATACGACTTCGGGCGCATCGCGGCCGCGAATGCATTTTCGGACGTCTACGCGATGGGGGCGACGCCGTTGCTCGCGCTCAATCTCGTCGGCTGGCCGCGGGACACCCTCCCCTATGAGCTGCTCGGCGAAGTGCTGCGCGGCGGCGCCGACATCGCGCGCGAGGCGGGCGCGTTCGTGCTCGGCGGCCATTCGATCGATGACCCCGAGCCCAAGTACGGCATGGTCGCGATCGGCGAAGTGCATCCCAACCGCATCGTTACCCTCGCGCGTGCCCGTGCCGGCGATGCGCTCGTTTTGACCAAACCGATCGGCACCGGGGTGCTCACGACCGCCTTGAAGCGCGACCTTGCGACGGCTGCGGACCTGGCGCCAGCCGTGACATCGATGACCACGCTCAATGCCGGCGCGGCGCGCGCGATGCGCGCGACGGGGGGAGGGGTGCACGCCGCCACCGACGTCACCGGCTTTGGTTTACTCGGTCACCTGCACAACATGCTCAACGCGAGTGGACTGGCCGGTGAGGTCGATGCAGCCTCTGTTCCGCTGCTCCCTGCGGCCATGGAGCTCACGGAGCGCGGCGCGGTACCCGGCGGGACGAAGCGTAATGTCGAAGCGTTATCACCGCACGTGAAGTTCGGCTCCGAAGTCCCCGAACCCCTGCGCGTCTTGCTGTGCGATGCCCAGACTTCGGGGGGGCTCTTGATCGCGTGTGATCCCGATCGCGTGAACACCTTATTGGCCGCACTGGGTCGCGAGGCCACGCCCGCCGCGGCTCGGATCGGTCGCCTGGCCCGCGGTACCCCCGGCGCGATCACGGTGTCGTAACGAAATGGCCACGATTCCTGAATACCGCTCGTTGACTCCCGCTGCACTCGATGCGCTGGAACGCGCCGTGCGCGAACAGCTGCGGGTAGCGCTGCGGCGGCGCGGGACCGAATATGTCGTGGTGGCTGAGCGGCTCGAAACGAGCGGGCGAGATGACGTGCTGGCCGGACGACTCCCCATGACGGGCGAGCTGCTGAGGTTCCGGCTGCGCGATCTGGAGAGCTTCGCGGTACTGCCCTAGCCTGATATGTTCACGCGCCTGTTGATCGGACTGGACGGCAGCCCCAATGCCGATGAGGCGTTGGAGCAGGCGGTCGTGCTCGGCCGTCGCTTCAAGTCCAAGCTCATCGTCGCGCACGTCAAAGAATCGTCCGGACTCGGCCGGCGCACCAGCGACTCCGGTGAGCTGCTCGAGCGGGCGAAGGAACGCGTGCGAGACGCGGGGCTGGCAGTCGAAACGATTCTCAAGCACGGCGACCCGGACAGCGAGCTCGCGGCCTTGGCGCGGGACGTCGACACGGTGCTGGTGGGCAGACGCGGCCGGTCGTCGCACGCGGAAGTGCTCGGGAAGACCGTCTCATCGTTGATTCGGATTGCGCAGGGATCCGTGATCGTGTGCGGGAGCAAGCCGTCGCCGATGAACTCCTGCGCCATCGCATTCGACGGCCGCGAGACGGCGCAGCGGGCGCTGGCGCTCGTCGCGCGGTTCGCCAGCGTGACGCACAGCACCGTCCATATCATTCATGCGACGATCGATCCCGCGATGGGTACGATGGTCGTGGGAGAGGCGGAGGCAACGTTGTCGCTTCAGGGAGTGGCATTCGTGACGCACATCGAACACGGAACGCCCGGCGAGGCCGTGGCACGCGTCATCCAACGCACCCAGTGCGACGCGCTCTTCGCCGGAGCGCATGTCGGATCGGGTAGACATAGTGACGTGACGGTGTCGCACGCGGAGGAGATCCTGCGGCATACGGACATCCCGGTGGTCATTCAGCCGTGACCGCTCCGTTCGTGCTCGTCCACGCCGACGAAAGCTGTCTCGTCAACGACAGCAGCAAGCCGAGTCGCGGGGGCAACGCGGCGCTGATCGAAGCCCCCGCGGGCGACAGTGTGGCGCGGTGGGATTTCTTCGAATGCTCGCCACAGACGACCAACAACAAAATGGCGCTCGCCGGCGCCATCGCGGCGCTCGAATGGATTCGCCGCCAGTGGCGGCACGCCATCGTGCAGTATGTCTCCGACTCCGAGTATCTCGTGAAGGGAATGAACGAGTGGTCCAAGGACTGGGAGCGGCGGGGGTGGCGGCGGAAGACGGGTCCGCTCGAGAATGCCGAGCTGTGGCAGAAGCTCAAGCAGGTCGGGACCGCGCACACGGTCGATTGGCGCTGGGTGCGCGGCCACAACGAGCACGTCAAGAATGAATACGCCAACTTCGTGGCGGTGCGCTCGGCCGAACAACAGGAGCGCTCCAACGGCCTGATTCCCTCGGGCTTCGACACGTGGCTCGCCCAGCAGCGCGCGCGCGGCAAGTACGTCGCCTTCGATCCGGATGAGGAGCTGCATGAGCATAAGTAAGGACGGCGTCGCGGCGAACACCCATCCCGCCAATGTCCTGGCGGATGGCGCGACGGCTCCGCCGGTCGACCGCATACCTCTGTACGAGGTGTACATGCGGATGGCCGAGGAGCTGGCGAAACGCTCCACGTGCGTGCGCCTCCAGGTCGGCACGGTCGTCACCGATCAGCGGCTCGAGAACGTGTTGGCGATCGGTTACAACGGCAATGCGCGCGGATTGCCGAACAAGTGCGACTCGACCGTCCCCGGCAACTGCGGCTGCATTCACTCGGAAATGAACGCGCTCGTGAAAGCGCCGGGGAACGTCCGCGACAAGGTTGTGTTCGTGAGCGCGTCGCCCTGCGTCATGTGCGCCAAGTTGATCATCAATTCCGGCGTGACGCATGTCTTCTATCGCAAAGCCTACCGCGACCCGTCGGGCGTGGAAGTGCTCCAACAGGGTGGCGTGGTTCCGGTGCTGTACGACCGCTGGATAGCGGCATGGAGAAACGGCTCATAGGGTGAACGAGATCCCATTGAATGTTTCACACCCTGAAGGGTGCCTTTAGCCTGTGAAATGAGATGGACGAACTCGATCGGTTATTCGGTCTGCTGGTCGTCGCCCTCGCGCGCGAAACCCGCATTGCCGTTCCGTTCCCCGCCGCCGAGGTCTATGAGCGGCTCGTTCCGTATCGCTCGAATCGCGCGCGGCTGAACGTCGCCACGCATCAGGATTACGAGATGGCCGTGCTGCGTCTGCTCGCGGGCGAGCGCGGCTATCTACAGCTCGAGCCCGAGCGCGTGCGCGAGGCGATGCAGCGCGAGATCGCGACGATCAATCCGGACGCCGCCTACTTTCGCAGCTTTCCCGATGCCCAGGTCATGGTGAATGGACGCGCCGCCGAGCGTGCGCTCAAGGCGGACCGAGCCTACGCGCCGCCGATCGACGCGGATGAAGAAGACCTGCTCGACACGACAGGGGAGAATCCGATACCCGCCCCCGCCTCGCAGGCTCGGTTTCGCGTCGCCCGCCCGCCCGATCCCCTATCCGAGAATCAGTGTGAGTTTTGCGGGGGCGTGCTACCGTTGAACCGCGACGTGCGCTTCTGCCCGCACTGCGGTCAGCCACGGGAAGGCGATCTCAAATGTCCGGCGTGCGGTAGCGCGGTGGATGTTGGCTGGGCGTACTGCCTGTCCTGCGGCAAGCCCACCGGGTTTGAATGACGGTCGATAGTCACCGCATCGCGGTAATTGCCGGCGACGGCATCGGCCCCGAGGTGATCGATGCGGCAATCCCGATTCTCGATGCCGCAGCCACAAAGCACCGATTCAGACTCTCGTGGGAACGCCTTCCGTATTCCGCAGATCACTATCTCAAAACGAAAGAAACCCTCCCCGAGGGAGCGTTCCAGCACGTGCGCGACGACGTGGACGCAATCTTTCTCGGAGCGCTAGGAGATCCCCGCGTCCCGGGGAACGAGCACGCTCGCGACATTCTGCTGGGCCTCCGCTTTCGATTGGATCTGTACGTCAATTTCCGGCCGGTCACACTCCTTCACCCTGACCTGAGCGTTCTCAAGAACTCCCGAGCAATCGACTTTGTGATTTTTCGCGAAAACACCGAAGGCCAGTATCTCGGCCGCGGCCGCACGAGCGGCGACGAGTACATCGCGGAAGAGGTCAACACCGGCACGGGCGTGGCGCGAATCATCCGGGCTGCGTTCGAGTGGGCGCGAGCGCACAGCAAGACGCGCGTCACCATGAGCGATAAGTCCAATGCGATTCCCACGCACCGCGTCTGGCAGGAAACGTTCAAGGCAATCGCCGGCGAATATCGCGGCATCGAAGCGGAGCATCGCTACGTCGACGCGCTGGCGCTGGAATTGGTGCGGTCACCGGAGCGCTTTCAGGTGATCGTGACCAATAACCTCTATGGCGACATCCTGTCTGATCTTGGCGCCGGACTGGTCGGGGGCCTGGGACTCGCGCCCAGCGCCAATCTCCATCCTGGTCGCCGGGGGGGGCGGGGGGGGCTATTCGAGCCCGTGCACGGCTCCGCGCCGGCGCTCGTGGGCAAGGGGATCGCGAATCCGATGGCGGCCGTGCTCACGGGCGCCCTCATGTTCGAGCAGCTCGGCCACTCGAGTGCAGCGCGTGAGGTGGAGAGCGCGGTTCGAGCGACCCTCCAGGCGGGGGTGCGGACGCAGGATCTGGGCGGCAAGGCGACAACGGCGGAGGTCGCGGCGAAACTGATGACCCTTTTGGGGTAGTAGAAAGGCGCTCAGATTCAGTATGGAACACCGGGAGGGTCCGCGATGCCGCCGCTTCCACTGGCGACAATACTGAGTACGGCGCTGCCGCCCTTGCCTCGCGAGGCACGCGCGGTGGTGGACCTGCTAGCCTGCACCAACGGTCTGCTGCCGTCCGGCAGCAAAGTCGTGACCTTCCTCGGCCTTCGCACCCGCCATCAGGTTGCCCGCCTGTTGCGTCGCTCTGGTCTGCCGCCCCTCGAAGAGCTCGCAGGCTGGACGCGAGTGCTGCACTGGCTGAACGAAACCGAGCGAACCGGCAACTCCCTCCTGCAACTCGCGCGCGAATCGCGGCTCGAACCTGCCACCTGTTATCGCCTCGTGCGCCGCCTCACAGGCCAGCCGTGGTCGCGCGTACGGCGCGGTGGCGTGGCGGGAGCCGTTACCCGATTTCGCACGACCTTCAACGGTTCGCCGAACCGTGTTTTCGGATCGAACTTGCTCTCCGCTCCACCGCCACGTCCGATCCTGTCCCCCGCTGTCACGCCAAGACCGCCAGCGGCTCTGCCGCCATTCAAAACGTCGCCGGCGTGCGTGCACCAACATCCGCAGGGCTTCCTGGCGGACCGCTTAGCGATGCCTGGCTATCCATTCGATATTGCGATCGCGCGGGACGGGACCGCGTGGCTCACTCGCGGGCACGCAGCCGTATTGGAGCACCTGACGCTCGAACCGTTTGCCTCCCTGGGGTTCATCCCGGTCGGTATCGCTCCGACGCGTGTCGTGCTCGCGCCGTCGGGGGAGCGGGCCTGGGTCACGAACCAATTCACCAAGGACGTTGCCGTCGTCGACCTCGTGCGACAATTCCGCGTCGGCGCCATATCGATGGAGGGAGACCCGCTCGGAGCCGTAGTTTCGCCCGATGGACGAACGCTGTACGTGACGACGAATCTCGACCGGCTGTTCGTCATCGCTGTCGCGGGTGAGTGCGGTCGCGTCATCCGCTCCGTGAGCCTGCCTCACGCATGCACGGAGATTGCGATTCATCCGGGCGGGCAGCGGATCTACGCGCCGGCATGGCGAGCCGGGGTCCTCGTCGAGCTCGATGCGCGAACGCTGACGTTCGTGCGCCGCTGGGAGCTTGGCGGCGTCCCGTTTGGCAGTGTGGTAACGGCCGACGGCCTGCGTCTCTATTGCGGGAATGAGAAAGGCTGGCTCGATGTCGTGCATCTGACGACGGGCAAGACGACGCGCCGCCACTTCGGTACGCCGCTCGAGGAGATCGCGCTCACGCCGGATCAAGCCTTCCTCTATTTGAGCCTGCGCACGGCCGGCCGTGTGGAGATCGTGGACGCGGACAGCCTCGAAACGGTGAGCACCCTCGAGACCGGCGGTATGCCTAGACACATCGCGTTCGATAGTATCGGTCGCCTCGCGGTGATTGCGAACGAGACGGGATGGGTCGACCTCGTGCGGTAGAGAGATTATGTCGTTTGGCGCGCTGGCCCTTCTCATGCAGCTCTGAAACTGAGCATCATCCGGCAATGAACGCGTGCGATTAAGCCTGATTCGCCGGAAGGAGTGTCCCCATGTTGGTGCGTCGTTGGACTCGAGCGTGGATTCCTGGCCTGGTTCTCGTTCTCCTCCCGGTCGCATGTAAACAGGAACCGACCGATCCATTTGGTTCATCCCGGACCAAAGACCCGGCTGGACATCCCGTGCTCGGGGTCGAGTCGGTGCCGCTAAACGCGTCCGCGTTCGCGGTCGCTATCAACCGAGACGGCGTCTACTACGTTACCACGGTCTTCGGTCCAGTGGTGCGTGGCGTGCTCCCCAGCACGGACCTCTCCCACCAGCTGCAGTCCGGCATCCTCGACTCGCAGGTTCGCATCAGTCCGGACGGGAGGACCGCCTACGTAAACAACCAGGACGCCGGCACGATCGAGGTTATCGACGTGCGGACGAATGTGATCACGGACACCATCCACGCCATCCGCAGCATCCTCACGACGGGAATCTCGAACGACGGCCAGACGCTCTACTCGCTGACCGATTACCACGGCATCGACATCATCAGCACCAGCACGTTGCAAATCACAGAGAATATTCCCGCCAGTAGCGTCGGGAGCCTCCTAACGGGAATCGCGTTCCATCCGACGCAGCCGTTGATGTATGTCGCGGCTCGAGACGCGGGCGTGGTCACCGTCGTGCAGATTCCGGCAAACACTGTCGTCACGACACTCGCGGTTCCCGGTGGCCGCATTCAGAACGTCGCGGTTTCGCGCGACGGCAAGCAGTTGTTCGCGACCGATATTCAGCGCAGCAAACTGATCGTGTGGGATCTCAGCAACGAGAACGCGCCCTTCCAGGAAGTGGCAATCGGCTCCGGGTCAGTGAGAAACGCCTTCGACGTCGCCGAGACGCCCGATGGCGTGCAGCTCTACGTTAGCGCGCTCGCCGACGGCAATGTCTACGTCCTCGACCGCGAGTCGCTGTCCCTGGTGGCGACGTTGCCCGTTGGTGGCAGCCCGCGCTACATCGCGTTCAACGCGTCGGGCACGCACGCGATCATCCCCAACGAGTACGGGTGGGTGACGTTCGTGCATGAAGTACCGCCGCCGCCCCCTTCGGCCTGCAACACGCCGCAGACCGGACCCGCCCCGACGGACAAGACGCACCCGTCGCTGGAGAGCAAGGACAGCCAACCACTCAGCGCGCAGCCCTTCGCCGTAGCAATATCGCGCAACAACGTGGTGTACATCACGCAGGGGTGGAATGCGTCGGCAGTGCGTGCCGACTTGCCGAGCACGGCGCTTTCGGCGCCGTTCCCGGTGGGTGCCTTGCCCTCGCAGGTGCGGATCAGCCCTGACGGGTCTACGGCGTACGTCGAAGATCAGGATTCCCACACCATCACATACATCGACGTTGCGACCAATCACATCATCGGCCAAGCGACAGTCCCCGCGGGCAGCATCCTCAACATGGGTTTATCGCGGGATGGCACGCGGCTGTACGCGCTGACCGACTATGACGGCGTATACGTGATTGACGTGAATTCCCGCGCGGTGATCGCCCAGATTCCAGCGGCCAAGACTGGTATGTTACTCACGGGGGTCGCCTTCCATCCATTTGCCGCATGCATGTACATCTCGGCGCGTGATCAAGCCATCGTCAGCACGATCGACCTCACGACGAACGCGGTCGTGGGACAACGTCTCGTGAGTGGCGGCAGAATCCAAACTGTCGCTGTCTCACTCGACGGCAGCACCCTATATGGCGCGGACATCGGGCGCAGCAAGATCGTCGCATGGGACCTGCCCTCAAACGCCTCGTCCTTCAGCGAGACGAACGTTGGGACGCAGATCAATCGCAACGCGTTCGATATCGAAGTGACGCCCGACAACGCCCAGCTGTGGGTGAGCACACTCTACGATGGCAAGGTGTATGTGTTCGATCGCGTCACCCGAACGGCGGTTGGTCAGGTCACTACCGGAGGCAGCGCGCGTTATATCGGGTTCACGACTCTCGGTGACGAAGCAGTGATCGCTAACGAATCGGGTTGGGTGAACTTCGTGCGTTAACGATCTGACTCACCGAGGCACGGAGCGGCGGGTGGGCTAAATCCCATCCGCCGCTTCTGCTTTGGCTTATCGGCCTACCGTCGCATCGTCTCTGCGCTCATATTCCGCCCACTCACGATGGAGTGGGATTCATGAAAACTCAGGGCGCAAGCTCGGACGTCGTCTTCCTGTCCGGTGTGCGGACAGGATTTGGCTCGTTCGGCGGCTCTTTGAAGGATTTGTCGGCCATAGACTTGGGCGCAGTTGCTTCCAGATACGCCATCCAGCGATCCGGCGTGCCCGCGAGCGATTTCGGCCACGTTGTCTTCGGAAACGCTCTTCAGACATCCGCCGATGCCATATACATGGCCCGCCACGTCGGCCTGAAGGCCGGCCTGCCGATCGAAACGCCGGCGGTCACGGTGAATCGCCTCTGCGGGTCCGGTTTCGAAGCGATTACCCAAGGCGCGCAACTGATTCTGCTCGGCGAGGCGGACGTGGTACTCGCCGGCGGCGCGGAATCGATGAGCCAGGCGCCGCACGTGGTGCGTGGCGCGCGTTGGGGTCTCCGGCTCGGTCCCGCCCCGCTCGAGGATCTGTTGTGGGAGGCGCTCAAGGATCCGCAATGTGGCCTCTCGATGGCCGAGACTGCCGAGAGCCTCGCGGAGACGTACAAGCTGACGCGCAAGGAGGTGGATGAAGTCGCCGTCGCGTCGCAGAAGCGGGCCAAACAAGCGTGGGATGCCTGCGCGTTCCAGGATGAGGTCATCCCGGTGACCGTCAAAGTGAAGGGCAAGGAAGTCGAGTTCCGCGCCGACGAGCACATGCGGCCCGACACAACCCTCGAGATTTTGAGCGCGCTGAAACCGTACTTCAAGAAGGACGGTCTCGTGACCGCGGGGAACGCGTCCGGCATCTCCGATGGCGGCGCCGCAACGGTGATCGCGAGCGAGGCGTACGCAAAGACGCACGGCCTGAAGCCGCTGGGGCGGCTCGTTGCATGGGCCGTTGCCGGCGTCGAGCCGAGGCATATGGGCATCGGTCCCGTCCCGGCCGCTCGCAAGGCCCTCGACAGGGCGAAGATGACACTCGGGCAGATGGACCTCGTCGAGGTGAACGAGGCGTTTGCGCCGCAGTATCTCTCCGTGGAGCGCGAGCTGGGACTCGATCGCAGCCGCACCAATGCGTGTGGCGGAGCGATCGCCATCGGCCATCCGCTGGCGGCGACCGGCACGCGGATCACGATCCACCTGCTGCATTCGCTCAGACGCGAGAAGAAGCGGTTCGGGCTCGGATCGGCATGCATCGGCGGAGGACAGGGAGCGGCGGTCATCGTCGAAGCGTTATGAGCGACATACTCCTCACGGCAATCGGAGCGATCGCCCTCTATCTCTTTGCGGGGCTCCGCGTGCTGCGCGAGTACGAACGCGGCGTCTACTTCCTGCTCGGCCATTTACGACCCACCAAAGGTCCGGGACTGATCTTTCTGCCCCCGCTGCTCGCCAAGATGCAGAAGGTGTCGCTGCGCGTCATGGCGATCGATATTCCGCCGCAGGACGTGATCACGCGCGACAACATCTCGATCAAAGTGAACGCGGTGCTGTACATGCGCGTGAGGACACCCGACAAGGCGGTCGTCGGCGTGGAGAACTACCTCTACGCGACCAGCCAGCTCGCGCAGACGACGCTGCGATCGGTGCTCGGCGAAACGGAGATGGACGAGCTGCTCGCCAATCGCGACAAGATCAACGCCATTCTGCGGCAGATCATCGACAAGCGCAGTGAAGACTGGGGCATCGAGGTGTCGGCCGTCGAGGTGAAGGACGTGGACCTGCCGCCCGAGATGAAGCGCGCGATGGCGCGCCAGGCGGAGGCGGAGCGCGAACGGCGCGCCAAGGTCATCAACGCCGAAGGCGAGCTGCAGGCCGCTGAGAAGCTGGCGCAGGCCGCGCATATCATCGGCAGCGAGCCGGCGGCGATCCAGCTCCGCTATCTCCAGACGGTCAACGAAATCGCCTCGGAGAATAATTCGACCACGATTTTCCCCATCCCGATCGATCTGTTCCGGGGCTTCATCGAGAAGATCGCCACCGCTGATTCCGGAAATCGCAGCTTGCCGGAGCGGACGTCCGGCGAGCGCTTGCCGGCGCCGCGCAACAAGGGGAAAGCGAAAGCTTGATGGGGAAGGACCTCATCAGCCGCGAAGCGCTGGAGCGCATCATTCAGCGCGCCGCCGAGCTGCAGGCCAGCGAGCACGACATCGGCGAGGGACTCACCAAGGACGAAGTCCTGGCGCTCGGCAAAGACGTCGGCATTCCCAATCGCTATCTCCAGCAGGCGTTGCTCGAAGAACAGACCCGCACGCTCGTCGAAACCGGCACGGGTTTCTGGGCGTGGCTGACGGGCCCCCGCTCGCTCGCCGCCCAACGGGTCGTGCCGGGCGATCGGGCCACGGTCGAACGTGCCCTCGCGCGGTGGATGGAAGAGGAAGAGTCGCTACAGGTGAAGCGTCGCTATCCCGACCACACGACCTGGGAGCCGAAAGCGGGTGCGGTCGCGAGCATTCAGCGCGCGCTCGGCTCACGTGGGCGCCGCTACGCCCTCGCTTCGGCGGCCGAAATCACGGGACAGGTCACGCAGCTCGAGCCGGGATTCTGCCATGTTGGCCTCAGCGCCGACGTACGGCCGCGTCGCGACAAGCGGATGCTGGGTGGCGGGGTGGTTTTCGCGATGGGATCGTTGGCGATCGCCGCTGCCGCGGTCCTGTTCGGCCCCATCGGGCTGCTGCCCGCCGTTGGACTAGTTCCCCTAGTTGGCGGGATCGCGCGTCATCATCGAGCTGACAACGAGCGGATCCACATCTCACTGGAGCAGGTGCTCGATCGCCTCGAGCGCGCGGAGATTCGCGATACGGCGTCGTTACCGGGCGTGCATCCGCTCGTGAGGATCGCCGAAGAAGTCCGCAAAGCGTTGGAGAACCCGCGGCCGCGGCCGCGGGGAGGACGCTGACGATCGTGACCGACATCAAGCGCGTGGGCGTCCTGGGCTGTGGACTCATGGGCAGCGGCATCGCCCAGGTCGCGGCGACCGCGGGCTACGATACCATCGTGCGCGACGTCTCCAAGGAGTTCCTGGACCGTGGGCGTGCGGGCATCGAGAAATCGCTCGCCAAGTTCGTCGAGAAGGGGAAGCTGCAAGCCACGGATCGCGACGCCACGCTCGCGCGCATGAAGTTCACGACGACCGTCGCGGACCTGAAACCGGTCGATATCGTGATCGAGGCCGTCACCGAGGACCTCGCCCTGAAGAACGCGCTGTTCAAGGAGCTGGATGCCTTGTGCGGCGCGGGGACGATCTTCGCTTCCAACACGTCCAGCCTCACGATTGCCGAGATGGCCGCCGCCACCAAGCGCGCGGACCGGTTCGTCGGTCTTCACTTCTTCAATCCGGTTCCGTTGATGGCGCTGGTCGAAGTCGTGCGGACGGTGACGACCTCCGAGCAAACGTTCAAACAAGCCTTTGCATTCGCGGCCTCACTGCGCAAGGAGCCCGTCGCCGCGAAGGACAACTCGGGGTTCATCGTCAACCTGCTCCTCGTTCCGTACCTGCTGGATGCCATTCGCGCGGTGGAGCGCGGCGTGGCTAACGTGACCGACATCGACAAGGCAATGCAGCTCGGATGCGGCTACCCGATGGGTCCGCTGACGCTGCTCGACTTGGTGGGCCTCGATACGACGCATCACATCGCTGAGATCATGTTCAAGGAATACCGCGAGGGGCGCTACGCACCGCCGCCGCTGCTCAAACGGATGGTGCTCGCGGGCATGTATGGGAAGAAGAGCGGCAAGGGCTTCTACGACTATTCGGCGACACCACCCATCGTCAACAACCTGGGACTGTAACCATGCTCGGCTACGACGCTGCCCGTTGGCACGCAGTGCTCAACGATTTTCCCGCTGCGTTGCTGGTCGTCGCGGTGTTGTTCGATCTCGCGGCTGCCGCGCTCAAGCGCGAGTCACTCATGTGGGCCGGCATCTGGACGCTGTGGGCCGGCGTGATCGGCGGGTGGGCGGCGGTGATCGCCGGCGAGCTCGCGTCCGACGCGATCGATCACGGCGAAGGGATTCACGAGATCATGGAGAAGCACGAGACGATGGCGCTCTTGACGATGAGCGTCTTTACGGTCGTGCTGATTTGGAAAATGGTCCGGCGCTTCGGCCTGCCGCCCCAGGAGCAGTTGATCACCCGGGCGCTGAGCATCGTGGGACTCGTGGGACTCGTCTGGACCGGCATCCTCGGCGGCAGGATGATGTTCGAACATGCGGCGGGTGTTCCGACCAAGACCCTGCAAGCCGAGATTCTCGATCGAGCCGCTGGTCATGACCACGAGGAAGGTGAGGAGCACCAGCACGCAGATACCACAAAAACCGTCCCGCCGCGCACGCATTGATGCGAACACCGGTCGTCTGCGCGCTGCTCGTCGCTGCGTGCACGCCGGCCACCACGCGCCCATCCTTCACTCCCGTCCCTGAGGCGCTGCACGCCGTCATCAACGCACTGCCCAACCGGGTGACCCTCGAAGCGGGGGACATCCTCAAGGCGGACACCATTCCCGTGCACTTCTCGAGCCTGCAGGATGCGTGGCTCGAGACGGCGCCGTTCGCGGGATCGTACCGGCTGCGCCTGTGGGCCGACCCCGATGTGCCGGGCAAGTCGCGCGTCACGATCGAGGCCGTCTATCGCCCGATCGAAGATCCTTCGCGCACGGCGCGGGATCTCGAGCGGGCCGCTCCGCCCGGCTCACCTGGTCAGCTGCGAGCGGCGCAATTGCTGGCGGCGTTGGAGCAAAAACTCGGCACCACGAAGTACTAAGTGACGAGCCTCCGCCGATCCCTCGGCGCTCTCGAGTACTTCACCTTCGGCTTTGGCAGTATGGTGGGCGTCGGCTGGGTCGTCGTCATGGACGACTGGCTGGGGCGTGGCGGGCCGGGCGGCGCTGTGCTCGGCTTTCTGGGCGGCGCGCTGCTGCTGCTGCCGATCGCGCTCACGTATGGCCGGCTCGTCCAGAAGATCCCCGATGCCGGCGCCGAAATCGCCTATACCGAGCGGGTCTTCCCGCGCAGCGTGAGCTTCGCGGCCGGATGGATGATGGTGCTGGCCTATGCCATCGTCTGTCCGTGGGAAGCGGTCGCCATCGGCAACGTGCTGGCGCGCTTGTTCCCGGCGATGAATGCGGTCGTGCTGTACACCGTCGCAGGCAAGGCCATCACCCTGCCGAGATTGCTGGCCGGCCTCGGGCTCACGGCGGGCATTGGTCTCGTGAACTATCGAGGGATTCGTTTGACTGGCCGCTTCCAGGATCTCACGACGCTGGGACTGCTTGCCTGTTTCGCGCTGTTCGTCGTGCTCGGATTCGCGCGAGGAAGCCCAGCGAACACTCAGCCGCTGTTCGCTCCGCCGGGCGCATTCGTCTCAGTGCTTCTGGTCGCGCAGATCGTTCCTTACTTCATGACCGGATTCGAATCGATTCCCAAAGCCTCAGAGGAAGCGCGGTCGGATCTCGCTCCGCGCACGCTGAGCCGTACGATCACACTCGCGGTCCTCGCTGGAGGATTGTTCTACGTGTTGGTGGTGGCCGTCGTGGCGTGGGTGTATCCCTGGAAGGAGCTCGTCACTCAGCACCTCGGGACAGACGCGGCATTCGCGCGCGCGTTCGGCACGCCGTGGATCGGGCGGCTCATTCTCGCCGCTGCGTTGCTCTCGCTCTTCAAAGTCTTCAATGGAAACTTCGTCGCCGCGACGCGGCTCTTGTACGCGCTGGGACGGCGACAACTGGTGCATCCGGCGCTGGCCACCATCGACACGCGGTTCGGCACGCCCACCGTCGCGATCGCACTCGTCACGGGACTCGCGGCAGGCGCGGCATTTCTTGGCGACGCGCTGCTTGTGCCGATCACCGAGGTTGGCTCCGCGGTCGCGGGAATCGGCTGGTGCGCCGCGTGCCTGGCGTTCATCGCACTGGCCCGTCGTAGCGGCGAACGCAGCGGCGTCGTCATGGCAGCCGGCGGCGCCGTTGTGAGCGTCGCCATCATTTTCATGAAGCTGATTCCGGCAGTTCCGGGGAGTTTCGGGTGGCTCGAATGGGCCGCGCTAGGAGCGTGGTGCGTGCTCGGGCTCGCCATCCGCCACTAAGCCCTGCACCCATTTCTCCATCTGCTCGAGGTCGATTGTCGCATCGCGGCAGGGACCGTTGGGCAGCTGCATCGTCAGACCCAATACCGGCAGCTTGCCCGCGACATCCCGCAGCCCGGTCATCATGTCTCGCTCGCAGGCGACCGCCACGACGGCGCGCGGGCGGCGCTCGCGGATCACACGGCGGGCGAGCTGGCCGCGCGTCGCCACGAACACCGGTACTTCGTAGCGCCCCGCGATCTCCAGCACACCGTCGAGCGCCTGCTTTGAAAGACAGCGCGGAATCAGCACGAGCAGCTCACCTTTGCCGACGGTGCGGCCGCGCCGGACGGCGAGTGTGTTGTAGACGTCGATCGCCGCGTGCTCGACCCAGTCGCGCTTGCCGAACGCGCGTGCGGTGCGGGACGTGAAGTTCATGAGCTGGAGGTACGGCCCTCGCTCGAGCAGGCGCTCCGGCAGGAGATTGCGACGGCTGAAGTACGAGGCCGCAACCAGCCCGAGATAGAGGACCTCAAGGCCCGCGAGTGAAGCGAGTATGATCCAGAGAATCCTCGGGAGCGGCGCCCAGAAGGCACCGAGCCGCGGACCGACCAGATAAAGAACCAGAGCGACCGCGGCCGTCGCCGCGACGATCGTCAACGCCGCGAACTTGAAAAACAGACCGGGCTCGGCCGAGAAGTCGCCGCCGCGGGGCAGCGGGCGTCCGTTCCACTCGTCCCACTCGTGACCGAGTCGCCGATCCACTTCGATGTGAATCAGCTGAGCGCGCGGAGCGGTGGTCTGGGGCGCGGCCATGGAGGAAACGAAGCTTCACGATACGCCCCACCGGTGTCAAGTTTCGAGCGTGTTGACCACCGACCCTCGCATCCGCGCCGCGTATGCCGAAGGCGCGGGCATCTACCGCATTGTTCCCTCAGCTGTTGCCATCCCGTCGGACGTAGCCGACGTCGTCAGGCTGATTCACCATGCAAAGGGATCGCGAACCGCGCTGATTCCACGCGGCGCCGGCAGCGGCATGCCGGGCGGGAACGTCGGCTCCGGCATCATCGTCGACCTGAGCACGGGAGAGGGCTTCTCCGAGCTGGCGGTCGATCCTCACACACAGATCGCCCGTGCCGGCGCCTCCGTGACATGTGCGGAAGTGAACGCTGCGGCGAGAGCCTACGGGCTGCGGCTGCCTCCGGATCCCTCGTCCGGCGCCTTCGCGACGTCCGGTGGAATGGTCGCGACGAACGCGGCCGGACCCCGCACGGTGCGGTACGGCAGCGTGCGGAATTGGGTGGAGGCGGTCGAAATCGTGGGAGCGGATGGCGAGCCACGGACGGTAAAAAGGGGAATGGGGAATGGGGACAGGTTCGATCTGAGCGCTGATAGCCGACGGCTCATCGCCGACCGCTTCCCCAAGACCCGCAAGAACTCCTCCGGCTACGCGCTCGACCGGTTCGCCGAATCGGGTGACGAACTCGACCTGCTCGTCGGGTCTGAAGGGACGTTGGCGATCGTGACGGCGGTGCATTGGCGCCTGGACCCCATTCCTCCCGACACCGCCGGAGCGGCACTCGGCTTTGCCGATCTGGAGGCGATGGCAGAAGCGGTGCCGTACCTCGTGTCGCTGAATCCGTCGGCGCTGGAGCTGCTGGACGATACTCTGCTGCGCTTCGTACCGGACGCGCCCCGCGTCGCCTGTTTGCTCCTGGTCGAGTTCGAGCGGGAGACTGCCGCCGCGGCGCGAGGCGCGGTCGGCGACGCGGTCCGCGGGCTGAAGCATGTGGTCACCCACGTCGGAACCGCGATCGATCGCGCGGGACTCGAGCAGCTGTGGAGCGTGCGGCGCCTCGCGTCTCCGGCCCTCGCCCGGCTGCCGCTCACGCAGCGGTCGCTCCAGATCATCGAGGACGGCTGCGTGCCGCCCACCCAGCTCGCTGAGTACGTGCGCGGGCTGCGCGCAGCCGCGGCACGCCATCGCGTGCCCGTCGCGATATTCGGACACGCGGGCGATGCCCACGTCCATGTGAACGCCCTTCCGGACGTCACACGCCCGCAGTGGCGAGAGGACATCCGGGCGCTGTTCGACGAGGTCACCGATCTCCTCGTGCGGTTGGGCGGAGTCCCATCCGGAGAGCATGGCATCGGGCGTCTGCGGGCCGGCGTGCTGGAACGATTCTATGGAAAGGGAGTGATGGCGCTTTTCCGCGACGTGAAACGCGCGTATGACCCGCTGTGTATTCTAAATCCCGGAGTTATCATTCCCACGACCGACTGGTCCCCTGTGGCCGCGTTGAAGGTCGGTGACGGGACCGCGGTCATCCCCGAAGACATCGCGACGAGATTACGCGAAGTGGAGCGCAGCGCCGCATGGGCTATACCGAAGCTCGAGTTGGCACAGTAGCTCCGATGGAAATCTTTCGTGCGCCTCGCGTCTCGCTGATCGCCCGCCCCCAGTTCGTCGAACCCGAGCATCTCCCCGTTCATTGGCGCGGTGAAGCGAGCGATGGGGAGCGCCTGGCCGAGTATGCCGGCCGGCTCTGCTATATGAGCCAGCACAATCCGGTGAACCGCACCACCGCCGAATACCTCGAGAACATCAAGAAGCAGGGCCACGGGTCGGTGCTCGAGCACGCCGTGTACGTGCTCCTCATCGAGGGAATTTCGCGGTCCTGCTCGCACGAGCTGGTGCGCCACCGCGCGGGCTTCGGCTACTCGCAGATCTCGCAGCGCTACGTCGACGAGTCGCATGCGGCGTTCGTTCTGCCGCCCGCCGTCGCCGGCGATGCCAAGCTCGAGGAGGAGTGGCAGCGGCAGGTCGCCGAGGCGCAGGCGGCGTACGTCCGCTCAGTCGAAGGATTGATGCAGCGCTACGAGTGGGTGACCGACAAGGTTCACCGGCGCAAGCTGGCGCGCGAGGCGGCGCGCAGCGTGCTCCCCAATGCGACCGAGGTGAAGATCGTCGTGTCGGGCAACGCGCGCGCGTGGCGCACGATGCTCGAGCTGCGTTGCGGCGAGGGCGCGGAGTTGGAGATCCGGCGCATGGCGATCGCGGTGTTGCGCGTGCTCCAGCGAGAAGCGGGCGCGCTGTTTTCCGATTTTGAGACTTACGTCCCCGACGACAAACAAGAAGCCGCGCGCGTCACCTACCACAAAGTCTGACGCAAAAATTTTTCTCGACGCCCGAAGAGTCTTGCGTATCCAATAATCATTTCGTATTCTGGTTTCACATGCGAATAGGTCTCGCATACAACGAGAAACCCGACGCGAGCCCCGCGTCCGACGCCTACGCCGAATGGGATGACCCATCCACCATCGATGCGGTCGACCAGGCTCTGAGTCTCTTCGGTAACGTCGTTCGTCTCGAAGCCGACGAATTCTTCCCGGAAAAACTCGCGCTCGCGCATCCGGACATCGTCTTCAACATGGCGGAGGGGCTGCACGGGCCCTGCCGCGAGTCCCACGTCCCCGCGCTGTGCGAGTACTTGCAGATCCCGTACACCGGATCGGATCCGCTCACACTGGCGCTGACGCTGCACAAGGGCCGCACGAAAGAGATCCTGGCGTATCGCGGGGTTCCGACGGCGCCCTTCCGTGTCATCGAAGCGCTCCCCGACCTCGAGCGGCTGCCGCTTCCGTATCCGCTGTTCGTGAAGCCCGTCGCGGAAGGATCGGGGAAAGGGATCTTCGTCAACAACGTCTGCGAGTCGCCGGCCCAGTTGGCGGAGCGCGTGCCTTTCCTCTTGGAGCGCTACGCTCAACCCGTGTTGGTCGAGACGTATCTCCCCGGGCCGGAGTTCACGGTCGCGATCCTGGGCAATAACGGCGACGTGCGCTGCCTGCCGATCGTCGGATTCGATTTCGCCACACTGCCGGCCGGCGCGCCGCCCGTATACGGGTACGAGGCGAAATGGATCTGGGACACACGCGAGCATCCGCTCGAGATTTTCCAGTGTCCGCCGACCGGCGTTGCCGAATCGCTGTGCCGTGAGACGGAGCGCGTCGCCCTGGACGCCTACCGTGCCTTGGGGTGCCGGGATTGGTGCCGCATCGACGTGCGCGTGGATCGCTTCGGAGTTCCCAACGTCGTCGAGCTGAACCCGCTGCCCGGGATTCTCCCCGATCCAGCGATGAATTCGTGCTTCCCCAAGGCCGCGCGCGTCGCGGGTTACGGCTACGACGAGCTCATCCAAGAGGTCGTCCGGATCGCCTGGAAACGGATCACCGGCCGTGAAGTAGGGGCGCAGCATGCTGTGCCTATGCCGGCGTCCGGCGCTGCGATGTCCGCGTGAAGGTCGTCATCCTCTATGATCCCGGCGCCGACGACTGGACTGCCGAGGACGTTGCGGCGGTGATGGAGGCAGTCGACGACATCGCCCGCATCTTCAGCGCGCTCAACCATCAGGTTCAACGGGTCCCCGTCCGCCACGACATGCGGTGGTTCAACTATTGCCGCCGCGCCGATCTCGTCTTCAATCTCTGCGAGGGAGTGCGCGGCGTCGCGCAGTGGGAAGATCATGTCGTCGGCACGCTGGAGCTCGCCGGCATCCCCTACACCGGCTCGGGACCGTGGACGACGGGGACCTGTCGCCGCAAAGCGGTCGCCAATACGCTGCTCGAGCGCGCGGGACTGCCCGTGCCGCGCTGGACGCTCGCGCAGGGGAAGATCGACGACGATTTCCCGCTGCCCGCCATCGTGAAGCCCGCCGCGGAAGACGCGAGCGCCGGCCTCGATCGCCAGTCGGTCGTGAGCGATCGCAAAAGCCTCAAGGCCCGCATCGCCGCCATGACGGAGCAATTCGACGAGGTGCTGGTCCAGCAGTACATCGCCGGCCGGGAATTCAACGTCGGCATCGTCGGCGACCGCACACTCCCGATTGCCGAAATCGACTTCACTGCGATGCCCGAGGGCGCGTGGCCGATCCTCACCTACGCCGCCAAATGGCACGTGGGATCGCCCGAGGACCTCGGCAGCCGTCCCGTGTGCCCGGCTCAGGTCCCTCAACGACTCGCCGAGCGGTTGTGTCGTCTCGCCGAAACAGCGTGGCGTACGATGCAAGGCAAGGGGTACGGACGCATCGACATTCGCGTCGACAATGCGGGCCGGCCGTGGATCCTCGAGGTCAATCCCAATCCCGATCTCACCGACGAAGCCGGCCTGTCGCGCATGGCGAAGGCCGCGGGATGGGAGTATCCCGAGCTCGTTCGTCGCATCGCGGAAGGAGCCCTGCGCGAAGCGCAGGGCACCAAGGCCGCGCGTGAGCTGCTCGCTGCGCCACTTACACGCCCTGCGGTCCCTACAGCCCGTCGGGCGCGCGCACCGCGCACGGCTTGAGCAGCTGACGCGGGCGACTGGTCTCTTCCGCGAGGAAGAGGTCGCGACCGCGGTCGAGCTGCTCGACGAGAGCCTGGCGGGCGACGACGACTACCGATTCGTCGGCGCGTTTGACGGCGATCAGTTGATCGGCTACGCCTGCTGGGGCCCGACTCCCGGCACGGAAGCGACGCATGATCTCTACTGGATCGTCGTCGATCGCGAACGTCAGGGCGCCGGCGTCGGATCGCAGCTGCTCGATGAGGTCGAACGACGGCTGACGGCTGATCGCTGCCGGCTCGTCGTGGTCGAGACCAGCTCGCGGGCCGATTACGAGCCGACGCGGCGGTTTTACGAAGCACGCGGCTACACCAGAACCGCGACGATCCCGGCGTACTACGCGCCGGGTGACGATCTGGTGATCTATACCAAGGATCTGACGTGACGGAGACTTGGCAGGAGCTGCTGCGCAAGAAGAGCATCGCCTCCCTCGAAGCCCTTGCCGCTCGCTTCGGGCCGGAGCATGTCGGGGACATCGCTCGGCTGCGACAGGCAGCGGAGAATTTCGAGTTTCGTATTTCGCCCGCGATGGTCGATCTGATCCAGTCGCCCGGCGATCCGATCTGGAAGCAGTACGTCCCCACGGTGCAAGAGTTGGAAGTGCACGACGGCCTCGTGGATTCGCTCGAGGAAGACGCGAACTCCCCCGTTCCCAACATCACGCACCGTTATCCCGATCGCGCGCTGTTTCTCGTGTCGCCGGTGTGCGCGTCGTATTGCCGGTTCTGCACGCGCCGGCGGAAGGTCGGAGATCCGGAAAAGATTCCGATGTCGCAGCTCGAGTCGGCGTTTCGCTATCTCGAGGAACACCACGAGATCCGCGACGTCATCATGTCGGGCGGCGATCCGCTGCTCCTGTCTGACCGCCGGATCGACGACATCTGCAAGCGGCTGCGCGCGATTCCGCATCTCGAGGTGCTGCGCATCGGGAGTCGCATACCCTGCCACCTGCCCGAGCGGATCACGCCGGAGTTGTGCGCAATCCTCAAGCAATACCACCCGCTGTACATCAACACCCATTTCAACCACCCCGACGAGCTGACGCCCGCCGCCGTCACAGCCCTCGGCATGCTGGCCGACGCCGGGATTCCGCTCGGCTGTCAGACTGTGCTGCTCAAGGGGGTCAACGACGACGCCGACGTGATGAAGGAGCTGATGCAGCGGCTGCTCGCCGCCCGGGTGCGGCCGTACTACATCTATATGTGCGACCAGGTCGCCGGAGCCGAGCACTTCCGCACGACCGTGCAGAAGGGATTGGAGATCATCCAGGCGCTGCGGGGCTGGACGTCGGGCCTGGCGGTGCCGCATTTCGTGATCGACGCGCCGGGCGGCGGCGGCAAGATCCCCCTGTTGCCCGAATACGTCGTCAAAGTGACCGACACCGAGATCGTGCTGCGCAACTACGCGGGCAAGGTTTACCACTACAAACAGCCGCTTGACGAAAGTCCCGCGATTGCATATTTATGATGTCCAACGCATAGAAATACACATGACCACTTGTCGACCGCATCTGAACGCCATTCTGAATACGGCCTCCCGAGGGAGCGCCGGGGCGCGATAGCGTGACACGATCCGCAGTCCGATCCCCCGAGCCCGCTCCCTTCTCAGAGCGGGCTCTTCGTTTGTTGGACCCCTGGCGCGAGCGCGATGCCTGCGGGGTCGGATTCGTCGCCCGCGCGAGCGGAGAGCGCAGCGCCGATATCCTCGGCATGGCGCTCACGGCCGTCGCGCGACTCGCGCACCGCGGCGCCGCCTCGAACGACCACTCCGGCGACGGCGCCGGCGTCCTCACACAGATCCCGCACAAACTGCTGGGCGTCGCTCCCAGCGAGCGCGTCGCGCTTGGCATGTTCTTCTTGCCGCCCCCGGGCCCGACCCTCGACAGCGCCGTCGAGCTCATCGAGGAGGCGCTGGTCGGCCTCGGCATGCCGGTGCTCGGCTGGCGCGTCGTGCCGGTCGACTCCGCGGTACTCGGCCCGCTCGCCCGCGCCAGCCAGCCGACCATTCGCCAGCTGTTCGTTGGACCACCGTCAGGCCCGCTCAATGCGGACGCGTGGGAGCGTCGGCTCTACCTCGCGCGCCGCGTGATCGAGCGCCGCGCCGCGCAGAGTGATCTCGCGCCGTTTTTCGTGTGCTCGCTCTCCTGCCGCACGGTCGTCTACAAGGCGCTGCTCGTCGGCACGGAGCTGCCGTCGTTCTACGCCGATCTGCGCTCGCCGCTGTTCGAGACCGCGATGACGGTCTTTCACCAGCGCTATTCGACCAACACGCTGCCGAGCTGGCCGCTCGCGCAGCCGTTCCGCTTGCTCGCCCACAACGGCGAGATCAATACGCTGTGGGGCAATCGCAACGCCATGCGTGCGCGCGAGCCCGCGCTTGCCGCTCCGGTGTGGGAGCATGACGTCGAGCTGCTGAAGCCCGTGATCTGGGCAGAAGGCAGCGACTCCGCGAGTCTCGACGACGTCTTCGAGCTGCTCGTGCGCTCGGGGCGGGATCCGGTGCACGCGCTCATGATGCTGATTCCGGAAGCGTGGGAGCGCGTGCCCGACCTGCACCCGGCGCTCCGCAGCTTCTATGAGTACCACGCCGGATTGATGGAACCGTGGGACGGGCCGGCGGCCCTCGCATTCACGGACGGCGTCATTGCGGGCTCGGCGCTCGATCGCAACGGGCTGCGGCCCTGCCGCTACAAGCTGACCCGCGACGGCGTCGTGATCGCCGGCTCAGAGGTCGGCATCGTCGACCTCGACCCCGCGAATGTCGTGGAGTCCGGGCGATTGGGACCGGGTGAGCTGCTCGTCGTCGACACGACCCGCAAGACCGTGCTGCGCAGCGCCGATGCAAAGACCGAGGTGGCGCTGCGTTCTCCGTACGGCCGCTGGTCCGGTCGCATCGTGCGCGAGCTTCCGACAGAGGTCGGCGCACTCGGTCCGGCACTGCCAACCGAGGAGTTGACGGCGCGGCAGCACGCGTTCGGCTACAGCTTCGAGGATCTGCGCCACGTCATGACGCCGATGGCGTCCGCCGGTCAGGATGCCATCTGGAGCATGGGTGACGATACGCCCATTCCGCCGCTGTCTCGTACGTCGCAGAGCCTGTACGCCTATCTGCGGCAACGCTTCGCCCAGGTCACGAACCCCGCGATCGACCCGCGGCGCGAGCAGCGCGTGATGTCGCTCGTCATGTATCTGGGACGCCGGGGTTCACTGCTCGCGCAGCGTCCCGGGCGGCGCAGTTTGCTCCGCGTCGAGCACCCCGTTCTGCTGGCCGAGGAGATGGCCGCCGTGCGGCGCGCCGCCGGTTCGGAGCTCGCGACGGTGAGCGCGGTGTGGGAGGCAGCGGCCGGTCCGGAAGGTTTGGCCCGCGCGCTCGACAGGCTGAGCCGTGACGCCGTGGCCGCGGTGCGGCGTGGCGCGACGATTCTCGTGGTGAGCGACCGAGACGCCGATCGCGCGCGCGCGCCGATCCCGATGCCGCTCGCGATTGGCGCCGTGCATCAGCGTCTCGTGCACGCACGCCAGCGCGTGCGCGTGGGACTCGTCGCCGAGGCGGGCGATGCATGGGATGTGCATCACCTGGCCGCCCTGTTCGGGTATGGCGCGGAAGCCGTGCATCCGTGGCTCGCGCTGCAATCCCTGCGATCGATCAAGAGCGAACCGGACGAGGAGCCGTCTGCCGAGAAATTCCGTGGCGCAGCGGAGAAGGGCCTGCTGAAGATTCTCTCCAAAATGGGAATCTCGACGCTCCAGTCCTACGCCGGCGCGCAGATCTTCGAGGCGCTCGGGCTCGGCGTCGAGGTGATCGAAAAGTGCTTCACCGGCACCGCATCCGTGATCGGGGGAATTGGCTTCACCGAGATCGCCGAAGATGTGCTGGCGCGGCATCGGGCGGCCTACGGCGAGGGATCGTCACCCGGTGTCTTGCCGGATCACGGCAGGGTTCGCTACCGCCGCGACGGCGAGGACCACGGCTGGTCGCCCACCATCGTTCGCGCGCTGCAGGACGGTCAGTTCGAGGGATTCGCCGACCGCGTACGTGCTCGCGCTCCGGCCGGCCCTCGCGACCTGCTCCAGTTCCGCGAGCAGACACCGGTTCCCGTCGAGCAAGTCGAGCCGGCCGAAGACATTCGCCGCCGCTTCATCTCGAGCGCCATGTCGCTCGGCGCGCTGTCTCCTGAGGCGCATGCGACGCTCGCGATCGCCATGAATCGCATGAATGCGCGCTCGAATTCCGGAGAAGGCGGCGAAGATCCGGAGACATACGCGTCCCGGTCCGATGGAGATCGCGCCGACAACCGCATCAAGCAGGTCGCGTCCGGACGGTTCGGCGTGACTACGGCATATCTCGTCCGCGCCGACGAGCTCGAGATCAAGATCGCCCAGGGTTCCAAGCCGGGCGAGGGCGGACAGCTCCCCGGCCACAAAGTCACCGACTTGATCGCGCGCTTGCGACATGCCGTGGTCGGCATTCCGCTGATCTCGCCGCCGCCGCATCACGACATCTACTCGATCGAGGATCTCGCTCAGCTCATCCACGATCTCAAACAGGTGAATCCGGCGGCACGCGTCGGCGTGAAGCTCGTCGCGGAGGCCGGCGTCGGCACGGTCGCCGCCGGCGTCGCCAAGGCATACGCCGATTACGTCTTGATCTCAGGCCACAACGGCGGCACGGGCGCTTCGCCGCTCTCGTCGATCAAGCACGCCGGCTCGCCGTGGGAGTTGGGCCTGGCCGAGACCCAGGCGATTCTCATGCGGAACGGTCTGCGCGAGCGGATCGAGGTGCGCGTGGATGGCGGCCTCCGCACCGGCCGCGATGTCGTCATCGCCGCGTTGCTGGGCGCCGAGGCATTCGGCTTCGGAACGGCGACCGTGGTGGCGCTAGGTTGCGCCATGGCGCGGCAGTGTCACCTGAACACCTGCCCGACGGGCATCGCGACCCAGCGCCCCGATTTACGCAAGAAGTTCAAGGGTACGCCGGAGCAAGTGATCGCGTACTTCACGTTTATCGCCGAGCAAGTGCGGGCGATCCTGGCGTCGCTCGGTGTGCGCAGGCTCGATGAGCTGATCGGCCGCGTCGAACTACTGCAGCGGGTAGAGCGCCCCGAAACGGCGCGGGCACAGTCGCTCGATCTGTCTTCCGTGCTCGCGCCGCCCGCCGAAGCGCTGGCGCCGCGCCGGCGTACGGTCGACCGCAATCATCGCCCGGGCCTGGTATCGCTCGATGCGGAGATCCTCGAGCGCGGTGAAGCGTTCGACGGCACGTACAAGATCGGGAATCATCATCTCACCGTGGGCGCGCGGATCGCGGGGCAAATCGCCCGCGTTCGCGGCAACGCGGGACCAGCCAAACTGATGCGGCTGCGGTTCAGCGGCAGCGCGGGCCAGAGCTTCGGCGCCTTTACGCTGCCGAACATGCAGCTCCATCTCGAAGGGGAAGCGAACGATCACGTCGGTAAGGGACTCTGCGGCGGCGAAATCGTGATTCGGCCCTTCCGCGACGCAGCCTATGCCGCGGACGGAACGCCACACGTCCTGCTCGGCAATACCGCCCTCTACGGCGCGACTGCCGGCTCGCTGTTCGCCGCGGGAACCGCCGGGGATCGGTTCGCGGTGCGCAATTCAGGCGCGCTGGCCGTGGTCGAAGGCGCGGGCGATCACTGCTGCGAGTACATGACCGGCGGCGTGGTGGTCGTGCTCGGTCCCGTGGGCCGGAACTTCGGCGCAGGGATGTCGAACGGCGTCGCGTACGTGCTCGACGAGCGGGGCCTTCTGGAATCGCGCTGCAATCTGGAGATGATCGCCATCACGGAGCTCAAGTCCGTGGACGATGGGCGGCTGCGCAAGCTGCTGCATGAGCATTTCCAGAAGACCGGTAGCCCACGCGCGCGCGCGATCCTCGCGCAATGGGGCTCGTACCGCCTGCTGTTCCGGAAGGTCGCGCCACCGGTCGTCACGCCGGCCGAAGTTGCGACGGAGAGACCAATCAGTGTAGTCTAGGCGTCATGACGACGCCCCTGCCGACGAAGTTCAAGATTGGTCTCGTGCAGATGAGCATGAGTGCCGATCCAGAGGCGAATCTCACCAAAGCGGTGGCGCGCATCAAAGAAGCCGTGCGGCAAGGCGCTGCGCTCGTCTGCCTACCGGAGCTCTTCCGCACCCTCTACATCGGCCAGCGCGAAGACCACGCGCTGTTCGATCTCGCCGAAGCCGTTCCCGGGCCGAGCACCGAGAAGCTCGGCAGTGTCGCGCGAGACGCCGGCGTCGTGGTCATCGCATCACTGTTCGAGCGCCGCGCGCCCGGCTTGTACCACAACACCGCGGCCGTCATCGATGCCGATGGGAAGGTCAAAGGCATTTATCGGAAGATGCACATCCCGGATGATCCCGCCTACTACGAGAAGTTTTATTTCACCCCCGGCGATCTCGGCTTTCGCGCGTTCGACACGAAGGTCGGTCCGATTGGCACGCTCGTGTGCTGGGACCAGTGGTATCCGGAAGGCGCCCGGCTCACGGCACTGCAAGGCGCAAACATCCTCCTCTATCCCACCGCGATCGGCTGGCATCCCGCCGAGAAGGAGCAGTACGGACCGCAGCAGCTCGATGCCTGGAAAACGATCCAGCGCAGCCACGCGATCGCCAACGGCTGCTGGGTCGCCGCGGTGAATCGCGTTGGCTTCGAGCGGCTGGATGGCCAGGGGGCCGGCATCGAGTTCTGGGGACACTCTTTCGTCTGCGATCCCTTCGGTGTGATGGTCGCGGAGGCCGGTGAGACGGAACAACTCGTCATCGCCGAGGTCGACCTCGCCCGCATCGAGGAAGTGCGCCGCAACTGGCCGTTCCTGCGCGACCGCCGCACCGACGCGTACGACGGCATTCAGCACCGGTTCCTCACTGACTAATTCGCCGCTCTATCGCATGCCGGCCGAGTGGGAGCGGCATGCAGCGACCTGGCTTGCCTGGCCGCATAACGCGAGCGACTGGCCGGGCAAGTTTCCGCCGATCCCCTGGGTGTACGGCGAGATCGTCCGGCATCTCGCCCCCGGTGAGACTGTTCGTATCCTCGTCAACTCCGCGAGCCACCAAACACAGGCCGGCAGAATTCTCAAGAAGGTCGGCGTGGATCTCGCGCGCGTCGACTTTCTGCGCTTCCCGACGAACCGCGGCTGGACCCGGGATTCCGGGCCGATCTTCGTTCGCACCGGCGGCGCGAAGTCGCTGCTCGCCATCGCCCGCTTTCACTTCAACGCGTGGGCGAAGTACAAGGATTGGAAAAAGGACGACAAGATCCCTGAGCTGGCGGCGAAGCGGTTCAAGCTGCCGCTGATCAACGCCAAGATGGTTCTCGAAGGCGGGAGCATCGACGTCAACGGCCGCGGGTCTCTGCTCACGACCGAAGAATGCCTGCTCGATGCGAAGGTGCAGGTGCGAAACCCCGGGTTCGCTCGGCAGGACATCGAGGCGGTGCTGCGCGACACCCTTGGGATCTCGAACACGATCTGGCTGGGCAAAGGTATCGCCGGCGACGACACGCACGGGCACGTCGATGACATCTGTCGCTTTGTGAGTGCGGGAACGGTCGTGCTTTGCCGCGAAGACAATCCGAAGGACATCAACTACAAACCGCTGGCGGAAAACCGCGAACGGCTTCAAGGCAGGGGTATCCAGGTGATCGATCTGCCGATGCCCAGGCCGCTCTACTTTGACGGCGTGCGACTGCCCGCCAGTTATGCAAACTTCTACATCGCGAATGCCGCCGTTCTGGTCCCGACCTTCAACGATCCCAACGATCGAACCGCGCTCGGAATTCTCGGCGAGTGCTTCTCAGATCGGCCCGTGGTGGGGATTCACGCGGTGGATCTCGTCTGGGGGCTCGGGACGATACACTGCCTGACGCAGCAGGAGCCGGCCCTCACCCCCTGACCACGCTTTTACAACTGCCAAATCTCGACACGATTGCCCGTCAGAATTGGAATCAGCACGCGATTGCGCTTCGCGTCGTAGCCGATGTCTGCCGGGCTCGGCACGCCGGTGATTACCTTCACTTCCTGGCCCGTCTCGTACGCGGACACGGTCGAATCGGTCCAGCTCGACACCAGGATCCGTGTGCCGGTTACCACAACGCCGTCGAAGCCGCCGGCGCCCTTGGCGATGACGCGCGGCGCGCGGTCCCCCGGCTTCCACGCGAGCACCGATTTTGTCGGCCCGAACGAGACGATGATGAACCGTTTGCCCACGGGGTCAACGGTAATCCCGTTCGGCCAGCCGAGGCTGTCGCCCCGCGCGGCGACTGTCACCTTACGGTCGGGACCGATGCGGAATACGCGGTCGGGTCCGGGATGCAGCACGTTGCCCACGTCGTCGAACCGGATGCCGGTATCGGTGACGTAGATCGCGCCGGTCGAGGCGACGGTCACGTCGTTCAAGAAGACTGCGCCCGCGGTGTCGAGCCTGACGCTGTCCACGGGCGCACCGGTCCGCGCATTGAACGCGCGGATCCTGTCGATGTCCGTCACCCACAGTGTGTCGCCCAGCAGCGCCAGACCCTTCGGCGCGTTGAGGGTCACGCCCGCGCGGCCACCCTCAATGAACTTGAGGTTCTCGATCGCCCCGTCGGGCCGCACGCGGCTGATGAAGCCGTTGTTGTCCTTCGCCGTCGGGCTGCCGTTGATGTTGGACACGAAATAGATGTCCTGCGTCGAGTCGTGTAGCACCGACTCCGGCGAGGAGAAGCCGGCCACCGTCAGCATCCGGGTGGCGCCGGGCGCGGCGGGAGGTGGCGGCACGACGCGCCCGGTATCGACCGCCGCGGCGGTGTCGGCAACCTTGGAGGCGCGCTTCCGATCGACGGGCTGGCACGCTGCTGCGACGGCAAGGGTCGTACAGAGGACGGTTGCTCTCATCGGGGCTTCTTCCTCCTCAGCCAAGGCTGCGATGTGTCGCAAGACGCGCTCGTGAATCGCCGCCACGACGCGGCCTGCGGGCAACGTCCAATAACGCTGTGGGAACATATCCACGAGGTAGGCCGTGCGCCCCTCGAGGCGTGTGCGGCCGCCTGGCAGCCGCGTGAGCCGGAACTCGCCGTGGGTCGCACGGAAGTACCCGTCCAGGTGCGGTGGGTTCACATCGCGGTATGGGCTCCATTCGGTCATGGGCGGCGCCTGCGCAACGATGTCGAACGCCAGTAACCGGCTCTCCTCCCACGCGGTAATCGGCTCGACGAAGCTCCCGGTTGTGAAGTCGCAGTAGCGAATTGCTCCGATACCGCGTCCGTTGATGCGCGCGCGCATCGGTGCTGCGACGCCCGCGCGGAACAGCGCTTCGGTGGGTGGCGGCAGGTCGGGGAATGAGACGACGTACCGCCAGACGACTTCCGGAGGCGCCGCGATTTCGACGACCGTCACGACCTCGTGGACGGGCGGCTCGACGCGTGGCTCGACGCCGATGAAGAGCGGAACGATGAGCGCCACTCCCGCTCCCGCGCCGCCGTGCACACCCCGCCGGGCGACGATCCGTCCCAGGACAGCACCCGGGAACGCGATAGCCAGCGCGATGGGCAGTGCCATCGTCACGCAGACGACGCCTTCCAGGGCGAAGACGACGAGAGCGCCCGCCGCGATGGTGACGCTGGCGACGGCAATCATGATCGACTGCCCGGCAGGGCGCGGATAGTTGTAGTTGTAGATGTACGAGCTGATGTACCCGATCGTGAAGGGCACGCCGAGGAACAGTCCCGTCGAATAGCTACGGCGCAGGTAGATCCCGACGCCCACGGTGACGAGCGTGATTCCCAGCGAGGCGGCCACGCCCAACATCGCGCTCTTGAGCCGGTCGTCGACGGCCGGGGGCGGCGGCTCAACCGGCCACTCGACGCGGGAGGCCGACGGCACGAGGGACAACACAGCCATCAGGACGAAGTTCAACAGCGGCACGAAGAAGATCAGCGCGGTCCACGGACTCGCACCGGCATCGACCGCCCGGCGCATCGTCATGCTGACGCCGATCCATACGAAGGGAAGCGCGATCGCCACCATCAGTGGCGCCAGCCACGGTGGAGCGCCGCGCAGCAGCTCGTAGCGGGCACTCCACAGCGGATTCGCGTAATCGAGTGGAGTCCAGAATCTGCCGGCGAACGTCCACACCAGCAGAGCATCGACGCCGTACTTGAATGCCATCAGGCCCGCGCCGTGCCGGAAATACGTCCCGCGATTGACGGGATCGCGGAATCCAAACCAGAGGCGCAGCCAGCGCGAGAGCATTTAGGCTCTGGTTTCCTCGAGCTCCTTCTTCCGGGCTTCCGTAATCTTCGCCGAGATCTCCGGCGGCGCATCCTGATAGACGTGGAACTTCATCTTGTACGTGCCGCGGCCGTGTGTGATCGAATGCAGCGTCGTTGCGTAGCGATCGAGCTCCGCCTCGGGGACGAGCGCTCTCACCTTGGTCAGCCGGCCATCCTTCTCCGTGCCCATGATCTGCCCGCGCCGGGACGAGATGTCGCCCATGACGGAGCCCTGGTACTCGTCGGGGGTCCAGACTTCGACCTCCATGATCGGCTCGAGCAGCACGGGTCGCGCTGCCGGGCTCACGTTTCGAAAGGCCAGGATGCCGGCCATCTTGAACGACATTTCATTGGAGTCGACGTCGTGGTAGGAGCCGTCGTACAGCTCCACCTTGAAGTCCACGACGGGATAGCCGGCAACAGGGCCCTTGTGGGCCGCCTCGACTACGCCGCGCTCGACGGCCGGGATGTACTGCCGCGGGATGACACCGCCGACGATTTCGTCCACGAATTGCATGCCCGACCCGCGCGGCAGCGGGGCGATCCGAATCCAGCAGTCGCCGTATTGACCGCGGCCACCCGTCTGTTTCTTGTGTTTCCCTTGTCCCTCTGATTTGCCGCGGAACGTCTCACGGTAGGCGACCTTGGGCTTCGCGGTCTGCGCGTGCACGCCGAACTTGCGCGCCAGACGCCCCACCACGATCTCGAGATGCCGCTCGCCGAGACCACGGATCAGGGTCTGCGCCAGCTCGCCGTTGTACTCGTGATGGAACGTCGGGTCCTCTTCGTGCAGCTTGTGCAGACCCGTCGAGAGCTTGTCCTCTTCTCCCCGCTGTTTCACTTCCACCGCGACCGTAATCACCGGCTCCGGGAACGGAATCTTCGGCAGGACGAGACCTTTGTCCTTGCTCGACAGTGTGTCGTTGGTATGCGTATCGCGCAGCTTCGCGACGACGCCGATGTCGCCGGAATGCAGCTCCGGAACCTCGATGCGCTCCTTGCCGATCGCGACGCAGAGGTGGTTCAGTTTCTCCGCGACCTCCCGCGGTGCATTCCAGATGTCCTGTCCGTTCTTGACCGCGCCTGAGTAAATGCGGAACAGCGTGACGTCACCGACGTGCGGCTCAGAGACCGTCTTGAAGACCTGCGCCGCCAGCGGACCGGCGTCGTCTGCCTTCAGCGTCAGGCGTTCCGCGCTGCCCCATTTCTGCGCCTCGACCGGCGGCCGCTCAGTCGGCGCAGGACACAGCTCGACGATCTTCGTGAGCAGCGCGCGGGTGCCATAGGTGAGCTCGGCGGCGCCGCAGAACAACGGGAAGAGCTCGCCGCGCGCCATGCCGGACTTCATGGCGGCGATCGCTTCGTCGCGTCCGATCTCTTCGCCGCCGAGGTAACGCTCGAGCAGCGTGTCGTCGGTTGCGGCGATGCTCTCGATCAGCTCCTGCGAGTACTTCTCGAAACGATCCTGGTACTCGTCCGGGACGTCGACTTCGTCGTATTCGCCGGCCTTCGTGCCCTTCTTATAGAGGTGCGCCCTCTTCGAGAAGAGATTGATGATCCCATGAAATTCGAGGCCTTCGCCGACGGGGATCTCCACCGGGATCACTTTGGGGGTGAGCTGCTCTTTGATCTGCGTGAAGACGCGCTCGAAGTTGGCGTGCTCCTTGTCCATCAGGGAGACGAAGAACAACCGGGGCAGCGAGCGGCGCTCGCAATAGTCCCAGACTTTCTCGGTCCCCACTTCGACGCCGGCGGTCGCGGACAGCACCACCACCGCGGAGTCCGCGGCGTAGACGCCTGCGAGCGCGTCGCCGGTGAAGTCGAGATATCCGGGGGTGTCGATCAGGTTGACCTTCGTGTCCATCCACTCGGCGACCGCGATGGCGAGATTGATGGAGTATTTGCGTTCGATTTCGTCTGCGGTGTAATCGGTGAGGGCCGTGCCGTCCTTTACGGACCCATGTCGTTTGCTCGTTCCGGCCACGAACGCCAGGGCATCGACCAGGGAGGTCTTGCCGCTCGCGCCGTGGCCCACGACGGCCACATTGCGGATCTCCGGAGTCTTATACACACGCATCTATCACCTCCTGCGGGGGGACCCGGAATATGACAAGCGGTGAAATTCGTGGCTAGGACATGCAACGACTAGATGCACAGACGCGCCGCGGTGAAACAGGAAACGGGGATCAGGACAGTTTGTCCCGACCCCCGTTACCCAAGAACCCGCGGTGCGTCTGTAGCCTAGCCGTTGCAGGTCCTACGGTTCTGCGTCTTCCATTTCATGATCAGCCACATCGTCATGATCGCGATGCTCTTCCCTCACGTGCTCCACCAGCCTGTGCAAGATCTGAATACTTCGCAGATTCAGCGCGAGGGCCGTGACACTGTCTCCCGAGGCGAGCGCGGCATTCGCCTGCGTCCTCAAGTCTTTCACGTGTGCCAGCAGGGATCTGATCCGTGGCGCATCCTTGTCGCCCAGGAATCTCTCGATGCGCGCGATCGCGGTATCGGCCGCGGCACCGGTCCGCGCGGGCGCATCCGGGAACAGCACGATCACGGCCGCGAGCACCGACCGGAATGCGAGCTGGCGATAACTGCGGGCCTTCGCCGTGTCGCCTGCTTCCCGCGCCATGAACGCCGAATCACGATAGGCGCGAGCCTTGGCAAGGTCGGCAAGGGCGGTGGCATTGTTGGTGGTACGCAGCGTGTCGAGCAGTCGTCTGAACAAGCCTTCGCACGACATGCCGTTGTTCTCGGACGCCGGCGACGCCACGACGTTGTCGGTGATGACCTGCGCGTTCTGCGCGAGCGCCAGCTCGTTCGCGGTGGTGCTCGTGGGATCCTGATTGCACGCCGCCACGAAAAGGAGTGCGGCGACGGCGACGGTTAGACGTTTGTACATCAGCGTGCTCCGGAGAAGAAGTCTGGCCGTGTGACGCTGAAGTCTAGACCGCGTTAAGGTTCGGGCGGAAGAGGAGTTGACGGCGTGGGAGGACCCGTCGGAGCGTGACGCGGCTCACCGTGAGCGACGGGCGCGAGTCGGAGCGCGGCGAGACCGGCGAGCACCATTACCACGCCTGCAAGCGCGAACGACGTGTTTCCGTTCACAACGTCATACACCGTTCCGATGACGGGCGGACCCGCCGTTCGGCCCAGCGCCCCGATCGCCTGTGCCGCTCCGAGTACCGTGCCCTGCTCATTGCGCTCCGCGTACACAGACACTAGGCCCGTCGCCGCGGGGGAGAATACGCTGTTCGACAGCGCCAGCACGAACGTCCACGCGTAGAGGAGCGCGGATGTCGGCAGCAGCGGAACGACGGCGATCGACAGCGCCATCCCGAAGGTTCCGGTAATGACGAGTGCGCGCTCGCCGGACCAGCGCACGATTTTTCCAAAGAAGTAGCCCTGCACAGCCGCCGCGGTGACTCCGATGATCGTGAAGAGGATCGCGAGCTCTCGCTCCCGCCAACCCAGCACCCGGCTCGCGTGCAGCGGCAGCACAACCGTGTACCCGGCGAACGCGAACGGCACCAGTGCCCACACCACCAGCAGCGGGCGGAGGCGAGGGCGGGAGATCGCCTCGCCAATGTGGCCGAGATCAAAGAGCGAGCGCCGCACCCGATGCTCATGCGCCAACGATTCCGGCAGGATGAAATACGCCGACACGAAATTCGCGAGCGAGAGGCCGACCGCGACCAGCCCCGGCGCCATGGGGCCGAGGTAGTGGGCCGAGAATCCGCCGATCGCCGGGCCGATGCTGAATCCGATTCCGAACGCCGCACCGACGATGCCCATGCCGCGGGACCGTTCTGCCGGCGACGTGATGTCCGCGATGTACGCCTGGGCCGCGGAGATGTTGCCGCCGGCAAATCCCGACACCACGCGCGAGAGGAACAGCACCCAGTACGATCCCGCGAACGCGAAGAGCGTGTAACCGACCGCGTTGACGAGCATCGTGGTCAGCAGCACCGGCCTCCGGCCGATGCGGTCGGAGAGTTTGCCGAGCAATGCCGTCGCGACGAACTGCATCAGCGAGAAGATTCCGATTATGGCGCCGTAGCCCAGGCCGGCCGCGCCGAAGCGTTGCGCGTAATAGGGGAGGATCGGCAAAACAATTCCGAATCCGATGAGGTCGATCAGGACCGTAAAGAAGATGACGCCGATACGGGCACGGGATGCGGGACTGGATGTCTGCTCAGGCATGCGCGCTCGATTCAATCTGCCGCGGGAAACGTGCGTCGACGACGGTGCGAATAGCGGTGGCCCCCAGAATCAACGCTCCGCCGATCAGCGTGGCCGGACCTGGCCGTTCTCCGTGAACGAGCCACGCCCAGATGGGATTCAGCACCGGCTCAATTAAGAGGAAGAGCGCGACTTCGAGCGCGCGCAATCGTGGCACCGCGCTCGAGAGGAACAGATACGGAATGCCCAGCTGAAAGATCCCGAGAAACGCGACGACGGCCCAATCAACCGGGCGGCCCGCGACCAGCGGCTGCGCCATGACGAGAGCGAACAGACTGGCCATCAGGTTGCCACATGCCACCGCGCCGGCCACCGAGGCGCCCCGTGCCGCGAGCCAGCGATACCCGATCACGGTCAACGCCCACGTCACCGCGCAGATCGCGGCCAGTCTGTTTCCCAGCGCCGGATTGGGCGCGGTCGTCGACGGGCGGTCGGAGCCGAGAAAAAACAGGCCCAGCCCAGCGGCCATCGCCGCCATCTGGACGATGTCGCGCCGCGTGGCGTGTTCGCCGAGGAGCACCGGCGCGAGCAGCAGAATGAAGAGCGGGCTCGTCGACTGCAAAAAGATCGCGCTCGCGGCGGTCGTGTGTTTGTTCGCCTGCACGTAGAGCAGCGTCGTCGCGGCATAAGCGAACCCGACGATGACGGTACGCCACGTCCAGGCGCGGCGCGCGTCGGGCAGCAGGGTGAGGATAGCGATCAGCGCGAACGCGGCCCGAAATGCGGCCAGCTGCCACGCGGCGAAGCCGCACCACTTGATGGCCGCGCCGCCCGTCGAGAACAGGACGGCGGCCGCCACAACTTTGGCTCTGGGTGTCATGGGAGCGGGGAATATATTACCGCTCCGATGGAGGTTCAGGTGTTTGGCGTCCGAAAGAGCGCGGACACGCGCGCCGCGTTGCGGTTCTTCGCGGAACGGCGCATCAAGGTGCACTTTGTAGACCTGAATGAGCGCGCCGCCGCAGTCGGGGAATTGCGCCGCTTCGCACAGAAATTCGGCGTGGCCGCGCTGATCGATCGTGATTCGCGCCGCTTCGGCGAGCTCGGCCTCCGCTCGGCGACACTCAGCGAGGAGCGCTGGCTCGAGAAGCTCAGCCTGGAGCCGTTGCTGTTGCGCATGCCGCTCGTCCGCAACCAGAACCAGCTCACCATCGGCGCCGCACAGGAGACCTGGAACGCCTGGTACGCATCCACGAAGTCTTGACGCTCGCGTTATGCGCGAGCTGCGCTACCGCAGGCGCCAGGCGCGTGGCTAACATCGACCCGCGCGCCGTCGATTCTCTGTTCCGTGCCTACACCGGCAACGTGCCGGGCGCGGGCGTCATCGTCATCATGGACGACCAGGTAGCTCTGCGCCGTGCCTACGGCCTCGCCGACCTGGAGCATCGCACACCGGCCGCGCCCACGACCGACTTCCGACTCGCATCGCTCTCGAAGCAGTTCACGGCCATGGCCATCATGCTGCTGGTCAGGGACGGCAAGCTTCGCTACGACCAGCCGGTGTCGGAGATTTTTCCGGAGCTGCCGCCTGCCACGCGCGCCATCACCACCCGTCACTTCCTGAACCACACATCGGGAATCTGGGATTACGAAGACCTCATTCTTCCGACGCGCACCGCGCAGCTCGATGATCGCGACGTGCTGGGGCTCGTCGCGGCGAAGGACTCTCTCTATTTCCCGCCGGGCAGCGCCTATCGTTACAGCAACTCCGGCTACGTGCTGCTCGGGATGATCGTCGCGCGCGTTTCGGGAATGCCGTACCCCGACTTCATGCGAAGGCGAATCTTCGAGCCGTTGGGAATGAACGCGACGGTGGCGCACGTCGAGGGCAAGGACACGGTCCCTCAACGCGCGTACGGGTATTCGCCCAGCGGCGGCACGTTCACACAAACGGATCAGAGCGTCACCAGCGCGACATTGGGCGACGGCGGCATCTACACGAATGTCGACGACATGGCACGATGGGATCACGCGCTATCGACGGCAGGCCTCGTCAACTCAACGACGCTCGCGCTCGCCACCACGCCGCCGGTGCTGCCCGCCGGCGCGACGACTGAATACGGATTCGGGTGGTTTGTCGATAGCTATCGTGGCGAGAAGCGGTGGCGCCATACGGGTGAGACCAGCGGCTTCCGAAACGCGATCCAGCGCTATCCGAACCGGCGTCTGACGATCGTGATCCTCACCAATCGCTCCAGCGGTGAGCCCGAGGCAATCGCCGAGCGGATCGCCGATCAGTTGCTCTTCCGCTAGCGCTCAATGCGATAGCCGAATGTCCGCACCGTGACGATATGGCGCGGGTGGGCGGGGTCCGACTCCAGCTTGCGCCGCAACATCGCGACGTGGGTGTCGACGGTGCGGCTCATGACGTCTTCGGCATAGCCCCACACTTCTCGTAACAGCTCGAGCCGGCTGGCGACGCGTCCGCCGCGCTTGAGTAGCGCGACAAGCAGCGCGTATTCCTTGGGCCGCAGCTCCGCGGGTCGCCCGCCCCGCCGGACGAGGTGCTTCGCGAAGTCCACGGTCACGTCGCCGAAGCCCTGAAACGCCGCGTCGCTGCCTCCTTCACGCCGGATCCACTCCAGAAATTCGGCGGCCCGGTTGACGGTCGCGATCACGCGCTCGTCATCGAACGGCTTCAGGAGATAGTCGAAGGCCTGGATTTCGAAGGCGTGGACCGCGTGCTCGTCGTACGCCGTGACGAACACGATTGCCGGCGGCCGTTCCTCACTGGCCGCGGCGGCGACGGCAAACCCGTCGAGGTCGGGCATCTGGATGTCCAGAAATACCAGATCGGGGGCGCCGCGCTTGAGCAGCAGCGCGGCGTCGTGGCCATTGGCGCACTCGTCGATGCGTGTGACGGCCGGGATTTGCTGCAGCACGCCGCGCAACCGCCGTCTCGCCGGCGCTTCGTCGTCAACAATGATCGCGCGCATGATCGGTAAACGGAATCTCGATGGTTGCCACCGCGCCGCGACCGGGTGACGGTGCGTTCGTCAAATCGAACCGATGACTCGCACCGTACAGCTCGACCAGCCGGGCGCGCGTGTTCGTCAGTCCCAGACCGCTCCGGCCGTTGGAGGCGACGATCCCTGGTCCGTTGTCGCGAACCTCGAGATGCACGCTCTCGCCGACGCGCGTGGCGGCAATCTCCACTTCGGCCACGCCGCCGTTGGGGACCGCGCCGTGCCGGATCGCGTTCTCGACCAGCGGCTGGAGCAGGAGCGTCGGCACCATGGCCGCCGATGCGCGCGGATCGACGCGGAACGTCACACGCAACCGGTCGCCGAAGCGCGCTTCCTGAATCGCGACGTAATGGTCGAGCAGCTCGAGCTCCTCTTCGAGTGTGACGAGCGGTCCGCGTTCGGTATTGAACGATTGACGCAGCAGCTCCGAGAGCCGCGCGATCATGCGGTTCGCCTGCTTGGGATCCTCGAGCACGAACGCCGAAATCGTGTGCAGCGTATTGAAGAGGAAGTGCGGCTGGAGCTGGCCGACGAGCGCGTCGAGCCGCGCCTGTACGAGCTGCATCTCGAGCCGCTCGGCGCGCCAGGCGTGATACAGTCCCGCCACCATCGCGTACACGAGCAGGTTGAACGTCCAGTACATCGCCACCGCGTCACCCATGCCGCTGAGGAGCGTGTGCGGCGTGCGATACAGGCCGAGTGCCCATTTCGCTCCGCCTTCTAATGCCGCGCACAACACCGCAGTCGCGATCGCCATGGGCAAATGCGCGGCGAGCAACTGCGCTGGGCGCCGAATCCGCACAGCCCAGGCCGAGAATGCCCAGACGGGTGCGGTAAAAACGGCCCAGCTCCACCATCCGGTGAGCTGCCAAGCGAGGACCCAGCTCCATGTCCGCGGCTCGCTGCTGCTGCTCGTCTGGTAGTGCATCTGGATGGAGAAGAGCAGCGCAACGGCCGTCCAGGCGGCGAAAATCATGAGGCCGCGCTTCATGAGGTTCATTGTAGCATCCTACCGGAACCGCAGCGGCGGACCGGTCAGAAGTGTGTGAAATTCACCTGGCGATGACACGGTCCCCCTAGGACAGGCATCGGTTTCCGCGAGATTGTGTGCTGGAGGCTCCTATGCGCTATGTGATTGTGCTCTTCTTGTTGGCGGCAACCGCGGACCGAACATCCGATCGCAACGCGTTGCTCGCCGCCGATCGCGCGCTCGCGATTATCTCCGCCGCCTTCACCGACAGCGCCGCGTACCTGCATCCTGGCGCGCCGCTGATGCGCGGCGCGAGGAACATCAGCGCCTTCCTTGCCGGCGACACGTCCATGCGGAACGTCGTACGGACACCGGCATACGCCGACGTGTCGAGTGACGGCACGTTGGGCTATACCTACGGTTGGACGCGCTCAACCGGTTGGACGCGCTCAACCGGTGAGCGCGGCAAGTACCTCGCCTGCTGGCGGAAGCTTTCGGAAGGCTGGCGAATCTCGGCCTACGTTCGAAGCAAGCCTGTCCCCATGCCCGATTCCGTTCCCTTACCGGTGCCACGTAGAGCGGCGCACGACGAAACGTTTGGCGGGCGCGCCGACCCCGCCGAGCTATTGCTGGCAGACTCAGCGTTCGCGGCAATGTCGGTGTCGCAAGGAGGGAAGGCCGCGTTCCTCGCCTTCGCAAGCGCTGATGCCGTGGCATTTGGCGGGGGGGCGCAAATGAGCGAAGGCCGGGATGCGATCGCCGCGGGATTTGACGGCTTTCCGGCAGGCGCCGTGCTGGAATGGTGGCCAGTAGCGGCGGAGATCGCGCGGTCAGGAGATCTCGGCTGTACGGTGGGGGAAGCGCGCATCGCCAGCGTCAAGCACTACAGCAAGTACCTGACGATCTGGAAGCGACAATCAGATGGGAGCTGGAAATTCGTGGCCGACGGCGGCAATGCGCGGCCGGCGCCCTAGAAGCGCACGCTGAAGCCGCTGTATATCTGACTGGTTCGTTCGGTCGTGCTGCGCTCCGCACTCGCTGAAACCAGGAGATACCAGGCTTCGTTGCAGGCGAGCTCGGCGGCCTCGCACTCATCAAGAACGCAGTCAATGAAGGAAGGGAGTGCGTGGACATTATCGCGAGCCGTTTGCTCGGCATCAAGCGGGGCCGCACGCTGGCCAGCGTGCGGGATGTCTGCATCGTGGGCGCGGGACCGGCCGGCATCAGCGCGTCACTCCGCGCCATCGAGCGCGAGCTCAGCTACGTCACGCTGGAACAAGATGAATTCGGCGGCACCGTCGCGAAGTATCCGCGCCAGAAGCTCGTCCTGACGAGCCCCGTGGAATTCCCGATGCACGGCAAGTTCAACAAGCTGCAGATCTCCAAGGAGGAGATCCTCCGCTTCTGGCAGAAGATCCACAAGCAAGCGGGCCTCACGGTCAACACCTGCGAGAAAGTCGAAACCATTCAGAAGGACCCGGACGGCGCGTTCGTAATCGAGACGAATAAGGCGCGCTATCGCGCCTGGACCGTGATTCTCGCGCTCGGCCGCCGCGGCACGCCACGCAAGCTCGGCATCCCCGGTGAAGAGCTGCCCAAAGTCATGTATGGACTGATCGAGGCCGAAGCGTACACCGACGCGCACATTCTGGTTGTTGGCGGCGGCGACAGCGCGGTCGAGGCCGCCCTCGGCCTCGCGCACCAACGCGGTAACAAAGTCACACTGTCCTACCGGCGCGAGGAGTTCAGCCGCATCAAGGAGCGCAACGCGCAGCGCATCGCGGACGGCGCCAAGAGTGGGAAGCCGCAGGTGGTCTTCAACTCGCAACCGGTCGAGATTCTACCCAAGGCGGTGCGGCTCGACGTTGCAGGAACGACGAAAGAGATTCCGAACGATTACGTCTGGGTCTTTGCCGGCGGCACGCCGCCGAGTGAGTTTCTCGGCAAAGTCGGAGTCCAGATCGGCCCGCGCGATCTCACCGCCGCAGCCGGCGCCGAGGCTAAGCTCGTCAGCGGTAGCCGGCGGCTTGCAAGCTGAACAGCTCCGCGTAGAGGCCGCCGCGCGCAAGCAGCTCCTCGTGCGTGCCATCGTCGACGAGCTCGCCTCCCTTCAACACCAGAATGCGGTCAGCCATCCGCACCGTGGAAAAGCGGTGGGAGATCAGCACCGCCATCCGACCCTTCGTCAGCTCGGCAAAGCGCAGGAACACCTCGTACTCGGCGCGGGCATCGAGCGCGGCGGTCGGCTCGTCGAGGATCAGCACCTGCGCGTCGCGCATGTACGCGCGCGCCAGCGCGACCTTCTGCCATTCGCCGCCGGATAGCTCCACGCCATTGTCGAACCGCCGGCCCAACATCTGGTCGAAGCCTTGCGGCACGCGCTGCGCGACCGAATCCGCGAGACTGCGGCGCGCCGCCTCGCGGATCCGCGCGTCGTCGTCCAGCGCCTCGACCTGGCTCACGCCGATGTTTTCCCGGAGGATGAAGTCGTAGCGGACGAAATCCTGGAAGATGATTCCGATATTCTTGCGAAGACTGTCGAGGTCATATTCGCGCAGGTCGACCCCGTCGAGCAGGATGCGGCCCTCGTCAGGATCGTAGAGGCGCGCAAGCAGCTTCACGAGCGTCGTCTTCCCCGCCCCATTCTCTCCGACCAATGCGATGCGTTCGTGCGGCTCGAACGTAAACGAGAGATGCCGCACCGCCCACCGTTGCGAGCCGGGATAGCGGAACCCGACGTTCTCGAATTGGAATCCTGTCCGGATCGGACGCGGTACCGCTCGGGCGCCGGGCTGCGACACGACCGTCGGACGCACGTCGAAGAACGTGAACAGATCGCTCAGGTAGAGGCTCTGCTCGTAGATCTGTGACAAGGCAAGCAGCACCCGCTGAATCAGATCACGGCTCTGACGGAAAGAGCCCGCCAGGAACGTCAGCGTACCGATCGAGAAGACGCCGAGCACCGTGCGATAGATGATCACGGCGTAGGCGCCGTAGTAGCCCAGTGTCCCGATCGTTACGAGCAGCGTGGAGACGATGTTGCGCCGCACGGCCAGCTTTTTGTTCTCTTGATAGAACTTGTCCGAGAGATCCGCATACCGACCCACCAGGAAGTCCGACAGCCCGAAGAGCTTCACTTCCTTCGCGGACTCGTCAGACGCGCCCATGTAACGCAGGTAGTCGAGCAAGCGTCGTTCCGGCGTCCATGAGAACAGCAGCGAATAGCCCAGCGATGCGAAGTGAGCTTCCCCGAGGAATGCCGGCAGCACGGCGATCGTGAGGAGGAGCAACAACCAGGGCAGCTGAACCAGCAGCACGCCGGCCAACGAGGCCAGCGTGATGAGATCTTGCGCCGTCCCGAGCAGCAGCGTGAACAGGCCGATGCGCCCGGTCGTCTGGCGACGCGCGCGCTCCAGGTGATCGTAGATCTCGGCGTCCTCGAACTGCGCCAGGTCGAGCGTCGCGGCGTGCTCCATCAACCGGACGCTGAGACGGTTCGCGAAGAGGTCGCCGAGCAGGCTCTCGAGCAATGACGAAAGGCGCGCGAGTCCCTCGCCCACGACGGCAATGCCCAACTCCAGCGCAACCAGCGTCGCGAGATGCCACCAGTCGGGTGTGCGTCCGGCGTGCGCAGCCGCCATGCCCGCAATGACGCCATCGATGATGAGCTTCCCGATCCACAGGACCGCGACGGGGATGAACGACCGGACGACGCGCAGCGCGAGAATCGCCGCCGTATAGCCCCGATGTGTCTGGAAAACCAGGCGGATGAGCGGGGGAACGTGCTTCAGTGCCGCAAGCCGTTCGCTCCAGGTCGGCGGCGGTCCCTCATCGGGCTTCAATCCGCGACGAGCGCGGGAGCGGGATGGACGCGTGGATCGAGCCATATTCATTAACTTCGCATTGAGACAACCGTCAGTATAGGCGGATGCGAATTCCTCTTTCGATCGTCACCACGTTCAGCCTGGCGACGTCGCTCGCCGCGCAGATGCCGCCGCCCGCCCCCCCCGCCCCCCCCGCCCCACCGGCTGCGGCGATGACGGCGCGCGACTCCGCTTTGCATGCCCTGAACCGTCTCGCCTACGGACCCCGTCCCGGCGAGGTGGATAGCGTGGCGCGCCTTGGCGTGATGCGCTGGATCGACCGGCAACTCGATCCCGATGGGATCGATGACAAGGCGCTGGAACGGCGCGAGCACGACTTCAAGATCCTCGATTACCATCGCGAGGACCTCGCCGAGCGTTTCCGGGACGTGCAGCGCGAGCGGCAACGCATGCAGCGCGAGCTGGGAGCGGCGGCGGACACGGTGCGTCCCGACAACCTCCCAAAGCCGATGAGAGAGTTTCGGCAGCTCGACGGCGAGCTGCAGCAACTTGCCGTTGTCCGCGCCGCGCTGTCCGAGCGCCAGCTGCGTGAAGTCATGGTGGATTTCTGGACCAATCATTTCAACGTCTTTGTCGGCAAAGGCGCCGACCGGTTCCTGTTGCCTTCATACATCGAGCAAACCATCCGGCCGCGCGTGCTCGGCCGCTTCGAGGACCTGCTCATCGCGACGGCGGAAAGCCCCGCGATGCTGTTCTACCTCGACAATGCGCAGAGTGTGGCCCCGGGTTCCACACCACCTCGCCCGTTCCGCCCGTTCTCTCCGTTCTTCGGACGGCGGCGGTTTGGGATGAACGAAATGCCGGAAGATCGGCGGCGGCGCCAGCAGACGGGCATCAACGAGAACTACGCGCGCGAACTCCTCGAGCTGCACACCCTCGGCGTCGACGGCGGATACACGCAACAGGACGTCATCGAAGTCGCGCGCATTTTCACCGGTTGGAGCATCGAGCCCCCGGAACGCGGCGCGGGATTCGTGTTCCGCGACTGGGCTCACGATCAGGGCACCAAGCACGTCTTCGGCCTCACCTTCCAGGAAGACGGAAAGGACGAGGGCGTGCGGCTCCTCAAGTTCCTCGCAATGCAGCACGCCACGATGCATCACGTGAGCGCGAAGTTGTGTGCCCGTTTCGTCGCGGACGAGCCACCCGACGGCTGCGTCGACGCCGCAGTCGCGGCCTGGCAGAAAACGCGCGGCGATATTCGCGCCGTCTTGCGCGCGATCGTCACGTCGCCCGATTTCTGGGCTCCACAGGTGGTCCGCTCGAAGGTCAAGACGCCGTTTGAGTTCGTCGTGAGCGCGGTCCGAGCAGTTTCGGCGGACCCCGACACCACTCCCAGGCTCGCCCAGGTCGTCGCCCGGCTCGGCGAACCGTTGTATCAACAACCCGCACCAACCGGCTACGGTGAAACGGAAGCCCATTGGGTGAACAGCGGTGCGCTGCTGGCGCGCATGAACGCCGCCGTCGCCCTGGCGGGGGGGCATTTGCCCGGCATCGATGGGAATCTCGATGCCGTCATCCCCGCCACCACCGATCATTCACAGCTCGTCGACATGGTCGATAAGCGCATCCTTGGCGGCACGATGTCCGCCCACACGAGAATCGTCATTCTCAAGCAACTCACGGATGTTGCCGATCCCTTGCAAGCACGCGCGCTCGCGGTTGGCTTGGCGATCGGCGGGCCGGACTTTCAAAAGCAGTGAAACGTGAAAACGATGGAATGATGGAAGGAAACGCGATGATCTCTCGACGCCTCTTCGTCAAATCCGGTGGTCTGGCTCTGTTCAGCCTCGGACTCGAGCCGCTATTCCTGGCTCGAGCCGCATTTTCGACATTCCATCCTTCCATCGTTCCATCCGACCATCCGGTTCTCGTCTGCCTGTTCCAGCGCGGCGCGGTCGATGGTCTGAACATGATCGTTCCGCACGGCGACCCGCTCTACTACGAGGAGCGGCCGCGCATCGCCGTGCCTCAGAACACGGTCGTCGATCTCGACGGGCACTTCGGCCTGCATCCGAGTCTCGCGCCCCTGAAAGAGCTGTGGGACAACAAGAGCCTCGCCGCGATTCATGCCGTCGGCTCACCCGATTCGACACGCAGCCACTTCGACGCGCAGGACTACATGGAAACGGGCACGCCTGGCGTGAAGTCTACTGGCGACGGCTGGGCCAACCGCTACTGCGCGCATGACCGCGAACACGCTGATACGCCGTTCCGCGCGGTGGCTTTCGGGCCGCAGCTGCCGCGCATCCTCGCGGGCAGCGCGCCGTCTCTGGCGATCGACGATCTCCAAGCCTTCGGGCTACGTGTTCCGCAAGAAGCCGCGCGCGATCGGCTGACACGGGCGTTTGAAGAGTTGTATGAGGGTGCAGGAACCGGCCTGCTCGCTTCTTCCTCACGGGAAGGCTTCGATGCGATCCAGATGCTCAAACGGGCCGACCCTACCCACTACCGGCCGGCGGCGGGTGCCGACTACCCGCAAGGTCGCCTCGGGCGCACGCTGCTCCAGATCGCGCAGCTGATTAAAGCGGATGTCGGACTGGAGATCGCGTTCGCCGATTGTACGGGCTGGGACACGCACGTGAATCAGGGCTCGAACGAGGGCCAGCTCGCTGCCCGTCTGCGCGAGCTTGCACTCGCGCTCTCAGCGTTCAGCCGCGACCTCGGCGATCGGATGAGCCGCGTCGTGGTGCTCACGATGTCGGAGTTCGGGCGGACGATTCGGGAGAACGGCAATAGCGGCACCGATCACGGCCACGCGACGGCCATGCTCGTGATGGGCGGACCGGTGAACGGCGGCCGTGTGCTGGGGCGCTGGCCCGGACTGAGCGTCGAGCAGCGGTTCGAGGGGCGCGACGTCGCCGTCACGACCGACTTCCGCGATTTGTTTGGCGAGGTACTCGCCCGCCACCTGGGTGCCGGAGATCTCTCACCCATCTTCCCGGGATTCACTCCGGACCCGCAGCGGTTTCTCGGCGCGATCAAGTCCCTGTAGCGAGGTCCAGCCGAATCACGCCGTCGCCCGCGCCATCGCGGATCGTGAGCCAATCCGTGCGGACGCGGTCCCACTCCTGAATCACGAGGCCGTGATCTTCAAAGAGCGCGCGGATCTGGCTCGGTCCGAATCCGGCGATCTCCTCGAGCACGGGCACGAGCACGCTCAGGGCGTCGTCGCTGATCACCGTGCGCTTCGCGATGTGCGCGACTTCCCGCGCCTCCGACGCGGCGATCGTGAAGCCATCGCCGCGATTCACGTGCAACATGACGGGAATGTCCGATTGCCCGTCTCCCACGTACACGACCTGATCCCGCGGCACGACATGGCGGGTGCGAATTTCCTCGACCGCGGCCACTTTGCCATAGCCCGCGGCGACGCGCACCAGTAAATCGATTTGACCACCTTCGGCTTCCGGCTTGAAGCGAAACCGCGTACCCACGACATGATCGGCGGGCACGATCCCGTCGAGAGCCGAAAGGACCACCTCTTCGGGCGCCGCGGAGATGACGTAGAAATCGAACCGGTGACCGTCGATGCCCTGCGCCAGCATCCGGGTGAGCAATCGCACGTTGCGCTTCAGGCGCACGCGCCGGCCGACCTCCAGCAAGTCCGCTCGCGTGACGCGCCGGTACTCGGGGTCGTTCGCGAGCAGATACGCCAACTCGGCGCCTTGCTGCACCAGATTGAGCGCCGACAATCCGGCGACCTTTTCGCGAAAGCTCGTGATGCCGAGCATCTCGCTCAGGACGATCCCCGAGTCGTTGAAGCTCAACGTCTGATCGAAGTCACTCGCCAGGATGTAATGCTTCTTCATTCCAACTCCCTTCGTTTGAAATCCTCCACACGAAAAAGGCCCGCTCCAAGGTGGGCGGGCCGCTCCGTGTGTTGCGACAGAATCCATCGCGTCAGGTAGCGCCCGCCTCCGGGAGAAGGTTCCCGTTGTGGGTCATATTCGACTTGCAGGCGCAGCAGAGCATGGGCGAATGGTAAGTACTGACACAGGCGCGCGTCAACAGCGCGCCTGTCACACTATGGTCGCGATTCTGTTGCAGTTATGGGTAACTCGAGGCGTTCCGCCTTTCTGACAGCCGCGACAGTCGTAGCGGCGCCGATCCGTTCCCCAGTGAGCAACCGGTGCAAGTCGTCGATGCCGTGCACTGGCTTGCCATCGAATGCGACAATGATGTCTCCCGTTTGCAGGCCTGCTGTGTCGGCGGGGCTGCCGCTCTCGATGGTGGTGATCAACACGCCACTCGGCTGGATGAGACGATGCGCCCGCACGGCGAGTCGGGGGAGCGACACATTCTGCCCGCCCACGCCGATGCGCGCGCGCCGCACGTGGCCGTACGCGATCAGCTGGCCGACGACGAGCTTCACCGTGTTGACGGCGACCGCAAAGCAGATGCCCTGCGCGGGCAAGATGACGGCGGTGTTGACGCCGACGACGTTGCCACGCGAGTCGAGCAACGGGCCGCCCGAATTCCCCGGATTCAATGCCGCATCCGTCTGAATGACGTTGTCGATCAAACGACCGGACACCGAACGGAACGAGCGACCGAGCGCGCTGACGACGCCCGCGGTCACCGTGCTCTGAAAGCCAAGCGGATTCCCGATCGCGATGACGACCTGACCGACGCGGAGTGCCGCCGAGTCGCCCAGTGGTGCGGCGATCAGCGACGAGGCGTCGACGCGCAGAATCGCGAGATCGGTTTCGGGATCATCGCCGACCAACTCCGCGCGCAGCCGGCGCCCGTCGGCGAACGCCACCTCGGTCTTGGTTGCGCCGTGGGCCACGTGGCTGTTCGTGAGAATGAAGCCGTCCGGTGTGAACACGAATCCCGATCCGTGTCCCTGTTCTTCGCGGCGGGAGCCGCCGCGGCGCCGGTGCTGGACTTCCACGCTCACCACGGCAGGCGCTGCGCGCTCCACCACGCCGCTTACGGCGCGCGAATAGGCATCGAGCAGCTCGGGATCGTCAGGATGATTCGGTGTGACGGGAATTTGCGTTGGGTCGCTGGGGCTTTCCCGCAGTGACCCGCCATCGGTAACCGTCAGAAGTGTGCTCATGCCGTGAAAAACGCTACTCGGTTCCCGATCCGATATATTCGTGCCCGCATGCGCGAAGCCTTGCAGGCGCTGCTGCGCCAGGCGACCGACGCGAAGCGGTCCGTAGAGTTCTGGCAGGCCGCCGCGTCCATCCTGAGCGACTGGGCCGGCGGCGCCCGGCTCACGATCCGCTATCAAGGCATCAACGAAAGCGGTTCCGTGACTGCGGGCGCGGACGATCGGTCGGGACGCAGCCTGACCGCGGAATGGCGCGATCCCGAAGGTCGCCACGTCCATGCGGCGATGGCCGGCGCGCCGGCCGCGCTGCCGGCGTCCGAGCTGGAAGCCGCAATCGAGTTTGCTTCGCGCCTCGCGGTCATGGTCGGCCGCCGTGCCGCGCTGGAGCGGGAGCGACGCCTCGGCGGCTTCGTCGTCGAGCTCGCGCGCTGGCTGCTGGCCGCCCCCGAGACGCAATTGTTGCTCCGCTACACCCTGCAAAGTCTCATGGAGCTCGTCGAGGCGCAGGGCGCTTTTGTCGCGCTGAAGCAGCCCGACGGCCAGAATCTCCGCATCTCGCCGGCACTCGGTGAGGCAGCACGAATCGATGGACTCATGCTCGGACTCGACACCAGCGCCACGGGACGCGTGGTGCGCACCGGCGAGCCGATCATGACGGCGGATCTGCGATCGGAAGCGGATGCGAGCCCGATCGCGCGCGCCCTGGCCGAGGGTGTGCGCGCCGCGTTGATCGCGCCGCTGCGGATCTCTCATGGAACGGTGGGCGCGGTTGGTCTGCTGCGCTATCAGGCAGCCGGTGCGCCGCCGACGCCACCCTTCAGCTTGCACGACCTTCACTATGTATCGGCCGTCGGCGCCCACATCGCCGGCGGTATCGAGCTATCGGAGGCCGTTGCCGCGACCCGCGCCGCCGCCGATCGCGCGCACGCGATGGTGGACGCCAGCCCGCTCCCGATGGCGCTCGTCGATACCGCCGGTACAGTCCGGCAGGTCAACGAAGCGGCAATCCGCGTCTTCGGCGTCGCAGACAAACAGGCGGCGATCGGCAAGCACCTCGAGAAGCTCGGGTTGTCCCCGAGCGGTATTACGGTCCGCCTCATGCTCGTGGGCCGGCAACAGGGGCAGCCTTGGCACGGCCGCGTGCTGGTCACGCAGGAATCATCCGGCGGCACCGGCGGCGACCGGCGCATTTGCGATTGCACGGTCACCGACTTACGCGGGCTCGGATCGCAGGATCTGCTCGTGGCGCTGTACGACCGCACCGACGAGCTACGGGCGCAACGCGAGCTGATCGCGCGGGAGAAACTCGCCACCGTCGGCGAAATCGCGAGCGGCGTGGCGCACGAAGTGAACAACCCGCTGGCTGCGATCCGGATGGAGGCAGAGCTCCTCGGCCGGTCGACTCAGGACACCGATGCGAGCGCCGCCGCGGCCACGATCGTGCGCGAGGTGGACCGCGCGGCCCGCATTGTCCGCAGCCTGCTGCGTCTCGCGCGACGGGCTGACAGCACACCGGTGCGCGTCCAGCTGAATGAGTTGGTGCGTGACGTCGCGGAGATTCGTCAGCGCGTGCTGCGCGCCGACAACATCGAAGTGCGCACCCGCATGGATCAGGGCGCGGAGTCGGTGCTTGGTCTCGGTCAGGAGCTCCAGCAGGTCGTCATCAACCTTGTAACGAATGCCGAGCACGCGGTGCGGGGCCGGCCGAACGCCGTCATCGAGCTCGCCACTGAGGGACGGGAGGGATGGGTGCGACTCACGGTCGAGGATTCAGGACCGGGCGTCCCGCAGAACGTACGGAGTCGCATCTTCGATCCGTTTTTCACAACGAAGAGCCCGGATGAGGGATCGGGACTCGGCCTATCGATCTGCCAGCGAGTGGTCGCCGAAGTGGGCGGACGAATGTGGCTCGAGGATTCGGAAACGTTGGGCGGTGCGAAGTTCGTCGTGGAGGTCCCCGCCGCGCCGGTGCAGGACGGGGTGATCTGCTGAATCAGGCTTCGAGGATACGCTTTCTGTAGAGGGCGAGCGTCGCGAGCCCGTAGACGCCAATGGCGAGCAGTAGCGCCCCGAGGGCCCAATGGGGGCCGAGCTGCCAGATCCCGGCAGCCACGTAACCGATGCTCGCGACGAGCCCCATCCCCAACACTTCCTTGCGGGCCATCAGAATCCCGAAGACGTAACCCCAACTGAATCCCGCGAGCCCGAGGAAAATCAACGCGTTCGGAATGATCTTGGTCGGGTCGATCAGATTGAGGCCGCCGGCGAACGCGCAGAACAAACCGATCACCGTGTACGTTGCGAGGTGGAGCGCCAGCGGCAGGGGCAGTGTGCCCATTCGGTTGAAGGTCATAGCTCAATAATAGACGCTAAGATACGGCATGCTAGTCACGCGTACATACCTCGAACTTCAGGGCCCCGGGCAGTTCAAGAACGCGTTTGGGGAATTCTCCGACGTCGCGATTGCGCGAGTCCCCAAGCCTTTGCCGGCGCTGTATCGGCTGTGCTATCGCACGGTGGGCGAAGCATTTCATTGGCGCGACCGGTGGGACTGGACGGACCAGGAAATCGCCGCCCATCTGGCGGATCCCACGATCCAGCTCTTCGTCGCGTCCCGCAGCGGGGAAGCGAAGGAAGGCCTGGCCGGTTGGTACGAGCTCCGCCGAGTACCGGACGATGACTCCGTGGAAATCGCCTACTTCGGTATCGTGACCGCCGAGTTCGGGCGCGGCTTGGGAAAGCACCTGCTGTCGAGCGCCGTACGCGACGCCTGGGCCCTTCGCCCGAAGCGTGTGTGGCTGCATACCTGCACGCTCGATCATGCGAACGCGCTGCCGAACTACGTCGCGCGCGGCTTTACGCCTTATCGCACGGAAACGTACGAGGTAGATTGACGCCCGTGAATTTCAACTTCCAGCTCACCCGCAAACGCAAGCTGATCATTGCGGGTATACTGCTGACGCCGATCCTTATCTTCGCGCTGTACACCTGGTCTGCCCTCCAGTGGAGCTATTCCGAGGGCGAGCGGGCCGGATTCGTGCAGAAGTTCTCCAAGAAGGGATGGCTCTGTAAGACGTGGGAAGGTGAGCTGGCGATGGTGTCGATGCCCGGCACCAATCCCGAGAAGTTTTATTTCACAGTACGGGATGAGGACGTCGCACAGCACATCAACGAGTCGCTGGGAAGGCGCGTGGCGTTGACCTATCAGCAACACAAGGGTGTCCCGACGAGCTGCTTCGGGGAGACCGAGTATTTCGTCGTCGCCGTGAAGGTGCTGCCCCAGTGAGCACCAATAGCTTCGGCAGTCGGGCCACGCTCAAGGCGAGCGGGAAGTCCTACGAGATCTACCGGCTCGATGCGCTCGAACGGCGCGGCCTCCCGGTCGGCCGGCTGCCCTACTCGCTGAAGATCCTGCTCGAGAACCTGTTGCGACTCGAAGACGGCCACACCGTCCGCGGCGCCGATATCGAGAAGCTCGCGCGCTGGGAGCCGCTCAAGCTTCCGGACGAAGAGATCGCCTTCATGCCGGCGCGTGTTCTCCTGCAGGACTTCACGGGCGTACCAGCGGTCGTCGATCTCGCGGCGATGCGGGATGCGATGGTGAAGATGGGCGGCGATCCGAAGCAGGTGAATCCGCTGCTGCCGGCCGAGCTCGTCATCGATCACTCCGTCATCGTCGACGAATTCGGAACGCCCACGGCGTTCCAGGTCAACGCCGATCTCGAGTTCCAACGCAACCGCGAGCGCTACGCGCTACTGCGCTGGGCGCAGAAAACGTTTACCGGATTCAAGGTAGTGCCGCCCGATACCGGTATCGTCCATCAAGTGAATCTGGAGTACCTGGCGAGGGTCGTCTTCACGACTGACGGCACGACGCCGCAAGCGTATCCGGACACGCTCGTCGGCACCGATTCACACACCACGATGATCAATGGACTCGGCGTCCTGGGCTGGGGCGTGGGCGGCATCGAGGCTGAAGCAGCGATGCTCGGGCAACCGGTCTCGATGCTGATTCCGCAGGTCGTCGGCTTCCGGTTGACGGGCAAGCTCTCCGAGGGCGCCACCGCAACCGACCTCGTCCTGACGATCACGCAGCTGCTGCGTGCAAAAGGTGTCGTCGGAAAGTTCGTGGAGTTCTTTGGTCCGGGCGTCTCCACGTTGCCGCTCGCCGACCGCGCGACGATCGGCAACATGGCGCCGGAGTACGGCGCGACGATCGGAATCTTCCCGGTCGACCAGGAGACTCTCCGCTACCTCGAGTTCACCGGCCGGCCGCCCGAGCTGACGCAGCTCGTTGAGGCCTATACGAAGGAACAGGGATTATTCCACAGCCCGAACGCTGCGGAGCCGCAGTACTCGGACACATTGGAGCTGAACCTCGCCACCGTGGAGCCGAGCATGGCGGGGCCACGGCGGCCGCAGGACCGCGTGGGCTTGCGCGAGGTCCCGCGCAAGTTCGCGGAAGCGCTACCGACGCTGATGAAGCCGGCTCCGGTTCCGGCGGTGAACGCCATTCCGGTGGGACGGTGGGAGGGCGAAGGCGGTCAAGCCGGCCTCCAACCGCCACCGCCCCGACCGTCGCACGCCACGCTGCGGATCGACGACACCGAGCACGTGCTACGGCACGGCTCGGTCGTCATCGCGGCGATCACGAGCTGCACGAATACCTCGAATCCGTCGGTCATGGTTGCTGCCGGCCTCATGGCCAAGAAAGCCGTGGAGCGCGGCCTGCGCTCCAAGCCATGGGTGAAGACGAGTCTCGCACCGGGCTCCAAGGTCGTGACCGATTATTTGAAACAAGCCGGCTTGATGGAGCCGCTCGAAACGCTGCGCTTCCACCTGGTCGGCTACGGATGCACGACATGCATCGGCAACTCCGGTCCGCTGCCGGAAGCGGTCTCGAATGCGGTCAACGAATGCGACCTGGTCGTCTGCGCGGTGTTGTCGGGCAACCGCAATTTCGAAGGCCGGATTCAACAGGAAGTGCGCGCCAACTATCTGGCCTCGCCGCCCCTCGTTGTCGCCTACGCGCTGGCCGGCCGCATCGATATCGACTTTCACAACGAGCCACTCGGCATCGGCATGAATGGGCCGGTGTTCCTGCGTGAGATCTGGCCATCGGCGCAGGAAGTGGCCGACGTCATCGGCCGCTCGATTCAGTCGTCGATGTTTCGCAAAAGTTACGGACAAGTGTTCGAGGGTGACGAGCGCTGGCGCGGCCTGCCGGTCCCTGAGGGCGACCGCTTCGCGTGGGAACCGACGTCCACGTACATCCGGCAAGCGCCGTACTTCGACGGTATGCCGAAAGAACCGGGACCGGTTCGCGACATTCGTGGCGCGCGGGTGTTGTGTCTGCTCAGCGACAGCATCACGACCGATCACATCTCGCCGGCGGGCTCGATCCGCAAGACCAGCCCCGCCGGCCAGTATCTGGTGAGCCATAGCGTCGCGCCGATTGACTTCAATTCCTACGGAGCGCGTCGCGGCAATCATGAAGTGATGGTGCGCGGCACGTTCGCCAACGTTCGGCTCAAAAATCTGCTCGCCCCCGCAACGGAAGGGCCATTTACCGTCCATCTGCCCGAGCGTGAGCAGATGACTATCTACGACGCCTCTCTCAAGTACGCCGCCGAGGGCACGCCGCTGATCGTGCTCGCGGGAAAGGAGTACGGCGCCGGGTCGTCCCGCGACTGGGCGGCGAAGGGACCACGCCTCCTCGGCGTGCGCGCCGTGATCGCCGAGAGCTTCGAGCGCATCCATCGCTCGAACCTCGTGGGGATGGGCATCCTGCCGCTGCAGTTCACGCCTGCTCAGAGCGCGGCTTCGCTCGGGCTAACCGGGTACGAGCGCTACGACATCCTGGGGATTGGCGACATGCCGAAAGAGCTGACCGTTACGGCGACTGCGGATGACGGAAAAGTCACAGCATTCCATACGATGGTGCGCATCGATACCCCGCAGGAGCTCCAGTATTACCGGCACGGTGGGATTTTGGAGTACGTGCTGCGCCAGCTCGCTCGCTAACCCGAATTCACGAAAGCGTCGAGGTCCTGCGGCGGAACGGCGCCGACACGGCGCGCGATCTCCTTTCCGCCCCGAAACAAGATCATGGTCGGAATGCCGCGTATGCCGAAGCGCATGCCGGTCGCCGGATTTTTGTCGGTGTCGAGCTTTGCGATCAGCAGCTCACCCGCCCGTTTCCGCGCGACGTCGTCGAGCAGCGGCGCCATCACCTTGCACGGGCCACACCAATCGGCATAGAAATCGACTAACACCGGAACCGTCGTATCGGTCGTGACTCGCTCGAAGGTCGCGTCGGAGACGGCGATGGGGCGATCCAGCAGGATGGGTTTCCCGCATTTGCCGCATTTCGGATGCTGCCCGATCCGCGACAAGTCGACACGGTTCAGCGTTTCGCAGAACGGGCAGGCGACAGTGGCTTTGCGGTTGTCGTTCATTGTTGATTCGAGCCGATCAAGCGAGCTGGCGCCGAATCCGCGGCGCCAGCTCGGATCGGTATAGTCGGTCAATAATCGCGCGACTCGCGGTGCTCCATCGTCGTCACCCACGTATCGATCTTGGAGCGCTGCGCATCGGTGAGCACCGCTCGCGACTGCGCCGCGGCAGTCAGCATCGCCCAATGCGCCTTGCCCATCGCGGTGTGCGCGGCTTGAAAATGCATTCGCAATGTGTTGGTATCGGGCGACGCGTTCTGGAAGGCCGTGGACAGTTCGTTCATATGCGTCTTCACGTCGCTGACAGCGGCGTCGTGCGCGGCCTTTGCCGACTCGCGGATCGCAGTGAGCTTCGCGACCTGATCACTCGTGAGCTGCAGCGAGTCCTTGTGCGCGAGCAGGTGGTCCGGCGTGTACGCCACGACGTGAATCATCGGACCCATCATCTCGTGCATCATCGACACCATGTCGTCCATGCCGCCACGTTCGCCACGCTCCATGCCACGGCCCATTGCAGCACGCGGCGGCTGGGCCGGACGGCGTGCGTGCGTCGTATCCTGTTGCGCCGCGAGTGGCGCGGCGATACAGCACAAGCCAACTGCGATGAGTGCCAGCGATTTCATAGTGTCTCCGTTCTCAGGGTTGTTTCAAAATTCTTGCGGCACACTCGTACCGGATCGAAACCCCGCACCAATTCCGCATCGTGATACCCGCCCGCAGCCCGCAACTAACGACTAATCCTGTGTGCGCAGTGGCGTCAAGTGCGTGCCGCGATTGCGAGAAGCCGCGAGGCCCACCATGTTCGGAATATGATCCGTCCAGCGGCTCTTGTGCTCTGCGCGTTGGTCGCCGCGTGCGGCGGCGCCCAGACACCGGTACCCCTGATCGGTCCGGCTCGAGACGTGGCCGCGCTGGTCGGCGAATGGGCCGGCGATTACTCGAGCGCGATGTCGGGCCGCAGCGGCAGCATCAGTTTCACCCTGCGCGCACAGGGCGACTCGGCGTTCGGCGATGTGGTGATGATTCCGACGGGCCTGAACCGGCCGCTTGGCCCATGGCCTGCGCAGGCGACCGATCCGCAGACTCGCGCGCAGCCGGAAGTGTTGACGATCAGATTCGTCCGAGTGATGCACGATACGGTGAGCGGGAGGCTCGCGCCCTACGCCGATCCGCAAACCGGTGTCCGGCTCTCGACCAGCTTCGTGGGCGCGCTCAAGGGCAATACGATTACCGGCACGTACACGACCTTTCTGCCGTCGGGCGAGACGCAAACGGGCCGCTGGACGGTTCAGCGCCGCTAATCGCTACCGCCCGCTGAGCGACTCCCGCGCCACGGTCGGCGTGGCGCCGGCGGGGGGAGCCAGCGGCGGCAGGCCAAGATGCTGACGCGCGCGATTCAACGCGTCATCGATATTGCCGTGCACGTTCTCCTCGGTAAGGTCATCGTACAGCCCGGATCGCTCGAGGGCGACGATGGGCTGCGCGTGGACGTCCGACAGCACGACCAGGATCCCTTCCCGCCTGCTGCGCTGCACGAGCTCACGGAGCGCATGTAAACCGGTCGAATCGATCGCCAGCACGTGACGCATCCTCAGGATCAGCACCTTTGGCTTTCCCGCGATTCTGCTCACTCGATCCTTGAATGTCTCCGCTGCTCCGAAAAAGAACGGGCCGGTGATCTCGTAGACTTGCACCCCTTCAGGAATCGCACGCCGCCGGACGGCGTTCGGATCGTGCTCGAAATCGTCGATCGGATCGGTGAACTCGTGGGTCAGCACGCTGATGTTCGTGACCTCCGCCATGCGCCGCATGAAGAGGAAGGCGGCGAGCACCATGCCGACCTCGATCGCCACCGTCAGATCCACCAGCACGGTCAATAAGAAGGTCGTGAGCAACACCGCAACGTCGCTCTTGGGCGCGCGGAATTCCGACGCGAAGGTCCGCCATTCGCTCATGTGAAAGGCCACGACCACGAGAATGGCCGCCAGCGTCGCGAGCGGAATCAGCGCCGCCCAACGACCGAAGAAGAGCGTGATGAGCAGCAATGTCAGCGCGTGCGTCATGCCGGCCACGGGCGTGCGGCCGCCGTTCTTCACGTTCGTTGCCGTGCGCGCGATGGCGCCCGTCGCCGGCATCCCGCCGAACAGCGGTGAGGCGATGTTCGCGATGCCCTGGGCAACGAGCTCCATGTTGGAGCGATGGCGCCCGCCGATCATGCCATCCGCGACGACTGCGGAGAGCAGCGACTCGATCGATGCCAGCAACGCGATGGTGAAGGCGGGAGCCGCCAGCGCTCTCATCCGCTCGAGCGTGATCACCGGCAGCGTAGGGCGCGGCAAACCGGCGTGAATTTCGCCGAAGCGCGCTCCGATGGTCTCAACGGGCAGGTGCAGCAGCTGTACCAGCAGCGTCGTCGCGATGAGCGCGACGAACGGCCCCGGTATCCGCCGGCTGACTTTCGGCCAGACGACGATGATCGCGAGAGTCGCGATGGCAACGGCGAACGCCCAGGGATTGACGGACTCGAAGGCGCGGACGTAGGCGCCCCACTTAGCGACGAACGCCGCGGGTACGGCCGTCATCTCGAGGCCGAGGAGGTCGCGGATTTGACTCGAGAAAATGATGAGCGCGATGCCGCTCGTGAAACCGATTGTCACCGGATAGGGAATGAACTTGATAGCGGCGCCCCAGCGCAGCAGGCCGAAGGCGACGATGATGAATCCCGCCATGAGCGTCGCGAGCACGAGTCCATCGACGCCATACTGCGCCACAATCCCGGAGACGATGACGACGAAGGCGCCCGTCGGCCCGCCGATCTGGACGCGCGATCCGCCCAGCGCCGAGATGAGAACTCCCGCCACGATGGCGGTGTAGAGCCCGCGTTCGGGACTGACGCCGCTGGCGATGGCGAACGCGATCGCGAGCGGCAGTGCCACGATGCCGACGATGACGCCCGCGAGTAGGTCCCGGGAGAATTGCTCCCGGTTGTAGTCTTTTAAGGTGGTGACGAGCTTGGGAACGAGCACGCTGGAGAGGCGCCGGTCGGAATCGAACCGACGAATCGAGGTTTTGCAGACCTCTGCCTTACCACTTGGCTACGGCGCCAGGGCGTCAAAAGTCACCAAAAGGTGCGGCTTTCTCAACCCACCTGAAACGGATTCGGTTTCCTGTTCGGTTGTGGGACGTGCAAATCCCACAACCGAACGCTCGCGACGGCCGCTTCAATCGCAATGTCTTCGAAGACCGGGAGTTAGGGACGACAGCGGACTGGTATGGTCCGTGCCTTGTCTCGAGCACGTGGACATCCCACGCGCGCCAACCAAGAACCGCAAACGCTACGTGCAAGCCGGAGTCGGCGCCGTCGGGCTTATCCTGATCACGATCCTCCTCGCCAGTCTGAAACCTGCGGCGCCGAGCGTCGATCGCGAAGTGATCTCGCTCGACGGCGTGCGGCGTGGGACGATGGTCCGCGAGGTTCGGGGGCCCGGCACGCTCGTGCCAGAGCACATCCGCTGGATCTCCGCGCTCACCCCCGCGCGGGTTGAGCGCATCTTCGTCCAGCCCGGTGTGCCGGTGCAGGCGAACACGATTCTGCTCGAGCTCGCGAACCCAGACGTGCAGATCGAAGCGCTCGACGCGCAGCGCCAGCTCACGGCGGCCGAGGGTGAGCTCGTCAATCTGCGAACCAGTTTGCAAGGCGCGCGGCTCACGCAGGCCGGCGTCGTCGCCTCGACGCGCAGCGAGTACCTCCAGGCAACACGTGACGCCGCCGTCGCTGATTCGCTCGTCCTGATCGGCGGCGTGTCCCGCAACAACGTGAGCCTCGCACGCGAAAAAGCGAGTGAGCTGGAGGCGCGCTACGACATCGAGAAGCAGCGCCTCGATCTCCTGAAGTCGGCGGTCGACTCGCAGCTCGCCGTGCAGCGGGAGCAGGTCGTACGGCTGCGGGCGATCACCACGTTCCGGCTCAGCCGGCTGAGCTCGCTGCAGGTGCGTCCCGGCGAGGAGGGCGTGCTGTCGGAGCTCAACCTCCAGCCCGGCCAATGGGTGGTGCCCGGGACGATTCTCGCGAAGGTCGTCCGACCGGGAAAACTGAAAGCCGTGATCCGTATCCCCGAGACGCAGGCGCCCGGGCTCGCGATCGGACAGATCGCATCGGTGGATACCCGAACCGGAGTCGTGGGGGGGCGTGTCATACGTATCGATCCTTCCGCACAAGAAGGAACGGTGACGGTGGACATCGCGCTGGACAGCACTCCCGCGGCGGCTCGGCCCGACATCAGCGTGGATGCGACGATCACGATCGAGCGACTGAACGACGTGTTGTTCACGGGCCGTCCCGCGTATGGCCAGCCCAACAGCACGATCGGGATGTTCAAGCTCGTTGAAGGGGGCCGCTACGCCGTCCGCGTCCCCGTAAGGGTGGGGCGCACCTCGGTCAACGCGATCGAGATCGTGCAGGGGCTCGCGGCCGGCGATTCGGTGATTCTGTCGGACATGACGCGGTACGACAATGTGGAGAGGGTGAAACTGAAATAGGGAGAGACTCGATGCCCGGTAACGGTACGCCGCTCATTCAGCTGCAGGGTGTCCGCAAGATCTTCTTCACCGACGAGGTCGAGACGCACGCGCTCGCCGACGTGCACCTCGAGATCCGCGAGGGCGAGTACGTCGCGATCAACGGCCCGTCGGGATGC
>WNEZ01000289.1_pt1 | contig 137810 bp, 136 predicted proteins | sample 5400521 | NCBI WGS metagenome assembly WNEZ01 (sample SAMN13153339, study PRJNA577476) | soil metagenome | isolation source: 120 cm saprolite under Douglas fir tree site 2 hole 1 replicate 1 | place: USA:California | collected 2015-04-18
TCAAGCTGATGGCCGGTGACGTGAACAAAGTCCAGCCGCCGCCGGTAATGGGGATGGCAATGGGGGCGATTTCGACGTTTGGAAGGGGTGGAGGGCAATTCGGTCCACCCGTCACGGAAAAAACCTTCGACGAGTATCATCTCTACACGCTTGCGCACGCCACAACTCTTCATGACCGTGAAACGAAGCAAGTGGAATTTATCCGCGCCGCAGGCATCCAGTCGCAAACGATCTATGTTTACGACGGATTTAAGATTGACCAGAACTACCGGAATTGGACGTACGAGAACATCCGCCAGCAGGAGAGTTACGGCACGCTCTCCAATCCCAAGGTTTGGGTGATGCAGGAGTTCAAGAACAGCACGGCGAATCATCTCGGTATGCCGCTTCCAAAAGGACGAGTACGGTTCTACCGCCGTGATGACGATGGGCAGCTCGAGTTCACCGGCGAGAACGACATCGACCACACGCCAAAGGACGAGACTATACGCCTGTATACCGGCAGCGCATTTGACGTGACCGGGGAGCGCAGCCGGACGGAATACCGGGCCGACTTCAATGGGCGGTGGATCGACGAATCCTTTGAGATCAAAGTTAGGAATCACAAGACCGCGCCCGCTGAGGTGCGCATCGTAGAGCACCTCTACCGCTGGACCAGCTGGGACATCGTCAAGAATTCCGACCCGTTTAAGAAAGTCGACAGCCAGACCGTGGAGTTCGTAGTGCAGGTTCCAGCTGACGGAGAGAAAATCGTAAATTACAAGGTCCACTATAGTTGGTAGTTTTGAGATTCGATTTTGCCACGAAACCAAAGGGGAACAGTGCGAGGCGAGTCCCGCACCCTGCGGTTTCAGAGTGCGGTTTTTGTCCCGGGCCTAACCAGCCGCGGACGATGAGGCTGTGGCGTCCAGCGCTGGCGGCCTAGAGCCCTTGATGACGAGCCACAGCATGAACGCCACCTCCCCGAAGGCGGCGGGCTGAGAGTAGGTAAACACCTTGTCGTAATATTGCGGCGACAGTACGCCCGTAAGGCTCAGGAACACCCAGGCGAAGCCGTCTATAGCGAGCCAAACGCCCAGGAACCGCGGCAGGAATCGCGACCGGTACACCAGCAGCGCGAGCGGTAAGAGCCACAGGCCAAAAAATATTTCGTCAACAACAAGTCCGTGAAAATGCAGATTGAGGAACAGCATAGCCAGAGCCTCCCGCTGAGGCTTTTCGAATATGGATAGAAAATCAGCCCCGCGCACGAGGGCGAGGGCAGCGATGGAGTTCAGCTCATTCAGAAACGCTATCGGGATCGCGACCACAACCAATGTCACCATGAGCGAGGCCTGCTGCCGGTTGATCCCCTTGAGCAGGTCGTACAAAGCCAGCACCACGAAGATAAAACCAGCTTGGCTGATGAGTTGGGCCATGATGCCGAGGCGAAAGAGGGTCTCGGAGGCCGCGATGTTGTTGGCCGTCGCCGCTGCGTTTCCGTGGACGATCAGCTTGCTGGGAACATACACCATGGCGAAGAAGCCAGGTATGGACATGAGGATGTATAGCAAGCCTGCGAATCTGCCGGGGTTCTTGGTGGAACTCATGTTGTCCTCACTTGTTGTAAGGGCCTTGTTGTAAGGGGCCTAGTGAAAGGGTCTAACGGAGAGACGCCGAAGGCTGTCGAAATGTTTCGCCGCACGAGCAAAAGGCGAGTGTTGTGGGGCGCCCGGCGACTGATCAGAACAGTCAGGGCGTAACCTTCAGCTCTGCAAAATGAGCAATGGTTCCCGGCCCGACCCAAAGGGCGATTGCACCGTTCACGGATGATTGCTTAAGGTCGTTCACGATGAGCGCGGGTTGTTCCGCTCCGTTGACATAGAGTAGCGCGCGCGATCCAGCGACCTGGATTTTCATTTGCGTCCACTGGCCGGGGATCAAATCGGCATAGGATTCATACTTTCCTGGAGTGTCCGACCGGAGTTTTTGCCACCCGAATCCGGGCATGGAGATGTACTGCACCGAATGGTTTCGTTGCAATTGGTCCTCGGACCGCCCGTTCTTCGGGCGCAGGTAGAAGCACTCGAAATGGGACCTGTCCGCAGTGATGCGAAACGCAATACCGACAAAGCCCCGGAAGTTCGCTGGCGCGTCGGGCGCAGTGTCACCACTCAGGTTCACTTCCATTGTGCCATCCTGAAAGGAGCTTCCTGGAACAACGGCGAAACGGGCAGCATCATCCAGGTCCTGTGGACCGGCATCGCTAACACGCATGGCGCCGCGGCCTAGATAAGTAACCGGCTCCACTTTGACGTTGTGGAGTTCGAGCTTGTCCAGGGCGAGCCTCGCCGCTTTTTGCCGCTCTTGACCCCCTGATTGTGCCCCTGAACTAATCAAAAGAACGGCCAAGGCAAACACATACGACGATTCGGATTTCATTGGTCCCCCTTTTACCTCCTGTTACGGCTAGAATTTCGAAAAGGTTCCGTGTTGCTGCAAGCATGAATCGAAGTTCCGAATGGTAAGGCATCGTAGAGGTTAGCGATAGGGACCCTGTCGCGCCGTCTGAGGACTGTATCGCCAGATAAAAATAGATCGTGCAATTATTATCCAATCTGGTATCATCTTTCTAGGGCAAATTGCGCCTCACGCAATTTGCCCTTTTTCTTTTTGCGGGCGCCTTGCCCCCGTTCGCTCTGGTTTTCAGCCTCTCCCGCGCTGTAGCTTAGGCCTTTAGGCCTGAGGAATCTGCTTCTTTCTTTTTTCTCTGTGACCTCTGCGCTCCGGACTCTGTGCTCTCTGCGTTAAATCTTTGTTCTTTCTTTTGCCTGTTAACTGTCGGGACTATCACTTCTTTTCCGAAATTCCCGCTCTGGATCTGACCATGAAAAACAAAAAACCCAACGCCACACAAATCTGGAAACATTTCGAAGACTTTCTCGTTCCCCGGCTGCACCTGTCCATCACGGACCGCGCCGTCTATTCTCATCTCATCCGCCACAGCGGTCTCGAAGGAAGGACCCGCCTCCGCTTCTCCATTTCCTGGCTCGCCCGCGGTGTTCGCCTCTCCACCAACCCTGCCCGTTGGGCCGTGCGCCGTCTCATCGCCCACGGCGCTTTGCGCCTGCTCGAACGCAGCAAAGCCGGCCATGTCGTCGAGGTGCGCTTGCCCGACGAAATTCGTGCCACCTGCCACAAGAAGATCCGCCGCCGCGACGCCAGGCCCCTTCCTCACGGCATCGACTTCGAGGCGGACTTCCTCAAGACCAAGGCTCTGCGCCACGCCATCCATGTGCGAGAACGCGGACGCTGTTTCTATTGCCTGCGTCGGCTTACGCCTCTGATTCGCTGCCTCGATCACGTTGTCCCACGCGTGTCCTTCGGCAGCAATTCCTATCGCAACCTCGTCTCCTGCTGTTTGCTGTGCAACTCCCAGAAAAGGGATCGCCCCGCCGGAGATTTCCTCCGCTGGCTCTACCGCCACCGCCGCCTGAGCGACGCCGAACTCACCGCCCGCCTCCGCGCCCTCGACGCCCTCGCCTCCGGCAAGCTCCCGCCTCTGCTGGCCACCACTGCCAATCCGCTCCCACGCAAGTTCCGCCCGTCACTTCAGCCGCTGTAAATTCCCATGCAAATCGTTTTGCAGTACATAGCACATTCAGGGGCGAAGTACCCTTGTCGCGATGAGACGACCTCCAGAAGGGCGGGTTGCACTCAGCCGGGTGCCGCACCCTGCGGTTTTCAGGTGCGGTTTTTGTCCTCCGCCTAACCAGCTTCCGACGATGAGGCGCTGCACGAGCTTTAGTCAGTCTGTGCCGAACGCTTGATTCCATCTAGCGCGAACGGTGCGAAGGAGTGACGGATAGACGACCAACTTGCGGAATGGGCCAATCAGGGCCATGTAGACCGGCGTGAAGCGACCAACGTTCCGCACGTAGACGCCGAAATAGAACCGGTAGGCATTTGCCGTTTCGACAAGGGCGCTCAGCGCTGCGGCGTGGGCGGTACGGTTGATCAGCTCAAGGAGCTGCTCGTTCTCGAAGCGGTATACGACGCGGAAAAGTCCCTCGCACGTGCCCGCTGGCGCAAGGGACCTAGAACGATCGGCGGTTGTCATGCGCGTTGCGAAGGGTTCCCAGGCGGTCGCGGCCGGCTCGCGATCCCAACCAAGAAGCCGGCCGACGAAGAGACGAATTTTTAGGAGCGCGCGCACGACTGGCGGGAGTTTGCACAGAGGCGCACCGGCCATCCGCGAAAACTCATCCAGGGTGATGCCGGAGCGCGTACGCGGTAGATCGATGGCCCATACGTCATGAAGCGGCACACCGGCAAGAAAGTCGTGAACCCGCAGTGGCAGCCGTTCGAACTCGTGCGTCGAGATTTGTGGCATAGGGCCCCCTTCACTGTCCGCTATTCATCACGCTACAACTTAAAGTGGACTTTAAGGCAAGAGGGCATTTTGCCGGGTGGGGCACGCGGCTTTGCAGCGCAAAGACACAGTAAGAGTCAAAGACTCCACACGCAAAGACCCGCGTATGGGCACCTAGCCAACAGACATGGTGATGACACCATATGGATTGCATGCCATACTGTGATCGTGAAATGGGCCGTTGAAGCCATGCCCGTGAATGTGAATGAAATAATTCGAAAACTGAGCCCAGGCGAGCGAAAGAAGGTCGCGGACCGCGCGGTTGAGATCGCCCGCGAGGAAATGGGCAGGCGGGCCCGCAAGCTTACGCAGGCGCGGCGGCTCGTCCGCAAGCACGTCAAGCGGGGCAGCTCTCTAGTCGACGAATTGCTCTCCGAACGCCGCGACGCCGCTCGAAAGGAATAGGGTGGCCTTGCATCCCTCCCTCTCTGCGTACTCTGTGCCTCTGCGTTAGTCTCTCTTCTCTTTTTCCTTACATCCTTACTTCTTTACCTCGTCTTTTCATCCCCTCGCCTGCCTTCTGCTTCTCAGTCTGCCTGTGCTAGCATCGTGCGTACCCCGCGTACAACGAGAAGATGGATTTTTCGCTTAACGACCATCAAAAACTGATTCGCGATACCGTCCGCCAATTCATGGAGGCGGAAGTGCGCCCGTCCGTCAAGGAGATGGAGAAGGCGGAAAAATTTCCAGCGGAGGCGATCAAGAAACTCGGCGAAATGGGCTGCTGCGGAATGCTGGTGCCGGAGGAGTGGGGCGGGCCGGGGCTCGATAACGTTTCGTATGTGTTGATATTGGAAGAAGTGGCGCGCGTGTTTACGGCAATGTCGACGGCGCTGGGGGTGACGAATTCGGCGGTGCAGGCCCCGCTGCTGCTGTTTGGCACGGAAGCGCAGAAGAAGAAATATCTGCGGCGCATGGCCACGGGAGAAACGCTCGGCGCGTTTTGCCTGACGGAGGCGGCCGCAGGCTCAGATGCGGCGGGGATACAAGCCCGCGCAATTCGCGACGGAAATGTTTACAAGCTAAACGGAACGAAGACTTGGGTGACGAACGGGAACGCTGCGGGCGTACTGATTGTTTTTGCGAAGACCGATCCGGCTGTGGGCGGGAAGGGAATTTCAGCGTTTTTAGTCGAGCCGGGATTTTCTGGGTTTCGCGTGGGGCGGCATGAGGACAAGATGGGGCAGCGGTCGTCGCCGTCGGTCGAGATTTTGCTGAACGATTGCGTGGTGCCAGTAGAGAACCGGCTGGGGGAAGAGGGGCAGGGATTGAAGATTGCGTTGAGCGCGCTCGATGGCGGGCGCATCGGGATTGCGGCGCAGGCGGTCGGGCTGGCGCAGGGCGCGCTGGAAGAGACCGTGAAGTACGCGAAGCAGCGGAAGGCGTTCGGGAAGTCCATCAGCGAATTCCAAGCGATTCAGTGGATGATTGCGGACATGCAGACGGAGATTGAAGCGGCGCGCGGGTTAGTGCACTACGCCGCGTGGTTGAAGGATGCGCATCCTACGAAAGTGGGCGCAAGTGCTTCCAAGGCCAAGCTTTACGCCAGCGAGATGGTAAACCGCGTGGTCTATAAGGCAGTGCAGGTGCATGGAGCTGTGGGATATTCGCGGGAGACGGATGTGGAACGCATGTACCGGGATGCGCGCGTGATTACGATTTATGAGGGGACGAGCGAAGTGCAGAGAATGATCATCGCGCGCGAACTGCTGGGAGCGCCGGACAAACAGAAGGTTGCGGTAAGGTAGTTTTGTTTCCCCGCTCCTCTTCTCTGCGCTATCTCCGCGTGCTCCGCGTCTCTGCGTTATCATTTTGGGAGTTTTTTCCTTGTAGTGGCCGGTCTTCAGACCGGTGCTTTTGTTTAGTCGGAGAGGCGCTGTGAAGGAGGTGCGGATGATCTCTGGCGCTCACGTCATTGTTTACAGCAAAGATGCGGAAGCGGACCGCACTTTCTTCCGTGACGTTCTCGGGTTCAAGTCTGTGGATGCAGGCCATGGCTGGTTGATCTTTGCGCTGCCACCGGGTGAGGCCGCATTCCACCCGGCCGGTGAGAACGGTCCGCATGAACTCTATTTCATGTGCGACAGCTTGAAAGCGGAGATGGATGCACTCGATAAGAAGGGTGTGCAGTGCTCCAATGTTGAGGAAGCGCGATGGGGTTCTATTACGAAGATGAAACTGCCCGGTGGAGGGGAGGTTGGGCTGTATCAGCCGAAACACCAGACCGCCCTGGGGCTTGGATGGAAATGAGGTATTCGACGAATTAGAACGCCACAAGGCGCACAGCCAAGAGTGGCTGTGCCACGAAGACAAGAAAGAATTTAACGCAGCGCCGGGCAGGTTTGGGGCTAAATCGAAGAGAGATTCCTCACATCCGCAGGCCGACGCTTTCGCAGGAGCGAAAGCGGAAGAAAAAATCGGCCCGCTCCGTTCGGAATGACGGCGGTAAGTTGGGCGGCTTGATGATGGGATTGGGAGAATAGGGTGACGACGGGGGCTGAGGGGAAGAAGAGCAGGGTGCTGAGCGGGATGCGGCCGACGGGGCGGCTGCATATTGGGCATTATTTTGGAGCGTTGCAAAATTGGGTGCGGTGGCAAAACGATCCTGCGTATGAGTGCTTTTACTTTATTGCGGATTGGCAGGCGCTGACTAGCGATTACGCGGATACGTCGGGGGTGGCGGAGAACACGCTGCAGATCATGATTGATTATCTGGCGGCGGGGCTAGATCCCGTCGGCCATAAGAATTGTGTGATTTTTCAGCAGTCGGCGGTCCCTGAGCACGCAGAGTTGCATTTGTTGCTGTCCATGGTGACGCCGCTGGGATGGCTGGAGCGCGTGCCGACGTATAAAGAAGCGTTGGAAAACGTCAAGGACAAAGACCTGCACAACTACGGCTTCCTGGGCTATCCGATTCTGCAATGCGCGGACATTGTGATTTATAGCAAGGAGGGAGCACAGCTTTACGTGCCGGTGGGAGAAGATCAGGTTTCGCATGTAGAAATTAGTCGAGAGATCGTACGTCGATTTGTACTCTTTTTTGGCAAGGAAGATTGGACAAGTGCGCCGAGAGGGGCTGCACAAGCGATTCTTGACAGCCTTAAACACAAACTGCCCGCGCGAGGCCAGAACATGTCGGCTGAACAAGCGGCAGAAGTTTCTCTAAGGCTGCTTTCGTACGACGAGAGACAGTCGCTGCTGTCAAATCATAAGATTCCTCTTCTTGAAGTTCTCACTGAACCCTCCGTACTTTTGACAAAGACCGCGCGAATACCGGGGTTGGATGGGCGGAAGATGTCGAAGAGTTATGGGAATGCGATTACGTTGAGCGAGACGGATGAGGAGATTCGAAAGAAGACGAAGGTGATGGTGACGGACCCGGCGCGGAAGAGGCGGACGGATCCGGGAAATCCGGACGTGTGTCCGGTGTATGACTGGCATAAACTGTTCTCGGCGGAAGAGCTCGGGCGGCTGGAGTGGGTGCGGCAAGGGTGCACGACAGCAGGGATTGGGTGCATCGAGTGTAAAGCGGCAATGGCGGAAAATCTGATCAAGTGGATCGCGCCGGTGCGGGAGCGAAGAGTGAAGTACGAGAAGAATCCGAAGCGGGTGTTGGAGATTTTGGATGCGGGGTCGAAGGAGGCGCGGGCGGTGGCTCAGGGGACGATGGAACGTGTGCGCGAGGCGGTGTTTGGATGGAAGAAAAAGAGAGGCGAAATAGAAGTAATGAAGTAACGAGGTAAAGAAAGAATAGAAATGGCGACGCCGTACAAAATAAATATTCCGATGTATGAGGGCCCACTTGACCTGCTACTGGATTTGATCAAGCAGCAGAAGATGAATATTCACGACATCCAAATTTCGCAGATCACCGCGCAATACCTCGATTACTTGCACAAGCTGGAAGAGCTGGATGTGGATGTGTCGGCGGAATTTATTTATATGGCGGCTACGCTGATTTACATCAAGAGCAAGATGCTGCTGCCGCCGGATCCCCTGGGGGAGACGGAAGACGCCTCGGGCGATCCGCGGGCGGAGTTGGTGCAACGCTTGGTAGAACACGAAAAGTTCAAGAATGCGGCGCAGCTTTTGTACCAGAAGCAGCAGATTGAAGAGAACGTTTGGTCGAAGCCGGACAAGTCGCTCTACAACGACGAAGGGACTGAAGGCGAGCTGGTCGTTTCGCTGGTAGATTTGGTGAAAGTGTTCCAGCAGGTGCTGGAACGAAAGAAGGAAGTTTCGCGGATCGAGCTGCGGCACGAGGAGTTTACCGTGGCGCAGATGATTGCGGCGTTGCGGGCGCAGATTCTGGCGAGCGCGGAGAGTGCGGTGAATTTGATTCACTTTTTTGAGGCTTGTCCTTCGCGGCACGCGATGATTGTGGCGTTCTTGGCGGTGCTGGAGATGGTGAAGCTGCAGGCGGTGGCGCTGGTGCAGGAGAAGCAGTTTGGAGATATTTTGGTGCGGAGGCATAAGATGTTTGATTTGGTGTTTGATGAGAGTGGCGGGATTAAGCAGATTGATGAGGAGTACCGATAAAGAAGTTGACGGTCGACAGTTGAAAGTCAAAAGAAGGAAAAAGATAACGCAGAGACGCAGAGCGCGCGGAGAAATCGCAGAGAAGAGAAAACAGCATGACTAACGAAGAACGAAAAGCGGCGTTGGAAGCGATTATTTATGCGGCGGATGAGCCGGCTACGATCGAGCAACTGGCGAAGGCGCTGGGTGAGGAAAAGCTGGCGGTGCAGGCTTCGCTGGATGAGTTGGTGGCGAGCTATGCGACCGAAGAGCGCGGGATCGAGGTGCGCGCGGTGGCGGGCGGGTACAAGCTATATACCAAGCCGCAGCAGCATGACGTGGTGCGGCGGTTCATCAAGAGCTTGCGGCCTCCGCTGCGGCTTTCGATGCCGGCGCTGGAGACGCTGGCGGTGATTGCTTACAAGCAGCCGGTGACGTCGCCGGAGATTTCGGAGATTCGCGGAGTGAACACGTCGGGCGTGATCAGCACGCTGCTGGACAAGCATCTGATTACCACAGCGGGGCGGAAAGAAGTGATGGGGCGGCCGATTTTGTACAAGACGTCGAAGGAATTTTTGATGCGGTTTGGGTTGAGCGATCTGGAGGAGTTGCCGAGCTTGAAGGAGTTTGAAGCGCTGGCGCGGGAAGCGCTGGGCAGCGATGAAGGATTTGCGCCGGTGGAGAATGGGTCGACGGACGAAGCGAGCATTGCAGCGGCACCGGCGGAGAACGCGGCAAGTGCGGCGATGGAAGCGCGGGAAGAGTTGCTCGAAGAGACGGCGGCGAATAATGAGGGGATGCCGGAGGCGGGGAACGGCGAAACGCAGAAGGCCGCGGCGGCGGGGGAGTGAAGAAGAAAGTGGCGAGTGACGAGAAAAAGATAACGCAGAGACGCAGAGGACGCTGAGATTCGCAGAGAAGAAGGTCGCTTGGAGAGAAGTTCGTAGGTCATGAGCAAAGATTGGCGCACCATCCTCCGATTTGCCACCCTGGGCTTGGCGATCACGGCCTTCTTCTTGGTCTTCGATAGAATAGATTTCTTCAGTAAGAGTTGGATAGAGATTTGGATATTCTGGGCGTCTCTCGTAATTTGTCCCGGGTTGTTCGGGCTGGCCCTCCTCGAGGGCGGGGGCGAGTTGCCGATGTCAGACTCCGGGCTCGTGTGGTTTGTCGTTGGGCTGGTCAACTTTGCATTTTACGCAGTAGTTAGAGGAGCGTTCCTCGCGTGGCGAAAAAAGCCGGACGAATCCGCTACAAGCTAGGTCGCATGTCATGGAAAGAAGGGGGGACTGAAGTCCGCCCCACATAGAAGCCAATAAAAAGACACCGAAAGATAAGAAAGAAGAAATGGAAGAAAGACTGCAGAAGATTATTGCGCGGGCGGGGATTGCTTCGCGGCGGCATGCGGAGCTGCTGATTACCAGCGGACAGGTGCGCGTGAATGGACATGTGGTGCGGGAGCTGGGGACGAAGGCGGACGCGGCGAAGGACCGGATTGAGGCGGCGGGAAGAGTCGTCGAAGCGAAGGAGGGGCGGCGCGTTTATATCGTGCTGAACAAGCCGCCGGAAGTGGTGTCGGCGATGGCGGACCCGGAAGGGCGCAAGACGCTGCGGAATTGTCTGCGGGGGCTGCCCGAGCGAGTGTTTCCGGTGGGGAATCTGGAGTATGCGGCTTCGGGGCTGGTGTTTTTGACGAATGACGGGGACCTGGCAGCGCAACTGCTGAAGAACTGGGCGCAATTGGAGCAGGTCTATCAGGTGAAGATAAAAGGAATGTTGACGCTCCTGGACCTGGAGCGGCTGGGAAAAGAGATTGGCGTGCGGATGCAGACGGTGCGGCAGCCCGATGCGACGCGCGGCCGCGCGGCGAATTATTGGTACGAAGTGCGGATGCGAGATTCAAAGAAGGAAGAGTTGCGGCGCGCGTTGTTCAAGGAGATGCATCCGCTGGAGAAGTTGAAGAGGATTGGGTTGGGACCGCTGTCGGTGGAGGGGATTCCGCGGGGAAGATACCGGATGATCGAGCAGAAAGATGCCGAGAAGTTGCTGAAGTTTGAGAAGAGTGGGCAACGAAATGAGGAAAAAAACAGGAACTTAACGCAGAGAGCACGGAGACCACAGAGAACGCAGAGAAGAGAGAGAAAGACACCGGTCTAAAGACCGGCCACTACACACGCCCTGCGTCCTAGTAAGAAATGGCGCAGCATGCTGTGCCCCTAAGAAAACGGCGGTTGTGGCAACCTCGCGGGAGAATCCAGGGACGATGGCGTTGGAAAGATTGCAGAAAATTATGGCGGCTTGCGGGATTGCGTCGCGGCGCAAGGCGGAGGAAATTATTGCGGCTGGGCGCGTGACGCTGAACGGAAAAGTTGTGGTGGAACAGGGGACGAAGGCCGACCCGGAACGAGATGTGATTTGCGTGGATGGCGCGCCGCTGAAGAGCCGGGAGCGGCTGCTGTATTTCCTGCTGAACAAGCCGAAAGGTTATGTGACCACGGTGAGCGATCCCGAGGGGCGGCCGACGGTGATGGAGCTGGTGAAGAATTGTCCGGAGCGCGTTTATCCGGTGGGACGGCTGGATTATGCGAGCGAGGGATTGTTGCTGATGACGAATGATGGAGCGCTGGCACAGAAGCTGACGAAGGCCGGTTCGCACGTGCCCAAAAGTTATCTGGTGAAAATCAGCGGAAAGCCGGACGAGCGGGCGATTGCGCGTTTGCGGGCGGGAATCACGATTGAGCTGGAGGATGGTGAACGGGTGAAGACTTCGCCCGCGAAAATTCGTTTGGCGGAGGATGGGACGAATCCGTGGTATGAGGTGATTCTGATCGAAGGCCGGAATCGTCAGATCCGGCGAATGTTTCAGAGTGTGGGATTCCTGGTAGAGAAAATCAAGCGCGTGCAACTGGGGCCGCTGGTTTTGGATGTGGCTCCGGGAAAGTTTCGATCGCTGACGGTGCGGGAAGTGGCGAAACTGAAAAGCCTTTGAGAGTTAAAGAATGGCCACTACGCAAGCCTGCGGATTGGCGGCAGGACATTGGGCGCGGTAAACTGGAAAGGATGACGCGAACGATTGAAGACCTGATTCCGGATTACCTTCGCGGGCTGCCCGTCTACGTTCCGGGAAAACCAATTGAAGAAGTGGAGCGCGAGCTGAAGATTCATGCGGTGAAGCTCGCTTCGAATGAAAACCCCCTGGGGCCTTCGCCGAAAGCGATTGCGGCGGCGCACGCCGTGCTGGGGGACGCGAACCGGTATCCGGATGGCGGGACGCACTTGTTGCGTAAAGCGCTGGCGGAGCGGCGAGGAGTTTCGCTGGAAGAGATTTTTATCGGATTGGGTTCAAGTGAAATTATTGATCTGGCGGCCCGCGTGCTTTTGCGCCCAGGCCTGCTGGGGCTGACGTCAGAGGGGACTTACGCGCCGTTCTCCGTGGCGATTCGGGCGAGCGGGGCGGAATTGGTGCTGGTGCCACAACGGGAGTTTGCGTTTGACTTGAAGACCATGGCGAAGGCCATCACGCCGAAAACCGGCGTGATTTATCTGGCGAATCCGAATAATCCGACGGGCAGCGCGTTTGGGCGCGAAGAGTTCGACGAGTTTCTCGCGAGCGTTCCGGACGGCGTGCTGGTGGTGCTGGATGAGGCGTACATCCACTACGCGTTGAGCATGGGGCTGCGGGATTCGGAAGAGGCCTACTGCAAGAGAAAGAATCTGTTGATTCTGCGGACGTTTTCGAAGGTGTACGGGTTGGCGGGATTGCGCATCGGCTACGCCATCGGGCGGCCGGAGTTGCTTGCGGCGATGAATAAATTGAAAACGCCGTTTAATACGTCGGGAGTGGCGCAGGCAGCGGCGCTGGCGGCGCTGGACGACAAAGAGCACGTGGCGCGCGGTATCGAGACAAACGCTGTCGAGCGAAAGCGCATGATCGCGACGCTGGAGATGATGGGATTTCGACCGGTTCGGAGCGAAGCGAATTTTGTGTTCATCAACGTGGGTCCTAGCGCAAAGGTGCTCAGCGACGATCTGCTGCGTCTTGGCGTGATTGTGCGGCCACTGGCATGGATGGGCTTTCCGGAAGCAATTCGCGTTTCCGTGGGAACGGCTGAAGAGAACAGCAAACTGTTCACGGCGCTTGGCCAGCTCCTGCCGGAACGCGCAGTAAAGGATGAACTCGCCGCGTCATGAGAGTGATCCTCCCGCGTGACGCAAAGTGCGGCGCCGATACTGTCACCGGCATTTTGAAAAGCTGCAAGACGATTGCGGTGGTGGGGTTGTCGTCGAATCCGATGCGGCCGAGCTATGGCGTGACGGAATACATGCAGTGCGCGGGATACCGGATCATTCCGGTGAATCCGAATGAGACGGAAGTGCTGGGGGAGAAGAGTTATGCACGGCTGGAGGATGTGCCGGAAAAGATAGATATCGTGAATGTGTTCCGGCGCGCGGAGGATGTGCCGACAGTGGTGGAGAGCGCGATTCGCGTTGGTGCCAAAGTGGTTTGGATGCAGTCGGGAATTGAGAACGAAGCGGCGGCGGAGAAGGCGCGGTCGGCGGGGATGATAGCGATCGAGGATGCTTGCATTTTGGTGGAGCATCGGAGGAGAGCAAAAGAATTGAAGTAATCGGTGAGTCGGCATTGAGAAGAAATAGACGCCCGCGCGGGAGTGATGCGCGGGCGTTTTGTTTCAAGAGGCAAAAAAGATTGAAGAAAAAGATTTAACGCAGAGGACACAGAGGTCGCAGAGAGCGCAGAGAAGAGAGGAAAGAGGAGTCAGCGGGGCAAAGGGAAAACGAGGAGGCTGCGCTTGCCGGGGATGACGACGGCGAGGGAGCGGCCGTCGGGGGAGATGGCGAATTCGCGGAAGCTCAGTCCGTGGAAGATAGGAATGGGCGTGGGTTGCGAGACGGGAATTTCGTGATTTGCAGGGATCGGCGCAAGCGGAGGAAGGTCGATCCAGACGAGGTCGCCGGATTTTTTTTCGAGAGAGCGCTTGAGAAGGATGCGCGATTCGTCGGGCGACCAGCGGAGGACGCCGAGGCCGATGCGGAGGCGGGCTACGCGGTTGAGCGAAGTGAGATCGCGAATTTCGAGAATTTCCTTGTCGAGGAAGTAGGCAACTTTTTTGCCGCTGGGGGAAACGCTCACGCCGCCTTCGTAGCCTTCGAGCGTGGCTAGCTCCTTGTCATCGTCGCTGAGCAGGTTTAGGCGTTGGAGGCGGGAAGGGCCGGTGAGGTTGCGATCCTGTTCGACGGCGATGGCGGAATTTGCGCCGGGCATCCATGCGATGTCACGGAAGGTGCGGCCCTCGTAAAAAGAGGGAAGAGGACCGGAGGCGGGGCGCGTAAACTTCAGTGCGAAGAGTTGGCGGGGTTTCACGGCTTCCGAGAGAAAGGCGATGGTGGCGTTGTCGGGAAGCGCAGCGGGGTTGGCGGCGTCGAGGATTACGTTTTCACCTTTGTTGATGCGGATTTCCCGACCGGAGTCGTCGAAGAGCAGCGTCTGGAAGGAGTCTTCGGCTCGGCCGGAATCGTCAACGACGGTGGTGGTTAGAAGCTCGGCAAGGATCACGCGGCCATTGGGGGACCAGCGAAAGGAATTGACGATGTAGCTGAAGGGCTGGCTGCCGCGGGTATACTTCTGGCCTTCGAGAAGGCGGCGGCGTTTGCCGTTCGCTTCCTGGAGCCAGATGTCGTCGTGCTCGAGGTCGTAGAGTTTTGTTTTCAGTCTGCGATAGACGGAATAGACCATGCGGCCGTCGGGAGCGTAGGCGAAGGCGGTGACTTCTTCGTCGATGGATTGGAGAGGCTTGTCGAGATTTTGAGCTTTGGTGGAGGGCAGTGAACAGCAGCCCACGAGCGCGCACGCCAGCGAACAAAGCCGCCGGAGCCAGCGAAATCGGCTGAGAGAATAGGGACAGGTCATTGTTTGGGGCCGGGGTGCGGGCCGGTGAACTCGGAACAACAGGGCTTTTGCGCGGGCTTGAATTCCATGAATTCAATGCGGGTGTCGTCAGGGTCGTAGAGATTGAGCTGCCATTTACCGTCGCGGCCGACTCTCGGCTGTTCGCTGGTTTCCAATCCGTTCTTCCCCAGTTTCTCCTGCGCCCTCTTGATGTCCACGACCCCGAGCGAGATGTGATTCATCACCCCGAGAGTGTGATGGCTGGCGTCGGGTGCGACCCTTAGCATGTATTCGAGCCAGTCGACGCCGTCGGGAACCTGCATGGCAACCCAGTTCGTCTCGTCGCTCTTCATCCCGCCCTGCCAATAGAGATGGAAACCGAGGATGTCCTTGTAGAAGTGGTCTATAGCGTCGCGATCGTGGACAACAAAGCCCGCGTGGATCAAATGGTTGCTCACGGAGCGGTCGTTGGGCCTGAGCCCGGCAGTCTGGCGCTCCTCGAAAGCAATGCGGTTGCCTTCGGGATCGCGAACGCTAAAGGACACGAGCCGCCCTGACCTCCTCACCTCAAGCTCAGGCTGCTCTCCGCTGACGGCGAGAAATTTGCGCATCGCTTCGAGGTCCGAAGTTGCGAGGGCGACCTCTTCGAGCAAAGTTGACGGGCGGCGCTGCTCCACAAGGTCAAGCTCGACGAACTGCTGGTCGCTTATCCAAAAACATCGGAGGTGCGAGTTCTCACAAGCGTCCTTGTTCGGTCCAGGTGTCAGTCCTAGCACGTCTTGGTAGAAATTGATGGCCAGGTCCGGTCGGGTCACATGAAAACGGACGTGGGAGATACCCAAGATCGGCGGGCGCCGAACCGCGTTCTGCTGGGCAAAAGTTGCGCTTCCGGCAAACAGAATAGTGATTGTCAAGGCGAGTTGTCTCATGGGCCATCCTCAGGAGGTGGGTGAAGACCGCAATTTTATCTTACGAATTTCGTCGAGGCGAGCGCGGAGGCGGGCCTCGAAGCCCTGGTCGGTGGGCTTGTAATAAGTGCGGCTGGCGAGATTGTCGGGGAGGCAGGACATGTCGGTGACTTTTTCTTCGAAATTGTGGGCGTACTTGTAGCCTTCGCCGTAGCCGATATTTTTCATGAGGCCGGTGACGGCGTTGCGGAGGTGGAGGGGGACGGGTTCGGCTTCGGTTTTGCGGACATCTTCCATGACAGCGCCGTAGCCAGTGTAAAGCGCGTTGGATTTGGGCGCGAGCGAGAGGTAGACGGCGGCTTGGGCGAGGGCCAGATGGCCTTCCGGCGCGCCAAGAAAGTCGAAGGCGTCTTTCGCTGCTAGGGTGACGGAGAGCGCGCCGGGTTCGGCCAGGCCGATGTCTTCACTGGCCATGCGCACCATCCGTCGCGCGAGATAGAGTGGATCTTCGCCGGATTCGAGCATGCGCGCAAGCCAGTAGAGGGCGGCGTCCGGATCAGAATTGCGGACGGATTTGTGCAGCGCGGAGATGAGGTTGAAATGCTCCTCGCCGGCTTTGTCGTAGCGGAGGAGTTTTCGTTGCAACACATCTTCGAGCAGCTCCGGGGTGATAGTGCGCACACCTTTATCGCCGGGCTGGGCGCTTCGGACGGCAAGTTCCAGGGTGTTGTAGGCGGCCCGAGCGTCGCCGTTCGCGAAGGATGCGATGCGAAAAAGAATGTCGTCCGAGGCTTCAACGGAATCGTTTCCGTATCCATGCTCTTTGTCATTGAGGGCGCGGCGAAGCAGTTCAGCGATTTGCGGCGTGGTGAGCGGATCGAGAACGTAAACCTTGGTGCGGGAAAGCAGCGGCGAGATGACTTCGAAGGAAGGATTCTCCGTCGTGGCGCCGATGAAGATGATGTGGCCGGCCTCGACGTGCGGAAGGAAAGCGTCCTGCTGCGCTTTGTTGAAGCGGTGAACTTCGTCGACGAAGACGATGGTGCGATGGCCGGAGCGGGATTTATGTTCGGCTACGGCCATGACTTCCTTGATTTCCTTGATTCCGGCGAGAACCGCGCTGAACGAAACGAATTCGGAGCTGGTCAGGCGCGCGATGAGCCGCGCGAGCGTCGTTTTACCGCAGCCCGGCGGTCCCCAGAAGACCATGGAGCCAAGATTGTCGTTTTCAATCTGAACGCGGAGCGATTTCCCGGGGCCGAGAAGTTTTTCCTGGCCGATGAATTCATCAAGCGTGCGCGGGCGCATGCGCTCGGCGAGCGGCTGGTTGGCGGCGGGCACGTCGGGCTCGGGAGCCGGTCGCGGCAATTTTGAGAAGAGGCTCACGTTATTTGGACGTTCGCACGGCGTCTGGCGTTTTGGGCGGCTGCGAAGGAGCAGAGGGTTGGATGCCCGAGGCTGACATGGAGTTTCTTTGACGGGCAGCCTCGTAAAAAACGACCGCAGCCGCAGCGGCGGCGTTCAGGGATTCGATGCCACTGGCCATGGGAATGCGGATGCGCGCATCGGTGCTACGCTCGACTTCTTCGGGAAGACCGGCGCCCTCGTTGCCGACGAGAAGGGCTACTGGCTGGCACCAATCGACTTCCCAGGGGGCGAGCAGAGGCTGTTCCCCGTCACGCGGTTCGTGAACGCTCGAAGCGAGCGTGCGAACGCCTGCGACCTTCAGTTGCGCAAGAAGAATGGAAAGCGACATCCCCGCGAGGATGGGAAGATGCAGAGCTGCACCAGCGGAGGCGCGCAGAGCTTTCGGCGAGAACGGGTTTGCGGTGCCGCTAATCCCGGAAGCGGCCGTCGCGGCGCCAGTCGCGCCAAACGCGGCAGCGGTGCGCAGTATCGTTCCCACATTGCCGGAATCCTGGACGCCTGCCAATACCACCAACAAAGGAGCGCACGCGGAGAGAGGAGCGCGCACGAAATCATCGAAGGAGGTCTCCCGAGGGTGAACCAACGCCGCGACACCTTGCGGGTGTTCGGTGTCGGCGAGACCTTCAAACAAGCGGTCCGTAGTGCGGAGGACGGGAAATGCCATTTCTGGCCGGTCGATGAAGGAAGACAGTCGTTCGTGGTGGCGCTCGCCGGATTCGCTGAAGAGCACAGCTTGAATGCGGCAACCGGAACGTAGAGCCTCTTCGACGAGCCGGACGCCCTCGACGCCGACGAAGCCGTCCTCCGTTGGCAAGCCACCGCGAAGAGCCACGCGGAACTCCTTGAGCCAGCGATTGTCCCGGCTGGTAAGGAGCACGGGCTCACCTGCGAAGCGAGGGTTTCGGGCGGTTTTTCCTGGCGTAGCCATTACGTGGAGCGTAGCAAATTCCTGGCACCGGACGCCAATTCCGGGTAGCCATGGCCGCCTATCGGAGAGACAGGAGCAGTAAACTAGCTCATCTGCAAGCTCTTATTGCACGGGTTGAGGGGGTATGGTAGCGTCGCCCAAATAAGGGCAGCGCTGGCAGGGCGCTGCAGGGTGGCGTCACGACATCGCCAAAGGCCAAAAAATTGCCGGCTGAACTGCTGCGTGTCAATGGACAATCCCCGGAACCGGACCTGTTGCGCTATGCGGCAGATTTTATTGCACGGGGAAGTGTGATTGCCATTCCCACGGACACGTTCTACGGGCTGGCAGCGGACCCGTTTAACCTTGCCGCAGTCGATGAAATTTACCGCGTGAAGGGGCGCCCGGAAACCAGGGCGCTGCCAATCCTCGTGAATTCGATCGAGCAAGCCATTCTGCTGGCACGGGAAGCGCCGCGTAAATTTTTGCGGCTCGCTCAGGCGTTCTGGCCAGGAGGATTGACGTTGGTGGTGAACGCGGCGCAGCGTATCCCCCTGAAAGTTACGGCCGGCACGGGCCGCATCGCATTGCGCTGGCCGAATAGCACGCTGGTGCGGCGCTTGATCGACGAATTCGAAGGCCCGGTCACGGGGACGAGCGCCAACATTTCCAGTTTTCCGTCGTGTTCGAACGCGGAGCAAGTGATGAAGCAGCTCGGCCCAAGGCTGCCGCTCGTGCTGGATACGGGTGAAACCGGCGGGGCGCTGGCGTCGACCATCGTGGAGCTGACTGGCGACACCTGGAGGGTCGGCAGGGAAGGGGCCATTTCGGTGGCGGAAATTGAGAAGGCACTGGAATAAAAACCAAACTCGTCAGCACGAGGCGGCGCCTGTTAGTTAGTTTCCGCCCGGATGAACTGTCGCGAGGAAATTGTAGTTGCCAGTCGAAGGCAGATCGAGCGTGCCGAGCGAGCGGCGGTGCACAGAAACAACATCGTTGAACCACAGCGGCAAATAAGGAAGATCCTCCGCCAGAGTTTTCTGCACCTCACTGCAGAGAGCTTTCCTTTTTTCCTGATTCATTTCCACGCGAATCTGGTCCGTGAGCGCGTCAATGCGCGCGTTGCGATAGTGCCCGCGATTAGCGCCGTCGGGCGGAAAGCGTTTCGACGAGAAAGCATACTCAAAAAAATCTGGATCGGTGTTGGCGCCCACCCATCGCTGGTAGGTCATCTGAAAATTTCCCTTGGCAACATCGGAGAACAGCGTGGCGAGCTCGAGCGGCCGAAGTTCGAGCTGGACGCCCACGCGCCGCCACTGTTCCTGAAGCGCTGCGCCGATCAAGCGAGCTTGCTCTTCAGTCGAGCATTTCAGCGTGAGCCGCAGCCGCACGCCATCCTGCTTGCGAGCGAACCCTGCAGCATCGAGAACCTGCTCGGCACGCGCGGGATCGTAAGCATACTGCGCGACATTTGGTTCCGCGGCCCAGTGATCCGGCGGCAGCACGCCAGCCGCGAGCTTCGCCTGCCCGTCGAGCAGATAGCGGACGAGCGCTTCGCGGTCCGTCGCCAGCGCGAGAGCTTGCCGAATTTCGCGATGTGACAGCACGGAATCTTCGAGATTGAAGCCGAGGTAAGTAAGATTCGTGCCGGAGCGATCGCTGACGGCCAGATCACGCTGGCGCGCCAGGACAGGAATGATGTCCGGCGAAAGCGAACTCATCTCTAGATCAGCAGAGCCTTTGCGAAGTTCAAGCGCGCGAACCACCCCGTCGGGAACGACCCGGAATCGCACGCGAGCAAGTTGGGGCGCCTCGTGGAAGTATTCAGGATTGCGCTCGACCACAACCTCTTCGTCCTGCGACTGCTTTACAAAACGAAATGGGCCGGAGCCAACGGGATGGCGCGAAAAATCGACAGCAGCGTTCGCAGGAACGATACCGATCGCGGTAGGAATGAGATTCACAGTGAACGAAGCGTAAGGTTGGCTGAGATGAAAGATGACCGTGGCGTCGTCGGGCGCTTCGATAGAAGTGACCATGCGAAGCGCACCACGTTTTGGTGATTTGCTCGCGGGATTCATGATGAATTCGAAAGTCGCTTTGACGTCGGCGGAAGTCAGTGCGCGGCCATCTTGGAAGTGTACAGCGCGGCGGAGATGGAAGACGTAAGTGACCGGGTCGGGCGTCGACCAGGATTCCGCAAGATCGCCGTGGAAATTCATCTGAGTGTCGCGCTCCAGCAGCCCGCTGAAGAGCAGCCCATCAATCCGTTGCGATTGCGAATCCGTGGCAAAGCGCGGGTCGAGGTTCGTGGGGCTGGATTCGATGAGGAAAGTGAGCGAAGAGGGATCGCTGTGAGCCGAATGCGAACAGGAAGAGACGCAGAACGAAGCAACGAAGCAAGGAAGCAAAAAGGTAATGAAAGGACGGAACGTCGAGAAAGAGCGGTTAGCGGGGCGGAGCATAGGATATTTTACCGAGGATCGCCGGGCCGCGCGCTCCGGTTGCGGAGGGGAGGTTCGCCGGCCGCTGATGAAATGTCTCGTAGGCGAGAAGGGCAAACGCGAAAGCCTCCTTGGCATCTTCGGGAATCCCAAGTCGCCCGGAAGGGAGCATTTCGATGCTGGGAAGGGCGGCCGAAAGTTGCGCCAGGATCAACGGATTTTGCGCCCCACCGCCAGAAACAATGAGTTGGTCAATCTTGGTTTTCGGCAGAACAAAACGGTTCAGGGCATCGACGACTGAAAGTGCCGTGAACATCGTAGCTGCTCGGATGAGATCGTTGGGCTTGGCGCGATGGCGCCGGCCGAGGGCGAGCATTTTTTTCAGATAAGCATGTCCATAGTATTCGCGCCCGGTGGACTTTGGCGGGGCAAGCTTCAAGTAGGGATCCCGCAAGAGTTCGTCGAGGAGCGCGGGATGGCTGCGGCCTTGTGCCGCGAGTTGTGCGTTCTTGTCGAAGCGCTGCCGGCCTCGCGAGAAATGCGAGACCAGCGCATCAATGAGCATATTGGCCGGGCCGGTATCGAAAGCAAAGACTTGTTGCGGTTTGGCCGCGCGCGGAAGAACGGTGACGTTGGCGATACCGCCAAGGTTGAGCGACACGCGGCCAAATTTATCGTGGCGATACAACAGATAGTCGGCGTAAGGAACAAGCGGGGCGCCTTGGCCTCCGAGCGCCATATCCGCGGGACGGAAATCGCCAACGGTGGTGATGCCCGTACGCGCGGCGATAACCGATGGCTCTCCGATCTGAAGCGTGGACGCCGTTCGTGAACCGAAAAAGGGAAGCGGTCGCCCCTGATGGAAGATGGTCTGCCCGTGGCTTCCGATCAGCGAGATTCGTTTTGGCGAGACACGGAATTTGCGGCAAGCGGCAATTGCAGCGTCGGCAAAGAGTTCTCCGAAACGAAAATTCAACTGGCTCATCGTGCCTGCAGTGATTGGTTGTTGTTCCGCCACACGAAGTATTTCCTTACGAAGCGCGGGAGGAAATTTGACGGAAGTGTGCCCGAGCAGCTTGGCGTTCAGACTTGGCGGCGCGCCGCCAATGCGTGCGAGCGAAACGTCAATGCCGTCGGCTGAAGTGCCTGACATCATGCCGAGTACGAGCATCGGTTTTTCGCTCATGAGATTTGTTTTTTCAACTCCGCGAGGAGATTCAGCGCATCGAGCGGTTTCAACTGGTCGAGGTCAGCCCCCCGCAATTTCTCAAGCACCTCGCGGTCCAGAGCGGTAAAAAGTACCTGCTGATTGCCGTTCTTCTGCGCAAGGTCGGAAGCGCCGGGAGAAAGCGTCTCGCTAAGCTCGTGCTCGCTCTGTTCATGTCTTTTCAAGACTTCACGAGCGCGCTCAATCACGCTGCGAGGCAGGCCCGCGAGGCGCGCAACTTCGATACCGTAGCTCTTGTCTGCGCTGCCGGGTTCGACGCGGCGCAGGAAAATGATTTCGCTCGGCGTTTCTTTGACGGAAACGTGAACATTCTTGACCGTCGGAAGCAGATCGCCAAGCTCCGTCAATTCGTGATAGTGCGTGGCGAAGAGCGTCCGCGCCCGCGTATGCTTCTGCAGGTGTTCGACGACAGCCCAGGCGATGGACAGCCCGTCGAACGTAGCGGTACCGCGACCCACTTCATCGAGGAGCACGAGACTCGCGGGAGTGGCGTGATTCAAGATCGCTGCGACTTCGCTCATTTCGACAAGAAACGTCGACCGCCCGCGCGCAAGATTGTCGCTTGCTCCAATGCGCGTGAAAATGCGGTCGGTGATCGGCAGCTTCGCCTGGCGCGCCGGAACAAAGCTGCCCATTTGCGCCATCAGTACGATCAGCGCGGACTGCCGCAGATATGTGGACTTCCCACCCATGTTCGGCCCGGTGATAAGCAAAAGCTGCTGCCTCCCGGGCTCAAAGCAAAGATCGTTGGGAACAAATCGCTCACCTCTTTGGCGCAGCAGCTCTTCGATCACTGGATGCCGCCCGCCGATGATAAGGAGTTCGCCAGTGGAGTTGAATTCAGGCCGTGCATAGCCACGATCCGCAGCCAGTTTGGCGAACGCCGTCAGGACGTCCATCTGCGCGACAGCCGCGGCCGTACGACGCAAGCGCGCGGCCTTTGCGGCAACGGAAGCGCGCACCTCGATAAAAAGCTGCCGCTCGATCTCCACGATGCGTTCGTCGGCTGCGAGAATCTTCCGCTCGTATTCCTTGAGCTCCAAGGAAGTAAATCGCTCGGCGTTGACCAGCGTTTGCTTGCGCTCATAATCTGCCGGAGCGAGATGCAGGTTCGCTTTCGAGATCTCAATGTAGTAGCCAAAAATCTGGTTGAAGCGAATTTTCAGCGAGCCGATGTTCGTGCGTTTGCGCTCGCGCTCTTCCATGGCGGCGATGATCTGCTTACTGTTCTGGCTGAGGTCGCGCAGTTCGTCGAGTTCGGCGTGATAGCCGCTGCGGATCATTCCCGGATCGGTGGCCAGGGCCGGCGGCTCGTCCGAAATGGCGCGTTCCAGCCGCTCGCGCACGTCCGCGAGTTCGTCGATTTCCTGGTGGAGGTCACGAAGCAACTCGCTGCCGCCAGCGGGAGGCGGCGTGAGGAAATTCTTGAGTACCGGAAGCTGCACCAGCGACTTGCGCAGTGCCACGAGCTCCCGCGGAGTCGCAAGCCCCAGCGTGATCCTGCTGGTAAGCCGTTCGAGGTCGAGGATGCCCTTGAGTTCCTTGCGAATTTCGCCGCGGACGACTGTTTGTTGCACCAAATGTGCGACTGCATTGAGGCGGGCCTCGATGGCCTCGCCCTCGATGAGCGGACGCAGGACCCAGGAACGCATTAGCCGCGCGCCCATACCGGTCACCGTGACATCCAGAGCGGCAATCAGAGTGGTGGGGCCAATCGTGCGCCCGGCTTCCTCTGTAAAGATCGGCGCCAGCAGCTCCAGATTGCGCACCGAGACAGGATCGAGCACCAGAGCATCGTGTTGCTCGTAGTAGCGCACACGGTCGAGATGCCGCAATGCTTCGACGCCAGACGCATCCAAATTGTCTTTTCCAGGCGCCGAGCGGTCGCCTCGCGCGGCGTTTTCGCGGAGGTAGTGAACGATAGCACCCGCGGCAGCCAGCGCTTGCGAGTGATCGTCAAGGCCGAAACCGGTCAGTTCCGCGACGCCGAACTGCTCGCGCAGAATGCGTTCCGCATAGTCACGCTGAAAAACCCATTCTTCCAGGCGGGATTCCACGCCGCCAACGCCTTCCAGGAGCGAAGTCTTGGCAGTCTCGAACAACTGTTGCGGACGCGGAAGCAGCGTTTCCCTCGGATGCAGCAATTGAAGTTCGTCGCGAAGATCGTCATCAGCGCGCGCGCCGGAGAATTCCGTGGCCTGAAATTCGCCTGTGGATAGGTCCACAAAAGCGAGGCCGATGGGCGAACCCGAAGCATGTTTGGCGACGGACGCGAGAAAATTATTTTCGCGCGCGTCGAGAAGGGCCACGTCCGTGGCAGTCCCCGGTGTGATGACCCGCACAACTTCGCGCCTTACCAGTTTTTTGCCTGGCCCGGGCTGCTCCATCTGATCGCAGATCGCGATCTTGAACCCCGCCCGGATCAAGCGGGCGATGTAGCCTTCGGCGGCGTGGTACGGAACGCCGCACATGGGAATCGGTTGGCCCTTTTCGCGGTTGCGCGAAGTGAGCGTAATCTGAAGCTCGCGCGCAGCGATCATCGCATCTTCGTAGAAAAGTTCGTAGAAGTCGCCGAGTCGGAACATCAGCAGCGCGTGTGGATAGCGCGCCTTGATGGCGTGATACTGCTGCATTAGCGGTGTTGTAGGTTCGCTCATTCTTCAGGTGTCAGTTTTTTCTGCGCCGTTCCCTGTTTTTTCCCAGTGTCTGGAGGGGCGCCGCATGCTGCACCCTCCTGGACACGCTGCAAACTGCCGAAAGTAATTGTAGGGCCCGCCTTCTGAGGCGGGCCGCTCTTCATGAGTAATCCGGGTGAGCCACTCTTTCATTCCTTGATGCCCAGCTGCGTCAGCAAGAACGCATAATCCAGGGCAATCTCGCGCAGATAATCATACCGGCCGGAAGCCCCGCCGTGTCCCGCACCCATGTTAGTTTTCAGCAGCAGCGCATTCGCATCGGTTTTCAACGTGCGCATTTTTGCAACATATTTCGCCGGTTCCCAGTACATCACTTGGCTGTCGTTCACTCCTGTTTTTGCCAAAATCGCAGGATAGGCCTTGCGCTCCAGGTTGGTGTACGGACAATACGTCTTCATATAGAAATAATCTTCCGCAATTTGCGGATTGCCCCACTCCTCGTATTCGCCCACGGTCAGCGGGAGCGAAGCATCGAGCATTGTGTTCAAAACGTCGACGAAGGGCACGTGGCTGATAACCATGCGAAAAAGATCCGGGCGCATGTTCGTCACCGCACCCATCAGCAGCCCGCCGGCGCTGCCACCCTCAATGACGAGTTTTTCCGACGTAGTGTAGTGCTGCGCGATGAGGTATTCGGCCGAAGCAAGGAAGTCCGTGAATGTATTGCGCTTTTGCTTCATGCGCCCGGCATCGTGCCACGGTTTCCCAAGCTCTCCGCCGCCGCGAATGTGCGCGATGGCGTAGATCACGCCACGGTCCAGCAAGCTGAGCCGGTTCGAATTGAAATTGACCGGCATGGAAATCCCATAGCTGCCGTAACCATAGAGAAGTAGCGGGGCCGACCCATCTCGCGGCGTATCGCGGCGGTGCACGATGGAAAGAGGCACTCGCGTTCCGTCGGAAGCCGTGGCATGCAGACGCTCACTGACGTATTGCGCCGGGTCGTAGCCTCCGAGAACGGGTTGCTGTTTCCGCAAGGTTCGTTCACGCCTACGAACGTCGTAGTCAAAAATCGAACGTGGCGTTACGAACGATTCGTATTGGAACCTCAAATGGGAAGCGCCGAATTCCGGATTCTCACCAATCGAAGCGGTGTACGCGGGCTCCGCAAACTCGATGCGATGCGACGCCGCCAGCGCATTGGGGGCATCCGCGATCAAATCGACGATGCGGAGATATGGCAGCCCGCCTTCGCGCTCGAACAGTACGAGATGGGTCTGGAAAGCCTGCGCCGCAACCAGCATGACCTCCGCGCGATTAGGTATGATCTCGCGCCAGGATTCCCGGCGAGGGTCTGCCACGGCTGCAGCGACAAGCCGAAACGTGGGCCCACCAGAATTCGTGCGAATGTAAAACACTCCGTCATTCGAATTCGTTGCCGGACCAGGATGTTCCGCGGCGAGCGGACCAGGATAATGATCCGCGTAATACTCGTGGTTGTCCTCCCGCGGAGCGATGAGCCGAAATTCTCCCCCCGGGTGATCCGCGCGCAAGTAGCGCACTTCGCTGGCTGTGTGACTCGCGATAGTCAGTAGGAGAAAAGCGCCGCTGCGCGTGCGTTCCACTTCGATTCGAAACCGCTCGTCGGTCTCCTCACAGATCAGGAGGTTGGGCTCTGCCGATCCCAAAACGTGCCGATAGAGTCGGTGCGACCGTTTCGTCTTTTCTTCCTCTACGGTGTAGAACAATGTCCGATTGTCGGAGGCCCAGGCCATACTCGTGACGCGTTCGAATCGCTCCTGAAAAGTTGTTCCCGTGCGTAGGTCTTTGACTTGAAGCACGTATTGCCGGAAGCCTGTGGAATCAGTCGAGTAGGCCAGCAGGTGATTGTCCTCGCTGACCTCGAAAGATCCCAATCCCAGAAACGAATGGCCTTCCGCCAGCAGATTCAAGTCGAGCAGCAGTTCTTCCGCCGCGCCTTCTGCATCGCGCCGCCGGCAATGGAAGGCGTACTGCTTTCCTTCTTCTGTCCGCGTGTAATAGTGATAGCGTCGAAGCCTATAAGGGACGGAAAGATCCGTTTGCAGGATGCGCCCCAGCATCTCCTGATAAAGTTTTTCCTGGAACGTTTCTGTGGTTTTCAAAACAGCGTCGGTATACGCGTTTTCGGCCTCAAGATACGCGATCACTTCAGGGCTTTCTTTGTGGCGCAGCCAGACGTAGTGGTCGACGCGGCGGTCCCCATGCAAAACGTGCTCCACGGGTTCGCGCCGCGCGACGGGAGGATTGAGAGTTGTCCCTGCTGAAAGTTCCTGAGGTGGCGCTGGCGTCGCGGTATTGGCGTCCGGGTTCATGCGTCTCTATTTCGTCGAGGACCGCAAGTCGGCCCATGGTTGGCGCGCGGCGGGATGGCGCTCCTCGCAGATGGAATCGGGTGCGTTCGATATACTATCGGAAGTCGGCGGAAGGAGAAAGCCGCCGGCGGCATGCTCGAGCGTCCTAATGGCAAGAGAGACCGAAATTAAATTGAGTATCACCGATGTGCCGGCGTTCCATGGCGCTCTGAAGCGCATCGGAGCTCGCCTCGCCGGCCCCGGCAGTTCCAGAGTTCATGAGGAAAATGTGATCTTCGATACTCCTCAAGAGGGGCTTGCCAAGAGCGGCCAACTGCTGCGCATTCGAACGGAAACGCCCCAGCTCCGAGGAAAGTCGAAGAATGGCGCCCCGACGCAGCGCGTGGTTTTGACCTTCAAGCAGCCTGCCCCGCAGGCCGGTGGGCCGGGCATGGAGGCGGAGCCAGGCTTCCCCTACAAAGTCCGGGAAGAGATTGAAGTCGAGGTGGCGGACGCCGCTATTTTGACCAGGATTTTCGAAGGGCTGGGCATGAGTGGCTGGTTTCGCTATGAAAAGTACCGCTCCACGTTTCGACTGCCGTCTTCCAAAGCCTGGGCCGAGGGCCTGCTTATTGAACTCGACGAAACCCCCATCGGCATCTTTGTGGAACTCGAGGGGCCGGCCCCAGCGATCGATCGGGCCGCTCAGGAACTGGGGTTTTCGAAACGCGACTACGTCTTGAAGAACTATCTCCGCCTGTACGTGGAAGACTGCCGCCGTAGGGGCGAACAACCAAGCCACATGCTCTTTCCAAACCGCAAGTGACCCTTCGTCTAGTCATTCGAACAAAAAATCGCCTCGAAAGTCATTCTTTTCTTGACAATGCGAAGCACGCGGCTTATCAATGCAACTGTGACTGCGAATCGGTCACATAACGGAGTGAGTTTCTCTCAATGAGTGCGGGCAGCGAACTCGAACCTGGCCCTGGTTGGCCCATGCGGAAGTGCGACCAGAGTAAGGTCCATCGGCTGGAAATCCAGATGATGTCGCGCAAGGCCCAGGCTACGGCCCGAGCGGTCGGGTGGGGAGGGCTCACTGGCGGTTAACGGTAAGTCCATTTGTATGAGGTACTTGCCCGCCGCCGAGGTTCTTCGGTGCGCGGGTTTTTTATTGCCGGAGTAAGTCCGAAAGAGGAAATGTTCGAACAAACCGGACGACGCGCAAGAAGGGATAGCCAATGGAAATCTACGCAACAGAATTGATGGGCGCCAAGACTTACGACGTGGCCGGAAATTATGTGGGGAGGGTGCGCGAGTTCTTTATCGAGCCCGCCGAAGCGCCCAACCGGGTGTCGCATTACCTGTTGTCGCGTGGCCACTTTCAGCCGCTGGTGGCCAAACACAACCAGATCGCATCGGTGGCCGCAGGGAAGATGGAACTAAGCGTCAGTGAACGCGCCCTCGAGCTATACACGCCGAATGAGTCGTGGCTGGCGGTTCAGAAAGACTTGCTGGATCAGCAGATCATTGATACGCGTGGCCGCAAAGTCGTGCGCGTGAATGACGTCGATCTGACTCCGTTTCGAACCAACGGCAACGTCGAGCTGCGTTTGTCGCAGGTGGATGTAGGGCTTCCCGGAGCCGTTCGAAGGCTGCTCCAGGGGGTGGTGCCTTCAGGTGTGGTTCGAAGGCTGCAAAGCAAACTGCCGCAAAGCGCGATCCGCTGGGAATTTGTGAACCTCGTCGAACCGGACCCCATGCGCCGGGTGAAGCTCCGGATCACGCACGAAAAGCTGGAGGACTTGCACCCGGCGGACCTCGCGGAAATTATGGAGGACCTTTCTGCGGCGGAGCGGCAAGGAATTATTGCGTCGCTGGATGAAGAGACTGCAGCGGCCGTTCTCGCGGAACTGGACGAACGGCTTACTACACAAATCGTTGAAAAACTTGATCCGGAAAAGGCGGCGGACATTCTCGAAGAAATGGCCCCGGACGCCGCCGCCGACCTCCTGGCGGATTTGTCCAAGGAGACATCGGAAGAACTGCTGCACGAGATGCCCGGCAAGGAAGCCGACGAAGTCCGCGAACTGTTGGAATTCGACCCCGCGACGGCGGGCGGGATGATGAACACGGAGTTCGCATTTGTAGGCGAGGCGTCAACACGCGAGGAAGTGCTGGAGTGGATGCGCGGGCAAGAATTAAACCTTGACCAGCTCGATACGATCGTTCTGCTGGACAGTTCGGCGCAGTTCTCGGGCACAGTCCCGGTTGCGCGGCTTTTACTGGCGGCGGCCGATCAGCGCATGACCGAACTAAAGATGGAACCGCTGCTGAGCGTGCCGGGAAATGCGGACGACAAGGAAGTTTTCGAACTTTTCGACAAGTACAACCTGCGGATGTTGACGGTGATTGACAGCGAGAAACGTCCGATTGGAGCTATCACTGTGGACGACGTGGTTTCGAAGCTGGTGAAAGATTAAGAGGGGAATTCGAGCGAGGCGATGAACTGGAGCGCCATTTCCGAGAAGTTTGATCGCATCAGGGCGGGGGACACGGATTTGCTCAAAAAAATCCGCGGACTGCGCCGGCGCCTGACGCTACTGCTGGCCGTGGTGGGTCCGGGGCTGATTACTTCCAATGTGGACAACGACGCGGGCGGAATTTCCGTCTATACGCAGGCGGGAGCGCAATACGGCTACGCTTTGCTCTGGTCGCTGATTCCGATGACGATCGCGCTGTATGTGACGGAAGAGATGTGCGCACGGATGGGCGTGGTCACGGGAAAAGGGCTCTCCGATCTCATACGCGAGGAGTTCGGGTTCCGCTCGACGTTTTTTGTGATGGTCACAGGATTCTTTGTGGACCTGGCCAACGTGGTCGCGGAGTTCGCGGGCGTTGCGGCTTCCATGCAGATTTTTGGGGTCAGCAAATATATCGCGGTGCCGATTGCAGCGATCGTCGTTTGGGTGCTGGTGATTCGAGGAACCTATCGCCAAGTGGAAGTTATCTTTCTATTCGCCTGCGTTTTGTATTTGTCTTACGTATTTTCGGCATTTTTGGCCAAACCGGATTGGCTGATCGCCGCGAAAGAGACGGTGATTCCGAATCTGAAGCTCGAGTCGGGGTACCTGCTCATGTTGACAGGACTTGTCGGAACGACGATTGCCCCGTGGCAATTTTTTTATCTGCAGGCGGGATTTGTGGAAAAGAAAGTGGGGCCGCGGCAATATCGGCAAGCGCGGGCGGACGTGCTCTTTGGCAGCATCAGTTGCATGGTGATCGTGTTCTTCATCATCGTTTGCACGGCCGCGACGCTGTACACTTCCGGTCATCGCGACATCACCGATGCGGCGCAGGCGGCGCAAGCGCTGATTCCCCTTGCCGGCAAATGGGCGGGCACTCTGTTCGCTTTTGGACTACTCAACGCCTCGCTTTTTGCGGCTTCCATTTTGCCGCTATCCACGGCGCATGTGATTTGCGAGGGACTCGGCTTTGAAGCGGGGCTCGACCACAAGTTCAAAGAGGCGCCGATTTTCTACTGGCTCTACACAATTTTGATCGTGGTCGGGGCGGGCGTCGTTTTGTTGCCCAATGCGCCGCTTTGGAAGATTCTGATCTTTTCGCAGGTGGGCAACGGGGTCTGGCTTCCTGTAGTGGTGATTTTCATTTTGCTGCTGGTGAACCGGCGCGAGCTGATGGGGGAGTACGTCAACACCTTGACGTTTAACATCGTGGCGTGGGTGACGGCAATCGCCATGATCGTGCTGACGTTCGTGCTCACGTACACGGCGCTCTTCCAGAAAGGCACGCCGCCCTCGCCTTGATGCTAAAAACGGCACCATGCCGTTGCGCCACTACCGAGGCCTGTGTTAACTTTGCGGCGTAAAGAGGATTCCTTAGAAAGTCTCTATAGACACCGTGTCCCACAGCCACAGTTCCAAGACGCTCCATGTTGCCACTCCTGGCTCACTCGGGCCGGTTACGCCGGAAGAGGCAAGCCTGCTCGAAAAGCTGAACCTGGCGCGGCTGCCGCGGCACATTGCCGTGATCATGGATGGCAACGGGCGGTGGGCGCAAAAGCGGCACCTGCCGCGGATCGCTGGGCACCGTTCGGGAACGCAATCGGCGCGCATTACGATTGAAACCTGCGCCCGGTTGAGAATTGAAGCGCTGACGCTTTATGCGTTTTCCGTCGAGAACTGGCGGCGGCCGAAGACGGAGATCGACTTTCTGATGGCGCTGCTGCGTGAATATCTCCGCAAGGAGATGCCGCTCCTGCAGAAGAATAATATCCGGATGCGGTTTCTGGGACGGATCGACGAACTTCCTTCCGGCGTGCAGAACGATGTGCGGGACGCCATGGAGAAAACGGCAGGGAACAAGGGCATGGTGCTATGCGTGGCGCTGAATTATGGCGGGCGCGCGGAAATTGTGGATGCCATGAACGCGATTCTTTCCGAACGCAACGGCCATGGAGCACCCAGCAAGGTTACTGAAGAGCAGCTTTCGCAGCACTTGTACACGGAAGGCTTGCCGGATCCCGATTTGCTGATTCGCACGAGCGGGGAGATGCGGGTGAGCAATTTTCTGCTTTGGCAGATTGCTTACGCCGAGATTTTTGTCACCGAGACGCTGTGGCCTGACTTTAACCGTGCGCGGTTGCTCGAGGCACTGCTGGAATATCAGAAGCGCGAGCGGCGGTACGGAGGTATCCGCGAAGGCGAACCTTCGGACGAGAAGCCGGCGCGTGCCGCGGGCAAGTAATCGCGTGACCTGATAACTTGGGGCTATCCTGTCCTGCCCTCACCTGCTTGCAGAGTCCTAAGTTGTTAGTTTCAAGTTGTTGGTCATAGAAGAGAACCTATTGACTTCAAGTCAATGACTCGGTTCGCAGTTGCCCCCCTCCCGGTTTTTTGTAAGTGTTGCTGATAAAGGACTTAGTGTCGCTGTAAGTGGTTTAGAATCAACAGTTGCGGGCGGTTGTGTAAGTGTTGATTCTAAAAGGGTTTGCCGTCTATGCGGAGGCGGTAGTGGTGGTCGAAGTGGACGGCGTATGCATCTCTGTTTGGAGCAGGTTGCGGCGTGGATGGGCTGGTCCGCGGCGGGTTGTTGGGCTGGGCGGCTGGCAAAACCGGACGAACGGATTGGGTTGCGGGAATGGGATGGGCGGTGGAAGAGGAAAAAGCAGATTCCTCGCTGCGCTCGGAATGACAATTCACTGGGATTTCGGCGGGCTGTGAGGCGGGTTGTTGGGATTGGATTTGCGGCTGGGCGGGCGGAGGGCGGAGGGAAAAGCCTCACCCCTTAAGGGGTGAGCTCCAGCGGCGGGTTGAGGAGGGTTCGATGCGGGCTGGGGGCTGGGTGGGGCCGGTTGGACATGCGGGGTAGCCGACCAAGTGCTGACGAACGTTCAGCGGCAGATTGCCCCAGGGCGCGATCTTGGGCATTAGTTGCCGAAAACCATTTGGCCCAATTGGTCGCCGAGGCGCTTGGCTTCCTTTGGGTCAGTGGCGTCGCGGAATCGCTCGGCGAGTTCGAAGAACTCCTGCTGCTTGCGCTTCTCCGCCTCAATGCCATTGAGTCTTTGCCAAGCTGCGGACCTTAGCTGCAGTGGTTGCCGGGAGGCTGACGCTTTGACGAACCGTCTTGTTTGCGGACTTCATGGCACCATTATGCACCATAACGGTGCATTACAAGCCGGTGAAAGAGCGTGGCGTTCCCAGACGGCGAAGGTGACAGCGAGGAAGGATTCGAGGAAGAGTTAAAACTCGCAGCTTCCGCAAAACCATCCGGAGCGCAAAAACGCGCTTAAAACCGAAGGCTGCGGCATCCCACGTCCCAATGGGAATATCACGCAGCAAGGCTCTATTGTACACTTCGTGTATGCGTAGCTTCTCTGCGGTCATTGTCGCGCTGGTTCTAGCGGCGGTTAGCTACGCGCAAAAAGCTGTCTCCTTTCCGACTGCCGACGGCGGGGTTGTTTCGGCTGACTCATACGGTGCCGGGGAGCGCGGCGTGGTATTGGCTCATGGGGGTCGTTTCAACAAAGGGAGCTGGGAGAAGCAGGCGCAAGCTCTTGAGGCTGCGGGATTTCGTGTGCTGGCGATCGACTTCCGCGGCTACGGTCAGTCACGAGGGCCAGGCGACTCCGACCCCATGAGTGCCCCGTTGCACCTGGACGTTTTGGCCGCGGTACGCTACCTGCGGAAAAGCGGCGCGAAGACGGTATCGGTGGTCGGGGCCAGTATGGGCGGAGGCGCGGCAGGTGACGCATCGATCCTGTCTGAGCCCGGTGAGATTAATCGTCTGGTGTTCCTTGGCGCCGCACCGAACGGCCCTGCCGAAAAGCTCAAAGCACCTTCACTGTTCATTGTAGCTCGCGATGACGCGAGCGAGGACGGGCTACGGCTCCCTGGAATTCGCGCGCAGTATGAGAAGGCACCTGAGCCGAAAGAGTTGATTATCCTCGAGGGCTCCGCTCATGCACAATTTCTCTTCCAGACAGATCAGGGAGAGAAAGTAATGCGCGAAATTCTTCGATTCCTTTCCGCGAAGTAAACCACTCCCATAATGGGCGAGGAGAGGTATTGCAAAGGCAGGGTGGGAAATGGGAGGATTCCGGCCATGGGCCGGTTTAAGTTTTTCCACGTACCGATTTTGGCGTTGGTCTGCCTGGTACTTGCTCCTTACGGGCGGGCAGACACGCTTTCCGGGACGGTCAAAGACCCGTCTGGCGCAGTCGTTGTGGGCGCGCGTATCGAGATCACCGGCGGCACACTGTCGCAGCCGCTGCTGCTTACTTCCGATGAATCCGGCAAATTTGTTGCGGCCAATTTGAGCGCCGGAAAATATTCCATTCGCGTTGCCAAAGGGGGTTTCGACGACCTGGTTACCATGGTTGAGCTGCAGGGCACCGCGGACCTCCCGCTGCGGCTGACGATCGCTGCGCAGCAAACCAGCGTCACGGTCAACGAAAAGAGCACAGCGTTCGCGAATTCGGACGCTGTCTACCGCCAGCTTCGCAACGGCGGTTTAGGCAACACGTATCGTTGCGAAAATTTCACGCTGCCGATGGACGTCGGAACCTTCGAATTGAAATCGGGAACGATTACTCTCCTGGGTCTGGTCAACAGGTTTGAAACTGGGGCGGTGTTCGTCGGCCAGGGACACTTCACACTTAAACCGTTCGGTACCCTCGACACCAACGAGATGATTCGGCGCAGCGGCAGTCCGACGGCCGAGGAAGACTTCACGGAAGCGGTGTTTCGTTTTTCTCCGGACCAATATCCGCAATTTGTGGGGACGCTCGGATCCAGGGCGGATACGCCGGCCGAAGCCTCGAGCGCTTTCGAGCATTGGAAGGATAAAGTCCGGCACCGGCATGAGTTGCCAGAAGGTTTGACGCAAGCGTTCCTGGAGAGCGAAACGATCGACAACGTGGACGCCGACGTGCTGGCGGCCATTTATAATCCGAAACACCCGCCGTTTTTCAACGCTTACATGCACGGCACACCTCACAAAGACCTGCGTTTTTTCTTGCGCACTCGGGTGGGCGCAATTCCGCAGATCGATTCGCCGGAAGAAGTGGCGCTCGTGAATTGCAACGGCGGAGGAATGGACGACGGCATTTGGTATTTCCAGCACTTGAAATCCGAACTCCTGGCCCACACGGCAAGTTCGCAACAGGAGAGGCGATTGTTTGCCACCCGGCGCTACAACATCGAGACGGTCATCGGAAAGAATGATCACCTGTTCAGCCGTGCGACGATCACGTATGAGCCGCTGGTCGCTGGCGAACGCGTGTTGAAATTCGGGCTGCTGCCCACCCTGCGTGTCACACGCGTAAGCGGTGAGAGTGGCCAGGACCTGCATTTCATTCAGGAAAACAGGAAGGAAGACGGCTCGTTCTACGCCGTTCTTGATGAAGCCCCTTCGATGGGTCAAGTGCATTCGATTACGGTGGAATACGGCGGCGACAAAGTGCTGACGAGCGCGGGAAGCGGAAGTTATTACGTGGGAGCGCGCGAATCGTGGTATCCGAATTTGAATGGTTTCGGTGAAAAGGCGCTCTACGATCTAACGTTTAAGGTTCCGCCCTCGAACGTGCTGATCAGCGTGGGCAAGCTCGAGGGACAACACAGCGAGGCAGGCTTTGCCGTGACCCACTGGGTAACGACAGTGCCGATCGCCGTCGCGGGCTTCAACTACGGGCAATACAAAAAAATCGATTACCCGGACACGATCACCCATTACGAGATCTCTGGTTACTATTTGGCAGATTTACCAGACAGCTTGCGGCGTTTTGAAAACAGCGCGCTCGGCGGCATGGCCCCCGGCGCAATGACCAAATACGCGCTCGATCAGGCCCGCGCCCAGATGCAGATTTGCACGCTGTATTTCGGGAAGGGTCCATACGAAAACATTTACATCACCGAACAGCCGAATTTCAGCTTCGGCCAATCGTGGCCCAATCTGGTGTATTTGCCGATTTCCGCGTACATCGATTCGACCCAGCGATGGATGTTGTTTGGCCGTATTGATTCGAAATTCACCGGATTCGTGCAGGAAGTGACGCCGCATGAGGTGGCGCACCAATGGTTCGGGCACGGCGCAGGCTGGGCTTCGTATCACGACCAGTGGCTCTCGGAGGGATTTGCGGAGTTTGCCGCGGCGTTGTTTCTGCAGCAGGCTGTGGGGCCGAAGTGGCAGAAGGACTACATCGAATTCTGGGAACGCCAGCGCGCCCGCATCCTGGAAAAAAATAGTTTCGGCGTTTCTCCGAATGACGCCGGCCCGCTGTGGCTGGGAGTCCGGCTCATTTCTCCGCGCACCGGACAAGCGTATCAGGGAGTAACTTACTCCAAGGGCGCGTATGTCCTGAGCATGCTGAGGTCACTAATGCGCGCGGAATACGGCTCCGCCGGCGATCCCGATCAGGCTTTCATCGACATGATGCACGATTTCATGGAACGTCACCGGGATATTCCCGCCTCCACCGAGTCTTTCAAGGCTGTCGCTGAAAAGCACATGACGAAGAAAATGGACCTGCAGCAGAATGGGCGGCTAGATTGGTTTTTTCGGGAGTGGGTCTGGGGTACGCAGGTGCCCCGGTACAGTTTCAAGTATGACATGCAGCCGGCGGAAGGCGGCAAATTCAAAGTCCACGGGGAACTGACCCAGAGCGAGGTGGATGAAAATTTCGCGATGTTCGTTCCGGTCTTTGCAGATTTTGGACAAGGCATGGTGCGGCTGAGTCAGGTGGCGATTGCCGGGAATTCCACGAAGGCGATCAACTTCATATTGGATCGCCAGCCTAAGAAGGTCGCGATCAACGCCTACAAGGAAATTCTGGAGCGCTGAGGCGATCCCGTACTTCCGTTGTGCACAAAACCAGGAATCACGTGAAGCGCAAGGGCTTTGCAAATAGCCAAACCGGGCTGCGGAAACGTTCTGCTTTACGGCGTAGTGAAAAACTCCCACATGACTGGCGCCGTGGCGGCATCTCCGGGCAGCTTCGTCACACCAAGACCCTCGAGGGTGAGGCGGAGAACGCTTTGATGTTGATAGAAAGCGATGGACTTGTAGCCACGTTTGGACAAGGGACTGACAACGACAGCGAGGACGTGGCCGCCACCGGCAGTGAGGTCGAGGGTATTGGCTTCGTCGAAGAGAATGACTAGCAAACCGTCCTTCTGAAACTGCGGGCTGTTGATGAGCGGATCGATATTGGTCTTGAGCCAGGTATCGGCGGTGCTGAGCGGGCAGTCGTGCGCGTCATTGCACAAATTTGGGACGATGAAGGAATACTCGGGGAGATTGGCGGTGTTCAAGTCGGCGGCCAGTTGAGTGAAGGGCACGAGGTTTTGCACTTGTTTGGAATTGTTTTGAACGTCGGTGAAGTAGGCGAGGGGATTGTGGCGGACGGCGTAAAGGCCGGTGTCGCCGCCCGTGTAGCCCACCGATGGAAGGTCCTCGGCGTATGACTTCCAGGTCTTGCCTGCGGCGAGGAGTTCGCGGACGACGTTGTCAGTGGAGACGGGGAAGAGTTGTGGAGTGGAGGCATCGATGAGGGTGAGAATCTGTCCGGCGGTGAGCTCGAAATAGTTTGGGATCGAGGGATGTGCGTCGGCGAAGTAGTTTGTCGCGAGGCCATACTGGTTAGCAAGGGTATTCAAGTAGGGCATCGAGGGACTGGCGACGACGTTGGAGTAATTAGCATTTTCCTCGACGACGAGGAAGACGTGACCAAAGTGCACACTCGAAGCGGGAGGAGGAGGAGTCATAGCTGCCTGGCCCACGCAACCGGCCAGGGCTAAGGCAGAGAGGACGGGCACCATCCATCGAAGCCCGGTAGCAGACAAGATGGGTAAACGGTGGAAAGACATGTATTTGAGCCTATTCTCGACGCGGTGCCAGGATTCAGCCGATGAGCCGTTGCGGATTGCCCGGAGCAGGGCATTCAATCGCCTTTTAGAATGACGGATTCGCCCGGCTAAGTCTGTCCGCTTTGTGACACTTAGGCCTTAAGGAAGACCAAGCAAGAAGAAGTGAGTGGCTACGGCTGCGGTGTTGATTCCTATTGCCGTGGGATTGGTGTCCCTGTATGCCGCGGAGATCGCATCAAGAGGCCAGCGGTCAAGCCGGTCAGATTTGGGTCATGCCGCCGTCGACGAAGAGCTCGATACCGGTGATGTAGCTACTCTCGTCGGAAGCTAGGAAGGAAACCACTTTGGCAATTTCGTCCAAGGTTCCCGTGCGACCGAGGGGTATTTTGCCCACGACGCTGTCCGCGTATTGTTTGACTTGTTCTTCAGTCCAGCCCAGGGAATTGCGGTAGCCCGGAGAAGGAATCACGCCGGGACTAATGGCGTTGACGCGGATTTTGCGGTCTTTGAGGTCCGTGGTGAAGGAGCGCGCGAAGGACCGCACGGCGGCTTTGGATGCACTGTACACGCTGAGCGCGGGCGACCCTGTATGTGAAACGATCGAGGCATTCAGAATCACGGAGCTTCCATCCTTTAGGAGCGGAAGCGCCTTTTGCACGGTGAACAGAAGACCCTTGACGTTGGCGTTGAAAATCTTGTCGAAGTGCTCTTCGGTGATTGCGCCGAGCGGGGCGAATTCTCCCGTGCCGGCATTGGCGAAGAGAATGTCGATGTGGCCCTTGTGCTTCTTTACGGTGGCGTACAAGCGATCAAGATCGGCGAGATTTGAGACGTCGCCCTGCACGCCAGTAACACTCTTGCCGATCTGCTTTATCGCTTCGTCGAGTTCCTTTTGACGACGGCCGGTGATGAAGACGTACGCGCCCTCCGCAACGAAGCGTTGCGCGGTGGCTAGTCCGATTCCGCTATTGCCTCCCGTGATGACTGCTACTTTTCCTTCCAGCTTACTCATGACGTTTCTCCTGCTTGATTTCCTGCTGCTCGCGCGATATTTCTGCATCGTATAGTACAGATGTCACCGGCGAGTGGACGGTTACAATATTTGTACCGGTAGGTATGAAAGGAGCATCATAGATTAGGTATGAGACGGAACAAATCTTCAGGGCGATTGGGCCGTCCCCGCTCGTTTGATATTGATAGGGCCTTGGATCGTGTGCTGCTAGTGTTCTGGCGCAAGGGCTTTGAGGGCGCGTCCTTGTCGGACCTGACCAAAGCCGTGGGCGTCAACCGTCCGAGTCTGTATGCCGCCTTTGGGGACAAGGAAGCGCTGTTCCGCAAGGCGCTCGAGCGGTACCTGGATGGGCCCGCGGCCTACACCCAAGAAGCATTGAAGGAGCCGACCGCGCGCGCAGTCGTTGAACGACTGTTGCGGGGAGCCGCTGATTTGAACGCGGCCCCGCGCAATCCCGGGGGATGCCTCATGGTGCAAGGTGCGCTTGCCGGTGGCGAGGCGGCCGATTCCATCCGGCAGGAACTGACCGCGTGCCGCGCGGCGGGCGAGGCTGCGTTACGCCGGCGCCTCGAGCATGCGAAATCAGAAGGTGATTTGCCGGCCGATACAAATCCTGCTGATCTTGCGCGCTACGTCGCGGCGATCCTTTATGGAATGGCAGTCCAGGCGGCGGGCGGTGAGACCCGAAGTAAATTGCAACGCGTAGTCGAAACGGCGTTGCGAACCTTGCCGCTGTGAGACAGCCGTGTTCACTCTTGCTGGAAGCGTCGTCCACTTCGGCATTTGTCGCTGAATCGAGACGGGGCTCAGCCGAGACGGACACAACTCCAATAGGCGGATACGACAGCCGGTGGCGCAGGATTGCTCCCGAGTCGCGTTGTATTTATCAAGTGAAATTACTTGATGCGCTCCCAGAGAAGTCTAAAAGTCGCATCCTTGCGGGCGATCGTGCCGCCTTTGCCATCTTCGACCGGAATGAGGAGCAGGCGGTCATCCCCCTGGAACTCGAACCAGCGGACATTGTCAGTGCCTTGACGGCCCGGAACGAGAGTGCCTTCCAGGTGGTGAGTGACCGTTCCCGCCTTGGCGTCGATCGTGTAAGTACCGAAATAGGCAGTGTAGCCGTCAAAGGCGGCTGCTTTTTCCTCGGGCGTCGCCATGGACGTTCCCTTGTTATACGGCGGAAAGGGTTTGCGATCCGCCTTTGTGACGATTTGAGCGGACACTCGGCCGGAGGGATCATAAATCAGCTGACCGGTCGGCCGATCAAAAAAGCCGGGCAGTCCCGGAGGATTCCCCTCGATGGAGACCAGTTTCCAAGCGCCGACAAATTTCTTGGAGAGCGTTTTGGGTTGAGGCTCGGCAGAAATCGAGGCAAGGCAAATGAAAATCAGGAAAAAAGTAGCAAGTCGTCGCAATGGAGATCTCCTATTTGATTTCGAAAAGCCGGAGGCATTATACGCGGTCCTAGCAGCGCACGGCGGTCAGGCCGGTCATGCGGGCTAATCAGAAACTAGGACTATACACATGAGTTGAGCGATTTCTCCGATTCCATCGAACCCGGACTTAGCAGCGCACAACAGGCAGGAGGCGGATTTCGCTGGTGAGACACCGGCGCAAAAAACAATGCACATTTTTCCACAGACTTACCACTTACCGGCACGGCCTCGCCGTTTGTAGAATAAGCGAGATTCTGCGCCTCTGGGAGGGCCTCCATGCTGTTCGCTACAGTGTCTCTCGGCAGGAATCTCGGAATCCGTCTGTTTCCGCATCTATTCGAAGACGAACGATACCACGTCCATTTGGGAAAGGCCGGCCCGTATATTCCAGTCACCGATTACCGCGACATCCCTTCTTACCTTGCAAATGGCTATTCTCTTCAGATGAGCGACAGAGCCGAGAGGCGCACTCCGATTCTGGTAAGACCTGAATCAATCCATGGATGGAGTGCGAACTTCTAAGGGGACTTGCTCGAAAAGCTGACTATCTGGAGTTGGCTCCTGCTCAGTTGGCATCAATTGACAGATAGCCATGTCTTAAGGCACCCCCTTTGACCAAGCGGACTCCTGCCGAATGAAGGCAACAAGAGAATAAATGTAACCTGGCGACACTTCGGTCAGTAATACCTATCAGAAGCCTAGCATTAGACCCAACGACAACTGGACGAGTATTTGCTGAATTCCGGGGAGGCCAAGCCATGAAAACGCTATTCAATGCGCTTCGTGCCGCAGTTTTTAGCACCGGATTCATTGTTCTGTGGGGCTGGGTGGCGCTAGGACTGCACCACCGCTATGACGCCACTCTTGGATTCGCGCTGGCCGGCTGGACTCGCGTTTTGGGCATCGCCGTGATGGCCGCCGGTGGAATTCTTGCATTTGCCTGCATTGCGACGTTCGTTACCCGCGGGGAAGGCACGCCCGCGCCGTTCGACCCACCGCGCAAGTTTGTTGCCGCCGGGCCGTACCAGTTCGTGCGCAATCCAATGTACATCGGCGGTTTCATCGTGCTCTTGGGCTTCGGGCTGTCCGAACAGTCGCCCGCGATTCTGCTCTTCACTCTGCCGTGGCTTCTATCCGCCCATCTCTTTGTCACTCTGTATGAGGAGCCGCATCTCCGGGCTACGTTTGGCGCGCCGTACGAGGGTTATTGCCATTCGGTGCGTCGTTGGTTGCCCCGCCGGTCCCCTGCGTCGTAACTCACGCCTTGCAACCCAGCGCGCGTCGCATACCTAAGTGTCTGTCCTACGTCTCGGGCGTGATTTATTTGTCTCGATGTGATGAGATGAGAGCGGCGATTTACCAGGGGAATCCATTTCTATGACTTGGAAGCGCGTGGTTACGGCTGCGGTGCTGATTCCTATTGCCGTGGGGTTGGTTTTGTGGGGTTCCACGGCGGTGGTTGCGCTGGCTGTTGGGTTGGTGACCATGCTGGCGCTATTCGAGTATTTCGCTTTAGGCGAAGCGATTGGCCATCGGGCGTACCGCTTTTGGACGGGGACTTGCGCGCTTCTTTTGATTTATTTGCAATGGCGCGCGGCTTCGGGGCCGACGTACTCGCTGTCCGGGGGGTTGATCGCCTATCGGAATACAGGGTGGTTTGCGGGCGGGATGCCCTCAGTTGAGGACGCCTTGTTTTTGTTCGTTCTGGGGATCGCAGCCATTACGTTGTTCACAAAGCGCCCGTTGGTTGTGACTCTACCGGCTGCGGGAATCAGTTCCAGTGGTCTGATTTTAGTGGCGTTTCCGTTGTCGTACGCAGTTCGGCTACATGGGTATGGCACGCAAGGGCCAGCGATGCTGCTGTTCGCCATGGTGATTGTCTGGGTGGGAGATACTGCGGCTTATTTCGTGGGGCGATCGTTTGGCAAGTACAAACTGGCGCCTCATTTGAGCCCTAACAAGACTTGGGAGGGAACGGCTGCAAGTTTAGTTGGCTCGCTGATCGTCGCTCTCGTTTTTGCGCGCTTCATGACGGTGCCGCTTGGGCATCTGCTGGGGATGGCGGCAGTAGGGAACGTGGCGGGGCAGGTGGGGGATCTGCTGGAATCGGCGTACAAGCGGAGCGCGGGGATCAAGGATTCGGGGAGCTTGCTGCCGGGGCATGGCGGGGTGCTTGACCGAATCGATGCGCTTATCCTGGCGATTCCGGTTGTCTGGTATTATTGGGTATTGATCTACGTGCCTCGGGCGTAGATTAGTGGGCCTATTTGCGACGGGCTGCGAGGACGGAAAAGCGGGAACGAGTTCCCGCGCTCCCAAAAAAGGCTTCCTTGAAACAATTATCTATATTGGGTTCGACCGGTTCGATTGGGCGGCAGTGCCTTTCGGTGGTGGAGGCTTTGCAGGAGAGGTTTGGTGTGGTTGCACTGGCGGCTGGCGCGAACCTGGTGGAATTGATCGGACAGATTGAGCGGCACCGGCCAGAGGTGGTTTCGGTTGGGGATGCGCAGAGGGCGGATGAGTTGGCGCGGATGCTGCGGGAGAGGGGAATTGCACCGCTGCCGGAGATTCACTACGGAAGCGAAGGAATGTTGGCGGTTGGAACGCATTCCAAAGCGGATATCGTGGTGTCGGCCGCGGTTGGAGTGGTTGGGCTGGAAGCGACGTACGAAGCGGTCAAGCTTGGAAAGACGGTTGCGCTTTCAAACAAAGAAGTTCTCGTTGCGGCGGGCGAATTGGTCATGGCCGCAGCGAAAAAAGCGGGCCGTGAACTTCTTCCGGTGGATAGCGAGCACAACGCCGTGCATCAGTGCTTGCGCGGGGGAACCCGCGGGGAAGTGCGGCGGCTGGTGCTGACAGCATCGGGCGGGCCGTTTCGGAAGACGCCGCTGGCGGCGCTGGCGAATGTCACCACGGAGCAGGCGCTGGCGCATCCGAACTGGCGGATGGGAAATCGTATCACCATTGATTCGGCCACGATGATGAACAAGGGGTTCGAGGTCATCGAGGCACGCTGGCTTTTTGGCATGCGCCCGGAACAGATTGAAGTGGTGGTCCATCCTCAGTCTACGGTTCATTCGATGGTGGAATTTGTGGATGGTTCTGTTTTGGCGCAACTGGGACCAACGGACATGCGCATGCCCATCCAATATGCGTTAACCTATCCGGAGAGGGTGGCATCTAATCAGCTAGCCCTTGACTGGTCGAAACTGAAGCGCTTGGATTTTGAGAAGGCTTCGACGCGGCGGTTCCCGTGTTTGCGTCTGGCGCGCGAAGCCATGAAAAAGGGCGGGGCGCTGCCATGCGCCTTGAATGCCGCGGATGAGATAGCGGTGGCGGCGTTTCTGGAACGGCGGCTGCCGTTCCTGGGCATCCCGGAAGTGATTGAACGAGTACTTGGCCGGACACCGCGGGTAAAGTTTGAGAAGATGGAGGATGTGCTTACGGCCGATGCCGAAGCGCGTCGAATGGCGAGGGAAGAAGTAGAGCGGCTGGCGGTGACGGCCGCGGCAGCGTCGTAAAGGAAGAAGACGGAGAAGCCAGAGCAAATGAATACCTTTGTCGGAATCGTTCTTGTCCTAGGCGTGATGATTCTCGTGCACGAATGGGGGCATTTTATCGTGGCTCGACTCTTCGGAGTGCGGGTGGACGTATTTTCCATAGGCTTCGGGCCGCGACTGTTTGGTTGGAAACGAGGAGCGACAGATTACCGGTTAAGTGCGCTGCCGTTCGGCGGCTACGTGCGCATGGCGGGCCAGGATCTGTCCGAAGTAGACTCCGGCAACGTTGCGCCCACGGGTGCTTCCGACGAATTGACGAGCAAACCACGCTGGCAGCGTGCGCTGATCTCCGGGGCCGGCCCCGCAGTGAACCTGATCATGCCATTGCTGTTGCTCAGCGGATTCTTTTGGATCAAAGGCCTCCCTTATTCATCGTACCTGGACAATCCCCCCGTCATAGCCTCGATGAAAGCAAATGACCCGCTGGCGAAGGCCGGTGCGGCGGTGGGTGATCGAATTACAGCAGTTAATGGAATTGCGACGCCGACTTGGGAAAAAGTGGATGAGGCATTCAGTGAGCTGCGGCCGGAGAGTAGTTATCGAGTGACCGTGGAGCACGATGGAGCAACGCGTGAGATTGAGGCAACTGGTAAGGATTTTATTCAGGCGGACGCTCCCGGGCATTACCCGATGGTGGTTCCTATAGTCACGCAACCCATTCGGGGTATGGGGGCCCAGCGCGCCGGAATGAAGCGTGGAGATCAAATCGTTTCGGTGAACGGCACGAAAATTACAAGCTGGATGGAGTTCAAGGACATGATCCTAAACTCCAACGGCAACGCGCTGGTTACGGTGGTGAAGCGCAATGGACAACTGGTGACGCTCAAACTCGAACCGCAGTCCATTGTCGGCGAGGATGGAAAGGCGAATTTCCGGCTTGGCATAGGGGCAGAAGAGCGCTGGTCTTACAAGAAAATGACCTTTGGCACGGCGGTTGAGAATGCGTCCGTGTCGACATGGTATGGTTTGAGGCAGTTGTTAGGCGTGGTAGGCAGGCTGTTCTCCGGCAAGCAGTCAGTAAAGCTGTTGCTCGGACCAGTGGGAATCATCGACCAAGCAGGACAGGCCGTACAGGAAGGCTCGTTTGCGGTAGTCAACTTGATGGCCATCATCAGCCTCAATCTCGGCATCTTGAATCTTTTGCCGATCCCGATACTGGATGGTGGAAACATCCTGCTTCTTGCCCTGGAAGGAATCCGGCGGCGCGATTTCAGCCTGGCCTTCAAGGAGCGCTTCGTTCAGGTTGGACTGGTCTTAATCTTGGTGCTCTTCGGCTACGTTATGTACAATGACGTGGCGCGGTTTCTTCCGATCCATACGTAGACCTGCGCTAGAGAGGCAGAGGGAGAGACATGGCTGCATCACCCTCCCACCGGGTTTCGACCGGGGAGCGCCTCAATACTGCCGAGACAACTGGAAAGCTTCAGCAGGCGGTGGGGGCCCGCGGCATCCGCATGACCCGGCAGCGGCGTGTGATCTTGCAAGTGATGGATGATGCGGAGCAGCACCTGGACGTGGATCAGATTCTGGAGCGGGCGCAGAAGATTGATGCGGGCGTGCACCTCGTTACCGTTTACCGAACGATTGACCTCCTAAAAAAACAGGGTTTGATTGACGAGCTGGATCTGCTGCATCTGCGGGGCGACCGGCACTACTACGAAACGCATGGGCCGCGGGATCACATTCACGTGGCATGCTTGCGGTGCGGCAAGGTCCGAGAATTCGAGAGCCGGCTCTACGAGCAATTGAAGGAACAGATAGCCCGCGACTTCCACATGAAGGTGACCATGTCGCGCACCGAAGTCGGCGGCTACTGCGCCGAGTGCCTGCAGAAAACCAAAGAATGATGCTTAGGCGGGCTGGCCGACGGCGCGCCACACTTTAGCCCAGCCCGCGTAGGGCTGGACCAGCCTCGCCGAATGCCTGCAGAAGACGAGCGAATAGCCGAGCACCAAGGGCACGATTCGCCTTAGCCTCCGCTTCTTTGAACAAGGGAGGGTGGCGAGTGGCAGGCCTTCGGCCACTGGGCCGACCATCGACTGTGAAGAGCGGTGGCGAGTGACGAGTGGCCCGCCGCGGCGGGCAGGCGAGAAAACGAAAAGCGGTGGCGGGCGAGAACGAAGAGCCGGGCTAAAACCCGGCCTCTACAAAACCTTGGAAGAAGACTACAGGTTCGCGCCGAAAGCCAGCAGACGGCCATCGCAATCCTTCACCACGAACTCCCGCTTGTGCCATGGCATGTTGCCAAGTCCCCGAGTGAATTCCACGCCTTGGGCGGCGTACTCGGCATAAAGTGCGTCGGCATCTTCAACGAACAGGTACGCGTCGAGCAATTCGTCCCGATATTTGTCCGGATTGGCGGTGGGCGGCTCGGCGCAACGGAAATGAATCACCTGCTGGTCGCGCGCCACGATGGCGTAGACCGGCGGATCCTGCCACGTCCCCAGACATTCGAAACCAAGCTTGCCTGTGTAATAGGCGAGCGTTGCGGGAATGTCCATGGTGAAGAACACCGGCGCAATCTGACGGACCATGGGCCAAGTCTACCCCAGATGGCGGGGGGAGCTCCTTTAAGTGCCAAATAAGAAATCGTAAAGCGGATCCCTCACCGCCGTTCGCCAAAAACAGGCGACCGGGTTCGGGATGACAAGCTTAAGAAATCGACTGTACGGAAACGGCGCAAGGCGGGTGTACGACCATTCTCCTTTTAGGGCAACTTGTAGCTACGTTTTTCGGGTAAGCATCGAACGAAGGAGCCTCAAGGAGGAAAAGAATGTACCGCGTCCGTCAGGAAGAGTTGCCGTTTGTGGGGAGCTCACACGAATTTGTCGGGGCCGAGCAGGGAGACGTGGGCGTCTCCGTGTTTTTGTTCAGCGGGCTGCCGGGCAAGGGTCCGGTGGCGCTGGAGACATTTTCGTCATCAAGGCCGGCGAGATTCACAGCTTCAAAGCCATCGGGGATGGCCCGCTCGTCCAGGTGGACGTTCATCTCAGCCCGCGATTCATACAGGAGAATTTGGGCTGGTAGGCGGGTGAAGCACAAACGGCCTACTGTCAACCGCCAGCGGTGGTCGGCTGGCGGATGGAGCGGAAACGGCGCAGGCGTGAAAAGAAATTGTTGGCGCGAGAGATGTCGCTGGCGATCTGCGCGCGTAATTCTTCGGGGTTGCTGAATTTTTTCTCTTCGCGCAGACGTTTCCAGAATCGAACTTCTATCCGTTTAGGCGCCGAGGCAAGTTGCGCGTCGAGCAAGTGTGTTTCAATACTGAGCGATGAACCGTTAAACGTGGGGCGCACGCCGATGTTCGTTACCGAGCGGTGACTGCGAGTCTCTCCTTCAAGACAAGTGCGCGTGATATAGACGCCTCGGGCGGGAAGCAGTTCCTGTTGCGGGACGAGGTTCAGGGTAGGAAAGGTGAAGCGACGGCCGGTTCCTGTGCCGCTGACGATTTCGCCGGTGAGGGCGAAAGGCCGGCCCAGGAGACGACCGGCGTGGGAGACGTCGCCTTCGGCAACTTCGCGGCGGATGATCGTGCTGGAGACGATTTCGCCGCGATAGACGACCGGGGGAATGATTACGACATCGAAATCATGCTTTTTGCCAAGTTCGGAAAGAAGCTTTACGTCGCCGGCCTGTTTGTGACCGAAACGAAAATTCTCGCCGACCAGGATGGCTTTTACGTGTAAATCGCGGACCAGGATTTGCTCTACAAATTCAGCCGGGGAAAGCCGGGCGAGGTCGAGCGTGAAGGGCAGGACGACGACGGCTTCGAGGCCCAGAGTGTTGAACCAGTCCATGCGCTGCGCGATGGTGGAGAGGCAGAGCGGGGCGGACTCCGGGCGAAGGACTTTGCGGGGAGAGGGATCAAAGGTGAGCACCGTGGAGACCGCGTTGAGGGCGCGGGCGCGTTCGACGGTGGCGCGAAGGATCGCTTGATGGCCGAGGTGGATGCCATCAAAGTTCCCGATGGCCAGGACGCAGGAGTGGCCGTAGGTTGCGTAACGCGATGCCCAGGCTTGCGAAGAGGAGAACGCCGATAACCTCGTTGACCTCGTATTCCCTGTGGGGGCACGCGATACTGGCGAAGCCTCGTGCTTGCGCGAAACTGTTGTGGGGGCATCCGCCTGTACATCAAATTCGAGACCATCGTAGGCCAGTTGCACATGCGGAAAGCCCATTTTTGCGAGGCGCTCGTTGGTTTCGGCGTGGGGGAGATCGTGGGCAATGTGGGTGAACCACGCGCGGCGGGGTTTGAGTTGCTGAATGATGGCGAGGGCCTGTTCTACAGTTTGGTGCATGGGATGAGGAATATCCCGCAGGGCGTCGAGCATGAGTTCGTCTAAACCTTGAAGCAGGGCCATCGAGGAGTCGGGAATGGTGCTGAAGTCAGTGAGATAGGCGGCGCGGCCGAAGCGAAAACCGAGAACTTCCATGTCACCGTGGAACAGAGGAATGGGAACAAAGGGGATGCCGAGGAGTTCGTGCGGGGTCTGGATGATGTTCAGCGTGACGCTCGGCACGGTGCTAAGGGTAGGTTTGTCGTCGAAAACATAGGAGAAGACGCGGCGGATGACGCGAAAAGTTTCTTCATTACTGTAGACGGGCAGTGAACAGCGCTGGCGGATATTGAAGGGGCGAATGTCATCGAAGCCGAGGATGTGGTCGGCGTGGCCGTGCGTCAACAAAATGGCGTCGAGGCGGTCGAGTCCAACGCGGAGCGCCTGCTGACGGAAGTCGGGCGTGGTATCTATCACGACGTTCTGGCCGGCGCGGGAGATCAGCAGGGAGGGACGGAGACGTTTGTCGTGCGGGTCGGTTGATTTGCAAACGCGACACGGACAACCAAGCGTAGGGACACCCATGGAGGTGCCGGAACCTAGAACGGTGACTTTTAGCGGAGGAGCAGGCATGGTGAAAACGTTGGAACCAATTCGTTGCGCGGAGCCGGTCAGAGCGCCGGGCGCGCCTATGGGCGGGCCTTCGCCTTGGCTTTTGCGGCCTCTGCGGCAACCGCCTGATTGATTTCCAGATAGGTCATCTTCAGCTTGCCCAGCAGTTCCAGGAGCAAGGTATCCTCATCGGGCGCGAGATTGCCCTTGGTCTTTTCGTGCAGGGCGTCGAGCATGTCAATCAACTCGCGAGCGGCCTCGGGATCAAGCATGGGCTGACCAGTGCGCGGGTCGGCATAAGCGCCGAGGACCATGGCGGCGTTGCTGCCGAGCATGCGGACGAGATTCTCGAAAGCGGGAATGCGCTTCGGAGTTTCGGCGGGAGGTGGAGGAGCAACTGTCTTTGCTTCCTCGGGGGGTGCGGCTGGAATCTTCGCCGCTTCGCGCTTGGCTTCCCGCTCTTCTTCCTCGACGACTTCTTTGCGCAATTCACCTTCGGCTGTGAACGGGCGCCGGTCAATTACGCGAAACGCTTCTTCGTGTTTGTGGTCGGACAAGGTGCTTTCCTCAGTGATTTGTATCACTTGCAGTTTATCACGGGTTGCAGGCTGGCGTCGCTGTGGAGGGCGCGCCCTTTGCAGTGACCTGGCTTGTCAAAGCTCCGGTTGCACCGTAGAGTGGAACGTTTGATTCTGAATGAAAATCGTTAGAGAACGCATGCCCAAACGCCAGAAGCAGACACAGAAAGCAAAAAAACCGCACCGCGAGGGCAAAGCTGCGAAGAAGAGGCCATTGACGCCCGGCGAATGGTTCGAAAAGCTCGTCGCCGTGCAGGCCCGATTGCGCGCTCCAAACGGATGCCCGTGGGACCGCGAACAGACGCATCAAACGTTGCGAACTTACCTCATCGAAGAAGCTTACGAAGTCCTGGAAGCGCTTGAAAGCGGAAACGACGCCAAGTTTGCGGAAGAGATGGGGGATCTGCTTTTGCAGATTGTCTTTCATTCGCAGATCGCCCGCGAAGAAGGCCGCTTCACTGTGGCTGAGGTGATTCGCGAAATCCATGACAAGATGATCCGGCGGCATCCCCATGTTTTTGGGAAGACGCGAGCAAAAGACTCCGCGGAAGTGCTGAGAAACTGGGAACAGATCAAGGCAGAAGAGCGGCGCGCTGGCGAGAAAGAAGAAAATTCAAAGAGCGACAGTGGCGTCCCGAAGGTGGCTTCTCTGCTGGATGGCGTCTCGCGCGCCCTGCCGGCGACCCTGGAGGGCTTTCAACTTACCCGCAAGGCTTCGCGCATCGGGTTTGACTGGGAAGATGCGAGCGGCGTTTTTGAAAAAATGAATGAAGAAGCCGAAGAGCTGAAGAAGGCATTGAAGGAGCTAGACCAGCTGAAAATGGAAGAGGAACTCGGCGACTTGTTTTTCGCTGCGGTAAACCTCTCGCGCTTCCTGAAAATCGACCCGGAAATTGCGCTCAAAAGGGCCAATGCGAAATTTTCGCGCCGGTTCCGCGAAATGGAGAGGCTGGCCCGGGAAAATGGCCAGGAGTTCAAAAACCTGCCGCGCGAACAGATGGAGGCTTTCTGGGAGGCGGCCAAGAAGTCGGAAGGGAAGCCGCAAGTGATGGAATTGAGCGAGGCGCCAGCAAAGCGATGACCGGAGAGATCATCGTCCGGAAATGTGAAAGCCTCGATGAATTCCGTCGTTGCGTGGAGCTGCAGCGAGAAATTTGGGGAGAAGCAGACCTGGAAGTCGAGCCGGCTACCATGTTTGTGGTGGCCGCGCATACCGGCGGGCAAGTGCTGGGGGCTTTTGATGGCGACCGGCTGGTGGGGTATACGCTTGCGGTGGTTGGACTGCGCGAGCGCGTGCCCTACCTGCATTCCCACATGACCGGTGTGCAGAGCGAGTACCGTGACCGCGGTGTTGGCCGCATGCTGAAAATCTTTCAGCGAAGTGAAGCACTAGGACACGGGATCCGGCTCATCCAATGGACGTTTGATCCGCTGGAGATTCGCAACGCGCACTTCAATTTGAACCGGCTTGGCGCCATCTGCCGGGAATATCAACCCAACTTGTATGGAGTGACGACCAGCCCGCTCCACCGCGGACTAGCGACCGACCGGTTGCTGGCCGAATGGCACCTGGATTCCGCGCGCGTCGTGGCCGGGATTGAAAATCTCGTTAAGGATCCTGTTGAGGCGCCGGCCATCATAGAATTGCCGGCGGAGCTGGAACGCTGGCAGCGCGAAGGTTCACCGGAAGTCGGGGTCGTGCAGGCGCACGTACGTGATGAGTTTACGAAGTGGTTTGCCAAAGGCTACGCCGCCGTTGCTCTGCGCAAGGCGCCGGGAAAGCGGGCGTACCTTCTCACTCCCTGGAGCGACTTTTAGACAAGGCACATCGATAGAGAGAATATGCGAATACGAGAAATCACGCTGCAGGAATTGCGAATGAAGCTGGTGGCCCCGTTCGAAACCAGCATGGACCGCACCGTAGAACGCCGCATTGTGCTCGTTCGGGCGGACGTGGACGGCATCATCGGCTGGGCGGAATGCGTGGCTGGCGAGACTCCGTATTACAGCCCTGAGACGGCCGATACGGCTTGGCTGATCCTTCGCGATTTTCTTTGGCCGATGGTCAAAGGAAAGGAGTTCGTGTCCGCCCGCGAAGTGTGGGACTTGTTCGGACGTGTCCGGGGCCACAACATGGCCAAGGCTTCGTTGGAGGCGGCCGTCTGGGACGCCGAAGCCAAACAAAAGGGTGTCCCGCTTTGGAAGCACATTGGAGGGGTTCGAGAGGAGATCCCTTGCGGGGTCTCGGTGGGTATTAAGGAATCGCTGGACGACCTCGCTGCCGCTGTGCAAAAGGAACTTACCGCGGGGTATCAGCGGATCAAGATCAAAATCAAGCCGGGGAAGGACCTGGAACAGGTGCGCAGATTACGGCAGGATTTTCCACGCATCAAGCTCATGGTAGATGCTAACTCCTCTTACAAGATGGAGGACTGGCCGCTCCTCAAACAACTCGAAGGCTTCTACCTAATGATGATTGAACAGCCGCTCGGTTGGGACGATCTCTACAGCCATGTCGAGCTGCAGAAAAAATTGGAAACGCCAATCTGTCTGGACGAGTGCATTCACACGGAAGAGCAGGCGCGCGCCGCCATCGAACTGGGCGCCTGCAAAATCATCAACATCAAGCTGGGCCGCGTCGGTGGCCACACGGCGGCGCGACGGATCCACGACCTATGCCAGCAGCACGGCATTCCCGTGTGGTGCGGTGGAATGCTCGAATCCGGCATCGGCCGCGCGCACAATATCGCGCTCTCGACGCTTCCAAATTTCAGCCTGGCAGGCGATGTGGCCGCGAGCAAGCGTTATTGGGAGGAAGACATCATCCTTCCCGAAGTCACGGTGTCAGCGCAGGGAACGATTCGCGTTCCTACTGGTCCAGGCATCGGATTCGAACCGCGCCTGGACCGCATCGACAAACTTACAGTGCGCAAAGAACTCCTGGCCTGAGCGGTGAGAATCGAGGTCTCCAGCGGCCGAGCGCCAAGCCGTATCCTCCTCGGCGCGTCGATTAGTCTCGTCATCATGTATTTGGGCGATTAATTTCATCGCCGCGAAAAGTGGCCTTGGAAAGACGCGGACCCTAACATTGCAATTCTCAAATTCGGCCGCGCCGAATTCGCCAAGCGCAAGTAACCGCCATTTGATTCAAGCGTCGTTTTTGGTAATGGTGGCGCGAACCACGCTTTGATGGAAGAATAGCGTTCGCTCATTTCAGCCAAGCGATCCATGTTACGGAGCGTGTACCGGCCTTCGAGGAGGCAAGACTTTGCTCGGCATTCCCTTGAGAGATGGTGGCGCAGCCGCACGAATCGCAGTTATTCCCGGCGACGGTATCGGCACAGAAGTCACGCCTCAGGCGGTGAAAGTGTTGAAAGCTATTGCCGCATCGGCCGGGCGGCCAATGGAATTTCAGGAATTTGACTGGGGCGCGGACAGATACCTCCGTGAAGGCGTTACGCTGCCAAGGGGCGCCGTCGACATGCTCCGCGATGAGTTTGACGCCATTCTCTTCGGTGCGCTCGGTGACCCCCGCGTCCCTTCGAATCAGCATGCCGCCGACATTCTTCTGGGCCTGCGCTTCAAGCTCGACCTCTACGTCAACGTCAGACCTGTCGAGTTGCTCCACGACCGGCTCACACCACTGCGTGACCGCACTGAGAAAGACATTCGCATGGTGGTCTTCCGCGAAAACACGGAGGGCCTCTATGTGGGCGTCGGCGGGTTCTTCAAGAAGGACACGCCGGATGAGATCGCGGTCCAGGAGGACGTGAACTCCCGGAAAGGTGTGGAGCGCATCATCCGTTACGCGTTCGAATACGCCCGGCAGAATGGTTTGAAGCGCGTGTGCATGAGCGACAAATCCAACGCCATGACCTTCGCTCACGACCTCTGGCAGAGAGTTTTCAAGCAGGTCCGCCAGGAATATGCGGACATCGATTCCCGGCACTTGTACATCGACACCCTGGCCATGGAGATCGTCCGCGACCCGAGGCAATTCGACATCGTCGTCACGTGCAATCTCTTTGGCGACATCATCAGTGACCTAGGAGCGCAACTCGCCGGCGGTCTGGGGCTGGCGCCATCGGGGAACATTCACCCGGGTGAGACCTCACTTTTCGAGCCGGTGCACGGCTCGGCACCTAATATCGCTGGGAAGGGCATTGCCAATCCGCTGGGCTCCGTCCTCGCTTCGGCGATGATGCTGGCTTTTATCGGATGGAAGCCAGAAGCAGCGGCTCTTCGAAAAGCCGTGAGGGCAGCACTGCGCGAGAACTATTTGACGCCCGACCTCGGCGGTGACAAGCGGACAGTGGAGGTCGGCGATTGGCTGGCCGTCAAATCGGTCGAGGCGCTCGCCCAGCAGAACTAGATTTCTGTCCGCCTCATGGAGAAGGCAGACCCACTGCTACTTCTGCGATATCATTCCTCTTCCAATTTCAAAACTAAATCTCATGTATTACTTTAGGTCGGACGGCGGGGTATATCTTTAGCGTCGTTTGGCCATAGAAGTCAGCAACATACCCAGCAAGAACCCTCCGACGTGCGCCCACACGGCCACTCCTCCCGTAACTTTGGCGCCGATCGTACTGATCCCCGCAAGGAACTGCATGACATACCACAAACCCAGAAAGATTACGGCAGGCACCGGCAAAGGGAAGATGAAAACCAGGGTAAGAATTCTGGCTCGCGGATAGAGCAGGATGTATGCGCCCATCACGCCGGATATAGCGCCGCTCGCTCCAATCGCGGGGATATTGGAGTAGAAATTAAAAAGCACATGGAGGAGTCCCGCGCCGATTCCGCAGACCATGTAAAAGAAGAAATAGGTGAAGTGGCCGAAAAAGTCCTCGACGTTGTCACCGAAGATCCAGAGGAAGAGCATGTTCCCGGCGAGGTGCAGGAAGCCGGAGTGGAGAAACATGCTGGTGACCAGGGGAACGAAGGCGATTTGAAAACTCGCGTGCCCGGCCAGGAAATCAGGGAATCGGGCGGGGACCGTGGAGTAGGACATCAGCAAAGCATCGAATGCCCGGTGTGGGAGAGTCGCTTCCAGGCCGATCTGGTAGATAAAGACGGCGATGTTGGCAAGGATGAGGGTGATGTTGACGAAGGGATAGGTGCGCGAGGGGTTGAGGTCCTTGAGAGGGATAAACATTGTGAAAGGTCCGCAGCAGAGTAGCGAAAGATGCGCGAAATGAAAAGGGAGGAGAAACGGGGCCGCGCGTCCGATAATGTTGGGACGGAAAAGACGCTAGTTAACAGAATAAATGCACAAGCATAATCGCCTCAATCTGCTGTCTTTATTCCGGTGCACGCTGGGAGAAGCGCATTTTCCAAAGCGGGCGTTTTTCAATTCCGCCTGGCCTCAGGGCGAATTTTTCGCGAAATTCTCTACGGAAACATTGCACCATGAGTGCGCGTGTGATAATTACAATAGCTCTGCGTGCGCGCGCGTTTCGGACGGAGCAACGTAATTTGTCCGGGCAGCGTCGGCGCGCCGACTGCTCATGCCTGCGCGGGAAACGGAAGCCATCATTCTGAAGACATTTCCCCTGGGCGAAGCGGACCGCCTGGTGAGTTTTTTTGGGCGCTCCTCAGGGCGTGTGCGCGGCGTAGCTTCTGGCGCACGGCGGTTGAAGAACCGTTACGGCTCGACGCTGGAGGTTCTTTCTCACGTTCAGATTTGGTACGTCGAGAAGGAAACCCGCGACTTGGTTCGTATCCAGCAGGCCGATCTGCTCGAATCCTTTCACAAGGCCCAGAGCGATTATGGGCTCAGCACCGGGCTGGCGGTGATCAGTGAGATCTGCGAGCTGATTCTGCCGGAGCACGAAGTCTCTGAGGCCATGTTCCGGCTGATCCTGCTGGCCGCGCGGGAAGTCGAGCGCACCGGCGATTGGACCTTGGCGCTCAGCTACTTTGCTTTCTGGACGGTGAGGCTAGGCGGCTGGCTGCCCCGCTTTGACCGTTGCGTCTCTTGCGACGTGCCGTTTGACGCAAAGCTGGCTTACTACGACGCGCACCAGTCCGGCCTTTTTTGCGAGAAGTGCCGGCGTTCCGGAATGAGGCCGCTGCACGTTGAGGCGCGGAATCTTGCCGAGTGTTTTGCCGGTGAGCGGCTGGATCGCATCGAGTACAAACAGACCATGGAAGCCAGTGCCAGGGAATTGCGCGAGGCGGCGTTGACTTGGATCGAGCACCACCTTGAGCGGCGGTTGATGACGCGCGAACTTTTGGAGACAGCTTGAAAATTAAAGTAAAACTTGAGAAAAAGCCGAGGGGCCTCCGTTTCCAGGATCTGATTCTGCAGCTCTCACAGTTTTGGGTGGAGCAAGGTTGCGTGCTACAGCAGCCTTACGATGTGGAAGTGGGCGCCGGCACGATGCACCCGGAAACTTTTCTTCGCGTGCTTGGTTCGCAAGCTTATCGCGTGGGATACGTTCAGCCCAGTCGTCGGCCCGCCGACGGTCGCTACGGCGAGAATCCCAATCGTCTGTACAAGCATTCCCAGTTTCAGGTGATCCTCAAGCCATCTCCCGTTGATGTCCAAGACGTGTACCTCAAAAGCTTGGACGCCATTGGCATCCACCTCAAGGAGCATGACATTCGTTTTGAAGAGGACAACTGGGAATCTCCGACACTCGGCGCGTGGGGCATTGGCTGGCAAGTCCTGCTCGACGGTCTCGAGATCACCCAGTTCACCTACTTCCAGCAGAGCGGCGGCATCGACCTCGACCCCATCTCCGTTGAACTCACCTATGGTCTCGAGCGCATTTGCGCGTTCCTTCAGGGTGTCGAGAGCGTCTACGAACTTCGCTGGTCCGCAGACAAAACCTACGGCGACATTCGTCTGATGGAGGAGCAGCAATTCTCGGAGTACAGCTTCGATCGTAGTGACGCGACTTCGATTCGCTCCGAATTCGAGCTGCACGAGAAGCAGGCCAAGGAACTCCTCGATGGGTTCAAGGGAGTGGAAGGGAAGGAGCGTGTGCGCTACCCTCTGCTAGCTGCCTATGACCATTGCCTTAAATGCTCGCACCTCTTTAACTTGATGGATGCGCGCGGTGTAATCTCCACCACCGAGCGTGCCGCGCTGATGGCTCGCGTGCGCACCCTTGCATGCCGTACGGCAGCGGCTTACCTTTCACAGATCGGCGGTCCCGCACCCCAGCGTGAGGTGCGGGCATGAAGCCGGCCCCGAAAGCGACCCCGAAAGAGAAGCGTGTCGAATTGCTCTTCGAAGTCGGTTGCGAAGAGATTCCAGCCGGGATGCTTCCAAAGGCCGAAGAGGAACTGCGCACCAACATCGAAAAACTCCTTACCGCCGAGAATCTCTTTGAGGGCGTCTCGGTGGAGACTTTCAGCGCGCCGCGCCGCTTGGCCGCCTGGGTCCGCGGGGTCCTCGCCAAACAGGCTGACGTCGCGATCGAAGTGACGGGTCCACCCAAGTCGGTGGCCTACGATTCTGTCGGCGCGCCGACACGGGCAGCGCTGAGCTTCGCCGAGAAGCAACGCGTCCACGTCAGCGACCTCTATCTGGTTCAGACACCCAAGGGAGAGTACCTTGCGGCTAAACAGATTAAGCTCGGCAGAACCGCGGAACAAATCCTGATCGCGATCCTCCCTCGCACCGTCCATGACCTCACCTGGCCGCGCTCTATGACCTGGACTGGTCTCGAGGGCGCCCGCTTCATTCGTCCCATTCGATGGGTGGTCGCCGTGCTTGACGGCAAGCCTCTGAAACTCTCCGTCGCCGGCATCGCTGCCGGTCGCACGACTCGCGGCCATCGCTTTCTCGGATCAGCCGCTATTCCTGTCAGCAGCTTTTCGGACTACGAAAGACGGCTCCAACAAAACGGCGTCATTGTCCGTCCCGCCCGTCGCCAGGAGAAAATCGCGAAAGAACTTGAAGCGCATGCGAAGACGGGAAGCTACCGAGTCCACGAAGACACCTCCCTCCGGAAGTTGGTGGCCTACCTCAACGAATATCCGACCGTTATCCAGGGCGATTTCGATCCGGCATTTCTGAGTCTTCCCGACGAGATTCTCGTCACTGTGATGCGCGACCACCAGAAGTATTTCGCTGTGGAAAAGAAGAACGGGGAATTGGCTCCGCACTTCCTGGCGGTCATTAATGTTGACAAGGACTCCAAAGGTCTGATCCGCGCCGGCCACGAACGCGTGCTCCGCGCCCGGTTCGCAGACGCGCAATTTTTCTGGAATGCAGATCAGAAATGTCGGCTCGCCGACTATTTGCCGAAGCTGGAGCGGGTCACCTACGAGTCGCGCCTCGGCAGTTATCGTGACAAGGTCGAACGCATCCGCGCCATCGCCCGGTGGTTTTCCGAGCAATGGTTCAATCTTGGCATGCTCCTCGCGCACGTCGCGGAAGCCGACCGGGCCGCCGAACTCGCCAAGTGTGACCTAGCCACCGAGATGGTTCGCGAGTTCACCGAACTCCAGGGCATCGTCGGAGGCCTTTACGCACGTGCCCAAGGGGAACCCGACGAAATCGCCGACGCGGTCTACGATCACTACCGCCCCGTCGGTCTCGAAGATCCCATCCCGCGCAATCTGACTGGCTGCGCCGTTGCGCTCGCGGACAAACTTGATTCGGTTGTTGGATGCTTTGCCGTGGGACTCGTGCCTACCGGTTCGAGCGATCCCTATGCGCTGCGCCGCGCCGCGCTCGGAATCGTGAAGATCATTCTGGAAAAGAAGCTTCCAGTGTCTCTCAGCCGGGCCATCGGTGCCGCGGCGAAGGCGCTGCTCACTCACAAGCCCAAACGCGGCGTAACACCGGATCAAGAGAATCAAGTTCTTGACTTTATTCTCGACCGCGCCAAGTTTGTCTTCCGAGAACGGGAAGGCTTCGGCTACGATGAAGTCAGCGCCGTTTTTCGCGCCGGCGCTGATGACCTGGTGGACGCGCAGAAGCGTTTGGTAGCACTGAAGGCCATTCGCAAGTCAAAGAACTTTGAGCCACTCGCGGTTTCCTTCAAGCGGATTCGCAAGATCCTGGAAAAGGCCAACATTGCTCCCGGCAGTGCCCGCCAGGTGAACCCGGAACTGTTCGAAAGCGCCGCCGAGCGCGAGCTCTACTCCGCGGTTCGCGACGCCGCCACAAAAGTGCAAACCTTGAAACGCGCTGGGAAGTATCAGGAGGCCCTGGAGAAGATTGCCGGTCTTCGAAAAGTCGTCGACCAATTTTTCGATGGTGTCATGGTGATGGCGGAAAATGAATCCGTTCGCAACAACCGTCTCGCGCTGCTCGCGGAGTTGCTCCGCGAGTTCACAACCGTCGCGGATTTCTCTGAAATTGGCGGGGAAGAGCGGCGCTAGTCATCTCAAGTACTACTTGAACTATTTTATAGTCGGCGTGCCGACAATATTTTTGGGCTGCTGGGCAGAATGGCAATCGCAAAAGCAATTTCACAACTCTAAACACGACAAGCGAGGAGCACAGTGACTAAATGGGTCTATTTTTTCGGTGCGGGCAAAGCGGAAGGAGACGGAACCTGGCGCGATCTACTCGGCGGAAAGGGTGCGGGGCTCGCGGAGATGACCAAAATCGGTTTGCCGGTGCCCGCCGGCTTCACCATCTCCACGGAAGCATGCGATTACTTTTACAAGAATGGCAAGAGGTATCCCTCGGAGTTGAAGAAGCAGGTCGCCGACAATGTCACCAAGCTCGAGCGCATCACAAAGAAGAAGCTCGGCGATCCGATAAATCCGCTTCTCGTCAGCGTGCGCTCCGGCTCCGCCCGCTCCATGCCCGGAATGATGGAGACCATTCTCAATCTCGGCCTGAACGACCGCTCCGTCGAGGGCCTCGCGGCCGTAACCAAGAATGAGCGCTTCGCCTATGACGCTTACCGCCGTTTCGTGCAGATGTATTCGACCGTTGTTATGGGCTTGTCCAAGGAGGACCTGGAACACCGCCTTCGAGCCATGCGGGACCGCCTCGGCGTCAAGGAAGATACCGCAGTTCCTGCGAGCGGCTGGAAGGAATTGGTGGCGGAATACAAAGCGTACTTCCGCAAGGAATCCGGAAAGGATTTCCCGAACGATCCTATCGACCAACTCTGGGGAGCGATCGGCGCGGTGTTTGGTTCGTGGATGGCAGAGAAGGCCGTCACTTATCGCCGCGTCGAGAAAATCACCGGCCTCCTTGGCACGGCCGTCAACGTCGTGCAGATGGTCTTCGGGAACACCGGTGACACTTCCGGCACCGGCGTGTGTTTTACGCGCGACCCGAGTACTGGTGAGAAAATCTTCTACGGCGACTACCTCGTCAACGCGCAGGGTGAAGACGTGGTTGCGGGCATCCGCACCCCGATGCCTTTGCGAGAAATGCAGAAGACCATGCCCCGGGTATACGGCCAGCTCGAGAAAGTTCGAGTAAAACTTGAGAAACATTATCGCGACATGCAGGACATGGAGTTCACCGTCGAAGACGGTACGCTCTACATGCTGCAAACGCGCACCGGCAAACGCGCCCCCGCCGCCACATTTCGCATCGCAGTGGACATGGCTAACGAAAAGCTAATCACCAAAGAAGAGGCACTTCTCCGCGTAAGGCCCGAAGACATCGAGCGGCTCTTCTATCCCGTCATCGATGCAAAGGTGGATAGGAAGTCTCTGACTGCGAAAATTCTCGCCACCGGCATCAACGCCGTTCCCGGCGCCGCTGTCGGCAAAGTCGTCTTCTCCGCGCAGAAAGCGGAAGAGTGGGCCGAGCGCGGGGAGAGGGTAATCCTGGTCCGCCGCGAGACCAGTCCCGAGGACGTCGGGGGCATGGCCGTCGCCCAAGGGATTCTCACCGCCACGGGCGGCAAGACCAGCCACGCGGCTGTCGTGGCTCGCGGGTGGGGCAAATGTTGCGTCGTAGGCGCCGAAAGACTTGACATCGACTACAAGACACAATCGATGAGCGCCGACGGCAAGGTCGTCAAGGAAGGGGACTGGATCACCCTCGACGGCAGCGAAGGTGTGGTCTACACCGAAGCGATGCCGCTGGTCGTTCCCCAACTCCCCAAGTCCTACGAAACTCTCATGAAGTGGGCGGACGACACGCGCCGCCTCAAGGTCCGCACGAACGTAGACACTCCGCAAGACGCCCGCAAAGCTATCGAGTTCGGAGCAGAAGGCATTGGTCTCTGCCGCACGGAGCACATGTTCTTCACCGACTTCGAGCAACCGGAGCGAAGCCACGAGCGCCAGCGCGCCATCCAGGAAATGATTCTCGCCGACAACAGGGAAGCGCGCGTCAAGGCCCTCGACAAGTTGCTCCCCTTCCAGCGGCGCGATTTTGTCGGCATCTTCAAAGCCATGGACGGTTTGCCGGTCACCATCCGCTTGATTGACCCTCCATTGCACGAGTTTGTCCCGCACGAGCGCGCCAAACAGGAAGAACTCGCGAAGGAACTCGGCATTAGCGTCGACGTGGTGGTGCGCCGCGTTGAGCAGTTGCACGAAGCCAACCCCATGCTCGGCCACCGCGGCTGCCGTCTGGCCATCACTTATCCCGAGATCCTCGAGATGCAAGTGCGCGCCATCATCGAAGCAGCCATCGAATGCCAAAGGGGCAGAATTAAAGTATTGCCTGAGATCATGCATCCTCTTGTTTTGGACCGGAAAGAATTCTCCATTCTCGCACAAGCGACGCGACGCGTTGCAGATGATCTCATCAAAAAGTCAGGGATAGATCTCAACTATCTCGTCGGGACCATGATTGAATTGCCCCGCGCGGCTCTGTTGGCGGGAGAGATCGCGGAAGTAGCCGAATTCTTTTCTTTCGGGACGAACGACCTGACGCAAACTACCATGGGCCTTTCCCGTGATGATGCCGGCCGCTTCCTGCCGGACTATGTGGACGAAAAGAAAGCCGGCGTGTTCTCTGCGGATCCGTTCCAATCGCTGGACACGAAAGGCGTCGGGATGCTGATGCACTGGGGTATCGAACAAGGCCGCAAGACGCGTCCCAAGCTCAAGATCGGCATCTGCGGTGAACACGGCGGCGATGCGGACAGCGTGAAGTTTTGCCATCAAGCCGGCATGGATTATGTCAGTGCTTCGCCGTTCCGCGTACCGATCGCGCGCTTAGCGGCAGCTCAAGTAGTGGTTGAAGAAAAACAAGCCAAGAAAAAGAAGGGGAAGTAGCGAACGAAATCGTTGCGATTCAACCTAAAGTGATACTTGAAGTCGTCGGCGCGGCGGTAATACTAGCGATCGTTGCTCGCCGGCGGCTTCAAGTTTTTTACGTCGGCATTTTGAAGAAAAAGTATAGCCCCAGGAAAAAGAAAATAATGTCCGGTGACCACCCGGCAAGAAACGGCGGGAGCTGGCCCACCCCGCCCATGGCCTCCAAAAGCCTGGCTACCGACCAATAAGCAATACCGAAGACCACTCCGAGAGCCACTCCGCCTACTGCGCCGCGCGTCCCCACCAGAAACGCAAATGGGATCGCCAGAAGCATGCTTACTGGCGCGAGTAGCGGGAAGGCAAGCTTTTCGTGCCATTGCACTGTCAGCGTCGAGACGTCAAACCCCGCACGCTGCAGCCCATCAATGTAACTCCGCAGTTCCCGCCAGCTCATCTGGAAAGCCTGCCGGACCTCCCGATTGAAGTAACTAGGAGGTTCGGTTAGTTCCGGCAGGGAGGTCACTGGCGGCAGCCGCTCGTAATGGACAATCGTCCCATCCTCAAAATCGCGCACCCAACTCCCTTCGAGCACCCACACCTTTTGCGATTCCGACCACCGGGCGCGCGACGCAAAGACTCGCCGCCTCACCTGAAACGTAACCGGATCAATCTCCAGCACCGTGAGCCCGCCAAAAAGGTTTTGCGTGGGGTCAAACAGATCGTAATTGTAGATTTTTGACCCTTCTCCAAAAATCCAGCGCTGCGGGTGGGTGTACGTCTGCGGCGGGCGCCCCTTGATCAGGTTATGGAGCGCGTCCTGCCGCTGGTTGGCATACGGCAGGTAGGTGTCGTCGAGAGCAATCATGGCCACGGCCAGCGTCAGCCCCGCTAGGAGCAGCGGTACCGCCAACCGGTACATGCTGATCCCGCTCGCCTTGATGGCCACGATTTCATTGTTTTTGCTCATGATCCCCAGCGTCACCAGAACGGCGACCAGCGCCCCCAGGGGCGCTAGCTGGTAAAGCAGATAGGGAGCAAGGTAGCTGAAGTAATCCACCACGATCAGAAAAGGAACGCGGTGACGCGCGATGTCGTCGAGCAGCTCGAAGAAAGTGAACGTCTCAAAAAGAAAAACGAACGCCCCCATGAGCAGCACAAAATAATATAAGAAGCGCCGCAAGACATAGATGTCAATCAGTTGCGGAAAACTTCCGCTGGACCGCGCCATGATTTCCTGCGTTACGCCCTCGCCATTCACCCCATTTGCCGTGGCGGCTCTAGCGCGAGCCTGTGCTCTTCGGCGGCGCAGCAGCCGCCTCCGGGATTGGAAGTAGAGGATGGGCCTGAGCCACCGGCTTTCACCGCGGAATTGTTCCATACGGGGCAAGAGCGTCAGCCCCAGCGCGAAAACAACAGCATTGGCAATCCAGATTCCTGCCGCCGGCGTCATCGTGCCCTGCCGCGCAAACCCCGCTCCCATGACCGTAAGCAAATAGTAAGAAGCTATGAGTAGCACGGCGAGTAAAGTCCCTGCTGCCCGGCCGCCGCGCCGAGGCTGCGCGCCCAGCGGAACGGCAATCAACGCAAAGGCAAAGCACGCCATCGGGAATGCAAACCGCCGGTGAAGCTCCACTCGGGCTTCGCGCCAGCCGGGGCCATTATCATTCAAGAGTTCGCGGACCGAGCGCTCCGGGTTGTTGATTTGCCGCGGTTGAGCGACCGCCAGTCCGTTGAACTCGATGGGCCAGTCGCTTTGCCCGAATGCCGTGACGGAGTAGTGGTCTGCATCCTCACGCGAGAATTCGTGCGTTGTGCCTCCCCGCAGGTGCAGCTCCAGCTTGCCCTGTTTTGGGTCTGCGATGACGATCGCCTGCTCCGCCAGCGTTAATTGCGAACCGCTTTCCGTACCGGCCTGTGCGAGAAACACTCCGTGCCATCGCGTGCCGCTGGCCGTCACATCGTTGACGTAGAGGATCAGCCGCGGAAAGCGTTCGTCAAATACCCTAGGCTGCAGCGCAAAGGAGACCTGCGAGGTGATCAAATCAGCTTGAAGCGCACGGAACGTCCGCAGAGCCAACGGTCCAAGCCATGTCGTCATGGCCAGCGTCACGACTGCGCCCGTAAGCGCCAGCACGCCCACGGGCAATAGAATCCGGCGGCGGCCAATGCCCAGCGCCGTAAGGGCGATGATTTCGCTGTCCGCCGACATTCGCCCCAGGCCCAGCAACACACCGATGAGCGTCGCCATCGGCACGGTAAATACGAATACCGCGGGGAAGATGCAGAGAAATAGCGTCAGAATCTGCCCGCCGGAACCGCTGTGACGCACAAAGAGTTCCATCAGGCGCACGAGTTGCGGCACGAAGAAAACAAACGTGAAGACGACTAGTCCCAGGAGTGCGTGGCGGAAAACTTCGCGGACGATATACCGGTCCAGGATGCGCATGACGCGAACGCTGAGTGTAACACGGTCGCGACGACGCCCGCCTTGCCGTGCAGCTCCGGCGTTCTTTGAAAATCCTACAGGCCTTTCCGATGAATTCCCAACTCTAGCTGCGCGCGGGTTGCGGGCTCTCCAGGTAAGCCCATCGCTCCAAGATCTGCCGGTTGGCGATCCTCCAAATCACAATTCCGGAGAATTCCAACCGCTGTTTCGACGCCGCATCCGTGCCCGTCCAATGATTGCGTACCACCACTTTGTCGTCCTCGGCGATCATGTCTTCGATGGTCACTTTCAGGTCGGGAACTTTCTTGAGCGCAGCGCCCACATACTGTATTGCTCCCGCCCGTCCAGGTGGCAATCCCGGCGGGACGTCCGCCCCGTGATCCACAAACTCGGGCGCGAAATTCACTTCGCCGATGCGCAGGTTTTTCCGGTTCACGAATTCTTCAAAATGATTGCGGATGAATTCCTTCATCTCCGCGTGTGTCATGCTGGTCTTGGGATTCTTGGCTTCCGATGCTCCCGCTGCTGCGTTCATCCTGGCTCTCCCTCTTCAGGCCGATGTGGCCTGATCACGAAATTCCTTCGCATTCGCCGTCAGATACTGATCGAGTGCGACAGGAGCGCGTCCAATCAAGGACTGCAGCAGGCCATCCGTTTTCGCACCGCCACCTTGCTTGTAATATTGCTGAAGCTCCAGGAGCGCTGTCACTTGCCACTCCGGCATTCCCAGGCCCAGCATCGCCTCGCGTTGCGCCGATTCAGGAATGTCCACGAAATTCACCGCGCGGCCGGTGACCCTGGAAATTCGCTTCGCCAACTCCTGGTTCGATATCGCTTCCGGCCCATTCAATTCATAGACCTTCCCGGCGTGCGCGCCTCCCTGAAGCGCTTTCACCGCAACAACGGCGATGTCGTCAACGTCCAGATAGCTGACCTTCGCGTCCGCCATCGCCGCGTAAAACACTCCCTGCGCGCGAATGCTCGGAGCATTGTAAGCGACTATGTTTTGCAGAAACCCGTTGGGCCGCAGGATCGTGTAGCTCATTCCGCTGCCCTTGAGCTTGTCCTCGACCTTGCGGTGCCAGCTCGGAAATGATTTCCCATAGTCTCCCGCTCCCATCGCCGAGTTCAGCACCACCTGCTTCATGCCGGCTTCCTTGCATGCGTCCAGCATATTGCTCTCCAGCTCCACGAGTTGGGGAATCGGAGAACACACCACATAAACAGAACTCACCCCGTCCAAAGCGTTGCGAAGGCTCTGCCTGTCCGAATAATCCGCCAGCACGCCCGCGCAACCCGAGGGCGCCTTCGCGGCCTCTTCCTTGGACCTGTACATCGCGCGAACCTTGGACTCCTTCCGGATCGCTTCCTGCAAAACTGCTTTGCCAACGCTCCCGCTAGCGCCAGTGATAAGAATCATTTTCTTGCTCCCATCCTTGTCCGACTCGCAGCGGCCCGCCGAATTCGGGCCGGCCCTTGCGAACCGAATGTTTCACGCTCATGGTATAACGGCATACTGCCGCAGTGAAGTACGCACAAATTTGTAAGCCTGGAGTACCCGATGAAGGTTCATCACGGCTGTCCCGTTCAAGCCACTATCAATGTTCTGAGCGGCAAGTGGAAAGTCCAGGCGGTCTGGCGCCTATCGTTTGGCCCGCTGCGCTTCGCCGAACTTCGAGATCTCCTGAGTGGCGTCAGCGAAAAAGTTCTCACCGCGCAGCTTCGCGAATTGGAAAAGGATGGAGTCCTGATCAGAAGGGAAGTACGCTCATCGCCGCCGAAGGTCACCTATTCGCTCAGCCGTTCCGGCCAAATCCTAATCCCGCTGCTCGAAGGCTTGTGCGACTGGGGCGCGAAACAGTTCGGCATTCAGCCCAATCTACCGCGCCATCCCCAAACGGCAAAAACTTCAAACCTCTGAACAGATGGGCGCCGCTGCTTCGCTTCCGTGTCGCTGCAACTCCTATCGCCCGCTTGCAGCCATCGCTGTCAGTTTCCGCCTTCCATGCATTTCAAAAAACCTGCTGGTAAACTGGTTCTCCGGGTCCACGGCACGCTTCTTTTCAAAAAAAGCGCCAATCTCCGGGTATGCTTCCCTTAAGGTTTCGGCGTCCAGGTCTCGGGCATAGGTCAGGTAAAACGTTCCATCGCAGTCCAGGGCAAGGCGGTTGAGCCGATTGACCAACGCATCTCCCTTGGCGCGGGCCTCGCTCGAGCGCACTTCGTTGAAATAAAAGATCACCGCAAACGCATCTTCTCTAGGCGCATAAGATAGCGCCGTTTCGTCGTTGGCCTTCACATACCGCAGTGTCACTCCGAGGAGATTGGTCCCATCTTCCCGCACGATCTGCCGCAGACTTTCCATGAACGCTATGAACTTGGGAATCGGAACAAAAAATTCCTGGATCACATCCGCGTCCTTGGTCGAATCATGCTCCAGCATTTTCACCGCTGAGACTGGGGGCCTCATGGCATTGTTTCTCGATACCAGCGTTGTTCTCGCTTCGCCCCCGGCCATGTACTTTTCCGCGCGCCAGCGGAGCGTTTTTCCCCAGCTGTAACGCCGCGACAATCCAAATAAGAACTTGTCCCGCGCTACATTCCGCTCATGGTCCAATTTGAACATTCCCTGGCGAACTCGATCCGTCCTTCGCCACACCGTAACAATCGTTTCGTCCAGGAAGCAACTTGGCGAAATGGAAGGCCGCGCCAGAAAAAGTTCTGTCGGGGAGTTTGCGCGCACCTCCCGCTCGAAATACTCAATCAGCCCGCTCAGGGGAATGACCGCGGAGCTTTGCTCGTAGACGCAGTCTTCCACGAGCGCCAAATCCACATCGAGCATCACTCCGAAGAGGCCGTATCCTCCGATCGCGTTCCGGAACAAATCAGGGTTCTCGGTTCTGCTCACGGACTTCACCGATCCGTCCGCCAACAGAATTCGAAATCCAAGCACGCTATCGACCAGTGTCGGGAACCGCGTGTCGCGCCCGTGCGCATTCGCTGCCAGCGAGCCACCCACTGTAAATATGTTGTCGGACTGCATGGCCTTTAGCGCCAGGCCCGCGGGATTTACCGCCTCCTGAATCTTGTCCCACGTAATTCCGCTTTCCACGTTGATGCGCTTGCCCTCCTTGTCGAGCGAAAGCACGCGATTGAATTGCCTCATGTCCAGAACCATCGCGCCATTCACAAAGGCGTGACCTCCCAAGTTGTGCCCCGTTCCCATCATGCAAATGGGCACGCTGTCCCGCCGCGCGCGCTCCAGAGCATCCCGGATGTCCGCAACGCTCCTTGGCGTCTCAACTGCATGAGCCACTGCCGAATACACTCGTCGGGCATCCGTGAGATGTAGGTGCGGCGATTCCTTGAAAATCCGTGCAATCTCCTTGCTTAATCGGGCGCGTTCCCGTGGCGGAACTTTCGGGTACACAGGCAAGTACAACAACTTTCGAAAAACCTCTCGCGTCTTTGCCGGCTCCTGGCTCTCTCGTCCCGCCGGCGGCTCGATTACCGCGAGCGCCGATCCTGCCCCAGTGCCGTCAAACCCGGTCCAGTGGAGCTCCTCCATGAATCGTTCCCGCGCTTCCACCAAAATCGGAAAAACCCAAAAGCTATGGAACTCCGCACCATTCCCCGGATAGGCAATCTGAGGCGGCAGCGATTTCGCGAACTCCTCCCCTACGGCAACACGTTGCTTTAGACCAGCCGCGTCAAATGTCCGCAACCGGTGCGCCAGCAAAGCCAAAAGCGGGTACGAGCATTGCCATTGGATTTCCTTCAGCCAATCTTGTTCATCCAATCCTCGCATCTTTGCGATCACGCCCTCGAAATTCGCCCCAAAAACTTTGCATCCCTGGTAGAACAGGCCGAAGAGCAGCGGAAGCGTAAAGAGTTTCAGGATCACATGCGTCAGCACTGTCCCCGCAAACTCCTTCCGCGTCTGCGCCGGATGCATCCTCTGGAGCATTCTCATCTTCCGCAAGATCTCCGTATCTTTCACGCGCAGCAGCGCCCCTCCCAGCGCCGTCATTGTCTTGATCGACCCGAAACTGAACATCGCCACATCCGTTTCCGGATGTCCCGTGTAGTCCGGCCCGGTAAACGCCTGCGCGCAGTCTTCGATCACCAGCAACCCACGCTTTTTCGCCAGCTCAATCACCGGCCCCATCGGCACACGCGTGCCAAAAAGGTGTGCAATCACGATCACTCGCGTCCGCTCTGTAATGGCCGATTCAATCGTGGAAATCTTCGGCGCCATCGTGCCACTCTCAATATCCAGGGGAATCGGAACCAATCCGTGGTGTTTTGCGATGTTCACCATCTCGGGGATCGTCAGCGCCGTCATCAGGATCTCGCTCCCCGCCGGTAACCCCAGCGCTCCCAAGCACAGATCAAACCCTGTTCGAACCGTAAACGCCGAGAGCACGGGATAACCAGGGGCAAACATCCCTTCGAGTTCCGCTTCCTTTGCGCGAATACTTCTGCGAAACGCGCAATAGAACGCCGCGCACGCAAGATCCCGCCAACTGATATCCAGTTGTTTCCGGGGATACATTCTGAGCCGGGGTAACCGTGTCATCGGAGAGGCTCGTTTCTGCCGGTAAATCGTTCAGTTCGGTTCCGGCGCCGCTCGCAAGCTGCATACTTAGCCAGTATCTACTTCATGCGTTCGGGAAACACTCAGCTAACAGCCGCGGATTCTATACCAGCCGTCGTTGCTACACTAGTCTCCCGCGGTGGCACAGCCGTTTCTCTTACCGCCGGTTACATGATAGTTTTTCTTACAGCGGTTCCTTTTAAGACGGATGTAGCGACCTCGATTCTATCGAGCCCTAGCCTGTACCACCGCTCATCCTTTAACTCTCAGCCGGACATCCTCCGGTCACGGGACTAGCACGGGAGAGACGCCAGCAATGAAGCGGGTCCATCTAGTTGTCTTGTGGCACATGCATCAGCCGCAGTACCGCGACCCCGAATCCGGCCGCTACGTCCTTCCATGGACGCGTCTCCACGCCCTCAAAGACTACTGGGGCATGGTTGAAGTACTCAGGGAATTCCCCGACTTCCACGCCACCTTCAACGTCGTGCCCTCTCTCGGCTTGCAGCTCGAAGAGTACGCCAGTTGCACTTTCAACGAGCCTTGGTTTTCCCTGGCCTTCAAGAACGCCGATGAACTAACCCGCGAGGACAAAGCCGAAATCATCGCTCGTGCTTTTCAGGTCAATCACGAACACCTGATGTCTCGCTGGCCGCGTTTCGTCGAGCTATTCGAATGGTCGCGTCCCGCCGGCGGCGCGCAAGCCCTGGTTTCTTTCACCCCGCGCGACTGGCGCGATCTGCAACTCCTCTCGCAACTCGCCTGGATGGAAGAGTCCTGGCTCGAAAAGGACGACGTCGTCAGCCGCCTGGCCACGAAAGGGAAGGACTACACCGAGCAGGACAAATCCGCGCTGCGCAAAAAGCAGCTCGATTTCCTCGGCTTGGTGCTCCCCGTCTATCGCGACGCCGCCCATCGCGGCCAGATCGAGCTCAGCACCACTCCGTTCTACCACCCCATCCTTCCGTTGATCTGCGACTCCGATATCGCGCGCGTCGCCAATCCCGGCACGCCCCTCCCGCGGCGGGCCTACCGCCGCCCCGAAGATGCCCGCGAACAATTGCGGCTTGCCCGCCAATATCACGAAGGAGCTTTTGGCGCCAAGCCCGCTGGCCTGTGGCCCTCCGAGGGTTCCGTCTCCGATCAGACGCTCTCCATCGCCGCCGAAGAAGGCTTCCGCTGGTTCGGCACCGACGAGGGTGTCCTGGGCCGCACCCTCAACGTGGGATTTTTCCGCGACGGCAACGGCATCCCCGCCAACTCCGACCGCCTCTACAAGCCCTGGCAGGTGCAAGTCGCTCCCAACGGCATCACCGGTCTCTTCCGCGATCACCATCTTTCCGATCTCGTCGGCTTCGTCTACAGCCGCATGGACGCCAAATCCGCCGCCGCCGACCTCCACAATCGCATGCGCCATCTCGGCGAAAACGTCCAGAGCGATCAGCCCCTCACCATTTGTCTTTTCCTGGACGGCGAAAACGCTTGGGAATACTATCCTGGCAACGGACGTGCCTTCCTCCGCGAATTTTACGGCCGCATCCAGGGCGACCAGGATTTTCGTGCGCTGACCGCCACCGAAGCCATTGCCGCCGCCGGCGAAATTCCCTCCACCACCGGAATTTTCCCCGCCTCCTGGATCAACGCCAATTTCGATGTCTGGATCGGCCACAACGAAGACGTCGCCGCCTGGGAATTACTCTGGGACGCGCGCGATGCCTATGCCCGCGCCGTCGAAGCACAGAAGCAGGGAAGGTCTGACGCCCCCACCGAAACCGCGCTTAAGGTAGCGCACGAATCGCTGCTCGCCGCCGAGGGTAGCGACTGGTGCTGGTGGTTCGGCCCCGAGCACAGCACCGCCAACGACGCCGAATTCGACGCCCTCTATCGCAAGCATCTGACCGCCATTTATCTCGCGCTGGGCCAGGTCGCCCCCGAAGAATTGGCCAAGCCCATCAAGCGCCAGCCCGAGCACGCCCTTCAACTCGCGCCCACAAGTCTGCTCAACGTCACCGTCGACGGCCGCGACACTTCCTATTTCGAATGGCTCGGTGCCGGCCTCTATTCCCCCGAGCGCCGTGGTGGTTCCATGCACGGCCGCGTCTTCTATCTCCATGAACTTCGCTACGGTTTCGAAGCAGAACGTTTCTGCGTGCGCATCGATGCTTTCGCCGAAGCGCTCGCCGAACTCGAAGATCCCGAGTTTCGCATCACCATCAGCAGCGCGGAAGAAGTCACCCTAGTCGTGAATCTCCGCCGCGGCCACGTCCAGGGTTTTGCTGTCGAAAAGGACCGCGTCTGTCTGCTGAACCCCAGACTCGTCGCGGAAGCCGCCTTCGAACGCGTGCTCGAAGTCGCCATCCACAAGGATCAAATCAACTTCAAAGGTCAGCCCAAGTTGCGCCTCGGCGTCGCCCTCTGGCACGGTGGCCTCCCCGTCGACGTCCTCCCTGCCGAAGGCTTCCTCGACGTAAACCTCGGCGAAGACCATTCCGCCTGGCCCCCCGAACCGTAGCAGCGGCCTTAAGGTCGGCTTTTGTAGCGGCGGGGCTTGCCTCACCCGCGCCGAGCAATTTAGGCGACCCGTCGGGAACCCTGCTCGTGTAGTAGGAACGGTTCATAAGACCCGCCGCAGAAATCTTGGAAGCGCCTCGCGTGATGCTTAAAGTTTTTCTTGAAGTAGCAGAAGCGCTTGCCTTGAGTGCTTTCGACTTACTCCTATTGTTATTAAAGATTTACTTCAAGTCCCTTCGCTTTTGGAAGCTGTCTCACAACTGAATTCCGTCAGGGCACGTCGCCCGTGCCAAATGAGCTCAGCCTCTAGGTTTCAACGCCTGACGTGGCGCGGGCCGGATAATCCAACTATTGACAGGCAAGAGCTAATACAACTTCACCGCCAACTCCTCCGGACGTTCCCCAACGGGGATCATGGTCACCAAAAAATTCGTGCGCACCCGAATCACAGCCAAATCCCCCGACCCTTGGCTCACCACCAGCAACAAATTCTCCGCCGGATCGAACCGCAACGCCGCCGGAGCCTCCCCCGCCGGCACTGGGAACCCTTTCCCCGGATCGCGCACAATCCTCCGATTAAAAATATCCACCGGCGTAACCCTCCCCGCCGCCGTATCGGAAACATACATCAGCGACGCGTCCTCGCTCAGCACCCCGCGGGTCGGCGCCGACCCAAGCACCATGTAGTCACCCACCTCGTGTGTCCAGGTGTTGATAACCTGCAAGCCGTGAGCCTCCGGCGAAATCAAGTAGAGTTCGCCGCCATCCGGCTTCAGCAGCATGTCGGTCGGCTTACCCGCCAGCTCCAGATGGGTCACCAGAACACCTCGCCGCAGGTCCACCACGGAGATCCGCTTCTCCGAGCGGCTCAACACAAACGCCTCGGAGCTGTCCGGCAGCACCGCCACATCTTCCGGCTGCGCCACCACGCCAACGCTCCCCCGCATCGCCAGCGTCGCCGCGTCATGAATCCCCAGCGTCCCGTCGCGACGGTTCACCACCAGCACGGTCTTGCCGTCCGGCGTGACGCGCGCAAGTACGGGTTCGCGCCCCGTCGCCGCCCGCCCTACTACGCTGCGCGATTTAACGTCAATCGCCACCAGCGTGTTGTTCCCCGAAGCCGTCGTGTAAATCCGCCCGCCGTCCGGCGAAAAATCCAGCGCGTAGGGAAGCGGCCCCACCGCGATCCGCGCCGTCACCTGCCCAGTAAAATGATTCGCGCGCGGATCAAGGATCCAAACGTATCCCCCCGTTGTACTGGCGCCGAATATCTCCGGCCGTGTTGGATGTTCCCGCATCCCCGAAAGCCCCGGCCCGACCGCAATCCGCGCCACAGCCTTGAGCTTCACCAGGTCCACTACGGTAACGTTCCCATCCGCCGTCGTCACATAAGCCGAAAGGTGCAGATCCGGCCGTAGAAACGAAGGCCGATGCTCGCGCAGCAGCAGAGTTAGGCCTGTGATCGCCAACGCAAAAAGCAAGAAGTACACGCGGAAGTTCTTAGGCCGGTTCATGTAGGCGAGGAAATTGTCCCATGCTTCGACGAAACGTCAAACGACGCCCACTAAAAACCGGAAACGTGCGGCGCCCTTTATCATGGTGTGGGCGGGATGCTGGTGGGACTTCCTTCTGACTCGCCTAGGGCTTTGGTTCTGAATCTGTCTTGGCTGCTGCCACAGCGCGGGGAGCTTCTGTCGGTGAATGATCTGCTTGGCGGGTGAGATAGAGAATGAAAGGAGTGACCTCGAACGGTACTTTCTCGGATTCCGCGACTGTCCCTACTGGTTTGGACTTCAGCATCCGCAACTGGTCATTCCAGGGATCAATCTTGATGCGTCCGCCGAGCGGCAGGGCAGCAACGACGTTAGCCGTAGGCTGTGCAGCGGTCGCGGGCTCTGTAGCAGGCGCTTGTCCGGAGAACACCGCGGCGACGATGGCCCAGCTTGTTGAGACCCGGTCACCCAGGTGCGGACTGATAAGGTTAGGGATTTCCTTCGACCGGTTCTTGAGCGCTTGGAGGAAGAGTTGCGCGGTGCCGGACTGTTCCTTGTATGGCGAGTTGCTCAACAGTTCGATCCCTTTTCGCTTCGCCGACTGTTCCTCTTCCGGGGTGCGCGCAAAGTCAAAGTGCCGAAACGTCTCCTTTTCGTCGAATCGCACGCGGTTGAAGAACGCAAATTGCGAGTCCATGCGATGCCCGAGCACCACGTGACCGAGCTCGTGGGCCACGACGGCCGCAAGGCTGGCCTCGTCAGGAAGCACGTCAATCAACCCGCGGCTCAAGACGATGGTGTGGCCGATGGTGAACGATTCCAGCGTTGTCGTCATCAACACGCGGCAGCGGACTTCCGGTTGGATGTCCAGATTATTGGTCACCTCTAAATTGTTGACTACCGTCTCCAGCACTTTGTCCACTTCGCCATGCGGCGCCATCAAGCCCTGCCGCTCCAGCCGTTCGGTGACGTTGTCTTCAGCAAGCCGGTCCCAGGAACGCTCCGCCTGAAACGGCGAGTAGTCGTTGGCCGATTCCGACTGATCATTTACGGGGTTCGGCCCCTCCACAAGGACCTTACTCAACTCTTGCTCTTCCCGGACATTGCCCAGGTCGTAGCCCCACAGGCGCGTCTGCGCTCGGAAGGCCTTGAATCGCATGCTCTTTGTCTTTGCGTCTCGTACGCTGCCTTCTTCGCTGTAGACATAGGCCGGAAGCCATAGGTTCTTTTCAGAATTCGTCCGCCAGCTATCGAAATTGAAGTAGTAGCTCGTCAAGGACGACCCGCCATACGCACCGTTGAAGCGGACGATGTGGTAATCCTGATCCTCCACCCAGATACGCCCGACGAAGCGTCCTTTGCCAGACTTCGGCAAGGGATTGTGCTTCATGCCCGCGTCATGCTCCAGTGGTTCAAGCTCCACGCCCTTCGCCAGGTCAGCCCGCCCAAGAAAGTACTTGTCGCCGTCTGGTACTGCTCCCAATTGCTTATCCGGGCGAATATTCTGGATGTACGTTTCCACCAGCGGTGAATACTGGCGGAGTAGCTGCACCTCCACCTGCTCTTGCGAAATGATTTTGTCCACCACTTCGCTCGGACTCATCGGTTGTTGGGCGCTCGCGGTGACCGGCATCACACTAAGCACCAGAATCGCGGGCAGGATCTTGAGGCTGCGCATAATGCCTCCAAACTTGGACCTTAGAGATGGGCTGTGTCCCCCACACTAGACCCCCGAGCGCCACCTGCCATCTGTACAGAGGAACAGTTTAGGGACAGCCGTATTGGCGTTTTGGCGCAGTGGGAAAAAATGGCCACGGTGCGCGGCGCATTGGTGGCTAACAGTGTAATGCCAGGAGAAATGAATTCTGATTCACAGCTGAACGCCTAGAGGGTCGCGGCAACCACCAGGATAACGTCGTCGCGGATTCGCCATTGTTGGATCACAGACGATCCTCGCAAACCTATTCCTTTCTGTATTCCGCCCGCCAGGTTGAAGGTTCGGAGGATCGCCCTTAAAATCCATCCTAGCAAGCGACAGGTTGCGCGAAATTCATGAGCAGGAACGTCAGATGAACCAGAACCCGCAGTCTCAAGTCGAACTCCGCGATGTGGCGCCGGGCCTGTGGATTTGGTGTCTCGAACATCCCTGCTGGAGGCCAGGTCAGGGCTGGGAGCCACTCGTGGCCTCGACGTGCGTCGAGTCGGGAGGCGAGACACTGGTTCTGGATCCGCTTGCTCCACCCGTCGGCGCGGCCGAGGTGTGGAAGCGGCTCGACGCGCGTCCGCCGACCGCGGTAGTCGTTCTCAACCGGATCACGTTCGCGACGTCGATCAGTTCGTGCACTGGTACGGCGCCCGCGCGTTCGGCCCGCGCCTCTTAGTTTCGTGAAGACGTCCCCGAAACCGAACTAGAGTTTGTCGAGCCCGGCAGCCCGCTTCCGGGAGGGCTCCTCGCACTCTACGACGGACGCGGCCGCAACGAGACGCCCCTGTGGCTGCCCGAGCAACGCACTCTCGTATTCGCCGACGCGTTGACCGCGCCCGGCGGCGAGCTGCGTGTCTGGGCGTCGCCGTGCCACAACGAGCGCGCGTTGCCTGCGCTGCACGCCCTGCTGGAGCTGCCATTCGAGCGCGTCATCGTCTCCCACGGCGAGCCGGTCCACACGCGCGCTGCCTATGAGCGTGCCCTCGACCTCCCCACCTGGACCGGATAATGCGCCAAGAATTTGCCAGTCCCGGGCCTGATTTCTCAGCGCCCTCTCACCCGGTGTGGGGGAGGGTGCAAATTGCTCCATCGACCGGATTCACCCAGAGCAGCCGACGGAGTTACACTCGTGACGAATGCCGCAGGAGGTTCATAACAATGGCACGAATTGTCGGCGCTGAACCAAGCCAGCAAGGACTTTTCCACGGACTCTTCACGCGAGTCATCTACTCGATGGTGAAGCGCAAGCTCGGCCGAGTGGTGATGCCCGTGAAGATCGTCGCGCATCACCCCAAGCTTCTCTGGGGCTACGGCCAAATGGAACAATCGCTTCTCTCCAGCAACTTAGTTGACGAGGCCCTGAGGGACCTCGGGCAATTGCGTGTTGCCACGCTCGTCGGCTGCCCTTTTTGAATTGACATCGGTTCTGCGGTCAGCAGGACCAAAGGCGCCTCGGCCGAGAAGCTCGCCGCGCTGCCAAACTACCGCAACAGTGACCTGTTTTCGGAGTCGGAGCGGCTCGTGCTCGAGTACGCCGATGCCATGACGCAAACTCCCGTCGAGGTCCCAGACGCGTTGTTTGCGAAGCTGCGAGAAAAGTTCACTGACGCGCAGTTGGTGGAGCTCACCGCCACGCTGGCCTGGGAAAACTACCGCGCGCGTTTCGACCATGCGTTCGGCGTGGAAGCCGAAGGCTTCACGGAGGGAAGCTACTGCGCCTTGCCCGCGCACGCAGCAAAATAGAGCTAGAATTACCGGGAATAAAACCATGAGCACCTCACCTGTCACGCCGGTCTTTCTCGAGCCGAAACCGATGGAGAAGTTTTTCAATCGGGCGTTCGGTTTTATGGTCGGGCTCGGATTTGGCCTGAAGCACAACTACCTGCTGCAAGTACGCGGGCGAAAGAGCGGGCGCGTGTATGCAACCCCGGTGAATGTGTTGGACGTGGAGGGGAAGCGCTACCTGGTAGCTCCGCGGGGACGGACGCAATGGGTGCGCAACGCCGAAGCCGTCGGAGAGATCACGTTGAAAAAAGGACGCTACCGGCAGAGCTTCCGCTTGCGTCCTATTCCGGATAGTGAGAAGCCGCAGCTATTGAAATTGTATTTGGATCGCTTTGCGACCACCGTGCAAAGGTATTTTCCCGTGCAAGCAGGGTCGCCTCCGGAAGCGTTCCGTGAGCTGGCGCCAAACTATCCAGTGTTTCAGCTGTTGAGCGCCGGCTGATCCTCGATCGTTGGAAGCAACTCCAGCCTTACGGAGAAAGGACGGTTCTGAACGGGTGTGCAATAGTCCATGCGCCCATGCGAACGGAGATCCCCGGGCACTCGTGAAATGGAAACATCGTGACTGGAGGCATCAAGCCCCTTCGTCAAAACGCACGGGATCGAGAAGTTGTCGCTGACCGCGCTCGCAATATCACACGCAGCATCGTCCAGCTTGGAGAGTTGAATCATCGTTGTTTCCTGTGCGCGGATCTCGGAATGAACCGGAAAAAGTACATTCGCCATGACTTGTATCCCCTCGTTAATGCAGGCCTGGCGAACCACTTCGCCGCTGAATTTGTCAAGCGGGTTGCTGTCAGGTGCCGCTATATGCGCGGTAGGTGGACCACGCAACGCCGCGCTCCAGAAAGTTCAATCCGATGCAATAGCGATTGTCCACCAGCTTCTGGCAATACATCACTTTCCCCAATATCGTGGAGTCATCTTTCAAGCAAGTCACCCGGGCTACATCTCCAGTTTGCCAAGGCTGATTGGAAACGACACGCGCGCCATGAGCGCTTACGTTATCCGTATAGGTCACCTCCGCCCCGTTCCTGGGAGGATCCAGCACATGCGCGAGACGCACAACAATAGCGATTGGCAGACGCTTCTCCATACGACCGTTAATCCCATTCCTGAAGGCCATTTAGCTTGGCCAAGCTGCATCGCGGATTTCCGCGGCGCGGGCTGGTGGGTGGCCGCGAACAAATGGTTGAATCCGCCTCTCCGCTCATTTCCAGTCTGCATTGAATTCTTTCCTTGCCAATCAGGTGAAAACCCTAAAGCAGAGTGCGGACAATCCATCAGTACTTCGCCCGAGGGCTGTGCCACATGCTTGCCGAAAGTTGCGCCCCGCGACGATTAGTTGATCGAGCGGTGGAGGACGGCGGCGATTTGGCGCATTTCGTCGGCGAGGGCGGTGAATTCCTCGGGGAGGAGTGATTGCATGCCGTCGGAGAGAGCTTTTTCCGGCTCATGATGGACTTCGATGAGGAGGCCATCGGCGCCGACCGCTACAGCGGCGCGGGAAAGCGGCAAAACTTTGTGGCGCTTGCCGGTACCGTGGCTGGGATCGACGAAGATGGGGAGATGGCTGCGTTTTTTTACCGCGGGAACGACGGCGAGGTCGAGCGTGTTGCGTGAAAAATCGGAGAACGTTCGAACGCCGCGCTCGCAGAGCATCACGTTGTAATTGCCTTCGGACAGGACGTACTCGGCGGCCATGAGGAATTCGTCGAGCGTCGCGGACATGCCGCGCTTCAGGAGGACGGGCTTCTTGGCGCGGCCAGCGCGCTTGAGCAGCGAAAAATTCTGCATGTTGCGCGCGCCGATTTGGATGACGTCGGCGTATTCCTCGACGAGGTCGAGCGATTCGTTGTCAATCGCTTCGGTGACGATGCCGAAGCCGTGTGTGGCGCGAACTTTCGAAAGAATCTTGAGGCCGGCTTCGCCGAGGCCCTGAAAACTGTACGGGGAAGTGCGAGGCTTGTAGGCGCCGCCGCGGAAGAGCCGCACGCCGGATTTCTTGAGGCGTTCAGCGATGGCCAGGCACTGCTCCTCGGTTTCGACAGCGCAGGGGCCGGCGACGAGCGCGATCTGATCGCCGCCGACGATGACGTCACCGGAAGGCGTCGGGATTCGAAAGATGCTGTCTTCCTGCTTGGTGTCGCGGCTGACCAATTTGTACGGCTTGCTGACAGGGATGCACTCGACGACGCCGGGTAGGGATTCGAGAATCCCCAGGTCAATGGCGCCTTTGTTGCCGGTGATGCCGATAGCGGTGCGGAGGGACCCTGGCATGGGGTGAGCTTTAAGGCCGAGGCTCTCGATGCGCTTGCAGACTTCGCGGACCTGTTCCTCGGTGGCGTGCGACTGCATCACGACTAGCATGGATAACTCTCCCGGCGCGGTGAGTGAAATACGAGTTTACGGCATGGCGGCGGAGGGCCGCAAATGCGGGGGATGGGCTTGTCGTTTAGTTCCGATAACGAGACTACACAGCGAGTGTCAAGCAGTTGGCCCGTGCTACACTGCTGCGCTTGTTGCAGGAGGTTTTCATGCGGCGCACGATTTTATGTTCCGCTTTCCCCTTCGCTACTTTGATTCTTACGTGCTCATGTGCCAAAGCGAATGGGCAAACCCAGCTCCCGGCAGAGATGCAACAGAAGATAGATAGGGTGGCGACGGACGCGCTCGCCAAAACGGGCGTGCCTAGCGCCTCGGTCGCGGTGGTAAAGGATGGGCAAATCGCCTATCTGCACGCCTATGGGAATGCGCGGCTCGATCCTTCCACACCGGCGAAGCCCGAAATGCGTTACAGCATTGGCTCGATCAGCAAGCAGTTCACGGCTGCGGCCATCTTACTTCTTCAGGAACAGGGCAAGCTTTCGCTCGGCGATAAGATCGGTAAGTTTATCCCCGGCCTTACGCGGGCGAGCGAGGTAACCATTCGCCAGCTTCTTTCGCACACTTCCGGCTATCAGGACTACTGGCCGCAGGACTATGTGATGCCCATGATGCTCCAGCCCGTCACAGCACAGAAGATTCTAGACATCTGGGCGCGCAAGCCGCTCGATTTCGAGCCCGGCACAAAGTGGCAGTACAGCAACACCAACTATGTCATTGCCGGATTGATTGTCGAGAAAGCCAGCGGGCAGCCGCTATTGCAATTTCTGCAGGAAAAGATCTTTGCACCTCTCAACATGAAGAGCGTGGCAGACACGGATAAGGCCAAGCTCGGCGACACCGATCCGGCCGGCTACCTCCGTTATGCTCTTGGCCCGTCGCGTCCGGCTCCCAAAGAAGGAAGCGGCTGGTTATTTGCCGCAGGCGAATTGGCCATGGCCGCGGAAGACCTGGCCAAGTGGGACATTTCGATCATTAATAAGAAATTGATGAAGCCGGCTTCCTATCATGATTTCGAAACGGAAGTCCTGCTCAAGAACGGGTTGGGGACCCGCTACGGACTCGGCGTGGATGTCCGTTCGGAGTTTGGCCATCGTTCTTTGTCCCATGGCGGCGAGGTTTCAGGGTTCACGGCAGAAAATATGGTTTTCCCGGATGAACGCGTCGCTGTGGTCGTCCTCACAAACCAGGACGCCGCGGACGCGTCGGGAGCGATTGCCCGAGGCATTGCGCCCCTGCTGCTTGCCAACGACGACCCGGCCACTCCGGAGAAGTTGGCGCAAGCGCGCAAAATCTTCGAGGGGCTCCAGCACGGCGCGATCGATCGTTCTCTATTCACGGACAACGCCAATTTCTATTTCAACGAACAGGCTTTGACGGATTTCGCCAGCAGCTTGGGTCCACTGGGAAACCTGGAAGAATTTATCCAGGTTCGTCAGGCGTTGCGTGGGGGCATGAAGCTGCGCGTGTACACCATCAAATTTCCAAAAAGGGAGCTGACCGCCTGGACCTACGAAATGCCCGACGGCCATCTTGAACAATACCAAATCGCGCCACAGGATTAGCGCACTCCTCTGATTCACTGGGAAACCGTGGCTGTTGCTTGAGTACGCCCGAAGGATACTAAGCGGCAAGAGATGTTAACAATCGGTTTCACGAGCTAATGACCCACAACGGTCACGGGTTATGTGTGAACGAGTTCCTTGGTTTTTGAGATATGAGGGAAGGGACGCACTTTCGGATGCTTCGCGCGCTGTGCCCGCCATAGATCGTGCTGGATTTGCATTCGCAGCCAGAATTCCGGGGACGTGCCTAGAGCCGCAGACAACCTCAGAGACATGGCCGCGGTGATGCCAGCGTGCCGATTGAGAATGCGAGACAAGTGGGCGCGAGTTATGCCAAGCCGGGAGGCGGCTTCCTTGACGCTCATCTCGCCCAAGTAATCCCGCAATACTTCTCCGGGATGCGCTGGATTAAAAAGCATAAGTCAGCCCTCTCTAGTGGTAATCCTGGTAGTCGACTAAGGTCACGTCTTCGCCCTCGAAAGAAAAGGTCAGCCGCCAATTACCACTGACTTTGACGGACCAATGACCGGCGAGTTCAGCTTTCAAGGGATGCAAATTGTTGCCTGGGGCATCCATGTCTCCGGGCCGGCTAGCCACGTTTAGTGCGGTCAAAAGTCTTCGCAACCTTGCGGCATGCGTTGGCTGGATGCCCGCCTTGGAGCCGGTTTCAGCGAAGAGCTTCAGCCCCTTGTGCCGGCAGCTCAGAATCACGCGTATAGTGTATCTGTACACTATACGGAGCGCAAAGGGAAGCTAAGGTGAGGTTGTTTGCGCGCGCCGAGCCCACCGAGGCAGGTGGATCGTCAGACGAACACGTCTCGGGCGACAAGGCTTCGTCGAGGTTCCGCGATTTCCATTGACGATGGCGGGCGAAAAGGCATCCAATACTGTAGTTGTCCATTTTAGCCCCAGCCGGGAGGAACATTTGCTCTCGGATCATGTTTTTCATTTCTTTGGCCGAACCATCACCATCACAGGTCGTGAAGAATTGCTGGCGATTGTCGTCCTCGTCATTGCGGCGACAGCCTGGGCGGTGCAGCAATTCCGCCGGAGGCGTTCGATCGTGTTGCAGAGGTCGGCGGTTACCGACCAGGTCGTCTATGAACTTTCGCGGATCGCCGACGCGCTCGATCGCATTTCGAATCGTCCGGTGGACCAAGTCATTGCGGCAGCGTCCAGCAGACAGACGGACGAATCGACGGGCGGGCGGATTCCGCTCTCCATGTTCGGGCGATAGCCTCAGAAAACCAGATTTGATTGACAGCTTCTGCCCAAAGGGCGTGCTCGGCAGGGCGCAGGGGTAGGGGTGTAGGCCAGTTGGAGAAATTGCCGCAACGGGACAGGTTTGGGGCATGTGCTAGAATAGCTAGTTTATGACGGAGCAAAAATCTTCCACAGGCATGCCTGAACAGCCCATCATCCAGCCGACGCAGTTTGACCCTGAAGACGAATACCGCCCCGAGCCAGAGCCTGAACCGCTGCCGCCATCGTGGATGGACGGAAGCCTGCGGATTGGCATTCACACGTCCATTGCGGGAAGCTACCTAAATGCACTGGAATCGGCGCGGAAACTGGGCTGCAACGCGCTGCAAATTTTCTCGGCCAGCCCGAGGATGTGGCAGGGCGGTTCGGCGCGGATTCCGGAGGTGGACGCACAGGCGTTTCGGGCGCGGCGGGACGAGTTGCGGCTGGGGCCGCTCGTGATTCATGCGAATTACCTGATCAACCTGGCGTCGGAGCAGCGGATGCTGCAGACGCGGTCGATCCAGGCATTCCACGATGAAATCGTACGGGCGATGGCGCTGGGAGCGGATTTTCTGGTGGTGCACCCGGGGTCGCGTGGCGAATCAGCGATGGGCCAGGCGATCTCCACGATTGTGGAGTCGGTAAAGCAGGCTTCCAAGCGCGCGCCGATGGGCGGACTGCGCATATTGATCGAGAACACCGCGGGGATGGGATCGGCGGTGGGGGCGCGGCTGGAAGAGGTCGGAGAAATTCTGACAGGGCTGCGAAATTTGCCGGTGGGCGCTTGCCTGGATACGGCGCACCTATTTGCGGCGGGATACGACATCAAAAGCGAGAGCGGGCTGGCTTCGACGATCGGGCAGATAGAAAGCTCGATTGGGCTGGAGAACGTGCCGGTGTTTCACGCAAACGATTCGAAGATTCCCCTGGGCGGGCGAGTGGACCGGCACGAGCACATCGGCAAGGGAAAGATTGGTCCGGAAGCGTTTGCGAGGATTTTGCGGCACCCGCGATTCGGCACGGCGGGGCCGGAAGGGTTGACAGGGCGGGCATTCATCGCGGAAACGCCGATTGATGATCCCGGGGATGACCGGCGGAACGTGGCGGCGATGTGGGAATTGGCGGGACTGAAGGAACATGCGCCGGAGGCGGAGAAGGGGTTTTCGATGCTGACCGCAGCGTTGAAAAGGAAGATTTCCGCGCATCAAAAAGAGCACAAGCGAAGAGCGCCTAACGGAGAGACGCAGAGAGCGCATAGAAAGAAAGTCGGAAAAGCGGGGAAGAGAAAGAGCGCGGGGAAGCGCACGACAAAGAAGAGCAAGGCAAAGAAAAAGAAGAGGGGATAGGCGGCGTGGCGGAGCAGAACATACCAGGTGGCGCGGCAGCGGCGGGGCCGGCGTACGATCCGCAGAAAATCGAAATGAAGTGGCAGAAGCGCTGGGCGGAAGCGCGCGTATTCGATTCGGACGTGGACCCTTCGAAGCCCAAGTACTACGTGCTGGAAATGCTTCCGTATCCGAGCGGCACGCTGCACATGGGCCACATGCGCAACTACACGATCGGGGACGTGGTGGCGCGCGTGAAGCGCATGCGCGGATTCAACGTGATGCATCCGATGGGCTGGGACGCCTTCGGCCTTCCGGCAGAAAACGCGGCGATCAAGAACAATACTCACCCACGAGAGTGGACCAACAAGAACATAGCGGAAATTCAGCGCGGGCTGCGGCGCTTTGGCTTCAGCTACGACTGGCGTCGGGAGATTTCCACGTGCGAGCCGGAATATTACCGCTGGAACCAGTGGTTTTTCCTGCGCATGCTGGAACGCGGACTGGCCTACCGAAAGAAAAGCCGTGTGAACTGGTGTCCCAAGTGTTGCACGGTACTGGCAAACGAGCAGGTGGTGAACGGTGGTTACTGCTGGCGGCACGAAGATACGCGGGTGGAATCGCGCGAGATTGAACAGTGGTTCCTGAAGACAACGGCTTATGCGGATCAATTGCTGGATGATTTGAAGCAACTCGAAGGCGGATGGCCGGAACGCGTCATGCTGATGCAGCGCAATTGGATTGGAAAATCACAGGGCGCGAAAGTAAAGTTTGCCGTAATGGGCCTGAGGGGCGTGAAACCAATTGAGATTTTCACAACGCGCATTGACACGATTTACGGGGCGACAGCAATAATTCTGGCGCCTAGCCACTTGGCAGTAGACAAACTGCTCGGAGGCTACAAGAATCTAAAGCTCCGGCCGGAACTCGAAGCGAGACTGAAGAAACTGGACAAAATGCGCCGGACTTCGGTGAAGACGGAAGATCTCGCAACGATGAAGAAGGAAGGGTTCTTGACGGGCCGTTACGCAAAGAATCCTTTTACTAATAAGAGGATCCCGGTCTGGGTGGGGAACTTCGTGCTGATGGAATACGGCACGGGCGCGATCATGGCCGTGCCAGCGCACGATCAGAGAGATCTGGAATTCTGCCGAAAATATAAGTTGCCTGTGCGCGTAGTTGTGCAGCCGGTCGACGCGGAACCGATTAATGCCAAAACGATGACCAAGGCCTTCGACGACCATATGCAGGGGAAGCTGGTGAATTCGGGGCCTTACAACGGGCTTTCCCCCGAAGAAGCGATGGCGAAGATGACAGCATTCGCGAAGAAGAAGAAATTTGGACGAGCAGAGACCATCTACCGCCTACGAGATTGGGGAATTTCGCGACAGCGATATTGGGGCACGCCCATTCCGGTTGTCTATTGTTCAAAGGAAGGACTGGTGCCTGTGCCGGACAAGGATCTGCCCGTAGTTCTGCCACCAAATCCGAAGCTCACCGGCGAGGGAGAATCGCCGCTGGCGTCGACGCCGGAGTTCGTGAACACGACTTGCCCGAAATGCGGTGGGCCGGCTCGGCGTGAGACGGACACGATGGACACGTTTGTGGATTCATCGTGGTATTTCTACCGCTACGCCGACGCGCACAATGACAAGGCTCCTTTTGATTCGGCGAAAGTGGCCTACTGGTTTCCGATTGACCAGTACATCGGCGGGATCACACACGCAATTCTGCACCTGCTATATTCGCGTTTTTGGTGCAAAGTCATGCGCGACCTAGGACTGATTACGCACAACGAGCCGGTGGCGCGCCTGTTTACCCAAGGCATGGTGCAAAAGGGCGGCGTGGCCATGTCCAAGTCGAAGGGCAACTTGGTCGGCGCGGAAGAGATGGCGGATAAATACGGCGCGGACACGGGGCGGCTGTATACGTTGTTCGCGGCTCCTCCTGAAAAAGATTTGGAGTGGAGCGAGGAGAGCATCGAAGGCTCGTGGAGATTTCTGAACCGCGCGTTCCGGCTGGTGGAACGCCACGCTGCGGCAGTTCGCGGAGTGAAGAGCGGAAACCTGGGCGCTGCCGCGGCTACTTCCAAGGAAAAGATCCTGCTGCGGAAGACGCATCAGACTTTGAAACGCGTGACAAGCGATTTCGAAACGCGCTGGCACTTCAATTCGGCGATTGCGCTGATCATGGAGATGACCAACGAAATTTATTTGCAGGAGCCGCTCGAAAAAGACGTGCGGTCGGAAGTTCGCAAGGAAGTGCTGGAGCTCCTGACGCTGATGCTGGCGCCGATGACGCCGCATCTTGCGGAAGAACTCTGGGAAATGCTGGGGCACACCGACGGTTTGTGGAAGGCGGGCTGGCCGGTATTCGATGAAGCGCTGACGCGCGAGGACGAGGTCGAAATTCCCGTTCAGGTGAATGGAAGGCTGCGGGGCAAGGTGAAAGTGCCTGTCGGGACCGGAGGAGAAGAAGTTGAGAAGCTGGCGCTCACCGATCCGGTAATTGCGCCGCATCTCGCCGGCAAAGCTATCGTCAAACGCATTTTTGTGCCGGACAAATTGTTGAATCTCGTCGTGGCGTAAGGGGGATGGCATGATGGAGAGCGCAGCAAAGATGGCGGCGGGTCGGGCGCGGGAGCAGGGAGGCAGGATGAAGGCGGAACTGGGCGGCGTAGTGGTTCTCGACTTCGGCGGGCAGTATACCCAGCTGATTGCACGTCGGATTCGTGAGCAACAGGTTTTCTCCGCCGTTTTACCTTGCACGTCTTCGATCGACGACATCCGCAAGCTGGAGCCTGCAGGAATCGTTTTGTCGGGAGGGCCAAGTTCGGTTTATGACCCGGACGCGCCAAAGTGTGATCCGATAGTGCTGGCGCTTGGGATTCCAGTGCTGGGGATCTGCTACGGGATGCAATGGATTACCCATACTCTCGGAGGCAAGGTCGAGAAAGCGGAGCGGCGGGAATACGGCCGCGCGCAATTGAGCATCGAGGATTCGAAAGAGCATGAGGGATCCCACCTGTTCAATGGGGTTCCTGCGTCGCTGCGAGTTTGGAACAGCCACGGAGACCGCGTTCGAACGCTCCCAAAGGGGTTTCGCACTATCGGCCGAACAGAGAATGCTATAGCCGCAGTGGAAAATGCGGAGAAGAAGATTTATGCCGTGGAATTTCATCCGGAGGTGAATCACACGGAACGCGGGACGGAGTTGCTGCGGAATTTCTTGTTTCGGGTGTGCAAGGCGGAACCGAAATGGAGCGGCGCGGCGTTCATCGAGGAGACGACCGCGGCGATTCGCGAGAAGGTGGGCAATAAGTGGGCCATTTGCGGGTTGAGCGGGGGCGTGGATTCCACAGTCGCGGCGGTGCTGGTGCACCGGGCAATGGGGACGCGGCTGACAAACATTTTCGTAAATACCGGGATGCTGAGGAAGAACGAGTTTGAGCAGACGCTCGAGATGCTGCGAGACCGGCTGAACCTCCATGTCATCGGTGTGGACGCTTCGGAACGGTTTCTCGCTCAATTGAAAGGGGTTGCAGACCCAGAGGAGAAGCGCAAGCGGATTGGGAGGGAGTTCATCGCCGTTTTTGCGGAGGAGGGGCAGAAGCTGCAGGCCGGGGAGGCGCACGGGGAGATCGGGTACCTGGTGCAGGGGACGCTCTATCCCGACGTGATTGAGTCAGTGTCCGTAAAGGGGCCGTCGGCGACCATTAAAACGCACCATAACGTGGGTGGGCTGCCGGAAAAGATGCCTTTTGCGTTGATTGAGCCGCTTAGAGACCTGTTTAAGGACGAAGTGCGCCGGATTGGCAAGGAATTGGGCCTGCCGGAAGAAATTTTGGTGAAACACCCGTTTCCCGGGCCGGGGCTGGCGGTGCGGCTGCTCGGGGAGGTCACCCGCCCACATCTGGTAACCCTGCAGAATGCCGACGCGATTGTGGTTCAGGAAATCCGCCGTGCCGGGCTGTATGACAAGGTGTGGCAAGCATTTGCGGTGCTGCTGCCGGTGCGGAGCGTGGGGGTTATGGGGGACGGGCGGACTTACGGGCTGACTGTGGCGGTAAGAGTGGTGGAGTCCGACGACGCCATGACGGCGGATTGGGTGAGGCTGCCCGGGGAAGTACTGCAGCGGATATCTACGCGAATCGTCAATGAAGTGACGGGCGTCACAAGGGTGGTCTATGATATTAGTTCTAAACCACCTAGCACGATCGAATGGGAGTAGATTTGAGCGAAGACCCGTCTAGTCGGCGGGGGAGTGGACTTGGGACACCAAGAACGGAACCTTACTGAAAACCTGCAGGGGGAGAAAAATACAGGCCGCGCAGCGGGTATGCGCGGCCTTTCCCGTAAGTTCCCATGAACCGGAAAAGCCTCAACCGGAGAAGAGCGATCGCGAAATTACCGATTGGCCATTTTCTGGGCCATGTAAAGAATGAGCTTGCGGTCCCCTTCTTCGACTTTGCTCAGCAAGCGGCGAAGCTTGTTGAGAAAGCGTGCATCTTTACCGACGCTGCCCCAGGCGATGTCGTCAGACGACTTGCGCTTGGGGAGATTCGGCAACTGCGGCGGTTCCTCACCGTCATAAAAGAGTTGATAGAGTGGGCACTCGAGAGCGCGAGCCAGCTTTTCCAAGGTTTCGATGGCCGGGACAGTATGGCCATTCTCAACGCGGGAAATGTAGCAACGAAGCAGGCCGGTACGCTTTTCGATGTCGCCCTGGGAGAGTTTCTTTTCTTCGCGGAGTGCGCGAAGGCGGTCACCAATAATCATGAAGGTATTATTCCATGTAGGTAAGAGGAGAATCAAGTAAAAAGTTAGAGTATAGAAAATGAAACAGATGATGCGGATTCAGGCAATCCGGAGATAATGGCCGTAACCAAAAGTCTATGGCGCGCGTCCCAAAAGTGGAGCCTTTCGACCTGTCCCCTGCGGTGGGAGATGTGGGGGGACCCACCTCCAAGCCTGCCGCCGCTACGCCCGACCGGGAGTTGGTTCGGCGGGCGCAGGGAGAGGACAAGGAGGCGTTCGAGGAGCTCGTGCGGCGGCATCAGCACCGGGTGTTTGCCGTGGCCGGCGGGATACTACGAAGGCGCGAGGATGTGGAAGACATCGCGCAGCAGGTTTTCGTTAAGGCATATTTTTCGCTGAAGAAATTTGATCAGCGAGCAGCGTTCAGCACCTGGTTGTATAAGATCACGGTGAATGAGTGCTGGGACCTGCTGAGAAAAAAGAAAGTTCGGCCCCTGGTGTATGAGTCCGATCTGAGCGAGGAACAGGCCAGGCAGGTGATTACATCCGGGGAAAAACGAAATCCCGGGCCGAATATCAGCGAGAAGCTTGAGGCGCGAGAGCACGTGGAGCGGCTGCTGGAAGGATTGGATGAGCGGGACCGGCTGATGCTGATCCTGAAGGAAGTGGAAGGATATTCGATCGAGGAGATCGCGGAAGTTTTGAATCTGAACGGGAATACGGTCAAGGTCAGACTCTTCCGGGCGCGACGGCGGGTGGTCAGCCAGGCAAGGAAGCGCCGAGACTGAGGACGAATGCAAGGGCAGCAAGGAGGCGGGTATGTGGAACCTGCTGAAGAAAAGTGATGAAGAGTGCAGAAAGCTGCTGGACTTGCTGGAAGAGTCCGCAGCGGTTCGTCCAGAAGCCAGGAGTGTTGAAGAGTTGATCAAAGTTTTGTCTCCGGCGGAGCGCACCCATGTTGCCTCCTGCCAGAGCTGCCGGGGAGCGGCGCAGGACCTTGTCGAGACTCGGGAAATTTTCAAAGGCTTTAGCTCTGCCACAGAGATGACGAGGCCATGGTTTGCGACGCGGGTCATGGCAGCCATCGCGACGCGTGAGAGGGAATTGACAGAAGTGGCGAGCACTTGGCTGGCAGTGCCGAAGTTTGCTTCGCGGCTGGCCCTGGCTTCGGCCGCACTGCTGCTCGTGGCCAGCACCTGGTTGTATGAAAAACCGCTCTCGACGCCGAACCAGCAAGCCGGCACTTTGGCGGCGCAAGAATCACTTTTTGAGGCGCCGCCTTCGGCAAATCAGGATGACGTACTCGTCCCCGTGCAGGAGAACAATCCATGAGCGAATTGTCGGCAACTCGGAAGGCGGCCGTTTGGGTCGGCGTGGTGTTCCTTCTGGGTGCGGCGCTGGGCGGAATGGTTGGATATTCCTATGAGCATCATCTGGTGTCGGCGGCTAGCACTCCTTTGCCGGAACCGGTGAGACGCGCGAAGCGAGTGGAGCAGCTCACACAGGCCCTTAGCTTGACGAGCGCACAAAGCCAGCAGGTAGACACGATCCTGCTGCAGCGTCACACCGAAGTGAAGACGATTCACGATCAGACGGATGCGCAGATCGAACAGATCCGTCAAAAAGGCCGCGAGCAGATCCGCGCGATCCTCACTCCGGAACAAATGCCCAAATTTGAAGAGTTTCTAAAGAATCTCGACCAACAGAGAAAACACAGCAGCTCGAAGTAAACCGCCGCGAGTCGGCTAGCGGCTCAGAGTTTTACGACCAGCTTGCCCGTGTTGCCACCGGTAAAGAGCATGTTGATGGCTTCGGGCGCTTTTTCGAGTCCTTCCAAGATGGTTTCGCGATCCTTCAATTTCCCGAACATTTTCCACTGACCGAGCTGTGTGGCAGCTTCCATGAAGCGCGAGGCGTAGTCCAGGATGATGAAACCCTGGACGCGGAGGCGCCTCACCAGAATGTTGCCGAGGCTGACGAGGGCGGGATCTTCCTTGGTATAGCCGGAAATGAGACCGCAGACAACGACGCGGCCGTGGAGATTCATGCGGTTTAAGACTTCTTGCATGATTTCGCCGCCGACATTTTCAAAATCGATATCGATACCGTTGGGAGTGGCCGCGGCGAGCTTTTCCTTCCAGTCCGGATGCTTGTAATTGATGGCCGCGTCAAAACCGAGATCGTTGGTAATCCAGGCGCATTTTTCGTCGGTGCCGGCGATGCCCACGACGCGGCAGCCGTGAATTTTGCCGATTTGCCCGACGATGCTGCCTGTGGCGCCCGCGGCGGCGGAGACGACCAGGGTTTCACCCTTCTTGGGTGCGGCGATTTCCATGCCAAAAAAGGCAGTGAGTCCGTTGGTGCCGAGCACGCCGAGGAAGACGGTGTCCGAAACGAACGGAATCTTGGGGACTTTGTGGAAAGAGCGCTTCGTGGACTCGTCGATTATGACGTAGTCCTGGAGTCCGGTAAGACCGGTAACGCGGTCGCCTTTTTTGTAGTCGGGATGGCGCGATTCGACGATTTCCGCGAAGCCGATGGCGCGCATCACTTCACCGATCGGCACAATGGGAAGGTAGGTATCGGCAACCATCCAAACGCGCATGGTGGGATCGATGGACAGATATTTCACGCGCGCAAGCGCTTGGCCGTCTTTCAGTTCGGGCACTGGAGATTCGGCGAGTTGCAGATCGCCGGGCGCGAGCAGCCCTTTTGGGCGCGATTGCAGCCGGAGCTGGCGATTGGTTGTTGGCATGAGCCCGAAGCCTACACGCTCTTTCTCACCACTGATCAGTCATTCATCGCCAAAGACCTTTCGATTGCCAGTGTTGCTTGCTACGGAAGAGCACAGCCAAGATTCATCTCGCAAGAAGCACGAGATGGAGAAGAGGGGGCTGTGCCGCCTAGAAGGGAATATCTTCGTCGGAGATTTCTGGGCCGCTGGGGGCGTGACCGCCGCCGCTGCCGCCGGTGTAAGGATCGTCGGCAGGCGCGGCGTGGCTCTCGAAGTCGTCGCCGCCTGAGCGCGATGCGCCTCCACCGCCGCCTGCCGCTGCGCCTTCGGCGCGGCTGCCGAGCATTCGGAAGTTGTTGGCGACAATTTCAAAGCTGGTACGCTTCTGGCCTTCTTTGTCCTGCCATTCGCGGGACTGGATGCGGCCTTCGAGGAAGATCAGCGAACCCTTCTTGAGATACTGCTGGGCGATTTCGGCTTGTTTGCCCCAGACGACGATCTTGTGCCACTCGGTGCGCTTCTGACGCTCACCGTTCTTGTCTTTGTACGTCTCGCTTGTGGCCATGGAAAAATTTGCGACGGCCTGGCCACCACCGGTGTAGCGCGTTTCGGGATCGCGGCCCAAATTGCCGACGAGGATAACTTTATTGACTGACATGGAACCCCCTGCGATGGCGAAGATAGCATGCGAGCGAAGAAAAGGGAAATGACGGTAGAGAAGGGAATTGATCGCGGAGAGATTGGCTGCCGCGAGTCGAGCGACGGCAAGAATTGACAATTGATACTGAGCATCCTAACGTTTCCGTTCGATTTGGCGAATGGAGGACTTCATCGTGCACCGAAAGAAAACTGTCTGCTTGATGGGGCTGGCGTTCGCATTGGTGTTGGTCCTCGCCGCAGGGAATGGCTTGCGCGCGCAACAACCTGGCGCATCGGCGGGCGCGCCCGTGGGAATTTTTGAGAGCCACGGGGATGTTGGCGCGGTTCTGCATCCCGGGTCCGTGGAATACGACACCGCGAAGGGCAGCTATGCGATGGCTGCGAGCGGCGAGAATATGTGGTTTACCAGCGATGCGTTCCAGTTCGTGTGGAAGAAGATGTCCGGCGATATCACGCTGACGGCGGACATTTCTTTTCTCGGCAAAAGCGCGCAAGAACATCGCAAGGCGGTGCTGATGGTTCGGCAGAGCCTGGATGCGGATTCGCCTTACGCGGACGTGACGCTGCATGGCAACGGGATGACGGCGCTGCAATACCGCGACGAGAAATCCGCGCTGACACACGAAATCCAGGCAGTCACCTGGTCACCCAAGCGGTTGCGGATTGAAAAGCACGGCGATTTCTTCACCATGTGGCTCGCTTATGAAGACGGGGCATTTCAACTGGCGGGCGGATCGGCGCGGCTGGCGTTCAAAGAACCGTTTTACGTGGGGATCGGCCTGTGCAGCCACGACAAGGACGCGGTCGAAAAAGCGGTGTTCTCGAATGTCGAATTGAAGGCGGCTGCGCCTCCGGCCTCCGCGGCGACCACGCTCTTCAGCATGCTTGAGGTGATCACGGTGAATTCCACGGACCGGACCGCGATTTACGTTGCTCCGGAACGGTTCGAGGCGCCGAATTGGATGCCGGACGGCAAGACGCTGCTCTTCAACCGGAACGGGCGCATCGAGAAGATTGCGGTGACGGGCGGGACTCCGCAAGACATCGACACCGGATTCGCGACGCGCTGCAACAACGACCATGGGATTTCGCCGGACGGCACGCAGTTGGTGATCAGCGACCAATCGCAGGAGGAGCACCGGTCGCTTGTGTACATTGTGCCGATCGGCGGCGGCACGCCGCGGCGCATCACGCAGAAGTCTCCTTCGTACTGGCATGGCTGGTCGCTGGACGGGAAGACGCTGGCGTTCGTCGGCGAGCGGAACGGCGACTTCGATATCTATGCGATACCGGCGGCGGGCGGCGAAGAAAAGCAATTAACAACCGCCAAGGGACTGGACGATGGGCCGGAATATTCTCCCGACGGAAAGTACATCTACTTCAACTCCGAGCGCACCGGGCACATGCAGATCTGGCGGATGCGCGCCGATGGCAGCGAACAGGAACAGGTGACCTTTGGAGTAGAGAACGATTGGTTTCCGCACTTCTCACCCGATGGGCAGCAGATGGTGTTCGTGACGTATGACGCGAGCGTGAAAGGCCATCCGGAGAACAAAGACGTGATGCTGCGCATGATGACGCTGAAGGACAAGAAGATTACCGTGCTGGCGAAACTGTTCGGCGGGCAGGGAACAATGAATGTGCCGTCATGGTCGCCGGATGGAAAGCAGTTCGCGTTCGTCAGCTATCAGTTGGTGCCGAAGGAGAGTGCGGGGAAGTAGAGACAAGCCGGTGTCCCGTGATCCGTGGATGAAAGAAAAGCGGCAGCAAGCCGCTGCACTCCAAAGCGCTTTCTAGTTAACCATAACTGGACCGCCCCCCTATGTTTTTTGTAAGTGTTGCATCTGAAGGACTTAGGGTTGCCGTAAGTGCTTTACAATCAACATTTGCGGACTGCCTTATAAAGGCAACTTTAGCCCCGGCAGCATTGTAGTGGACCTGCGCGCCCTGAGGGCAGAGGAACCGTTATCGTGACTCCCTTACGTTACTGAGTAAAGTATATTAATGCCCTCACAAGTGTTGATTCTAAAGATAGTTAGAGACGGTCATTTCGATCATTCTTGCAAGTGTCGATTCTAAAAACGGACGCCTGTTGAAACGACGTAAGTTACTGAGAACCCACACCCTTAGGAACCTATGGAACCTATAGAACCGGACCCCAGTAGGACAGGGTTAGGACAAACGGAGTTCTACCTATTGCCGCACGTACCCGTTAATGACGCCTTTGCCACTGCACTTCTTGTAGGAGTCGTTGCCGCCCTTCCCATTGCAATCGGGGCAGGGGCGCACAGCCGCTCTTGGTCCTCTCGGACCTCTGCTACTGTACGGCTTCCGTCTAGGCATGTTTCCTCCACGCGGCATGTATCATCGAAAATTCCATCTGTCGAAGTTGAAGGCTGGGACTGCGACGACAGTTGCTGTGCCCATTGTGGTGTAAGACAGTTGCGATGGCCGGGCGGGAATTTCAACATCGATTTCTGGTTGAGGTTGGATGACCGCTTTGTGCAGAGGAAGAACGAGCATTACAGTCAATCCGGCGGCTACGAGAGCCTTTGGCGTCACTCGCTTCACCGTCCACTTGATGTCGCAGAAAAAGCACGCCGCAACGACTGTGCCATCCTTCTCCGACACTTTAACTGGAACTGCATTGCATCTAGGGCAAAGTGACATGGCTTCGTTCCTCAACGTCCAGAAGATAGCACAGGTGCGAACAAAAGGCGAATAAAAAACTCACCGTGCTCAACTCTTTCCGAGAACCGCGACGGTTGGCAAGATCCCGCACTCTAGTGGGCCAACGGGAATTGCATCCCATAGTAGGTAGGTCCTGATGGCGGGCCGAGGCTGCGAATTTTACCCCCGTAGCAGATTGGGAACGCGAGCCAGACGCGGCGTTGTGTGCGTGAAAGGTGCGGTTTACTCTGAGTGAGCAAATTATCTGTGGCGATTGGCCGGATACTGGCGCTACCGAGACGGGGTGCGAAGCAAAAAGCAGATCCCTCGCTCCGCTCGGGATGACAAAACACTCTTAGCGCGCCACAGGCCGGTTGACGGAGAACAGGACTCATCATGTCGGAACCCTTTCGACCCTATGAAAAGCTGGTGGAGATTACGGTTTTCGGGAAGAAGTTTCAGGTCCCGGAGCGGAATTCGCTTTTGAGGTGCTTCCAGTTCATCAGCCCCGAAACGATTCCGTACGGGCGGTTTTGCTGGAACCAGGACTGCCAGTATTGCCGAGTGACCTGTCAACTGCCGGATGAGGATGAACCGCACGAGATGCTGAGCTGCAAGTTCATCGTGATGCCCGGGATGGAGATCATGGAGATGAGCCAGGAACTGAAGTGGTGCTTGCGGGCCAAGCTGCCGGCAGATTCGCCGGTCTCTTCCTGAGTGTCAGGAAAAGTAGAAAATGGAAAATAGAAATTAGAAAATATCCCCCCCCTCATGACGCAATTTATACTGACTGGCAGTGATCGCTCAGATTGGTTGAACAAAACACTCTCGCCGATGGATGAGTAAGAGCCTCGTTTAAGGTATTGCGGACTGGTTTTGAAGCAGGTCACAGCGCATGCCTTCAGAGGTCGATTTGCAGTCGCGGCGGCATTCCACTACATTCTAAATGAGGGCCGGGCTAAAGCCCGGCGCCTACAAATTCTCATGACAAGCCCAGGCGGATTAGTGTGTGACGGATGCGGGCAGGCCGCGTCGGCGGAGCATATTGCGCGGCGGCTGCGGCGGCTGGAATGGACGACGCGGTACCGGCCGTTGCACATCAACACGCTGCTGCTGGGGGCTTTTTCGCCGCACGACGAGAGGGATTTTCTGTATGCGCCCGGTGGGGAGTTTCGCGGAGAAGCGGCACTGCTGCTGGAGGCGCTGGGAATTTCCACTGCAGGAAAAGCTGCGGAGGCAGTGCCCGCGGAGTTTCAGCGAGCGGGATTTTTTCTGACGCACGTCCTGGAGTGCCCGATGGAGGGCGAGGGGAGTCTGCAAGTAGACGCGAAGGCCGCGCTGAAGGAGCGGTTGGCGGCGGTGGCGGCACGGATCCGGAGGTCGCTCAAACCGAAGCGTGTGATGGCCGTCACTGAAGAGTTGGCGCCAGTCGTGGAGGATCTTCTAGCGCTGGATTTGGGCTGCCCGGTGGTGTTGGATCGTGGGAAGCCGTTCCGGCTGGAGAGTGGCGCCGGAGAGAATGACGCCGCGCGATTGCGAGAAGCGATCGCCATTTCCGCGGGTGGCTGAACTAGTAGACAGGCTTCGCCTGCCCCGGGAGAGAGCCTAAGATTGGCACTCCGGGCCGGTAGACGACCTTTTCCAGTGTGGTAGAATGAAGCGCTTCGGCGGACTGAGGGCGCGGCAGGAGTTTCACTGTGAAGAAACAAGCGAAATTTGGCGTGGGAATCTTTGTAATTGTAGCGGCGATGGGTTTTCTTGCATGGCTTGGCTACGGGGAAAGCAAGACTTACTACCACACCATTGCCGAACTTGAGACCTTGAAGGGCTCCGCGGTAAGCCAACGCATGCGCATCGGCGGCACCGTCGCCGTCGGAAGCATTCGCCATCTCGCTGGCCGGGTTGATTTTGTGCTGGAGGGAGAAGGGAAGACGCTTCCCGTCAGTTACATTGGCACGGATCCCCTGCCGGATACTTTTGTCGATAAGTCCCAGGCCTTGGTTGAGGGCCGTCCCGGTCCGGAGGGACGCTTTGTCGCCGAGGTGGTGCAGGCGAAATGCGCGTCCAAGTATGAAGCAGCGCCCGGAGGTAAAGGTGGCGCCGCGCCCAGCCCCACCGAACGTAGCGGCATGTAAGGCGCCCGGGATCTCCGGGGGATAGGCGGGGTTGCCGTGGATGTATTTGGTTCCTTTGCACTCGTCTTAGCGTTTGTTTGCGCGGTTTATGCGTTCGCGGGGGGCATTGCGGCGATTATCACGCGCCACCCGCTGCTGATCAAGAGTACGCGGCAGGCGGGGATGGCCACCTGCTGCCTGATTTTCCTCGCGACACTCAGCCTCGAATATCTTTTCTTCAGCGATAATTTTTCCATCGCCTACGTGGTGTCGCATAGCAACCGCGACCTTTCGACATTTTATAAAATCGCTGCCTTGTGGTCTGGGCAGGAAGGTTCGCTGCTGTTCTGGAGCTTCCTGCTTTCCGTCTACGTGCTATCGGTATTGGTGACTTACCGGAACAAGAATGGCGAGTTGATGCCGTACGTCGGCGTGGTGATGGCCGGCGTGCAGATTTTTTTCCTAACGCTGAATAACTTCGTTGCCAGTCCGTTTAAAGTGCTCGCTTCGCCGGGAGCGGATGGGGTGATGAATTACGTGGCACGTGCGGATGGCAACGGATTGACGCCGCTGCTGCAATATCCGGAAATGGTGATCCACCCACCGAATCTGTATTCGGGATACACCGGCTTCACAATTCCGTTTGCGTTTGCCCTGGGGGCGCTGCTGGCACGTTATCCGGGCGAGAAGTGGATTCACCTGACGCGCAAGTGGACGATGATTGCGTGGATGTTTCAGTCCATGGGAATTTTGCTTGGCGCTCACTGGGCTTACGCGGTACTGGGCTGGGGCGGTTACTGGGGCTGGGATCCAGTGGAGAACGCATCGTTCCTGCCGTGGCTGACGGGCACGGCGTTTCTGCACTCGGTGATGATGCAGGAAAAGCGCGGGATGATGAAAGTGTGGAACGTGTGGCTGGTGTTCTGCACGTTCCTGCTTTGCATCTTGGGAACATTTCTAACACGCAGCGGCGTGGTGAGTTCGGTGCATGCCTTTGCGCAATCGAGTATCGGCACCTGGTTTGTGGGGTTCATCGCAATCATCATTCTTGTCTGCCTCGGGGCGTATTTGAAGAATCGCGATTACCTGAAGAGTGAGAATCAACTGGATTCGATCGTTTCCCGCGAATCGAGCTTCCTTTTCAATAATCTGATTCTGCTGGTGTCCTGCATCGCCATTCTTTCGGGCACGCTGTTTCCGGTTTTCTCCGAGTGGATCACTGGGGACCGCATCAGCGTGGGAGCACCGTTCTTTAATAAGGTGAACATTCCTCTTGGATTGCTGTTGCTGTTTTTGACGGGAGTCGGGCCGCTGCTGGCGTGGCGGAAAACTTCGACGGACAGCCTTAAGCGGAATTTTGGATGGCCGCTGGCGTTCGGGCTAGTCGCCGGCGTGATTGCCCTGGTGTTTGGCTTCCGCCAGTTCTATTCGTGGATCTGCCTGATACTGTGCGTCTTTGTAGCGTCCACGGTTTTGTTGGAATTCTATCGCGGAGCGAAAGTGATTCGCGCAAGGTCGGGAGCTTCGTTCGTGGCGTCGGCGGTGGAACTCACCATGCGCAATACGCGGCGCTACGGCGGATATGTCGTTCATATGGGCATGGTGTTCGTCTTTATCGGGCTGGCGGGCGCGGCATTCAATCGCGACATCCAGAAAGACATGCGGCAAGGCGATACGCTGCAAATCGGGCCGTACACTTTGGTCTTGCAAGGCTTCGATACCAAACCGGAAAAGAATTACACGGCGCAACGTCTGCTCGTCGAAGTGCTCCAGAACAACAAGCCGACGATGATGCTTTATCCGGAGAAACGGCGTTTCTCCACTACCGAGGAGAACGGCACGATGGTGGCGATCCGCTCGACGCTACAGGAAGATTTGTATGTGGTCTATGCGGGAACCAGTCCCGATACGCAACTGCCGGTGATTCATGCTTATCTCAATCCGCTTGTAAAGTGGATTTGGTTCGGCGGAGTGGTAGTGGTGTTTGGAACGCTGGTGGCTTTGTTGCCGAACCGGCGTGCGGTGCTGGCGCTTGCGGGCGCGCAGCAGCCGGTGGCGCAACGATTAGCGCATGGGCTAACGCCGTCCGCCACGATGCGAGAGGGCCATGACTAAGGCTCGCCCGATTGCAGCCATAGCGATGCTGGCGATGCTTGCTGTGATGCCACTGCTGATTACGCCGGTTGGGGCGCAGCAACTTTCCGACCGCGCGAAGCAGATCGGCGGCAAATTCATGTGCATGTGCGGGTGCAGCCAGGTCTTGACGGAGTGCAACCACGTGGGATGCAGCGTGTCCGCGAGTATGCTAAAGAAATTGAACCAGTCGCTTTCGCGGGGCGATTCCGAAGATGCCATCACGCAAATGTTCGTCCAGGAATTCGGCACGAAGGTGTATGCGGAGCCGCCGAAATCAGGATTCAGCCTGGTTGCGTGGGCCTTGCCGAGTGTTTACCTTTTCCTGGGAACGGGAGTGGTGATATTCGTGATTTCGCGCTGGCGAAAGCGGCCAGCGCAACAAGTTGTTCCCGCCGGCGGTGTCCCTGAAATTTCCGCCGAGATGCTGGAGCGCGCCCGGGCGCGGGCATCGCGCGAGACGCAGGATTAAATGGCGCCCGCTCCAAGCATGCTTGCGGCAATCGAGATTGCCTCCGGAGATTGGGCGATCCTGGGCGCGTGCCTGGCATTGGCCATAGCGGTCCTGCTTTTCATTTTTTACATTCAGCCGGATGCTTCTGACCTTGCGCCACACCGGACGAAGCTGGATCAGTTGCTGGAACGGCGCGACACGATTTATGACAATTTGCGCGACCTGCGATTTGAGTATCGCTCGGGAAAATACTCGGAAGGTGACTTCGAAGAGATGAAGACGGCCCTTGAGAATGAAGCAGGGCTGGTGCTCGCGGAGATCGATCAGGTGACCGATGCGCAGGTGCGGCGTCCGCGGGGAACGCGTTTGGCGGACGGGAGCGCGCAATGAGGCGCCGGGGCGTCACACGACTCGCTCTGCTTGGTGCGCTTGTGCTGGCTCCGCTGGCAATGGCGAAGGCTGGTACGGTTCACGGCACGGTAGTAAACGGCACCACCGGCAAAGCAGCAGCTGGAATTGAACTCGTGTTGATTCAGCTTCAGGGAGGAATGCAGGAGGTCGCGCATTCCACGAGCGGCGGGCAGGGAGAATTTACGTTCGATCATCCCGGACTTGGAGCGCAGCCGATGCTTGTGCGCGCAGTGTATCACGGCATCAATTTCAATCACGCGGTGCCGCCGGGCACGAGCACAGCGCAAGTGGATATTTATGAAGCGTCCAGGGACGCGAAGACAATCAATGTTCCTTCGCATGTGGTGATCTTTCAACCGAACGGCGCGACGATGATTGTGGGCGAGGAATACCAGATCGAGAACAAGTCTCAGCCGCCTCTGGCTTACTTCCGCAGCGAAGGCAGTTTTGATTTTTCGTTGCCGGAAAAAGGTCAACTGCAACAAGTGGCCGCGGCCGGGCCCGCGGGAATGCCGGTGGTGCAACTTCCGATCGACAAGAAGAACAATCGTTATTCGATTGGCTTCGCATTTCGGCCGGGTGATAGTTCAGTGCGATTTTCCTACGAAATACCGTATCCGGGAAATGCGGCCACGGTGAAGATTCCGACGACTTACCCGGGCGGCCGGTTGCTAGTCGTCGCGCCACCTACCGTGCAGATTAGCGGCGATGGGCTGACGGCGAGCGGGCAAGAGCAGGGAATGAATCTTTACGTACGCCAGGATGTTCCCGCTGGAACTGTCGTGGCCGTGAACGTTTCCGGCACGGCGCCGCCGCCAGGTGCGAACAGCGGGGCGGAACAAGGTCAACAAGGGGGTCAGCAGGGCCGGGACGCGCAGCAGGGGAGCGGCGAAGCGCCTGGAATAAGTATCCAGCAAGTGCCGGGCCGGTTGGACGGATTGAAATGGTATCTAATCGGCGGGTTTGTTCTGGTATTTGCGATGCTTTCGGCTCTGCTGGCGCGCAGGCCTGTTGTGGCGGTCGCCGGAGTAGCGCCGGGGGAAGATGTACTTCCCGGTGCGAAGCCGAAGAAATCCAAAGCGAGTGTTTCCCCTGCGCCGACTGCGGAGGTGGCTGGGACGAATGGGTCTGCTAGCCTCGCCGAAGTGGATGCCGCCATCGGAACTAGCCTCGATGCGCTGAAAGAGCGGCTGTTCCGGCTGGAGCTGCGCCACCAGGCGGGCACCATCTCCGAAGAAGAATATGTACAGGAACGCGCGCGCGCAGAAAAAGTGTTGCGCGATCTCGTGCGAGGCTGAGCGTTGAAGACGAGGAGCGATCTTCCCGTCGTCGAGGCTGTCCGGTGACGCCCGCGAGTTTTTCTCCCGCAGGAATCTGCTTCGAAAAGATCGACAAACGTTTTGGCGGGCTTTACGCGTTGCGGCGCGTTTCGCTGGAAATCTCCGCGGGGGAGTGCGTAGTATTCGCAGGGCGGAACGGCTCCGGGAAGACCACACTGCTGCGAATCGCGGCGCGGCTCTCGCGGCCCTCGTCGGGCACGGTGAGCTTCGTCAATGGTAGTGGGGAGAAAAACGAGACGCAGCCGGCGGCTGGATTTGTGGCTCACGCCACGATGGTCTATGACGAGCTGACAGCGGAAGAAAATCTTCTGCTATTTGCACGGTTGCAGGGAATCGCGGAGCCTGCCGCGCGCGCCGAGTTCCTTCTTCGAGAGGTGGGGCTCCTGGAGCGCCGGAATTCCCTGGTGCGCACGTTTTCTCGGGGGATGCGGCAGCGCGTCGCCATTGCGCGAGCGCTGCTGAATGAACCGGCCTTGGTTCTGTTCGACGAGCCAGCGACAGGGCTTGATGCGCAGGGAGTGAGCTGGTTTGCGGAGACGCTGCGCGGCTTGAGGGATTCGGGCCGCACGATCTTGATGAGCCTGCACGGCGAGTCCGAAGTGTCCAACCTGGCCTCGCGGGCGATACGGCTGGATGCGGGCTCGGTGGTCGCCGACACGAGAACCGGCGCGAACTTTCGCTCGATCCTGGCCTTTGCGAATGCATGAATGGCGCTGCTTTCTAATACGGCCGTCCTGCTCGGCAAGGAACTTCGCACGGAGTTTCGTTCGCGCGAGCTTCTTACCACTACAGTGGTCTTCATTCTCACGATTGTGGTCCTGTTCAGCTTCACATTCGATCCGTCGGTCACTGAATCACGGCGTTTCGGTCCGGGGCTGCTCTGGCTGGCGTTTCTTTTCGCGGCTTCGTTGATGCTGCAACCGTGTTTTTTGCGCGAACAGAATAACGACACACTGAGCGCGCTGCGCCTGTCGGTGAGCGATCCGTTCGCTATTTTTCTTGCCAAGCTGGCGGCGAATACTCTCTTTCTACTATTTACACAGGTCTTACTCCTGCCAGTATTCTCGGTTTTGTACAACGTGCCGGTAATGGCGGCGTTTCCGCAGCTCGTGCTGGTGATGTTCATGGGAAGCCTGGGACTTTCCGTGACCGGGACGGCTTTGTCTGCAATTTCCGCGCAGGCTAGAATGCGCGAGCTGCTGCTGCCGTTGCTGCTCTTGCCGCTGCTGACGCCGGTGCTGATCGCCAGCACGGAAGCGACAGCCGAACTGCTGGTCCCGAATCCCGTCCTGCCGTGGAAATGGCTGGGTTTCTTGCTGGGGTTTGACGTAGTTTTTTTGACGGCCCTATGGCTTTTCGGCGAACATCTTCTGGAAGAATAAGCGGATACTGCGTCTGAGGCTTATCGAGGGCATGGGAATGAAGAAAAACATCTTGATCATGTTTGCGGTGGTGCTGCTGATGTGTGTTGCCGCGTATGCTTCGCTCTTTGTGGCGCCCACAGAGAGCAAGATGGGACCGATCCAGCGAATCTTTTACCTTCATGCACCCGCAGGCATGGTATCGCTCCTGAGTTTCTTCGTCTGTTTTGTCGGAAACTTCGCTTACACCTTGAAACGCGAGCCGAAGTGGGATTGGCTGGGTGTGTCTGCCGCCGAAGTGGGAGTGGCCTTCTGCACGGTGAACATCATAACCGGTCCGATCTGGGCGCATCCTGTTTGGGGTATCTGGTGGACGTGGGACTGGAGACTGACGCTCACGTTTGTGCTCTGGCTGCTGTATATATCCTATTTGTTGCTACGAACGCTCGTCGAAGACCCGGACCGGCGCGCTTTGGTCAGCGCGATCTACGGGATTTTTGCGTTTCTGGACGTGCCGCTGGTCTACGGGTCGATTCGATGGTGGCGCACGCAGCATCCCCAGCCGGTGATTATGGGCGGCGCGGGGTCGGGCCTCGAACCAACCATGAAGAAAGTGTTCTGGTTCTGGTTCTGCAATCTGGTGATCCTCATGATTTTTCTAGTTCGCGAGCGGTATCGGCTCGAGGCGATGCGAGGCGAAGCGCAATTGATCGAGCGCGAGGCGGAGGCGGCATGAAAGAACACTTTTGGAGCGTGTTTTGGGCTTACATGATTGGCTGGGGCGTGTTCTTTTTTTATTACGTCAGCATCGCGCGGCGCACGGCGGCGCTGGGCGAACAAATTGAACGCTTGAAGAATTCGCTGGGCCGGGGCAAGTAGCTTGGCAGGGAAGAAGAAGGTCGGGATTGTGCTGTTTCAGCTTGGCGGGCCAGATTCTCTGGAGGCTGTCGAGCCGTTTCTGCTGAATTTGTTTTTGGATCCCGACATTATTCCGCTTGGGCCGTTCGGATTGCTGCGCCGCCCCATTGCGAAGGTTATTTCTTCGCGGCGGTCGATTCCCGTGGCGGGGCGCTATGCTGAAATCGGGCGACGGTCGCCGATTGGGACTCTCACCGAGCGGCAACGGGCGCGGCTGGTGGAAGCGGTTTCCCCATACATCGATCCTGTGGCGGTCACGGCGATGCGTTACTGGCATCCGCTTACGGCAGAAGCTGTGGACACGTTGCGGAAGGCTGCGCCTCTGGATGAAATCGTTTTGCTGCCGCTCTATCCACACTATTCTTACGCCACTACGCTGAGCAGCTTGAAGGAATGGCGGCGGGTGGCGGACCAGGCAAAGTGGGGACAGCCTGGAGGGAAGCCGCCGGAACGCACGATCGAGAATTTTCATGACCACCCGCTGTACATTCAGGCAGTGGTTCAACGGATCGGGTCTGTTTTGCGGCAGTTCCCGGACAGCCGGCGGATTCATCTGGTGTTCAGCGCGCACGGCCTGCCAATAAGTCTGGTGGAGAAGGGCGATCCGTATCCGAAACAGATCGAGGAAACGGTGCGACTGGCCTGCGCGCTAGGAGAAAAGCAGCACCGTGCTTGGCCGCGGACGCATCTACTTTGCTATCAGAGCCGCGTGGGACCCGCGAAGTGGCTGCAGCCTCCGCTGAGCGGGACAATCGAGCGGCTGGGCCGCGAAGGCGTGAAAGAGGTACTCGTCGTGCCGATTTCGTTCGTTACGGAGCACATCGAAACGCTCCATGAAATCAATATCGAGGCGCGCGAGGAAGCGAAGAAGCTGGGCATCGAGACGTTCCGGATGATGCCCGCGGTGGGGGACTCGCCTTTATTCATCGCCGCATTAAAGGATCTTGTGCTGCGCGCTGTCGGGATTGCTGCGGGCGAGCCATCTGGAAGCCTTTCAACGGTCGCGAGTTAAATGTATAATCCGCCGCTGGAACAGGGATAATGACAACCACGTACAATCCCGGTGTGAACAAGTTTGCTAAATTCACAGTCTGCTGGACCATCCTCCTCTTCGTAGCCGGCGCGCTCGTTACTTCCAAAGATGCAGCTCTTTCCGTGCCGGACTGGCCGAAGTCCTTTGGAACCTGGTTCCCATCGCTGAGAATGCTGGCCGGGGGCGCATTTTTCGAACACTCGCACCGTGTGATTGCGGCGATCATGGGTTGCTTGGTGCTTGTCCTGGCGATTTGGTTGTGGAAGAGTGACCCTCGACGATGGCTGCGCTGGCTTGGGGTGATCGCCGTTGGGGGAGTGGCGGCGCAGGCAATCTTGGGGGGCCAAGTCGTGCGGCAATTGCTGCATTACTGGCTGCCGGTGCTGCACGCGAGCTTCGCACAAATCGTATTCGCGGCTGTCCTAAGCATCGCGGTGTTCACCAGCAAGTGGTGGGTTTCTGAACGGCCGCAACTGGAGGACAGCGGAACTCCTTCGATTCATTCACTGGCTATCCTAAATGCCGCCGTCATCTATTTGCAGGTGATTCTGGGCGCTGGATTCCGTCACCGGGAAATTCCGATTTGGCCGCACATGGCAGGAGCCATACTCGTGCTTGGAATGGTGATCTGGACGGCTGTCGCGCTGCTTAAACGGTTTTCACAATCGCGAGAACTTTCCAAGGCGCGCGTCCTGCTGCACGCGATTTTCGGGACGCAGTTCCTGCTGGGTCTTGGCGCTTACTGGTCGCGGCTCAGTACCGCGGATGCGCCGCAGCCGATGCCGGTCATGGTGTGGTTAACCGTAATCCATACGGTCGTGGGAGCGATCCTGTTCGCATTTTCGGTGTTGATCGTGCTGACTTGTTACCGGCTAGTTCCGAGAGGCAGGGAAGCGGTCGCGCCGGCGCCAGGTCAGGTGACTGCTCGATGAGCACGGTACGCACAGCGGAGCTGACGCTTTCGGCACGCGCGAGCGGCTACGTCGCGCTGACGAAGCCGGACGTTTCTTTCCTCGTGTTGATGACGACGGCGGCCGGCTATTACATGGGAGCGCGCGGCCCGGTCGCGTGGCTGCACATGATCCACGCGGTGTTCGGCACAATGCTGATCGCCGGAGGCACCGCGGCGCTGAATCATTACATTGAGCGCGAGTCCGACCGCTATATGCGACGTACCGCATTGCGACCGCTGCCCAGCGGCGTGCTGCAGCCGCGGGAGGCACTGATATTTGGTGTTGCGCTTGCGATTGCCGGTGCCGTGGATTTGTATTTCGCGGCGGGACCGCTTGCTTCGGGGCTCGGCATTGCCACCTCCCTGAGCTACTTACTGGGTTACACTCCGCTCAAGAAACGAACAGTGTGGGCGACGTTTGTCGGAGCGTTTCCCGGGGCCATTCCGCCGATGATTGGCTGGGTGGCGGCGACCGGATCGCTCGACCGCGGCGCATGGCTGCTTTTCGGAATTTTGTTTCTTTGGCAGTTTCCGCATTTCCACGCCATTGCCTGGATGTACCGCGAAGATTACGCGCGCGCGGGAATCCTGATGCTGCCAGTGGTCGACCGTGAGGGAACGCGGACGTTCCGGCAGATCATTCTGTATGCTGTCGCGCTCGCAGGCGTGAGCTTGCTGCCCGCAATTCTGGGATTGGCCGGAGTGTTGTATTTCTTTGGCGCGCTGGTCACCAGCACGGGTTTGGTGCAGGTATGCCTGTGGGCTGCCAGCAATAAGTCGAACACACGCGCCAAGTGGCTCATGCACGCGACAGTTCTGCACATCCCGCTGTTGCTGGGCTTGATGACCTACGACAAGATTCCGCGCTGATCAGGCCATTTCAAGAAAAGGCCATTTCAAAAAGGGCCGCTTCAAGAAGGGCCTCAGGAAGGACGAGTTCGCAATCATGTTTTCACAACCCGCGCTCAACGCCTCTCTCAACGGGATCAGTGCAGTGTTGCTGGCAGGAGGCTATGCAGCGATCCGCGCTGGAAAGCGGGACGTGCACAAGGCCTTCATGATTTCGGCCTTCACGGTTTCCACTGTTTTCCTGGCGTCCTACGTGGTTTATCACATCCGCGTGAAGCAATTGGTCCTCTTTCAAGGGCAAGGCTGGATCAGGCCGGTTTACTTCACGTTGCTGACTTCGCACACGATCCTGGCAATCGTAATCGTGCCGTTGATTCTGATTACGCTGCGACGCGCGTGGCTGGAAAAGTTCGACAAACACCGGCTGATTGCACGGTGGACACTGCCGCTGTGGTTCTATGTCTGCGTGACTGGCGTGATTGTCTATTTGATGGTCTATCAGATCTATGCAGTAAAGAGCGGTTGAAACCGGGCGAGGTCCGCCGCGCCAAATCCCGCTAGAATTGCGGAGTATTATCCTGCCGGAACCCCGGCGGCACCAGCGCTCCCGTGAGCGAAGAACGGATGGCCTGGCGGGTGCCGGACTTCGGAAAAACGATGTGCCAGAAGTCGACGTTGGGATTGACGAAAGCGATGCCCACAAATCGTCTTTCGCGCTTTTCCCGCAAGGAAGTCACAACGCAGTCCACTGAATTGGCAGTGTGCTCGTTGAAAACTTTGACGGTTTGGCCAGGAATCAGAGGGGTATCCATCAAAACCAGGGCCCCATGGGCACTCACAATGTAGGTGGAGGCATGGAGGTCGATTGTTTCACCTTCGGGCAAGCGGCAACGCACTGTCAGGGGAACTTGAAGTGACAGGCGCGTGGTTCGCCGGCGTTCGGGATATCGAGTTCTCTGCATGCTGCCGCCTTGGAGGGGACTTTCGAGGCTACACGGCGGCATGTTGGCATGATCTCCATCAAAAGACAAGCTTTTTAATGTTTTGGAACTGCTAGTACCTTTTGCACGGAGACGAAAATCACGTCTTAAGTGCGGCGATCACGGCATCGGCGAATTCTTCGGTACCAGCTTTGCCGCCGACGTCCTGCGTCGTATGCTTTGCCTCACGGTAGACCTTTTCGAGGGCATTCTGAATGCGCTCGGCTGCGGTCCTTTCGGCAAGGTGGTCCAGCAGTAGGGCACTGCTCATCAACAAGGCCGTGGGATTAGCCAGTCCCTTGCCGGCAATGTCAGGCGCGGTACCGTGCACGGCCTCGAACATGGCGCATTCGTCGCCGATGTTGGCACTGGGCACGACGCCCAGACCGCCGACAAGGCCCGCGGCCAAATCGCTCATCACATCGCCATACAGATTCGGCAGCAAGAGCATGTCAAATTGCAGGGGATCCATCACAATTTGCATGCAGGCGTTATCGACGATCAGTTCCTTATACTCAATGGCAGGGAATTGCGCGGCCACGGCGCGGACCGACCTGAGGAACAAACCGTCGGAAAGCTTCATGATGTTGGCTTTGTGGATGGCGTGAATCTTTTTCCGGCCGTGGCGCTTGGCATATTCAAAGGCAAATTTGGCGATCCGCGTGGAGGCCTTTTCCGTGATGATCTTGAGGCTCTCCACAACGCCGGGTACTACTTCGTGCTCGAGGCCGGAATACAAGTCTTCGGTGTTTTCGCGTACGAGAATTAGGTCCACGTTCTCGAAACGCGACTTAACGCCCGGAACGTTTTTTACGGGACGCAAATTGGCGTAGAGGTCGAGGGTTTTGCGCAGCGCCACGTTTACGCTGGGTGCACCTTCGGCGATGGCCGTGGCCATGGGGCCCTTCAGCGCAACGCCGTTCCGGCGGACGGACTCAACGGCCGCCTTGTTAACGCTTTTTCCTTGGTCGGAGGAACTGTCGGAGCGTCCTGCGATCTCTTCCCAATCGATCTGTACGCCGGTGGCTTCCAGGATACGGCGGGTCGCGGCGGCAACTTCCGGCCCAATGCCTTCGCCGGGGATCAAAGTAACTTTGTGTCGGATCATCGCATCACATTGTAAGCGAACGCGCCATGCTTGTCGAAATGCGGTGAAACCGTGCGTTTCCTGACAGGAACATGGGGTTGCACGGCAGTTGGCAAGTTCTGGTATAATGTAAGTCTTGATAGCTTCGCGGGTGCGCCCGCGAGCGGAGGCCAAGAGGATTTATGATCAATTTAACGCCCGTTGCGAGTACCAAGGTCAAGGAAATCATGAGCATGCAGAGCCCGGTGCCGGTTGCACTACGCGTAGCTGTTGTCGGTGGCGGCTGCTCCGGATTCCAGTACCACATGGCGTTTGAGAACCAGACCAGCGATGCGGACCAGGTTTTTGATTTCGACGGGTTGAAGGTCGCGGTCGACCAGATGAGTTCCATGTATCTGGACGGGATTGAGATCGATTACATCGAGACGATTGAGGGCGCGGGATTCAAGTTCAACAATCCCAACGTGAAGAGCACCTGCGGCTGCGGCAGCTCCTTCAGCGTCTAATTCGGTGCAGGGAAGCGCCCGGCGCGCTTTCAACTCCGTTCTTCGGGCTCCTAAGCGGTATGCTTAGGAGCCTTTTTCATGCCCTCTAGCCAAACCGACTGGGATACCAAACATAGGCTCGCTGCAGAGGCGCCTCCTTCCGAGCCCGCGAGCATCGTAAGTGAACTCTTGCCTCTCCTGCCAGCGGGTCGGGCGTTGGATGTTGCCTGTGGCACCGGAAGGCATGCGCTGTTCCTTGCGGGGCGCGGCCGGCATGTTACCGCGATCGATTTTTCCGGCGCTGGTCTGGACATTTTGGAGAGTCGCGCACGCACCTCGCACGTTCCGGTGCGGCGCAGCAAGAGCTTCCACGAGGCTGAACGGACGTTTCGCCGGGGACTCGAGCTGATGTTGGCGGATCTGGAGCGGATCCATCTCCCGGAGCAAACCTACGATTTGATCCTGTGCATTCAATATCTGGAGCGATCGCTCTTTCCACAGATGGCCCGCGCACTTCGTCCAAACGGTGTTCTGCTGATGGAAACCTTTACCCGTGCGCAACTTGAGTTTGCGGGCGGCCCGCGGAATCCTGACTATCTGCTCGAAACCGGGGAGCTCCGAGAAGCGTTCCCGCAGCTGAGCGTCCTCTTTTACCGCGAGTTGCGCGCTGGGCAGGGAGTCGCCAGCTTGCTCGCGAAGAAACCGGACAAGCACGCCTGAAGACAAATTGACCGCGAACAAGGCAGTTTGTGGAGCGCCAAAGTTTGCAATCTTCGGGTTCCAACCGTATCCTAAAGTCCGGGCATGAAAATAGCGCTCGCGCAGTTCAATCCCACCATCGGCGACTTCGCAGGGAATGCCGCTCGCATCTTGAACTTGGCGGGGCAAGCCAAGCAGCGCGGTGCGGACCTTGCCGTTTTTACCGAGCTTTGCCTTTGCGGCTATCCTCCACAGGATCTTCTGGAGCGCCCGGCTTTTCTCGACCGGAACGTTGATGAACTGAAGGCGCTTGCAGCCAAAATTCCGCTGCCTAGCCTGGTCGGCTACGCTGGGCGGGTAAAGAATAGCGCGGGCAAGTCCGTGGCCAATAAAGCAGCGCTGCTGTGCGGTGGGCGCGTCGTGTTCGAGCAGAGCAAAATGTTGCTGCCGACGTACGATGTCTTCGACGAGTCGCGGTATTTTCAGCCTGCCGATAAGCAAGTGGTTTACAGCTTCCGGGACGAAAAGCTGGGCATTACCATTTGCGAGGATGTGTGGAACGATCCGAATTTCTGGCCGACGCGATTGTACGAGCGCGATCCGGTGGTGGAGCTCAGCAAGCAGGGAACGAGCGTCCTTCTGAATATTTCCGCTTCACCCTACACGATTGATAAGAAAAATCTGCGCTTTGAGATGCTGCGTGCCATCGCCATGAAGCAGAAACTTCCGGTGGTATACGTCAATCAAGTGGGCGGCGACGACAATCTGATTTTTGACGGTGCGAGCATGGCGATTACCCCCGACGGGCGCGTGGCCGCGCAAGCGCTGGCTTTCCGGGAGGATTTGGTCCTCTTCGATACGGTCACGGGGCAGGGTGAGCTTCACGAACAGCCGGCGACGGAAATCGCTTATGCCTACGAGGCGCTACTGACCGGCACGGCAGACTACGTGCGTAAATGCGGGTTTAAAAAGGTTCTGGTCGGCCTGAGCGGCGGCATTGACTCTGCCGTGGTTGCCTCGATCGCCGTAGACGCACTGGGGGCGGAAAACGTCCTCGGGGTTTCCATGCCGGGGCCTTTTTCTTCGGCGGGCAGCCGGAGTGACGCGGCAACTTTGGCAAAAAATCTTGGCATTCAGTTCATCGCCTTGCCGATAACGGATGTGTTTGAAGAATACAAGCGAGCGCTGGCGCCCGCGTTCGGCGACCGTGCCGTCGACGTGACTGAAGAAAACATTCAGGCGCGCATCCGCGGGAATTACCTGATGGCGCTCTCCAACAAGTTTGGCTCGATGGTCCTCAGCACGGGCAACAAATCGGAACTTGCGGCCGGATACTGCACGCTTTACGGAGATATGGCCGGAGGTCTTGCCGTCATTTCCGATGTGCCGAAATTAATGGTGTACGAGCTGGCGAACTGGATTAATCGCGAAAGGGAACTGATTCCCCCGTCGACCATCGAGAAGCCGCCTTCAGCTGAGTTGCGTCCAGACCAGAAGGACGAAGACAGCCTGCCGCCCTACGACGTGCTTGACCGCATTCTCAAGGCTTATATCGAAGACTTGCACAGCCCTCAGGAGATTGCCGATCATTACGGCTTCGATGTAAAACTGGTGCGCGAGATCGCACTTCGCGTGGATCGCAACGAGTACAAGCGCAAGCAGGCCGCACCGGGGTTGAAAATTACCTCGCGCGCGTTTGGCTTTGGCAGGCCATTTCCAATCGCGCAGAAGTTCATTCCATAAGGCCATGAGGTCCTCGTGAAACCAGCACTGAGCCTTTCTCTACTTTTAGCCTTAAGCGCGATTGTTCCAGGGTCGCGAGCGCAGCAGACGCAAGCGGCGGCAGCTCCAGCGGCGAGCGGTGCTTCGTTGTCTCCAACGCAAAAGAATATCGAGGCCTACCTGCGGAATCTGTATGCCTTCGGCCCGGATGTCGCGCTAGTGGTTGGGCCGCCAAAGCCGACAACTGTCGAAGGGCTGCTCGAAACCACCATTGACCTGACCATCAGCGACAACAAGGAGACCGTCAAGTTTTACGTCAGCAAGGACGGCAGGTTTCTTTTCCGCGGTGAAATGTCGGACATGATGAAAGACCCGCTCGCCGAGAATCGGACACAGATCCAGATGAAAGATGCGCCTTCCCTGGGCGACCCTAAGGCCGCGGTTACACTGGTGGAGTACTCGGATTTTGAGTGCCCGGTCTGCCGCAATCTTCACGACGTCTTGCGAGGCATGCTGCCGAACTATGCCGGAAAAGTGCGCGTGGTCTTCAAGGACTTTCCCATTGAGCAGCTTCACCCCTGGGCTCGTACCGCAGCCATCGCCGGGCGGTGCGCCTACCAACAAGACCCTAAGGCCTTTTGGAAGATGTATGACTTCATCTACGACAATCAGGACATCATTTCGGCCGCCAACGCCTGGACCAAGATGATGGATTACGCTGGCCAGTCCGGATTGGACGGCGATACATTCAAGACCTGCATGGCCAGCCCGGAAGCCGGCGCGGCCGTCAATGCAAGCCGCGCGAACGGCCAGCAACTCGAAGTAAGCAGCACACCTACGGTCTTCGTTAACGGCCGGCGCATCGTGGGCGCGGACCCGCATCTCCTCGAGCAATACATCAATTACGAACTCGCACTGCAAAAAGCTGGGAAACCCACCGATAAGAAGTAGCAGAGAAGGAAGCAGGCTGGGAAGAGGCCCAAGGAGACGGCCTAGAGGCACCGTAAATGATGCCGATTTCTTAGTTAACATAATATAACTTATAGGACGCGATGTCAAGAGGAATCTTTGGCTTTCTAATAAGGACTGCCAACCCTCTCCGTAGGGGTGCATCCGGCCGGCGCGGGGGGTGCGCCAGCCGGATGCCGATTGGGCCGCATTTGGTTGATACCGCTTGATTTTTCGAGGCGCGTTGCAATCGATTGCCTAGCAATTGTTAATTGCTTGTCGGCAGGCGTTCCAATTCTTTTGAATTGTGGCGGATGTTCCTGAGATGTGAGCGGCGTCAGTTCCGCAGGTCAGGTTCCCTACTGCGGGCGAATCTTGGCCATGAGTTGGGCGAAGCGAGGGTCGGAGCGGATGGGGTCGGCCATAGGATCAACGTTTAAATAGACGAGCCGGTCGATGCGTTCCTGATAAGCGATGTCGAGCAGGCGAAAGGCCTCGTCCGATTCGCCCAAGCCGACGTGGATGGCGGCTGGGTACAAATTGGGGACGAAGCGGGTGGTCGCGAGGTATTGGAGCTTCTGGAGGGCTGCTCGCGCTTCTTGTGCATTTCCGGCCACGGCCTGGGCGTGGCCGTAAGCCATGAGCATCGCAGGATTGTCACCCGAGAGCTGGCGCGCCTGCTGGAAGGTCGCGATGGCTTGCGGGTACATCTTTTTTTCGCGATACGCGGAGCCAAGCCAGAATTGCGCGGACAAGTCGCCCGGATGCAGCTTAACGACTTGCAGCGCTTCTTCAATGGCAGCGTCGTAGGACCGGCCGAAATAGTAAGTCTCAGCCACAACGTCATGAAAGAGCGGGCCGACCGGATCAAGCTCCAACGCGCGGCGGGCCTCGGCCAACGCCTCGGAATTGTGCCCTTCCACGATGAGCAGGTGGCAATACCACTCGTGCGGAGTGGGATCACTGGGGGCCAGTTCAATGGCGCGGCGAAGTTCTTTTTCAGCGGTGGCCAGATCCCAGTCGTAACTCATGGCCACGTTGCCGAGGACAGCGTGAGCCTCGGCGAGCCTGGGATTCAGTTGCAGGGCCTGCTGCGCGGCTTCCTTCGCTTTTAGCCTGGCGTCGCCAGGAGGCATGCCATCGTTGGGCACCTGGCCAAGAATGGCCGTCGCCGCGGCGAGGCCGGCGTAGGCGTCCGCGTAAGTCGGATCATCGTGAATGGCCTGCTCAAAAAAAGTGATGCTGCTGCGCAAGCCACCGCGGCTGCCCAAGGCAAATTTGCCTTGAAGGAAGGCGTGGCGGGAGTTGGCAATCTCCGGCGTAGCGGCATGAACGGTTCCGGACCGCACAGACAGATTAGGTTGCGGAGTAGACGGCGCGGGAAGCGTGGCGAGAATTTGCCTGGCAATCGCCGCAGATACATCCGATTCCACCTGCAAGACGTCGGAAAGTTCGCGAGTGAAAGATTCGGACCAGAGATGGGTCTGATCGCCGACCTGGATCAATTGGACGTCGATACGCACTTGATCGCCGGCGCGCTGCACACCGCCTTCGAGCACATACTTCACATTGAGGACGCGGCCAATTTCCGGGATGGGCTGGCCAGCAACAATTCTTGAAGAGGTTGCGGCAATCACGCCGAGGTGCGGAGGATCGAGCTGCCCGAGCTTGGTGCGGATAAGGTCGGTGAGGCCGGCGGTGATGTAATCTGGCTTGGAATCACCGCTCACGTAGGTGAAAGGGAGGACGGCGATGCGGACTTTTTCCTGCTCTGCATTCGCGGGTTGAAACCAGCGGTAAACGCCAAGCGAAATAGCGCAAAGAATCCCTAGCGTGATGAGGGCGACGACGACGCGCTTCCCCACCGGAGGAGGCGGCTCGATCGGATCCGGGGTGGGGCCAGGAGCCGGGGGCACGACTGGCGGCTCGAGCACGTCAATGGGTGAATCCGTGCCACTCAATTCCTGTTCGCGGGCAAAAGCATCGTCGGCCTCGGGGTCATCTTTTGGCTGGCGATTCTTGATCCACGCGTCGAGTTCCCCTGCGTAGGCGTAGACGGTGGATTTTTTCTTGTGTTCGTGGCGATGGACGGGTAGGCCCTCGGTTCTTTCCCAACGCTGCACGGTGCGAACTTCGCGGCCGAGGTAAGAAGCGATTTCTCCCCAAGAATCCAGCTTCTTGCCTAGAAGGGGCGACCCTTCGGGACCTGGCGTAGCTCCGGTTGCCGGTATGTCGGGATGCGACATTGAGTTGCTTAAGTGCGTGGATTATACCTCAGGAATTGTGCAGGAATTGTGAAAACCGTATCAGTGAGCGGCTTTGGCGGCCACTGCGCCGGCGGCGGCACCGATAAGGAACCACTTGGCGACGCGGCCGATACGGCGCCAGGCACTGCCGCCGCGAGCGATGCGAAGAGCGTCGTCGCGCTCGCGGGTTAGCGCGGAGGTTTTGGTGCGTTCGTCGGTGAGGTCGCTCTGGGCAGTGGCGAGCTTGGCCTGGCAGGCTTTGCACTCAATGGTGAAATCGTAGAGAGGTTTTAAATCTTCAGCGGGGATGACGGCATTGGTCTTAGGCGTTGGTGAGTTTGGCAATGCTGGGGCGGATTGCAGAGTGATGGGGGATGGCAGAGCTATCTGGGCAATTTGCGCGGGTGTCACGATGATGCGTTTTTCTGCGGCGAGGGTAGCGAGAGTTTGCGCGAGCTGAGTGTCGCGGTCGTGCTGGCGGACATCGGCTGCGGCGAGGAGCTGTTTTGTGGCGGCCAGTTCGGAGGCGACCTGAGAACGATCGCGACGGTCGGCGCGCCAGGAGAAATAGACAGCTAGGGCGAGCAGCAGCGCGATCGTAAGTTCGGCAAGATGAATTAGATATTTTGCGGGCATCGGTTTATCCGGAATGAGGTTGCTTGTAGGGGCGCAGCATGCTGCGCCCCTACAAGGAAAGCGTTAACCGCGGGATTACAAATAATGCGCGCGGCGGGCGAGGACTTGCGCGGCATAAGTCGGGTTCGCACCGCCGTTCCAGGCGAGCAGCGCGCGTGTGGTGTCGCCGGCCATGGCGTCGAATTTTTTGCGGAGCACTTTGCAGCCGACCGCTAGACCTTGTTCTGGATCGCAAAGTGCCGAGAGAAACAGAGCATCGAAGCCGGTTTCGCGGGCGACTTGTCCCATCACCTGCATCAAGCCCCAGGAGAAGCCGCGAGCGTAGGCCTCGGTCGCGAGACCTTGTTGTTTGTATATAAGGACGCGACGTACTTGCTGAAGAAGGCGGGTTCGTAGCGCATGGCCCATCGAGTCGAGAGACTGGGCGAGGGCGGCTTTGCGTGCCAGCAACAGAAGTTGAGATGGCGGGTTCACGGGCCTTGGTCACCTGTGTCGGCGGTGACCGTTTAAATCGACAAAACGGACCATGGGCGTTTCAGGGAGTTCAATTCCCTGCCGCTTGGCGATCTCGTGCAAGGCGGTGTAGATGTGCGGCAGGTGGTTTGCGGCGATGTCGCGGACGAAAGCGCTGACGATTTCGTCGTTGCGCATGCGGCGATGCAGCCAGCGCAGGAAGAGGACAAATTGCACGCCGGTGGTGATGATGGCTGATAGGACGGCGTACCAGTGGGAGGGCATGGGTTCCTTTGGAGTGCGGCAGCTTGCCGCCGCTTTTGTTGCGGACGCTGGGCGCCGGTTGCTAGCGAGGTGAATCTCGAGGGGCGCGCGAGAAGCGAAGAAATGGTTACGCCTCAATGGGGAGAAAAGCGGGAGCAAGCTTCCGCACTCCACGGCGGAATCAGAAAAAAGCGCCGGGAAGAGCGCCTAGCGTGGAGCCGAGGCCGGAGCCGAGCGCGGAAAAAGAAGCCGCCGCCGTTGCTGCGCGAGGCGTTGTTGCGGACATTGAGTAGTTCCGCGGGGATGCCGAGGGTGTGGCCGAGGAAATTGGAGTCCACGCCGAAGAGGCCAGAGAGGCCTTGCAGCGGAGGCAGTCTCAAAAAGCAAAACGCCCCGACCAGGTCGGGGCACATATGTCTATGAGAGCAAGTGTATCACATTATAAGAATTTGTCAAGAGAAATTTTCAGTTTTTTTGAAAAATTCTTGACGCCTAATGTTTTCAAGAGCATAGTCCGCCTATCCCCTGGAATTTTGCCCTCGAAAGGAGACCTACCATGCCGTTTTTCCTTCACCAAGTCGGTTACACCCCGGAAGCCATCGCGCGGCTCATCGCTAATCCGCAGGATCGCTTTGAGGCCGTGCGCGGGCCCATCGAAAAGCTCGGTGGAAAGATCAAGGACTCGTACTTCGCGTTCGGCGAGCACGATGCCATAGTCATCACCGAGATGCCCGATAACATCTCAGCGGCGGCGATCGCCCTGGCGTTTGCGGCGGGCGGCGCCTTGCGGAACTGCCAGACTACGCCGCTGATGACCGCGGCTGAAGCCCTCGACGCCATGCGCAAGGCCGCGACGTGCGGGTACAAGTCCATCACCGCGCCGGCCAGCGCGGCTGCGGCACGCCCGTAATCCCTCGCGCCGCATCTATCTCTCTCCGCGCAGCAGCGTGGTAGGCTTCTGCGGTCAGGATGCTGGTGGTGTGCTCGAAGCATCCCAGTTGGTGCAGCAATTTCTCGTTTGCCGGCGAGCTGGACGGCGCAAAGCCCTCCCGATGCTTGCGACAAAGGCAGCCCCACCCCGCGAAAATACATCGAGCTGCTGATTTATCTGGGCGATTCCTTCGTCGCGTTGAAAGCACCGCTTGCCGTTATTACTTCCACGAATGTGTATAACCTCATGAAAGGCCCGGACGGGGACCCAACACGCGGCTCGGCCTCGCCGAAGTGTGCATCTCGCATGCCGCCGACCACTACGGCCAGATGATCATTTATCTGCGGCTAAACGGCATCGTTCCTTGACCAGCCGCGCGAATCCGCCCGCGCTGCACGGCAAATACTTAAATTAAGCTGATTTTTATTTTGTACGAATGTGTACAAGTATAAATACTTGTACACATTCGTACAAGACTTAGGTCTTGCACATTTTCGTACAAGCAGGTATGATCAGCCAGGGTGCTCTATGCCTTCTAAAATCTGCGCGGTATTGATCGCGGACGTCATGGGATCACGCGCTCGAACAGATCTCCGCAGCTTGCTCGGAAAAAAACTTGCCGTCCTGTCCAGGCGCCATTTGCGCCACAAGCTCATCCAGTTGCCGTATTCCGTGACCGCCGGAGATGAGTTTCAGACGGTAACCCGCGACTTGCCTGCGGTACCCGCTGTCATTCAGGAACTCCGCACCTTTCTCAGGCCGCTATCTCTCAGGATTGGCGTGGGCTTCGGCGGCGTTTCCGGCCGCATTCAGGCGCCCGTCAACCGCCTGGGCGGCGAGGCTTTTCAATACGCGCGCCAGGCCATCGAATCCATCAAGGCCGGCAATCTTTTCAAGTTCGACGTCCTGACCGCTTTCGTCTCCCGCCACGAACACTTCAACAAAACCATCAATCTGATCTACGGCCTCCACGACACCCTGGTGCTCAAGATCACCGCAAGGCAATGGGAGACCATCGAGGAATTCCTCGATCGGCCGACGCTGGAGCGAACCGCCAGACGCCTGGGCCTGGATGACTCCACCGTTTCCAGAAATCTCAAACGCGGGTATTATTGGCAATTAGTAGAAACGGCTAAGGTAGCAGGGTCGTTAATCCAGCGCACTTTTTGTTAGTTGTACGGAAACGTACAAAAAAGGAGACTTGTATTGAATCATGCAACTCTACTTTCGCGCCCTTCTGGCGATCTACCTGGCTCATCTGCTCACGGATTTTGTATTTCAGACGCACCGTCTCGTCGAGCAAAAGCGGCGTGGAAATATCGTTGCCTACGCGCTTCACGGCCTCATTCACTATCTTTCCGCGGCCGCCATCGCCGGTTTCGTCCTGCGCGGTTCCCTCCTCGCGCTGCGCACGCATCTGGTGATTGCGGGGCTTACACTCGTCCATCTCCTGATCGATCTCGTTAAAATACAACTAGCCACAAGGTATCCCGCCTCCGACGGATCCATGGCCTATGTAAGCGATCAGCTCTTTCACTTTCTTACCGTCGGTTTCGCCGCATGGCTGTTGTTGCCCGGTGTGGCGTTCAGCGCGCTCGGCGCTTTACTGCAAAACACCCGGGCCGTTCCGAACCGGTTTCTGGCCGTGCCGGTGACTTACGTGGCCGTGATCTTCGGCGGTGGCTACCTGATCCGCTCGCTGGTTCGTTCCCTGGCGGAAGACGTAAAAAGCCATTCTCCGGAAAGAGCCGGCGAGCAACTGCAAAACGCGGGCTTGTACATCGGATGGCTGGAACGATTTCTGGTGGTCACCGCGCTGCTGCTGCAATCACCCGCAACCGTCGGTTTGATTCTGACGGCAAAGTCCATCGCCCGCTACCCGGAGTTCAAATCCGAACGCTTCGCGGAATATTTCTTGATCGGCACGCTCCTGAGCATTTCGATGGCGATCCTCGGGGGAGTGTTTCTGGCCAAGCTCATTTTCGGGCAGGTCCACGTCTCGGGATAAGACATGCGGCGCCGGCCGTCGCAGTCCGGGAAGCGCCACGGGCGCTTTGCCTCTGCTAAAATCTCAGCATGACTGCCTCCCTGGTTGCTCCGCGCCTCACCAACATTCGTCTTCATCCCATCAAGGCGCTCGACCCGGTTCATGTGAAACAAGCGCGCATCGGCCCGGGAGGAGGTCTCGAATTTGACCGCGCCTGGGCGCTCTATTCGGTTGACGGGGAATGGATAAACGGCAAGCGCACTGCGGCCGTGCACCTCATCCGAGCGGTTTTCGCGCCGGACGTCAGCTCCGTGACGCTATCCGTTCCGGGCGACAAGCGCAAAATCCCAACTAGAACTTTTGCTTTTCCAGGTGACACGGCAGCCGCCTCCCAATGGTTTTCCAGCTTCTTTGAACAGCCAATCACCGTGCGGTATTCTCCCGAAGGATTTCCAGACGACAACATCGCCAACGGCCCTACCATCATTTCCACCGCGAGCTTGCAGGCTGTCTGCGACCTGTTTAGCGGGATGGGCCTTGACGAAGCGCGCCAGCGCTTCCGCACCACGCTCGAAATCGAAGGCGTGCCCGCCTTCTGGGAGGATCAACTCTTCGGCGAAGAAGAACGCAGCTCGGTGCGCTTCCGCATCGGCGAAGTAAATTTTGAAGGTAGCAATCCTTGCGCGCGCTGCCCGGTTCCCCCGCGCGACCCGCGCACGGGAGAAATCATTCCTGGCTTTCAAAAAATCTTCAGCGATTACCGCCGGTCACATATACCGGCGTGGTCCCCCGAAGCCCGCTTCGACCACTACTACCGGCTGGCCACCAACACGCGCGTAGCTTCCCCTGAATCAGGTAAAATCCTGCACGTGGGCGATTCGCTGGTTCTTTCCTGATTTCGTCTTCACTCGAGGGCAAACCATGACTGCACAAAAACCTGATGCCGCGACCGAGCAAAACTCTCATTCCTCAGCAGCCGACTACGCCATGGGTTCCACCGACCGCGAACGTCAGCGCTTGATGAGGCAAGGCGCGGTCCTGCGCGGATTTCTGGCTACCGCTTTTCGCGCTGCAGGCATTGGGCCGGGCATGCGCGTTCTTGATCTGGGTTGCGGCGTTGGTGACGTGGCGATACTTGCCGCCGATTTCGTCGGACCAACAGGTTCTGTCGTGGGTATCGATCGCGACTCCACCAACGTCGCATGGGCGACCAAACGCATCGCCGATGCCGGCTACGCGAACATCTATTTTCAGACCACGGAGTTCCAGGATTTTGCGGACTCCCAGCCCTTCGACGCGCTCGTCGGACGTTTTATTCTGATGTATCTGCCAGATCCCGCAGCCATGCTTCGCCATCTCTCTCAACAACTTCGCTCGGGCGCCGTCATCGCCTTCATGGAGCCGGATTTCACAGTGGACTCCAACGTCTTCCCAGAAATGCCCGAGTTAAAGGATTGCGGACGTTGGATCAGCGAAGCGTTGCGGCACAGTGGCGCGCGCATCGACATGGGAATGCAATTGTATGCCACTTACCGCGACGCAGGTTTCGTAAAGACCGCCACGGAGGTCTCGCACCTCAGCGGTTGCGGCTGTAGCCGCGAGATGGCTGACTTCTTCGCGGAGACGATTCGCAGCATTCTCCCGAAAATCGTCCAGTATGGAATTGCCACACTCGAAGAAGTCCAAATTGATACGCTAGCCGATCGCATGGACGCCGCCTGCCGCGACGCCGATCCGCAATGGGTCAGCTCGCGCTACATTTCGGCTTGGGCGCATAAACCGTAGCATTCAACCAAGCCGAGCAGCCGCAACTACCTGCCTCGCTGCGATAAAGGCGAACAGAGAGCAAATCTCTGCTTGGCGTTCGCGCGGGCTACGATCCTGACTGAAAGTATTTCCGCGGCGGGAACATGCCGCGGCTGAGAAGTTCCTTGCCGCAGCGATTGCGGATTTGCTCCGTCCAGTTTACCCAGCTGTGCTCGCTCAAGCCGAGAAAGTGCCGCGCATTCTCATACGGCGCGAGTCCCAGGTAGTACAGCCTGAACAGCACCATGCGCGAAGCCCAGTCCGGTCCCTCGAGCGCGGACTTCCCCGCCAGCGCGAAATCGGCCACCCACTCGTTCCGCCGCGGACGAAAATCCGGCCGCCAGAGGAACTTCCCCGTGTCTTTCCAGTTGAGCGCCGAAATGCCACGCTTGGTCTCCAGCACCTCGCGCGCGCCGCGGTACACTCTCCAGCACACATCAAATGCAAGTTCTGGCCTTACCGCCATAGTGCCACCTCCGGTTTGACGCTCATCGCCCTCCGCCGCGCCGCCGACGCGATTCAGCAAGCCGCCGATTGCCGTGAAAGTTGCCGACCACTGTCCCGCAAGCGCGCACTCACAAACTTTCTGGGAATGGCGCGCTTGATCTGATACTCCCAGACCGTTCCGAAGTCCTCGCCGCGCAAGACCTTGCCCACGGCGCGCGGCCTTTTCTTCACTACGTACCCGCCATTTTCCGGTTTCCGCAAGTGCCGCAATTGCGCGGAAATGCTGGCTGGCGGGTAGTGCGTCAATTTCGCCAGCTCGTCCAGCGTCAACCACGTTTCGCATTGCCGCGCGCTCAGCATGACGTCGCAAAGCACGTCGCGCTGCCTCCGCCGCGCGATTCGCAACAGTTCCCTTCTCTGGGTCTTGCGCATCTTCGCCTCCTTTCCCGCCGACTATCACTCCTCAGCAGGAAACTCGTCGGTGTTCGCGGGCGCTGTGCCGTCGCGATCGTCGTTCTCTGCATCGTCCGGCGTCCACGCCGTACGGTCCGGATCTTCGTAATCGCCCGCGCAAGCGCTGCAGGCGCGCATCGCATTCGTTCCGCCAGCCCCATTTTTCGAGTACACTGCCGGCGTTGCATGCCGATCAGCAGTCCCCGCCGCCGAGCGCCAAAGTTTTCCCCATTTTTTCACAGTGAATTACCCTTCTGTTATCATCAACATAATTTACCTAACTGTTAATTTACCCGTATCATTTTTCCTGGAGGCCCTCGTGAACCACTACAAAACGCAACCCCCGTGGGAGTTTCTTCTCTCCGCTTCGCAAGCTCGCTCCAGAGCTACGAACTCTCGCGACTCAGCCATGCCGCCAACCTCCGCAAGGAAATTGGTGCGCTTCTTGACCTTTGGATGGAGAAAAATTCGGCAGCTATCCTCGCGCGCTGGCTGATGGAGCAGCGGGAACGGCCCCCGCAAGGACAACAGGACGCTCCCCATGCCGAAACACTCCCGGGAAACGGGCACACCGTGTCCGATAACTTTTTTGCGGATCGCACCGTCACGCCGTCCGCAAATCGAGGCCCCGCTTGAGGTGAAGCCTATTTTTCGGCTCTCAAACCGCAGTTTGACGCCAGCTACTGAGCTCCACGAGCGGAAGTCGCTCGGCCCCGGAGTTGTGCCCGGTGGCGTGTGCCGTAGCAGCTCGAGCTCGCTCCTCCCAACGTTCCCGCCGAACGCCTCACCCACCGTGCTTGGCATCTTCCTTCATCGAGCATCGCAGCCATCGCGTCCACGTCCCGCTCCCCAGACTTACGTCTTGGCTGCTTTATATTTATTAGAGGACGTTCATACAGAAAGACGGCGGAGACAATGCGACCGCAAATTTGGACGCATTGCTCAGTTGCTAGGAAAAAAGTACGAAACTAGGCGGACAACAAACTAGCGGGAAGATGAAACCGCAGCGGCAGGTTCTTTCTCGAGAAGTTGTTCTTTGCGGTAAACGAGCGAGTTGATGTCGTAGGTTGCAAGTTCAAAGCCATGACCGTGGGTGATGGCATCAGTCGGGCACGCTTCCACGCAATAACCACAGAAAATGCAGCGCGAATAATCGATGTTGTACACGCTGGCGTAACGCTCACCCGCGGAGATGCGATTCGCATCGACGTTTTCTGCGGCTTCGATATAAATGCAATTCGCGGGACAGGCTGCCGCGCACAGGAAACAGCCCACACATTTTTCCAGACCGCTCTCGTCGCGGTGCAAAACGTGGATCCCCCGGTAGCGGGGTTGAAAATGCACGGGCTCGTGCGGATAGTTTTCCGTGACCGTTTTACGAAACATATTACGGAAGGTTACGCTGAAGCCCTTCACTAGCGCGCCGAATGTTTCGGCCACTTCCCGGATGATCGATGCCATAAACTATGAGTCTAGCAAACGAGTCCAGGGCGAGCAAATTTGGCTTGGATGATATTTCCCGCTGTAGCTCACGCTTTGAGAGCTTGAATGATCTGCTTCCCGTGGAAACGCCCGTTTTCGATGAAGATCTCGCCGGTATGCCGTCCGCCGATGACCACACCCGCCAGATGGATTCCCGGCACGTTGCTCTCAAGTGTGTTCGGATCCAGAGCCGGCTTGCGGCTTTCCGGATCAAGGCGCACACCCAGGCTTTCGATGAACGCAAAATCGGGATGGTAGCCGGTCAAAGCGAACACGCGTCGCGCCGGCAATCTCTTCTCGCCGGCTCCATTCTCAACCACGACCTCTTCTTTCGTGATTTGTTTCACGCGCGTCTCGAACAACGCTTTCACTTGGCCGGCCTTGATCCGGTTCTCAATGTCCGGCCGCATCCAATACTTGATCGTTGCACCGAGTTCTTTGTTCCGGTGCACCAGCGTCACGCGCGCTCCATTTCGAAAAAGATCGAGCGCCGCCTCCGCGGAGGAATTTTTTCCGCCGATCACGACTACGTCCTGATTCCACAATTCGTACGGTTCCGTGTAGTAGTGCGATACGTGCGCAAGATCTTCTCCGGGCACGCCGAGATGATTCGGCAGATCGTAATAACCGGTCGCCACCGCAATTTTCCTGCCGCGATATTTATGCTCCGCTCCCTTCTCGGTTGTTGTGGCCACCGCAAAGTCCCCATTGTAGCCATCGACTCGGATTACCCGCTCATACAGCCTCACCTCCAGTGCATAGTGCTCCACAGCCCTCCGGTAGTATTTCAGCGCCTCAATTCGTGTTGGCTTCTCTGCAGCGCAGACCAGCGGAAGGTCGCCAATTTCGAGCAGCTCCGGCGTAGTGAAAAACACCATGTTCACCGGATAATGAAAAATCGAATTGCAGAGGCATGCTTTCTCGATGACCAGCGGCCGCATTCCGGCGCGCTTGGCTTCAATGGCGGTCGCCAGGCCCGTCGGCCCCGCTCCAATGCAAATAATGTCGTAAGTTTCCATGCGAGTTTCAGTTTGCCGGGAGTTTTTCGGAATTGCAAATGGCCGTAGCTTTACTGCGTTGGAAGCAGATTCAATTGTTCCGCGAGTTCCCGCCGGAACGACTCAAGTTCCTTCAATTTTTCCGGCGTCGCTTCCATTTCTTTCTTTTTCCAGACGAACACTTCGCCTGCACCCCGCTTCAGCTTTACGCTGAGGTTCCCTTCCACAAGGTACGATGGAGGAGCAAGCAGTTTCATTCCGCCGTTCGGCACCGGCGCAAGCACGGCGGCGCAATTCCCTTTTCTCATGCAAAGGGCGCTTTCGTAAGGCGGAATCGCGACGGGACGGAAACCAGCTTCAAACAGCCGCTCAAGCACCTGCATTTGTTGTGGGCTGAGTTCAACCATGGACCAGGGTTGGTAGGGACAGGGCTTGCCCTGCCCGTTCCACTCGACCTCAGGCTGCAGTCGAATCGGCTTCGGAGGCGGAGCCCTCAAGCTGCGCCAGTATTTCGCGTAACGTCGAAATCAGCTCATCGCGGGAGACATGGCTCTTCTTGAATTGAATCCGGAACTTAAACGTCTCCGTCGGCGGTTCGAATTGAAAGGTAAACGGTCGCGGCCGTTGCGGCCCCGTGTGCTCTTCGCGGCGTTCACGCCGTGCTTCATCGCGCGTCAACCCGCCCTGCATGATGCGGTGAAACATCTCGATCATTTTCTTTTCGGTGGGTTGCCGGGCAATCTGCAGCAAGAGCGACTTGGAAAGGATTCCGTGCTCGATACACTTTTTCCGCAGGGAGTCAGGAATATTGCGCAGCGACAAGGTTTCTGTCACCGAGGAGCGCGCCCGCCCAATCTTCCTGGCGATGTCCTCATGTGTATATTCAAACTGCGTGCTCAGGCGGTGCAATCCATCTGCTTCTTCAAACGGCGTCAGGTCTTTCCGCTGAATATTCTCGACCAGTCCGATTTCGAGCGTCTCCGCATCGTCAGCGGTTTTTTCAATGCATGGCACTTCGCGCAGTCCTGCGGCCCGCGACGCATGATAGCGACGCTCGCCGGAGATGATATGGAAGCAGTCCTCGCGAGGGACATAACGCACCAGCAAGGGCTCCAGCACGCCTTTTTCGCGGATCGACTCCGTGAGCTCGCGCAGGTCGCCCAGCGCCTTGCGCGGCTGCTCGGGATTCGGGCGGATCTGGTCCACGCGAATCATGCGCCCGACCGCCGCACCACTGTAGCTGGTCAGTGATTCTACGTAATGCGCGTCATGCCGCATCTTCAGCGTGATGGGTAGCCCGATTCTCTTCGACACGTTGGATAACCTCCCCTGCGAGTTTCTTGTACTCAACCGCGCCGGGTGATTTCGGCGCAAATGTCAGAATTGTTTCCTTGTACGCCGGACTCTCTTCGAGCCGTACGTTCTTCGTGATTTTTGTCTTGAACAGCACTTCACCGAACACCGATCGAATCTGACCGTGCGTGTCCTTGGAAATATTGGTGCGCTTGTCAAAAAGAGTAATCACCACACCTAGAACCTTCAGAGCCGGGTTAGGACGCGCGCGGATTCGCTCATACGTCTCGAGTAAATCATCAGTTCCCTCGATCGCGAAGTACGCCGCCTGGATTGGTACAAGCAAATGCGTCGAAGCCACTAGCGCATTCACCGTCAGAATCCCTAGCGACGGCGGCGTGTCGAGGATGACGTAGTCATAATCTTTCAGGACCGGAGTCAATGCGTCTTTCAATTTGAAGGGCGCATCAAATTGCCCTGCGAGCACCTGCTCCAACTTTGCAAGCGCCAGGCGGCCTGGCCCGAGAAACAGCAAGGGATCTTTGGTCGCCTTGATCACCGCGGCCATCGTTACGTGGCTATCGCTCAGCACGTCGAACATGCTCGTGGAAATTTCGCCCGAATCATAAAACGCGATCGTCGAATTGGCCTGCGGATCGAGATCGATCAACAGTGTGCGCTTGCCGCGATGTGCCAGCGCTGCAGACAAATTGATCGCCGTCGTTGTCTTTCCGACGCCGCCCTTTTGATTCGCAACCGTGATGATGGCAGTCATCTGTTTTTGCCTCCGCCCGCGCACGAAAAATCGAGCCGCAGCGATCCGGCAACTGGGTTCCTATATATGGGTGCCGCCTTCAGAATACCCCCAAGGCCTAGGCTAACTTTACGTTTGCAACCGGTTCATTGGCAAGGGAAAAGTGGACGGATCGACAAGCGCGGTGGAAAACAGGAACCGGGGCGGAACCAAACAGTGGTTGGAGTTCGAACGAGGCCTAGAAATCGAAACCCCAAAAATCCGGTGAAGGATCCTGCAACTCCAGGCCAAGTTCCCACCCCGTGCGGCCTTCGTGGCCCCGCCAAACTAACACGGCTTCGCAAGAAATCTGGTTGATGAGATTTACCAGGCGCAGCTTCTGTCCCACGCCAAATACCTGCGGGACCACTGCGAGGCAGCCTTTCGCACCGATGTCAGCCGTGTAGCCCTCTACACGTAGGCTCTGGTCCGCTTCAGTCCATTCAACCGCTATCGCCAGGCGCGAATTCACGCGCCCGCTGCCGCGGATGTGCCTCATCCTGGAGTCAAAACTTGGTTCTTGCAAGAGCGCCATCGTCATTTCCTCAGTACCCGGGTTCGAGGACAGCGCTCTATCTGGGCACGACTTCCCTTTTTTGCTATTCGGTCTGCTGTGCTGAGAGCAACAAACTCAACAATTTCCTGAGGCTAGGGCTGTTTCTTGGGCGGGTCAATGGGACTTAGTACCCAGTACGCTCTGGAAGCTACCTCGCTTGGAGGCATAACTACTCTTAGAGCATACCTCCCCTTAACGATTTGTGAACGAAAGTACTAAATAGAACTTTCCCACCGGCGTATATATGCTCCAAGGTCTACTCAGTACAGGTCTCAGCCTGCGCCGTCCTCCTTCCTAGGTTTTAAGGGGTAATCCATGGACATGATTAGTTCCGATCGGCGTATTTGTCCCCGTGTGCCGCTTAAGGCGGCCATCCGACTTCGCGTCTGGAAATCCGGCCCGGCGGGCCGAAGGGAACAATGGGTGTGGGCGTCGAGTCTGACTACTATCAAATTTTGCGATCCAGGACGGATACGCTGCTTTGAAACGGCTTGACCCAGCAAGCAAAGCACGGCGCCAAAATGCTTCCCCTTGTCCGCTTCAATTTGGATTGCTCGGCGGACCCGCAGTTGACGACTGTCACGATCCAATGCGCCCTGCGTATGGGTAATCGTAAGAATTCGGAGGATGATATGCAAAGGCGTGCGCTAGTCGTGGATGACGAACCCGTTGTTTGCCAGATGATCGAAAAAATCTTGAGTTCCGCCGGCATGGAAGCTTTGACTCTTACCAGAAGCAGCGAAGCTCTCGAAATTCTGGAAGATGGAATCTTCGATGTAGTGTTCTTGGATTTACACATACCTTCCCCTGATGGAATCGAGCTCGCCCGGCAGGTGCGCAGTTCACGTTTTAATCGCAAGACCCCCATTATCATGATCAGTGACGACCAGCGGCCCAGTGCTCTCTCCGTTGGCTTCACGGCAGGGGCAAGTTTTTTCTTGTACAAGCCGATTGACAAAGATCGACTCCTAAAATTGGTCCGGGCTACCCAGGGGGTTCTTGAACATGAGTGGCGCCGAACCCGCCGGGTTCCCATTCAGTCCAAGGTGCAACTCCAAATTGGGGCGGAAGAGTTAGAAGGGGAAACGATTGATGTCAGCATGAGCGGCATGCTAGTCCGCGCTCCCCGAATTGCCCCCATCGGATCATCCCTGCGGATGAGCTGGCGAATCTCCCATGGGATGAGGCCGATCAAGGCGGCTGGTTCCGTCGTTCGCATTCATGCCGGGAATCAGATGGGAGTTCATCTGGACCAACTGACTCTGTCCGACAGCGAAAGATTGCAGGAATTTCTCCTTCACTCCATTCCTGCTGAATAATCTGCCCATCCCGCTCTCAGCGCTCTTCAGGTCCTTATTCCACCCTCCGTTTGCTCCTTTTCTCCGCCCCGCTTACACTCGTTCCTCCTATCCCATGATTCGACTCCAGACACTTCGCGCCGAATTCCGCCCCACCTTGAGGCTCGCCATTCCTCTCGTCCTCGCTGAACTCGGCTGGATGAGCATGGCTATCGTGGACACGATGATGGTCGGCCGGCTCCCCAACAGCGCGACCGCCATGGGCGCCGTAAGCCTGGGCTCCAACCTTTTTATTGTTCTGGCTCTCTTCGGGGGTGGCCTGCTTATGGGACTCGATACCCTCGTTTCGCAGGCCTTTGGAGCGGGCCGGCGTGAGGACTGTCATCGTTCTCTGCTCAACAGCATTTATCTGAGCATCGCCCTCACTCCCTTTCTCAGCGCCCCTGTCTGGTTGCTTCCCTCTCTTCTCGCGGGAATGCAAGTTGATCCCGGAGTCCTAGCCCTCGCCATTCCCTACACCAAGGCGCTGACGGCCGGTTTGCTGCCGTTGCTCCTTTATTTCGCCGTGCGCCGCTGCCTGCAGGCGATGAACAGGGTCAAGCCCGTGGCCTTCGCGCTCGTCAGCGCCAACATCATCAATGCCCTCGGCAACTGGATTCTGATTTACGGCAAGTGGGGAGCGCCACGGATGGGGGCGGTTGGCTCCGGCTGGTCCACCGCGATCGCGCGCCTTTACATGGCCTCCGTGCTCGTCGGCTACCTGCTTTGGTACGACCGCAAACACCGCACCGAACTATTGAAGACTCCAGTCGACATCGATCTGCCGCGCATCCGCCGCCTGATTACACTTGGGCTGCCCGCCGCGATTCAGTTCACCCTGGAAAGCGGAGTCTTCGGTCTCGTCACCGCGCTCATCGCCCGGCTCGGGGCTGTTCCGCTCGCCAGCCATCAAATCGCTCTCAACACAGTCGCATTCACTTACATGGTGCCACTCGGCATCGCCTCCGCCGCTGCAGTGCGCGTGGGCCAGGCTATTGGCCGCAAGGATCCAGCAGGGGCGGGAAATGCAGGCGGCACAGCCATCCTCCTCGGCGCTGCCTTCATGACCTGTGCCGGCGCGGGCCTCCTCCTGTTTCCTCGGTGGATCGCCCGAATGTACACACCGGACGAAACCGTCATTCACAGCACCATATCTCTGCTCGCCGCAGGCGCCGCCTTTCAACTATTTGATGGAATCCAGACCGTCGCTACGGGCGCTCTCCGTGGCGCGGGCGATACCCGCACCCCCATGTTTTGCCACTTCACGGCGTATTGGATCATTGGCCTCCCGCTCGGTGCCTGGTTGTGTTTCCATCGCGGGTGGGGTGCCTTTGGTCTGTGGGCTGGCCTTAGCTTGGCGCTTATCTTGATCGGTATTGTCTTGCTGTTCGCGTGGCGCCAAGCGGTACGCCGGTTAACGCTTGTCCAGGAAGACACGCTGGCGAGGGCTTGATTTCAGATTGTTAGCAGGAGCGACTGGCTGGGGACCGCCTACATCTTGTAGCGGCCGAGATCCTCATCGGAGAGGCCGTCGAGCCAGGTCTTGAGCTGCTCGTTGGTATTGCGCTCGGAAAAAGCGCTCGAAATTTTGGAATTCTTGAGGACCGCCTCATCGACAAAAATCGGGCAGTCCATCCGCAGTGCTAGGGCCAACGCATCACTGGGGCGCGAATCGATCGTCATCATCTGGCCTTCGCGCTCTACCCAAATCATCGCGTAGAACGTATCGTCCTTCAGATCGTTCACCACGATTTTCTGCACGCGCACTTCGAGCCCCAGCAAAACATTTTTCAGCAGGTCATGGGTCATCGGCCGCGGCGTTTGTACTTTTTCGATTTCCAGCGCGATAGCGTTCGCTTCGTATACCCCCACCCAGATTGGCAGGATTGCCTGTCCCTGTACATCCTTCAGCACCACGATGGGCATGTTCGTGACGGGATCCATCATCAGGCCACGGATCTTCATCTCTACTTCCATCGAGGCCTCCCTGGGCTAAACGGCGTGCTCCCCCACCAGACTGTTCGCCGTCGCTCCTGTAACCAGGACCTGCACGTAGGTTCCCAGAAGCTCTCTCTCTTGTGAAGCGAAATTTATCATCCGATGCGCTGTGGTATACCCGGTCCACTGATTCTCGCGCCGCGATTTTCCACTGACCAGCACCTCAAACTGTCTCCCCGTCAACTGCGCGTGTTTTGCCGCCTGTATTTCCCGCTGTCTGTCCTGCAGAATCGCAAGCCGCCGCCCCTTTTCTTCCTCTGAAATGGAATCGCTCATGGAGAGAGATGGTGTGTTCGGCCTCGGCGAATACTTGAACGAAAACATGCTGTCGAACTGCACTTCCTCCAGCAAACTCAGCGTCTCTTCAAACTCCGTCTCCGTTTCGCCCGGAAAGCCCACGATAATGTCCGTGGTGATGCCGATCGGCCGTCTTGCTCCGCGCATCATGGCAATCTTTTCGAGATATTCTCCGCGCGAATAAGTTCGTTGCATCGCCCGCAGCACTCTCGTAGATCCCGACTGTACCGGCAGATGAACGTGGTCGCAGATTTTAGGCTCTCGCTCGATTGCTTCGACGATATCTTGTGTGAAGTCACTGGGATGCGAAGTAGTGAACCGCACGCGCCGAATTCCCTCCACATCCGCCACTGCCAGCAGCAATTCCGAAAAGCGCATCTTTCGCGCTGTAGGATCAGCGTAAGAATTCACGGTTTGCCCAAGAAGCTGAACCTCGGAATGACCAAGTTCCGCAAGCTGGCGCACTTCCTTGAGAATGGAATCGCTCGCGCGGCTCCGCTCAGGACCGCGTGTGAATGGCACCACGCAGTACGAGCACGCCTTGTCGCAGCCTTCAATGATCGTCAGGTAGGCCCGCCAAGGATTGTCGCGGCGCGTCACCTCGGTCTCAAACGTCTCGTCCGTGTCCGTATCCAGCCCGGTGACGCGGTGATTTCCAGCTTCCAGTTGCGCGAGCATCTCCGGCAGCTTGCGGTAACTCGCCGAGCCACAGACCAGGCTCACCCACGGCGCGCGCTTGAAGATCTCTTCGCCTTCTTGTTGGGCCACACAACCCAGCACTCCAATGACTTTGCCCTCGCCCTGTTTCTCCCGGTATTCACCCAGACGCGAGAAAACTTTCTGCGCCGCTTTCTCGCGAATGCTGCAAGTGTTGTACAGGATCAGCGACGCGGCTTCCGGCGTCTCCACCTGTTGATAGCCGCGCGAATGCAGCAATCCCGCGACCTTTTCCGAGTCGTGGTCGTTCATCTGGCAGCCAAACGTTTCCAGGAAAAATGTCCCTCGCCGCCCTGCGCCCACACCTCCAACTATCTCGGAATATGAAGGCTGGCCGGTCAGTCTCTCCAACTCGATATCGAACGGTTTGCTCATGCCCAATCCGCAGTCTAGCACACCTGCTTTGTCCCCTAAGAACCCCCTGCCCGACGTTCCGGTCGGCCATCCGCCCGTTGTCCGATAAGCAGCAAAATCACAAACTTACGCATCCTATTTCTTGCGTGCTCTGGATGCGTGTGCTACGTTTCTTAAGCCCAGAAAAATGTTGATCGCATCGCGGTCACAAATAATTCGCTCTCACTGAGGGGTACATCATTTTTCTGTTCACCACTGTTTTCGCAACCGATTTCGGAAGTATCCTTACGCAAACTGGATGGGTCGCGCGCGGCGTCCTGCTGCTCCTTCTAACCTTTTCGATCATTTCCTGGGCCATGATCTTGCAAAAGCTGGGTATGTTCGGCCGCATCCGGCGAAAGAGCGATGAGTTCCTGCGTATTTTTCGAGCAACGCGCGGCGTCGCAAACCCTCAGTCCCTCGTGACCGCTGGCTCCCCATTCGCCAATGTCTATGCCGCAGGCTACCGCGAACTGCAGAGCCAGGTCGGCGGCGCCACCGGCAACCCCCATCCACCCAAGCTGAAAAGTTTGGCCGCCGTCACCGTCAGCATGCAGCTCGCCTCCGCCGACGAAGTCCGGCGCGTCGAAAAGGGTATGTCCTGGCTGGCCACGACCGGCTCCGTGACTCCCTTTATCGGCCTCTTCGGAACTGTGTGGGGCATCATTGACGCGTTCTCCGGCTTGGGTAGCGCCGGTGCTGCCAGCCTGCGCGCCGTCGCTCCGGGCATCGCCGAAGCGTTGGTCACCACCGCCGCCGGCCTTTTCGCCGCCATTCCCGCTGTCATCTTCTACAACCAGTTTTTGGCGAATATCCGTGACCTTGCTCAGCGCCTGGACACCTTTGCTCTTGAATTCTCAGCCCAGGTCGAGAAAACTTTTAATTAGAATTTCGCGGTCGTCCCATCCGGCCGCGTGACGGAATCGTGAAAGATGCCGCAACTCTCCAAATCGACGCAGACTTCGCTCTCCGAGATCAACATGGTCCCCTTCGTGGACGTGGTTCTCGTACTGCTCATCATTTTTATGATTACCGCGCCGATTCTCCAATCAGGAATCGAAGTCGACGTTCCAAAAACGCGAACGGTGAAGGAAATCAACCAGGAACGCTTGGTCGTAACCGTGGACAAAGCCCAGCGCATCTACCTCGGCAATGAGCCCATCAATATCCACCAACTCGGATCCAGAATCAAAGCTCAGTTGAAAAACACCCAGCAGCAGGGGGTCTTCCTCCGCTGCGACGAGACCGTTCCCTTCGGCAGTTTCGCCGCGGTGGTCGACGCGCTTCGTCAGTCCGGCATCAACAACATTAGCATTGTCACCGAACCCATCACCTCACGTGCCCGTACCCAATAACGATGACCACCGCCGTCGCCAATCCGCAGGACCAGAGCTTTCGGCAATTCCTCATCTACTCGATCATCATGCACGCCAGCCTGGCCGTCGTCATCATTGTCTCTGCATATATTCAATACCACGGCAAGGCGTGGGGTGGGGTTGGTGGCAATCTGGGTGGCACGAAAGTGAGTTTGGTTAGCGCCGCTGGAATCCCTATGCCCAAGGAATCCGTTGTCACCGAGAGTAAGGCCGTTGATCCAACGAAAGGTCTCCACAAAGAGGAGCCGCCAAAACCGCCCGAGCCCAAGACCGACGCAACGAAAATTCCGAAATTCGAAAAAGAAAAGCCTCTTCCGCCTTCGCGTCCCTCCAGAACTCTTGAGAATAAGACGCCAACTCCGGATAACGCTGTCCCTTACGGCAAAGGCGGCAATCCCGATCTTCCGACGGGCTATTCTCCAACTCCCGGCGACGGTTCGAGTGGCGTAACCGTCCAGGGCCAGGGCGGTGCCGATTTCGCCTCCCGCTATGGCTGGTACATCGAGGCCGTGAAGAACAGAATTTACGGCAACTGGCAGCAATGGACGATTGACGCCGCCGCGCGTGCCTCGCGCACCATGCACTGCGCGATCACATTCACCATCAATCGCGACGGCTCGCTCAAAGACGCACACATTTCCGAATCCAGCGGGAACACTTCCTATGACAATTCGGCGTTGCGCGCGGTGCTAAGCTCGACTCCGGTCACAAAATTGCCCGGCGACTATTCAGGTGCTTATGTGGTCGCCACTTTGGATTTCAACCCCCCGTCCATACGTTAAGGACGTGAATTCTGGTCACAGGATTTAATCAATTCTGGAGGTGAGGGTGCAAGCGAAGCTCAGAGGCCTCAGTTTATTCTTGTTCTTAGTTATTTTCGCGTCTTGTGGCGGATCGGCGGCGGCGCAGGACTGGTTTCGCACCGCCATCGGCTTGGATGCCAACAAGCCCCGCGTCGCCATCTCGGACTTCGCGGCTCGCTCCGATGCCGCCAAATCCCACGCTTCGCTTTTCACACAGGTCGTCCGCGACGACCTCCAATTCAGCGGCATTCTGGAGGTCCCCAGCCCCAGCTTCTATCCTCCGCAAGCTCCCAGCGTTCCCGCCGAACTGAAACCCGCCATCTGGATCGATCCACCCACTAACGCAAATTTTCTCGGCTTCGGCAATCTCACCGAATCCACCGCCGAAGTCGGCATCGAAGCCTGGCTCTATGATGTCCGCAATCCCGCTTCGCAAGCCGTCGTCGGAAAGGTCTATCGCGGCGCTCCCACGGATCTCCAAGTCCGCAAGTTCGCCCACCAATTCGCCGACGAAATCATCGGCAAACTTTCCGGCGGCCTCCCAGGCATAGCCGCAACGCAAATCGCTTTCGTCAGTTCGCGCAGCGGTTCCAAAGAAATCTGGGTGATGGACTACGACGGCACCAACCAGCGCCAGCTCACCACCCTCAAATCGATCTCTCTCACTCCCCGCTGGGCGCCCGACTCTTCGCGCATTGCTTTCACCTGTTTCGCGCCATCCGCGGGCCTCACCAGCGCACAGATCTGCATGTATTCGATGGACACCGGCAAACTCGTCTCCTTCCCGCGCTTCCGCGGCACCAACATCACCCCCGCATGGTCCCCCGACGGCGCACAAATCATTTTTTCGTCTTCCATGCAAGGCAATCCCGAACTTTACGTCTCCGACATCAGCGGCGGGCGCCCCAAGCGCCTGACCAACGCGAATGGCGCAAGCATGTCCCCCAGTTGGAATCCAAAAACCGGCCAGACCGTCGCTTTCGTCAGCGATCGCGGCGGCACTCCCCAGCTCTACCTGATGAATTCAGACGGCACCAGCGCCACCAAACTCGACCTCCCGGATAAAGGCTACGTCATCGATCCGGCTTGGGCGCCCAACGGCCAGTTGCTGGCCTTCAGTTGGCGACGCCCCAACGATAACTACGACATCTACATCATGGATGCGGCTACCCGCCAGCTCGTGGAGTTAACCCGCGACCAGGCCCGCAACGAGCGTCCCAGTTGGGCTCCCGACGGCCGTCATCTCGTTTTCGAATCCACCCGCGGTGGCACGCGCCAAATCTGGACCATGCTCGCCGATGGCTCCCAGGCCCGCCAGTTAACAACCAGCGGACACAACGAATCGCCCAACTGGTCCACCCGTTGAGATTTTTTATGGAACCGGACGGGGTACCCCGTGCATCTCACAACCAGGTGTCCTGTACTTTGGTTAAGCGGGTTTCGCAGTTCGAGACACCCTTGAAATCTACGCTCAGGCATTGCCATACGATGTACAATATATCGTGATGCGAGGTATTGCCCGAACCCAGCCCGCTGGTGTTAGGATATTGGCTCTGGTGGGACGAACACGGGAACTTCACTGAGGAGGATTTGCATGAACTTGGCTTCACGCTCGCTCTATCGCGCCGGCTTGTTCGTGATGCTTGCCGCTGCTGTTTTCACTTTTGGCTGTGGCAAGAAAAAAGTCACACCACCGCCCCCAGCGCCAGCTCCGGCCCCGGCACCAGCACGTCCCACGGTGACCTTGCAGGCCAGCCCGGCTTCCATCAATAAGGGTGAGTCGTCAACGTTAAGCTGGAATTCCACCGATGCCACGCAGCTCAGCATCGCTCCCGATGTTGGCGCCGTGACCGCTCAGGGCTCCACCAAGGTCACACCGTCGGATTCGACGACCTACACGATCACGGCCTCCGGTCCTGGCGGCTCCGCCAGCGCCACGGCAACGGTTTCGGTGAATGCACCTCCGCCACCGCCGCCTCCGCCAGCAGGGCCCACGGAAGACGAGCTCTTCTTGAGAGAAGTGCGCGATGCCTATTTCGACTACGACAAGGCTGATATTCGTCCCGACGCCCGCGACTCGCTTTCCAAGACCGCGGACTTCCTGAAGAACCATCACTCGATCAAAGTAACCATCGAAGGCCATTGCGACGAGCGTGGTTCCACCGAATACAACTTGGGCCTCGGTGATCGCCGCGCAAGCGCCGTCAAGCAGTACATCGTTTCTTTGGGCGTTTCCGCCGACCGCATCTCCACCGTTAGCTTCGGCAAAGAAAAGCCCTTCTGCATGGAGCACAGCGAGGCCTGCTGGCAGCAGAACCGCCGCGGCCATTTCGTGAAAGCAAACTGACCGTTCCCATTCCCTCGGCCCGCAGCATGGCCGGTGGGTAACAGTTAGAGCCGCGTGCTTGGGCCAACCCTTGCCCTCACGCGGCTCTCTTATTACAGTGGAGACTGTTTTGCTGGCCTTTATGTTTTTCCCCGGCAGCTTCTCGGCCGCCATTCGCTTGAAGCTGCTCGGAGCCCTTTAGGAGGATTGTTCATGCGTATTCGCCATATCGCCATTTTCAGCGCCGCCGTTCTAGTTGGTGCGCTTGCCGGAAGCCTCGTCGGCCCTCGCCCCGCCGAAGCCGTCGCTCGTGAGCTCATCGAGCTTCAGCGCGACGTCACCTCGATTCTCCAGGGTCAGAAAGATCTTTCCACTCAGGTGACCCAGGATCACACCGTCATGAAGACGCTTGTCGAGCAATCCAACGACAACGTTGGCAAGCTCGCCGCCAACATGGGCTCGCTCCAGAAGTCCGTCCAGGATGTGCAAGCCAATTCCGGCGCGCGCCTTGACACCATGTCCACGCAGGTTCAGGGTCTCTCGGACAACCTCGAAGAAATCAAGTCTCGCCTCGGCAAGCTCAACCAGCAGCTCGTCGACCTCCAGAATACCGTCCAGAGCCTCGACGCCAAAATTTCCAGCGGCTCCGCACCCGCTCCAGCCACAGGGACCGCCACGCCCACCGCCTACAACAGCGCGTCCAAACCCATCGCCTCCGCGGGTTCCGCGCCCAGCTCCTCCGGCGTTCCCGTCGGCGCGCCCTCCGCCGACACGCTCTATTCCAACGGCCTCCGAGACATCACCAGTGGCAAATACGATCTCGCCCGCTCCGAATTCGAGGACTATCTCAAGTATTACGGCGACACCGACCTTGCTTCCAACGCGCAGTTCTACCTTGGGGAGATCTCTTACAAGCAGAAGCAGTACAACGAAGCCGTCTCCGCCTACGAAAAAGTGCTTACCAACTATCCGAAGAGTTTCAAACTCGGTCCTGCGCGGCTACGGAAGGGCATGGCCCTCATCGAACTCGGCCAGAAAAACGCCGGTGTCCGCGAACTCCGCGAAGTCATCAAACGCTTCCCCGGCAGTGACGAAGATCGCCTCGCCCGCACGAGACTCAAGGAACTAGGCGTTCCCATCACCGCCTCCCGCTAACTCCATCTAGTCCCCAGTCCACAGCTTCAACGCACCTCAGCTTTCGTTTCCCCTTCAAACAATCTCCCCTGTGCCTTTGCCCAGTTACGTTGCGGCCAGTCCAAATTCTCGGCTCTACCTGGAACGGCGCTACTCGGGTTTGCTGGCCCCAGCTTGGGAAACACTTGTCGAAACCAGGTCGGTCTTGATGGTAATTTTCTGGCGGGGCAGGAGGCTGACCTCCGTTTCGAAGGCCTGGTATCCGGGCAGGGCAATCTTGACGCGATGTTTTCCTGCGCTGACCAGCATGCCATGTCCAATGCCGCTGAATTCACTGACGTTCCCGACAAACGCATCGTCGACAAAAACAGCGGCGCGATCAGGACTGACGTAGAGTTTGATCTGCGATGTGACCTTGGGTAAAGCCGCACCCGGAGCCCTGAGCATGACGACCTGTACGATTACTCTCTTCTTCGGCTCGATAACCACCTTCTGGGTGAAATCGGTATAACCGGACTGGCGAACAGAGATTTGATGTTCGCCAGGCAAAAGCAAAAGTTTATTGTCGTCCCTCAGCTCGTTGACGTAGCCGACATATTGACCATCGATCCACACGCCCGATGTCTTGTCTGTCTTGGTCTTGCCGACGAGTTTCACTTCTCCCAGAACCTGGTTTTGCGCCGGCATCGCACATGGATAAATCAGAAGGCAGGAACCAAAAAAGAATACGGTCTTGCAGAGCAGCTTAATGATTTTCATCAGCAATCCCCAGGAAATCCTCGTTGAATTCTCGAACCGCCTGGGTACGATCCGAGTTTCGGACAGGAGCACCGTCTCCATTCTAATCGCATTCGGGCAAATCGGAGTGAGATTCTATCTGGGAAAGATCCGACGCCCCCTTTGCAGGACTGCTGGGGCGAGCAGTTTAGTTACGATCCTTGGGGCAACCTCACCACCATCAGCGGCGTCTCCTCGGCTTATACTGGCTGCACACAGGAAAGCCTGAACATGTCCGCCACCACCAAGAAATAGAATGGACTAAGAGTCAAATCGATGAACACAGAGAACGATAGAGCAAACGCGAACACCAAAGGGGGAATGAGGAAGATACGCGTTGCTCTGCCCGAGGACGCCTGGCACAAGGTCGAAGCTGAATGGCTTTGGGCGGAGAGGGTTGAAGACAGTATTTACGCTCTGCGGAACACGCCTTTCTATGCGCTGGGTCTTAGTTACGATGATCGAGTGAAAGTGGATGACGCAGGCGGGAATCCCACGATGTTAGGGGTTGTGTCACAGGGGGGCACAGCACGTATAGAATCTTTTCAAAGAAAGGTGACGAGAATCCGCGAGTCCAGGCCCTGCTCAGGAAGCTGAATGACTTACACTGTGGCATCGAGGGGGCCACCAAGAAGTTGATCGCGGTTGACGTTCTTCCCGAAGCTGATATCCGCAAGGTTTTTCGAGCCCTGGAGGAGGCCGAACATGCCGGGACAATCGGCTTCGAAGAGGGACATTGCGGCCATCCTCTGGCTTCCAAGCCTCAGTGATGATGTGGTCGAAGATGGTATCAATATCCCCCAACTCCCATGGAATCATATCGTTTGCAGACTCCCGCCCTCTAACCCTTACCCTTTTGGAATCATATCGTTTCGAAAACATGGCCGGGGAGGGGGTACCTCCAACTTGCAGCGCTAAGAACACATCTTACGAAATGCAAATTCCACAACTCCTTTTTTTTGATATTCATACAAAATGCCCGCGGGTATGTGTACCCCCCTCCTCACTACCCACCACCCAGTCCCGTCATCTTCCCTCCCAATCTCCCTTTCCGCCGGAGCCTATCGTGAAGCATAATCTCAGCTTCGCCATGTCCGCCACGCCAACCAACGAAACTGCAGCGCCTTCGGCACTCTCACGCCGCGCACGCATGTGGATTCTCCTTTTTCTCGTGTACACCCTGATCGCCGTGCTCCTGACTGGTTACCGATACCTTGACGATCTCACCCGCGAGCACCCCAACACTTTCTATATGCGGGTTCTCGAGGAAGGCACGGGCGTGTACTCCGTTTTTCTCCTGCTGCCTCTGATCTTCCGCTACGCCAGCATCTATCTGTTCGATCGCAAAGGCTGGCTGAAACTCGGCTTGCTCCACCTGGCTGCCGCAGTTCTTTTCTCCGCGGCCCACACTACGATGATGGCTGTCAGCCGCCATTTCCTTGCTCCCGTCATGGGTCTCGGCCCGTACGACTACGGCATCATGAAGTACCGCTATCCCATGGAGTTCTCTAACGACTTGATCGGATTCACCGTCATCGTCGGCCTATACTCTTTCTACCGGCGCTTGCGCATCGCGCAGGCCCAGCAGCTTGCCGCCGCCGAGCTCCAGACCAGGCTCGTGCAGGCGCAACTGGAGAATCTGCGCCTGCAGTTGCAGCCGCACTTTCTCTTCAACACGCTGAACACGATCTCTTCCGTGATGTATGAGGATCTCCGCGCGGCCGACGCCATGATCACTCAGCTCAGCGATTTGCTGCGCCTTACGCTGCAGGCTTCCCGCACGCATGAGATTCCGCTCGCTGAAGAACTGGAAATCACACGGCTCTATCTCGACCTGATGCAGAAACGCTACGAAAACAAATTGCGCGTCACCTATTCCATTGATCCGTCTTTGAATAGTTCTCTTGTGCCGCAACTGATTCTGCAGCCGCTGCTGGAAAATTCCCTTCGGCATGGAATGAAATCCGGGAGCAGCGCCATGGATCTCTACATTGAGGCGCATCGCGAAAATGGCAGCTTGATCCTGCAGGTTTCCGATACCGGCTCGGGGCTTCGTGAAATTGATCCTTCGCGAGTTTTCGGCAGGGGCCTGGGGCTATCGAATATCCGCGACCGCCTGGCCCATCTCTACGGCGAGCGGCAGCAATTCTCGATTGCCAACCGGCCCTGCGGTGGCGCAGAGGTGACCTTGCGTGTTCCCTTGCATAGTTCG
>WNEZ01000045.1_pt1 | contig 135847 bp, 92 predicted proteins | sample 5400521 | NCBI WGS metagenome assembly WNEZ01 (sample SAMN13153339, study PRJNA577476) | soil metagenome | isolation source: 120 cm saprolite under Douglas fir tree site 2 hole 1 replicate 1 | place: USA:California | collected 2015-04-18
CGCCGACGTTCGAGGCGGCGTAGGCGACCGTGCTTCCGTCGGGCGACCACGAAAGACCCAACACGTATTGGTCCGCCGGCGTGATCGCGCGAGAGTTGCCGCCCGCCACGTCCTGGATCCACACCCGCGGCGGCCGCTCGTTGCGGTCCACCTCGTTTACATAGGTCTTGTCTTTCTTGCGACGCTCTTCGTCGGCGGGCGCCGGATCGGGAGCGATGTAGGCGATGCGCCGCCCATCTGGCGACCACTCGAACATCGCCGTTCCCTCTTTGGCCGTGGTCAGAGCTCGCGCCTCGCCGCCGGTGGCGTTCATGCTGACCACCTGGGGAAGATCATTCACCAGCGCGACGAAAGCGAGCGAGGATCCGTTCGGCGACCAGCGCAGGTGCGGTGCGGGCCTCGGAACGTTGAAGATGCGCGTGCCGAAGGTCATGCGCACCGGCGCGCCACCGGCGGTGGGGACGACGTAAAGCTGCGCGTCGTGCGTGTTGTTCTCGACGTTGGGCTGGGAGACGACGTAGGCCACGCGCTCTCCATCCGGGGAAATTTGAACGTCGGCGATCCAGCGAAGCTTCATCAGGTCGTCGACGCTGACGGGATGGGGCGCGGCGAGCGCGGCGCTGAAGAGAGCTAGCGCGAATAAGAGGGCGAGTCCGACGCGACGATTCATGGACGATCCTCGAGCACGCGAGGTTATCGCTCAGCGCGGCAGGATGGCAAGCGACACCGGCAACTTCGCGCAGGGAGGGCGAGCATCATCAATACGGTGAGCGTCTCTGGCGGTGGAGAGATCTTCATCGCGAACAGCATGGCGAACGATCCCACGACGATCCTCATCGCACCGCCGAACTTCCCTTTGTCCTGGTCGGATCTCCGAGCACAAACAACCTCACGAATACATCGCTGACGCCTAACACGACCTACGTCTACTTCGTTCGGGCCACCGACGCGTCGAACATCGGGTTACCGAGCAACAGGGATCTGGCTACGACAATGGTGTTTACTGATGATCCGGTTGTCGCGGCCTCGACGATCATCAAAGCTGTTCACCTCACGGAGCTGCGAACAGCGGTCAACGCGGTCCGGGCCGCAGCCGGCTTGTCTGCGGCGACCTTCACCGACACGCTGACGGCGGACGTCTTCATCAAGGTTGTTCACATCACCGAGTTGCGGTCGAATCTCGACGAAGCACGCGCCAGCCTGGGGCTGGCCGCGATGCTCTACACGGGCCCGACGCTGGCAGCCGGCGACACGGTCATGGCCGCGCACATTCAGGATTTGCGGGCGGGTGTGAGGTAAAAAGCTCCGCGGTCCATTCCGACGGGGCTAAACATCCGCATCAAAGAGTAAGATGGGAGAAGCGGCTAGCCTTGTGCGCGGAATGCGGCAAATGAAGCGACGGTTCAGACCCGATGATGCGTAGAGCACTGATCCTCGCGGCGATGCTCGCCATCGTCGCCATTCCGATGGCGGTCGGCAATATCGGCTTCTGTCGTTCGATGCCATGCTGCCCGCCGCATCTCGGAGCGCACATGGCCGACGCGCATCAACCCGACTGCTGCAACACGACCAATTGCGCGCAGGCACCGGCTGCGGGTCGGGATTACACAAATTCGAAACAAGCTGATCACCATGCGCCTGCGCTTCTGGCCGTGGCGATCCTGCCGACTGTCCAGGCGTTCACCGGCCGACCGCACTTCGCGCTTACCGCGATGACGCCGCTCGAGCGCCAGACTCTCCAACGCCGCATCGCGCTTCTCTCCATCCTCCTCATCTAAAGGCAAGTCAGAAGGCAGAAAGCAGAAGGCAGAAGTGTGCCTTTTGATCTTTCGCCTTCTGCCTTCTGCCTTCTTCCTTCTGCTTTTCTACTGAGGAGCTATGAAAGTCATACTTTTTTTCACCTTCTGCTTTCTGCCTTCTGCCTTCTGCCTTGCAGTCGACTGGAACAACCCCGACGCCGTCGTGCAGGCGGCGAACGAAGTCAACCCATCGCTGGCCAGCCTCTCGGCGCAGATTCGCGCGGCGAAGGAGCGGGTCGCTCCAGCGGGATCGCTACCAAATCCCATGCTGATGGGTGGAGTCCAGAACGAGCCGGTCAATCTCTCCTACGACTTCATGACCATGTACATGGTGGGCGCATCACAGACGCTGGTGCGCAAGTCGCGGCGCGATGCCCTGCGTCGATCGGCAGAGCTCGATGTCGGGCGACTCCAGCGCGAGTATGAATCGCGACGCGCAGAGGTCGAACGAGATGTTCGCTCGGCCTACATCGAAGCGGCCGCCGCGCAGAACCAAGTCGAGTCGACCGAAGACATCGCCACTGTCCTCGAGTCCGTCGTCGAGGCCTCACGGGCCCGCTACGAAACGGGCGCGGTACCGCAGGCTGACCTGATTCGCGCGATGCTCGAGGAGAGCAATGTCGAGCATCAGCTCATCGCGTTGCGGCGCCAGAGAAACGCCGCGCTGGCGCGACTTCTGCCGCTTCTCGAGTTACCAGCGACCACGCCTGTTCCGCCTTTTTCACTCCGGCACGCCATGCATGCCGAGCATGAGGGTGGCTTCAATGGCACGCTGCCCGAGTCCACGCCCGCGATCGCGGAGTTGCAGGCGGAACTGGCGCGTGCCGAAGAAGACATCCGATTGGCAAAGCTGGCGACGAGGCCGGACGTCAGTGTGGAAGCTTCGTATGGTGTTCGACCTCGGAACACAGATATGTTCAGTCTCACCGCGCGCGTCGAGCTCCCGATTCGCAAGTCGGCGATCATCGAGCCGCGCATCCGGGAGGCAATCGCCCGTCGCGACGGGGCTCGCCAGCAGATCGAAGTTCTTCGGCAGCAGCTTCTTCAGGACCTCGGCAGCGAGCTCGTATCGCGCAACGAGGCCATCGAGCAGATCGATATCCACATCAATAAACTCGTTCCCCAGGCGAAGATCGGATTCGAGTCGTCTCTCGCCGCATACCAAACCGGCAAGACCACATTCGATGCGGTCCTCGGATCGCTACGCACGTATGTCGCCCTGAACGTCGACTACTACGATTTCCTGCGCCAGAAAATGCTGGCAGAGGTCGACATCAAGGCGATGCAGCGTGGAGCGCGTAGCGGCGCGGCGCCGGCGAAGCAATCCATGGAGATGAGCCAATGATCAAGCGAATTTTTCCGTGGATCATCTCTGCAATGTTGGCGATCGTCCTGGCCATCGTTTTGATCCAAAAGCGACAGACGAACGAAATCAACGGAGTTGTGCAGGACAACAGCGGACGGCGCGTGATCGAGTGGGTCGATCCGATGATTTCGCAGGGGCCACCGCACACCACGCGCTCGAATAAGCCCGGACGTGCCATCGACTGCGGCATGAAGCTCGTGCCTGTTTACGCGGACGAGGCATCGACGAGCGCGTCAACGTCGACGGTCAGCGGCTACGCCAACGTCTCTCTGCCGCCGGCCCGCCAGCAGATCATTGGAGTGAAGCTGGCGAAAGCCGAGCTGCGCGATCTCTCTCGCAGTACGCGCACAGTCGGTCGGGTGGCGGTCGACGAGCGCAAGCTCGCCCAGATCCACACAAAATTGGAAGGCTTCATCGAGAACCTCTACGTGAACTTCACGGGCGAGCCGGTCCGTCGCGGTCAGCCGCTGTTCTCGATCTACAGTCCGGATCTGCTGTCGACGCAGCAGGAGTTGATCCTCGCTGAGCGCAATCGCTCCCAGTTCGGAAGCACGCTCGCCGATTCAGCGCGCCGCCGCCTGCTGCTGTGGGACATGAGCGCCGAGGATATTGATCGCGTGGTGCGCAGCGGCAAGCCGCAGCGCGATGTCATCATCCGGTCGCCGGTCGGTGGCGTCGTCTTGACGAAGAACGCCATCCAGGGAACGCGCGTGATGCCGACCGACACACTCTACGAGATCGGCGACCTCAGTCGCGTTTGGATTCTCGCCGACGTCTACGAATTCGATTTGCCGTACGTCCGCGTGGGGCAGACTGCGCAGGTGACGATTTCGTCGATTCCTGATCGTAGCTGGATTGGCCGCGTCAGCTTTGTGTCGCCGACGCTGGATGCAAAGACGCGCACGGCGAAGGTGCGACTCGAGCTCGATAACCCCGGCGGTCTGCTCAGACCCGATATGTACACAGATGTGATTCTTCAGGAGCCGGTCGGAAGGGCCGTCGCCGTTCCGGACAGCGCCGTGCTGCAAACAGGTACACGGTCGATCGCCTTCGTCGACCGAGGGAATGGTCAATTCGAGCCGCGCGAAGTGCGAACGGGCGTGAAGGCGAACGGCTATTACGAGATCAAGTCGGGGATTTCCGCGGGAGAGACAGTCGCTGTCGATGCGAACTTTCTGATCGATTCCGAGTCGAGGCTGCGCGACGCCTTGCGTCGCTAGAAAGCAGAAGGCAGAAAGCAGAAGGCAGAAGGCAGAAGGCAGAAGGATGACAAATCTGGTTGATCGCACTCGGGAGTTTTCGCTTCGCGTCATCCGTCTCGTTTCGGCACTGCCTGACACGCGTATCGGCTGGCGTCTCGGCGATCAATTGCTGCGAAGCGGCACCTCTCCTGGTGCTCATTTCCGAGAAGCACTTCGTGCGCGATCGAAAGCTGAATACGTTGCAAAGCCGCTTTACTGGCTGGAACTCATCGAGGGTGCAAATCTCATGACGTCGAAAAAACTCGAATCGATCAGGACCGAGACAAATGACCTGATTGCGATCTTTGTCTCGCTGATCAAGAAATGGAGGGGCAAGTAGCGCGAAGGCACTTCTGCCTTCTGCCTTCTGCTTTCTGCCTTGATCGAAAAACTGATTCGCTACTCCGCCACGAATCGTTTCATCGTCCTCATCATCGTGGCTGGACTGATCATCGCCGGAGTCTGGAGCATCAACAACATCGCGCTCGATGCGCTGCCGGATCTTTCCGACACGCAGGTGATCGTCTACTCGAAGTGGGATCGCAGTCCTGACATCATCGAGGACCAGGTCACGTACCCGATCATCACCTCGCTGCTCGGCGCGCCGCGAGTGAAGGCCATTCGCGGCTTCTCCGATTTCGGCTACTCCTACGTTTACGTCATCTTCGAGGATGGCACCGACATGTACTGGGCGCGCAGCCGTGTGCTCGAGTACTTGTCGAAAGTGCAGGGCAGCTTGCCCGAAGGCGTCAAGACCGAGTTAGGCCCGGACGCGACCGGCGTCGGCTGGGTCTACCAGTACGCGCTCGTCGATACCACCGGTCAGCGTTCGCTGGCGGACCTGCGTTCGCTGGAGGACTGGCACATCCGATACGAGCTGCAATCGGTTCCCGGAGTCGCGGAAGTGGCCAGCGTCGGCGGGTTCGTGCGGCAGTACCAGATCACCGTCGATCCGAACAAGCTCGCCGCGTACGGCATCCCGCTGATGCAAGTGACGGAAGCGGTGAAGAATTCGAACAGCGAAGTTGGCGGACGGCTCATCGAGTGGAGCGGTGCCGAGTACATGGTTCGCGCGCATGGATATGTGAGGTCGAAGTCCGATCTCGAAGAGATTGTCGTCAAGACTGACGAACACGGCACGCCGGTGCGCCTCAAAGATGTCGCCGACGTTCAACTCGGGCCGGAGCTGCGGCGCGGAATCGCGGAGCTGGACGGCAAAGGTGAGGTCGCCGCCGGGGTCGTGGTGATGCGCCACGGCGAAAACGCCATGAACGTGATCACTCACGTGAAAGAGCGGCTGAAAGAAATCGAGCCCTCGCTGCCGAAGGGCGTGAAGCTCGTTGAGACCTACGACCGCTCGCAGTTGATCGAAGAGTCGATCCACACGCTCAACCACGAGCTGCTGCTGGAGATGATCATCGTCTCGTTGATCATTCTCATCTTCCTCTGGCACATCCCGAGTGCCTTCATCCCCATCATCACCATTCCGGCCGCGGTGATCATGTCCTTCATCCCGATGAAGATCTTCGGGATCAACTCCAACATCATGTCCCTCGGGGGCATCGCGGTGGCCATCGGCGCCATGGTCGACGCGGCCATCGTGGTCATCGAGAACGCGCACAAAAAGCTCGATGCCTGGGAGCACACAGGGCGCCAGGGTGACTATAAGGAAGTGCTGGTGGGCGCGGTGCAGGAAGTCGGCCGGCCGAGCTTCTTCTCGCTATTGGTCATCGCTCTGTCGTTCATGCCGATCTTCGCGCTGGAGGCTCAGGAAGGAAAGCTCTTCAAGCCGCTGGCATTCACGAAAAACTTTTCCATGGCCTTCGCCGCCGTGCTGGCCGTCACGCTCGTGCCGGCGATGATGCTGCTGATCATTCGGGAGCGAAAGTTCACCTTTCGTCCGGTGTGGCTTCGCAATGCTGTCAACGCCGTCGCCGTCGGAACGATTCATTCCGAAGAAAAGCATCCCATCTCCCGGATGTTGTTTCGCGTCTACGGTCCTGCGGCGCATTGGATCCTTCGACACACACGCCTGGTGATCGCGCTGGCGTTAATCGTGGTTCTCATCACGATTCCGATCTACTTCCAACTCGGCCACGAGTTCATGCCGCCGCTCAATGAGGGCGTCATCCTTTATATGCCGACGACACTCCCGGGAATCTCGGCGACCGCTGCGGCGGCGCTGCTACAGCGACAAGATCAACTTCTCAAGCAGATCCCGGAGGTCGAACGCGTGTTCGGCAAGGCCGGGCGCGCAGATACATCGACTGATCCGGCGCCGCTCTCGATGATGGAAACGACGGTTGTTCTCAAACCGGAATCGCAGTGGCGGCCGAAACAGCGCTGGTACTCGAAGTGGGTACCGGGATTCATGCAGGGACTTTTCCGGCCGCTGTGGCCGGACAAGATGTCGTGGGAAGACCTGGTCAATGAGATGGACCAGAAGCTTCAGATCCCGGGGCAGACCAACGCCTGGACCATGCCCATCCGTAACCGCATCGACATGCTCACCACCGGCATCCGCACGCCGGTTGGCATCAAGATTTTCGGCGCGGATTTGAAGCAGATCGAGGACATCGGGAAGCAGCTCGAGCAAATCGTCCAGAAAGTCCCAGGGACCAGAAGCGTCTATGGCGAGCGTGTCTCCGGCGGCTACTTCGTCGATTTCGATCTCAACCGCCCGGAGATCGCGCGATACGGATTGACGATCAAGGATGTGCAGGAAGTGATCATGTCGGCCGTCGGTGGGGAGAACGTCTCGACTTCAATCGAAGGCCGCGAGCGCTACCCGATCAACGTGCGCTATCCACGCGAGCTGCGCGACGAAGTGGACAAGCTGGCGCGCGTGCTCATCCCAACCATGAGCGGGGCTCAAATTCCGCTAGGGCAACTGGCCTCGATCCGATTGACCGAGGGTCCGGCGATGATCCGCGACGAGAACGGCAAGCTCTCCGGCTACGTCTATATCGACGTCGACACCACACAGCGCGACATCGGCGGTTACGTCACTGACGCAAAGCGCGCCGTCGAACAACAGCTCCAGGTTCCGGCGGGATACACCTTCCAGTGGTCAGGACAATACGAAGCAATGGAGCGTGTGAAGCAGAAGATGCTTGTCGTTGTCCCGATCACGCTGTTCATCGTTTTCTTCCTCATCTTCCTGAATACGCAGTCGCTGCCGAAGACGATGATCGTCTTGCTCGCGGTACCGTTCTCCGGCGTCGGAGCGATCTGGCTGCTGTGGGCCCTCGGCTACAACATGTCGATCGGTGTGTGGGTCGGGCTCATCGCGCTGTTAGGCCTGGACGCAGAGACGGGCATCTTCATGCTGCTCTATCTCGACCTCGCGTACGACTCGATTAAACCGAGGACGCGCGAAGAGCTGCGCGAGGCGATCTATCACGGCGCCGTCAAACGCGTGCGTCCGAAGGTGATGACGGTCGCGGTGGCGTTCTTCGGCCTGGTGCCCATCATGTGGTCGACCGGTACGGGCGCCGACGTGATGAAACGCATCGCCGCGCCGATGATCGGCGGGCTGTTCACCTCATTCCTCATGGAGCTGCTGGTGTACCCGGCGATCTACTACCGCTGGAAGTGGCGCGCCGAGGTACGCCATTACGAGGCGCAAGCGATCCAGGAGATCGAAACTGACGAAGGGCTTCGCCGGAAGATCCGAATTCCAGAGAACGGGAACAACAATGCCCAAGAGAACACCTAAGCGAAGCCGGACCGTCGTTTGGATTGCCGCTGTAGCGGCGGCGTTGAGCGCGATCGTTCTTCTCTTCGTGATCATCCCCAGGAGGGTCGTTCCCGAGGCATCGCTCATGCGATGGGATCCGAAGTGGCCGCCGATTCCTGCTTCGAAGCGCCCGGCGCATTCAGACGAGATCATCCGGGATGCATACGCCTTCGCGGCAAATCGGGAAGACATCGTTCGCTACATCCCATGTTATTGCGGCTGTGAGCGAACGGACCACCACCAAAGCCTGCACGACTGCTTCCTCCGGGGTCACGATCGCGACGGCACGCCGCAATGGGACCCGATGGGCTACACGTGAGGAATCTGCCTCGATGTCGCGCGTGACGCGATGAAGCAGCTCGAGATCGGAACTCCGCTATCCAAGATTCGACGAAATATCGAAAACAAGTATCAGCCGAAGTATGGCGCGGGAACGCCGACGCCAACACCGCCCGGAGAGCCGAGCCTTTGAGATCGCGAATATGACGGATCTCTCGTACGACGCTGCGATCGTGGGTGCCGGACGATCTACTTCGGAAAGAAATAAAACGCGAAGCGGCAAAGGAGAGGAGTGATGTTCCGTCAGAGTCAGAGACGATGGTTGCTACTCGTGATAGCCGGTCTGATCCTGGCAGGTTCGGCAGTAGCTGACGAATTTTATGTTCCACTGAGCAGCGGGTCGGACGCGCGATTTGTAACCGTGGTGCGAATCGTCAATCGGTCGGAAAACAGTGTGACCGTTGCCATCGAGACCCTCGCTCCGTTTGGCTGGACGGGTAAAAGCAGCCGGTTAACCGTTGCAACCGGCGAGACCATCGAGTGGTCTGACATCTTCGCGGAGCACACTGGCAGCGATCGATTTGACGCGGTCGCGATCCGAGCGGACGGCCCCCTGCTCGTGACTGCGATCCGCCGCTGCGCTGACTGCGGAGTGATGTCGAAGATTCCCGTTCTCGCTGCGCAGGATGCAATTCAGGAGGGCGCGATCACGGCCGGCACAACGAACGATGAGTGGAAGAGTGGAGTTGGCGTGATCAATCCCGGCGCTGCGGGCGCTCTGCTGACCGTCTCTCTTCATCGCGGGGAGGATGTCATTGATGAAGCCTCGCTCTACGTTCCCAGTCGAGCAGCGCGTGTCGTATCCATCGATGATCTCTTCAGCGTATCGGCAACCGATCCGAATGATCGGGTGAGCTTCCGCACTTCTCAATCGGTACTTTTATACGGCTACGCGTCTAACGAACAGTCGGGAGCGAAGTTCTTCGCGCCTGTGGCACCGACAGCCACGACTCCATTACGCCGCCGCGCGGTCCGCTCTGGACCACCGACGCCAATGCTGCAAACTGTGGTGCTGACGCCGTCAAAGGACAACACGTTGTACCAGACCTCCAATGGCTCGCTTTCCAACGGCGCGGGCGTTCATTTCTTCGCAGGCATAACGAATCGGGGCGAGCGCCGCCGCGCGCTGCTGGCATTTGATGTCGCGGCGCAAATTCCGCCGGGAAGTCAGATCACGAGCGTCGCCCTGAAGCTCGAAGTCTCACAGACTGTTTCCGGGCCGGAGTCGATGGTGCTGCATCGTGTTTCGGCGGATTGGGGCGAGGGATCGTCGAACGCCGGAGCGTCGCGGGACGGTAATGGCACCGGATCTCGGACCGGCGACGCGACCTGGATTCACACATTTTTCTCAAACCGGTTCTGGACGAACCAGGGAGGAGATTTCGACGTGGCAGCCGACGCGACCGCGCTCGCTGGAGACGGTCCTGTCACCTGGGGATCATCGGCAGCGATGATCGCGCGAGGGCAGGACTGGCTCGATCACCCGTTGACGAACTTCGGTTGGATCATCGTGGGAAACGAGGCCAACGCAACGACGGCGAAACGATTCGACAGTCGCGAGATCGTGCCGAGTGATACGCGGCCGTCGCTGACCATCGAGTTCAAGAAATGACTAAGAGACTCAATTGAAAGGAACATACCGTGAAGAAATTCATCTACGCAGTTGGGATTCTTGTATTGATCGCATGCGCCAAGAAGGAGACCTACAACGCGCCGCCAACTACAGCACAACCAACGACGTCATCGGCCGCGGAAGAGACCTATCCTATGACCGTCACCATTGTGTCGCGCGATCCCGCGAAGAACATGGTCAATCTCGACAATAAGGAAGTTCCGGGCAAGATGGGCGCCATGAAAATGAGTTACGAGTTGCGCGGTGCGAAAGTCGAATCGCTGCCGGCGGATGGCTCGGCGGTCGTCGTCACGATGCATGACCAGAATGGAAAGTACTGGGTCACGGACGTGAAGCCGCAGCCGAAGAAGTGATCAAGGCGCGGACCAAAGGCTTTCCACTTTTTCAAATCGCTAATCTGCTTTCGGCCGAGGCCGAGTCCACGAGCGGAAAAAGTCATGCAGATCACGATGCCTGAACCTTTCCTGCTTCAACATTGCGATCTCGGTTTGATGATGACTGCGATCTCGGTTTGATGATGACAGAGAAGATCTCGATCCCCATGAGGTTCCACCGGCGATCCGCTTGCATGACTTTCATGCATCGATGAGAAGGAGTATGTGATGCCAGGAATGGGCGGAATGATGGCTGGAATGTGGATCTGGACGATCGTCGGCATTCTGGTGGTCGTGCTGTTGATTGTGGCGATCGTAAAGATCCTGCAAAAGCGGTGATCCGTCGCTGGATGGTGTTCACGCTGATCGTTTTTGCGCTCAATTTCGTTTGGGAAATGGCGCAAGGGAAGTGGTTTGCGAGCATGCAGGGGCTGGCATTCTGGCAAGCGACGCTTCTCTGCTTCCGTGCGACCATCGGGGACCTGGTTATCACCGCTGCCGCCTTGGCAGCCGCAGCGGCTTTCGTGAAGGACGTGATTTGGCCGGTCGGACAGCGCGTCGTGGTCGCCACGACGGTGTTCATCGCCTTGGGGCTTACGATCTCGATTACGTACGAACTGTTCGCTCTTTCAGCAGGGAAGTGGCATTACGGCGACCGAATGCCGACCGTTTTCGGCCTTGGCCTGTTTCCATTGCTGCAATGGGTCGTCTTGCCAGTGGTTGACACGGTGTTGTTCCGTATGATCTGGCGCTATCCCCGTGAATAGGCACAACGGGTACATACCCGCCCTCAAGTACGACTTTCTTACGCCGCTGTATGACCTCTTGATCCGGCTGACTTTGCCGGAGAGGCGGTTCAAGATGCGGCTGATCGAGAGCGCCTACATTGCTCCCGGAGATGAAGTGCTCGATGTCGGTTGCGGTACGGGCACGCTGCTCATTCTGGCTGCCAATCGCGCGCCCGGAGCGAAGCTCACCGGCGTTGACGCCGACGAACGGGTTTTGAGGCGCGCGCGTCAGAAGATCGCTCGTGCAGGGTTGTCGGTGTGCCTTGATCAAGGTTTAGCGACTTCGTTGCCGTACGCGGAAAGAAGCTTTGATCGCGTCATATCCAGCCTCGTGTTTCACCACCTCACAGCCGGTGAAAAGCAGATCGCGTTTGCCGAAGCTTTCCGCGTGCTCCGTGCCGGCGGAGAGCTACATCTTGGCGATTTCGGAGAACCCGACACTCGATGGATGCGCATCGTTTCGCTGCTGACGGAGAAGCTGGGACGCGAACATGTGCAGGAGAACTTCCTCGGTATGTTGCCGGCAATGGCGCGCCAGGCTGGGTTTGCACCGGTTGAGCAGATCGGTCACTTTCACACTGCCTTCGGGGTGCTGCGATGTTTGCGGGCGGTGAAGTCCTGAACGATCGACGAGGTGCAGCCATGGCAAATCACGAACACGACCATGAAAAAACTCACGGCCACAGTCACGCGGGGATCGATCCCTCCATTGCATCGTCTGACCGCGGCATCTGGGCGGTGAAGTGGTCATTCGTTGGCCTCTTCATCACCGCGTGCATCCAGCTCGCGGTCGTGATCTTCTCGAACAGCATTAGCCTGCTTGCAGATACCATCCACAACTTTGGCGACGCCGCGACGGCAGTCCCCCTGGCGGTCGCGTTCGTCTTCGCGAAGCGGAAGCCGAGTCCCCGCTTCACCTACGGGTATGGGCGCGTCGAGGACTTTGCCGGCATCCTCGTCGTCCTCACGATCCTGACCAGCGCGGTGGTGGCAGGGTATGAGGCCATCCATCGTCTGGTTCACCCGGAGGCGGTGGGGCATCTCGTCGCCGTGGCGATCGCTGCTGTAATCGGATTCCTTGGCAACGAAGGCGTCGCAATTTTTCGCATCCGCGTCGGGAAGGAAATCGGCAGCGCGGCGCTGATTGCCGACGGCTACCACGCCCGCACTGATGGGTGGACGAGCCTCGCCGTGCTCTTCGGCGCACTCGGCGTCCGGATGGGTTTCCCGAAAGCCGATCCGATCACTGGCATCCTCATCACCGCGGCGATTCTCGCGATCGTGTGGCGCTCCGCCAAAGAAATACTGAGCCGTGCGCTCGACGGAGTCGATCCGCACGTGCTCTCCGAAGTGAAGCATGCGGCGGCACATGTCGGAGGTGTGCGCGAGGTAACCGAAGTTCGCGCACGGTGGCTCGGGCACCGACTGCTCGCGGAGGTGAACATCGCCGTCAACGCTGCGCTGACTGTCGAAGAGGGTCACGAGATTGCCGCCGATGTGCATCGGCAGTTGATGGCGCACCTGCCGTTCCTCGCGCGAGCGATCGTGCACGTCGATCCAGTCGGCGCATCGGGCGAGGAGTATCACGCCGCCCGCGAAGAACACCACGACGAGGCCACGCATCGGGCCCCGTGATCCGGCGCGTCAGGCGACCGTACCCGTGTGCTGCCACGCGGCCTCTTTCTCTTCCCTCCGGTTACAATTCGCGCCCGTGATGCGAGTTTTCCTCATGGCCGTCGCGGTGGCTGCGTTGTCGGCCATCGTCTCGGCAGAGCCGATCGTCGAGATCCAGTCCCCCGCCGGCGCAGGTGCCGCCGAACCGTTTTTGTTCGCTACGAAGAATGCTCTTCTCATGAGCTGGCTCGAGCCGATTGCAAAGAGCAATCGCGTAGCGCTGCGTTTCGCAAGATGGAGCGGCCGCAAATGGTCGGAGCCGCGCACGATCGTCGAAAGCGATGATCTGTTCGTGAACTGGGCCGACTTTCCTTCGATCGTCGAGGATGCCAAAGGCGTTTTGTTTGCGCATTGGTTGCAGAAGAGTGCCAGCAGCACGTATGCGTATGACGTGCAGATGGCGATATCGATGGACGGCGGTCGGACCTGGAGCAAGCCCTTCGCGCTCAATCGCGACGGACGCAAAACAGAGCATGGCTTCGCCTCCCTCGCTCCGCTGCCGCGTGGCGGCGTGGGAGTTACCTGGCTCGACGGGCGGAATATGCCCGAAGGAAAAGAAGAAGGAGAGATGTCGATTCGGTACGCCACCGTCGACGCACGCGCCCAGGTGCATGATGATGCGGCGCTCGATACGCGCACGTGCGAGTGCTGCGCGACCGGCATGACGATGGCGTCGAAAGGCGCGGTGGTCGTCTATCGCGATCGATCGAACGACGACATCCGAGACATCGCCATCGTCCGCCGGGCCGGCAGCCGCTGGACGCCGCCGCGGCTCATTCGCTGCGACGGCTGGAAGATCAACGGATGTCCGGTCAACGGACCGCAGATCGATGCCATCGGCGACCATGCCGCGGTGGCGTGGTTCACAGGCGCGGACAACAAGGGCCGCGTTTACGTCGCGTTCTCGAATGACGCCGGTGTGACATTTACCGATGCGGTCGCGATCGACGATGCCAATCCTGCGGGCCGGGTAGACATCGTCATGCTCGATACCACCACGGCGCTCGTCACCTGGCTCGAGCAGATCGGGCCGGGAGCGGAAATTCGAGCGCGACGCGTGCGCAGCAACGGTCAAATTGAACCTGCAATTAAGGTTGCAGACTCCAGCGCCGCCCGGGCCGCCGGGTTCCCGCGGATCGCCCGTATGGGAAGAGAGATCTACTTTGCCTGGACCGAGCAGTCGGCGACGATGAAACGCATCCACGTGGCCAGCGGAACTTTTCAATGAGGAAAGAGAGTTGCATAGCTCACCAATGATGAAACGCGCCGCTCTCGCTGTGGCCTTGATCGCGGGCTCGACGATCCCGGCGATCGTCGCCGCTGCGTTTCTATTCGGTTGCTGCGTGTTGCCGTTTCATCACGTCCTTCACAGGGTGATGCCGCTGTGTTCGATCGCGAAGTCGTTTCTGACACACGATGCGCGCGGCGATCACCACCACGACGCGACCCCGGCGCCTGAGAAACAACAGCTCAAACAGCGCCCCGTCTTGCCTGCATTCAAAGAGACGCTTCGGGAGCGCCTGACCGCGAACGGGGTGTTGCCGCCATCGAACGCCGTCGCTTACCGCAGTTTCATCACCCTCGGCGCTATCCGCTGCGATCGCGATGTCGGATTGCGCCTGCTGCTTCTCGATACCCTCCGCATCTGATCCCGCCTTCACGCGCTTTCATCGCGCGATTTTTCCATTTCCATCAAAGGTGACCGATCTGCGTGCCGCGGCTTTTCCGCGGTTCCGCGATCCAGGAGCTCTCATGAAGGCGACACAGACAACAGTTCTAATTCTTTCGCTGCTGGCCGCAGCATGCGGCGGCAAAACTTCCATTGCCAGTAAGAGTGCGGCTGCCTATCGCAGCGCTGTGCAGAAGGGCATACCCGTCAGCGAAGGCGGACATGGAGGACATCAGGTGGCAGCGCAGCCGTCGGACCATTCGAAGATGGCGGGCATGCATATGCCTGGGATGGATCATTCGAAGAAGGCAGGCATGCCTATGCCCGGGATGGACCACACGAAGATGTCCGGGATGGATCACGCGAATATGGCGGGGATGGACCACACGAAGATGGCCGGGATGGATCACGCGAATATGCCTGGCATGGAGCACAGCGGTTCGATGGCCGGCATGCAGCACGGCGGTATGTCGATGCAGCCTCCGCCGAACGTCGATCTGAGCGCACCGACCTCGAATGCCGACATCCGGCGGCTCAGTCCCTCGTCGACGCTGCGCGCCGACGATCTCGATGCTCCTGCTGCGGTTGCGGTTAGCGAAGCGGCGAAGGCCGCGCAGACGCCGCATCATCAGTGATGTGAGGAAGAACGCGATGAAACATTTTTTCTCGATCACGCAAGCGATCGCGTTGCTGCTGCTCGGAAGCTGCGTAACTGTTCCTCATGATGGAGGATTGCCGGACGTGCAGCGCGAGTTGCGCGTGCGAAGCAACCAGACCGTCGAGCTGACGCCGCCGGCGATGGCAGACGACGAGCGCGTTTTGACCACGCTTCGAACGCGCAAGCTCGACGCCGAAACGGCTGTCGGCATCGCGCTCATGAATAATCCGCAGATTCAGGTCGAGCTCACCCAGCTTGGTCTGGCGCGGGCGGATCTGCTCGAGGCGTCCACCATTCGCAATCCGATTCTCGGCGGCGAGATCCGTTTCCCCGGAAGTCCTGTGCGTCCGTACGAGCTCACGCTGACGCAATCGATTCTCGACATCGTCCAGCTCCCGCGCCGCCGCGCCGCGGCACGAGCGGCGTTCGGGGCTGCCAAGCTTCGCGTCGCCGCGGAGGTCCTCGGCACGGCCGCCGCTGTACGCGCCGACTTCTTCGATCTGGTCGCAGCATCGCAGCACGTCTCGATGAACCGTACGATCATCGAAGCGGCAAAAGCTTCTGCTGATCTCACACGAAAACAACACGTCGCCGGCAACATCACCGATCTCGATCTCGAAAACCAGCAGGCGCAGTACGAACAGGCCAAGCTCGATCTGGCCAGGAGCGAGGAAGAAGTCCTCATTGCGCGGGAGACGCTCATCCGCGCTCTCGGACTTCGCGACACCACGATCAATTGGCAGATCGAGGACGACTTCCAGCGTCCGCCGGCGACTGAAATGAGCGAGGCCGATCTGGCGCAAATGCTGGCCACGAGACGACTGGATATCGCGGCAGCGAGGCGAGAGGTGGAAGCCGCCGAGCGTCTTCTGCCGATCGCCCGCCTTTCTGCGATCGGCGACATTGACGCCGGCGTTCATCGTGAGCGCGACGCCGAGGGGCCGACGACGACCGGTCCGGAAGTGACGATTCCGATTCCGATTTTCAATCGCGGCGCGGCGGCGCGAGCGCGCGCAGAGGCGCAGCTTCTCATGCGGCGCCAACAGTTGTCGGCCATCACAGCCGCGGCTTCGTCCGAGGTCCGCGCGGCGCAGGATCGGTTGCTATCGGCGCGCGGTCGGGTCGAGTACTACCGCGACGTTCTCATTCCGCGCCGGCAGCGAATTGTCGCCCTGACTCAGCTCGAGCACAACGCCATGGTCGCCGGTTTTTTCCAACTCATTCAGGCGCGCCAGAACGAAGCAAGCGCGGGGCGTGACTACATCGATGCGCAACGCGACTACTGGATCGCGCGAACGAATCTCGATCGTGCCCTCAACGGTATTCCTGAAAAACGGCAAGGAGGTCAGTGATGTTCTCTCGACGCGATTGGCTCGTTTCGCTCGCAGGCGGGTTGGGAGGTGCCGCGCTCGCTCAACGCGCAGACGCTCAGACCCAGCGGCAGCCTCAGTTAGCTCGCGCCCGCAGTAGTGGGCGAGCGCCGGTGATTACACCAAACGGCGCGACGCTGCCGTTCCGCATGGAAAACGGAGTAAGGACATTTCATCTCACACTCGGCGTCGTGAAGCGCGAGTTTGCGCCTGGCTTCGTCGTCGATTGCTATGGCTACAACGGGATGACTCCCGGACCGACGATCGAGGCCTTCGAAGGCGATCGCGTCCGCATTTACGTGACCAACAACCTCCAGGAAGGGACGTCCGTGCACTGGCACGGCTTCATTCTGCCGAACGGAATGGACGGCGTGAGCGGTCTCAATCAGCCGAAGATCGGTCCCGGTGAGACCTTCGCCTACGAATTCACTCTGAAGCAGACCGGAACGCAGATGTATCACCCGCACTTCGACGAGATGGTGCAGATCGCGATGGGCGCTCACGGTTTCTTCATCATTCATCCCCGCAACGCTGCCGTGCATGGCGTCGATCGCGACTTCGCGATTTTTCTGAACGAATGGTTCATCAAGCCGGGAACTTCGAAGCCCGATCCGACGGTGATGCTCGACTTCAACGTTTTCACTTTCAACAGCCGAGTCTTTCCCGGCACTGCTCCACTGCCGGTCCGACTCGGTGATCGCGTGCGGATCCGCCTTGCGAATCTGAGCATGGATTCGCATCCGATTCACCTTCATGGACACCACTTCTACACGACTGGAACCGATGCCGGACCGATCGAGCAATCCGCGTGGATTCCCGAGAGCACGGTCAATGTTCCGGTTGGCGCGACGCGTGATATCGAGTTCACCGCAGACAACCCTGGGGATTGGGCGTTCCACTGCCATAAGACCCACCACACGATGAATCAGATGGCGCACAACCTGCCGAATCTTCTGGGAGTCGATGCCGGATCGGCCGAGGCGCGCGCGAATGCGGTGGTGCCGGGAACGATGGTGATGGGAACCAAGGGGATGGGCGAGATGGCAGAGATGCAACACGGCATGGCCGTTCCGCGAAACAGCATTCCGATGCGAGGAGGTACCGGGCCGTTCGGACCGATCGACATGGGCGGCATGTTCACGATCATCAAAATCCGAGAAGAGCTTCCTCCGAACGGCGCTGATCCCGGTTGGTATGCATATCCGCGCGGAACAGTCGCGCAGCGTGTGAGCTGAGCGCCGTTATGCGAAGAGGATTCAAACTTCCGTTCCTGATCGAAGTCGCGATCGCGGCTTTGTTTCTCGGGTTGCTGATCGCTTTCGGCGCATTTATCTACACGTTGCGATATGGCTTCAGCACCCATGACGAGCCGACGGCGATCGAGGCCTTCATCGCCGGCAGGATGCGCCACTGGTCTATTCCTGCCGATCTGCACCAGGCTCAGAATCCACTCCCGCTCACCCCCGATGTGCTTGCCGAGGCGCGCGCGCATTTCGCGGACCACTGCGCAACCTGTCACGCGAACGATGGCAAGGGGAAAACGGAAATGGGGCAGCACTTGTACCCGCGGGCGCCGGACATGACGCTTCGAAAGACGCAGTCGCAATCCGATGGCGAATTGTTCGCCACCATCGAGAATGGCGTCCGCCTGACCGGCATGCCGGGTTGGGGCGACGGCACGGCGGAGTCCGCGCGCGGCTCGTGGGCCCTCGTGCACTTCATCAGGCATCTGCCGAAGATCACCGCCGACGAGACGGCCCAGATGGAGAACATGAATCCGAAAACTCCTCAGGAGTACGAAGAAATGCAGCAGGAACAGGAATTCCTGGCCGGCAGCAACGCCGGCGAGGAACAGTCAAACAGCGAAAAACAACATCACCACTAAGAGGAGAAAAATATGCGTCGTTTTTTATCCATTGCTGTGGTATTGCTTTTCATTTCGACTTTCGCGTTCGCTCATGGCGGTAAATCGCACAACTTGATGGGAACGGTCACGATGGTCGGTGTCGACCACATCATGGTCAAGGCCACTGATGGTCACGAAATGACAATGTACGTGACGTCCGATACGAAGTTCTCGAAAGCCGGGAAAGCCTCGAGTTTCAAGGACATCACGGCCGGAACGCGCGTGGTCATTCACACGACCGAAGATGGCAAGAACGCGGTGACGGTGAAGATCGGCACCACGAAGAGGTAACGGTCATGTTGAAGCGGACAACGCTCGGACTTTTGCTGCTTTTCCTCTGGACTGCATCGCTGGCTGCGCCTGTTCCCAAAAGAACCGGAAACGATGCCGAGGATGTCAAAAACGCGCTGCTCCAGAACGCGCGCGGATTCGAGACAGGAGTATTTGATCTCGTCGACAGCGTCTGGTCACATGGTGCTGACGTCATGGTGTTCGAGGGCGGCCACGCGAATTACGGATGGGATGACTACCGCGATCATCATCGGAAGCCTGAGATGGCTGAGATGAAAAACGTCGAGTACCGCCTCGACGACATCCACGAGCACATCGCGGGCACGACGGCCTGGGCGACGTTCAGCTACACGATCGCTGCCGATATCAAAGAGCGTCACGTCGAAGGGCAGGGCCTCGGGACGGCGGTCCTCGAGAAACGGAGCGACGGCTGGAAAATCGTGCACTGGCACAGCAGCAGCGGGCGCCGTCCGCCCGCATCGATTGATGCGCTGGTCTCGGCGCTGCGAAAGGCGGGTTTCGACGTCAAGAAGGCGAGCGAGATTCGGCAGCCGTTTTTCAGCGTTCCCGCGCAAGTGTTTACGGTCGAGGGCGAGGAGCTGCAGCTCTATCAGTTCGGTGACGCCGCCATCGCGTCGCGGGAAGCCTCAAAGATCGCTCCCTCGGGCTCGCCCATCGGCACATCGATGGTGACGTGGATGGCGCCGCCGCACATTTTTCGAAAAGAGGCATTGATTGCGATCTATATCGGTCGCAATCCGCGCGTGCGCGATGCGCTCGTCTCTGCGCTCGGCGCCCAAATCGCCGGAGCGCCGCAGTAAGCGGATGAAAAACGAGCGAGGCGCCGGTGCCTCGCTCGTTTTCCAAATTGGTAGACGTTTGCGAGTTAGTTGTTGCCGTTTCCGTTGCCGTGCGCGCGGTCGGCCCAGATCACGAACGTGAGCAGCTTTCCGTTCGGGAAGTCGCGTTCATAGGTCGTCGTCCTGCCGTCAACCGTCGCGTCGACTACGTGGCCCCACGCGTTTGGACCATCGAGGTCTTCGTCTTCACCGCCGAAAGCCAGGCCATTGCCGAACGGCGAGAACGCGATGGTGGTCGAGCTGTCGAGGTGCGAATAGATTATCCCCAGCTCATCGTAATCGTGCTGATTCGGCGTCGTGCTCAGCGTGCTGCCAGCGTTCGAACCGGTATTGGAGAAGTAATCCATACACGTGTTGAGCGACGCGCCAGAGGTGTCCTGGTGATCGAGACCAAATGTGTGACCCACCTCCTGACACATGACGTGCTCGCGCTCATTGGCGTTGTTGTAGGTCGAGGTGTCGAAATAGGTGTCGTTCATCTTGGACGTGCCCTGCGTGATGTGAAGCGTTCCGCTGGCCAGCCAGATCTGCGCGAGCCCCAGCCATCCATTATTGCCGTAGCTGGCGTTGCAAACCTGAACCGTGCCACTCACTGGCCGGCACTTCCTGCCAGTAGCGCCGCCCGGTACGATCGTCGTGTCCATGACGTTCGATTTGCTCCAGTCGGATGAAGTCTGGGCCAGGTGACCCTCCCAGTCTGCACTCGACAGGTTGTCTCCCAGCTTGATCGTGAACGGATTGGCAGTGCGTGCCCAGTGGTAACCACCCCATGAGTGAGTTGCGAACATCGACGTTGGCGCCATGAAGAGTACGGCCGCGAAAAGAACAGCAAATACACGTGCGTGACGGTGGGGCATTTCGAATGCTCTCCTTCGACTCGAATTTTTTTGAGGCCCTTAATTATGGCAAATGTTTCTTCGGAAGTAACGGTTATTCTTGACTCCGTGCCGTAGTACGGGCGTTAAGTTGTGGAACGGAGGAAATGGTGGCGACTCTGACGATCGGTGCAACTTGCACGCGTTCCGGGGTGGGTGAGCGCAAGGGAATCATCGCGCAGCCGACGCGGCCGGCGAACGGCAGGAGCGAATTCCCATCGCCCGAAAGGGACGGTACTTGCTTCGTGCCACACATCTTCGTCCTGAGCAACGGACCGATGCCGACTGGATTCGTGCCGTCATCGTGAGGCTGCTGCGAAAATGAAATCGCCACGTTCCCGACATTTCCGATGGAGAGCCAAGCGATGACGGAAGCGCATCACGGGCATCAGCACCAAGCGAACGGGACCTCGGCCGAAGCCCACGCTGATCACACTCCACACGGCGAGCGTCCCGGCCACGACAAGCACGCCGGTCACTCGGTCGCAATGTTTCGCCGAAAGTTCTGGGGGACGCTGCTGCTGTCGATCCCCACTCTCTTGTGGGCGCCGATGATCCAGCGTTGGTTCGGCTACCAGGCGCCGGGCGGGCCCGCTGCTGCGCGCTGGATCTCGGCGATCTTCGGCACGCTCGTCTTCGCCTATGGCGGTGCCCGGAATGATGACCCTCATCGCGCTGGCGATCGGCGTCGCATTCACGTTCAGTCTGGCCGTGACGTTCGGCTTTCCGGGAATGGATCTGTGGTGGGAGCTGGCCACCCTCATCGCGATCATGGTCCTCGGCCACTGGATCGAGATGCGCTCCATCGCTCAGGCCGAGGGCGCCCTCAAGGAACTCGCCAAACTTCTTCCCGACAACGCGGAACGCATTGTGGGCGAGCGCACCGAGGTCGTTCGCCTTGCAGAGGTCCGCGATGGAGACCTGTTGCTGATTCGTCCCGGCGCAAGTATTCCAGCGGATGGCGTGGTGCGAGACGGCTCGAGCGACGTGAATGAGTCGATGATCACCGGCGAATCACGGCCACTCCCGAAGGGGTCGAATGACAACGTAATCGCGGGAACCGTGAACGGCTCCGGCTCCCTGCGCATCGAAGTCACGGGGACGGGAGAGAAAACGGCGCTCGCGGGCATCATGCGTCTGGTTGGGCAAGCGCAGAGCTCGCGCTCGCGCGCGCAAGCGCTCGCGGATCGGGCGGCATTCCTTCTCACCATCATCGCGGTTGCCGCGGCAGTCGTGACGCTGGTGGCGTGGTTCGTGGCAGGAAAGGACGCTTCGTTCGTGATCGAGCGCGTCGTTACGGTGCTGGTGATCGCATGCCCTCACGCGCTCGGGCTGGCGATCCCGCTGGTCATCGCGATTTCCACCACACTCGGCGCTCGCAGTGGACTCCTGGTGCGCGACCGGCGCGGACTCGAGGAAGCGCGCAATGTGACGGCTGTTTTCTTTGACAAAACCGGAACGCTCACGCTGGGCGAGTTCCGGGTCGTGGAGATCACGACCCGCGAGGGCCTCGCGCAGGATGAGGCACTCGCTCTCGCCGCGGCAGTGGAACGCGACTCGGAGCACACCATCGCCCAAGGCATCGTGAAGAGCGCGGAGGATCGCGGCTTGTCGGTTCCCGGGGCCGAACGCTTCCAGGCAATCCCCGGGAAAGGTGTGCGGGCATTCGTGAACGGGAAAGAACTACTCGTGGGCGGTCCGACATTGCTTCGCACTCTCAGCTCGGAGATCGAACCGGCGCTCCGCGAGGCGATCGATCGCGCGGCAGCTCGCGGCCAGGCCGCGATTACGATGCTCGAGCAGGGCGTGCCGGTTGCCGTGTTCGCGGTGGCCGATGCCGTTCGCGAGGAATCGCGCGAGGCCGTGCGGCGGCTGCACGAGCAAGGCATCGAGGTCATCATGATGACCGGCGACGCTCAGGCGGTCGCGAACGCCGTGGCCCAGGAGCTTGAAATCGACACGGTGTTCGCCGAGGTGTTGCCGGAGCAGAAAGCGTCGAAAGTCAAAGAAGTGCAGCAGCAGGGAAGGCGCGTGGCAATGGTCGGTGATGGGGTCAATGATGCGCCGGCGCTCCTGACCGCGGACGTCGGCATCGCCATCGGCGCTGGTACGGACGTGGCGGTGGAGGCGGGCGATGTGGTGCTGGTGCGGAGCGATCCGCGCGACGTGCCACGGATCATCGCACTGAGCAAGGCCACGTACCGAAAGATGATTCAGAATCTCTGGTGGGCGGCTGGCTACAACATCGTGGCCATTCCGCTCGCCGCAGGAGTGTTGGCGTCCTCGGGAATTTTGCTGCAGCCCGCTGTGGGCGCTGTGTTGATGTCGATGAGCACGATCATCGTCGCGGTCAATGCGCAACTCCTGCGCCGCGCGCGATTGTGAGGCAGCCGGAAGAACGACTGAGTGGGACGGACAACACGCATTGCGTTGCTCGCGGTCGCGATCCTGGTCGACTGCCAGCCGCACCAACGCTCCGTGACCATCGCCACGACGACGAGTCTCGATGGTTCAGGACTCCTGCAGGTCATGCGCGTCGAATTCAAACGACAAACCGGAGTCATGCTGAATGCGTACGTGGTCGGATCTGGCCGGGCGCTCAGGCTGGCGTCGGAGGGGAAGGTCGACGTGACGATCACGCATGATCCCGACGCCGAGCGGATGTTCGTCGCGCACGAGAGGCCGGAGCTCTACCGGCAATTCATGTGGAATGATTTCGTCATCGTGGGACCCTCTGCAGATCCGGCGCGTGTGTCGCAGGCTCACTCCGCCGCCGAGGCATTCCACAAAATTCACGATACAGCGAGCAAGTTCCTGTCGCGGAATGATCAGTCGGGAACACACATGAAGGAACTTTCATTATGGCGCGCTGCCGGCGTCTCACCCGGATCAAACCCGAACTACATTCCCATCGGTCAGCCGATGGCGCATCTGTTGCGTTCAGCGGACGAATTACGAGCTTACGCGCTCAGCGATCGCGCGACATTCGACCAACTGGCTCCGTCGCTGCATCTGGCCATTGTCTTTGCCGGCGACCCAACGCTGCGCAACATTTACGCCGTGATCCTGATGCGCCGCCCCGACTCTGAAGAACATCGAAATGCGAGAGCGCTCGCGTACTGGATTCTCTCGCCGGAGGGCCGGCGGATCATTGAATCGTTTCGGATCCGTGGGCGCCAGGAGCTGCGCTGGATCGAGAAGTGAGCACAGGTGAATCCGCTCGCTCGGCTTGACTCCGTACCGAAGTACGGGATGTAAAGTAAGGACCGTATGACCATTGGCGAAGTCGCAAAAGCATCGGGGGTCGGTGTCGAAACGGTTCGCTTTTACGAACGCAAGCGACTCATCCCTCAACCGCGGCGTCCCACGGCTGGACGGCGGCAGTACGATGAGGAGATCGCTCGCCGGATTCGCTTCATTCGACGCGCGCAGGACCTCGGCTTCTCACTCACCGAGGTGAAGCAGCTCCTGGATCTGCGACTCGATGCGCGGCGAAGTTGTTCTGAAGTGAAAGCTGAAGCGGAAGCCAAGATTGCCGCGATCGACGCGCGCATCGCATCGCTGCGAAAGATGCGCAAATCGCTACGATCGCTCGCGTCGTCGTGCTCGGGTGAGGGGTCGACGAGTGCTTGTCCAATCCTCGATGTGATCGAATCCGATGAAAGGAATCGCGCATGAAACACTTTGCCGCTGTTGCCCTGCTGAGTCTTGCCGCCGTCACGTTTGCGGCGAATTCCCCGAAACCCACGCTGACCTGTTCACTGACCGGCAAGAACATGGCGAAATGCTGCTGCAAGAAAACCTCGGACGGGAGGCTGTACTGCAAGCTGGCAAAAAAGACGATCGAATCCTGCTGCTGCAAGCCGATCAAATCGGAGCACCAGTGATGCCCTTCGCGCCCGATTTTGGGGTGCTGCAGCGATGCACCGTCGAGATTCGCCTACAATTCGGCGATATCCATGCGCGTCAGTTTTCCGCCTTTTTTGGTCGATACGGCCACGCGTCAGCTCCTTCGCGACGGGGAGGAGCTGCCGCTTCCGCCGAAAGCATTTCAACTGCTGGCGCTGCTCATCGAGCGCCGGCCGCAGGCGATTTCGCAGAAGGAGCTCTACGATCATCTTTGGCCAGACTCCTACGTCGGCTCGGGGAGCCTTCATAGCCTGGTGCACCAGCTTCGCTCAGCGCTCGACGATCATCAGCGCAGGATCATTAGAACGGCATACGGTTTTGGTTTTTTGTTCGCGGCGGGCGTGACCGAGGAGAGAAGCCTTCGGCGACAGCGATTTGCGCTCGTGGTCGAGGGTCGAAGATTCGAGCTGACCGACGGCGAAAACATCATCGGACGTTCCGACGATGCCGCGGTCGTTCTCGATCACTGGTCGGTGTCGCGCCACCATGCGCGTCTTCTCATCGCGGGCGATGACACGACGGTCGAGGATCTGGACAGCAAGAACGGCACGTATCTCAACGGTCAGCGCATCGAATCCGCGACAGCGGTCCGCGCGGGAGACGACATTCGGTTCGGACGCGTTCGCGCGAGTTTGCGAAGAAAGGGAACCGCGGCGTCAACCGGAACCGATTCCGCGGTTCGACGGCGGCTCAAAGAAGAAATGAGAAGAAAATAAGAACGCAGTAGAAGTCTGACGCCAGTCCCAACGCAGCTTCCTTTCAACAACGAAAGGACTGCGTCATGGGTCACGCCTTTCTCATCCTCTGTTTGTCGATATCGTCGCCTCCTGAGCAGTTTCCGTTCCGCGATCTTGTCAACAACCATGACCTGCTGCGAATCGCCAGCGATCTGGAATGGCTCAAGCCGCTCCATCGCAAAGAACTCGAGATCGCAGCGTTCATCGTCCGCCGCGGCGACCACTTCGATTGTCTACTCTGGCCGCCGAAGACCGGGAGCTACTCCGCAACATTTCGAGGATCGGCGCCGGAAGGGACAGTGGCCATTGTGCACACCCATCCGCGGTGGGCGAATGAGCCGTCACCAGAGGACATTGCTTTGTCGCAAAGAGTCGCGCTTCCGGTGTACGTTCTCACGCGCTCCAACATCACCGTTGCGACCATCAGCGGGAAAGTGTCGTGGGTGGTGGCCAGCCATTACTGGAGCGGAACGATGAACTGGGTATCAGAGAAGAGAGCGTGTCTCTGCCATCCGATTGATGAGGGCAACCAGGTGGCCGAGCCGACAAACTAGAGACGGCACGAAAGCCGGTGCTACCATCAGTCGCTCGTGCTCAACGAACAGATCGGGCAGTACCGCATCACCGGCAAACTCGGTCAGGGCGGGATGGGGGAGATCTTCTCCGCATATGATCAGAAGCTGAACCGCAACGTGGCGGTGAAGTTCATCGCCAGCACGCACCTCGACAGCGACCACTCACGCAAGATGTTTCTCCGTGAAGCACGCGCGGCGGCGGCGCTCGATCACCCGTTCATTTGCACGGTGCACGACGTCCTGGAACACCACGGGCAGCCGATGATCGTCATGGAGCGCGTGGAAGGCGAAACATTGCATGAGCGTATCGGCCATGGTCCGCTCAGCGTCGAGCAAGTGGTGCAACACGCGCTGGAGATCGCCGAGGCTCTTGCCGCGGCCCACGCGCGCGGCATCGTGCATCGCGACGTCAAGACTGCCAACGTCATGCTCACCCCCGCGGGTCACGTCAAGGTGATGGACTTCGGGCTGGCGGTGATCACCTTCAGCGAGCCCGAGGAGCAGACGTCGCATCGATCGAAGGACGACTCCTCGAAGTTTGCCGGCACCGTGCCTTACATGGCCCCCGAGATTTTGCGCGGCGAGCCGGCTACCGAGAGCTCCGACTTCTACGCCTTCGGCGTGGTGATGTACGAGATGCTCACCAGCCGTCACCCGTTCACCGGAAAGACAGATGCCGTGCTGATTTCCGAGATTCTCGATCGACAGCCGTGCACGCCGCGGCAACTGCGCGCCGACGTTCCGCGCGCGATCGACGAGCTGGTCATGCGGCTGCTGGCCAAGGAGCCGCGCAAACGGCCTGCCGCTTCCAGGGTGATCTCGGCTTTGCGATCCATCTCCCGACGCAAACGCGCTCAATCGCAGCAATCGCTGGCGGTGCTTCCTTTTCGCGCTCTGACCGACGATCCGGAAAGCGAATACCTCGGCGTCGCGCTGGCCGACGCCACCACCAGCGAGCTGGCGCTGGTCCGATCGCTCCTGGTTCGTCCGACCGCGGCCATCCTGCGCTATCACGACGCCAACGACGATCCGGTGCTCGCTGCCCATGACCTCGGCGTCGACTTCATCGTCGCCGGCACCTTCCAACGCGCCGGCTCACGCCTGCGTGTGAGCGCGCAATTGATCGATGCAGCCGAAGAGCGGCCGATCTGGTCCACCAAGGTCGACACGACCGTCGACGACATCTTCGCCATGCAGGACGAGGTGTCGCACAAGATCGTGGAGGCGCTCCAGCTCGAGTTGACGCTGGCCGAGAAGCAGCGCATCGGACGAGGCCCTCAGGCAGTGGCGCGCGACGCCGTCGATCTCTACGTCAAGGGCCGTGTGGCCCTCCTGACGGAAACGATTCCATCATTGAACAACGCCATCGAGTACTTCGAACGGGCGGCGGAAATTGACCGCCACAATCCGCTCAATTGGATCGGTCTCGCCGATGCGTATTGCAGAATGGCGTTCAACTGGGATCCCGAAGGCGAATGGTACGAGCGCGCAAAAGAAATCTCGGAACGCGCGCTGCAGCTCGATCCTCAGATTCCGGAGGGGCACTACCTCCGGGCACGTCTGGCGTGGACACCGCAGAATGGATTTCAGCACGAGCTCGCCATTCGTGAAGTCGTCACCGCCCTGGCCGAACGCCCCAACCTCTTCGAGGGGTTCGACTGGCTGGGGACAATCCTGTGGCACGTCGGACTGATCGAGGACGCACGACTCAACTACAAGCGCGCGCTGGCCATCAGTCCGGACGACATGGTGGCCAGGATGCATGTAGTGAGCTGCGAATTGATGAACGGAAACTACGAAGCACTGCAACCCAGCCTTGAAGCGTTGGAAGGCGTGGAGGCATCGTGGGCAGTCTACGCTACGGCTTTCTGGCAACTGCACATCGGTGATCTCGCCGGAGCGGATAGAACAATCGAAGGAGGGACGCGCAAGTTCCCCGCTGAGGTGCTTTTTTATTCGGCGCGCGCCGTGCTGGCGGCGAAAAAAGGAGACGAAGCCGCAGCCCTGCAGGCCATCGAGCGCACCATGCAGAACCGAAAGGCGTATGGGCACTTTCATCATGCCGAGTTGGACGTCGCCTGCGCGCTGGCCATCCTCGGCAGAAACGAAGAGTCGCTCGACCATTTGACCTCAGTGGTGCGCAGCGGTTTCCCGTCACTCCCGGCCGTGCAAAACGATCCGCTGCTGTCGTCGCTGCGAGACGAAGAGCGCTACCGGGAATTGGTCAGCGAGCTGCAAGCTTCGCAGCAGCACTACCGGCATCTCTGCGACGATCTTCGCGGGGCGATCTCGTCAGGCTGAAATTCCCGCCTGAGTGTGGCACAGGCACTCTTGCCTGTGCCGGCACAGACAGGAGTGTCTGTGCCACATCCTCAGAACGCGAACTTGGCTCCCAGTTGCACGATGCGCGGCGGCTCGATGTCCGTCACTGCGCCGAAGCGCGTGCTGGTCATGTTCGTCTCGATGGTCCGATAGTTCTTCTTGTCGAAGACGTTGAAGACTTCCACTCGGAGCTGCACTTTGGACCTGGCTGCGAGCGGGATGTCCTTGAATAACGAAAGGTCGGTGTTGAAGTAGTTCGGCCCGACAATTCCGTTTCGAGGCGCGGTTCCGAGCTGTCCAGGCGCAAGTCGCGCGAATGCATCCGTATTGAGCCAATGATCCTGAGTCCTGCCGCCGGCAGGCGCCGCATTCGGGTCCTGTCCCGGAACGTAATTCGCGCGCAGCGTGACCTGGTCGCCGAAGATCGAGGTGTTCGTTCCAGCGGTCACAGTCAGGCGGCGGCCGGTGTAATAACGCGTGACTCCCGAAAGCTCCCAGCCCCCGAGAACCCTCCCCGCCAGACCTTCCTGCGATCGGAAGAACGGCAGCCGATAGATGTAGTTGACTGCCAACACATGCCGGCGATCGAAATCCTGATAGCCGTACTCGGCGTCCGGATTGCGCGGATCCTGCGCCAGGCTTCCCGACGATGTGGAGTCCTCGCTGTCGGCGTCACCGCGCGAGCGCGACAGTGTGTACGCAATCCCGAATGAGAAATCGATCGACGATCGCCGAACGATGCTGACCTGCAGAGAGTCGTAGTCCGATCGCCCGCTGGTCTCATTGATGACGATGCGTCCGAAGCCGCGATAAGGCCGATTCGCATTGATCGGCGTCGGAGCCAGACCGGTCACAGAGTCTGGTGTCACGAAGTTCAGCTCTCGAACGCGGAGCAGATGGCGAGAACTGTTCCCGACATAGCTCACGTCGGCCGCGATGTTCCACGGCAGCTCGCGTTGCACGCCGAAGCTGTATGCCGTGACTTTCGGCATCGGGAAATCGGTGGCCAGGGCCTCGAAGCCTCCCGGCGGCGCCGCGCTCGCAACGCCTCCTCCCGGATTGTCCACGGTTCCTCCGGTGATCTCGACCGTTCGAACGAATGGCGGCGACGCCCCCTGATCGCGAGTGCTGTTGAAATCCGGCCGGTCGTAGAAGATGCCGAAGCCGCCCCGAACCATGGTCCGGCCCGAATTCCACGGATCCCAGTTGAAGCCCAGCCGCGGTCCGATATTCTTCGCGCTGCTCTTGTAGAGACTGCGAGGTCCGTTCACACCGGCCTTGACGATTCCGGCGACCGGCATCCCGTTCTCCGTGACTCCGGTCCCCGGGACGAGGTTTCCGCGTGAGTCGATCTGCGGAGCCTGCGAGGGGTCGTATCGCCTCGGGTCGAAGGTCGCGATGCGGTCGTTACGCTCGGTCACGCCGGGCATGTACTGGTAGCGGACGCCGAAGTTCAGACTCAGATTTGGCCGCATCTGCCAGTGGTCCTGAGCGTACAGCTCGACCTGGTTGTAGCGCATGTCGACAAACGGGGCAGCGTCGGATTCGGTGTAGCGATCGTAAAGGCCGAGAAGCGCATCGGCCAGCGCGATGCCGGTCCCCTTCGAGCGGGTGTCGGAAAATGTGAAAGCGCCGCTGTCGGCGGTACGAAGCTCCTCCCCCTTTCGGAACTGACCGAGGTAAGTGCCGAACTTGAGATCGTGATTGCCGCGAAGCAACGTCAAGTTGTTTTTGAGGGTGTAGTAGTTGCCGATGATGCGGGTGGGATAGTCGGATCCGAGCAGGCCTGTGCCGAGAGAGTATCCGGTCATTGAACGAATGTTCGGCGCGCGGTCACCGCGATTGAGCGGAAAGATCTCCGGAATGTTGAGCCCTGTGCGCAGGAACAAATCGCCGGACTGATGAAGGTTCGCGCGTGGCTGGTGGGGACCTGTGCGAAGCCCGAGCTTCCGCCGAAGGAGCCGTAGGGTTCGACCTGGTTGACGGTATCGCGCAGGTAGCGAGCCGACAATGAAGCGGCGTTTGTCAGCGTCGAATCCAACCGCAGGATGTCCTCGCGAATGTTGCGATTTTGTGTCGGCGTCAGCGTGGAGAACGCGCGCTGCGCCGCATCGGGCAGCGGGAATTTCGCGATCAACGCCACTCCGTTGCGCGACAGTCTTTCCGTCGGAATGATCCCGCCCTGGAATGGCTTGCCGGTGGTGGGATCGATCGGCTGCCGCGGCGACTGCGAGAAGTCGCCAACCCGCTCCAACGCGCTCGGCACCGCGGCGATCTTCGTCAAACCTACCTGGCTGTCGAGCTTCTTGTATTCCTGTCCTGCAAAAAAGAAGAGTCGGGCGTTGTCGGCGTTGGACATGTGAAACACGAGCGGCCCGCCGAGGTTCCAGCCGAAGTCTTTCAGGTTGAGGTGATCTTTCTGGCCGGTGATCTTGTTTTCGGAGTCGAAACGGTCATCGCGCAGGAAGCTGTAGGCACCTCCGCGAAAGTCTTTTGTTCCGCGCTTGGTGACGACGTTGATCTGCGCTCCACCCGCTTTTCCGAACTCTGCGTCGTAGGGGTTCGAGATGATCTTGAACTCTTCGATGGCGTCGATGCTCACGTTGTGCACTTGCGTGGCATTGGAGCCGGCATCGAGATTCTCGGCGCCGTCGAGCGTCAGACTGGCGAAGTTTTTCCGCAGACCGTTGATCTGCTGTCCGTCGGCGCGAAAGCTCGTGCCCGATTCATAACTCCCTTCATTGCGTGACACGCCCGGTACGAGTGTGACCAACTGCATGTATGTGCGGCCATCGATGGCCAGTTCCTTGGTCTGTTCCCCGCTGATGAGGTGCGCGACATCAGGGCTGGTCGAGATCAGTGCCTCCGCCCCTTTCACTTCGATGGCTTCGCTCAAGGTTCCGATTTGGAGTGTGATGTCGACGCGCATCCGCGCATTCAGCTCGACTTTCAGCCCTTTGCGGACGAAGCGCTGGAAGCCGGACAGCTCCGCGGAGATGTCCGCCCGGCCATAGGGAAGAGCGGGCAGCACGTAGAAGCCGCCCGAGTTCGTCTGCGCGCTGCGTTCGACGCCGATGTCGGGGAATACCAGCCTGACATCAACGCCCGGGAGTGCGCCTCCGCCGCTGTCGCGGACATAGCCGGAGATTTCCCCGACGGTATTTTGCGCGGACGCGGAAGCGACCACCATCAACGCCAGAAGGAGCGTCCAACCCCACGCACGAGACGGCTGAAACGGCATGGTGTCCTCCAATTTGACTTTTAAGATGACAATATGGCCGTTTGATCGGCTGTGTCAACCTATTTTCACCTTGACGTTACAGTGCGATTGCACATAATTTAGGTGCATACTGATCCAAATATGGTTGCGATACTGTATTTTGTTTTGTAACAGACAAATATCGTGAGACGGATCGATCCGAACAACTTCCGCGTTGCGACCCGCGCCACCCCGCGGCAGATCAACCGTCAGATCGCCTTGAACCTGGTGCGCGAGCGACAGCCCATCTCCCGCGCCGAGCTCGCCCGCTCGATGAACATGCGCCGCGGCGCGGTCAGCCTTCTCGTCAATGAGTTGATCGAAGAGGGAATCATCTTCGAGGGAGCGACCGGCGAGACCTCCCGCGGCCGGAAGCCGAAGTTCCTCTTCGTCGATACTCGCTCGCGCTGCGCGGTGGCGGTCGACATCCGGCCCACGCGAACCTTTTTCATGGTGACCGATCTGGTCGGCCGGCCGCTGGTGGGAGTCACCAGCTTCGCCACCGAACGGGAGCCGAAAAAATTCGTAGCGGAGTTGGCCAGGCGAATTCGTCGCGTTCTTTCGGATCATGAGGAGTTGGGCGACTGTGCCGGAGTGGGCATCGTTGTCCCGGGCATGGTCGATCGCACGGGAAGCCGTGTCCTGTTCGCGCCTCGCCTGGGATGGCACGATCTGTCGCTGCTCGAGCCTCTCGAGGTTGCCATCGGACTTCCGGTCTCGATCGAAAATTCCGGACGCGCCTGCGCCCTTGCGCAACTGTGGGCCACGCGCGGCGGCAGCGATACTCCTGACGATTTCGTCTTCGTCAGCGTCTCCGACGGACTGGGCGTGGGAGTGATGGTGAAGGGCGAGCTCTTGCGAGGACAACACAATGTGGCCGGCGAATTCGGGCACATGACTTTGAACATCGAAGGACCGCGCTGCGCATGCGGAGCGAACGGATGTTGGGAAGCGTACGTCTCGAACCTGGCCACGCTGTCGCGATACTTCGGCCGCAATCTCGAGGAAGAACAGCCGCTTCCTCTCGAACCCGCCGCGCTCACCATCGACGATCTCATCGCCCTGGCGCACTCGGGCGATAGCAAGGCGCTCTTCGCTTTGCAGACGACGGCCCGCTACCTCGGCTTAGGTCTCGCGTCGGTGGTGAATGCCGTTGATCCCGCGCGAATCTACATCGGCGGTGAGATCGCGGCTGCGTGGGATCTGATCGAAGTCACAGTGCGGGGCAGCCTCAAAGAGCGCACGCTCCGCCCCGTCGGCCGCCATGTTGAGATCGTGGTCGTGCCCGCCAACGACTACCCACGACTGAAAGGGGCGGCGGCGCTCGTGGCCGCACCGTCTTTCGCTGCACCGGTCGTGGCATGACAAAGCTCGCGGGCCGCGTCGGACTTGTGACGGGAGCCGGCGGCGGCATCGGAGGCGCCACGGCCATCGCGTTCGGCGAGCGTGGGATGGATTGCGCGGTCCACTACTTTCGCAATGCCGACGGCGCGAACTCCACTGTCGCGAAGTTGAAAGAGTTGGGAAGAAAAGCGGAGACGTTTCAAGGCGATCTGTCGCAACTGGAAGAAGCGCGGAGGGTCGTCCGCAATGTTGAGCAACGCTTCGGAAAGATCGATGTCCTGGTCAACAACGCCGGCGATCTCGTTGAGCGACGCACGCTGACGGAGATGAGCGAGGAGTTGTGGCGGAAAGTCCTCGATCTCAATCTGACCAGCGCGTTCTTCTGCACGCAGGCTGCTGCCTCCGGCATGATCGCGCGACGCAGCGGCGCGATCATCAATGTCTCGTCCCTGGCGGCCCACAACGGCGGAGGCCCCGGCGCCTTCGCGTATGCCGCCGCCAAGGGTGGCTTGATCTCGTTCACCAAGGCCATAGCGAAGGAGCTCGCTCCCAGCGGCATCCGCGTCAACGCGGTGGCGCCGGCGCTCATCGACGCGACGCACTTTCATGAGCGCTACACGCCGCGGCAGACATTCGAGAACATCATCAAGACCATCCCGCAGGGTCGCGCCGGCACGCCCGAAGATGTTGCGCGAGTGATCGCGTTCCTCGCCAGTGACGACAGCGCCTATCTCGTCGGCGAGACGATCGATATCACGGGCGGGTTGCACATGCGATGATGCGCCGGGTCATCATCGGTCTCGTCCTCACCCCGTCGGCGGGAGGGCCCTCGCCCCGCGCAGCGGGGAGAGGGTGGCGCGCAGCGCCGGGTTCGGAGGTGCCAGCATGATTGTCGCCGCTCTTGTTTTTGCGGCATCGCTTCAAACGCAACCTCCGCCGTTCGCGGAACTGCTGGCGAAACCCGTTCGGCTGAAGCCGCAGCTCGAGGGCGTGCATCCGCGCGTATTCGTCACCGCCGAAGAAATCGAAGCGCTGCGCCAACGCGCGCGCACCACGCATCGCGAGGAATGGTCGCGCGTGATCGCGAATTTAGCGGCGCTCAAGGGCGAGCCGCCCAAGCCCCCCGGACCGCAGGAGCGGCGAGCACAGAACACTGTTGCCTACGCCATCGCCGAAGTGAGTCTGGCGTACGCGATCGAGAGGAAACCGGAGTACCTCGACGCGGCGCGGCGATGGACCCTCGCGGCGATCGACTACGAGCCGTGGGGCTACACCTACAATCTGCCTAACACCGATCTGGCCGCCGGCCATCTGCTCTACGCCATCGGATGGGCCTACGACCTCCTCTTTCACGATCTCACCGAGGCGGAAAGGCAGCGGATCCGCAGCTCGCTCGAGCGTCACGCCGATCTGGTGTATGACTACTTCGCTGCCAAGAAGAAACTGAACTTCACGCAGAATCACGACTTCATCACCACCTCCGGGCTCGGCATCGCGGCGCTGGCGCTGTACGGCGAGTCAAAGAACGCCCCGCAGTGGGCCGCGCTCGCACGCGCGCACCATCATCGCGCCGGCCAGTTGCTCAGTCCCGACGGCCACTACTACGAGGGCTTCGAGTACTGGACCTTTTCCGCGCCGTGGCTCGTCCACTTTCTCGATGCCTGGGAGCACTCTACCGGCGAGAGTCTGTGGGATCGCGAGGTCTTTCGAAACTGGAAGCTGTACGTCGCGCACTCGGTACTCCCCGACGGACAGACCGTCGTCGACTTCGGCGACATCTGGGAAGGACCGCTCACGCGACTCCACAAAGGCGCTGACTACCCGCGCGTCTATCCCGACGGCCGGCTCCGCAGCAACTACAACATCCTCTATCGCGTCGCCGCTCGCTTGCGCGATCCCGAGACGCAGGCCGTCGCTGAGCGCCTCCGCGCATTCGGACAGAGCAATCACGAGGAATACTGGACGCTGATCTGGCGCGATCCCTCGCTGGAAGCGGCGCCGATGACTCGAATTCCGCTGCGACATCATTTCGAAGATTCTGGCGTGGCCTACATTCGAACATCGTGGGACAAAGACGCGACCGTGCTGGCATTCAAAGCCGGCCCGCCGGAAGGGCATCGCGCGTTGGCACTGCAACCAAAGGTCCCCGAATGGCGGCAGAGCACCGGTCACGCGCATCCCGACGCCAACAGCTTCATCTTCTGGGCGGCCGGGCGTTACCTCACCGGAGACACCGGATACTCGGGCATGTCTCGGGCGCGGAATCACAACACCATCACCGTGGGCGGCGTCGGACAGGGCATCGAGGGAAAGCACGATGTGTGGGCCGGGGTGCCGCGCGAGTCGCTCGACCGAATCCGCATCGTCGAAGTGAACCAGACACGTATCATCGGTGAGGCCGCGGGAGCTTATCCGAAGGAAGCGGCGCTCGAGCGCTACCGGCGCGAAGTGATCCTAGGTCCAAAAGGTACGCTGCAGATTCGCGACCGGATCGAGACGCGCGAAGCAAAGAAGGTGGAGTGGCATCTGAATGCCGACACTCCGCTGCAGAAAACTTCAAACGGTTTCGCGACCGACGCGATGGAAGTCATCGCCCACCCGCCCAGCGGCGCGACATTCGAGATGCGGCCAACGCTTGTCAAAGTTCCCGGTCTTCCCGGTTCGCTCACCGAGGGCCCGATTGAGGAGCGAGGCGATCAGTTGGTGATCACGGCGCCGCCGGCCACCAAGTTTGAGTTCGAGACGACGCTAACGAGTTCCCTCTCCCGCAACGCGGGAGAGGGTGGCGCGAAGCGGGGCCACCTTCTCCCCCGCAGTGCGGGGGAGAAGGCCTTGTCAAAGGAGAAGCCATGAGGCCATTCATTCACGAGGATTTTCTGCTCGAGACGGACGTCGCCCGCGATCTCTATCACCGTTACGTCGAGCACCTTCCGATCATCGACTATCACTGCCATCTGCCAGTGGCGCACATCGCAAGTGATCATCAGTTCCGCTCCATCGCGGAGATCTGGCTGGAAGGCGATCACTACAAGTGGCGCGCGATGCGGACCAACGGAGTCGATGAGCGCTACTGCACCGGCGACGCGTCGGACTGGGAAAAATTCGAGGCCTGGGCGCGCACGGTGCCGGCGACCATGCGCAACCCGCTCTATCACTGGACGCACATGGAGCTGAAGCGTCCGTTCGGCATCACCGACTTGCTGTCCGAACGCAACGCTCGCGCGATTTACGATCGCTGCAACGAACTGCTCCGGCAGCCGGAGTTTTCAACCCAGGGACTGCTCCGCCGATTCGGCGTTGCGCTGGTCGGCACGACCGACGATCCGGCGGACTCGCTGGAGCATCATCAGGCGCTGGCGAAGAACGACGGCGATGTGCGCGTCGTGCCGACATGGCGTCCCGATGCCGCCATGGCCGTCGAAGATCCAACCGCATTCAACGTCTGGCTCGGGAGACTGGAAGTGGCCGCCGGCATGTCGATCGGCAATCTCGCTCAACTGTTTGAAGCGCTCGATCGACGGCACGCAGCATTTCACGCGGTGGGCTGCCGGATGTCCGATCACGGTCTGGAAGAGATCGATGCCGAGGAGTGGTCGGGCGCCGAGGTTGCATCGACGTTCGATCGGGCGCGGGCGAAAAAAACTGTGGAGGCGGGTGCAGTGCGCCGATACAAATCCGCGCTGCTCCATCGCTTCGCGGTCATGGACCATGGGCGCGGCTGGGTCCAGCAATATCACCTCGGCGCCATGCGCAACAACAATGCGCGCAAGCTGCGCGCGATCGGCCGGGATTCGGGATTCGACTCCATCGGCGATTTCGAAATGGCGCGGCCGCTCGCCAGATTCTTCGATCGCCTCGAGCAAAAGAGTCAGCTCGCGAAGACGATCCTCTACAACCTCAACCCGCGCGACAACGAGCTGATGGCCACCATGATCGGCAATTTCCAGGACGGCTCCGTGCCCGGGAAGATGCAGTACGGCTCGGCGTGGTGGTTCCTCGACCAGCTCGACGGCATGACCGCGCAGATGAAGGCGCTGTCGAACATGGGCCTGTTCTCGCGTTTCATCGGCATGATCACCGACTCGCGGAGTTTCCTGTCGTATCCACGCCACGAATACTTCCGCCGCCTGGTCTGCAATCTCCTCGGCGACGATGTTCGGCGCGGACTTCTGCCCGACGATCGGGAGGCGTTAGGCCGGATCGCGCAGGATGTCTCCTTCTTCAACGCGCGCGAATACCTCGGCATGGAGCTGGGACGGATCGGGCGCGACGTCGCGCGCGCCGCTGCATGACGGTTCTCGATCTGTTCCGCCTCGACGGACAGGTCGCGATCGTCACCGGTGCCTCACGCGGTCTCGGCGCGGCGATGGCTGAGGCGCTGGAGGAGGCGGGGGCGAAGGTGATTCGCCTTTCGAGCCATGACGCGGATCTCAGCGATCGCGAGGCAGTGACAAAGCTCCTCGATGAAGACGCCGACATTCTGGTCAACAACGCCGGAATCATCCGCCGCGCGCCCGTTCTGGACTACAGCGACGAGGATTGGGACGCGGTGATCGAGGTGAATCTTCGATCGGTGTTCGCGCTAAGCCGCGCATTCGCGCGACGATTGGTCGAACGCAAGAGCGGAGGGCGCATCATCAACGTCGCCTCGCTGCTGTCATTTCAGGGCGGCATTCGGGTCGCGGCGTACACCGCAGCGAAGAGCGGAGTGCTCGGCCTGACACACGCCATGGCAAACGAGCTGGCCCCGCTCGGCATCAACGTCAACGCCATCGTCCCCGGCTACATGGCCACCGACAATACACAAGCGCTGCGCGACGATCCGACCCGCAGCCGCGAGATCCTGGCGCGGATTCCGGCCGGGAGATGGGGCAGGCCCGACGACCTGAAGGGGGCGGTTGTTTTCCTGGCGTCGCGCGCCTCGGAGTATGTCCACGGCGCCGCGCTCGCGGTCGATGGAGGATGGTTGTCGCGATGAGTCTACTTTTTCTTCCGCGACGCGAGAAAGTCGGCGCCGGTTGGTAAGCCGAGTTTTTCCCAGGCAGCCTTGAGCACCGCCGCTTTGTCAGGCGGAGTCTCGGCCGGTTGAATGAGCATGAAGTCCCAGCTCGCTCCGTCATCGTGGATGTAGAGCTGGCGCGGCATTCGCGATCGCCTCCAGAAAGGCGGTGTGCTCGCCGGGGGCGATGTGGTAGATCTCCACCAGCATTCTTGGTGGTTCGGCCGCCGGTGCCCGCAAGCTCATAAAAAGAAACGCGAATGCAATTTTCCTCATCTTCGATCTCCTCGGTCACAAAACGTTCGGCTGTCCTGTCTATGACTTGAGTATGCAAGATCAGAAACGGCTGGCGGCGTTCGACCAGCATCGCGGTCTTCTCTTTTCCATCGCCTACCGGATGCTGGGCAGCGTGGCCGACGCCGAAGACATCCTCCAGGAGACGTTCATCCGCTGGCTGCAGGCCTCCGGTGACGAGATCCGCTCTCCGAAGGCCTTTCTCATCACGATCATCACCCGCCTCTGCATCAACCATCTGCAGTCCGCGCGGGTTCGGCGCGAGGAATACGTGGGCCAGTGGCTGCCGGAACCGCTCATCACCGATGAAGGCAGCGACCCCGCTCGTCTCTTACAGACGGATGAATCGCTGTCCATCGCCTTCCTGGTCCTGCTGGAACGGCTGAGCCCGATGGAGCGCGCGGTCTTTATCCTCCGCGAAATCTTTGACTACGAGTATGCGGAGATCGCCGCTGCGCTCGGACGAAGCGAGGCGAGCTGCAGGCAGATCCTGCGGCGCGCCAAGCAGCATGTCCGCGCTGAGCGACCGCGGTTCAGAGCCAGTGAAGAGGAGCACGACATGCTGCTCGAACGATTTCAGCAGGCCGCCACCAGCGGCGATGTCGGTGCTCTGGAGGCGCTGCTCTCTGCCGACGTCGTCCTTCACACGGACGGCGGCGGCAAAGCGCCGGCCCTGCCGAATCTGGTGCACGGCGCGAACAACGTCTCCCGCGCCATCGTGGGCGGGATCACAAGGCTGGCGCCCCGGAATCTCGTGCAGCGGATGGTCCAGATCAACGGCGAACCCGGCATCGTCACCTATCTGAACGGGCGGCCGTTCGGCGTGTTCACGATCCAGATCCGTGAAGGGCACATCGCTGCCGTCTATGCCATCACCAATCCCGACAAGCTTTCCCATCTGCCGGGATTGCCGGATGCTCCGTCTTAGCCCGCGGTGTCACAAAGCGCCGGCCTGCATGGTCTCCTGCGTGGAGGTCGAACATGCAACTGCTCATTCTCGGCGCAACGGGCGGAACGGGCCGTGAGCTGCTCGAGCAAGCTCGTAGCCGTGGTCACCAGGTCACCGCCTTCGTGCGCTCACCACAAAAGCTCGGTGCATCGCGGGACGGCGTCACCGTGCGGCGCGGTGACCCGCTCAGCGTCAGCGAGCTGCGCGCGGTTCTGCCCGGCCACGACGCAGTGCTGACCGCGCTCGGCGCGCCGGGGCCGGGAAGGACGACCATCCTTCGCGACTCCGGCCGCAGCATTGTCGAAGCAATGCGCGCCGGCGGCCCACGCCGCCTGCTGGTCGTTTCCGTCGCGGCACTCTTCGATGACGCGGGGGTCGTAGCTACGCTGCTTCGACACACGCTGCTGCGGAACATCGTCGCGGATGCTGCGGAGATGGAGCGCGTGGTCATGGACAGCGGCCTTGACTGGACCATCGCGCGGCCGCCGCGGCTGACCAATGGTCCACTCACACAGCTCTACCGCGTGGCCGACGGCCGGATGCCGCGCGGAAGGATTTGGGTGAGCCGCGCTGACGTGGCTGATTTTCTTCTCAACGAGCTCGAATACGGTCGCCACATTCGTGAAATCGTCGGCATGGCCGGCGGCAATGGTCAAACAGGAGACTGAAATGGTAAATCTCATTCTTTGGATCGTGCAGATATTCCTCGCTCTCTTTTTCCTCGGGGCCGGAATCCCGAAGGTCACCGGACGCGGCCTCGAACAATGGACCGGATTCTCCGACCTGCCACGTCCTCTGGTCCTCGCAATCGGACTCGCGGAGTTGCTCGGCGCTGCCGGACTGGTATTGCCGATGGCGACCGGCGTCCTGCCGTGGCTGACGCCGCTGGCCGCGGTCGGCCTCGCCGTCAACGTGCTGATGGCGTCAGGTTTTCACATTCGGGCGGACGAACGGCTCAACGCTGTGGAGACGACGCTGTGGGCAAGCATCGCCGCCATCATCGCGATCGGCCGCTGGAATCTCCTTGCCTCGCGCGCCGCGATTCCCGCATGGGTTCTGGCCGTGGCTCTGACGCTGATGGTGCCTTCAGCGATCATCATTGTCATCGTGCTCTTGCGTCGTCCGGTGAAAGCCGAAACAGTCGGAGTCCCGGAGTAGAGAGCTGAGCGGCGATCAACGTCGCGATAAAACTACTCGACCGCATGCGCGCGATGCTCCGGACGCGGCATTACAGCATCGGCACGGAGATGAGCGGTACGGCGCGTTCCTGGCCACTGGCAACTTGCGCGTTTTGGTATTCTGCCGCGTGAAGGCCGCGCATCTTAGCGGCAAACGTTAGCCGGACTAATCTACGATGCTATTTCTCGTCGTTATCGTGCTAGCGGCCGCGACGCATCGCGGGACCGTTTCGATCAAAGACTTGGACTTCGCCAACTTCGCCTATCCATCTTTCGCCGGTCTTCCGGCAGTTCACTTACGAAATGGAGACTACTGCTCATCAGGGGACTACCAGACTTGCGTCACCCTAGCGTCCGTCGTTTTCGGCGATGTTACCGGCGACGGCGAACCGGAAGCTGCAGTCACCCTCGGGGCTGTGTTCCGATATGGAAACGGCTCACACACCGACGGCTTTCTGTATACGCTGCGAGCAGGTCAGCCGCGCCTGATCGGTCGCTTTGCTGGTGGCGATCGCGGCAACGGGGGCATCATCAAGACCGCAATCCGAGGACAGCGTCTGGTCGTTACGCGTCTCCAGGCGAGTTGTCCCGCGTGTACCGATGCGACCGAAGAAGATACCTTCAAGTGGAATGGTCGCCACCTTGTTCTCGTCTCCAGCTCAATTCATGAAGAGAACCGGTAGAAATAACCGCCGGCTAACTTTTCGCTGCATCCGACCCGCGGCCGTATGCTGGCCGGGCCTAACGGATTATTCCAGCCCCATGCCCGGAAATTATTAGCCCGCATGATGTTCGCAATCAAAGCCGAGGTGAGCGATCTGTCGGCGGAGAATTTCGCGTTCAGCGCGCAGAAGACAATGTATCGCGGCAAGTACATCGCCGAAGGACATACGATCTTTGTCTTCGCGAGTGAGAACGAAGGCGGGCCAGGTCTCATCGCCAGCGGCGTCGTCACCTCGGCCAAAGCGGTCGCAAGAAAACGCGGGATCGCCCGGCAAACGCCTCGCGTAAGTATCACCATCAGACGCGCCGCGCTCGCAAAGCGGCGCCTCGGGCGGAGCGAGCTCAAACGTTTTTCCGACTGGAACGACGGTCGACCCGAGACCGAGCTCAATTTCAAGTTCTATCGCCAGGCAACGAACAAGATTGCCGGCATCTCGGATGAAGCGGCGGCGTTCCTCCAGGAGTTCTTTTAACCCGGGCGATCACGCTGGTTTCAGGCACGCGGCCAGACACGTCGTTGAATCGTTTGCCGCCTAACTCGTTGCGACAGCTGCGGGCTGGTCGGAGCCGCTCAGCTTCAAACGTTAGACGGACGGGACGAACCACGCCATCTTCGTACCAACCAACGTTTTCGCCCAGGCGCCCGTATATAAGCGTGTTCACGCGTGACCGCTGCCTCGCTGCAGCGGGCATCATCGGGCTCGCTCTATACGGCGCGTTCCTCGTTCATAACCTGTCATACGCCTTAGGTGGTCCAGACACGGGCGGTTACATGAACGAAGCACGCTTGATCGCGTTTGGCAAGACTACTCGCCCGGTGACACTCGTGCGGCTCTTCGGGTTGGACGACTCGTGGCTGGGGTTTTTCATGCCGCTCGGATTCGCGCCTTCACCACACGGATCCATGCACCCGACTTATCCCGCCGGTCTTCCGATGCATCTCGCTTTAGCAGGCATCATCGGTGGATGGGCGCGCGCGCCTTTCCTTATTGCGCCGTTCGCTGCCGTCGGCTGCGTCTTCCTCGTGTGTTTCTTGAGCAGGCGCCTGGGTCTCCCACGTAGCGCGTCGTCTATTGCCGCAGCTGCAATGGCAACACTGCCCCCCTTTCTCTGGCATGCTGTTCAACCCGCAAGCGACGTTCTCGCAACCTTCTGGGCTCTCGTTGCAATCTGCTGTGCATTCGTTGCCTCGGAAAGACCGTGGGCGGCCCTCGCCGCGGGAGCGGCCTTCGGTATTAGCGTCTGGGTGCGCCCAACAAATGTTCTTCTTCTCTTCCCGCTAGTGTTGGCCTTACGTCTTCAAATCCCTCTTCTCGTGTCTGCGGCTTTAGGCGCGCTTCCATTCGGGGTCTCGCTCATGTGGTGGAATAGCGCCCTGTACAGTAGCCCGATACGCACCGGCTATGGCGGCTTTCTCCCCGGTCTGTCGTGGGCAGGGGTGCGGTACGCTGCACCGCAGCACGCTGAGTGGCTTGCCCGAATGCTGTCGCCCATCGGCTTTCCCGGCGGCCTTCTCGTGCTATGGGATCGGCGCTGTGACCTCTGGGTGAAATCAGCACTCATCGCGTGGATCACTGCATTCTTTGTTTTCTACTCGTTCTACGGTTTCTTCGACGGGTACCTGTGCATTCGGTTCCTCCTGCCTGCGATTCCAGCGCTCATCATCGGCGCGCTCCTCATACTCCGCGACGCATACGCCTTTTTTGCACGGCATGACCGACGCTTGTCACTTGCAATCTTCAGCATCTTGGCGCTTTGCATTGCGGTCGCACCGGCTCTCTCAACGTGGAGCCTCGGAGTCCTGCAGGCTCTGCCAAACATGGAAAGGCGCTACCCCGACGATGTCCACTGGGCGGAGCAGTTGCTTCCTCGCCGGGCCGTGGTCATCACAGGCGTGCTGAGTGGCCCATTCCTGTACTATTCAAACCGCTCGATAATCCGATACGACCAGCTCAACGACGAACGCTTCCAAACCCTTCGTGCGTATGCTGGTATTCATGAACTTCCCTGGTATGCCGTCGTGGCTGATTCCGAGATTCAGCATCGCGAACTTAAAGAGCGTTTCCGCGGCCGGTGGACGCTCATCGCTAACCGCAATGCCATCTCTGTGTATCGTCTCGATTCATGAGATGCAACGATGACCGCATGGTCGCGAATGGCCGCCGTCTAACTCCGCGTAGCAGCCGACGCGCTGCCGTAGTTTGGCCTGGCGCTGAAGCGCCTCGTGCTTCGTGGATGGGAGGTGTCAGAGCTCGTGGTAACGGGGAGGCGGGGCGCGGCTGAACGCGTGCGGGCGTGATAGATCTCTTGGAAGAAATGCGCGGATTCTGATGCGACCATCAATCATCGCGTTCTGTGTGCTATGCGCGTTTCGCGGTCTGAGCGCGCAGGCGCCTGCCTGGCCGCCGTCGCCAGGACACTCGCAAGTGCCGATATGGCCCTCAACGGTGCCGGCTGGGCGGCCGGGACCGGAGGTGGAAACGACGGCGGCTGGCGGATCGTTAGTTGCTGGTCGGCCGTGGCTTCACGTGCGCAACGTCTCGCGGCCCACGCTGACCGTCTATTCGCCAAAGGGGAAGAACACCGGCGCTGCGGTGGTCGTGTTCCCCGGCGGCGGCTATCAGATTCTGGCCATCGATCTCGAAGGCACCGAGGTCTGTGACTGGCTGACCTCCAAAGGAATCACGTGCGTGCTGCTGAAGTACCGCGTGCCGAATTCCGGGCCGTCCTGGGACCAGCGATGCGGTTGTGACCTCAATACGAAATCATCCATGCCGCTCGAAGATGCGCAGAGGACGGTCGGGCTTGTGCGCTTTCACGCGGCTGAGTGGCACGTCGATCCGCACAAAATCGGAGTGCTCGGGTTTTCAGCGGGTGGCCATCTGGTAGCCGCAGTGAGTACGCATTTTGACCGCCGTGTGTATACGGCGGTGGATGCCGCCGACCAGGAAAGCTGCCGTCCCGATTTCGCGGTGGCGCTGTATCCCGGGCATCTGTTTGACTACTCCAAGGACGAGCTATATGCGGACATTCATGTCACCCGGAACACCCCGCCGACGTTCCTGCTGCACGCCGAAAACGACAACGTGGACGGCGTCACAAACTCGCTGAGTTACTACACCGCCCTGAAGGACGCTGGCGTACCGACGGAATTGCATCTGTACGCGGCGGGGCGCCACGCGTTCGGGCTGCGGCGAACGACGTTTCCGATTACAGCATGGCCGCGGTTGGTGGAAACATGGTTGCAGACGATCGGTATGACTCCGCCGTAAATGCTCGCTGCCCCGATTTATTGTGGACCGGATGAGCAGATCGAATCGACTATGCTCCCTAGGAAGCCTGAATGCGCCGACTGCTTCTGCTTCTCCTTGCTGCCAGCGCGCTAGCGCAATCGCCGGAAATCGAGCAGAAAATGCGCGACGCGCAGCAAGCGTTTCGTGCCGGTGATTGCGGCCGTGCGCTAACGACGCTCCGCGAGATCATCGCCGCCGATCCACAAAACTACGCCGCGCACGTCCTCTCGGCGCACTGCCTGCTGCGCCAGAAGGACTACGCTGCCGCGAGTGGCGAGTTCCGCCGCATGCTGGAACTCCGGCCTGAAACGCCGCAGGGCGTGCAGGGGCTCATCGAGGCCTACGCCCGCTCCGGCGATGCGGCGCACCGTGATGCCGAGATCGAGCACCTGCGCGCCTTGATGAAAGCCGGCAACCTTCCCATGACTCTCCGGTTCGTGCGGGAGCAGTTCACCGCCGGCGACAGCAGTGTGGTCGTGAGCGAGTATCCATATTTAACCGCGTTGCGCAGCCGCTATCTATTCGAAGTGTTTGACGCGCAACAGAAGCTCGCACAGCGGCTCGAGCTGGTTTCCCGGGAAGGTGACCAGGCTGCATTCCGGGAACGGCATCCACGGCAAGCTGCTGCCGGCGCACGCCAGTTCTCGCTGGTGTCACCCAACGAAGCGACCGTGCGCGTCTATGATCGCGGAGAGCCGGCATACGCGCAGGTGGTTGCGGATGTGAAGGCCGTGCTCGCCAGGAAGGCGCTGTCCGCGAGCGACTACGCGCTCGCCGAAACTCCGGCCGTCGTCGAGCCAATCCCGATCACCGTGGACGATCCTTCCGACCCTCGCCTCCGATTACAGGCGGGACAGGTCGCGATCGAGTACATCGCCCATTCTTGCTTTCGCATTCACACCGCAAGAGGCGCGCGCCTCCTCATCGACCCGTTCGCCAGCCGCGTCTGGCTCGGCTACGACTTCCCGCGCAGGCTCGCCGCCGACGCTGTCCTGATCACCCACCCGCATTACGATCATGACGCCGATGTTTTGATCGGCCACCAGCCTCCTCCCTGGACATCCGAGGTACGCGTGCTGCGCGATCCAGGAGCGTACAAGGTCTCCGACGTTACGATCAGTGGGATTCGCGGAAAACACGCGGACCCGTGGGGGAAAGAGTTCGGTCAGACCAACACCATCTGGTTGCTCGAACTGGACGGTCTGAGAATCGCGCACGTGGGGGACAACGGTCCTTTGACTGAGGCAAACCTCCAGGAATTGGGACGCGTCGACATCCTGATGATGCCCATCGACGCCAAGCACCACATCCTCAAAGATGCAGAGATCGAGGCGATCCGCAAGGCGCTGCGCCCCCGGATCCTCATCCCGATGCACTACCGGCTTCCTGACCTCGAGCCTTCTGGCGACACTCCCCAGGACCTCGGCGAAATCAGCCCGTGGCTTGCCGGCCAGGATAATGTCGTTCATCTGGAGAGCAATATTGCGACCTTCACCGCCGGCTCGATGCTCCCCTCACAGGTTGTCGTTGTATTCCCTCACTCCCCCAAAGTCTCTGCAGCGCGACATTAGCTCCTCGGGCCGGTTGACCGCCAACGCATCGCGACGGGCGGCGTTATCACAAAGTCGTTGCGCGGTGACTTACGAGGCTTGCCTCGGACATTTCTCGTCGTTTCCGAGTGCATCAATCGAAGATTTTCCGTTCACTTGACCAGAACGCTCTTCCGATCGGCGGCGATGTAGATGCTGGAGAAGGGCGTAATCGGAAGGAGCCCGTCCTCGCGAGGATCTCTCGCGGGCGCGAAGGCGACTGCGACGTCACGGAAAATCATTCGGCCGATGCGAAGAGCAGGAATGGTCGCGGTCGTCACTCGCCGCCGGCCGGCAGCCGACGTAATCTCCACCGCCCCTTCCTGCACGGCTAACGCTCGCGCGCGTGTCGACGTCAAAACAGGGAACGATGCGCCGGAATCGAGAATGAAATTGAATCCTTCGATTTCGAGGGCTACTCGACCAACGACTTCGTGTGCGTCGAGCGTCATTCCGCGGGTCGGCGGCGCGACATCGAGCTCCATGCAGCGGCTGCGGACATCGAGGAGCACGGCCCGGCCCGCCAGGAAGCTCATGCCCAGGATGCCGTCGAGGTGCCCGTGATTTGAAAAGGGCGGGAGATCCGTAATGAGGACCGGCGTGTGCACGATCGAAACATTCCCGGCGCGCAGCTCGTCGACCACTGCCTCCTCGACCTCGAGCGTTCCGGTGGTGCTGATCGCCTCGATAGTTCGGGTCGGCTGGAGTCCTATTCGTTGCGCGACGGACCGCTCGATCACGGTGAACGTCGCGCCGGTATCGACCAGAAAGCGCAGCGGACCTTCCGATCCGATGCGGACGGCGGTGACGAATGCAGTGTGGGTCGGCTCCAGCGGGATGGCGCACTCTGCCGCGCCGGCTTCCTGCATCGCCACACACAACCCGACGGCCATGAGCGCTCGGTGCATGCGGCCCAAAGGTCGGCCGCGGGACGCTCACGGTCGTGACAAGGAGATGATGTTTCGGCGGGATTCGATGATCAATTGACGGGGGCGGTTCTCAGGTGAACCAGACGCTCCCTCGGAACGTAATCTTTGGAGTGAGTTGCCGACAGTGACCTATCAATTCGACGATCTTCTCGTCGATCCGACCGCTTTTCGTCTCTTCAAGGCCGGGAAGCCGGTCCATATCGAGCCGAAAGCGCTGCAGATCCTGATTCTCCTTTTGCAGCGCCCTGAAACGCTCGTGACAAAGCAGGAGCTTCTGAGCGAGATCTGGCCGGGTGTGGCCGTGACCGAGAACGCGTTGACCCGCGCCATCGCGCAGTTGCGAAAGACCCTCGGCGACGATGCCGAGGCGCCGCGGTACATCGAGACCGTTCCGACGCGCGGCTACCGATTCATCGGCACAGGTGTGGTGGCGGGCGCCTCGCCCGCCACAGGGCGGGCGGGGGCGCCCGCCACCACACTGAGGCTCTCGAGAGTTCTCCTCATCCTGGCCATCGTGATTGTCATGGTCCTGGTCCTCGCCATGGCCAGTTTCATCTCGCGCTTCATCGAGACGGTGAAACCCTTGCAGCGAGTTGAAGACGAGCCGCCGCCGATCGCTGCCAGGCTGCTTCGGGCCTCTTCAAGATTCCAGGTGTCCCCTTCGTTTTCGCCAGACGGCGCATCCGTGGTTTACAGCGCCGATGTTGAGGGCAAGCCGCATCTCTTTGTCTCCACGCTCGAGGGCAACAACGAGAGACAGTTGACAGATGGTGAGGGCGGCGAGGCGCAGCCGTCGTGGTCGCCGGATGGAAAGCGAATCGCTTTCACCTCGGTACGCAAAAGCGGCATCTGGCTCGTGGACGTAAACGGCGGCCAGCCGCTGCAGTTGACGGCTTTCGGATCACGCCCGTCCTGGTCGCCGGACGGGACGGAGATCGCCTTTCAATCGGGCGAGGACATCGAATATGGATGGACTGCCTACGATGCGCTTCCACCGTCGACGATCTGGATCGTGGACGTTGCATCGAGGAAGACCATTGCGCTGACCGGGGCCGCGAATCCGTCCGGCGGCCATGGCGCTCCCTCGTGGCGTCGTGACGGGAAGCGCATCGCTTTCTCCAGTTGCGACCACGAGCGGTGCGGCGTATTCACAATCGCCCGCGACGCGTCAGGACTCACGCAACTGGCGACCGACTCGCGCCGGCTGGCGTCGCCGGTGTTCGCTGCCGATGGTCGGACCGTTTACTACGTGCATCTTCTCTACAACGCCTCGCTGCTCTTGGCCGTCTCCGTCGATGCCGCGGGCAATTGCCTGAGCGAGCATCAGCGGCTCAGGCAGTCCAATCCTGGTGTCATTCAATATCTCGCTTTGTCGCGCGACGGATTTCGCTTCGCGTGGTCGGTCGTCGAAGAGAAAAGCGACCTCTTGGCAATCGATGTTGGATCGAAGGATCCACCGGTGCAGGTTACGAAGAACCCAATGGTCAGCGTGACATTTCCATCGTTCTCCCCCGACGGAAAGAAGATTGCCTACTGCGCTGTGGCGGCGGGTGATGACAGCGGGATTTGGGTTTCGGACGCGGACGGGTCGAATGCCAAAGCGCTGGTGATCGGTCCGGGGCTCAAGCAGTACGCGCGCTGGGGAAGAGGGGAGTGGGATGTTTTCTACAGTGCCTGGAGCGTCGCCGAGCACCGGCCGGTGCCGTTTCGCGCGTCGCTGATCACCGGTCGGGCCGAAGTTGCAGGGCAACTTCCCGAGGATGCCTCGGCGCCTTCAATCTCGCCCGATTTGCAAACGATTGCGTTCAATCGAACGATCGCGGGACAGACCAGCGTCTGGATGTCCGCGCGAGACGGATCGTCGCTTCGGCGCATGACTCAAGATGCCGATCTCGCGCGTTTTCCCATATGGTCGCCTAACGGGAAGCAGATCGCAGTGCAACTTCGCCGCGATGGGTCGTCGATCGCAATCCTTCCCGGCGAGAAGGTGCTGGTAAAAGGAGGCGAGAATTGGCCGCACTCCTGGTCTGCAGATGGGAAGGAGATCGCATTCGCAGGCCGTCGCGACGGCGTATGGAACGTCTGGACTGTCAACGTCGAGAGCGGCACGGTGAGGAGGCTGACCGACTTCACTTCGATGACCACATGGGTGCGGACGCCGAACTGGTCGCCCGACGGCAAACGCATCGTCTTCGAAGCGGGCGCCCCGCGCGGAAACATTTGGATCTCGGAGCCGCGGGTCGCGCAGTAGATGGCGCGGTGAGCGCGGGCGGCGCGTAGAATGACCTTATGAAAGTCTTCACGGGCCGCGTGGTCCAAGGAAAGATCGAGCTCGACAGTCCTCTCGAGGGGGGAACCGCGGTAGCGATCCTTGCCGCAGGAGATGCGGGTTTTACGCTCACCTCCGAAGACGAGGATGAACTTGCCGAAGCTCTGGCGGCGATCCGTCGCGGCGAGTATGGAGATGGGCACGCCCTTCTCGACGAGCTGAAGGGCCACCGCCGTCGTTGAAGGTTCAGTTCAGAGTCGCGCCCCACGCCGCGCAACAGATCCGCGTCGCGGTGGGCTCGTGCGCGGTGGTGGTCGTCGGTTCGAGTGCGCTAGCGCCACCAACCTTCTATCAAAGTTTCTCTCCTTTGGCCGGCTGACCGCCTAGCAGGAACGTCTTGGGATATTTCCCTTCGCCGCAGATCTTGAAAGATCCAAAATCCTTGAACCATGGACCATCTGGCGCGTCGGGTTCCGACTCCCGCCAGAGTTTCAGGTGATAGAGGTCTTCGACCGTGATCTGGCGATCGCGAAGACGATCAAACAGATGGTCGCGAAGGGCCCGCGGCAAATCTGTCCATTGGATCTTCGGCACTACTCACCGAAGGTCATTCGGGCCAGTTCTTCCTTCAGGCGCTTTTGCTCGGCAGGGTCCGACGAATCGGCCAACCGTTCGGCAAGCTCGAAGAACGCTCGCTTCTCGCGCTCACGAGCCTCAAGTCCTGTCTCGATCAGATCGACGATGACCCGATTCGCACTGATGCGTTTCCGTCTTGCCAGGGTCTTGACTCGGCGAGCAACGCTCGACGGCAAGCTGATGCTCTGACGAACGACCCTTTCTGGCTGTGCCACGGTGTCATAATACACCACTCTGCACCAGAATGCACCAGTTCGACTGGTTAGCTCTGAATCGATCGCGCCGCCGCCACCGCTGCGACGTACTGTCTAGCCTTTTCCGTGATCGTGGCGAGGTCGCCTTTGCGAATCGCGCCGAGATCGACCAGGTCCGCGCCGACGCCGAGGGCGAAGGCGCCGGCGGCGATGAGCTCGCCGGCGTTTTTCAGCGACACGCCGCCGGTCGGAATCAGCTCGATCTGGGGCAGGGGAGCCTTGAGCGATTTGAGGTACGTCGCGCCTCCGACAGCATTCGCCGGAAAAACTTTGACCGCGTCCGCTCCCGCTTTCCACGCCGTCACCACCTCGGTCGGCGTCAGCGCGCCGGGGAAGATGGGCACATCGAGTGCATTGCAGGTCTCGATGGTCGGAATGTCGAGCGCAGGGCTCACGATGAAGCGCGCGCCGGCATCGATGCACTGCCGCGCGGTCTCCGCATCGAGAACGGTGCCGGCCCCGATGAGCGCGTCACGTTTTGCCAATTCCTCGATGATCTTGACTGCGCCTGGAACAGTCATGGTGATCTCCAGAATCGGAATTCCACCCGCGCGGATGGCCTCCACCGCCGCCAATGCTTCTTGCGAAGAGCTGGCACGAACGACAGGAATGATGCCGATCTCGCGAATGCGATCAACGACTGACACGCGCCGTTCCGCCCTTCATCACCCGCTCCACTTCGGCCAGCGTCGCCATGCTGGCGTCGCCCGGTGTGGTCATCGCCAGCGCGCCATGCGCGGCGCCGCACTCCACCGACCATGCCGGCGGTTGTCCGGCGAGCTGACCGTAGATGAATCCGGAGGCGAAGGAGTCGCCGCCGCCGACGCGGTCGAGGATCTCGAGATCCGGCCGGTGCGTCGCCTCGTAGAACTTTCCGTCGATCCACGCCATCGCGCCCCAATCGTTGCGCGTGGCGCTGCGTGCGACGCGCAGTGTGGTGGCTACGGCTTGCAGTTGTCGGAATTCCGAGCAGACCTTTCCGATCATTTGCTTGAATGACTCAGCGGGCAGCGAAGCGTGATGCTCGTCCACCCCTTCGACCTCGAATCCGAGAGCCACGCTGAAGTCCTCTTCGTTGCCGAACAGCACGTCGGTCAGCCGCACCAGCTCGCGATTGACTGACCGCGCCTTCTCCGGTCCGCCGATTCCCTTCCACAGCGACGGGCGGTAATTGAGATCGTAGGAGACGATCGAGCCGCTCCGCCGAGCTGCTTCCATCGCTTCGCGCGCGACGAGCGGCGTCGTTTCCGAAAGAGCCGCGAAGATCCCGCCGGTGTGAAACCAGCGGACGCCGCTCTCGAAGAGTTTTTTCCAATCGACATCGCCCGGCTTCAGTTGTGACACCGCGGTATGCCCGCGGTCGGAGCATCCGAGGGCCGCGCGGACGCCGAAGCCGCGCTCGGTGAAATTGAGGCCATTGCGCGCGCGGCGTCCGACTCCGTCATCTTCGACCCATCGGACCCATGACAGATCGCAGCCGCCCTGCAGCATCAGCTCTTCAACCAGCCGTCCCACAGGATTGTCGACCAGCGCCGTGACGATCGCGGTTCTCTGCCCGAAGACGCGCCGCAGCCCGCGCGCGACGTTGTATTCGCCGCCGCCTTCCCACGCCTGAAATGTACGCGTGGTGGCGACACGCCCCTCGCCGGGATCGAGGCGCAACATGACTTCGCCGAGGCTCACCAGGTCGTAGCGGCACGCGGCGGCGTCTTTGATCTTCATCTCTGACATGGTGTCAGCAGCCCCTCACCCGGCGCTTCGCGCCACCCTCTCCCCGCTGCGCGGGGCGAGGGGTCTCGTGCGAGATCCGAAGCGCGTCACTTTCACTTACGCGACGCTTCCAACCCCGATCCGCCTTGCGCGTACTCCGGCTGCACATTGACCACGCCGAACTGCCGGTCCTCACCTTCGCGAATGGCCGCCATCATCCAGAGGAAATTGATCGCGCCGCCGGGAGCGGAGACGTTGGGATGGTAACCCTGCGGCATGAGCACCACGTCGCCTTCTCGCACCAGCGCCACCAGCTCGGGATTCCGCGGATCGTTGTAGACGAACTGCACGCCCCAGCCCGGATCGGGCATATCAATATATAGATAGGCTTCCTCCAGCAGCCGCGCGTGTTCATGCGGAGGCCACGAAGTCCAGTTGCCGGGACGGCTGAATGTCACTCCTGCGAGAATGCGGCCGGCATCGACATTTTTTCCGATGACGATGTTCACATCGCGCTCCGCGGATGGACCTCCAGTGTGGAAGTGGAGTGACGAGTTCTTCTGCACGTCCGCGAAGCGTACCAGTTGCGCCGGGTAACGACGCGAGACCGGCGCCGCGATCTCGGCCACGTCGCAGCTTCCGGATACCTTCACTTCGGAATCGCGAGGGAGGTAGAGCGCGTCGTACGGCGAGAGCTCATACTCATTGATCTTCGCCTTTCCTCGCAGGCAGATGAATCCCGTTTCGCGTTCGCCGGTGGAAAAAGAGATGGGCGCGTCCGCGGCATCGAGGATGATCCGGCCGTAATGCAGATGGCGCGCGGCGGTCGTCCCCGGCTTGACGGAGATGTGCCGGCCACGCTGCTTGTCCGTATCGCGAACAACACATGTTTTCGCCTGAATCGGCGCAAGATCAACACTCATTTACGTTCCTCTTTTTTCGGTGCCATTTCGACGATGACGCCGAGCGTCAAGTCGACAGCGCCTTCGATGACGTGGCCGTCCGCGACGCCACGAAATGCGCAGTCGCGAAGGATCACCGCGCGCACCGGCGACTGCTCCAGACCGCGGATGTACAGTCCATAACGGCTGTGCGCGGACCGCATCCGCTCCACCACTACGTTGCGGACCGCGGGAATGTTGGTTCCGGATTCTGATTCGTAACGCAAATCGATCTCGATGGGCGCCAGTAGCAGGCTGCCGATTTCAATGTCGCGCACGAATATATTCTCGATGATGCCGCCGCGCATGGTATTCGTTTTCAATCGCAGTCCGCGTTCCAGCTCCGCGCTGTCGAGTTTGCACGCCTCGGCATAAATATTTCGCGCGCCACCGGTGATCTCGCTGCCGATGGTGATGCCGCCGTGCCCGGCTTTCATCAGACATCGCCGAATGATCACGTTCTCGACCGGAACATTGATGCGGCGGCCATCGGCGTTGCGGCCCGATTTCAGCGCGATGCAATCGTCGCCGGTTTCGAACACGCAATCTTCGATCAGCACATCGCGGCTCGATTCCGGATTGCAGCCGTCGGTATTCGGGCCATGTCCGACCACCGTCACACCACGGATCGTGACGTTCGTGCAGAGAGTCGGATGCATCACCCAGAAAGGTGCATTGCGGATCGTGACACCTTCGATAAGAACGTTTTTGCAGCGATACGGCTCGATGAACGTCGGCCGCAAGAAGTGCCCCGGACCATACACTCGCTCTGCAACCGGCACGCCTTCCTCGGCCTGCTTGAAGAGGAGCGTGCGGTCGGGGAGCTGCGGCTGCGGCGGATGATCTTTGCCGACCGGCTTCCAATTCCACCAGTGCTGCGCATCGGCTTGCCCGTCCAGCGTGCCTTCGCCGGTGATCGCGACATCCTCGCAATCGAGGGCGTAGATCAGAGGCGAATAGTTCATCAGCTCGACGCCTTCCCAGCGCGTCAGCACCAGCGGATAGCGAGCGGGATCCTGAGTGAAGCGAAGCGTTGCGCCGGCATCGAGATGCAATTCGACATGACTGCGCAACCGAATCGGTCCGGTAAGGTAATCGCCCTTCGGAACGACAACCCGCCCGCCGCCCGCGCGCGCGCAGGCCTCGATCGCCTTGTCGATCGTGGAGTATTTCGTGATGAGAAAGTCGCGAGCCGGGAAGCGCGGGGGGACGATGCGAGCGAGGATTTCGGGGACAGAGGCCCACGGCCCCTCACCCGGCGCTTCGCGCCACCCTCTCCCAAAGGGAGAGGGTTCTGCGGACGCGCGAGCGCCCTCTCCCACCGGGAGAGGGTGGCGCGAAGCGCCAGGTGAGGGGATGCCCTCCGCCACACTGAGCAGCGCAAGAATCAGCCATCGACGGATCATGGTGTGACGATTTCGACTCGCAGCGGCGATTTGATCCGCTGCGTCCACTGCTCGACGTATCTGTCCCAATCGGCGACGGTCGCGAAGTCGCCGGCCTGATCCCATGCCGTGCCGACGTAATAAATCGCCGGCTGGCGCGCGATCATCACATGGTTGCCATCGGCTTCAATCGCCCAATTCTCGACGGCCGCCGGATCCAACACCAGCGTGCATGTGAAGTGACCGGAACCGCCTACGACCGGTCCCCACGCGCGCATCCAGCCTGCCGCGCGCTCGACGCGCAGTTCGGTATTCGCGAATTTCTTGATGCCGGCAGCATAGGTCGCGGTGGCATCGGAAAAGCGACTCTCGAATCGGTTGAAATTCTGCCCGGCGTCGAGCGTCACGCGTTTGGTTTCGAAGCCGGGATACTCGAGCTCGAAGACCAGCCGGATCGGGCCGGCCGCGAGCACGCGCGAGTTGCGAAAGTTTTTCGAGACCACCAGATGGCCGTCGCGCCACAACCCGACCCCGCCGCAGCCCATGCTCTTCCCGGCCGAGTAAAAGTCGCCCCCTTCGCCATGATCGTGATGGTAGTCGTCGACCATGTACCAGTCATTGATGACCAGCCTTCGCGTTCTTTTCAACCACACGTCGACGGCGCTGGAGGTGAGCGGCTCCCTCTGCCACGTCTCCAAGGCCTCGCCGTACATCCGGTGTGCGACGCGATCGTTCTCCCACGCGAAATCGTCGAATCGCTCGCGCACGAATCTGCCGTACACCCGAAAATCCTCTTTCCTGTACTTGTGCGGTTCGCCCGGCCGCAGCTCGAATGAACGTTGACCGTTTGCCGGCATGTCAGTTTGGAAAATGAGTCGATCCGCCAATGCTTGAGCGAGGATCTCTTTTCCCGATTCGAAGACGTGGATGCGCGAGAGGTCGCCGCTCAACTTTGAGGCCGGAACTTCGACGGTCTCCGAGGCGCGTGCGAAGGGCAGGTCGTTGCGGACAATGACCTGCGCAGGCACAGACAGGAGTGTCTGTGCCACAAGGATCCAGGCTGTAATCAGCACCTCAGAAGGTTACCCGAGCACCCAGCTGAATGTCGCGTGGGTTGTTGCGGTCCTGATTGACGATCCCAAAAGTCGAGTTGCGCGGGTTCTGATCCGGATTCCAGAGCACCGTGTAATTGATTGCGTTGATGGCCTCGATCCGGATCTGCAGGTTCGTTCCGCGCGCGATCGGGAAAGTCTTGTAGAGACCGAAGTCGAAGAGATTGAGATTCGCCGTCCGGACATGGGGGAGGGTGGACGGGAAGTAGCGGACATTGTTCGCGAGCTGAATTCGCGTGTCCGTCCGTCCGGTGCCACCGGCAACGAAGAAGCCCGACGTATCCCATCCCGGGCAGTCGAGGCCTGCTTTGCCCCCACCGGAGCACGTTCCGCCGATGTTCGAGTGCAGATCGCGCGGATCGCGCGCCGGGTCGTAATAGATGTTGGTGTTCCATTGCAGCGGAAAGCCGCTCTGATATTGATAAGCCCCGCTGACAGACCAGCCGCCGAGGACCGCGTCCGTGACAGCGTTCCATCCGGAACCCCACTTCTGCCCGCGGCCGAAGGGGAGATCGACGATCGCGCCGAGGGTCGCGCGGTCGGGGCGATCGTTGGGCGAGATCCGGTTCTCGAGGATGCCATCGCCCGCATTGAGGAAGTTGAGCCGGTCGGTTTCGTGCGAGCGCGTGTAGCTGGCCACGAGAGAATTGTGACCGGTGAAGCGCTTCTCGATGAGAATCGTTCCGGCCTGGTAGTGATCGGAGCCGCGGTACTCTTCAGTTCCGACGCTGATGGTGCCGGTATTGGAGACCGCTCCGTTGTTGGCGCCGGCCAGGAACTGCGGATATGGCCGCAGGAGTTGCGCGCGCGTGATGGTCGCGCCGTTGAGCGTGGTGCCGGGCAACAGACCCTGGAACGGATTCGGGACACTCTGACTCAGGAATGCCTCGTTGGCGGTGTCGCGAATTCGCGATGTCGACAGGTACTGCATCGGAAGAGTGTTGAGCTCGCGTGACACCGGCAGATGCTGTCCATGCGAGTCGAGATAAAAACCTTCGACTTTCCAACCGGCGCCGATGTCGCGCTGCGCGCCGAGCTGCCATCGCGTGTAGTACGGCGTCTCCCGATGTGGCGGAATGATCGTGCCGAGCGTAAGACCGAGTCCGGCGGCGGCGCCGAGAGAAGAGCCGGGCGGCTGGATCAGGGTGCCGTTCGGAATCGGATTGCTCATATCAGTGAGAAACGTCGCGCCGTTGTTGTCGGTGGTGATGATGGGCGTGGGCTGTGAGAATCCGGTCTGATTGCCGGCGTCGAAATAGTAGTCGTAGCTGAAAAGCCCGGCGCCCCCGCGAATGACGGTCTTCTCTCCGATGAGATAGGAGAATGCCGCGCGCGGCATGATCTTCGACAGATTGTTGTAGATGCCGCCGTGCGCGAACTGCAGGCCGCCTTTCACCGCGAATTGGCCGACGGGAATCTCCGCAATCGGATTCTTGGCGTAGTTGGCGATGGCAGCGGACTCGATCGGGCTGCTGAGAGTGGAGTCGAAACCGCCCAGCGCGCGATCCTTCGCTTCCGACATCGCCTGCATCAGCTCCATGCGAACGCCGAGGTTCAAGGTCAGGTTCTGATTGAAGTGCCAGTCATCCTGCACGAACAGCGCGTGCGACACCTGCCGCCAGTCGCCCTGGGCCGAGATTTCGAATTGACTGGAATTGCTGCCCGCAGAAGCGACGGTCCCGGTCTGCACTGTCGGCAGACCGAGAAGGAACTGCGCCCATTCCTGCGCCGGATCGTTGAGCGGCGCCGAGTTGTTGACCCGCGTGTAGGCGCCGTTGAAGAAATATCGGCCGGCACCGTAGGCCGGAACGGTGATGTTCCAGCGCTGGTTCCGCAACTCGTATCCTGAACGCAGAGAGTGCTCGCCCCACAGGTAGTCGGCGGTCGGGATGAATGAAATGTTCGTGAAGGGCCGCTTGAAACCGGTTCCCCAATCCGAGCGCATCGAACCGATCGACGCGATGGTCGAATTGGCATTGGTGGTGCTGAAGCCGCCGAAGGTGACGAAGGGCAGGTATTGATAGTCCTTCATCAACTGCGCGGCGGTCGAGGAGAACCCCAGCGATGCCGGGTCGAAGGTGTCGGCAACATTGCGCCATTCGCCGAATCGCGACCAGGCGCCGCGTACGTCCAGCACGAGCGAATTTCCCATCACCGACGTGTAACCCACGGTTGCGCCGGTGTTGCTGCGGTTGTCGAAGCCGCTGGTGACCAGGAAGTTGTTGATCGTTCCCTTTCCGGTGGCGTTGGAAGCGCCGAGGGCCCAGTTGTAGCGATCTTCGCGGCGTTTGTTCCAGTAACCGCTCAGGAAAAGCTTGTTCGAGTCATTGAGATTGTGATCGAGGCGGGTCACGAAGCCGTTGTAGTCGTAGGGCCGCAACTGATTCGTGAAGTAGTTGCCTGAGAATCCGGGCCGGTTCGGTTCGGGATAAAGCGCCAGGAAGTTGCGCGCTACGACATTGATCCGTCCCGGCTGAATGATGTTCCCGGTGAACGCCTTCCGCGTGTTGGTGCTGCCGGTCGCGGTCAGCGGATCGTAGATCAGGGTCGAAAACTCTGACAGGTCGCCGGCGCGCATCTTGTCGGTTGGAACAGAGTACGACGCCGGTTCCGGCTGGACGTCGCGAAGATGCTCGAAGGCCAGCATGAAGAACGTGCGATCGCGGAGGATCGGTCCGGACAGCGAACCGAGCATGCGGTCGTACTTACGCGATGGTTTGTCGGCGCCGGCGCGCCGGGTCAGCAGCGGCGTCGCGGCGCGCTGGTCGCTGCGGTTGAAGTAGGCTGCACTTCCTTTGATGGAATTGGTTCCACTGCGGAGGGCGAGGTTGACGGTTGCTCCCGCGGTATGTCCCGATTGCGCGTCGAAGGCATTGGTCTGCACCTTGTACTCGGCGATGGCATCCGACGGCGGTGAAAAGCCGACCACCCCGAAGTTGTTGCCGGGGTTGGTGTTGTTTGGCGAGACTCTGTTAGGCGCCCCGTCGAGCGTGAACTCGTTGCCTCCCTGCGCGCCGTTTGTGACGATGCCGGCGAGGTTTCCGTTGTCCATCGGACGCGAGAAGTGAAGATCCGAGGAGTCGACCAGACCGGGAGCGAGACGCGTCAGCATATAGGCAGTGCCGTCGCCCAGCGGCATCCTTTGAATCTGATTGCTGTCGATCACCTGACCGGTCACTCCGGAGGTGGTGTCGAGGACCGGCGCCCTCGCCGTAATGGAAATGACTTCCGCCATTGCGCCGAGCTCGAGCCGGAAATCGATTGGAATGACGTCCCCGATCCGGACGGTGACGTCCTTTCGGATGACCGGCTTGAATCCTTCCAGCTTCGCCTCCACCGAGTAAGTGCCGGAGTTCAGATAGCGGATCTGGTAGAAGCCTTTGGCATCGGTGATCGCGGTCGCGGGAACGTTCGTTCCGACGTTCGTGGCCGTGACGGTCACGCCTGGCAGAACCGCTCCGGAGGCGTCTTTGATTGTTCCGCTGACGCCGCCGCGAAAGTCCTGAGCGTCGGCGGCGATCGTCGCGAGGACGAGGATAATCGCGCACAGCAAACCGAGTCGAAGTTTCATCACAACTCCTCCGGCCCCTCACCCAGCCCTCTCCCCGCTCGCGGGGAGAGGGTGCAGGGTGAGGGGAAAGCGTCGAAGTGTGTTATATGACCACTGAGATCTCATAGTCAAGATCTTGTATGACCACTATGCGCATCGCTGCTGCCATACTGACCATTCTTGGAATGTCTGCATCTAGCTCCGAGACGATATTGGTAAGACCACTGCCGTTGAGTGGTGGCATTGACGGGGTCGTGTTGCGTGTGACCACGCTCGACGCTGACGGCCCTGGCTCGTTGCGCAGGGCACTGGAAGACGACCGGCCGCGGCTGGTGGTCTTCGAAGTCGGGGGCGTGATCGACCTTGGCGGCGATTCTCTGCTCGTTCGAAACCCGCATCTCACCATCGCCGGGCAAACGGCGCCCGATCCCGGGATCACGATCATACGCGGCGGGCTGACAATCGAGACTTACGATGTGGTGGTCGCGCACATCTCCGTGCGCCTCGGCGACGCCGGCGGCGCGGATGACTCTTTGGGAGCTCGCCGCGCACACGATGTTCTCTTTGACCATTGCTCCGCGACGTGGGCAGTGGACGAGAATCTGTCGGTCTCCGGACCGGCGGATGTCGATTCATCGCGCGATCCCGAGGCGACTTCACACGACGTCACGCTGCGAAGTTGTCTGATTGCCGAAGGTCTGATGCACGCGAATCATCCGAAAGGCGCGCACTCGATGGGCACGCTCATCCACGACGGTGTTCGGGGCGTCGTCATCGAAGGTTGCCTTTTCGCTCATAACAATGAGCGCAATCCTCGATTGAAAGGCGGCTCGACGGCGCAAGTCATCGGCAACGTCATGTACAACTGGGGCTCGGCTTGCGTCGGCGTCGGCCGTCGCGGGAATCGCCGCATCTTGCAGCCGGCGGAGGCGACACTGATCGGCAATGTCGCCATTCCCGGCCCTGACACGCGCGATCGCGCGCTGGTGAAGAACGTCGATCCTGGCGCTCGAGTCACTCTGCGCGACAACGTTGTCGTCGGAGACACCACCCCTCATCCGCCCTCCGGGCACCTTCTCCCCGCCTGGCGGGGAGAAGGATCTCGAGGGCCCTCGCCCCGCGCAGCGGGGAGAGGGTGGTCCCGCGGAGCGGGACCGGGTGAGGGGTCGGCGGCAGCGACGATCTTGCGCGTGCTGCGCTCTGCAGGCTCGCGACCGGCGCATCGCGATCCGATCGACACGCGCATCGTCCGCTCCGTCATCGACGGTACCGGCCGCATCATCGACAGTCAGGATCAGGTGGGCGGTTATCCGATTCGCCCGCGGACGCAGCGCGCGCTGGTCGTGCCCGACGGAGCCGAAGAGCGGCGGCGATGGCTCAACAACCTTTCCGATGCTCTCAACGTCGCTCCATCTCCAGACTGGCAAAGATGAAGGGTCCGATCGCTTTCGGATCGTTGCTCCGAACCTTTTCGCTGATGTAATAAGCGTAGGTTCCATCGCGATAGCGGTCTTTTTCGGGATTGCCGCCCAGTCCCGCGCCGGCGACGGCGCGGTGGATGTTCACCAGTCCGTCCTTGTCGACTTCGATGAACTCGTGCAGCACACCTTCATAGGCCCGACGGCCGATGCTGGCGTACTTTTCATCGATGTATCCGAGTCGCGAACCTTTGAGCAGGACGAACGTGAACATGGCCGAGGCGGAAGACTCGAGATAGTTGCCCTCGCGCCCGGGTTGATCGAGAACCTGCCACCAAACGCCGCTCTTCGGATCCTGGACTTTCGCGATTCCCTCCGCGAGCCGTTGCAGGATTGCAATCAGCTCCGGCCGCCGAGGATGATCGAGCGGAACGAAGTCGAGAGTCTCGATCAAACCCATTCCATACCAGCCCATCGCCCGGCCCCAGAATGCCGATGAGCGGCCGGTGTGCGGATTGGCCCATCTCTGCTCCCGACTTTCATCCCAGCCGTGGTACAGCAACCCTGTGTTCTCATCGCGAGCGTGCTTTTCCATGAGGACGAACTGGTTGATCACGTCGTCGTATGCGGCGCGTTCATTGAACGTTTTTGCGTATTGCGCGAGAAAGGGGGAAGCCATGTACAGGCCGTCGAGCCACATCTGGTTCGGATACCGCTTCTTGTGCCAGAACCCACCTTCTGACGTTCGCGGCTGCTCGCGCAACTGCTGTCGCAGCATCTCGATGGTCTTGCGGTACTTCTCGTCGCGCAGTTGGAAGAGGACCTTACCGGCGTTGACGCGGTCGAGGCTGTACTCGTCGGCCCTATAGCCGCGAATCTTTCCATCGGCGTCGATCATCTTGTCGCAGTAAGTCTCGATGTACTTTGCGTAGCGCGCGTCGCCGGTACGATGTGCGACTTGCTGCAGCGCGAGCAGCGCCAGACCCTGTGTGTAATCCCACTTCGGAGTGTCATCGACGTCGAGCAGCAGCGGATCGGGTGTTCGTCGCATCACGGAGTCGGCCATTCGCACTGACCACGGCGCCTGGATGACAGGCGCCTTCGGCGGTCTGATGGACGAAGCGATTTCGGGCACAACGCTGCGCAGCTCCTCGGCCACCAATGCGCCGAAGAGTGCGCTGCCTGATGCGTTGAGATGGGTCTTGTCGATGGTGCCGTCGTCTTTCAGGGGACTGATGGCCGCATTGATCGACGGGCCTAACCGGTCGAGGAGCGCCACGCTCTTCGCATGCAAATCTATCAGCGGTAAATTTTTCTCCGTCGCCACCTGTCGCGTCGCCTCGGCGTAATCGACGAGATCCGATCGAATGTGTCCGTCCGCGGAGAATGATCTGCGCGTCAGGGGCGTGATCAGAATGGGTTTCGCTCCGGCCGCGCGCGCTTCGTCGACGTAGCGGGCCATGTTTGCCCGAAATGTCGGCAGATCGGTTTCGCGATCCAATCCCTTGCCGGGGACATCGTTGTGGCCGAACTGAATGAGGATGTGCGACGGCCGATGCCGCAGAATTTCGTCCCAATGCCCCTCGGCCCGATAGCTCCTGGAGCTGCGGCCGCCCCGAGCGGCGTTCGTGACCGCAGCGTCCTCCTTGATCCACGATTTGAAACCGACGCCCCAGCCCTGCTTCTCCGTCACCGTGGAATCGCCGACCAGCGCGATGCGAACCGTTCGCGGATCGGCGCGGAAAGACCAGATCGGCCCGGCGTCGACGCGCCAGTAGTACGTTGCGCCCGGTTCGAGCGGGCCGGTGTCGCGCGTATGAGTTTCCGTCGGCGGATTCGTCTTGCCGAAGTACACGCGCTCCGCCGCGGCGTTGCGCGCCGGCGTCCATCGCAATGGGATTCCGGCAGGATCGATCCATCGCGCGCCGTTTTCCGGATTCGGAATAGCGGCGAACGGAAGAACCGAGGGCAGTTGCGCGGGGTCCCATTTGTGTTCGAACGCCCACGCGGGCGTGATGTCTTCGTCGCGTAACGGCAAGTTGTCTGCGAACCAGGCGAAGTCGCCGCCTTGCCGGTGCGCATTCGAGTAGTAGTACCGCTCGCCCCACGGTCGCGGCGTGGTGGCGGATGAAGGATAGATCGGCTTGTCGGCCATGTTCGATGAGAATTCGACATCCAGCAGGTAGAACTGCGCATCGCGATGATTGCGGCCTAACGCGAACCCCGGAACGCCGTCGAACTGTGAATGGCGGATGACGAACTTCTGATCCTTGTCCTTACTGCCGTCGTGCCAGATGCTGGCCGTGGGGTTGTGGCCGAAGAAGCGACTGTTGGTCACGTATGCCCAGCCGCGCGGACAGAGATAGTCGACCCAGCCTTCGAAATACGAATCGGCGTAGTACGACAAACCCGATTCGCTGTTCCATAGGCTCAACGTGTCGCCGCCGTCCGCGATGACGTTCGCGTTCAGGATGGCGATGCGATTCGCGTTGTCCATCGAGCGGATCGCGAACTGATGATCGTGGTCGCCTCCGAAGGTGTTATGCACGGTGAGGTTCGCGATGATCACATCGGTGGCCGCGATGTTGATCACGGCAGCACCCCAATCGTCGGGATGCGATGCGCGCCAGTTGCGCCGAAGCTCCGCGAATTCGATGCGTGTCTTGTCGCGGTCCTCGCCGACCAGGGACACATGGCTCGCGGTGACCCTCAACTTTTCGTGATACGTACCATTCCGGATGAGGATGATCCGGTTCTGAGCGTTGTCGCTCGGGATTGCGTCGAGTGCCTCCTGGATCGTCCTGAAGTCGCCGCTGCCGTCCTGCGCAACAACAACGCCCCTCATCCGGCCTTCGGCCACCTTCTCCCCGCGAGCGGGGAGAAGGACTCTATTGAGTGCCCTCGCCCCGCGGAGCGGCAGGTGAGGGGCTGTCCACAGCAGAATGAGGATTGCAATCATAGGTCAGACCACTTTGCACCTTTCGCTTTGAATCAGCGCGGAAAGAGAATCGATGCTACTGTGGATTTTCTAAAGTGGTCAAGCCATACGTTGACAACTGCATACGTCTGTGGAGAATTGGTCAAGCCATTTCGACCCATGGGCACCGAAAAATCAGCGTCGCCCCCATTGGAAATTCAGGCAGCCGAACAGGTGGTGCGGCACGTTGCGCTTCTGATCGAACGCGGCCAACTGCGGCCGGGTGACCGGCTGGCCGCAGAGCGTGAATTGGCGCAGGAGTTGGGCGTAAGCCGTCCGACCGTTCGAGCCGGACTGCACGCGTTGGCGGCGATGGGAGTGATCGAATCGCGACAAGGCGCCGGGACCTTCATCACCGCCGGCCCGCCCCGCCTCGGCGCGGGTCCGCTCAGCTTTCTGGCGGCACTGCATGGCTTCACCCGTGAGCAAATCTTTGAAGCTCGCAGAGTGCTGGAAGTCGGCGCTGCCGGCCTGGCGGCTGAGCGCGGCCTCGCCGATCGCCTTGCGCCGATGGCCGAAGAAGTCACGGGGATGTTCGCGAACCTCAGTGAGCCGCAGACGTTTCTCGTGCACGACGTCCGCTTTCATCGCGGCGTGGCAGCGGCTTCCGGCAATCCTGTTCTGCAGGCACTGGTAGAGATGGTCTCGTCGCTGGTTTATGAGCAGCGGCGAATGACGGTCGAGCGCGCAAAGGATCTCAAGGAATCGGCGGAGATGCATCGTCGGATTTATCAGGCCATCCGCGATCGCGATCCGGAGCGGGCACGGGAAGAAATGACCCGACATCTCGACCTGGCCCGAATGGCCCAGGCTTCCGAAGATCCGGGAGTGCTTCCATCGCGGGTGATGGGGTCCGCCACTTGAAGACGCTGTCTCTCGCAGACCGCGTGGCCGTCGTCACCGGCGGAACTTCGGGCATAGGTCTGGCGCTGGTGCGCGGACTGGCGGAGGCGGGAGCGGACGTCATTCCGATGTCGCGCCGCCGTGAGCAGGTCGACGCGGCCGCAAAGGAAGTCGAGGCGCGAGGCCGGCGCACACTGCGCGTGACCGCCGATGTCACAGATCGCGCATCATTAGAGGATGCGCTGCGTCAGACGATCGCGGCGTTCGGACGGGTCGACATCCTGGTGAACTGCGCCGGGATCACGAAGCGCACGCCGACGCTGGATGTGAGCGAAGAAGAGTGGGATTCGATCATCGAGACCAACCTGACCGGCACTCTGCGAGCGTGCCAGGTTTTCGGGCGCCAGATGCTCGGCAGCGGCTACGGCCGCATCATTAATATAGGGTCTCTGGCGTCATTCGTCGGTCTGTATGAAGTGGCCGCCTACACCGCGAGCAAATCTGCGGTTGCCGGTCTGACGCGCGCACTGGCAGTGGAGTGGGGGCATCGTGGAGTGAACGTCAATGCCATCGCTCCCGGTGTCTATCGGACAGCGCTCAACGCAGCTCTTCTGGACGGCACCGGGCGCGGCAAAGAGTTTTTGTTGCGGACTCCACTCCGCCGTTTTGGGCAGCTCGAGGAGCTCGCCGGCGCATGCGTTTTTCTGGCATCGGAATCGGCCAGCTTCGTCAATGGCGAGGTTCTGGTCGTCGATGGTGGATTTCTGGCGAGCGGAGTCAATCAGTGAACCCCAGGATCACCGACGTCCGCGTGCTGGACATCCGTTTTCCAACCTCGCGCGAGCTGGACGGCTCCGACGCTTTGAACCTCGGCGACTACTCGGCCACGTACGTCACGCTCGTCACCGACAGCGGAGTGACGGGCGACGGCCTGACGTTCACGAACGGCCGAGGAAATGAGATCTGCGTGGCGGCGGTGCATGCGCTGAAGCATCACGTCGTGGGCCGCAGGCTCAACGACATCATTGCCGATCTTCGGGCGTTCGTACGCACTCTGACGGCCGACAAGCAACTGCGTTGGCTGGGCCCGGAGAAAGGCATCATCCACATGGCGACGGGCGCGCTGGTGAACGCGGTGTGGGATCTGTGGGCAAAACGCGAAGGAAAGCCGGTTTGGAAATTGCTCGTCGACCTCGACCCGAAGCAGATTGTCGACGCCATCGACTTCAGTTACATCACCGATGCTCTGACGCCTGATGAAGCGCTGGAGATGCTGCGCAGGCAGGCGGCCGGAAAAGCGAAGCGCGAGGCCGAGATGCGGCGCGAGGGCTATCCGGCGTACACCACTTCGACGGGATGGCTGGGCTACTCCGATGAGAAGGTCCGCCGGCTCTGTCGCGAAGCCATCGCGCAAGGCTGGACCGCTTTCAAGATGAAGGTGGGGACGAACCTGCGCGACAACATCCGCCGCGCCGCCCTGATGCGCGAAGAGATCGGCTACCAGCGGCGTCTGATGATGGACGCGAATCAATGCTGGGATGTCGAAGAAGCGATCCTGCAGATGCAGGAGCTGGCGCGTTTTCAACCGTGGTGGATCGAGGAGCCCACCAGCCCTGATGATGTGTTAGGCCATGCGACCATTGCCCGCGCCGTCGCGCCCATCGGTGTGGCCACCGGCGAAGTCTGCCAGAACCGCGTCCTCTACAAACAGTTCCTGCAGGCCAACGCCATCCGCTTTCTGCAGGTCGACAGTTGCCGTATGGCCGGCGTCAACGAAGTGTTGGGCGTTGTGCTGATGGCCGCGAAATTCGGAGTGCCGGTATGTCCGCATGCGGGAGGTGTCGGCCTCTGTGAATACGTGCAGCACATTTCGATCTTCGATTACATTGCCGTCAGCGGGAGCCTGCAGGACCGCCTCTGCGAGTACGTCGATCATCTGCACGAGCACTTTGTCGATCCGGTCGTCATTCGCAACGCGCGCTACCTCGCGCCGGCGCGTCCCGGCTACAGCATCACCATGAAGCCGGAATCGCTGGCGGCATATCAGTTCCCCGCCGGTCGTGTCTGGCAAGCGCTCGAGACGGTGGCCACGGCGTGAGCCGTGTGCGATGGAGCGTCTGCGCACTGCTTTTCTTCGCGACGACCATTAATTACATCGATCGTCAGATCCTCGCTCTGATCAAAGAGTTTCTCGACCGCGAGCTGGGCTGGACAAACGAGCAGTTCGGCCTGGTCAACTCGGCATTTCAAGGAGCCTACGCCGTCGGCCTGCTGCTGTTCGGATGGTTTGTCGATCGCTATGGAACGAAGATCGGCTACGCGCTTTCGATCGCGTTGTGGAGTGTGGCCGCGATGGCGCATGCCCTGGTGGGGTCAGTGGCAGGATTCTTCACCGCGCGAGTTGCCCTTGGCGTGAGTGAAGGAGGTAATTTCCCATCAGCCATCAAGGCGGTGGCGTTGTGGTTTCCAAAGCGCGAGCGCGCGTTTGCCACGGCCATCTTCAATTCCGGGACGAACGTCGGCGCCATCATTGCTCCGGCCACCGTCCCGATCATCGCTCTCAATCTCGGCTGGCGATGGGCGTTCATCTTCGCCGGTGTCGTCGGCCTGTTGTGGCTCGTATTCTGGATTCCACTCTACGACGTCCCCGAGCGACGGAAGGGCGTCTCGGCTGCAGAGCTGGAATGGATCCGCAGCGACAAAGATGAGCAGGGCGCTGGCGGCGTGCCGATGGGATCGATCCGCGCACTGCGTCACCGGCAAACGTGGTCGTTCATCGTCGCAAAGTTCATGACCGATCCGGTGTGGTGGTTTTTTCTGATCTGGCTGCCCGACTATTTCAAAGCCACGCGCGGCCTGAACATCAAGAAGAGCTGGCTGCACCTGGTGACCATCTACGCCATCGTGACGGTGCTGAGCATCGCCGGCGGCTGGCTGACCGGTTATCTCACGCGCCGCGGCTGGAGCGTCACCCGTGCGCGAAAGACAGGAATGTTTCTCTTCGCCCTTTTGGTATTGCCGATTCTGCTGGCGACGAAGGTCGATGACTGGCCGGCGGTTCTCATCATCGGTCTGGCGGCATCCGCGCATCAGGCGTGGTCGGCGAATCTCTTCACCACCGTCTCCGACATGTTTGCGAAAAAGGACGTCGCCACCATCATCGGCCTGGGCGGGATGGCGGGCTCGATCGGCGGGATGCTCTTCCCATGGTTCGCAGGGCGGCTGCTCGATCGCTATCACGCCATCGGCGACGTCACCGCCGGCTACACCATTCTGTTCGCGATCTGCGCCTCGGCCTATCTGATCGCGTTCGCCGTCAATCACCTTCTCGCGCCGACGTTCGAGCCATTCGGAGAGCGGGCGTCCCGCCCGCAGTGATCAGGCGTCTCGCCTGATCACTTTTTCTTTCTCCCCGGGCCAGACGCCCGCTCTCCTCTGCACATGCGAGAATGCGACCGATGAAGATCGCCGACGCCAAGGTCATCGTCTGCTCGCCCGGCCGCAACTTCGTCACCCTCAAGCTCATCACTGAGGACGGGATTCATGGACTCGGCGACGCAACGCTCAATGGCCGCGAGCTGGCTGTTGCGTCGTATCTGAATGATCACGTCATCCCGCTTCTGATCGGCCGCGATGCGCGAAGGATCGAGGATACCTGGCACTATCTCTACAAAGGCGGCTATTGGCGCTGCGGTCCGGTGACCATGTCCGCCATCGCTGCCGTCGATTGCGCCTTGTGGGACATTCGCGGCAAGGCGCTCAACACTCCTCTTTATCAGCTTCTCGGCGGTGCCTCACGCGATCGTGTCATGGTCTATGGCCACGCAAACGGCAACACCATCGAGGAGACAGTGAAGGCCGTGAGCAGCTTTCTCTCGCTGGGCTACAAGGCGGTGCGCGCACAATGCGGCGTTCCGGGAATTCCGAACGCTTATGGGGTCGGCCGCGGCGCGATGTTCTACGAACCCGCGGAGAAGGACAAGCCGCTCGAGACGCGATGGGACACCAACGCGTATCTCGAAGTCGTACCCAAACTCTTCGAGCGTTTGCGCACCGAGCTTGGTCCGGAGCCGCTCCTGCTCCACGACGCGCATCACCGCCTGACGCCCATCGAAGCCGCTCGCCTCGGCAAGAGTCTCGAGCCGTACCATCTCTTCTGGCTCGAAGATCCGACCGAAGCCGAAGCCCAGGAAGCGTTCCGCCTGATCCGGCAGCACACTACTACGCCCATCGCGGTCGGCGAGGTCTTCAACACCATCTACGATTGCTATCAGCTCATTCAGGAGCAGCTCATCGATTACATCAGGACCACGGTCGTGCACGCAGGTGGAATCAGCCATCTGCGAAAGATCGCGGCGCTGGCCGAGCTGTATCAGGTCAAGACCGGATCGCACGGCGCAACGGACTTGAGTCCGGTGTGCATGGCGGCGGCTCTGCACTTCGATCTGAGCGTGCACAACTTCGGGATCCAGGAGTACATGCGACATAGCGCGGAGACCGATCGCGTGTTTCCGCACCGCTACACATTCGACGCTGGGTTCATGCATCCGGGCGACGCCCCGGGGCTGGGCGTCGATATCGACGAGTCATTGGCGGCGAAGTTTCCATACGATCGCGCTTATCTGCCGGTGAACCGAAAAACTGACGGCACGGTTCATAGTTGGTAGAAATTTTTTTTGCTTGTCCAATCTCGTTCCGAGCTAAAATCAACAGACAGACAAAATCTATCAGGGAGGATCAAATGCGCGCAGTCCGACTGGTGCCCCTCCTGGCTCTCCCTCTTTTGTTCAGCGCCGCGCTGGCCGCCGATCTGCCGCGGTGGAACGATGACAGCTCGGTGACCCTCACGCCGTATCCCCGCAGTTTCGCACCGGCGGTCGAATCGACCAACCTAGTTGCGCAGGTCTTTCACGACCTCGATATGCCGGCGCAGGTGAACTGGCTGGTGACGGTCACCGATGCACAAGGAAACGCAGTCAGGCGCTTCAGCGCGCGACAGCGGTTCCAGCCCGGCGAAGCCATCCTCTTCGCTCCGACCTGGAATGGACGCGATGAAGGCGGGCGCTTTCTGCCGAACGGCATGTATACGGCGACGGTCGAAGTCGAAATTCAAGCTGCCGGCGAACGCGTACGGCCAATCGGTGAAGACGACCAGCCGCGCGTGGCGATGATCCGGCAAGCGACCTCCCATCCGGTGATCATCGATTCCGTGAGGCGCGGCCGCGTTCCCGTCACTCAGTCCCAGACTCCGCACGATCCCGGCGTTCCGTACAACTTTTATTACGGCACGCTGCACAACCAGACCTCATATACCGATGGCGGACATCCCAACGACAGTGCCTGCGCTTCCTCGACCATCCACGGCCCAAGCGATTTCGATCCGGTCGCAGCGTACAACTACGCTCGCAATACCGCGCGTCTCGACTTTATGGGGATCGCCGATCACAACCACCTTTTCAATGACGCCTGTAGCGGGTGCAGCGCGACACAAGTCGTTCAGCGCTATCACGATGGTCTCACCGCCGCCGCGAACGCGACGGTCAACGGCATCTTCGTCGGCATCTATGGAATGGAGTGGGGCTACATCAGCAATCCGGATGCAGGCTTCCCCAACGAGGGACACGTCGGCGTCTTCGAATCCCCAAAACTGTTTGGATGGGAGCCGAGCAGTACCTGCGCTCCAGGCACTTGCTATTACGACGTCTACACTGCATCCGGTTCGGCCGGATACACTGCGATGTACACCACGGCTCTGCTAAACCCATCGCCATGGGGTGCCTTCGGTCAGTTCATGCATCCCTCCGATGGCACCAAGAGCGCCGCCGGGCAGGGCGTCGACTTCAACAGCATTCAGTACACCACCGACGGCGACGACTTCATTCACACCGCGGCTGTGATCTCCGGGCCTGCGGCCGGTTTCTCTACAACTGCCACCGATACCGGCGCGCTGTACGCGGGTGAGCCGGTGAACGGTAGCCAATACGCGGCGTACACATCGATTGACATGTTCAACCGTATCCTGGGGGCCGGCTATCACGTGGCCCCGGCTGCCGATCCCGACGTGCACTGTTCCAACTACGGCACCTCCACACGGGACCGGACCGTGATTCTGGCGAGCTCGTTGACGAAAGCGGCGCTCTTTGACGCCATTCATCAGCGCCGCGTCTACGCGACGTCAGATTCGAACGTGCAGCTCGTCTACAACATGAACGCCAACGCCACGACCTACTGGATGGGCTCTGGTGGCATTCGCACAGCGGGACGGGTCGCCACCAGCGGCTCGATCACCCTGCATATCTCGGTGTGGGATCCTGACGCCGGCGAGTCGGCGACCTCGATCAAAATCAAGGAGCCGGTGCCCGGGAACACCAACGGCGCAGAAACGGTGATCGCCACTGCCACCAGCTCGCCCTTCGATTACACCTTCACACCGTCGAACGGCAACCATACCTATTACGCATACGTCACCATGAATACCGGTGACCGGATCTGGTCTGCGCCGATCTGGATCAATCAGGGAGGCACGCCCGACACCACGCCGCCGACCACGTCGATCACCGCCCCGGCCAGTGGTGCGATCGTCTCCGGGACGACCACGGTGACTGCGTCGGCTTCGGACAACGTTGGCGTGACCAGAGTGGAGTTTTACCTCGACAACGTTTTGCAGAGCACATCGACCGCTTCGCCGTATCAGTGGAGCTGGAACACGACCACCAGCGCAAATGGCAGCCACAATCTGAATTCCAAAGCCTATGACGCAGCGGGGAACATCGGCACCTCCACGACCGTCACGGTCACCGTCAGCAACGTTGCCGATACGACCCCGCCGACCACATCAATCACCGCCCCGGCCAATGGTGCGACCGTCTCCGGGACGACCACAGTGACGGCGTCAGCTTCGGACAACGTCGGGGTGACCAGGGTGGAGTTTTATCTCGACAACGTCTTGCAGAGCACATCGACCGCTTCCCCGTATCAGTGGAGCTGGAACACGACGGCCAGCGCGAATGGCAGTCACAATCTGAGCTCCAAAGCCTATGACGCGGCGGGTAACATCGGCACTTCGACAACCGTCACGGTCACCGTCAGCAACGTTGCCGACACGACCGCGCCGACGGCGCCGGCGAATCTCGTCGCCTCGACCCCAACCAGCAATGGCAACGGCAGCAGGCGCAAGATCAACCTCTCGTGGACCGCGTCCACCGACAACGTCGGAGTCAGCGGGTACCAGATCTGGCGCGCGACGAGCTCCAGCGGTCCGTTCAGTCAGATCGCCACAAGTGCGACGACGTCGTACACCAACACCGGCCTGACTTCCGGGACGACGTACTGGTACTACGTGCAGGCCTACGATGCAGCGGGGAACGTCTCCGCGGCGTCGAACACGGCCAGCGCTACAGCGAAGTGATGGCGCCGACCGAGGAATTCGAGGCGGTGCTGGCGCTGCGGTAGCACAAACAGAAGTTCGAAGTTCGAGGTTCGAATTAAGAATTAAGAATGGATTCGCGGCGACGCGTGGTTTGTTAATTCTCAATTCTTCATTCGAACTTCGAACTTCCAAGTTGGGCCGACCGCTTCACGGTTCCTTCGAACAAGGAATCCGATTATTGCAAGGGTCACCGCCAACAGCGTCAACATCCACTCCGACAAAGTCGGAATGCTGGCCGCGGTATCCACGCCGATTGTTCCGAAACTATATTTTTGTGAAAAATCGTTTATGACGAAGAGGACGTCTCCAAACTCCAGGTGGTCTGGCGCGGCTTCAGTTGTTCCGACTTTAGGTTGCAGCCGTGAGATCCGCATTGTCACAAAGCCATCCTGTTTGCCGTCGTCATCCAGTCCTCCACCATCAGTCGGAAGTTCTCTCCAAACGCCATGGCCACGCCTCACCACAACGAACCAGGCATGATCGCCCGGGTAACGAATGTCAACGATCCGTCCTGCCACATCTCGAACGAAGTTGTCTGCCGAAAATGGCACTCGAACGGCGGGAAAATATCCGGGCGCTGGCGAGGCTCCGTCCGCGCCGCTTGCGAGATCGACCGCGAACCAAACCGACCGCAAAGGAACGCTCTTCCCGATATCCCACGCGACCGTTGTCGACGTCGGCGCAACCGTCAGCAGCGCTTCATAACCGTTGATGGCGTTGTAGTACCCCATGAATTCAATCGCGACGCCGAAGGCATACACCTGCGCTCCTGGCGTCACACCGCTGATCACAACGGATTGGGGTCCAAAGCTCAACGTCAAGTTACTGGCAGCAAGGCTCGCGGGCGTTAGCAAGAGGAACAGCAAGACAGGCTTCAACGCGGTTAAATGCTACTCCAGTCCCGAAAACACGGCGGCCCAATGCAGATTGAGAGCGCGCTCCTTCCTGATAATTTTGGAGTTGTCTGACTTCAAACAAAAGGAAGTAGCAGCGGCCATGCGAAGCACGGCGATTCAGTATGTAGGCATCGGAGCCGCGAAGACAGCGAAGGATCTCGTGAGCAGAGATCCTTCCCCCGCTCCGCGGGGTCAGGATGACGAAATCGTCAGATCGCCAAGGCTGGAACGTTCAGCGTCCCATCGACGACTTCCACGAACGTCCGCTCCTCTCGCAGGATCAATCGTTTGGTCTGCGCCATCGCGAAATTCTCACGCGATTCCGGATCGGATTTCAGTCGCGCCCGATAGGCCTCATAGGAGGCCAGGCTATCGAATGCGATCAGTCCCCAGGCAACGTTGTTCGTCCCCTCGTGAGGAAGAAAATACCCCACCAGGTGGCCTCCGCATCGCGGAATGATGCGGCCCCACTTCGCGGCGTACTCTCTGAAGTTTTCTCGCTGGAACGGATCGATCTCGTAGCGGATGACGCAGGTGATGGTCATGGAGTCCTCCCCGCGGAAGTATCGATGTTCGCGAACAGGCATGCTTCGTTTATGATCAAAGTATGAATGCTGACGCCTCGCTCTCCAGAATTGCCGCGGCGATCGCCGAACCGGCACGCGCGCGGATGCTCTGTTGCCTGATGGACGGTTATGCCCGGACGAGCACAGAGCTCGCGATTGTCGCCGAGGTGAGTCCATCGACAGCCAGCGTCCATCTCGCGCGGTTGAAGGAGCAGCGGCTGGTGAACGTGCACGCTCAGGGAAAACATCGCTACTACAGCCTGGAAAGTGGCAGCGTCGCCGCGGCAATCGAGGCACTGATGGTCGTTGCCGGCGGACCTCGGGAGCGATTTACGCCGAACACTCCGACGCGTCTGCGGACGGCCCGCACTTGCTACGATCACATGGCGGGTGCGGTCGCTGTCTCGCTTCATGATCGCCTCCAGGAGCTCGGCTGGCTGAGAACGGGCGATGAGGCGTACGACCTCAGCGAACGTGGAGTGAAGGAACTCGGGGCTCTCGGGATCGACGTCGCGTCGACCCGAGCTCTGCGCCGTCGCTTCGCCTATTCCTGTGTTGATTGGAGTGAGCGACGGCCTCACATCGGCGGCGCGCTCGGCGCCGCGCTTCTGAAAGTCGCGTTGAAGCGGAAGTGGGTCGTCCAGGATCTCGATAGCCGCGTGTTGAGCGTCACCCGCATTGGCCGGCGCGAGATGCGCGCGCGATTTGGCCTTCATACGCCGCAATTGCCGATTCGTCTCGAAGGGTGATGCCGATCTCGTCGAGGCCGCGCAGCAGGCGGTTGCGGCGGAATCCGTCGATAGTGAATTTCGCCACCAACCCCTCGTCGTCGCGAAGCTCGCACAGCTCGAGATCGACGCTCAGGCGGTAGCCTTCGCGGCTCTTCGCGCGAGCGGTGAGCTCGCCGACGACGTCGTCGGTCGAGGAGATTGCGGCGATCCCGTTGTTCGTGCAGTTGGCCAGGAAGATGTCGGCGAACGAAGGAGCGATGATTGCGCGGAAGCCGGCATCCACGAGCGCCCAGGCGGCATGCTCTCGCGACGAGCCACAACCGAAGTTTTTTCCGGCGACCAGGATCGACGCTCCGCGATAACGCGGCTGATTGAGGACGAAGTCGGGGTCGGAGCGCCAGTCGAAGAAGAGGCATTCACCGAAGCCATGGCGCTCGATTCGCTTGAGGAACTGTTTGGGGATGATTTGATCGGTGTCCACATCTGCGTAAGGCAGTGGAGCGACAAGGCCACGCTCCATACAAAACGGAGTGGTCATCGAAATCTCCAGCGACGGACATCGGTGAAATGGCCTGTGATCGCGGCGGCGGCCGCCATGGCCGGGCTGACCAGATGCGTGCGGCCGCCACGCCCCTGACGTCCTTCGAAATTGCGATTGCTCGTCGACGCGCAGCGCTCGCCCGGCTGCAGTACGTCGGCGTTCATGCCCAGACACATCGAGCAGCCGGGCTCACGCCATTCGAAACCAGCATCGCGGAAAACGCGGTCGAGCCCTTCTTTTTCCGCCGCGCGCTTCACTCGCTGTGATCCCGGTACGACCATGGCCTTGACACCCATGGCCACGCTGTAGCCGTAGGCGACGCGCGCGGCAGCGCGAAGATCCTCGAGGCGCGCGTTTGTACACGAGCCGATGAACACGCGATCGATGCTGACCTCCTCGAGTGGCGTGCCGGGAGTGAGCGCCATGTACTCCAGCGCGCGTTGCATGGCTGGATCCCGGGGCGGAGGAACAGCCTCGGTGATGGGCACGACCATGCCGGGCGTCGTTCCCCACGTCACATGAGGAGCAACCGCAGTGGCGTCGAAGGTCACGGCGCGATCGAATGCCGCGCCATCGTCGCTTCGCAACGTTCGCCAACGCGATACAGCGGCGTCCCAATCCCGTGGTGCGAAGCGCCGGTCCTTCAGATATGCGAACGTGGTTGCATCAGGCGAGATCATCCCGGCGCGCGCTCCCGCTTCGATGCTCATATTGCAGAGCGTCATTCGCCCTTCCATCGACAGCGCGCGCACGACCTCGCCGCAGTATTCGATCACGTGAGCGGCGGCGCCGTTCGTTCCGATGCGGCCGATGATGGCCAGAGCGAGATCCTTTGCCGTCACGCCTTCCGCCAGCGCTCCCTCGACTTCGATCTTCATTGTTTTCGGTCTCGGTTGCGGGAGGCATTGCGTGGCCAGAACGTGCTCGACGTCGGAGGTACCGATGCCGAATGCCAGTGCGCCGAATGCACCATGAGTGCTGGTGTGGCTGTCGCCGCAGACGATGGTCATTCCCGGCTGCGTCAATCCGAGATCGGGCCCGATCACATGGACGATTCCCTGCTCGGCGGAGTCGATGTCGTAGAGGGTGATGCCGAATTCGTGGCAGTTCGCACGCAATGCTGCGATCTGCTGTGCCGCCAGAGGATCCTCGATGGCGCGGCGGCGATCGGTGGTCGGCACGTTGTGATCGACCGTGGCGATGGTCCGCTCGGGCCGGCGGACGCGCCGTCCCGCGGCGCGAAGGCCTTCGAACGCCTGGGGCGAGGTCACTTCATGGACGAGATGAAGATCAATATAGAGGAGGGGAGGAGCGTCGTCGCGCTCGCAGACGACGTGCGCGTCCCACAACTTGTCGAAAAGGGTTTGACGCCCCTCACCCGGCCCCGCTGCCGCGGGGCCACCCTCTCCCCGCTGTCGCGGGGAGAGGGCCGTCAGCATCTCGCCAGCGATGTCGGAAGTTGTCGCCGAGCCGCCGAGGTCGCGCGTCCGATGACCGCCGGAGAGAACGTTGGTGATCGCAGTCTCGATCGCTTGCGCCTCTCGCTCGAGATGCGCGGTGTATCGCAGCAGCATGGCTGCGGAGGCGATCGCGCCAAGAGGGTTAGCAACGTTGCGACCGGCAATATCGGGAGCGGATCCGTGAATCGGCTCGTACAGGTCGACGGCCCCGCCGAGCGTTGCGGAAGGGAGCATGCCGAGCGAGCCGGCCAGCCCCGCTGCTTCGTCGGAAAGGATGTCGCCGAACATGTTCTCGGTGAGGATCACGTCGAAGCGTCGCGGATTGGTCACCAGATGGGCGGCGCAGGCATCGACATAAAGATGATCGAGATCGACGTCGGGGTATTCCGCAGCGACGCGTGTGACGACATCGCGCCACAAGCGCGATGTCTCGAGCACATTCGCCTTGTCGACGGAGGTCACTTTGTGCCGCCGCGAACGGGCTGCTTCGAATGCCACGCGCGCAACGCGCTCGATCTCCTCGACTGAATAGCGCATGGTGTTGACGCCTTCGCGCGACGACAGCATGCGGGGCTCGCCGAAGTACATGCCGCCGAGGAGCTCGCGCACGATCAGGACGTCCGCGCCGCGAACGATCTCCGGACGCAATGGCGAACAATCGAGGAGCGCCTGGTGGCAAAACGCCGGACGCAGATTCGCGAATCCGCCGAGGCGGCGGCGAAGCATCAGCAGTGCGGCCTCGGGCCGCTCCGCGGGCGGCAGATGGTCCAGATCGGGAGAGCCGACCGCGCCGAGCAACACCGCATCGGCACCGAGGGCCGCCTCCAGGGTCTCCTGCGGCATCACTGCGCCGTGTGAACTAAATGCGGCAGCGCCGATCGGTTTCTCCACGAAAGTGAACTGGTGGCCGAACCGATTGGCGATCGCTCGCATAACGCGGACCGCTTCCCGGGTAACCTCCGGACCGATTCCGTCACCCGGGAGAACGGCGATCGTCAGTTTCATCCCGCCTCCACGACCAGGGGCTTTGCTTCCGTCGCGATTGCGATCAGATCCTGATCGTAGACATGCTTCTTCCGGTCCGCGAGCGCGATGAAGCGCGTGTAGGCGAAATCGAGCTCCTCACCGGAAAGCGGCGTCCCCAGTTCCTGGTAGCGCCGCGCCAGGGCATGACGGCCGGAGTGTTTGCCGAGGACGATTTGCGTCGTTGGAGCTCCGACCGAGTGCGGCGTCATGATCTCGTAGCAGAGCGGATTGCTCAGCACTCCATGCTGGTGGATGCCTGCTTCGTGGGCGAACGCGTTGCGGCCGACAATGGCTTTGTTCGGCTGCACCGAGAAGCCGATGATCTCCGACAGGAGCTGACTGGCCGGGTAGAGCTGTTCGGTTCGGATCCTGGTGGTGAACGGCAGCCGATCGGACCGCACGGCGCAGGCCATGACGATCTCCTCCAGCGACGCATTTCCGGCGCGCTCGCCGATTCCGTTGATCGTGCACTCCGCCTGCTGCGCGCCGGCGTCGAGTGCTGCCAGCGTGTTCGCGACAGCGAGACCGAGATCGTTGTGGCAATGCACGCTGATGGTGACCTGGCGATCGCCGACGACACGATCGCGAATCGTGCGAATGAGCTGCGCGTATTCCGCCGGAGTGGTGTAGCCGACTGTGTCGGGGATGTTGAGCACCGTTGCTCCTTCGCCCATGACAACCTTCAGAACTTGGCAGAGATAGTCGACATCGCTGCGCGTGGCATCCTCGGCGGAGAACTCGACGTCACGAACATAACTGCGCGCGAGACGGACCGCGTGACCGGCCATTTCCAGGACTTCTTCGCGCGTTTTGTGAAGCTTGAATTTGAGATGAATGTCGGAGGTGGCGACGAAAAGATGGATCCGCGGATGCACAGCGGGTTCGAGCGCCTCGGCGGCACGCGCGATATCGGTCCGACTGACGCGCGACAGCGCCGCAACTGCGACCTCACGGCATTCTGAAGCGACGGCGCGCACCGAATGAAAATCGCCATCCGAAGCGATGGGGAAACCGGCCTCCATCGTGTCCACGCCGAGGGACTCGAGCTGACGCGCCATCCGCACTTTCTCCTGGAGCGTCATCGAGCAGCCTGGCGACTGCTCGCCGTCGCGCAGCGTAGTATCGAAGATGGCAATTCGTTTCATGACCCCGCTCCGTCAGTCGTCGCTCCGAGACTGCTGCTCGAGACCAGCCGCGCGTATTTCGCCAGAACCCCGGAGCGATACCGCGGCTCGGGTGGGCGCCATCGCGCGCGTCGCTCGCGCAGCGCGTCATCGGAAACATGCAATTGCAGAAGGCGATTGTTTGCGTCGATGGTGATCGTGTCGTTCTCCTCGACCAGCGCAATCGTTCCGCCGGCGGCCGCCTCCGGGGCAACGTGGCCGACCACCATCCCATGCGTACCGCCGGAGAAACGGCCGTCGGTGATCAATCCGACAGCGTCGCCGAGCCCGGCTCCGACGAGCGCCGATGTCGGCGCCAGCATCTCGCGCATGCCCGGACCACCTTTCGGTCCTTCATAGCGGATGACGATGACGTCGCCGCGCCGGATCTGTCCGGCCAGAACCGCAGTCAGGCACGCCTCTTCGCAATCGAACACGCGCGCCGGACCGGTCATCCTAGCCACCTTGACCCCGCTCGTTTTCGCCACTGCTCCCTCTTCGGCGAGATTGCCGCGCAAAACCGACAGATGACCTCTGGCATACAGCGGAGACCGAAAAGGACGGATGACATCCTGATCAGCGCGCGGCAAAGGCGGCACGTGCCGGAGCAATTCCTCGACGGTCTGGCCGATGATGGTCATCGCGCGGCCGTGCAACAGCCCATTGACGAGAAGCATCTTCATGACCTGCGGAATCCCGCCAGCGCGATGGAGATCGACGGCGACGTAGCGTCCGGAGGGCTTGAGATCACAGAGCACCGGAACGCGCGAGCCGATTTCGTGAAAATCGTTCAATTGCAGCGCAACGCCGGCAGCCTGAGCGATGGCCAGCAGGTGCAGGACCGCGTTCGTTGATCCGCCGATGGCCATCACAACGGCGATCGCGTTTTCGAACGCCTCCCGCGTGAGAATCTGACGCGGCAGAAGACCTCGAGCGACCGCGCGCGCCAGCACTTGCGCAGAGTCTGCGGTGCTGACGCGCTTCTCCTCATCCTCAGCAGCCATCGTCGACGAGCCGGAAAGGCTCATACCCATCGCTTCGATCGCCGCTGCCATGGTGTTCGCGGTGTACATGCCGCCGCACGAACCGGCGCCGGGGCAGGCGTGCCGTTCGATCTCCACCAGCTCGCGCTCCGACATCGCGCCGGCGTAGAAACTCCCGACCGCTTCGAACGCGCTGACGATGGTCAGATCGCGCCCATCGAATCGTCCGGCGCGGATCGTGCCGCCGTAAACGAAGATCGCCGGGACGTTCAGCCGAGCGATGGCCATCATCGCGCCGGGCATGTTCTTGTCGCAGCCACCGATAGCCAGCAGGCCGTCCATCTGTTGCGCCTGACAGACGGTCTCGATCGAGTCGGCGATCACCTCGCGCGAAACCAGGCTGTAGCGCATTCCTTCGGTGCCCATGGAGATTCCATCGCTGACGGTGATGGTGCCGAAGACCTGAGGCATCGTGCCGTTCTCGCGCAGCGCGTCGATCGCGGCATGAGCGAGCCGGTCGAGGCCGAGATTGCAGGGAGTGATCGTGCTATAGCCGTTGGCCACGCCGATGATCGGCTTGTCGAAATCGGAATCGCCGAAACCGACGGCTCGCAGCATCGCCCGATTGGGCGTTCGCGCAATGCCTGCCGTGATGGCCCGACTCCTCATCGCGCCTTCGCCATGACGACCTGCGCGGCTTCATCGCGCAAGGCGAGCATTCGTTTCGCGTAATCCCAAAGCACTCGGCCTGCTGCGGTCAGCTGAAAACCGCCCTGGCGCGACCGCTGGAAAAGGCACGAGCCGATCTCCTGCTCCAGCTTGGCCAGGGCCATGCTCACCGCCGGCTGCGTGCGAAAGACACGTTCGGCCGCGCGCATCATGCTGCGCTCCTCGGCCACGGCCACGAACATCTCCAGTTGTTTGAATTCCATGCTCACCCTCCCGCTGATCAGATACAAGGCACCGCGACGTACGCGCCGGAAAACGTGCATTCATCGACGAAATGCAGCCATTGGCGATAGCGCGGCATTTGGCCGCGCGTTGCTTCGAAAAACACGCGCTGGATCGAGCGAGTGACCTGCCCGGGCCGGCCGTCGCCGATCACCACATCATCCACTTCGCAGACCGGCGTGATCTCCGCCGCTGTTCCGCTGAAGAATGCTTCGTCCGCGGTCAGGAGATCTTCCAGCGCCAGCTCGCGCGTTTCGACGCTGAATCCGAGGTCGCGCGCGATGGTGAGGACCGAGTCGCGGGTGATGCCCATGAGAATCGACTGGCGCTCATCATTGGTCTGCACGATTCCATCGCGCACGAGGAAGAGGTTTTCGCCTGCCCCTTCGGCGATTCCGCCGGCGGCATCGAGGAGCAAGGCCTCGTCGTAGCCGCGGCCCGCGGCGTCGCGCACCGCCAGGATCGAATTCAGATATTGGCCGCACGCTTTCGCTGTCGTTGGAATCATCTGCGCGTGGAATTTCCGCCACGGCGAGACAGTGACGCGCGCGCCGCGTTCCAGCGCGTCATCGCCGAGCAACGCCGGCCAGGGCCACGCCAGGACCGCAGCTTCGACGGGACAGGAGCGCGGATCGAGACCGAGCGTGGAGCTGCCAAAGAAGACGATCGGCCGCACGTAACAGCTCGTGAACTCGTTCGCGGCAATGATCTGGCAAACGGCGGCGCCGAGCTCGCGGCGCGTATACGGCACCTCGATCCCGTACACCCGCGCCGAGTCGAAGAGACGATTGATGTGCTCCTCCAGACGAAAAACTGCCGGCCCTTCCGGCGTTTGGTAACAGCGGATCCCTTCGAACACCCCACTGCCGTAATGCAGCGCGTGCGAAGAGACGTGGATGTTCGCTTTCGACCACGGTACGAGCTCGCCGCTCATCCACACCGATTTCGCTTCATCGAACGACATTTGCGGCCTCCTGCTGCGCCTCGGTTTTTTGATCTTTCTCCAGCCACGGCATCATGGAGCGGAGTCGTTTTCCGACCTCCTCGATCGGATGGCGAAGGCCATCGGTTTCCAATTTGTTGAACGACGGTTTACCGGCCTCGCACTCAGCCATCCATTCGTCGGCGAACTTGCCCGATTGAATGTCGGCGAGCAGCCGCTGCATCTCCGCGCGTACGGCGTTGTTGATGATGCGGCGGCCGCGCGTCAGATCGCCGTATTCCGCCGTGTTGGAGATCGAGTGGCGCATCTTCGCCAGACCGCCTTCGTAGAGGAGGTCGACGATCAGCTTCATCTCGTGCATGCATTCGAAGTAGGCCATCTCCGGCGCGTAGCCGGCGTCGACGAGGGTCTCGAATCCAGCCTGAATCAGCGCAGTGAGCCCGCCGCACAGGACGGCCTGCTCGCCGAAGAGATCCGTCTCCGTTTCTTCTTTGAAGGTTGTCTCCAGGATGCCGGCACGTCCGGCGCCGATCGATGCGGCGTAGGCCAGAGCCATCGATCGCGCGTTGCCGGAACGATCGCGCTCGACGGCCACCAGACAGGGAACTCCGCGTCCACGGACGAATTCCTGGCGGACCAGATGTCCGGGACCCTTGGGTGCCACCATGAAGATATCGACGTTCTCCGGCGGGACAATCTTCTTGAAGTGGACGGCGAATCCGTGCGCGAAAGCGAGGGCCCTTCCCGCGCGCAAGTTCGGCGCGACCTCTTCGCCGTAGACGCGGGGAGCCAGCTCGTCGGGGACCAGCATCATGACGACGTCGGCGACGCGGGTCGCTTCGGCCGCCGTGCGCACCGGAAGACCGGCTTCTTCTGCCTTGCTCCGCGACGTGCTCGACTCGCGAAGACCGACCACGACATTGCATCCGGAATTTTTCAGATTGTTGGCGTGCGCATGCCCCTGGCTGCCGTAGCCGATCACCGCAATCGTCTTGCCGGCGAGCGCGCGCCGATCGATGTCCTTGTCATAAAGTGCCTGCATCGTCTTTCGCTCCTGATTTTGAGTAACCAGCTCACGTACTGAGAGCACGCGAACCTGTTTGTCGAGGACGCGCACGACCTGCTCGGTCGTCCGCGCGTCGATGTTCATGGTGACGGTGATCGAAGAGATGTTGCCGGCGTTCGGCTCGGTGACGACCAGGGAGTCGATGTTCACGCCGCGCGCCGCGAAGAGGCCGACGATTCGGGCCAACTCTCCCGGACGGTTTTCCACATCGACGGTGATGGTCCGGCTCATCGGAGCACCATCTCTTTCAGCCCCGCTCCGGGAGGAACCATCGGAAAGACGTTCTCTTCGGCGGTGACGGAAACGTCGATGACAACGACGCCCGGCGAGTTCAGACCTTCTTCCAGCACCGCACGCAGCTCGGATGGATGCGTCGCTCGCAGACCGCGCGCTCCATACGCCTCGGCGAGCTTCACGAAATCGGGACTACCGTCGAGATCAACCTCGGAGTAGCGATTTTGGTAGAAAGTCTGTTGCCACTGCCTGACCATCCCGAGGTAGCGGTTGTTCATCACCACCACCTTGGTGTTGGTGCGGTATTGCACGGCGGTGGCGAGCTCCTGTGCCGTCATCTGAAAGCCGCCGTCGCCAACGAACGCGATCACCTGACGCTCGGGGCAGGCCAGCTGGGCGCCGACGGCCGCGGGAAAACCGAAGCCCATCGTTCCCAATCCGCCCGAGGTGATCGACTGCCGCGGTGCGCGGAACGGGTAATACTGCGCCAGCCACATCTGATGCTGGCCGACGTCAGTGACCACGATGGCCTCGCCGCGCGTGACGTGCGCCAGCTCTTCGCACAGCATCTGCGGCTTGATGGAGTGCTGGCAGCGTTCGTAGCGCAGCGGCTCGGCGGTCTGCCAATCTGCAATCTGTGACCACCACGCGTCCAGCCGCGCGTCGTCGCACTCTGTCGGGACTTCTCGCAACATCTGGCGCATGACGCTGCGGGCATCGCCGGCGATGGCAACGTGAGCGCGGACGTTCCTCGAGAGCGAGGAGCGGTCGACATCGACGTGGATGATTTGCGCGTGCGGCGCGAACTTCTCCAGCGCTCCCGTCACACGATCGTCGAATCGGACACCGATGGCTACGATCAGATCCGCGTCGGAGATGGCCATGTTCGCCGCATAGGTGCCGTGCATGCCGAGCATGCCGAGACAGAGCGGATGGCGCGCGGGAAAACAACCGAGACCCATCAGGGTGGGCGTGACGGGGAATCGCAGACGGGAAGCGAGCGTCAGCAGCTCTCTCGCGCCATTCGCGTGGACCACGCCGCCTCCGACGTAGAGAACCGGCCAGCGCGCAGCGAGCATCTTCTCCACGGCACGGCTGATATCCCTCGCGTCGCCGCGCTGGTCAGGCTCATAACCGGGGAGAGAAAGCGGCGCCGGATCGATGCTCGTTGTTCGCTCGGCGGTCACGTCTTTTGGAATGTCGATGAGCACCGGACCGGGACGGCCCGTGCATGCCAGATGAAACGCTTCGTGGATGACGGTGGCCAGCTCACCGGCGTCGCGCACGAGGTAATTCATCTTGGTGCACGGCCGTGTGATGCCGACGGTGTCGATTTCCTGGAATGCGTCGGTGCCGATCATCTTCCGCGGCACCTGACCGCTGATGACGACCAGGGGCGTTGAATCCATGAAGGCATTGGCGATTCCGGTCACTGCGTTCGTCGCCCCCGGCCCGGAGGTGACCAGCACGACGCCGGGCCTGCCGGTCGCTTTCGCATAGCCCTCCGCCATGTGCACGGCTCCCTGCTCGTGGCGCACGAGAACGTGACGGAGGCGGCCGCGCATCCGCGTGAGCTGATCGTAAAGATGAAGGACCGCGCCACCGGGATATCCGAACAGCGTGTCGACGCCTTCGTGGACGAGCGACTCGCACACCACCTCCGCACCGGTCATCGGATCCGGCGTCGGTTCGGGCCATTCGCGCTGCAGTTCGGCGATCGCTGTCATCAAAATCTCCGCAAACGAAAAAGGCCGTCATCCCTTTTGGATGATGGCCTCGATTGACGATGTCGATGTTGTCAGGCCGTCATCCGCTCCCGCTAAGAAGGAGAATCAGAATCGACAGGCTGACCATGACGAACGACGCGTCCGGCGCGAAGGCGACTGTCGAAAAGGACTTGCCGTTCGTCATGAGTTGCGCGGTTTTAGCAATTGCCGGTGGTTTCGTCAAATCAAAAATGTTTATAGGCGTCTACTTCCCCGGTGGAATCGGGATCGATCCCGGAAACACGTAAGCCTGCAGAAGCGCGATCAACCCGATCACCGCTGCGCCGGCCACCGAGTGCCACCACACCTTCCTGAAGATGGGTCCGAGCGCGTGCGCGCGCTGGTGCGGATCGTCATAGCACGCGGCGCAGGCGACCATGATCGACTGCGCGTCGATCATCTTTCCCATGACGCCGCCGGTGGAGTTTGTTGCCGTGATGAGGATCTCGTTCAGCTTGAGCTGCTGCGCGGTGATCCGCTGCAGACTTCCGAACAGCGCGTTCGAGGCGGTGTCGGAGCCGGTGAGGAACACTCCCAGCCACCCCAGGTACGCCGCGAAGAACGGGTACATCACTCCCGCTGATGTGAAGGCCAGACCGAGTACCGCATCCGTGCCCGAGTAGCGTGTCAGAAAACCGAGACCGAGAACCTGGCCAATGACCAGCACCGGAATTTTCATGCGTCGCGCTGTGCGGATCGTCGCTTCCTTCCATTGCGCGGCACTGAGTCGCAGCACCAGGCCCGCAATCAGGGCAGCAACGAAGACGCCAGTTCCCGCCGCTGACAAATAGTTGATGGTGAACTTCGCCGCCTCCGGCTTCGCCCCGGGCTTGGCCACCGGCGGCATCCGCTGCACTTTGTTATCGAGTGCCGGCATGCTCCACACCGGAAGCGAGAGCGTGCCCGAGAATTTCGAACCGAAGAGCGTGGTCTCGAACTTCTCATTCTGGAACAGGTTGTTGAGCCTCGCTTTGAAGGGCGGGCTGCCCCACAGCGCGCAGCAGAGAATGAGGATGGCCCACGGCATCCATGCGCCGACGGTCTGTCCGGCGGTGTAGCGGTACGTCCACTCGGCCGGTCTCTCAGTCGCAGCCGCAGAAGTGCCGCGTTCCGTGGCCAGCAGAAATCGCGACTTCGGATGCCACACGTAACGGAGAAACAGAGCCGTGCAGATGACGGAGAACACGCCCGCGACGACGTCGGTCACCAGATGGAACGCGCTCGTTCCGGAGGCGAAGTACTGCATCAGCGCGAATGTGCCGCCGGAGACCAGCGCGCCCGGCCACACCTCGAACGCTTCCTTCCACGTCCCGCCCTCCATCTTTACGAACGTGACCACGAGCCAGAACGGCACGAGGATCGAGATCCACGGAAGTTGATGGCCCGCCATCGCCGACAGCGTCAACTGATCGAGGCCGCTCACTGTCGCCAGCGTGACGATCGGCGTGCCGATTGCGCCCCACGCGACCGGTGCGGTGTTAGCGAGCAGGTTGAGTACCGCGGATTGAAACGGCGAGTAGCCCAGACCGACCATGACCGCGCCTGCGATTGCCACCGGCGTTCCGAAGCCGGAGGTCCCTTCGATGATGGCGCCGAACGAGAAGGCGATCAGCAACACCTGCAGGCGGCGATCAAAGGAGATGTGGACGATCGATTCTTTGACGATCTCGAATTTTCCGGTGATGACGGTCATGGTGTAGAGAAGCATCGCCGCCAGGACGATCCAGATGATGCCGAGAAATCCCGACAGCAATCCCAGGACGAATGCCGAGGCCTCGGCGGGAAGAGGCATCCCGAAGGCGAGGCCGGCGACCAGGAACGCCGCGATGACGGCGTAGAACGCGGCGAAAGGGGCGGAGATCCCGAGGTGCTTGATCCCCTGGCGGTCGCGATGGGGATGGAGAGCGATGAAGTACAGCAGAACGAGAATTGGAATGGCTGCCACAAGCGTAGACAGGAGCACGTTCCCGAATGGGTTGTAGTTCTGGTGGTACATGTCCGCCAAGATTTTGAGGACTGAAATACTATAGCTCGACTACGGTGCACAGTTGGTGACGCACCTTCTTGCCGCGATCGGCATGGCGGCGGCCCTCGCGAGCGCAGAAGCGCCGCGAATCCGAACCACCATCAACGATCAGTGGCGTTATGCGTCCGGAACCATCGAGGATGCCGCGGCCGCCGACTTCGACGACAGCGGCTGGCAGCGCATCCACCTGCCACACACATGGAATGCCAACGATGCCTTCGACAAAACGACTCCCTATCGCCGCGGGATCGGCTGGTACCGCAAGTCGCTCGTGATCAACCCCGATCTTCGCGGGAAGCGCCTCTTCCTCTACTTCGAAGGGGCCAATCAGGTCGCCGACGTCTTCGTCAACGGCAGGCACGCCGGACAACACGTCGGCGGCTACACCGCCTTCATCTTCGAGATCACCGATTCGGTTCAATACGCCCGGCCTAACATCGTGGCGGTGCGCGTCGACAACTCGCCCAATCCTGACATCCCGCCTCTGAATGCCGACTTCACCTTCTATGGCGGGATCTATCGCGATGTATGGCTGCTGGCCACTTCTCAGGTTCATATCGACGTGATGGATCACGCATCGCCGGGTATATTCATCGCCGCGAACCCGGATGGCACCGTGCACATCAAGGGCACGGTGGTGAATCAGAGTGGCCGAGCCGCGCATCTACGTGTCGTCAATCGCGTTCTCGATGCCGACCGGAACCTGGTCGCGCGGACGAATTCAATCGGCGCGTCTTTCAGCGCCACGACTGCAGTCGCGGATCCACATCTCTGGTCGCCATCGACGCCGTACCTCTATCGCGTGCGGACCGAAGTGTATGAAGGCGATACGTTGGTGGATGCGGTCGAAAATCCGCTCGGTTTCCGCTCATACACCATCGATCCACAGCATGGCCTAACGCTGAATGGACAGCCGCTCAAGCTTGTCGGCACCAACCGGCATCAGGATTACGCCGGCCTTGGCAATGCCTTGTCGGACGACCTGCATCGCCGCGACGTCCGTTTGATCAAGGAGACCGGCTTCAACTTTCTGCGGCTCGCGCATTACCCGCAGGATCCGGCAGTGCTGGACGAAGCCGACCGCGCCGGCCTGGTCATCTGGGAAGAGATTCCGGTCGTCAATTTAATCAACATATCTTCAGCCTTCGCGGAAAACAGCGAGCGGATGCTGGTGGAGATGATCCGGCAGCATTACAACCATCCCTCGATCTTCTTTTGGGGATACATGAACGAGGTCATGCTGCGCAAACCGAATCCTCTCCCGGATCGTTACTACGAAATCCTCTCCGAGCTGGCGCGAAGGCTGGATAAACGCGCGCACGCCGAAGACTCCACGCGGCGGACGGTGATGGCACTTTCGCAGGGCGAGCTCCTCGACGACAAAGGCGTCGGCGACATTCCCGACATCCTCGGCATGAATCTCTACTTCGGCTGGTACTACGGCAAGTTCGAGGACCTCGGAGAGTTTCTCGATCGCATGCATCTTCAGCGGCCTTCCCGCCCTCTGATGATCAGCGAGTACGGTGCCGGCACCGACGAGCGCGTTCACGCACTCAATCCGAAGCGATTCGACTTCAGCTCGGAGTACGGACAGGAGTTCCATCTCGCCTCGTTCCCTCAGATCGAGAGCCGGCGGTTCGTTCTCGGCTCGGCGGTGTGGAATCAATTCGATTTCGGATCTGCCAGCCGCCAGGACTCGAAATATGGGATCAACAACAAGGGACTTTTCTTTTACGATCGAACGCCGAAAGATTCGTCCTTCTACTATCAGGCTGCGCTGCTCACGAAGCCGGTGCTGACCATCGCGCGCGAGTGGCGCGAGCGCGCGGGCGAGCGTCATCAACCGGTGTGGGTCTATACCAACCAGCCGCAGGTGGAGCTGTTCGTCAATGGCCGCTCCGCGGGATCACAAGTGGTGCAGAACCGCACCGCGCGATGGCAGGTCGAACTGAGCGCAGGGGAGAACCGGATGGTCGCGCGTGCCGCGGCACTCGAAGACTCGACGACGATCAACTTCGAAGATCGAACATTTTTCGCTGTGAACGCCGGAGGTACATACGACTACATCGATCGCTCTCACGTTTACTGGCAAGCCGATCGCGCGTATCAGCCCGGGAGTTGGGGATACGTGGGCGGAGAGGCCAGGCTGACGCATCACGCCATTCTCGGAACCGACGATGATGCGCTGTACCAGGCATCGCGAGAGGGAATGGAGCGCTACCAGTTTGATGTGCCCGACGGCACCTACGAAGTCACTCTGGGGTATACGGAAGGCGGCTACGCAGTGCGGCGATCGTTGATCGTCAAGGCCGCGAACGGGAAGGGAATCACAATCGCCGGGCAACCGTCGATCAGCGCCATTATGGTTCGCCGGCGGTGAGGGTCTCGAGACCCTTCTCCCCGCCGTGCGGGGAGAAGGTGGCCGAAGGCCGAATGAGGGGCTCGGGCTACTTCAGCTAAAACTTCGCCGGCGATGACCCCTCACCCGGTCCCGCTCCGCGGGACCACCCTCTCCCAGAGGGAGAGGGGTCTCGCGTTCGCTCCTTGACTGGCATAGACTCCTGAAACTCGTTCCAACCTGAGCTTCAGCAAGGTTCCATGAAACACGGAATGGCCATCCGGCGCCTGACGACTTTTTTTTTCGTCTTCGCGCTCATTCCTTGTCTCACAAACGCCGACTCGAATACGGATCGCGGGATCGCATGGCTGAACGGTCATCAAAACGCCAACGGCTCCTGGGGCGCTTTGCCCGATCTGGTTCCGCGCGATACCGCGCGCGCACTGCTGGCGATGCAGACCCTCCATTCGATTTCCAGTGCGCTGTCGTCCGGATATGCATGGTTGGCGACGCAGCCGCTCGATGCCAATCAACTCCTGGCTGAACAGGCGCTCGCGCTGGCAGCGGGCAAATCGGACAGCAGCGCCGCTCTCAACAAACTGGCGGCGCAGCGCTCCGCAATCGGGCCTGATTTCGGCGGATTCACGAATCACAGCGGCGACACATACGATTCCGCCCTGGCGCTGCAGGCATTCGCCACCAGCGAAGCACTCTACTCGACCAACATCAGCGGCCTTCTCTCAACAGTCGTGTCGCGGCAAAACGTCGATGGCGGATGGGGAATCGATCAGGGATTCGACAGCAATCCTGTACTCACGAGCGAGGTCCTCATCGGCCTCTCCGCGCTTCGAAGACAGCTCCCGCCGGTCGCCACCATCGCTGCGGCGCAAACGTATGTGGTAAGACTCGTTCACGCCGACGGCAGCATTGGCGCCGATGTTCTGCAGACGGCTCTCGCGCTTCGTGCGCTGGCTCTTTCCGGGTATGTGATCAACTCGTTTTCGTCCGCCACGTTGACGTACCTGCGAGGAAAACAGGCAGCGGACGGCTCTTGGTCCGAGGATCCGTACTTGACCGCGCGTGTGCTCGAGGCATTTGCGGTCGACAAGCCGAACCTCGTGATCCGCGCAGGCGACTTCACACTGAATCCATCGACAGTTGCCGATGGAACGTCGGTGACCGCGACGGTGATCGTGCGAAATACCGGGACCGTCGGCCCTTCCTTCAGCACGCTGTCGATTTACGCATCGGATGCCCGAGCGACGCCCATTGCATCGCAAGTCGTCAACAGCGTACCGGTTGGCGGCTCTGAGACGCACACGATCACGTTTACGCCCACCGCGCTCCAGGGCACGCACACCCTGGTCGCTGTTGCGGATGCGAAAAATGAAATTGACGAAGTGCGCGAAGACGACAACGAAGCGACGGCTTCGCTTACGGTCACGGGAAAGCCCGACCTGCAGGTTTTTCCTGCGGATATCACGACCGTGCCAACCCACTTGCAGCCCATTCAGCCGGGGCAGCTCACGATCACCATTCACAACAATGGTGGCGGCGATGTCGCTGCCGCCGGGTATGCCGTGTACGACGCGTACGGCTCCGCGCCGGAGGTTCTGCTGCAGAAAGGAACAACCGGTCCGATTGCCGCGGCGCTGACGCAAACGGTTCAGATCCCTGTTTCACTCGCCGGCGGAGCTCACCTGATTCGAGTGGTTGCCGACCCTGACAATCTCATCTCCGAGTCAAACGAGACCAACAATCAGGCGACCAGGACGATCAGCGTCACGAATCTATCGAACGTCGATCTGCGCATTCGACCGGGGAGTGTGATCGCCACTCCCGCCCGGCCTAACACCGGCGATTCCGTGCTCGTCTCCGCGATCGTCGAGAACGCCGGCACCGATCCCGTGCAATCGACGGTCGCCTTCTACGACGGGGTTCCCGGTGCCGGAGGAGTGCCGATCTCCTCTTCGTCCGTGTCGATCGACCGGCAATCGTCGGCGCAGGTTCAGACGACCTTCACGACCACGGCTTCATCGCGTGTGGTGTACGCCGTCGCCGATCCCGACAATCTGGTTCCCGAAATTGATGAGACCAACAACAGCGGCTTTGTCACGCTGACCGATCAATACGTCGACCTTGTCATCACACGCGAGGGCATCGTTTTGCCGAAAACATTGCCGGCAGTCGGCCAGACGTTGAATGCCCGCGTTGTCGTTCGAAACACGGGTCTGGTTGCAGCGACGGCCGCCGAGGTGGTCATTTACGACGATCTGCCGCAACTCGGCGGCCGGGTCATCGTCGACAAATCTGTTGACGTGCCGGCGCAGGGGAGCACGGTCGTCCTGGCATCGTGGACCGTGCGCGCCGGCCAGCGATTTACGACCGCAGTCGTCAATCCTTCGCACGCCATCTTCGAGCCGAATTACGCCAATGATCGGGCAACCAAGTTCTACACCGTCAATGGAACGGACACCGATCTGTCCCTCTACTCCTCGCCTCCGAACATGACCTCGGTGGTCGTCGATCCACTGACGCTGAACGTCAGCGGATTCGTGCAGATGGACATTCAGGGGCCATCCAACTCAGGTCCGTATCTCGTCACGATCTTCGAAGACGTCGATGGCGATCTGGCCTACAACCCTGAGGTCGACAATCCTCTCGGATCACTCCTGGTGCAACCGGTCCAGCAGCAGACCATCAAGATTCCGATCCAGGGGACGGTGCGGTTTGCTCCCGGCCATCTGATGGCGTATCTCGACAGTGGCAACGCATTGGCCGAGAGCCGCGAAGACAACAATCTGATCGACCTCTATCACGGATCGTGTCAGCACGACATCGGTCGCAGCGGGAAGCCGAGTATCACGAAATGGACCGCGAACCCGAGCGTGACATTGTCGCCGGTTGCGCGAGTCATCGACACCAACGGCGATGGTGTGCTCGACGAAAACGACGTCCCGGCGGTGGTCATCGCCTACAACGGCGGGATCATGCTCAAGCGGGGTGACACGGGACAGACGCTATGGAGCGTGCAGCTCTCGACCTCCGGCCGCCAGATCAGCGCCGTCATCGCCGACCTCGATGGGGATGGCAAGGCGGAGATCATCGCGCACCTCGATGTCGATCCGGTGACCGGTGAGCACAATCAGCATCGCCTGGTGGCATTGAATGTCGCCGACGGCTCCCGTAAATGGGTCAGCCCGCCGCTCGATCGCGACCCACAGTGGGATTTCTACATCAACACCGTAGGCGCCACCTACTCCTATGCCGGAGCGCCTGCGGTCGCGGACCTGGATGGCGATGGCCACCCGGAAGTGATCTGCGGTCGCACTGTGCTCAACGGGGCTGATGGCACCATCAAGTGGGTCGGCACAGGTGGAAGCGGCCGGGCATGGAAGCAGCCCGATCCCGCCGACCCGAGCACGAATCTCTTTACGCAATTCTTCCCCGACCAGGAAGCGCCGATCGCCGTCGATCTCAACAATGACGGGAAGTTGGAAGTCGTCGCGGGAAACACGGCCTATCGCGCCGACGGAACGATCTTGTGGCAGCGCAGCGATCTGCCGGACGGCTACACCGCGCCGCTCTGGCTCGGGAGCGATGTCAATCCAAAGATCTGTCTGGTCGCTCAAGGAAGAGTCTGGATGCTCAACAACGACGGCACCACGCTGTGGGGGCCGGTCAGCATCCCGAATGGTGCGTTGTTAGGCGGAGCGCCCACCGTTTTCCCTAGCTTCGGCACGGTTGCCGTGGCAGTGGCCGGCGACGGCTATCTCAGCGCGTTCAATGCCGCCAATGGCGCGCTCTTCTGGACCCGCCAGGTGGCCACCGATGTCACCTCCTTCGGCGGGACCACCACCAACTCGGCGACGGCGTTCAATCAGGATGGAGCGATCAACCTCTTCTACGCCAGCCGCGATCAATTCCTCATCATTCGCTCCGACAACATCCTGCAATACACGCTGCCGATTTCGAACAATCCGTACTATCCGATGAGCCCTGTGGTCGCCGACGTCGACAACGACGGACACGCGGAGGTGATCGTCCCCGGCACCGCCTCTGTGCGCGTGATGGGTGATGGAGGCTGGTACGGTGCGCCGGCAGTGTTCAACGAAGCGAGCTATCACGCTGTCAACATCAGCGAGACGGGGGTCGTTCCGACCCGTGAAGTGCAGGACGCTTTTTCGCGCGTGAGCTATCGCGCCAACCGTCAACTCGCGTCGTCGACGATCGTCCTCGATCCCAATCTCGCGCTCTCCTATCCACGGATCGATGGCAGCGGATATCCAGCCAGCGCGGCACTCACCGTTCGCGTCGGAAACAGCGGTTGGGGAGCAGCGCCTCCGGCGAGCGTTGCGTTCTACCGTCTCAATGGGGACAACACCTCGACACTTCTGTCTACATTGCAGACTGGTGCACTTCCACCCGGTGCCTATCAAGATCTGAGCTACACCTATCCCAATCCGCCAACCGCGTTCACGTTCTACGCCGTCGCAGACCCCAACAACGCGATTCAGGAGTGCGACAAGAGCGACAACCGCAGCCCGAATTTCGCGCTGCGGCTCAGCGCTGACATCGCGGTCGGTCCCCTCGGGCTCCTGGTCGACGATCCGAATCCACGACAAGGTGACAGCAGCACGTTCACGGCGACGGCGGCCGTGACCGGTGCCGTCGACACCAGTAAGCTCAACGCCCAGTTCTTCCTCGGAAACCCGGCCGGCGGCGGCACGGCAATCTCCCCGCTCCTGCCGGTGACGCTGGCCACGGACCATGGCAACGTGAGCGCGACCGTCACTTTTTCATGGACCGTGAACGCGCCTCCGGCCATGCAGAGCGTCTTCGTCTTTTTCGATCCGACCAACGCAATCCCGGAGACCGACGAGACCAACAACACGGCTTCGACATCCGTCAACGTCAGCACGCCGGATCCGATTCGGAAACTCTCCGGCACGGTTGCGCTGACGCCTCCATCGGCAGAGGCGGGGACGCCGGTGCGTGCGGACATCGTCGTGCAGAACATTGGCAATGTTCCGCTGACGAACGTGACCATCAACTACAGCGTGACCGGCGGCACGTCGGGAAGCACGTCGCTCTCTTCGCTGGGCAAGAACAAGATTGCTTTGTTGACCCTTGGAACTTTCACGCCAAGTGCGAATGGGACCTACACGGTCACCGCTTCTGCAGCCGATCCGGTCACGCTGATTGCTTCGCCGAAGTCGATCGTCATCGGACCGTTCGCCGGCGCCGCGCTGACGGTCGTTCCAACGCGTGTGCCGACCTCAACGCCGATCGTGCAAGCGCATACGCGGATCAGCCGAACGAACACGATCAATATCGCGGATGATCCACTGTTTCCGCTGATTCGATCTCACCTGCAGCAGGGGATCGGTTTCCAGGCCAATGTTCTGATGAGCCCCGATCAGAACCTCTGCTTCAAGTGCCACGTACACGCGCAAGGCCTCATCGGTCTGGAAGCGTCGCGTGCTGTCAGCGGAGTGACAGTGAATGAGACTGCCTCACGCACAGTCTTCGATCGCATCATCCAACAGCGGGGCGCCGACGGTCGCCTCTACCTCCCCGGTTACGGCACGGACACGATGTCGATGCTGGCCGGATGGGCGCTTTCGTACTGGCACGACGCCACGGAGGCGCTGCGGTATCTGGTGCCGCTGGTTGAGGAAACGCTCCGCAAGCAGTTGCCCGATGGATCGTGGAATTGCAACGGCGGGTGCTTCCCCGAATCGTTCGACAAGCTCGAGTCGTGGACCATGTCGAGCGTCGACCAATTGAGCACCGCGTACAAGCTGACCGGTGATCCGCGGTATTTGGCAGCGTTCGTCCGCGGAACGCGTTGGCTGCTGGCATACAACTACAGCGCCGTCCCGCCGAACGAGAGCGAAAAGATCGCGCGTGTGGCCATCGCTCTCGGACGCGCTATGCCCTATCTCCCGCCGGATTTGGCGGGGGAGGCGAAGAAGCGCATCGACTCCATTGCGATCCAGCTCCGCTCGAATCAGAACGCCGATGGTTCGGTGGGCGTCGATCTGATGAATCCTCCCGTGATCCGCACGGCGCAAACGCTGTACGCGCTGTCGATTTCCGGCGCTCCGCCCAGCGATCCCGCGATTCGGTCTGCCACGGTGTGGCTGCTCAATCAGCAGAAGCCCAACGGGCAATGGGGAAACGGTTTCGCTTCCTCGATGGATCAGACCACCTGGGCCATGATCGCTCTTCCGGCTGCCTGGGCGAAGGTCGGTCAATTCGACGTCGATCTCCACGTGAGCGTCCCCACTTCGACCGATCTCGTGTCTTCATCGCCGACTCCAGCCAGCTCGACGCCCATCAACGGCGGTCGAGAGCTGGTATGGCACCTGCCCGGAGTCACCGACGGCGGCACGGATGCTTTTTTCAATCTTCGTCTGAACGGTCTGCAGGACCAGGAGTCGCGTGGCGTCGCAACGGCGGCATCGATCGCGTACAACGATCCATATTCCGGCCAGCTCGTGACGCGCCCGATCAGCGTCCCCAGCATTACCGGAGTTGCGCCGGTGGGTCTGGCCGTGACGACGGACCGCGCCAGCTATTCCGCGAACTCGACGGTTTCGATTCAGGAAACGATCACCGATGCCAGCGCAGGGATCACGAACGACGTGATCGTTCGTGATGGGTCGGGCTCCACCATCGCCACGCTCGTTTCCGCCGAGGCGGTGAGCGGTCTTCCGACGGCCGCATTCCCGGGATGGCATTACGCAACGGCAGCGGTGCTGGCCGTACCGAGCGGCGCCAGTCGCAATGCGATCGTGCCGATCGATTTCGCGCAGCAACTCACGCAGCTCGGCGTCATCGGCACATTTGATCCGACCACCATTCGGGTGAGCGCAGACGCGACGCCGTCCGACGAAATGCCGTTCATGTGGTTCGCAACCTCCGGCGCTGCCGGGAAACTCGCCGTGCAAATCCGTGATGATGTGGCAGCCGGCACTGCCTTGCCGATCCACATCTACTTCGACACTCTCGAGAACGGACTCAAACCGGCGTCGTTGTTCGATCGCAATGCGACCGGCGTTGGCGCGGGCCTGCTGGCCACTTACACCAGAGTCGATCAACCGAGCAGCAACTTTCAGGCATCCGACCCGTCGCAGCTCACGACCATCCCGCCGCCGTTCCTGACGAACGCGATTGTAAAACCACAGATCGCCGCCTCGGCCGACCTCGACGCTGTCCGCTTCTGGGAGGGAGTGTTCACCGGTGCGATCTACGCGCCTGCCTCGGGCACTTATCAATTCCTTCTTGGATCCGCGCGGGGCGGATGGCTGGATGTCGATGGTGTGCGGTTGCTGAACAACGGTGGCTTGCACGAAATGCGCGAAGTCACCGGCAGCCTCGCTCTGACCGCCGGCTTCCATCGCGTGAAGGTCACGATCTATCGATGGGATTACGGGACTTACGGCATGTATCTGAAGTGGGCACCGCCCGGAAGCGGCTTCGATCTGATTCCGTCGCAGAACATGTTCCTCGATGTGCCCTTCGACGCCACCGCAGGCACGCCGGCCTTATTGCCTCGAGGCCAGGCAGCTCGCGGGTACACCTGGAACACGACATCGACCGCCGCCGGGAATTACTCCGCAGTGGCCACACTCCGCCAGAACGGCGCGTTCATCGTCAGCGCATCCGCACCGTTCACGATTGCCCCGAGCGCGCAGCTCACTGCCAGCGTTGCCACCGATAAGACCCAATACGACGTCGGCGAAACGGTGCACTTGACCTCGTCGGCACAGTACGTTGCCGGCAACACGCCGTTAGCGAATCTCTCGGCAGCGGTGTCAGTGGCCGATCCCTCGGCAACCACAGTGTCGAGTCGGCCCTTCACGGTGGCATCGCTCGCCCCGGGACAGAACGTTCCTTTCTCGTTCGATTGGACCGTCGGCACGGCCGCGGCGGGAGCATATACGGCGTCGTTGCTGGTCAAGGATTCCGGCGGCGCAACGCTCGTTCAAAAGAGCGTTCCATTCCAGGTTCGGCCGACGTCGGTCAGCGGGAGAGGAATCGTCGGAACGCTCTCCGCGCCAGCGACCGTCGAGCAGGGTCGATCTCTCGACTTTGCGGTGTCGATCACGAACGGCGGCAACAGCGCCATCGCGGATGCGCCTTTTGTCGTGCAGATCATCGACCCAGCCACGCAGCAGCTCGCCGACTCGATCTCTTTCCGAGCGTCTGCTGCCACAGCCGCAACGTACTCGACGCGGCTTGCATACCTGACCAACAGGCTCGCGCGGCAAAAGTACCAGGCAGCGCTCGTGTCGCTCATCACCGGCGCTGCGGTGCCGCTGGCGAACGCGGGATTCGAAGTGGTCGCCCCGACGACGGTAGTGAGCGCCTCTGTGACGACTGACAAGGCGAGCTACGATCCGGGCGACACACTCCGTTCCACGACCACAGTCAACTACGTGAGCGGAGCGGTGCCGCTGGCAAATGTCGCGGTGACCACCACCATCGGCACGGCGTCGGGGACGAGCACGATCAGCTCGATCACTCCGGGGACGAGCGCCACGACCACATTCGACTGGCCGGTGGGAACAACGGCGCCGGGCAGCTACACGATCAACGTGGTGGTCAAGGATGCGAACGGAAACCCGCTCGCGCAGCAGACGGCTTCATTCACCATCGCCTCGACGGCGCAAACAGGCAAAGGCATCAGCGGCACGATCAGTACCTCTGCGTCGGTGGTGCAGGGTAGCGCGTTGCCGATCACCGTCACGATTACGAACAACGGCAATGCGGCGCTGACCGATGCGCCGTTCGCGGTGAAGATCGCCGGCGACACGGTCCCCTTCACGGCCAGCGTCGCGATGGGCGCAACCACCACCCGGCAGCTCAGCTACGCAACGACTCCGCTGACTCCGCAGAACTACACCGCCACGTTGGTGTCACTGATCACCGGTCAGGCCGTGACGCTGGCCACAACATCGTTCACAGTCGTCCCGCCAACAGTGGTCACCGCGGCAGTAACGACCAACAAACCGACATACGATCCGGGCGACACACTCCACTCCACCACCACAGTCAACTACGTGAGCGGAGCGGCGCCGCTGGCGAATGTCACGGTGACCACCACCATCGGCACCGCGTCGGGGACGAGCACGATCAGCTCGATCACTCCGGGGACGAGCGCCACCACGACATTCGACTGGCCGGTGGGAACAACGGCGCCGGGGAGCTACACAGTCAACGTGGTGGTCAAAGATGCGAGCGGAAACCCACTCGTGCAGCAGACGGCTTCATTCACCATCGCCTCAACGGCGCAAACAGGCAAAGGCATCGCCGGCACGATCACCACCTCGGCGTCCGTGGTGCAGGGCAGCGCGTTGCCGATCACTGTCACGATAACGAACAGCGGCAATGCGGCGCTGACCGATGCGCCGTTCGCGGTGAAGATTGCCGGCGACACAGTCCCCTTCACGGCGAGCGTCGCGATGGGGGCCACCACGACGAAACAGATCAGCTACGCGACCACTCCGCTGACTCCGCAGAACTACACCGCCACGTTGGTGTCACTGATCACCGGTCAGGCCGTGACGCTGGCCACAACATCATTCACAGTCGTCCCGCCAACGGTGGTCACCGCGGCCGTAACGACCAACAAACCGACATACGATCCGGGCGACACACTCCGTTCCACGACCACAGTCAACTATGTGAGCGGAGCGGCGCCGCTGGCGAATGTCACGGTGACCACCACCATCGGCACCGCGTCGGGGACGAGCACGATCAGCTCGATCGCTCCCGGAACGAGCGCCACCACGACATTCGACTGGCCGGTGGGAACGACGGCGCCGGGGAGCTACACAGTCAACGTGGTGGTCAAGGATGCGAGCGGAAACCCGCTCGCACAGCAGACGGCTTCATTCACCATCGCCTCAACGGCGCAAACAGGCAAAGGCATCAGCGGCACGATCAGCACCTCGGCGTCGGTAGTTCAAGGTAGCGCCTTGCCGATCACGGTCACGATTACCAACAACGGCAACGCGGCGCTGACCGACGCGCCATTCGCGGTAAAGATCGCCGGCGACACAGTCCCCTTCACGGCCAGCGTGGCGATGAGTGCTACCACGACGAAACAGCTCAGCTATGCGACCAGTGCTCTGGCGCCCGGCAGCTACACCGCGACGCTGGTCTCGATGATCACAGGCGAAGCGGTCGCCTTGTCCACGGCATCCTTCGACGTGAAGCCGGCCATCACGCTCGCGTTCGGGCAGTCGTCATCGGCGCGCGCGCTGATCTGGAGCGATTGCAGCTCGGGCAACAGTGCCACTCCGTGCACGCCGGCGGCTCCGCCGTTTCTAACACAGTCGCTCACGGCCGCCGGCATCGACTGGCTGCTGAGCGGCGATCAAGCGACCTTCTTCACGCAACTGCGAACCGGTGCGTTCAGCGAGGTGATCCTCGTGCCACCGCCGACGCCCGAACTGACGAGTTCCGCGGAGCTGTCCGAGACGGTCCATGCAGGCGAGGGGCTGCTCTTCATCCACGATCATCCTGATGCCGAGCCGAAGCTCGCTGCTGCGCTTGGCGTGACCTTCGCCGGAAAGCTGAGCGCCACTTCCACTCTTCTCGACATTCTGGCAACGCCTTTCACCTCGGCAGGACAGATGAGTGTCAACGGCGACGGCGTAAAGATCAATCTGACCACAGCGCAACCGGTGGCGCGGATTTCGGCCACGCAGGCACCGGCGATCAGCCTCAATACTTTTGCGGCCGGCCGAGTGGTGGTGCTGCCGTTCAGCACCGAGGGAACCACCACGGCCGACATGGCGCGGTTCCTGGTGAGCGCTGCGGGTTATGTCAGCCGCGCGGCGACGACCGACGCGCGCCAGGTCGTGCCGCTCGACATCGCTGTCGGCGCCCCCACTGGCGGGTCGCAAAACGTGACAGTGGCGTTGACGATCCCCGCTGGGTTGTCGATGGTCTACGCTTTGCCGCAACCCACCAGCGGAACAACATGGAATCTGACAGTGCCGGGCGGGACGACGCAGCACGTCACGATCTGGATTCGCCTGCCGGAGATCATCGGAACGTACCAGGCCACGGCCTCGGTCGCCATGCAGGGACAACTGCCGCTGCTCACCAAGAGCGTCACGCTGCGCGTCGATGCGGATCGCGCGGCGATGGAAGCAGCGCTGGCGAGCGATCTGGCCGCGCTTCAGACCAACGCAAGCGGTTCGGATCTCGCGGCGGTCAGCGACGCGCAGAACGAGCTCGCCCTCGCGCGCGCGGCAACAGACGCAGCCTCAGCCATCAGCCACATTCTGAAGATCGTCAACGATCTCGCGTCTATATCAATAGATACGAGCGCGGCGCGAAAGGACGCCGATCGACTCCTTCTCTATTGGCAGAGCCGATCATGAGACTACGACTTCGAACTCCCGCCGGCCGCGCGATCACAATTTCGGTGATCTTCGCCAGCCTGTACAACTTCGCCGAACCGTCCAACTATCTCTACGCGCTCGAGGTGCACCGCCAGAGAGTCGAGCGCGTTCGCGAGATCGCGAAGAACCTCAACATCGATCCCGAGTTTCTCCTCCATCCCGATCGGCCGCGCGTGCTGCCGCAGTCCTCGGCTGCAACTGGGCTGACTCAGGTGCCGCTCAACATCAATGATGCCGTCGTCACGGGTGAAGTCGAGGTATGCCCTGGTCGCCGCTGACACCACCCTGGCGAAGTTTGCCGGCGTGCTCAAACTCTCCGATAAACAGCGGGGCAAGAAAAAAGGTCAGATCAAGAGCGAGCTGCAATCCGCCCTCAGGCTCATCGATAAGAATCTTCTTCCCGATCTGAACGCCGCTGCGCCCGCGGCCGCGAAAGCGCGCGATCGCGACATGCGCAACGCCGTCGATCAGGTTCGCAGAGCGGCGAAATCGGTTCTCAACGATCCGCACGCGTTCGATGACTCCACTCTCGACGCCACCATCCAGAAACTGCAAAGCGCGCTCGCCGGAACTCTCACTCCACGAACGCCGAAGCAGCGCTGGAACAAGGATCCCTTCCCGCTGAAGGACACCTATCGTCCCGCGCCCAAGAAATCGGGTCTTCCCGTTTTTCCCACCTCCACGCCCGCCCCTGTCGCGGCCACAAAACTCACGCTGATACCGACGGCCGCTCCGGCCGAGGTGACCGCACTCGCGCAGTCGCTCCAGACGCCGGCGAAGGCCTTCACATGGGTTCACGATCACATCGACTGGGACTCCTACTCCGGCGTCGCCAAGGGCTCCCTCGGCACCTTGAAAGAAGGGAGCGGCAACGATTGGGATCAGTCGCTGCTGCTTCGCGATCTGCTCACTGCTCAGGGCTATCAGGCGCAGATCGAGTGGGGAAAAGTGACCGTGCCGATCGCGCAGCTCATGAATCTCGCCGGCACCGAGGATCCGCTGCAGGCTGCCAATTTGATGGCCACCGCCGGCTTCGACGGCGTCGTGCTCACCACCGGCTCCACTCCCGTGGCCGTGCAGATGACGCACGCCTGGGTGCGCGCGTTCGTCCCCTTCCTTCCGAATCGCGGCGCGACCAACGGGCCCGCCGACACCTGGGTGCGCATGGACCCGAGCTTCAAGCGCTACACGTATCAGGCCGGAATCGCCACCAACGTCGCCTGGAGCGAAGACGAATACCTGCAAACCTCGGCGGTCCGATCGCCGATCGATTTCTATTCCGACAAATTGTGGAGCTACATCCGCACCAACAATCTCAATTGTCAGAACCTGGCCCAGCTTCCGAAGAGCGGCCGGATCCGCGCTGAAAACTTTCCCTTCATTCCATCCACGCTCACCGTGCACATCGACCAGTCGCTCGGCCTGGCGGCGAACCCGCCGTCCGATCAGTCGCAGCGCATTACCTACACGATCACCGATTCGGGCCTGGCAATCGGATCGTACGCGGCGAATATCGCGGACCTCTGGGGCAAGAAGCTGACGCTGACGTTCCCGCCGGCGACCGCCGATGACGCGGCCATCATCGCCAGCTACGGAGATCTCTTCAACACGCCCGCGTATCTGGTGCGCCTCAAGCCGGTCTTCTCGATCGACGATCAACCGGTGGCGGAGGGGACTTCTGTTCCCGCGGGAGAGGCACTCGACCTCAACCTGCAGTTCCAGCAGCCGAACATCGCCGATGACTCCACGCATCACGGAGTCACGGCCGGCGAAACCCACACGCTGGTGCTCGACGCCGGCATCGTTCCCGATGGCCTGCTCGCGACGCGCACCGCTCGGATGCAGACGCTCACCGGTGAATCGCAGCTTTCCGAGAAGCTTTTTCTCACCGGTCTCCGGTACATGCAGAGGATCGATCAGGGCGCGCGATTCGCCGCAGGTGTGCGATGGCAGCGCAGCGTGAAGCGCGTGTTCGAGGCCGATGTGCGGCGGCAGGTGGACGTTGCGTATACGGTAGCCGGCGCGCCGCTTCGTCTCACGCCTGCCGAGAACAACATCGACGTATCGCGCCTGCTGGTCGGCATCGTGCCCATCGGCAGCGACATTTCGCGGCGCGGCGAGGTGCTGTCGCTGGCCGGGATCGAGAGCTCGTATCGCGAAGGAGCGATCTGGGAGGAAGCCGAAAGCCAGCAGGGGATTTCGGCCGCCAAAGCGCTGCTCCTGGCGCGCATCGCCGGTCAGCAGCTCTTGACAGTGAACTCCGCGAACGTCGACTCGGTGCTGGCCGCGGCCAACCTGTCATCGGATGTCGAGAACGAAATCCGCGGCGCGATTGCTCAGGGCCGCATCGCCAAGCTGGCGCCGAATCCCATCACGCTCAATCGTTGGTCAGGCACCGGCTATTTTCTGGAAGACCCGCTGACCGGCGCGGCGACCTATCCGATTTCCGGGGGATTCGCCGGAGGAAGCGACACCGGCCAGGCCACCCAGGGCATCCGCGAGCTCCTGGGCAGCGAGTCGTGGCTCAGCGGCTCGCCCCTCGGCGACCTGCTGCGGCAGCTCCTGGAGCTGTTAGGCGGGGGAGGTGGCGGCAGCTCCGGCGCCCCCTCCACCACGCAGTCCGATCCGGTCAATCTCTCCAGCGGCAACATGTACCGCTCCATGACCGACTTCTCGATCGTGGCACGCGGCATTCCCGTCGCGCTCACGCGGACATACAACAGCCGCTCGACGTACAACGGCCCCTTCGGCTTCGGCTGGACATTCAACTACGGCGAGATGCTGATCGACAACAGCAACGGCTCGATCACCTATCGCGAGAGCGACGGCACCGAGCACCTCTTCATCAACTATGTCTCGCCGCCGGGCAAACACCTCGCCCTCACGCCCAACGCGAGCGGCTGGACGATGCGCTTCAAGGATGGAATGCAATTCACATTCGACGCGCGCGGCCTGCTGGTCTCGCAGCAGGACCTCAACGGCAACGCCGTGACGATCAATCGCGACCCGTCCGGAAACATCACCACCATCGTCGATGCCAGCGGCCGTACCGAGCTGACCTTCACGTACGCGGCCGGGAAAATCACGCAGGTGACGGATCTCTCCGGCCGCAACGTCGTCTACGCGTACACCGGCGATGATCTGACCTCGGTGACCGACACCGCCGGCAAGAGCTGGCCGATGACCTACGGCCTCGCTCACAACATGACCTCGTTCGCCGATCCGCTCGGCAACGCGCAGAGCTACGACTACGACGCCGACCATCGCCTGATGCATCACGTCGACGCGAGCGGGGCCGAGGAGTTCTTCCATTACGACATCGCCGGGCGGCAGAGCGTGATCACCGACCGCCGCGGCGGCGATCGCCTCATCGAATTCGACGACAGCGGGCGCGCCACCATGGAAGCCGATCCGGCCGGCAATGTGGTCAAGGCCTCCTTCGATGCCGACAACAACCGCACCCAGACGCTCGACTCCCGCGGGAACATCACCGCGTTCGAGTACGACCCGCAGGGGAACGTGACGAAGCAGACCAACCCCGACAACGGCGTGATGACCACCACCTATGACGCCAACGCGCGGCCGCTGGTCTCGACCGATGCGGTGGGCGCGGTGACGTCGAACAACTACGACTCCGCCGGCAATCTGTTGACCTCCTCGCGAAGCGTCGGCGGCGTCACCGAGACGACCACCAACACGTACGACAGCCGCGGGCAACTTCTGACCACCACCGATCCCAACAACGCGCCGACGTCGATGACCTGGAACGACAACGGGACGCTGGCCACGCGCACCGACGCCGCCAACAACATCACCACCATGCTCTCCGACCCGCTTGGCCGGATCACGTCCATCAAGGATCCGAATCAGAACGAGACCAAGCTGACCTACGACGGCAAGGATCGCATCCTGACGATGACCGATCCGTACACCAACACCACCACGTTCGCGTACGACGATGCCGGGCGGCGCAAGAGCGTGACCACCCCGCGGGGAACAACGACCTACTCGTACGACGCCGAGGGGCGGGTGGTGTCGGTGAGCGATCCGCTGGGCAATGTGACCAGGACGGCGTACGACGCGGCGGGCGATGTCACCTCCCGCACCGATGCGCGCGGCAACACCACGCGGTACGAGTACGACCTCGCCGGCCGGGCCACGAAGATGACTGATGCTACCGGCGGGGTGTGGACCTACGCATACTGCGCGGCTATCGGTGGGGGCGCCTCCTGCTCCACGTGCGGTGGCGGGGGAGGATCGTTCTGCGATCTGACCGATCCCAACGGCAATCACATCCATCAGGAGTTCGACATCATGGGCCGGGTGGCCTCGGTCACCGACTCGCTCGGGCACTCGAGCTTCACACAGTTCGACAAAGCGGGGCGCAAGACTCTGGAGACCGACGCCAACGGCAACGCCACCGCCTTCGGCTACGACGAAGCGGGACGGCTGGTGAGCGTGACCGAGGCATCGGGAGCGATCACGAACTACACATACGACAAGAACCGGAACAAGCTCACCCAGAAGGATGCCAACGGGCATACCTGGAGCTTCAAATACGATCCGGTCAATCGCCTGATGGAGGAGAAGGATCCGTTAGGCCGCACGGCGAGCTACACCTACGACCCCCTCGGCAATCTGAAAACGAAGACCGACGGCAAGGGTCAGGTCACCACGTACAGCTACAACATCCGGCGGCTGACCAGCGTGAGCTATCCCGGCGGGGCGGACAACTTCACGTACGACCCGCTGGGCCGGCGGATCACAGCGGCGAACGCGAACGTGTCGCTGAGCTACACGTACGACGCGCTCAATCGCATTAAATCCGTCACAAATAGCACGTACAATCTAGCGGTGCAGTACGACTACGACGCGATGGGCAACGTGATCAAGCAGACCCCGCTGCAGAACGGCTCGAACAATTTCCTCGGCCTTTCCACCTACACGTATGACGCCAAGAACCGCCTGACCACCATCGGCGACTCGATCTTTGGCACCTTCCGCTTCGGCTACGACGCCATGGACCGGCGGACGAGCCTCGTCTATCCGAACGGGGTGACGACCAGCTACGCGTACGACAACGCGTACCGCATCACGGCCATCGCCAGCAAGAACAGTCTCGGCGATGTGCTCGACGTCTGGAGCTATCAGTACGACGCGGTGGGCAATCGAATCTCGAAGACCGACATGGACGGGAAGGTGGAGAGCTACAGCTACGACAACACCTACCGGCTGAGCGAGGCGCGCTATGCGGACGGGACGCGGGAGGCGTTCACGTACGATCCGGCGGGCAACCGCCTAACGCGCGCCGACGAATCGGGGACGACGATCCAGTACAGCTACGACATCGCCAACCAGCTCCTGAGTGCCGGCAACGACACCTTCGTCTACGACGGCAACGGGAGCGTGACCTCGAAGACGACCGTACGTGGCGCCACGACCCTGGTCTACGACGGACAGAATCGCGTCACCAGCATCGCGGGGCCGGACGGAAACGAGGCGAGCGTGTGGGGAGCGGACGGCACGCGTGTGCGGATGAACAACGCGACGCAGTCGTATGGCGACTCGAAGCTGCTGTACGACCTGCGGGGAAACGCGATCTACGATGCCGCCGGCTACACGATCTATCGCGTAATGGGGCCGGGGGTCGACGAGGTGCTGGGCGAGCACAAGAACACAAACCACACCTACTACTACCACCACGACGCGCTCGGCTCGGTCACCGCGGTGACGAACGAGACGGGCGTGACGAGCTCGCGGCGCAGCTACCGGGCCTTCGGCCAGATGACGCAAACGGTGCAAGACACCAATGCAGAGCACTTCTCGCGCTACGCGTTCACGGGGCGGGAGCTGAGCGTGGGATCGCTAATGCAGTATAGGAGCCGGTACTACGACGCGAATTCAGGACGGTTTGCTGAGCAGGACAGTTTCAAAGGTTGCAGCTCCGATCCGCAAACGTTGAACAGATTCGCTTATGTTACGAATCGGCCGACTGTATTCTCTGACCCGTCTGGGTACATTCGCTGGATTTTTCATTTCACGGCCATCGCATTGGGCGCGGGCGCCGGTGTAATAGAGGTTGGAGGTACTGCGGTTCCGGAAGCTCCGACCTATAACATCGCAATTAAGATTTTTGCCTTCATGGTGGGTGCTGAATTTGGGTTATTTTTTGGTGTATTTTCCGGTGATATTGTTATGGATGATTCGTATACGTGGGAGATCCCGACGCCTTCACGAAGACCTAACCCGCTAGCATTCGAGGGCTGGGGTGCTTGGTTTAACGCTGGCTTCGTTCTGGGATGGCGCGGAGTCGACTACATTGGGATCGCAATCTTGTCCTTTGACGACGGCCATTCTCGGTATGGCAGCGGATCGGGGGAGCGGGGCGGCGAAGCCGGCATCGGCTTATACACTGGCCCGGTATCGGTTGTCAGCCAGCAACCACGATATTGAGAAGGGGGAAGCATTGCGTCCAGAAAATGCGGCATCCGTATTACTTGGCTTTGCGTTCTCAACGTTCTGGTTGTGGGTATATTTGAACCTAGAGAAAAGCCAGTCAGCACGTGCAATCTGGAAATTCGTTTGGGTTCGCCTTACGCCGTATCACGACCCTAGGTGGGTACTCGCGTTCTCAATGTGCATGTACGTTATAACAATCATCGGACTTGTGGTGTGGATCGCGTCTCCATGAAAGCGCTTACGATCATAGGCTACCTGCTTGCCGGTGTCGCCGCCTTATGTGTGTTCATTTGGTATATCGTACTTTTGTCAAGTAGTCATGAAGACGCGCGGAAGCTCTGGAAAGCCGAGGCTTACGACAAACGAGCGGCCTGGAGAGCATCAAGCAAGACTACTCTCATCGCTCTAGCTTCAAGACGGGTTTTGTTGATCATCCTGCTCGTGTTTTTCATATTTGGCGCGGCAGCCCTTGGGTTCGGGCTGCTTCGCGACCTGCTTGGCCGTTGAGGTCTCGCATCGGGCAGATGACGCAAACGGTTCAAGACACCAATGCCGAGCACTTCTCGCGCTACGCGTTTCACGGGCGGGAGCTTGTTGATCATGGCTTATCAGGAATGGGTCAAATGCCGCAGGAATAATGGCCGAGCACAGTTTCCTGGGGAGCCTGGCCCGTTCCCGCTGCCAGGGCTGTAATGGAGTGGTGATGACGACTCGGCGCAAGATCACGGACGCGGACCGCGAGCGGCTGATTCAGACGACGCTTCACTTCATTGAGTCTCACAAAGGCGAGCCCCGCTGCGATATTTATCGTGCAGAACTTCTGTTCTTCCAGGGCCGAGAACAGGAAGCTGAGTCGTTCCTTCGTCAAATTGCCGAGACGAGGGAAGATCCTCGGCTAAGAGCATCTGCGCGTCTACGTATCGCGTACCTGCGAGATCTTGTGGGTGACGAAGACGGTGCCGTAGAAGCATTTCGCGAAGCGATGATAGAGCCGGCCGCACGTGCCGAGGCTGCTTGGATGCAGGCGCGTATTAAGGAAGCGAGCGAGGCTTCAGAAGACGCCTTGCAACTTACGAAATTGCACTCGCTGCACTACCCGAAGATCTCGACGAAGAGACGGCAGTCAGGTTCATTTCTGACTATGCTGAGTTCGTTGAGCGCCATGGAGGGCGGCGACGCGTTGGCCTTACTTCGCCGGTTTGCCTCGGAGCACCCAAAGATGGCCCATGTTCAAACATTGCTTGGAACGTGGTCTCGCCGAGGTGTGCCGGGCTGAACTCCTACGCGCGCCCGCCCGCGTGAGTGCGCGCGCGGCGCCCGTGGCGGCGGCCAACCCCGCGCTTCGGCAGACGCGGTCCCCGCGCCTGTATGGTCCGCGCGCTTCCGCGCGCTCGGGTGGTGTGAGTGCAGATGAAGTGCTGTCAGCGGTCACGAGAAATTGACCCCTTTCGGACATGAGAAATTGACCCCCTTCGTGCGGTTGCCTTGCATCTCTGTCTTTTTTTCTAGCAGGGCAGTAGGAAACGGGAAGTGTTTTCCAAAGTCCTGTGGTGCCACCGGCCCACTTACGCTAAGAACCGGTTGTAAGCGAACCCGGGCCCTCGAAAGCACGCGCTCATTGACCAATTCAGGCCTTCTTATCGTTGAACTTGGTCAGTAACCATTCGAGAACCCCGAGCTGGTCGTCGCGCGGCATTCCGGTCGCGCTCACGCGGACATACAACAGCCGCTCCACCTACAACGGCCCGTTCGGCATCGGCTGGACGTTCAACTACGGCGAGATGCTGATCGACAACGGCGGCGGCTCGATCACCTATCGCGAGGCCGACGGCACCGAGCACCTCTTCATCAACTACAACTCTCCACCCGGCAAGCACCTGACCCTCACGCCGAACGCGAGCGGCTGGACGATGCGCTTCAAGGATGGAATGCAATTCACATTCGACGCGCGCGGCCTGCTGGTCTCGCAGCAGGACCTCAACGGCAACGCCGTGACGATCAATCGCGACCCGTCCGGCAACATCACCACCATCGGCGATGCCGGCGGACGCACGGTGCTCACGTTCGCGTACACGGCTGGAAAGATCACGACGGTCACCGACCTTGCCGGGCGCAACGTCGTCTATGCCTACACCGGCGACGACCTGACCTCGGTGACCGACACCGCCGGCAAGATCTGGGCGACGACCTACGGCCTGGCTCACAACATGACCCCGTTCGCTGATCCGCTCGGCAACACGCAGAGCTACGACTACGACGCCGACCATCGCCTGATGCATCACGTCGATGCGAGCGGCGCCGACGAGTTCTTCCATTACGACATCGCCGGGCGGCAGAGCGTGATCACCGACCGCCGCGGCGGCGATCGCCTCATCGAATTCGATGACAGCGGGCGCGCGACCATGGAAGCCGATCCGGCCGGCAATGTGGTCAAGGCGTCGTTCGATCTCGACAACAATCGTACCCAGACGCTCGACTCTCGCGGGAACGCGACGAGCTACGAGTACGACCCGCAGGGCAACACCACCAAGCAGACTAATCCCGACAACGGCGTGATGACCACCACCTACGACGCCAACGCGCGCCCGCTGGTCTCGACCGATGCGGTGGGAGCCGTGACGTCGAACAACTACGACTCCGCCGGCAATCTCCTGACTTCCTCGCGAAGCGTCGGCGGGGTGACCGAGACCACGACCAACACATACGACAGTCGGGGACAACTCCTGACCACCACCGATCCCAACAACGCGCCGACTTCGATGACCTGGAACGACAACGGGACTCTTGCCACGCGCACCGATGCCGCCAACAACACCACCACCATGCTCTCCGATCCGCTTGGCCGGATCACGTCGATCAAGGATCCCAATCAGAACGAAACGAAGCTGACCTACGACGGCAAGGATCGCATCCTGACGATGGCCGATCCGTACACCAACACCACCACGTTTGCCTACGACGACGCCGGGCGGCGCAAGAGCGTCACCACGCCGCGCGGAACGACGACCTACAGCTACGACGCCGAGGGGCGGATGCTGTCGGTGACCGATCCGCTCGGGAATGTCAGCAGAACGGCATACGGCCCGGCCGGCGACGTGCTCACGCGAACCGATGCGCGCGGCAACGTCACGAAATACGAGTACGACAACTCCGGGCGCGTGACGAAGATGACCGACGCCACCGGCGGAGTGTGGACCTACGCATACTGCGCGGCCATCGGAGGCAGCGCCTTCTGCTCGACGTGCGGGGGCGGGGGAGGATCGTTCTGCGATCTGACCGATCCGAACGGCAATCACATCCACCAGGAGTTCGACGCAATGGGCCGCGTGGCCTCGGTCACCGACTCGCTCGGGCACTCGAGTTTCACGCAGTTCGACAAGGCGGGACTCAAGACCCACGAGACCGACGCGAACGGCAATCCGACCGCATTCGGCTACGACGAAGCGGGACGCCTGCTGAACGTGACCGAGGCGAGTGGCGCGGTGACGAACTACACGTATGACAAGAACGGGAACAAGCTCACGCAGAAGGACGCGAACGGCCACACCTGGACCTTCCGATACGACGCGCTCAATCGCCTGATCGAAGAAAAGGATCCGCTGACTCGCACGAACACGTACACCCACGACGCACTGGGCAATCTGAAAACGAAGACCGACGGCAAGGGTCAGGTCACGACGTACACGTACAACATCCGGCGACTGACCAACGTCGCGTATCCCGGCGGCTCGGACACCATCACCTACGACACCCTCGGCCGGCGCGCCACGATGTCGAACGCCAGCGTGGCCTTCACGTACGCGTACGACGCGCTGAACCGCATTAAATCCGTCACAAACACCACGTACAATTTATCGGTGCTCTACGACTACGACGGGGCGGGGAACATCGCGAAGCTGAGCACGCCCTCGGCAGGTGGGGTGACGACGTACAGCTACGACGCCAGGAACCGCCTCACTACGATGAGCGACAACAAGTTCGGGGCGTTCCGCTTCGGCTACGACGCCCTGGACCGGCGGACCTCGCTTCTCTATCCAAACGGAGTGACCACCAGCTACGCCTACGACAACGCGTATCGCATCACGGCCATCGCGACGAAGAGCGGGCAGGGGGATGTGATCGACGCGTGGAGCTATCAGTACGACGCGGTGGGCAACCGAATCTCGAAGACCGATATGGACCGGAAGTTGGAGAGCTACGCCTACGACAACACCTATCGACTGGCCGAGGCGCGGTACGCGGATGGATCGAGAGAGGCGTTCACGTACGATCCGGTGGGCAATCGCATGGCGCGCAGCGATGAATCAGGGACGACGATCCAGTACAGCTACGACGTCGCGAATCAGCTTCTGAGTGCCGGCAGCGACGCGTTCGTCTACGACGGCAACGGGAGCGTGACCTCGAAGACGACGCTTCGCGGCACGACGACCCTGGTCTACGACGGGCAGAACCGGGTGACGAGCATCTCGGGGCCGGAGGGGTCGGAGACGAGCACGTGGGGAGCGGACGGGACGCGGGTGCGGATGAACAATCAGCAGTGGAGTTACGGCGACTCGAAGCTCCTGTATGACCTCCGGGGAAACGCGATCTACGATGCAGCCGGCTACACGATCTACCGGGTGTTCGGGCCGGGAGTGGATGAGGTGCTGGCCGAGCACAAGAACACCAACCATACCTACTACTACCACCACGACGCGCTGGGGTCGGTCACCGCAGTGACGAACGAGACGGGCGTGACGAGCTCGCGGCGCAGCTACCGGGCCTTCGGCCAGATGACGCAAACGGTGCAAGACACCAACGCCGAGCACTTCTCGCGCTACGCCTTCACGGGGCGGGAGCTGAGTGTCGGGACGATGATGCAGTACAGGAGTCGGTCGTATGACACGGCTGCCGGGCGCCTTTTGCAAGAAGACCTTGAACCTGGTGTGCAGAGCTCTCCAGTTACTCTTCATCGTTTCACTTATGCGTGGAATCGACCGACATTGCTCACTGACCCGATGGGGTATTTTCCCAGCACAGCAGCGCAATGCCCGGGAGGGAACTGGATTTACCTGGGTTTTGCAGTCATGTCTTATGCAGGTGTCGGTATTGAGCTCAGCTGGGGAAGCTACAAGTGCGTTGGGTCGCCAATCCGATGTCAAGGATTTACGGTGACATTCCTCGCCGGAACGCCGACACTGGACTTGTCGGCTGGCGCTCAGTTCGGGCTTGTCGGCAACGCTCCTGATGCGACATACATCGAAGAAGAATTTGCCGGCTTCGACTTTGCACTGGCAGCTGGTCCTGGCGTTGGTTTTTCATTAATGTTCTGGCGCGACGTCATCTTCGCGACCGTGACGTTCGGCGGAGGCCTGGGCTACCACGTTGCTGCGGCTGATTCGTGGACTTTCGAACTGACTTGCACCTACGGGTATTGATCGTGGAAGCTCGCTTTCAAAAAGTACTTTCATCTGCTGCGCTGTCCGGCGGCATAACAGTTGTTTCGACCTTCATCGCGATCATTGCGTTTCGTTCCGCGGTTCGTTACTGGGAAACCGACGGTATTCTTTTGATGTTTTTAGGCTTCCTTGGTCTGATCGGTGCTTTCATAGGATATTTCTACGCTCCATCAAGTCTCTTAGCGCGCGACAATGAAGTCGGCTTCCGATATTTGCTAGGCCCGACAATTTGGTTTCCGCGTCAGACAATGGCGGGCCGACTGTATCTCAGTACACTAAAAGTGACGAGCAACGACACCAGTTGGAAAGCACGACTATTTGGATCGGCAACTTTCGCTCTTGGAGTGGATGGGGAGACGGAAGCCAAGCAAGTCGAGCAACTCATCGGCATTCCGATTAAACGGTGGTCCAAACAATAAAGTACTACGCGCTCGATCTTCTACCAAAAAATGCTGCTGGCGCGCATCGCCGGACAGCAGCTCCTGACGGTGAATTCCGGGAACGTCGACTCGGTGCTGGCCGCGGCAAACCTGTCATCGGATGTCGAGAATGAAATCCGCGGGGCGATCGCCCAGGGCCGCATCGCCAAGCTGGCGCCGAATCCCATCACGCTCAACCGCTGGTCGGGCACCGGCTACTTCCTCGAAGACCCGCTGACCGGCGCGGCCACCTATTCGATTTCCGGAGGATTCGCCGGAGGAAGCGACACCGGCCAGGCCACCCAGGGCATCCGCGAGCTCCTCGGCAGCGAGTCGTGGCGCAGTCACCAACTACACGTACGACAAGAACGGCAACAAGCTGACGCAGAAGGACGCCAACGGCCACGTCTGGAACTTCAAGTACGATCCGCTCAATCGACTGATCGAGGAGAAGGACCCGTTAGGCCGTACGGCGAGCTTTACCTACGATCCGCTCGGCAACCTCAAGACCAGGACCGACGGCAAGGGGCAGGTGACGACGTACGGCTACAACATCCGGCGACTGACCAGCGTGAGCTATCCGGGCGGGGCGGACGCCTTCACCTACGACACGCTGGGACGGCGGATCACGGCCAGCAACGCCGGCGCGTCGCTGAGCTACACGTACGACGCGCTGAACCGCATTAAGTCCGTCACAAATAGCACGTACAATTTAGCAGTGCTCTACGACTACGACGCGGCCGGGAACATGCTGAAGATGACCACCCCTGCTGCGAGCGGAGTCACCACCTACAGCTACGACGCGAAGAACCGCCTGAGCACGATCAGCGATCCGGCCTTCGGCACCTTCCGCTTCGCATATGACCCGATGGACCGGCGGACGAGTCTGCTGTATCCAAACGGTGTGGCGACCAGCTATGCGTACGACAACGCGTACCGCATCACAGCCATCGCCACCAAAAACGCACTGGCGGATGTGATCGACGGGTGGAGCTATCAGTACGACGCGGTGGGCAATCGGATCTCGAAGACGGACATCAATGGAAAGGCCGAGAGCTACAGCTACGACAACACGTATCGGCTGTCCGAGGCGCGATACGGGGACGGATCGCGGGAGAGCTTCACGTACGACCCGGCGGGCAACCGGCTGACGCGCAGCGATGAGTCGGGAACCACGATCCAGTACAGCTACGACGTGGCCAATCAGCTCCTGAGTGCCGGCAATGACACCTTCGTCTATGACGGTAACGGAAGCGCGACCTCGAAGACCACCGTGCGCGGGACGACGACTCTGGTGTACGACGGTCAGAACAGAGTGACCAGTATCGCGGGGCCAGACGGCAACGAGACCAGCGTGTGGGGCCCGGACGGGACGCGGGTGCGGATGAACAACGCGACGCAGTCGTATGGCGACTCGAAGCTACTGTATGACCTGCGCGGCAATGCGATCTACGATGCCGCCGGCTACACGATCTATCGCGTGTTGGGGCCGGGCGTGGACGAGGTGCTGGGCGAGCACAAGAACACCAACCACACCTACTACTACCACCACGACGCGCTGGGCTCGGTGACCGCGGTGACCAACGAAAGCGGGGTTACGAGCTCGCGGCGGAGCTACCGGGCCTTCGGACAGATGACGCAAACGGTGCAAGACACCAATGCCGAGCACTTCTCTCGCTACGCGTTCACCGGACGAGAGCTGTCCGTTGGGGCGATGATGCAATACCGGAGCCGGATGTACGACACCTCGTATGGACGATTTGCACAACAGGACAGCCACCGAGGGGATGAACTGGCATCGCCTTCACTGCATCTATACGTATACGTGCTCAACCGCCCAACCGGACTCACCGATCCGGCTGGGCATGAGTCGGTTATCCCGTTTCCAAATGCGCCAGGTTACGGATTTGTAGCTGCGTTCTCCGCGATAGTGATGATGTCGGCGGCCGTGTATGGAATCGCAGAAGCGATCGTGTACGCGCTAACTGAAAACGATGTCTGGTCGACTGACGAGTTTGACCGAACGATGCGGTATGTAGGTGGCATCGTTACGGTCAGCGCAATTTCTGGCTATCTTAATGCGCCAATTACAAGGAGCATTTTGATGGCGACAGGCTTGGCAGTATCCACAGCTTACAACGCTTACGCGGTATTGTTCGGCGGTGGTCGGTACACAATTTGTGAGAAAAGAGCTGCTTTCATTTTGGTTCTCCTATCGATGTTCCTGTCAACAATGCTTTCTTGGGGTCAATCGGACGTGTACGCCGGCCTCGACTCCCCCGGTTACGGAGCAGCCGCGACTTACCTTGAGATCGCGATCTTGAACGTGGGGGCGCTTGGCGGGACGTTTGTCGCGGAATTTTCACTCTTGGGCCGGATTAATGATCCGGAGCCGCTGCGGAGACAAAGCTGCCGGTGAGGGGGGCTCGCCGGGTCGCTCTAGCTGCGGTGAGCGCGATAGGTGAAGCGCTCGTATTCGCAAGTTGGATCGTCGAACGGCGTGCGGCGGCCGAAACGAACTTCGTAGAAGTCGGGTGCATGATCGCGATCATTGGCACCGTCTTTAACTACGGCTTGTCGTTTGCGCTTGCGTTCCAGCGTCGAACCGTGAAACTGGTCGGTATCGCCCGCAGATTTTTACCCGCGGCAAGTCTAAGCGGCGTTATCGCGATACTCCAGTCGGCTCTCATCATCGCGATCGCAGCCAACGAGAAGACTTATTCGAACACTCTTGTTCGAGTTGCAATCTTGCTTACTCCGGTTCCGATTCTCATTGTCTGCGACCGCCTCGGAATCGCTCGACGGGAGCCGGACTAAAGACCTGCCAGCGATCCTGGCACTGACGCGCGCGACGCTACTCAATTCTGGGCCAGTGATCACCGCGACTTCCTGAATTGCGTTGACAGCGATCCTAGTTCATTCGGAGAATGCGTGGAACGGGCCTCGCATGACTGAAATCAAACCTACGGCAAAAGCAATCCGCGCGTTTCATGAGTCGCTGACGGCCTTCGCGGGGCAGGATGTCACCCACGAGTTAGCGGTACGATCCGCCTTCCAGCAACTCCTTGGGCGAGATGCGGATGTCAGAGTCCAAACAGTAAGCTAAGCCTCGGCGCAGATCGGCGCCATTGGCGCATAGTGGACGAAGTGCTCGGCACTGTGCTCGCGTATCTTCCGCCCGAGTTGCTCGGCCGCCTCCGAAAGCATGCTGGAACCGTACGCGAGATCGACGTAGCGCCGACTCTTAGCACGGCGAGGGAGCCGACTGAGAGTCGGCTCTACGTTCTAGCGTGCCGGCAGAAGTGAATCTCAGCGCACGATCAGCCGCGGCGAGAGCACGATGTGTCGCCGATGGCCCGGCTTTTCGATTTCTTCCAGAAGAAGGCGAACCGCTTGCTTTCCCAGCTCGTCGAGCGGCTGCGCGACCGTGGTCACCGGGCGGCGCAGGAGGTCAGCCAGGTACATGTCGTCGAACCCGACGACCACCACATCGTCCCGCGCGGCGCGAAGAACGCCGACGGTGAGCCAGAAGTTGGCGGCGATGACGGCCGTTGGCGTCGGCCGCCGGCGGAGCAGACGCTTCGCAGCTTTGTGCGCAGCCTCCGGGTCGGATCCCGACACGGCGTACGGTCCCGGTTCGAGCCGATGCCTTTCCAGCGCCCGCCGATATCCGAGCAGCCGGTCGCGAAATGTCGAGATGTGGGTCGGCCCGCCGAGGTAGCCGATGTGTGTGTGCCCTTTGCTGGCAAGGTGATCGACGGCCAGACGCAATCCGGCGACGCTGTCGGTGACGACCGAAGGAACGTCGAGGCCATCGATGGTGCGGTCCACGAGCACAAAAGGGCGCCTCTCTTCGTGGAGCGCCGCGAGATGGCGCGGTTTCAGGTGGGCTGGAGAGAGAATGAGCCCGTCGACGCGCTTCTGCCGAAGCATCTGCAGGAGGCGATGTTCCTGCTCCAGCGCTTCCGCAGTGTGACAGACCACCACGGTATAGCCGTGACGTTCCGCTTCCTGCTGGGCCGCGACCGCCAGACCGGCCCAGAAGGGATTGGCAAGATCGCCGACCGCGAGGGCGAGCGAGTAAGCGCGGTGGTCTTTGAGGCTTTGAGCGATGGCGCTGGGCTGATAATTCAGGCGTCGCGCCGCCTCACGGATCCGGCGGGCGGTCTCCGCTCCGATGCGGAATTCGCCGTCGCGGCCGCGCAGGACGTGCGAGACGGTGGTCTGCGACACCCCCAGCGTGGAAGCGATGTCTTTCATGCGGACGGACATGACGACGGAAGTATACCTGCCCCTTGCGCTGACTGCTAAATCGTATTAGCTTGTCTATCCTCAAACAGCATTGCTGCGCCGACTTTGCGGAGGAAAGCATGATCTTCGGACGAATCGCCCACCGTCAGTTCGTCATTCTCGCTCTCACGGCACTGTTGTTCGCTGTCCTGCCCTACCAGCGGCTCGCGGCGCAGGAAATCTTCGCCTCGGTGACCGGAACCGTCTCCGGTTCCGACGGCGCATTGCTGCCCGGCGTCACCGTCACCGCTACGAACGTCGGTACGAATGGATCGACCATGGCGGTCACCGACTCGCACGGCAGTTACACCGTTTCGAAATTGCCGCCCGGCCGCTACCGAATTACAGCGGCGCTCTCGGGATTCAACACCTATGTCCGTCAGGACCTGGTGCTGAGGACCGCCGAGAGCGCGCGCATCAATATTCAGATGACGCCTGGCGCCCTCTCCGAAGCGATCACCGTGTCGGCCTCAGTCAGCGCCGTCGAATCGAACGAGTCGACCCTCGCGCAGACCATGGACAACAAGCGCGTGGCCGAGCTGCCGCTCAACGGCCGCCAGGTCTACATGCTGTTGCAGATGACCCCCGGCACACTCTTCACACAGACGACCTTCGGGGCGACCGGCTTTTCGGGGACTCGAGCGTGGGATGTGACCGGCAACATCAGCATTCATGGCAGCCGCACCGGCAACAACGAATTCCTCATCGACGGCGCAGCGACCTCGGGAACGGGTGGCTGGTCCTACGCTCCGCCCGTCGACGCCATTGAAGAATTCAAGGTGCAGAGCGCCAGCACGGACGCGTCGTATGGCCGTACCAGCGGCGGCGTAGTCAACCTCACACTCAAAGCGGGAACCAACGACTTCCGCTTCTCGAATACCCTCATGTATCGCGGAACCTCGCTCGATTCCAAGACCATTCAGAACATCAACACCGGGACAACGATCAACGGTCACAAGTATTACGACGCCGAAGGAATGCTCAGCGGGCCGGTCAGCCGCGACAAGACCTTCTTCATGGTGGGGTATCAGGGCTTCTACGAAAACATCCCGTTCCCTAACGCCGCCACCGTGCCAACCGACCTGCAGCGGGCAGGAGACTTCCGCGGAACGCTCAACGGTGCAGGACAGCAGATCACGATCTTTGATCCCTTGACGACCCGTGCTGATCCCTCGAGAGCGGGACGCTTCATTCGCGACCCGATTTCCTGCAATGGCGTCGTCAACGTGATCTGCCCCGACCGCATCAACGCGGTGTCCAGGGCGCTGCTGCAATACATTCCTGTCGCGAACACGGCCGGCACGATCACCGGTTCGAACAACCTCATCGCATCCCCGAACCTCGGCTACTACCGCTATAAGTCGTATCTGCTTCGCGTCGATCACGCCTTCAACGACAGCAATCGCGTGTACTTCACAAACAGCGGGAACTGGGGAAATGAGCGGCGCAGCGAGAATTCACTTCCGCCCGGACCCGCTCTGCGCAGCGACAATTGGCCGACGAAGCGAATCAGCCATCTGGCGACTGGCGATCATGTCATGACCCTCAGCTCGGACATGCTGCTCAACACGCGAATCTCCTACGACGTATTCGATGAGCCGCACCCGAAGCAGTTTGGTCCATTGGGAGACATCAAGCTTCCGTTCCAGGGGGCTTATCAGGTCACCAGCGACCCATGGTTCCCGCACCTGACGTTCACCTCGCTCTATACAGAGTTGTTCGGTCGTCCGGCGCGCGAGACGAAGAATCAGATCTATTCCGGACAGAGCACGTTCTCGAAAGCTCTGGGCGGTCACTTCGTCAAAGCGGGCGTCGATCTCCGCAAATACCGCCTGACGCGCTTCGATTTGAATGAGGCCAATGGCCGGTACGACTTCAACGGCGCGTTCACGCGCCGCGACCCGCAGACGGCCGACAGCACATCCGGAAGTCCTTTCGCCTCGTTCCTGCTCGGCTTCCCCGACGGACCGAACACCTTGGTCAACATCAATGCCTCGAGCGTTCGCAAGTACGGGTATTACGGCCTGTTCGTACAGGACGACTGGACCATCGGTCCGCGGCTGTCGATCGGCGCCGGTCTGCGATGGGATTATCAGCCGCCCGTTCGCGAGGCGAACGATCAACTGGTCGTCGGCTTCGACAACACCACTCCGAGCCCGCTGCAGGTCGAGGGATACACTCTTCGCGGTGGACTCCTCTATCCGCATGTCAACTCGAACAGGACCACGCCGTACAAGGGCGACTACAACAACTTCCAGCCGCGCATCAACGCTGCGTATCAGCTCACCAGCCGCGTTGCCGCGCGCGCCAGCGCCGGCCGAACGTACTTTGCATTGAGCGGAGGCGGCGGCAACGGATCGATCATCGAAAGCCTCATTCAAAACGGCTACAGCCAGAGCACGTTCATGGTGACGAGCGTCCAGACGGGAATTCCTTTCAATACGTTTAGCAACCCGTATCCGGAAGGCTTTGTGCAGCCCGACAATGGCGCCAAGGGTCTGGGCACCGGCATCGGGACCGGCATTTCGTTCATGAATCCCAATTTCGAAGTGCCCTACAACGATCAGTGGATGGCGGGATTCAATATCGAATTGCCGTGGAACACCGGCTTGAATCTCGCGTACGTCCAAAACAAGAGCTACAAACTGCCGACCCAGTCGGGTACGGCCATCAATGAGATCTCAATGGCCGACCGTCTCAAAGGGATTGCCGATCCGTCGTATCTCTCGACGACGGTTCCCAATCCATTCGCGGGCTCAGCGCCCGGCACTGCTCTGAACACAACCACGATCGCCCGCAGCCAACTCTTGCGCCCCTATGCGCAGTTCCAGGGGATTACCCAGACGCTCGACAACAAGGGATGGGCCCGATATAAGGCGTTCGAAATGTCGGCCAATAAGCGATTGACGGCGGGGCTGACGGCGACGCTGAGTTACACGTGGTCGCGACAGCTCGATGCCATCAACTATCTGAACAACGGATTCGAAGCGAAGCCGTTCGAAGATCTGTCGAGCATCGACCGCACCCATCACGTCGCCGTGACCGCCCTCTACAACCTGCCGTTCGGTCCCGGCCGCCCGATCGGCGGCAATACGACCGGTTGGGTTGCGAACGTCATCGGCGGCTGGCAGTTCAACGTGCTGTATGAGTGGGAGTCCGGAACGCCGGTAACGATGCCGAACGGCATCCTGCGGCAAAACAGCGCGAAGATCTCGAACCGCACCCGCGACCGCTGGTTCGACAACAGTACCAAGAGCAATCCGCGTCCCGATGGGACATACGCCTGGGACACCCTGCCGCCTAACGCATTCCGCGTCGCGCGATTCCGTATGCCGGACGTGCGCGAGCCGTCGATTCTGAACACGGCATTTTCGCTCTTCAAGAACACACGGGCCGGTATCGGAACGCTGCAGCTTCGTTTCGAGGTCTTCAATCCATTGAACAAGCGAATCTACGGCGGGCCGACCACGACGATCACCGATCCGAACTTCGGCAAGATCTCGCAGAATCAGATCAATTTCCCGCGGCAGGGACAGGTGGGCCTCCGCTACTTTTTCTAACGATCCGGGACACGCGTTTTCGATTCATCCGAGGTGCTCTCAATGCGACTCGATCGCCTTCTGTTCCTGTTGTTCGCATCGTTCGCGCTCGCCGCGCGCGGCGACGGTCCGGATCTCACCAGGGAACCGACGCTCTATATCGTCGGCTACGCCCATCTCGACACCCAGTGGCGCTGGGAGTATCCGCAGACCATCAACGAATTCCTGCCCAAGACGATGAACGAGAACTTCAGGCTCTTCGAGAAGTATCCGCACTACGTCTTCAACTTCAGCGGCGCCAATCGCTATCGGATGATCAAGGAGTACTACCCGGCCGACTACGAGCGATTGCGGGCGTACGTGCGCGCGGGCCGCTGGTTTCCGGCCGGATCTTCGATGGAGGAGAGCGATGTCAACTCGCCTTCGGCCGAGTCGATCCTTCGGCAGATCCTGTACGGCAACCGTTTCTTTCGTCGCGAGCTCGGACGCGCAAGCGCCGAATACATGCTGCCGGACTGCTTCGGGTTTCCGGCATCACTCCCGAGCCTCCTGGCGCACGCCGGAATCAAGGGCTTCTCGACGCAGAAGCTGACCTGGGGCTCGAACGCACCCGTCGGCGGCGAAGGCTCACCGGAAGCAACACCGCGCGGCACTCCGTTCAACGTGGGAATCTGGGAAGGGACGGACAGCCGAACCGTCATCGCCGCACTGAATCCGGGTAACTACAGCGGCGACATTCGCTATGACCTGACAACGAGCGATCCGTCGAACCCATCAAGGAATTACGTCGACTGGCCGAAGCGCGTCGAACGCAACGGCCAGGTCAGTGGACTCTTCACCGACTATCACTATTACGGCACCGGTGACACCGGCGGATCGCCGAGCGAGTCATCGGTGGCACTGGCCGAGGGGATGGCGACGAAGACCAACGCTCCGCTGCGGGTGATCTCAGCGACCGCCGAACAGATGTTCCTCGATCTCCAGTCGAATCCGATCTCGAAGTTACCGCGGTATCGCGGTGAACTCGAATTGACGAATCACTCTGCCGGATCGCTCACGTCCGAGGCCTATCAGAAGCGTTGGAACCACGCCAACGAGTTGCTGGCGGATGCGGCCGAAAAAGCTTCCATCGCGGCCATGTGGCTCGGCGCGCGCGCATATCCGCAACAGCGCTTGAACGACGCCTGGACATTGGTGATGGGCGGACAGTTCCACGATATTGCCGCGGGGACGGCGACTCCCAAGTCGTATGAGTATTCGTGGAATGACGATGCCATCGCCATGAATCAGTTCGCGACCGCCCTCACCAGCGCGAGTGAAGCGGTGATTTCGGGCCTCGACACACGTGGCCACGGAATTCCCGTGATCGTCTACAACCCGCTCAACGTCGAGCGCGAGGACGTCGTCGAAGCTTCGGTTCCAGGTTTGAAAGCGGCGCGCGTGTTCGGGCCGGATGCGAAAGAAGTTGCGTCGCAGGTCTCCGGCGAAAAAGTGATTTTCCTTGCTCGCGTTCCGTCGGTTGGTTATGCCGTTTACGACGTTCGACGGGCCGATGCTCCCGCTTCGAGCGCATTGAAAGTCAGTGAGAGCGCACTCGAGAACGCGCGCTATCGGATCGGGATCGACGGCAACGGCGACATCGCGAGCATCCTCGATAAGAAGCTGCGGAAAGAGTTGCTCTCCGCGCCCATCCGCCTCGCGCTGCAGACCGAGAAGCCGCACGACTGGCCCGCATGGAACATGGATTGGGAGGATCAGAAAGCGCCGCCGCGCGGCTATGTCGCCGGACCGGCAACAATCCGCGTGCTCGAGCGAGGCCCGGCGCGCGCCGCGCTCGAAGTCACGCGTCAAGCCGAAGATTCGCGATTCGTGCAGACGATCTCGCTCGCGGCGGGCGAAGCAGGCAATCGAATCGAGATCGGGAATGCAATCGACTGGCGGACGCCCGCGGCGGCGTTGAAAGCGACCTTTCCACTCACCGCGTCCAACGCGAAAGCAACGTACAACTGGGAAGTCGGAACAATCGAGCGCGGCAACAACGAGCCGGCACAGTTCGAGGTGCCGACGCACCAGTGGATCGATCTGACCGACAAGGATGGCGCATACGGCCTGACCGTTCTCACCGGCGCAAAATACGGGTCCGACAAACCTGATGACGCCACACTCCGCCTCACCCTCCTCTACACCCCCGGCCTCGGTTCCGGCAACGGCCGCTCCTACAGCGATCAGACGTCGCAGGATTGGGGGCATCACGAATTTACATACGGCCTCGCCGCACACGCGCGCGACCGGCGGAATGAACAGACGGACTGGCAGGCCATGCGTCTCGATCAGCCGTTGATCGCGTTTACCGCCGCGAAACACGACGGTCCGCTCGGAAAGACATTCTCGCTGCTGCGCGTGAACAATCGGCGCGTGCGAATCCTGGCGCTGAAAAAGGCGGAAGATTCCGACGACGTGATCCTCCGCATCGTCGAGCTCGATGGCAACGCGGCCAATGACGTTCAAATCGCATTCGCCTCGCCGATTGCTTCAGCGCGCGAGGTTGATGGGCAGGAGATGCCGATCTCGAGCGCCGCGATCCGCAACGCGCTGGTGACGTCACTCGCTCCATTTCAGATCCGGTCCTTCGCCGTGAAGCTCGCTCCGGCGAAGGTCACCATTGCCGTTCCGGAGTGGCAAGCCGTCACACTGTCGACCGATGGCATCGTCGCCACGCGTGACGGAGTGAAAGACCCAAAAGGGTTCGATGGCCAGGGACGCAGTTTGCCGGAGGAGATGCTTCCGAACGAGCTGGCGTATGGAGGCATTCGATATAAGGTAGTGCCAGGTGCAGTGACCGCGCGCGGCCAGACCATCGCACTTCCCAAAGGCAAATTCGGTCGACTCTACATACTGGCCGCTTCCGCGGATGGCGATCGGAAGGCGACGATTCGCATTGACGGCAAACCAGTCGATCTGACAATTCACGATTGGACCGGCCGAATCGCCCAGTGGGATGCGCGCACCTGGCAGACTCGGGTCGAGCAGCTTCCGCCTCGCCCCGATGCGCCGCTGAATGCGCCGCCGCGGACTCGAACCGTGACCGAGTTTGCCACCTTGGTACCTGGATTCATGAAACGCGCGCCGCTGGCCTGGTTTGCGTCGCATCGCCACACCGCCGACGGAGCGAATGAGGCCTATGCCTATTCGTATCTTTTCTCGTATGCCGTCGATTTATCGGCTGGTGCGTCAGAGCTGATCCTCCCCGACGACGATAAGATCCGCATTCTGGCCATCACGATGTCGAATGAAGGCGCACAGATTCGACCTGTCCGACCGCTCTACGACACGCTGGAGAGGTAAACAAATGAAACGGATTGTGATCGTCACGCTCGCGCTCTACGTGACGGTCAGTTGTGCGAAGAAAGAAACGCCGGCTGCCACCCCTTCCAACGCGACGAAATCTTTCACCATCGCCGTGATCCCGCAGGGGTCGACGCACGAGTTCTGGAAGAGCATTCATGCCGGAGCAGTCAAAGCGTCTCGCGACCTCGCCGCACAACACGTCAACGTCAACATCATCTGGAAAGGGCCGCTTCGCGAGGATGACCGTGAGCAGCAGGTGCAGGTCGTGGAGGGGTTTCTCACGCAGCATGTGAATGGGATCGTGCTGGCGCCGTTCGACAAGAACGCGCTCGTTCGCCCCGTCGAGGAAGCCACGCGAGCCGGTATCCCCACCGTGGTGATCGACTCCGCACTCGAATCGAAAGATCCGCTCAGCTTCGTCGCCAGCGACAATCATCACGGCGGCGAGCTGGCCGCCGAAGAGATGAGCCGTCTGTTAGGCGGCAAGGGGAAAGTGCTGCTATTGCGTTACCAGGAGGGTGTGTTCAGCACCGAGCAGCGCGAAAAGGGATTCGTCGAAGCGATCGCCAGGCATCCGAGGATCCAATTGATTTCATCGAATCAGTACGCCGGGGCGACCCGCGATACGGCCAAGACGGCGATGGAGAACCTGCTGAATCGGTACGGCCACGAGATCGACGGTGTGTTTACGCCGAACGAGTCCTCGACGGCGGGAGCGCTCCTCGCGCTCGAAGACGCCGGAAAAGCGGGGAAGGTTCGCTTTGTCGGTTTCGATACCAGCGACATGTTCGTGAAGGCGATGCATGAAGGGAAACTCCAGGGGATCGTCGTGCAGAATCCGTTTCGCATGGGCGAGCTCGGTGTCCAGACGCTGGTCGACCACCTTCTCGGAAAGAACGTGGCCAAGAGAGTCGATACCGGCGTCACGCTCATCACGCCGGCAAATCTCGATACGCCGCCATCGCAGGAGCTTCTGCATCCGCCGCTCGACAAGTATCTGAAGTGACGGATGCCATTCCTGCAACTCACAGGAATTCGAAAGCGCTTCGGCGCCACCATCGCGCTGGACGGCGTTGATCTCGAGGTCCGGGCCGGCGAGGTCCATGCGCTGATCGGCGAGAACGGCGCCGGAAAGAGCACCCTTCTCAACATTCTGTCCGGGCTTTTCGCGAATGATGCGGGTGAGATCCTGCTCGATGGTCAGCCGTATGCGCCGGCGTCTCCGGCCGATGCGCGCCGACGCGGAATCGCACACATCCATCAGGAGCTCGCGCTGTGTCCGCACCTCTCGGTTGCCGAGAACATGCTCCTGGGCGCGGAGGGATCGTCGCTGTGGCTGGACCGGGATCGGCTCATCGAGCGGGCGTCCTCTCTTCTGAGCGAATTCGGGCGCAGCGAGATCGATCCGCGAGCGCGCACGGGTGCTCTGGCAATCGCCGATCAGCAGGTCGTGGAGATCTGCCGCGCTCTGGCCTGGGACGCTCGACTCATCCTGATGGACGAGCCGACCAGCAGCCTCGAACGCGTGAATGTCGAACGGCTCTTTCGCCTGATCGCGCAACTTCGCGATCGCGGGATCGCCGTCGTCTACGTCAGTCACTTTCTCGAAGAGGTGCGAGAGATCGCCGACCGCTACACCGTCTTGCGCGATGGGAAGAGCGTGCGCAGCGGCGAGCTTCGCGATGTCTCGGACGGTGATCTGATCGCCGCGATGATCGGTCGCGAGATCGAAAACATCTTTCCGTCACGAGGCCAGCCCACGCCGGGCGAGATCGTCCTCGAGGTCCGCGATCTCGCGTCGCCTCCGCGGCTTCGTTCCGCGACATTCGAGCTGCGTCGCGGAGAGATTCTCGGCATCGCAGGACTGGTCGGCTCAGGACGCACCGACCTGGTGCGCGCTCTCTTCGGTCTGGAGCGTGCCACAGCAGGGCGGATCACGACTCGGGAGGGAATCGTATTGGGCTATGTCAGCGAAGACCGGAAAGGGGAAGGACTCGCGCTTCCGCTGTCGATCGCCGACAACATGACGATCAGCCGCCTCTCGTTGTGCTCACGTCACGGGTGGCTAAGCCGCACGCGGCAGGCCAGCCAGGCCGCCCGAATCATGGAGCAGCTTCGCATCCGGGCAGCGGGTGCGTGGACAGCGGTGAAACGCCTCTCTGGCGGCAACCAGCAAAAGGTCGTTTTCGGCCGTCTGCTACATCACGATGCCGACGTGCTTCTCCTCGACGAGCCTGCGCGCGGGATCGACATCGGGAGCAAGAGTGAAATCTACCGCGAGATCGTCAGGCTGGCGCGCGAAGGGAAAGCGATTCTGATGGTGAGCTCTTATCTGCCGGAGATTCTCGGACTATGCGACCGCATCGCGGTGATGAGCCGCGGACGCCTCTCACCGGCACGCGACGCCGCCGAGTGGACTCCCGACACAATCATGGAAGTGGCGATCGGCGCCGCATGAATCGCGTACGCCTCACTCGACTGGCGGCGATCGTCGCGCCACTAGCCGGCCTGGCATTCGTGATCGTGTTGTTTGCCATTCTCACCGGCGCGCCCGATCGCTACCTTTCGGCAGCCAATCTTCGCGTCGTGCTGGCGCAGACCGTCATCGTGGCCATCGGAGCGTTGGGCATGGCCACCATCATGATCGGCGGAGGCATCGACCTCTCCGTCGGATCGACCATCGCCTTGACCAGCGTCATCACCGCGGTCACCCTGCGGGCCGGCTACTCGCCGGTGGCTGCAGCAATCGCGGCGATCGTGACCGGCGCGCTGGTCGGGCTGTTGAACGGACTGACGATCACCATCCTTCGCGTCGTTCCGTTCATTGCCACTCTCGGCATGCTCGGCGTCGCACGCGGAGCGGCGAAATGGGTCGCCGATCAGCAGACCGTCAACGCGCCGCCGACCTGGATCAATGAGCTGGCCGTGACATTCCCGGCACGGGCATGGATGCTCTTCGCGCCGGGGGTGTGGCTCACGGTCGCGCTGGCGGTCGCGATGACATTCATTCTTCGCAATTCAGTTTTCGGGCGCCGCATCTTCGCTCTCGGATCGAATGAAGCGGCGGCGCGGGCATGCGGAATCCAGACCGACCGGCTGAAGCTCGCCATCTACAGCTTTGCCGGCTTGTTCTTCGGTCTGGCGGGCGTGACGCAGATGTCGCGCCTGCGACAGGGCGATCCGACCGTCGCGGTCGGCGTCGAGCTCGACATCATCGCCGCTGTCGTCATCGGCGGCGGAAGTCTGAGCGGCGGCGAAGGGAGCGTGGGCGGCGCGATGATCGGCGCGCTGGTCATGGCGTTTCTGCGCAACGGTTGTCAACAGATGGGATGGCCAAATTACGTGCAGGAGATCATCATTGGCGTGGTTATCGTTCTGGCCGTGGCTGCCGATCGATATCGCGCTTCGCGAGGACAATCATGAAGACACTCTTTGTCGCGATTCTTGTATGCAGCGCCTCCCTAGTCACTGCCGAGGTGACGATCACCATCGATCACAACGGCAATTCCTCGTCGTCGCGGGAGTTCAAGTTCGCGCGCGTCCCTTCGCCGTCGAAGGACGATGCCGCATCGCGCGCGAAGGTTACGTTGGTTGCCGGGACCATCGACAACAACAGCGGCGGGCTGGCGGTGCTCGACGACGGAGCATTGCCGTCGACCGAGGATGATCCCGGCGCGAGTCTCTTCTTCAAAGCCGACACCTGGGGCGGCCGCATCCTCATCGATCTCCGGGGCGTGATCGACGTCGCGCAGATCAATAGCTATTCATGGCACCGGGGCCGGCGCGCACCGCAGCTTTACTATGTGTACGCCAGCGACGGCACAGCCACGGGATTCAACGAATCGCCAGGAACGAAGATCGATCCGACTGCCTGCGGCTGGAAGAAGATCGCCTTCGTCGATACAAGGCCGGACCGCAATCGCGGCGGTCAATACGGCGTCAGCATCACCGACTCGACAGGATCGCTGGGGCACTACCGTTACCTGCTGTTCGACGTCTTCGAGACCGAGAGCGATGACGTGTTCGGCAACACCTTCTACAGCGAGATCGACATCATCGAGCGAAAGTAGTGCTGCGGCTTGCGTTCATTGCTAATTCGCATTAGCCTCTCCCCGCCGGACAACAACTCAGCTGCCGCCTTTTGACGATTGGAGGGGAAAATGAAGCACTACCGAATCGTCCTCGCCGCGGTCTTCTTCGCGATTCTGGTGTGGCCGTGCTCGAGAGTCGAGGCGCAGGAGATCTTCGCGTCGCTGACCGGAACGGTGACCGACGCACAGAAGGGCGCCGTGCCAGGCGTAACCGTCAGGGCCGAAAACGTCGATACGAAGCTGTCGAGTCAGACCACGACGGATTCGCACGGCGGTTTCACCATCAGCAAACTTCAGCCCGGCCGCTACCGCCTCACCGCCGCGCTCGAGGGTTTCAGCACCTTCATCCGCGAAGGGATCGTGTTGCGCACCGCGGAGACCGGGACCATCAACGTCACGCTGGCGCTGGGCGCAGTCGCGGAAGCGATTACGGTCTCTGCCTCGCTCAGCGCGGTGGAGACGAATGAGTCGACTCTCTCGCAGACAGTGGACAACAAAAAGATTTCCGAGCTTCCTCTCAATGGGCGGCAGGTCTACCAGCTTTTGCAACTCACTCCGGGCGTGACATTCAATACCACCACCTTCGGCGCCACCGGCTCCTCCGGAACGCGCGCCTGGGACGTCGGGCAGGGCTCGAGCTACTCGATTCACGGCAGCCGCACCGGCGCAAACGAGTTTCTGATCAGCGGTGCCCCCATCTCGGGGACGGGAAGCTGGTCCTACGCTCCGCCGGTCGACGCCATCGAAGAGCTGAAGGTGCAGACCGCCAGTACCGATGCTTCCTACGGTCGGACGAGCGGCGGCGTCGTGAATCTGACATTGAAGTCGGGCGCCAACGAAATGCGCTTTTCGAACACGCTGATGTATCGCGGCACTTCGCTCGATTCAAAGAGCATTCAGAACATCAACAGCGGCACGACCATCAGCGGCCATAAGTATTACGACAATGAAGGAATGCTGAGCGGGCCGATTCGGCGCGACCGAACGTTTTACATGGTCGGCTACCAGGCCTTCTATGAAAACATCCCGTTTCCGAACACGGTCACCGTTCCAACCGACCTGCAACGGGCCGGTGACTTCAGGGGAACGCTCAACGGCGCCGGACAGCAGATCACCATCTTCGATCCCTTGACCACGCGCCCCGATCCCAACCGGGCGGGACGCTTCATCCGCGATCCGATTTCGTGCAACGGCGTGATGAACGTCATCTGCCCGGAGCGATTCAGTGCCGTCGCCAAAGCGCTCTTGCAGTACATCCCCCGCGCAACCGCGTCAGGCGACATCGCCGGCGCGAACAACTTCGTCAACTCGCCGGGCCTCGGCTATTACCGCTACAAGTCGTACCTGACGCGCGTCGATCACTCCTTCACCGACGATCACCGCGTCTACTTCACCAACAGCGGCAATTGGGGAAGCGAGCGTCGCAGCGAAAATTCGCTCCCACCCGGTCCCGCACTCCGAAGCGACAATTGGCCAACCAAGCGGATCAGCAACCTCGGCGCGCTCGACGACGTGATCACACTCGGTTCCAGCGCCCTGATCGATACTCGCGTCTCCTACGATCGATTCGACGAGCCGCACGCCAAGCAGTTCGGTCCCGTAGAGTCTCCTCTTCCGTTCAAGACGGCCTATCAGGTGACCTCGGAACCGTGGTATCCGCACATCAGTTGGACCGGATATCAGGAGATGTTCGGCCGCCCGTTCCGCGACACGAAGAATGAAATCTACGGAGGCCAGAGCTCGGTGTCGAAAGCGTTGGGGCAGCATTTTCTCAAGGCAGGCACCGAGGCTCGGCAGTACCGGCTGACGCGAAAGGATCAAAACGAGGAGAACGGCCGGTTTGACTTCAGCGGCGGATTCACACGTCGGGACCCGCAACAGGCCGACGCGACATCGGGAAATGCGTTCGCGTCATTCCTGCTGGGATTCCCGGATGGTGCTAATACCCTTGTGGACATCACCGCGGCGAGCGTGCGGCAATATCGCTACTACGGTCTCTTCGTCCAGGATGATTGGAAAATCAACCCGAGAATGAGCCTCGGTCTTGGGCTTCGCTGGGACTATCAGCCTCCTGTCACGGAACGGAACAATCAGCTCGTGGTCGGCTTCGACGCCTCGACGCCGAGTCCGCTGCAGGTCTCCGGCCTGCAGCTCCGCGGAGGACTGCTATACCCCGGGATCAACAGCAACAAACATTCGCCCTATAAAGGGGATTGGAACAACTTCCAGCCGCGACTGAACTTCACCTATCAACTCTCGAATCGGATCGTCGGCCGCGCGAACGCCGGACGCTCGTATCTCGCCTTGACCGGCGGCGGCGGGAACGGATCGAACATCGAGGGCCTGATTCAGAACGGCTTCAGCCAGAGGACCTCGTTCATCTCCTCAGTCCAAACCGGCGTTCCATTCAATACATTCGACAAGCCCTATCCCGAGGGCTTCGTGCCGGCTGCCAACGGCGCGCAGGGACTGGCAACCGGCATCGGCACGAGCATTTCCTTCATGAATCCGAATTTTGAGGTTCCCTACTCCGATCAATGGATGGCCGGATTCAATGTGGAGCTCCCGTGGAATGCCTCGCTCGATTTTGCCTACGTCGGCAATCACGTCTACAAGTTGCCGACTGCGAATGGCACGCTGCTGAACGAAGTGCCTTATGCGGAACGGATCAAGGCAATCGAATCGATGGGCGGCAACGCTTCGTACTTGTCAACGGCGGTGACGAATCCGTTCGCCGGACTCGTCCCCGGAACATCCTTGAATACCGCCACAGTCAGCCGCGGCCAGTTGCTGCGTCCTTATCAGCAATTCATCGGCATCACGGAGACGCTCGATAACAATGGATGGTCCAGCTACAAGGGATTCGAAATCGTTGCGAATAAGCGTCTCTCACACGGTCTGACGTCCACCTTGAGCTACACCTGGTCGCGAACATACGACGCCATCGACTATTTGAACAATGGTTATGACGACAAACCGTTCAAGGACCTCGCGAGCATCGACCGCACCCACCACATCGCGCTCACTGCTCTCTACAACCTGCCGTTCGGACCGGGACGAGCGATCGGCGGCAATACCAGAGGCCTTGTCGCCGCGATCATCGGAGGTTGGCAGTTCAATCTGTTGTACGAGTGGGAATCGGGGACGCCAACCGCAATGCCCAATGGGATTCTGCGGCAGCCGACGGCCGGGCTATCTCATCGAAGTCGCGACCAGTGGTTCGACAACAGCACCAAGAGCAATCCGCATCCCGACGGCAGTTATGCCTGGGATACGCTGCCACCCAATGCATTCCGCGTGGCCGGCTTCCGAATGCACGACGTCCGTGACCCGTCGATCACGAATTCGGCACTGTCGCTGTTCAAGAACACGCCGGCTGGCATCGGGACGGTGCAGCTCCGCTTCGAAGTGTTCAACTTGCTCAATAAGCGGGTTTATGGCGGGCCCAATACCACGATTACGTCAGCGCAGTTCGGGAAGATCACTCCGAATCAGATCAACTTCCCGCGACAGGCGCAGGTTGGGATTCGTTACTGGTTCTGATGATGAAGGCAGAAGGCAGAGGGCAGAAGGCAGAAGTGATTCGGCTCCCCGCGTGCCTTCTGCCTCCTGCCTTCTGCCTTCTGCCTCCTGCCTTCTGCCTTCTGGTGGCCGTCGCTACATCTGCGCAAATCCCACCAGCCGCCAGCCGATATCGGACCGCACTGAACCGTCTGGAGGCGATGTCCTCCGTTCCTCTGCCGGAGTGGCGTTATCACGCCGCGGATCTCCCGCATCCCGAAGATCCGGCGCTCGATGACGCGAACTGGACTTCCGTTGCGCTGACGGCCGCGAACGCGCCGGGATGGTATCGCCGCTGGATTGAGATCCCACCGAAAGCCGGCGGCAAAGAGACTGGCGGCGCGCGCGTCGATCTGGTGCTTCGTCTATCCGGCATGTCGCGAGTTTTCGTGAACGGCTCGCTGGTCGCGCAGGGAAACGGACGCCTGGTGCAGCCGATCCCGCTCGCGGGAAAGGTCTTGGTCGCCATCAACACCAGCCGGCTCTCGGACGCACGACTGTCGATCCATTATCCGGAAGGGGATCCTGGAAGTTTGCGAACCGAAATCGTATCCACGGAGGCACTGCTGGCCGGCTTTCCGAATCCGGAGCGGCAGAAGCAACTCGACAGCGCGGTGCATGCAATCGATTTCGCCGCGCTGGATCGCGGCGATCAACTGGCTTTCGTGTCGTCGGAGGATCGCGCCAGGCGCGACTTGCAACTACTGCATGAATGGATGCGACAGTTCTCTATTCTCGCCGTGGGCAACTCGCACATCGACATGGCGTGGCTCTGGCCGTGGACCGAGACCGTGGAAGTGGTCCGCGACACGTACTCGACGGCGCTGCAATTGATGCGTGAATATCCCCGCTTCACGTACACGCAATCGAGCGCGCAGACCTTCGAGTGGCTGGAAGAGAAGTACCCCGATCTCTTCCGCCAGATCCAGAGCCGCGTCAAAGAAGGCCGCTGGGAAATGGTGGGGGGAATGTGGGTGGAGCCCGACCTCAACATGCCAGATGGCGAAGGTCTGGTTCGGCAGCTTCTGGTCGGCACACGGTACTTCAAACAGAAATTCGGGGTCGACATCAACATCGGATGGAATCCCGACTCGTTCGGATACAACTGGCAACTGCCGCAGATCTACAAGAAGTCGGGCTTCGATTACTTCGTCACCCAGAAGATGTCGTGGAACGAGACCACCGTTTTTCCCTACAAACTCTTTTGGTGGCAGGCGCCGGACGGCAGTCGCGTTCTCACGTACTTTCCTCACCGCTACGACAACGGCATCGATCCGGTCGGGATCGCCAAAGACCTGGCCGACTATGCGCCGGCGACGCGGTTCCCGGAGCTGATGCATCTATACGGCGTCGGCGACCACGGCGGCGGCCCGACCCGCACCATGCTCGACGAGGTCGTTCGACTTCAGGATCCGTCGGTGACATTCCCGCCGATTTCTTTCAGTACTCCCCACGCATTCTTCAGTGATCTCCAAAAGAGCGTGGATTCGGGGGAAGTGAAGCCGCCGGTCTGGAACGATGAGCTTTATCTCGAATACCACCGCGGCTGCTATACGACGCAGTCGGAGACCAAGAAGCAGATCCGCGAGAGCGAGCAGTTGCTGCAGGACGCTGAGAAATTCGCGTCATTTTCATTTCTCGGCGGGCGTTCCTATCCGCACAAAGTCCTCGAGAGTTCCTGGAAGAAGGTGCTCTTCGATCACTTCCACGACATCATGCCCGGCTCCGGCATCGAGGTGAATTATCTCGACGCTGCCCGCAATCTGAGAGAAGTTGGCCTGGAGGGCGACAAGATTCTTCACGAAGCATTGGCTGACCTCGCGGCTCGGGCTAAAACGGCCGGAAGTGGCGCTGCTGTCGTCGTCTTCAATCCGCTCTCATGGGAGAGGACCGAGCCGGTGGTCGTGGAAGCGCGGTTCCCAACAGCAGCCGGGCGTGTCGAGGTGCACGATTCAGCCGGGAAGCCATTGCTCTTCCAGGTCATCACTACCGAGGACGATCGCGTCAAGCTGCGTGTCTTAGTGCCGCGTGTGCCGCCCCTCGGATACGAAGTCATCCACCTGGTCCCGGCAAAGAATGCGCGCGCTGTTCCCACCACGCTGAAGGTTGTCGGCACGACGCTGGAAAACGAATTCCTCCGCGTGGCGATCGATCCTCATTCCGGCTGCATCACCAGTCTCGTGAACAAAGCAGATGGGAAGGAAAGTGTCGCTTCCGGAGGTTGCGGCAACCTTCTGCAGACTTTCGTCGACAAGCCGCCGAAGCAAGACGCGTGGGAGATCAAGTTCGACGAGCAGTTCTGGGATCTGAAGCAGCCGCAGGAAGTGAAGGTCGTGGAGAGCGGGCCGGTGCGGGCGGTGGTGCGGGTGACGCACAAGTTCCAGAGCTCGACTTTCGTGCAGGACATCAGCGTGAACGCCGGGGTCCCGCGGGTCGACGTCGACATGCAGGCGGATTGGCACGAGCAGCACATCCTGCTCAAGGTCGGATTTCCGGTCGACGTGCACACGAAGGTCGCGACATTCGAGATCCCATACGGCACGATTCAGCGTCCAACCACGCGAGACACTCCCGCCGAAAAAGCGAAGTTCGAAGTCCCGGCACTGCGTTGGGGCGATCTATCCGACGATGGTCACGGTCTGAGCCTGCTCAATGCCAGTAAGTATGGATACGATGCCAAAGGAAACGTCATCAGGCTGTCGCTGCTCCGCGCGGCCACTTACCCCGGTGCGAACGGCGAGTGCTGCACCGATCAGGGCTTCCATGAGTTTCGCTATGCCCTCTATCCCCACAAGGGCGATTGGGAAACAGGCGGCACCATGGGGCAGGGTTATGCATTGAACTATCCACTGATTCCCTTCACCACCAGCGCGCACGGCGGTCCGCTGCCGGCAAGACACTCCTTTGCCGGAATCGCAAACGACAATGCCATTCTCACCGTCGTCAAGAAGGCAGAAGACGACGATGCATTGATCCTCCGCTTCTACGAATTTGCGGGGCGGAAGAGCGCAGTGCGGGTGCAGCTCCCGGACAAGGCAACCCGCGCATTCGAGACGAATCTGATGGAAAAACAGGAAGGCGCGCTTACATTGGAAGCGGACGGACGCGAGGTCGTGATCCCGACCGGACCGTATGAGATCAAGACGGTGAAGGTCTTCTTCGCGCACTGATGCGAGGGCTGCGTTGGTGGATCATCGGGCTCGTCTTCCTGGCCACGATGATCAATTTCATCGACCGCCTGACGGTGGCCGTGCTGGCACCTGTCATTGTTGCCCAACTCGGCCTAACCAACCTGCAGTTCGCCACCATCAATACATGGTTCCTGGTTGCCTACACCGCAAGCCAGGGATTCTCCGGCAAACTCTATGACCACATCGGCACGCGTCGCGGATTCACGATTTCGATTCTGGTGTGGTCATCGGCCGCCATGGCTCACGCGTTCGCGCGCGGACTGGGGAGTCTGAGCTGCTTTCGTTTCATCCTGGGGCTGGGGGAGGCCGGCAATTGGCCCGGCGCCGCAAAGGTCATTGCGGAATGGTTCCCCGCCCGCCAGCGTGCTTTCGCGATGGGGATCTTCAACAGCGGCGTGGCCATCGGATCGATTGCCGCACCACCTCTGATTGTCTGGCTGCAATTGCGCTTCGGATGGCAGACCGCCTTCCTGGTCACCGGCAGCCTCGGATTCGGCTGGCTCGTCTTGTGGCTCCTGATGTACGAGACCCCCGAGCGGCATCGCGCCATGACACCTGAGGAGTACGCGTTGATTCGGCAGGACCGCACCGATACAGGAGAAGGCGCGCGCATTTCGTGGGCTTCGCTGCTCGAGCATCGCCAAGTATGGGCGATCGTACTCTCACGGTTTTTGACCGATCCGGTCTGGTGGCTTTACATCACCTGGCTTCCGCTCTATCTCTACACTGTGCGCGGTTTCAGCCTCAAGCAGATCGGACTCTTCGCGTGGCTGCCCTACGTTGCCGCCGATGCCGGGAGCCTCATCGGGGGCTGGCTCTCCGGTTACTTGATCGGAAGAGGATGGAGTGCCAACAGGGCTCGAAAAACCGTCATCGTCGGCGGCGCGCTGCTGATGTCGGCGGGGATTCTCGCCGCGATGGCGCACACTGCCATGGCCGCATTGGCATTCATCGCAGTGGTGCTATTTGGATTTCAAAGCTGGATCAACAACGTGCAGACGCTGCCGAGCGATTTTTTTCCTGCGAAGGCGGTGGCGTCGGTAGCGGGACTCGGCGGCGTGGGCGCCGGTGTGGGAGCGATCCTCTTCACGCTGACCACCGGATTTGTCGTCGACCACTTTCACTCGTACACGCCGATCCTCATCGTGGCCGGTTTGCTGCCCATTCTCGGCACGATTGTGTTGTTCGCGGTGGGCGGACCGATCGATCGTTTGCAGTTGGCGTTCGAGCCATCGCCCTCTACTTCTTTGACGTGATCCATGTTGCGCTACTCGGTGTAGAGCGTTTGACAACGCTCTCGCTCCGAGGGAGCCTCGGCATCAGCGATGAAACGAGTGAAACCTCTCGACCGCATGCGCGCGGTGCTCCGGACGCGGCACTACAGCATCCGCACCGAGAAGCCCTATGTCCAAGCTACCCTGAGGGACCCGTCTGCGGTAGGGATTGCGAAGCCCACTGGACACACTGGGCGTGGCGGAGACTGTTTCGGCGTCGCGAGGTGACGGATCAGCAGCCGTGATAACCGCCGACCTGCCGCAACCTCTTCGTATCTGACGTGTTACGATCCTTCTCATCGGTAGCCTTTCGCCCGTTATCCGTCTCCGTGACGTGTTCGTTGGAAGAGTGGGCGGGGCTCAATAACAAGTTAGGCGACGACATCGTGCCCGTTTCAACAAAGTCGAACTCCGTACGTTTAAAGATCGCCTCGGTCGTCCTGTTTGCGCCTTGCTACGCATTTTGGGGGGACCGCGCAATCCCCACGTCCATGCGGCCGTCCATCGCCGCCGTCACTACTAATCGCCCGAACCTGGCTTAGGAGCCGTCCATGAAATCATCACCGTTTATTCCCGTCTTTTTGTGCACAACAGCTGTTTTCGCCGCGCAACCGCGGGCGAGCAGCGTCGTAATTCCGCTGCAAGCTGGCAACCAGCTTCTGGTTCCCGTGGCCGGAAGTACACCGGGTGTCAACGGCACGTTCTTCCGTTCGGATATCACAGTCGTGAATTTAGCGAATCATGACTCGACTGTGGTGATTGATTGGTTACCTCGGGTCGGCGGGAACGCAACGACGACGGTTATAACGATTCCGAAGCAAAGCGGGATTCGGTCGTCCGATTTTGTCGCTGAGTACCTTCATCAGGCGGGTCTCGGCGCAATCAGAATCACCGCTGTCACATCCGAAGGCGTAG